>Ga0233434_1000002_pt1 | contig 425899 bp, 385 predicted proteins | sample SI_122_August201_4_FD_182738 | JGI IMG/M metagenome (GOLD analysis project Ga0233434, IMG submission 182738) | Seawater microbial communities from Saanich Inlet, British Columbia, Canada - SI_122_August2016_120_MG | ecosystem: Environmental > Aquatic > Marine > Inlet | place: Canada: British...
ATTACATTGAAATGTTTTATAACAGCAAACGACGGCACAGTTCCAATAATCAGCTGTCGCCTGTAAAGTATGAAGAGCGTTATCAACAGAGGCTGCTAAGTGTCTAGAGAATTGATAGCGATTCAAAGATAGTTCAGCCCGAGAAATATGAAGGCAATGTCTTAGATATTAGCTATAACGGTATGATGGTTGAGAGTGATATTCGTTTAGCGAAGATGTCTGAAATCAAAATGTCTTTAGCATTGGAATTGTTCAATACCAAAACTACTGATGTCTATGCAAGAATCATCAATAGTAGTCCTTCGGAAAAAGGCTTTCGCAGCAGCATGGAATTCACTTCGATCAACCGAGAAGGCATGGCAGCGATCAAACTCTATGTGGATCAACTGATTGCTAGCACCTAAAGAAGCTAGGCATTAATCTGTCTGAGAGTGTTAGTCAGGTTGCTGATGCTCAAAACCCAGACAAAAAAATACCCCCGGAGCTTAAAGCCACGGGGGTTTTTTTTGGCTGCGAATAGCTGTTAACCAGTCGCCGTCATGTATTGCTAGTCAGCTGCCATAAACTCAACGTGGATTTCCAGGTCGATCTCGTCGCCAACACCAAAGCTGGTGAATCTATCTAAACCGTGTGCAGAGCGAATGAAAGTAGTTTCAGCTGAGAAGCCCAGTGTATAGCTCCTAGTTAGGAAGTTACGACCACCGCCATGAAAGTTAACAGTAAGATCTACAGGTGCAGCAACTCCCAATAGGGTTAGCTCTCCGGAAAAAACGAAGGTGTCTTCGTCAACTGTTTCTTTCAAGCCATTTGTGCGATAGATAGCCTGAGGGAAAGTCTCGGTATCAAACCAGTTTGATCCGCGTAGCTCTTCGCTAAATTCCGCGTTGTTGATATCTAGTGAAGTAGTATCAATCACAACTTCCAGAGCGGCAGCTTCTACGTTTTCTGGGTCAAAATCCAGAGACGCTTCGAATGCATTAAAGCGACCGAGGAAGGTAGAGAAACCCAAGTGGTTTATCTTCCATACCAGAGAAGCATGATCTGGATCCAGCTTATACGCGCCAGCCCGGATGTCAGTAATTTCAGTGTTGAAATCGGGCGTCAGTAAGCGGTCGCATGAAACCAGAAAGACGGATGCGATCAGGATTAATGAGAGCCGACCGGATTTAGAGAACATATTTTTTAACATTGAATTAACCTATTTAAACTAAACTTTTTTACTGCTGTGTAGCGTAGACATCAATTTCGATTTCTACGTCGTTTGGAATCTCACCTGTGTTTGCCCAGTAGCCCTGACCAACACCATAATCCAGTCGCATGATAGTTACTGAACTCTTCAGACGAAAACGTATCTTGCCGCCTGCTGTTTCCACATCAAGATCGAATGGGAAAGTCATTGGATGAGTCTCATCGCGAATAGTCAAAGTGCCATCGGACTCGAAGGAATCCATGCCAGTTAGGCGGCAGCTATCAGCTGAAAAGCTTGCAGTCGGAAATTGATCTACATCGAACAATTCGTAATCGTGCAAATAGTCTAAAACTTCCGGAGACTCAATTTCAATATCAGCGATGCTAATGGTCACCTGAAAGTTGCAGTTACTCGGGCTCAGTGGATCGATCTCGAATGTTGCTTGCACGTTAGTGAACTCACCCTGGTAAGGGTCATTGCCATATTTATACTTGAAATAAACATGGGAATCATCCGGATCAATGGTCCAGGTGGCAGCTTGCGCAGGCAGGCCGATAAGCAACATTAGTGGCGCAAAGGCCGCAGTTAATAATAATTTTCGCATAATAATCTAACTCCTGTAAAAGTTATGGCAGTGTATAAGCCACAATCTCGGCAGCCTGACCGTTTCCACTAACGGCCATGACGAGGTACTGCACGCCGTCATGTTCGTAGGTCATTGGCACACCAGTTTGGGTATTCGGTAATTCGATATCGGCGATGATGTCGCCAGTTTGTTTGTCGTGTACGTGAAGCACGGGGCTACCGCCAACACCTTCGCCAATAAATAGCAGGGTCTTGGTAACCAGTAGGCCGGATCGCGTCGCTACACCAGTGCGTGGAATATCAAGACCTTCCAGTGCAGGGTTGTTAGCAATACGCTCAGGCGTATCAGCATTGGCTACCTGGAACACATGGTCGCCGCTATTCATATCGATAGCAGTTACACGGCCATATGGAGGCTTAACCAGAGGTAAACCCTGGATTCGTGGAACGCGCACGCCGTATGATTGGCTGAATGCAACATCGGAATTTTCGTCTTTCGCTACTGACAACAAAGCGATGTTAGTGCGCGAAGGTATGTAGAGGATTCCAGTTTCAGGGTCGAGAGCACTGCCTTCCCAGTTAGCACCACCGATGGCATCTGGCAGGCTAAGTGTTCCCACTGTGCCGTCTGCGGCATCCGCCTGGGATGGAGGAGAGTACACGCTAGGGCTTAGGCGAAAACGTGAAACCGCTTCCAGTGCCAGACCGCGAAGTTCCGGTGTGAAATCGATCAAGTCGTCTTCGGAGACGCCTTGACGATCGAATGGTGCCGGTCTAGTTGGGTGAGGTTGAGTAGGTGAGTACCATTCGCCAGGAAGGTCTCCTGCCGGTACTGGTAACTCTTCAATAGGCCAAATTGGTTCGCCAGTTTCTCTGTCAAAGGTATAGACCCAAGACTGCTTGGTAACTTGCATTAGGACTTTACGACCGTTGGGCAGATCAGCCAATACTGCGGCAGACGGGTTATCCCAGTCCCAGATGTCGTGATGGATCAACTGGTAGTGCCATTGGCGCTCGCCAGTTGTGATGTCCAGTGCCACAACACTGTTAGTAAATAGATTGTCGCCTGGGCGTGGTCCACCGAAGCGGTCGCCTGTGGCTGATTCAGTTGGAAGATAGACATGGTTCAGTTCAGGGTCGCCGGACATTGGTGCCCATACGCCGCCATTACCTGAGATTTCAGCACCACCAGCCATCCAGGTTTCATAACCTATATCGCCGCGCTGGGGAATCACTCGAAAAGTCCAAAGCATCTCGCCTGTGTGCACGTCGTAGCCTCGCACGTCGCCTTTCACGTTGAACATGGAAGGTGGTCGCATGGAAACGCGGTGTGCAGGGCCTACAACAGCTACTCCGTTCATTACGAAAGGAGGCATGGATGATCCGATGTCGATATCGTCACGGCCGTCGCCTAAACGTAGGCCAGCAAACATGTCGACAACGCCGTTTTCGCCGAAAGCAGGATCGGGGATGCCGGTATCAGCATCTAGAGAAACCAGGAAAAAGCCTGGTGTGATCATCAAGATTCGTTTCTTGTCGCCATCGCGAAAGAAGGACAGTCCACGACCGGAACCCTTACGAGGGGCCTTGTCAAATCGCTCGCCTTCCTGGGGTCGCCACAACCACAGTAACTGTCCACTTGAAGCATCAAGCGCAGCTACGTTACGAGTGGCGCCAACAGTGGTGTACATAATGCCATCAACCTCGAGAGGCGTGAACGTGGCATTGAATTCTGGCGAGGGGCCTATGCTCGCAGTGTTAAAGCGCCAGGCAATCTCTAAATCGGCTACATTCTCTGCATTAATCTGGTCTAGCGGCGAATAGCGCTGAGCGCCCATATTTCCGCCATAATCAGGCCAGTCGCCAGCATCAACGCTGGTGCCAGATTGGCTGAACGCGGCAGGTGCACAGATAAGGGCACCAACACTTAGTATGAATGACGAAATAATTCGCTTTGTTGCTATCATTTATGACTCTCCAGATATCATGTCTTTAATCTTGCTCACCTATGGTTTTAAGGGTTAAAAAGGCGCGGATTTACTTGTTGCCGCCTTATATAGTCACCTCAAACCGAGCAGGGGGGAAGGATAAGCAATCTGCCTCCCACAAGCAAGTCTATGACTTTCAAGTCTGTATAAAACCCGGAACAAAATCAAACGCTTATCGAATTCTCGTTGTAAGGATTTGTAACTATTTGTAACTGTTAAAGTCGCTCTCGGGTATCCATGAACAAAGCCTATTACAGTGCCCCTGTACCGAAACTTAATGGAGATAAAATTTCGGCTGAGCACTGTATACCACGGCTCGATATTGAAACTTTGATTGGCCTCAATTTTGGCCTATTAAGGGGAGCTTAATGAAGCATTTGAGAAGATAACAATAAATGGACTTCAGACAAAAGTGACAGCTACTTTATCCGAGTTCACTTTAACGCGATGGCTATTTATTCGCTTTATACTGAGATAGACTCGATAATCGGAATTTAAATAAGCTTTGCCTTGAGGAGAAAACAATGAAAACAACAATATTTAAGAAACTCATTCTGCTAATCGCAGTCGGTGTCTTTTCCCAGTTTGCCATGGCGCAAAATGAAGATAATGCCGCAGCAATCAAGCAAGTCGCCGACATCGTAGCTGGTATAAACCATTTTCCTTCCGATGATGCCTTGGCTACATTGGATGGGATTGCCGCGAATGGCGGATTAGCTCAAGCTATTCGTGATATGGCAAATGCTGCTGCCAATATTGAGCACTCGGCGAATGAAGAAGGTAGAGGTGCAATGGAAGCTCTTCAGAACAATACACAGATGCCGGAACGTGGCAGGGTACTAGCTGGCATTATCGAGAACTTTAGTCACACCTGTAGCGATGCAGATAAAGAACGGCTGGCAGAATTGTTTCCATAGGGATTCCTATAGCAAGCGAAAGGGAGCCAATGGCTCCCTTTTTTGTGTTCATAAAATGCTATTTTTGCATTGCTTCATTCAGCTATGGTGAAGTAGCTTATAGCTGGTGTGCGGGAAAATTCAGCGAGATATAGATTCATCCAATGAATAGCATCACAAGTGATTCCGAAGCAATTCTAAGACTCGTAGTTTTTATTGCGGTATTTTCGGCTATGGCAGTGCTCGAGATGCTGCTACCTCGACGGCAATTAACTGTTTCGAAAAGTCGCCGCTGGTTAAGTAACCTTGGTTTAAGCGCTCTTAATACAATTCTATTGAGGGTTTTCATTCCTATTGCTGGGGTGGCAGCAGCTTACTGGGCAGAGGATAGAAACTGGGGCTTACTTAAGCTGGTAGAATTTGCTGACTGGATTGGTATTCTGATTTTCCTGCTTGTATTTGATCTACTTATTTATTTCCAACATAGATTGTTTCACAAAGTCCCGTTTTTGTGGCGCCTTCATCGAACACACCATACTGATCTGGATTACGATGTCACCACAGGTAGTCGATTCCATCCGCTCTCTATTCTTATCTCCGCCTTTATTAAGCTGGCATTGATTCTAATACTGGGTCCGTTGGCTATTGCGGTGGTTCTTGCCGAAGTTCTGTTGAATGCCACTGCCATGTTTAACCATAGTAATATTAAAATTCCGGTTAGACTGGATAAGCTGTTGCGGAACTTTGTTGTCACTCCCGACATGCATCGAATACATCATTCGGTGGACGCCGTGGAGCACAATAGAAATTTCGGATTTAACTTTCCCTGGTGGGATCGTCTGTTTGGAACTTATCTGGCAGAGCCTAAGCTTGGTCAGGAAGCCATGGGGATTGGCATAAATGGATTCGAAGATGATTCGTCAATTTCTCTACAACATCTTCTCACCCAGCCATTTAAAGACCCGAGTTAAAGGTTCAGCTTCCATGCTGAACATTGTCGTCGGCAGAGCTGTTAGCTGTGAGCAATAGGCTTGTCGGTGAACAGGAAATCTTCCAGATCTTCCATCAGCGATGTAATAGCGCGGTGCATATCTTTTGTTTCTTCAGAAAGCTCTTCAATAGCCTCGTGATAACCTTCATTAGCCATAACTAAATGTCTCTATTGATTTAATTCCCGATCTTACAGCTTAACTACTTCACCTTAGCTGCTCAGGACTTTAGCCAATAGCCGCTTTCTGAGGATTTGCCGATCTCCATTTCTTGCCAGCCGCGCTTTTCTTTGGGGCAGCTGAGCTACGTCGTTTCGGTTTGAATGATCTGGCATTTTTCGGTTTGAAACGACTACCGCGATCATCGGGTTTGGCCGATTCCGGGAAAGCTTTCTCTTCAGCGAATTCGAAATCTTGACTGTCACCCAATGGAATAGGGCGTTTTATGAGGCGTTCGATTCCCTTGAGTTGTTTGCCCTCATCTCCACTTACCAGAGAGATGGCTACGCCACTGGCTCCGGCCCGCCCGGTGCGACCGATGCGGTGCACGTAGTCTTCGGCAACATGGGGTAGGTCAAAATTTACCACGGTTGAGAGTTGGTCGATGTCGATTCCGCGAGCAGCAATGTCTGTGGCCACTAGTACTTGAACCTTGCCTTCCTTAAACTCTTTCAGAGCTTTGATTCTCTGAGCCTGTGACTTATTGCCATGAATAGCCAAAGCATGAACATTGTCTTTTATGAGTTTCTTCGCCAGATTGTTTGCACCATGTTTGGTCCGACTAAAAACCAGTGTCTGCTCGGTGCTAGTTCGAACCAGATCGCTAAGTAGGGCGACCTTGTTGGCTTTCTTCACGTGATACATTTTTTGAGCTATCAGCTCAACAGTAGAATTACGTGGTGACACGTCGATCTCTACAGGCTGGTTACAAATTGTTTTCGCCAGCGTGCGAATTTCATCAGAAAATGTTGCTGAAAACAGTAGGTTCTGTCTGCGCTTCGGCATCAGTGCAAGGATCTTTCTGATGTCGCGAATAAACCCCATGTCTAGCATGCGATCGGCTTCGTCGAGAATAAGAATCTCGATGTCATCGAAGCGAACACATCTTTGTTGGTGAAGATCCAATAGACGACCAGGCGTTGCTACCAGGATGTCGACGCCATGGCCGAGGGTTTTTTTCTGTGGATTAATATTCACACCACCGAATACTACGCCGTAGCGTAAGTCTTCATTAGTGCCATAGGTTCTTATGCTGTCCTCAACCTGTGCTGCCAGTTCGCGAGTTGGGGTTAATACCAGTGCCCGGGCAGTATGTTTCTTGCGGTTTGTCTTTCCGCTCAGTCGTTGCAGCAAGGGCAGGGTGAAACCAGCGGTTTTTCCTGTGCCTGTTTGAGCCGCAGCCATTACGTCTTTTCCTTCAAGAATTACCGGTATGGCTTTTTCCTGGATAGGAGTGGGTTTGCTGTAGCCGGTTTTTTCCACGGCGTGAAGCAATGATTCGGATAATCCGAGTGTGTTAAATGTCATTCGATTTCTCGTTGATATGTATGCATCTGTTTTCAGAAGCAATATTAAATAATTACACAGGCATTGGTCGTCATCGATGGGATGAGATCAATAGCGGTGTCTGAAAGTGTTTCCGGATTTTTTGAAAATCCTTTGCACGGGTGTGCAATCGATCGATAGGGGCTACTCTGAGTGATGCGCTATTCAAGCGAATCTAAACAAGAGAGAAGGTGAAGATCCGGCGAGGCGACTAGCGCTTAGCTATCAGCGAGTAAGTCTGGTACCGGTAATCTCAAAAGACTGCGATCCAACGCAGTAAGATGACCTTAAAACTAAAGATAATGCACCGTCAGTATTGGTGCCTATAGGCTTACCCATCCCTGACGTGGCGGCACTTTAACACAGGTATTCGAGAATATACGATCTATTTACTGAATAACAAGGGTGCAGATATGCTAACCATATGAAATATAAGATAAATAAATTTTTCCTAATGTCAAAACCTTAAGCTTTATTTAAGGTTCAATTGCTACATTAGCTACCGTGAACACAGGGTATGACCCCATACACGGATTTGAAAAATGTATCTGACTGAAACACAAGCAATGCCGCAGCAACTCTCAAGTAATACTGATAGAGCCAGTTTCAAACGGCTTATTCGTCTCACTCCAGAGTTTCAAATTATCGACCAGCATCATAACTATCGTGATGAGGTGCAGAGCTATATTCAGGAAAAATTTCAGCAAAGTTACGGTGCCGTTGTTAATGAATTTCTAGATTATCTGCTGAGTATGAATTGCCCTGCGGGTTTAAGTGGTGTGGCCGGCATCAGTATGGCTGCAGATAAGGTTTTATTTTTAGAACAATATTTCGATGCTCCCGTAGAGGTGGAACTTTCACAGGCATTGGGCAAAAAGGTTGAACGAAGCGCTATCGTGGAGATCGGGAATCTAGTAGCGACGACTCGAGGTGCCAGTGTGGCACTTTTTGTGATCCTCGCTTCCACTTTGTACCGAGCCGGGTATGAACACATGGTGTTTACTGCTTCCGGTCAGCTAAGTAGTCAATTCAAAAAATTGGGATTCGAAACCAGAGCTATTAAGGCTGCGAACCCTGAGTGTCTCAGTGATAACTCACTCTCGGACTGGGGATCTTATTATGACAGTGAGCCTGAGGTTTTAGTGGGCAATCTTCAGGAAGCTATGGAACTAATCTCCAGTCGCAATTTGTTTAGCGGCTTGCAAGCAGTATTCGCCTCTAGTATCGACGCTCTAGTGGAGAAAATGCCAGGTCGACAGCGGGAGACATAATCATGTTGTCCCATGTGGAAAAGAATTATTCTCCCGGCGCTGTGGTTATTAATGACCTGCAGCAAACTGTAAGTTCTCAGCAAGTTCTATTTTGTTGTCACCGCCTGATTCACCACCTATTAGAGGCGGGAGTGAAGTCCGTAGGTCTTTGTGCCACCAATAGTATTGACTGGATATTGGTTGATCTAGCCTGTCAGCATGAAGATATTCTCATACTTCCAATTCCAACTTTCTTTACTCCTAAACAAATATCCCATGCGCTCATGAGCTGCCAATTGGATGCGGTCATTACCGATGACCTGGGATGTTTATCATCTCTGTGTGACATTCGTTATGAACATCTGGGAACACTTGCCGGTACTGATTTGGAGTTAGTTAAATTTCCGAAGAATTTGTCGGACCCTAAACCGAATTCCTTACCGGAGCAGGGTCGCAAGAATGCAGTACCTGATGGAACTGGCAAGATAACTTTTACGTCGGGATCCACTGGTCAACCCAAAGGGGTGTGTTTACATCACGGGCAACTTCTGCAGCAAGCAGAAGCCTTGGCACAGTCAGTTAATATCGAGGCTCCTCGCCACCTATGTCTGCTTCCTCTCAGCACTCTTCTGGAAAATGTTGCAGGAAACTATGGACCAATATTATCGGGTGGGGAAATCATTGTTCCTCATCCTGAATCCATGGGCTTCTCTGGCAGCGCCTTGCTCGAGCCTGAACAAATGCTAAGCGCTATCTCGTCAGTGAGGCCGGACTCATTAATTCTGGTACCTCAATTGCTATTGCTGATAGTCGCGGCGATTAGAAAGGGTTGGCAGTGCCCCCAATCGCTAAAATTCATCGCCGTTGGTGGTGGCAAGGTCTCTAAAGAACTGATCATCGAATCTCAAAATTTGGGGCTCCCTGTATATGAAGGTTACGGATTGTCCGAATGCTGTTCGGTGGTAAGTCTCAATACTCCCAAAGCAAATTCCGCCGGCAGCTGTGGTTTGCCTTTGTCTCATATTGAACTTCAATTTGAAGAGGGTGAAGTGCTGGTATCCGGAAACTCCATGCTGGGTTATGCCAATGAACCCGATAGCTGGAATCCGGAATTTATTTCCACAGGAGATTTGGGCTTTCAGGATGAACAAGGATTTCTCCATATAACGGGTCGGAAGAAGAATCTGCTTATCTCAAGTCTCGGACGCAATATTTCGCCTGAGTGGGTTGAGAGCGAGTTGCTTTCCGGCCCGGTGTTGGCGGAGGTGGTGGTAGTCGGTGATGACAGACCCTACTGTTCAGCTTTAGTCCTGCCGCGCAGTGACCAGCTTAGCGATGAAGAACTACAAAGCTGGGTAAGTCTGGTAAACGCAAAGCTTCCAGATTATGCGCGGGTTAATCAATGGCATCGAATGAGCGCTTCTCTGGCGGAACGCGGAGGCCTGCTAACCGAAAACGGTAGACCAAAGCGAGAAAATATTAACTCAGCATATGCGGAAGCAATAGATGCTATGTATGCCGCTGAATTCTTATCCCCAGAATTAGTCCCGGCATGAACTACAAACAGATGATAATTAATAGATAGGTGATGACATGACATTTTTTGAAACCCTGGTTAATGAAACAGAACAAGCTAGAAGCGGATTGCTTTCAGCACCGATAATTGAGCGCTGTCTGAGCAAGGATGTTTCCATAGATGATTACGTTGGATTCCTGGTTCAAGCTTATCACCACGTCAAGCACACGGTTCCTTTGCTAATGGCCGTGGGCTCTCGTCTCCCGGATGACAAAGAATGGTTAAGAGAAGCTGTTGCTGAATATATCGAAGAAGAAATCGGGCATCAGGAATGGATATTGAACGACATCGAAAATTGCGGCTACGACAAGGAATGGGTAAGAAATTCACGGCCTCATCCAGCTACCGAATTAATGGTGGCTTATGCATACGATACTATTCAGCGCATCGATCCTATGGGCTTCTTCGGCATGGTGTATGTACTAGAAGGAACCAGCGTCAATCTAGCCGATCAGGTGGCTGATGCTGTCAGGGGCGCGATAGGTCTGCCTAAAAAAGCTTTCAGTTATCTCTATTCCCATGGATCTCTCGATCAGGATCATGTGAAGTTTTTTGAACAGTTGATGGATCGTATTGATGATGAGGGGGACCAGAAACAAATTGTCCACAGTTGCAAGATGTTCTATCAATTATATGGCGACATATTCAGGTCTCTCAGTTCCGGTCATGGTGTTCCAAAGCTTTCTAAGGCAGCTTGAACATGGATATTCGCGATAAAACTATTCTGGTAACAGGGTCGACAGGCGGCATAGGTAGCTTGTTATGCAAAATCCTGCAGGAGCGTGGGGCTAAGCTAGTGCTCACTTGTTATAGCCAAGAATTACTCGATGAGTTGAAAGCCGAACTCGGAGGCGAGCCTGTTATCGTGCCGGCTGATATCAGTAGTAGTGAGGGCCGGCAGGAAATTGTCTCAGCTTGTAACAAAAATGGTGGCATTGATGGGGTGGTGAATCTCGCAGGAATACTGGAGTTCAAGCTTTTCGAAAATCAAACGCTGGGTATGATTGAAAAGATTCTCAGTATTAATCTGATAGCAACGATGTTGCTCTGCCACGAGCTTATTCCCATTCTCAAGGAGAAGCCGGAATCGGCACTGCTCAATGTCGGCTCCATTTTTGCCAGTATAGGTCACCCTGGGTTTACCGCTTATTGTGCTAGCAAGGCGGGAGTTAAATGCTTCACCGAGGCACTTTCCCGGGAACTGGCAGACACTTCTATTCAAGTGAGCTACATCGCTCCCCGAGCAACCAGCACCAGTCTTAACTCGGATGTTGTGAATGATTTAAACAATGCTCTGGGCAATAAATCTGATAGCCCTGCCTATGTTGCAAATGAAATTTCGGATCTATTAGAGAGCCATCGCAGTATCAAGTATTTGGGCTGGCCGGAAAAATTGTTCGTTCGTGTAAATGCCCTTTTTCCTGGAATTGTGCGCGGTGCGCTAGTGAAAAACCTTGGTGTTATTAAACGCTTTGCTAATCAGTAAATAAATAAATAGACAAATCAATAGGTGAATTATTATGTATACAGGAATATTTCGAAGAATATGTGCGGTTGCGATCGTAGTATTGTCGAGCAACCTCGTATTAGCCGATGAAAATAGTGACGTAGAACAACTACAGTCCCGTTGGGCTGAGGCAAACTATCAGCTTGATGGTGATGCTCAAGAAGCAGCATTCGAAGGTTTGATAGCCGAAGCTGAAAGAGTCGCTGATACCCATAGGGTCAGTGCCCCCGCATGGATTTGGAGTGGTATAATCAAGTCCTCTTTTGCTGGTGTCAAAGGTGGACTTGGCGCTCTAGGTCTTGCCAAGGATGCAAAAAAAGACCTTGAGAAGGCTATGGATGTTGACGCTGATGCTCTCGATGGTTCAGCATACGCTACGCTCGGAACTCTATATTATAGCGTGCCAGGATGGCCCGTTGGATTTGGTGATGACGATAAAGCAGAGGAACTTTTGCTACGGGCCCTGGCTCTAAACTCCAACTCAATTGATAACAACTATTTCTATGCAACGTTTCTGGTGGATCAGAAGCGTTATGATGAAGCGAGAAATCATCTGCAAAAGGCACAGCAGGCACCGGCAAGACCGGACCGTCCGATAGCTGATGCAGGACGCCAACAAGAAATCATCGTAGCCTTGGGGGATATCCAAGGTAAGTAGACAAATAGTAAGAAAAGGATGTTATGCAAATATTACTGGTTGAGGACGATCGCCCGCTAGCGGCGAGCCTGCAGAAAGCACTGGTCAAGTCCGGGTATGCTATCAATCATGTAGAAACAGGAAAGGCGGCACTACACACGCTGCAAGTGGAGAAGCCAGATATCCTGGTTCTGGATATTGGTTTGCCTGATACCGATGGCATCTCAATCTTAAAGGCCTTGAGAAAGACTGATAAAGAATTACCGGTCTTATTACTGACGGCAAGAGATAGCGTCGAAGATAAGGTTCAGGGGCTAGATAGTGGCGCCGATGATTATCTGGCTAAGCCATTTGAAGTGACTGAATTGTTGGCTCGTCTCCGCGTATTGGAAAGAAGGCTTGGCACGGTGAAGACCTCAGCTATAAAAATTGGCGGAGTAAATCTTGATACCGTGGACCACGTGGTCACTCTGGAAGGTAAGGATCTAGAGCTTTCCCGAAAAGAATACATGCTGCTGAAGAGTTTGATGGAAAATGCAGGTCGGGTTCAGACCCGAAGCACTCTCGAGAATAGACTCTATAGCTGGGGCGAAGAGGTGGCTAGTAACGCTCTTGAAGTGCATATTCATCATCTTCGTAAAAAACTGGGTAACGAGTTCATCAAGACCATTCGCGGAGTTGGTTACAAGGTGAGCGCTCAATGAACCCGGTTCAATAGCGGAGCCTGCTCTTGCGTTCAATACGACTATTTCTGGTTGCTAGTATTCTTGCTACTTTGACTCTGTTCAATTTTGTTGCAGCGTTGCAGGGTTACCAATCCAGTATGGAGGAGGCCGAGGCGTTATTTGATCGACAGTTAGAAGATTTGGCTGCCATCGTTTTGAACATAGATGTGAGCGGGGAGGTCGAAGGAATTTCTCTCGGCAATGGCATTCTCTTTCAAATATGGCAGTCATCAGAATTGCTGGCAGCTTCGTCAGGATCGCCGGCAGAGTCGATTTTAGAGTTTGAAGAAGGTTTCAGTTTTGTAAATTTTGATAGCTACCGCTGGAGAGGCTTTACTCAATTTAACCCAAGTTCACAGCGCTGGGTGATGGTGGTAGAAAGGACTGATCTTCGATTTATACTAGCGGAGAATGTAGTTCTGGAATCGGTGCTACCAATTCTTCTCGGTATACCGCTGGTGGGATTGCTGATCTGGAGCATTGTTAGCCTGGGTTTAAGGCCGCTGGACAAGCTTTCGACAGAACTTAAAAAGAAGCAAGCCCATGATCTGTCACCGGTAGTCTACGAGAATTCTGCTCGGGAATTGGAGCAGGTGATTCAGTCTACTAATAGTTTTATTTTGCGTTTGGATGAAGTTCTGGAAAGGGAAAAACGATTCTCTGCCGATGCTGCCCATGAACTTAGAACTCCGATTAGTGCCCTGAAAATTCAGTTGCATAATTTGGGCGAAGAAATCGGCTCTGATCATGAGTCATTTCAGCAATTACAGAGCGGTGTTGAAAGAATGCAGCATTTGATAGAGCAGCTGCTGTCACTTTATCGCACGACGCCGGAGAAATTCGCTCAGAACTGCCACCAGGTAGACCTGTATCAGTTGGTGCAGGAGCAGATAGCTCAATTGTATTCCAGTTTCGAAAACAGGAATCAGATTTTGGAGTTAAGCGGCGACGAAGCATTAATCGAAGGCGATGATTTTGCCTTGCAGACTCTAGTCTCAAATTTATTGAGCAATGCCAATAAATACACTCCCGAAGGAGGAAAAATATTGGTGAGTGTCTGCGAAATAGATTCAGACATAGTGCTCAGTGTGGAAGATAGCGGACCGGGCATAGCAGAAGAAGACAGGCTTCGAATATTTGACAGATTTTATCGATCCGATTTAGGAGGCAACAGCAATCGCGAAATGCCCGGATGCGGTTTGGGGCTGACTATTGTTGCGCATATTGCTGAGTTACATCAGGCTCGTGTGGTCGTAGAGGGTTCAAACTTTGAGAGTGGAAGTGCTTTTAGAGTTAAATTTAGAAAGAAGAAATAAGATGAAAAATTATATTGCCACAATATTAATGTCCCTAAGCCTGCTGTTTGTTAGCTCTTTAGCCAGTGCTGCAGCTGTGGAGATAGAGTTAGTGATTAAGGACCATCTATTCTTTCCTGCTGAAGTGGAAGTGCCGGCTGGTCAAAAAGTGAAGCTACGAATCATTAATCAGGATCCGACGCCGGAAGAGTTCGAAAGTTACGAGCTTAACCGGGAAAAGGTAATTGCAGGAAACCGGCAAACAGTAATATTTATTGGTCCTCTGAGTCCGGGTGAATATCCATTCTTCGGGGAGTTTTATCCCAAGACAGCGCAAGGGAAGGTGATAGCCAAATAGCTATTTCTATTTGGCGCTAAGCTATGTTCATTAACTCCGTCATCTTACTCCTTCAAGAAATTCTCGAAGCTGCATTGTTGATCAGTGTTTTGCTGGTCATCACAAATTTGTTTCATGATATCTGGGGTCGCTCATTTGTTCTGCGCAAGACCTGGATTTTCTATGCCTTGATTCTTGGTTGCGCGGGAGCTTGGCTGTACGCGTTAGTTACGCCTACTGTGTCGGAGTGGTTTGATTACGTGGGGCAGGAAGTGGTGAATTCCTTGATTCATCTAGTTAGCTTAGGGTTTTTGATCTTGCTAAGTTGGGTCGCTCCATCAAATTATTTTTCAGACAAAACTTCACAAAGAGCGCAGTTGGTTATTGCGTCGATGGTGGTGATTGTATTATTGGCTTTGGTGCGGGAAGGTTCAGAGATTTTGTTGTACCTTGGCGGAGTTACCAGCCAAAGTGAGAATGTTGTTCCTGTGCTAAGTGGGGCGGTAATCGGGGCAGGTATTGGTCTTAGTTGCGGTGTGATTCTTTATTACGGCCTCACCAGTCTTAGTCATACCTGGGCTTTCAGGGTGTGTCTGCTGCTTCTGGCATTTGTCTGCGGTAACATAGCTTCACAGATAGTGATGCTATTAACCCAAGCGGACTGGTTACCCTACACAGCTATAGCTTGGGACACGGCAGGCTTATTGCCGGAAAACTCAATCACAGGTCGCCTTTTGTATGCATTAATTGGATATGAAGCCACACCATCTATACTTCAGGCTGTTTGCTATGGGCTTGCTATGCTGATAATTATATTTGGTCCGCTATTTCGGCTGGCTTGGCCTGGAATCCTTGCAAAAAATGTGGAGCAGTAAGCTAGCAATGTCTATGTACGACTCAAAAATTAAGAAAACAATTTTCACATTTTTGTACCTCGGCCTTTTGACGCTACTCCCGCTTTTTTCTCAATCGGCTTTAGCTGATGGAAGTGTTATAGATAAAATTTATCATCCTTATGTTGATGCGCTGGAAAATGAATTGGAATTTCGATCCATTTTTCAAGATAAGCAAGCAGGCTTGGATAATCCCAAAGAAATTCACCGCCTGGCGCTTGGTCGCTCTATAGGTGAAAGTCTTTTCGGCGAGGTGTACTTAATCGGAAATAAATCTCGCTCGGGCAGCTTCGATCTAGAAGCCTATGAATTTGAATTGAAGTGGCAACTGACGGAACAGGGTGAGTACGCTGCCGATTGGGGGGTGTTGTTCGAATTCGAAAAAGAAATCGATGAAGATGCGCAAGAAGTAGCAGTTGGTCTCTTCGCCGAGAAAGAATTCGGGCGCTGGAGTGGCACTGCTAACCTGTTCTTGATTCGTGAATGGGGAGAAGATATTGAAAATGAATATGAGACCGCCCTTTCGCTTCAGGCTAGATATCGATACTCGCGATCATTCGAGCCAGCAATTGAGCTTTATACAGGTCAGGACACTACCGGAATAGGTCCTGCAGTCATAGGTAATTTCGCTCTGGGCACCCGTAAAAGCCTGAACTGGGAAGCGGGGCTAATATTAGGCATAGACAATGAGAGCCCCGATCAAACATTTCGATTTCTGCTTGAGTATGAATTCTAGTTTTGTTGTAGAAAAATCCATTTTGGCAGGACCGATTTAAGCGAAACAATCCTCATTCCTAACTGATTCTCCTTTCTAAGTTCTAATTCCCTTCAATGTTTGATTAAGCTCAAACAATGACCGTTATTTGTTTCATTCTTAAGATTCCCATAAGAATTGTATTGGATAATCAACAGATAAGATGTGTCCATAGATTTGTTGTATAGGGAAATTTAAAGGTGCGTTGTTTTACTATAAGAACGGTTGTGTGCAGTTTGCTATGGATGGCTTCGTTCGTCGTCTCTGCAGACAGCCACGATCACTTTTCCGCTCATGAAATTCTTGATCGTAGTTCTTCTTTGGAATTTTCTACTGTTTTTGAAGCAGCGCTTCGAAATGCACCTGAAGCAATTGCCTCCGAGTCTCGTCAACAACAAGCCAAAGCGTATCAGCAGATTGGTGATCGCTGGATTACTGGTCGGCCAAGTTGGGAGCTAAATTATATCGGCGATAGCCTAGTAGATAATGTTGGGCTGCGAGAATATGAGGCCGGAATTCAGATTGATCTCTGGCGAAAAGGCGAACGCAGTGATGCCAGAGAACTGGGAAATTCCTATAACGAGAGACTGGAAGCCTGGTTTGTCTATACGGAATTATTGGTAGCGGGTCGTGTGCGTTCAACACTGGCAGATATTGCTGAAGCCGAAGCCATGTTGGAGTTGGAGCGGGAGGCCGAGGGGGAGTCCGAGCAATTATTGGATATCACCAGGCGCTTGTTCGAATCAGGTTCCGTTGCCTTGCTCGATACTTTACGGGTCGAATCAATTTTATTGGGCCAGATAGAAGCTGTACTACATGCAGAGGCTGCACTGGTGGATAGCGAACGGCAGTACACGCAGCTAACCAACTTATCGGCTCGGCCAGATCGCGAGTATGAAGAGGAATTGCCGACACTGGATAATATTCCAGTTGCCCATCCTACGCTGCGTTTCCTTAAAACTGGAGTTGATTTGGCTAGCGAGCAAATTGACAAAGTGAAGCATGAGGCAAGCAGCAATCCATCCGTAAGCTTCGGCGTCAGGCGAGAGCGTGGCAATGGGTTGTCTCCCTATGTTGATAGTCTGGGTTTCTCAGTAAGCGTGCCCTTTGGTGGACGCGCGGTAGTGTCAGCCGCAGTAAGCGATGCTCGAAATGAAAAAATAGATGCTGAAGTTGTTCTGCTAAAGACGCAACGAGATTTAAACGCTCAGCTTCATGAGGTAGAGCATGAACTCTATCTGGTGGGTGAATCTCTGGAGCTCGGCGCGAGACAGCTCGAGATAGACGAGCAGAGACATGACATGTCTATGCTCGCATTTGAAAGTGGGGAAACTGATTTGTCCCAGGTGATTATTGCCTTGCAGCAAACAATAGATAGCAGAATGGAAATGAAACGGCTCCAGCTTCGCAGGCAACGTTTGATATCGGAGTTCAATCAAGTTACAGGAGTTTTACCATGAGGAGTACGTGCCGCAAATTATTCTCGGTGCTAATTATTATTTCATCAACTGCTGTTCCTTCTGTATTCGCGCAGGACTTCATTGAGTTGAATGAAGATGACTTGGCCAGGCTTGCAATAATATTTTCCCCGATTACTGAAGTTGATCGCCAGTCCGGTTCTCGATTTCCTGCTACTGTAGTTGTCTCTCCTGAATCTGCATCTGTATTACTGGCTCCATTCTCGGGAACTGTAATTCACTGGCATGAATCGACAGGGTCAATGATTGAAAGCGGTGCTGCACTCGCCACTGTTAGATCTCAGGAAGTCTTGGAAATTCAAAATCAATGGTTGTCGGCAGCATCAAAATTGGAGCAGGCTGAATTCGAATCCTCAAGAGATGAGGAGTTATTTCACCAGGGGATTATTTCAGAGCAAAGATTGCAGGTAAGTAAAATGCAATTTCAGCGCGCGCAATCAGCAGTAGATGTAAGCGCCAAGAGATTGCAGCAAGCAGGATTTACTCAGTCAGAAATAAATTCCATGCCGGATTCGGAAGCAAATCTTGGCGAGTATGTATTGAGGGCGTCAACAACTGCTGTGCTGAGTCACAGAGCCGTTGATGTCGGGCAGTTTGTCGAGGCTTATAGTGAGCTAGCTTCATTACAGTTGTCTGCACAGCCATGGTTGAGAATTCAGTTGCCAGCAAGATTGGCCGGTACACTTGAGCCTGGACATTCTTTTAGTCTGGCTGGCTCGGGGGAGAGCCTTACTCTGCAGCAAAAGAATTTGGAGATTGATGAGACTACCCAGACTATAGAATTGTTAGCGGAATTTGACTCCGCTGTGAGCTATCTGCCCGGTCGCGTTGTTAATGTGATAGTGGGTCCTGCTTCCGGCGGGGTTCTGATTCCTGCCAATGCCGTCGTTCATACAGCGGATGAAACTATAGTTTATGTACAGTCAGGTTCTGCAATTGAAGCAAGGGTCCTGAATCTGGAAGCCGCTGGTAGTAATTACATCGCTCGATCCGGTTTGTCAGTTGGCGAGATGGTAGTGATCCAGGGTGCTTCAGTGCTCAAGGGAATTCAGCTTGGCTTAGGTAGCGACGAATAATGCTTGCCCGACTGGTTCAATTTTCCCTCAGTCAGAGACTGATGATCGGTCTAATGACCCTACTGCTAATAGGCTTTGGTACACAGGCTCTATTGAGTCTTCCCATTGACGCGTTTCCGGACATTTCCCCAACTCAGGTAAAAGTTATTATTAAATCTCCCGGGATGACTCCCGAAGAGGTTGAATCGCTTATTACCCAGCCGGTTGAGGTTGAGCTATTAGGCATTCCTCAGAAAACCGTCCTTCGCTCGATTTCTAAATACGCATTGAGTTCGATAACCATGGACTTTGAGGAAGGGACCGATATTTATTGGGCCCGCCAGCAGGTGTCGGAACGGGTTAACAGCGTCTGGGATGACTTGCCTGGTGAGATTAGTGGTGGCCTTGCACCTATGAGTACGCCTCTGGGGGACATGTTTATGTTCACCGTGGAAAGCGATGAACTTACTCTGCAGGAGAAACGATTTCTTGTGGACTGGACTATCAGGCCTGCTCTGAGAACGGTTCCCGGAGTTGCAGATGTTAATGCCCTTGGTGGTTTTGTTAAAACCTATGAAGTGACTCCTCGTCCAGAGTCCATGTCTCGGCTCAAACTGAACAATGAATCCATTATCGAAGCACTGCAAGCTAATAATAAGAACGATGGTGCCGGACGAATAGACCAGGGCGAAGAAGCTTTGTTGGTTAGGTTGTCCGGTGCGATTGCCAGTCTGCAGGATATTGGAAACATTCTAGTGGAGAATAGTCTCGGTGAAAAAATACCCTTGTCCGAAGTCGCGGATATTTCTCTTGGCTCTATGGAGCGATATGGTTCGGTAACTGCTGATGGGAAATCCGAAGTCGTTCAGGGCTTGGTGATAGGACTAAGAGGTGCCAATGCCAGCGAGCTCGTGAGCAACGTAAGAGTCAAGTTGGCAGAGATCGAAGAAACACTTCCCGAAGGAACTTCAACTAGCATTTTTTATGATCGTAGCGTTCTTATCGGCGGTGCGGTAAACACTGTATCCAAGGCGCTTATCGAAGCAGTAGTATTGGTTGTAATCCTTCTTGGTTTGTTTCTCGGTAATTGGAGAGCGGCGCTTACTGCGGCGGCGGTTCTCCCCCTGTCAGCACTAATTACTTTTCAAATGATGAACGCAATGAGCATGAGCGCAAACCTCATGAGCCTTGGTGGACTGGTTATTGCCATTGGTATGTTGGTGGATTCATCCATAGTCATTGTGGAGAACATTGTTTCTTCGCTCGCGGCGCAAAAAGACAGTGGTCATAGATTGCCACGTCTTCACGTGATTTATCGCTCGGTGAAAGATGTTGTGGTCCCTGTTACATCAGGAATTTTGATTATCGTTATTGTATTTTTGCCTCTGCTTACTCTTGAAGGTCTGGAAGGCAAGTTGTTTGGGCCCGTTACCTTAACTATTGTTTTCGCCCTGTTAGGTTCATTATTGTTATCGCTAACTGTTATTCCGGTTATCGCATCCTATGCTCTAACCTCTAGTGATCACAGCGACCCTTGGCTTAGTCGAACCTTGCTTAGGTTATATAGACCTCTTCTTAACTGGTCATTGGCAAAGCCGCAATTTGTTTTAGCTATAGCAGCAATACTTTTAGTGTTTACTGTAGCTATCTTTCCGCGAGTAGGTAAAACCTTCATGCCTACTATGGATGAAGGGGACATTATCATTCAGCTTGAGCTAATACCTTCCATTAATCTCGATAGCACCACACGAATGGTTCTGCGAGTTGAGAAAGCATTGATGGATGATGTTCCCGAAATTCTCAGAATCGTTTCACGTAGCGGTTCCGATGAAATTGGAATGGATCCAATGGGTTTGAATGAAACCGATATATTTCTTCAGCTTAAGCCTCCGGAGGAATGGCTAGTTTCAAATAAGCAGGAATTGGAAGACAAGCTGCGTGAAGTGATGGATAAATTTGTGGGTCTCAACTATGGATTTACTCAGCCCATTGATATGCGCGTATCGGAAATGCTTACTGGGTCGAGAGGAGATGTTGCTATCAAGCTTTTTGGTCCTGATTTGGGTCTACTCAACAGCCTGGCGCAATCCATCGGTGAAAGAATTGAATCTTTAGACGGTAGCATTGACACTATCGCTACGCTAAATGAGGGCGCGCAATACCTTCAAGTTAAAGTGGACCGACTTAGAGCTGGCAGAGTTGGATTAAATGCAGATGACTTACAAAGCAGGCTTCGTTCAGAAATAGAAGGATTGCAGGTAGGTACGGTTCTTGAGCAGGGTGCCCGAGTTCCGCTCATGCTGCGCTACGCCAAATTCCAAGGAGATGGTCTGGAAAAAATGAGTAATAGTTTTATCAACCTCGATGATGGCAGCGTCATTCCCTTATCTGAGGTGGCGGACATTCAGCGAGTTGAAGGGCCGGTTAGTATTTCTCGAGAGTCCGGCCAACGCTTTGCTGTTATCCGTACCGACGTAGAAGGTCGTGACTTGGTGGGATTTGTAGAAGAAGCGAAGGAGCTCATTGCATCTGACCTGAACATGCCCGAAGGCTACACTCTCGAATGGGGTGGAGAATTTGAGAATCAGCAACGAGCAGCTAGCCGATTGGCGCTAGTTGTACCAGTCGCATTGTTGTTGATTGCCTTTATTCTGTTTCTTACTTTTCGCTCGCTTAAACAAACCTTAATCGTGCTTTCCAATATTCCTTTCGCGTTAACAGGGGGCCTAATAGCGTTATGGGTGACCGGTGAGTTTTTGTCGGTTCCTGCATCAGTTGGGTTCATTGCACTGCTCGGCATTGCTGTTCTCAATGGCGTGGTGTTGATGTCACATTTCAATCATTTGCTAGCCAAGGGAATGGAAATTACCAATGTAGTCAGAGAGGGGGCTTGCAGAAGGCTTCGTCCGGTCATGATGACGGCAACTATATGTGCCATCGGTTTAGTGCCTCTGTTGATGGCAACCGGGCCCGGTTCCGAAATTCAAAAACCATTAGCAATAGTGGTTATCGGTGGCTTGATAAGTTCAACCTCGTTGACCTTGTTGCTGCTGCCAATCGTCTATCGAAGATTTCACCGTAATAAAGTAGCTGAGGTGCCAAACGTGACAGGGGTAGCAAGATGAAGGTTCTGTTAGCTCTCAATATCAAGCCTGAGCTTGAAGAGGATATGGTGGATTATCTATTAGCCAAAGATGGCGTCGGTGGGTTTACTTCCTATCATGCGCGCGGACATGGTGATCATCAAAATATGAGCTTGGCAGAACAGGTGAGTGGCAGGCGTAAGCGACTACAGTTCGAAATCCTCATGGAAGACTCTCAGGTGCCGAGTTTGTTGGAGGGTCTAACTGAGAATGTCGGAAGAGATATTCTGTACTGGACGCAGTCTATTTCAGAGATTGGAAAGACCTAGCACATAGCAGGTAATCAATAGTCAAAACACCACCTCATCATCATTTCAGATCCTGTGTGTTACCCTTCAATATCCTAATAATGCTCTGCTTGTAGAGGGTTCGAATGTAACCGTCTATTCATGCTATATGTGAAGGCAAACTTGTTGTGAAGACAAAAACAGTTGTGAAATCAGCATGCAAGGCTCTATGCTCCGTACTCGTGAAATTTTATATTTTGCTTGTTTTGTCTTCATCCGCTTTTGCCCAGTCTGAAGAGTTTCGCTTGCTGGATAACAATACCCTGTGGCAGCTGCGAGAATCGATTCCTGTTCAATTCGATACCTATCACCCCCAGGGTCTAACCCGGGTAGGTGACTATTTTTACCTCAGCTCAGTAGAGGTGAGGGAACAGCCTGTTGCAGTTACTGATCAGGAATTCGACAGGTCTACCGGAGCTGGGATCGCTCATTTGTTCAAATTCGATCTCGAAGGAGCGCTTATTGATCAGGTCCAGCTAGGAGAAGGGAGTTTGTACCATCCAGGTGGAATTGATTTCGATGGAGAAAGTATCTGGATTGCTGTCGCTGAATACAGGCCGGATAGTCAAAGCATTGTTTATCGCGTAAACCCCGTTTCTTTGCAGGCTGAGGAAGTCTTACGATTTGATGATCATCTTGGAGCCATTGTGTTTGATCCAGAGGGCTTGAAATTACATGGCGTCTCTTGGGACTCGAGGGATTTCTATTCCTGGGATTACTACACCATGGAAGATGGCGATTCCTCCATAATGATTTCTCCAGTTAAAACCAGACACACCAGCTCTCGCATAGCCTATCAGGACTGCCAGTTCATGGGATCTTCAGAGATGATCTGCAGTGGAATTGGTAATACCACGATTGATAATACTCATACCCTGACCATTGGTGGTATCGAACTTCTAGACCTGAATAGCCATTCTATTGAACATCGATTGTCGGCATTCGCCACCACGGCTAGTGGTGAGTTTATGGTGAGAAACCCTTCCTATCTTGAATTCCATGAATCCGGTGCAAATCTGTTTTATTTCCTTCCGGAAGACAATACCTCCAACCTCTATATCTATGAAGTCACGCCAGTTTTGAATTAGTAGTCAATTCTGTTCCGCTTTTTTCAGGGAATTCACCGCAGAAACAATTAGTAGATATTGAGCAAGATAATAAGTGATCATCACCAGCCATCCTGAAGCTGGGACATCGCTTACAAAACGGTTGATGGCAATGAATGAGTCCGATGCAATAAAAACCAATGCGCCAAGTGTCACACCTTTGATTGACGAGCTTGCTGCAGTCAATCCCATAAATGAGATTACGGCAAGGTAAGCGAGTACAGGTATTCGCATGTCTCCTGCTGAATTCCACATGACCCAGCTCATTACTAGGGAGAATATGATAAGCGACACGACCACAGGGAAATTCTTCTTCCAATTGGAATAGTGCCGAGCAAAAAGAACAGAGTAGGCGATCTGCGCGGTAAGAAAAGAAACAAGACCTGGTACAAAATAGCCAATCTCCAGAAGTACGTCTCCGCCCATGCTAAATAGTAGCGCGGCAAACAAGTTGATCTTCAAGCCTGCCGATTCCAGACAGGAACGGAACACCAGAGTGGCCAACAGAATAATGGGAAGAATTTTGAACACGGCCGAGAGTTCCGCTGATATCGAGCTGTTAATCAACAGATAGATTAGACAGACAGGAACGTAGACTAGAGGGAATTTTGTCGCTGTATTCATCTTCTATTAGGTATCCGAATCGTTACTGGTGCTGAGGACTGAGTGGAAAATACAATAGTTCAGCAGCTTAGGGCAAAGCAATTCGATATAAAGTATGTTTTTAAGGTCAATCGTTGTTGCCAAGCGTGGGCAAACCAGTACTATTGCTCACTCTTTCAATTTATTGACTGTTTCAGGAGAAACTAACGATGAAACGCCTCGTAATATCAGCTTCGACAACGCTTTTTTTGAGTCTTCTTGGTGTGCAAGCCAGTGCTCAGGATTTTGTGGCCGGTGAGCCAATAGGGACGGTTAATGAGTCTGGCGTGAGAATGCAGATGTCAGACAATGTAAAAGTATACGGCAGCTTTCATTTCTCCGAGAGCTGTACTTTCGACCCTCAAAAGAATCTGGTTCTTGCCATGAACAATGGTAACCGCGGCGACGGTACTGAGAATGATGGTTTCGTGTCTCTGATTAATCCAGATGGAAGTGTTCATACCCCTAAGTGGATTGGCGCTACTCGTGATGGTCTTGAACTTCATCATCCTTTAGGAAGTGCAGTTAGCAACGGTGTGCTTTATACCGTTGATGTTGGTTATGTGAGGTCTTTCGATCTCGAATCTGGTCAGCCTCTGAATGCATTTCCAGTTGAAGGTGGAACCTTGCTTAATGGAATCGCTGCTACCGCAGACGGCACAGTTTACGCATCAAACACCCGCGCTCCAGAACGTATTTATAAAGTATCACCTAGCGGAGAGACATCAATCTTTGCTGAAGGTGCACCTCTAGCTGCTCCTAATGGAGTTGCTATGGATCTGGATGGAAATATCGTGGTTGTAAATGTAGGGGATAACGCAGTTATTACCTATAACCCTGATGGTGAAGTCATTAACACAGAATATTCAGCGGAAGGTGGCAACGATGGAATTATCGTCACCGAGGACGGAACCAAATATACAAGCAGTGTTCGATTCGGCAGTGTCTCGAAAATTGTACTTGGTGAGGATGCAGAAGTTATTGCCACTGGTATCCCCAGTGCTGCTTCCATGTGTTATGACTCCGTACAAAAGCAGTTAGTCATTCCATTGAATGGCAATTTTGCGTTGGCGTTTATCAAGCTCTAGAGATACGGGTTTTAGAGAGTCACTCCACGGGTTCCTTAGAGAATTCCTTAGAGCAGCTCTATTTCTATTCGACTCTTGAGTAGTTGAAAGGCAGCTTCGAAGGCATTATCAATGTCGTCTTGGTTGCCTTTTTCATATGCAGGATCGGGAATGCTCCAATGTAGTCTTTGGCAGGCGCCGAGAAAAGCAGGGCACTCTTCTTTGGCAGCCTGATCACACACAGTTATCACATAATCGAATTCTGACGACTGAAACTCATCCCATGATTTGCTATGCGGATTTTCGCAGGGGATGTTGTGCCGCTGCAATGTACGAAGGGAATCTGGGTGGATGTATCCAACGGGAGAACTTCCTGCACTAACTGCGTGAAAACTTCCTTTGCCAAGATGATTAACCAAGGCTTCCCCCATGATGGAGCGGCATGAATTCCCGGTACAAAGCACTAATACATTTTTCATTCCCAAACTCTTTTTAGGTCCTTCGCTTACCAGCCACCACCGCCACCTCCACCGCCACCACCACCGGAGAATCCGCCGCCACCCGCCCCAGAGCCGGATCCAGGTGCAGTTGATGCTGATGAAATCGTGGAGGAGAGGTCACTACCTATATTGTCGGCAAAGCTCCCCATTTCAAGGCTGCTGAAGGCGCCGTAATACCACACAGGGTGATAACTATTCCCTGTCTGAGCCTTGATGGACAAGAATACTTTAGTGAACTGTTCTGCCCAGTCATGCTCCACATCCAGAGCGATAGCAAAGGGCAGATATTTTTCGAACAATTCAGGTGTCATGTCGGGGGGATGACTTAGATTGAGGTCGTCCTTTTCTGCAACCTCCAGATACAATTTGAACCCGTCCAGTTTGTCCATTAACTTTCTGCCCCTGCTTGATGGCGCGGCCATCAATTTAATAAACACAGCGTGAAGAATGAAGTTCAGAACTACGGGGATTGCAACTATCACTGTTGCAAGGTTTAACAAACCGATGATTACTAACGCCAGCATTGAACCAATCATTGAAGGAGCGAGATACATATAGTTCTTTGCGAAATAAATGCTGAGATAATCTTTTCTCAAAGCCTGCCGGTGCGCCAACATGGTTTTGCTCAATTCATAGTGATTCTCATTTTGCAGCTCAATGCTGGACTTGTCTTTGAATAATCGTGCCAATAGCGCTTGTTCACCAGGAGCGAGTTCTTTTGTGGAATCTTTCTTATCCAGAGTATAGGTCTTGTCTTCTTGCGTAATAGATAGATAACCCTTTACCGCCAAATTGATAATCGCGGCAGTAAATACTTTTTTATCATAGCCCATGGTATTGATGTACCGGGCAGACGCTGGAGAATATCCCTTGGGCGGTTCATAGTGCGGGAACACAGGGCCGGCTTTTGGGTCGCGGCCTACTTTGTTCCAAACTAGTTGAAGATAGATAGCTGAAAGAATTAAGGCTAGAAGGGCTATTAGAAGCCCGCTGTTGTCATTCAGTAGATATAGGGCGCGATCACCGCTATTCGGTTCGTAGACCAAACCTTTTGGCCAGCTCAAAACCACAGTCAAACCTTCTCTCGGGTTCAGTGTGCCTGTACCGGTTATGTTGGCGCCACCTTGGGAAAGTTCTGTTGTATAGGCTTGACCACTCGCCCCAAACGGACCGGTATAACCCTCTACTGCCAAGTCTGAAATCCCGACCTGCTCGGGCAATTGGATGGAGGCAGAGGCCTGCAGGATTCTGAAGTCCCAGCCATTTCCTGTCACATTCCAGTAGAGTTCATCGTGATCATCGAAATAGCCTAACTGGCGATTAGTTTGATATCTAAGCTCGTAGCTATGAATTCCGTTGGCGAGTAAGACGTCAGCATCGCCTATATAGACTCGTACACCATTTGCTCTGGAATCAATATACCAAGGTTCATTATTGCCGCCTCTGGTAACGCTCATGGGCTGAAAGTTTACACGAATGGCATTGCCGAGCCGGTCTTCGTATTGAGTCGGAAAATCCCGATAGATGCCGCGCTGAATTCTATTACCTTCCGATCTCACGGTGATCTTTTCAGTCACAGTCATCGAGGCATCGGCATGGATTTCAATGTCACTGTGATAGGAAAGAATTTCTTCCTGGGCAAGCGCGCTATTGATAGTGGCAAACGAGAGACCGCTTAAAAACAGTGCAAGATGTAGAGCTTTGTTGATCATTTCTTTTCTTATCATTTCTCAAGCTCCACTACCGGAGCCGATCTCTGTTGCTTATCATCGATTTCGAAATATTCGGCAGCTTTAAAGTTGAACGGTTTTGCTATGAGCAGGTGAGGGAATGTCTGGGTTCTGGTATTGAAGATACGCACAGCGCCGTTATAAAACCTGCGCGCATATTGCACATGGTTCTCTATCTCAGTCAGCTCGGATTGCAACTGCTGGAAATTCTCATCGGCCTTCAGGTCTGGATAATCTTCAGCTACGACCACCAGTTGATGTACGGCTGTTGCTATCTGAGCTTCGATGTTGGCTTTTTCAGGTAGATGGGCGGCAGCCTGGCTGCTAGCGCGTAATTCTGTAACAGCCTGTAGTGTTGCTTTCTCGTGGTCTGAATAGGCTTTTACGGTAGTGACTAATTGTGGAACCAGGTCGTGGCGACGCTTCAGCTGTACATCGATATCGCTCCAGGATGCCAACACCAGATTGCGGTCGCTAATCAGGCGATTGTATATCCAGATTGTGAGTCCGAAAATTACAGCCAGGAGAATAAGGAGTTCAAGCATGTTTGCAGTATAGCAAACGAGAAGGACTGGAAGTGCTAAACTCAGGGCGAAAAAAAAGGGATACTTTCGTATCCCTTTTTTATTGTACTTCTGTGGTTGAATCAAAGCAGACTCCTTACAGAACCTGCTTTTGGATTCAAATCCTTAGAAGTCCATTCTGACACGTGCGTAGTAGAACGCGCCTTCGATGCCCCATGGAGTGGAACCTGTGTAAGCGTTACCAGATCCGATAGTTCCATCTAGGTTGTCGATGTCAGTTGCACCGTCTTCATCGAATACGTTGTTCGCACCGACGATGAAAGTGTAGTTGTCGTTCCAAGTGTATGCAGCTTCTACGTCAAAAACGTTTTCGCCGTCATAGCAGTTGTCGCGATAGAGGCCAAACTCACAATCGATATTAACGTTAGTACCATTAACACCACGTGGAGTAGGGTCTCCGCTCCAATCACCAACTATCCAGTCGTCGTATGTACGTAGACGAGCAAGGAAGCGGAAGTCTTCGTAGAAGTGGTTGTATGTGAATACACCCCGGTTTTCGGGGTTGTAATTCTCAAGACCAACAACACGGTTACGGCTTACTTCAGAACCAGCATTATCTACTTCTGTTTCAGTCCAGTTCCATGCACCGATTAGAGTACCGTTACCCATGTCGCCCCAATCCAGATCCCATGTAGCAACAATGTCAACGCCGGTTGTAGTGGTGTCGAAATCATTGGTATAGAAGGATACTGAGCTCAGGTCAGACGCGCCGGGTACACCAAGTTCCTGAAGGCAAAGAGCCAGGTTGCCGGCAGGGTTAGCTGCAGCGCCTGGGCAGTTCTGACCAGCAGGTACAGGACGACCAGCAATATCGATAGTACCAGTTTGTGAAATACGATCTTCCAATTCAATATTGAAGTAATCAACACTTACATTGATATCGTCAGTCACATCCCAAACAACACCAGCAGAAAAGTTAGCGGAATCTTCTGCTGTCAATTCTTCAGCTCCAAGGAACTGTGCGATTGGGTTGCCTGGAGGAATCTGACCACGTTGCTGCAACTCGCCGTCAACTGTAATAGTTGAAAGCTTGGTTACGTTTTCCTGACCAGGAGTCGGAGCACGGAAACCAGTGTTGTAGGAAGCACGTAGAGTCAGAGTGTCGCTTAAGCGATATCGACCAGCAATTTTGTAGTTGCTAGTGTCACCGAAAGATTCGAAGTCTTCGTAGCGAAGTGCTATGGAGCCTGTGAATGCGTCAGTGATATCAGCTTCTGCTTCTGTATACAGAGCGAAGTTTGAACGACCCCAGAGGCCAGCCTGTGCAGGGCTGAAACCAGCAAAACCGTGAGCACCGATGCTCAGGTTAGGCAGAGGAGTAGTACCGTCGCTGTATGTGTTAGAACCATTTACGTTTTGGAATGCATATTGGCCAGAATTCCAAGACGCTTCTTCACCAATAATGGTTTCGAAACGCTCATCACGCCACTCAGTACCAAACGCAATGCTCAAGTCTGAAGCAAAGCCATCAACAGGCATTGTGTAGACAAAGTCTGCATTGAAGTTTGTTTCTGACTGAACGTAAGAACCGATGTCGAAATCACGCTGAAGAGCGCCATTTACGATACCGTTTGGTCCATTGGACGGGTTCCATGTGTTGTTGAGGAAAAAGCTTACCTTGTTACGACCGTAGCTCGCGCTAACATCATAAGTAAGGTTTGAGCTTAGCTCACCTCGAACACCACCAACGAAGCTCACATCTTTCAGTGCGCCACCGAAGGCCGGAGTATATCCGCCAGGAACAAGCTGATTCATAACCCAGCAGTTAGCTGGAAGAGCGCCAAGTGCTGCTGCATCAGCTGCTACAACTCCTGCGTCTAGAGCTACACCGTTTGAACCAGAACCCGGGCTAGCAAGAGCTGGACAGTTGGAAGTGATTCCAGTTTGACCGGCTGCGATATTTGTATCTACAACAGCACGTACGCCGTCGTTGGTATAAGTACCGCTACGATTATTTGGGTTACGGAAGTAGAAACCACCTTCGGTTTCACGGGCTCCGTAGTTACCAAACGCATAAATTTCCTGAGTGTCTGAAAGCTCGATACCGGAATTGAAGAATACATTCCAGTTATCGCGATATTCAGGACCGCCCCAGACTTGAGCGTATGGAGAAGCAATTGCAGTGTTACCTGCATTGATCAGCGTTGTAGCATCAGTACGCTGAAGCGATCGGCTAGTAGCATCCTGCTCACTCCAGCTACCAGTAATATTCATAAAACCGTCGTCACCTAAAGGCAGACCGATATTACCCATATACTGAACTAAGCCACCATCACCCTCGCCAAACTCACCAGTACGGGCTTCAAGAGTCATGCCGTCTCGATCGTCTTTAAGTACGAAGTTGATTACGCCTGCAATCGCGTCAGAACCGTATTGTGCCGCAGCACCATCACGGAGAATTTCAGTTTGCTTGAACGCCAAAGCTGGAATAGCTGAGATGTCCGCACCCTGAGAACCGGCAGAAAGTGATCCGCCCAGCTCAGCGATAACACCTGAACGGTGACGGCGCTTGCCGTTTACCAGAACAAGAATGTTATCGGGTGGCAGGCCGCGAAGAGTCGCTGGGCGTACCAGTGTGGCAGCGTCAGAGATTTCGTTACGGCTTACGTTGTATGAAGGTACTGAAGTCTTCAACATTTCGTTGAGATCAGCAAAACCCATATTGGCGAATTCATCACCACTGATTACATCTACTGGAACCGATGAATCTGATGCACTACGCTGTGGGCGACGTGAACCGATGGTAACAATTTCTTCAACATCGTTCGCCTGTTGTGCAAACACCATTGGCGCATAGCCAGCCGGTGCTAACAAACCAAGCGCTATGGCGGCAGGAAGGATTCTCCGCGCCAGCTTAGGTCGTGTTGTCATTTACTTTCCCCTTATAGAAGTAAAGTTGTTTAGCCTCAATTGAGCAGGCTTTGAGTAACGTAGATTTTCGAGAAATCAGGCATTCCCTATGCCAGGGCACAGAGCCGCATGCAGACTCTCGAAACTGCGTGTATGGAGAATATGATTCTCCACTCGAAATGTCCAATTTTCTTATGCATTTGTCCGCTGTGAGCGCCGAAAAGTCTGCTTTTCGGAAGATTCTTACAAATCTGAGCTAAGGCAAAAGAAACCGGTTGTTAAGGGGGAATTAACCCCCTGTTTCTATATTGGCCGTTGGGACCCTAAATTTAGGAAAAACTGGTTATTTTTCGACCAATTATGTCCAGTTTGAGCAGGGTGATGACAAAATCATTGGAAAGTGTGGATTTGTCAGAAAACCTCAATAGGCCTGCAGGAAATGGATCATTGTTGCTGTTCCTACATATGGGGGAGTATGGAGCGTGATTTTTGACAAAAATCAGCTTGGTGCGGAGCTCTCCAATGAGGAGCTCCCTATTGAGATATTCTGCTATTCCAGTTCAGTGCCTCATATTCCTCGAGTAATGGAATCAACTGATCGAGGGGGATAGCTTCCAACGTTCCTCTCGTGCTTGATACGGTAGTAGCCTTCAGAATGGCATTGTAGATTGCTTCTTCGGTGGCTTCTGCCGTCGCGGCGAATAAAGGGCTCATGGACTCGTTAACCAAAACCTCGATGGCCACAGGGGAGTCGCTGAAGCGAGGTTTTCGAACAGAAGGGTTGGTAGAGAAAGCTACAACATAGTCACCAGATCCATTGCTGGCTGAGGAACCGGTTCTAGCCAAGCCCATGATGGCTCGCATGCCAACTCTATCCAGGTTTCTGGCAGTCAGGGGTGCATCGGTAGCAACAACAATCATTATGGAACCATCTTCTCGGTCACTGTCAGAGCCTTTCGGAATTACATAATCTCGAAATGAGTAGTTAGCCAATTCTCTGCCGACAGGTGCTCCATTCATATTGAGTACGCCACCGAAATTGGTTTGAACTAAAACACCGACTGTATAGCCGCCCAATTCTTCCGGTAAGACTCGTGAGCTCGTTCCGATGCCTCCTTTCCAGCCAAAGGCTTGAGTGCCAGTTCCTGCTCCGACACTACCTTCTGCTACAGGACCCGAGCTGGCATTGTTTAGAGCGGCGAACACTTCATCATGACCGATTGGGTCGGCCCACATATTATTTACACGGCTATCGTTGGTTTCTCCGACGATAGGGTTGAGGGTATGTTCGCCCATCCCAGGTTGTTGGTACATCCAGTCTTTGAGGGCGCTGGCAGCGCTCCATACGCAGAGCGTGCAGGTAAGAATGATTGGGGTTTCGATTTCGCCAAACTCGCGAACCTGAGTTTCACCGATCATTTTACCGTAGCCGTTGCCAATGTGTATCCAGGCAGGTATAGGATTGGTGTAAAGATTTCCTGGAGCAGGAATAATTGCAGTGGCACCTGAGCGAATGTCATCACCTTCGATTACAGTCTCGTGGCCAACTCGTACCCCAGTAACATCTGTTATGGCATTTAGCGCCCCGGTTTCAAAAATTCCAATTTCAAGACCAATATCTCGAGCTCTGGGTCTTTCTTCCTGTGCGAGGCTGTTAGTAAAGGATAAAAGCAGGGTTGAAACAATCAAGATGCCAAGCTTTCGCTGTCGGGAGTTGGTCATTACTTTTCCTACCTGCTTGGAATGAAACAAATTTCAAGGGGCTTCTTTTAGGGAGCCTCCTTATTGAGGTGAGAGCGCACTGGTATAGGTAGCAAGATCAAAATAATCGCGCCACATTTTAATTTTGCCATCTTCCATCAGGAAATAGCCAAGACAGGGCAGGTCGATGTTATTGCCCAGAGCTACGGTGTGATCCACTCGCTCAACCATTACTATATCGCCTTCAACCAGCAAATTAAGAATTTCCCATTCTGTGCTTTCCCAGGGCCGCATAAAATTGGCAATAAAATCTCGCACATTCTCCCTGCCGGAGATCGGCTGAGTAGGCATATTGTAGTAGGTACCATCTTCGGTGAAATATGTGGCGAGCTCATCGGCGTCGAGATTTGACCAGGCAGCGACGAATTCACGGATTATAGTTTCGTTTTCAGTCATGTTTGTATCCGCGGCTTGAGCCCATGAAGAGTGGACGGGACTAATCAATAGTATGAATAGGAAAAAAGCTGACAGAAGAGGTGTTTGCTTGTTTGGTTTGGCCGTAACTGTCTTAGCGATCTTTAACATGATCTGCTCCTTAGAATGAGTATCGTGTACCTAGATGATCTTAGCAGCTTTCAGGCTGGATTCTGAATCAGTTTTAGGCACATTTTGAAACAATTCAGAGGGTGGTTTGGCTCGATATGCGCAGGGAATTGGGGTAGTCTACGCTGGTCTCTGACGAGCAGATTGCGTACGAAAAACAGGGAAAAAAATAATAAATGCAGTTTCCTAATCCAGCTTCAATGAACTTTTTTCGAGTTCCTCTCCAATATTTTGCGCGACTCACGCTTCTTTTCCCGCTTTTTCTTCTGCTGGCGAACTCATCAGCCTATGGTCAGGCGGGCCTGACAGCGGAACAAATTGAGTCGCTCAACGAGGCGATGCCCAGAGCTGATAGCTTCTCGGAAAAAACAGGTGAGCCGCCCGTGTATAGGGCATATGCCGATGCTGAGGTTGGTGGCGAACCAGAATTGCTAGGCTATCTATTTGAAACGCCAGACTACCCGCCGGAAGAAATTGGTTACAGTGCGCCAATCGAAGTTTTGGTTGGTATCGACCTTGAAGGAACCCTCACCGGAATCAAAGTCCTCTTTTACCGCGAGTCGTATAAGAGCATTCGTGGTGATTTCCTCAATACCGAACAGTTTCCATTCCAATTCAAAGGTATGTCAGTAAGCGATGGCTTTCGAGTCGGTCGTGATGTAAATGGCGTATCCAGAGCCACCATTACAAGCTGGGCAACTACTCGCGGTATTCGCAATGCTGCGAGAGAGGTCGCTCAAGCCTATCTCGCTGACTCCTCATTTGTGGCAAATCGCAATACCAGCGCTACAGCCATGGCTCTGCTCCAGGAACAGTCCTGGGAAGAGATGATTGAAAACGGCTTGGTGGAAAATTTTACAGTATTGGAAGGAGATCTTACTGAGTTGGATCTTACTCTCGCCTTTATGGGGCACGAAATGCTCGGTGAGTTACTGGTGGGAGAAGATGATTACTCCCGAGCCGATCGAGAAGCCAGCAATCGAGTACCCGATGGTCAAATGCTTTTGGTTGGCATTGATGGTAATTCCTCGCGCCCCTTTCGCCAGGAGCGTCTTGCAGTCATGCAGGGTGAAGAAGTGTTTCCTGTTGAGCGTAGACGTTTCGTCTATGTAGGCAGTGCTGATAATGGCAAGATTCAAGATAAGGTACGGTTCGCCGGCGCGCTGGTTCTGAATGAGAATGTGGACATTACACAGCCTTTTACCGTTCTCTACGATTCTGGCATCGAAGCAAATTCCTATGCAGATTTCCCCCAGGTGGAATACCAGGTGCCACCTATTGCGCTGGCATTAGCTCAGGGGACTGCCGTTCCACCCGAGTTTTTGCCTCCGTCCCAATATGATTTCGATGACTATGGCGATTATGAAGATGAAGGTGTTTTCGAAAGCCTGATCAACAATGCATCCTGGCCTGAAGTGGCAGCCCTGTTAGCGCTGCTGGCGATGGTTATGACTTCCTTTTTGCGCAAGAGCGCGAAGCTTCGTTGGGTAACCCTCGCATTTACTCTCGCCTATCTTGGGTTTTATGACGGAACTTTCCTTTCGGTTTCTCATATAACTAACGGCATCAAACTTGGGCCTTCGATGTTCCTCAATGATTTACCCTTGTTGTTACTGGTGATTTTTACCCTTGTTACTACCTTATTTTGGGGCAGGGTATTTTGTTCTTCTCTTTGCCCATTTGGTGCTCTTCAGGATTTCCTTACGCGCTTTGTTCCCAAGAAATTGCAGCGTGAACTCCCTCAAGCTATTCATGACAAGGCCCTCTATATCAAATACGGTATTCTCGCCGTGTTGATTGTCTTGGCATTTACCAGTGAGCTAAGCGTATTTCAATACTTTGAACCTTTTGGAACACTGTTCTATTTTAGCCAGTCGATTTTACTGTGGGGTATTCTAATCGCCTTGCTGCTGGCTTCTTCCATGGTTAGTCGGTTTTATTGCCGATATGCCTGTCCATTGGGAGCGGCGCTGGGCGTAACATCGCTTCTCTCGCCATGGAAGATAGCGCGGGTTCCTCAGTGTGATGTCTGTAAGGTTTGTGAGAATGCATGCCCGACTGGCGCTATCAGGGGCCCGGATATCGACTTCAAGGAATGTGTGCGTTGTGATGTTTGTGAGATAAAACTGATCGCTAAGTCTGGAGTGTGCAAGCACTCAGTTGAAACAGTTGCCGCTCGTCATAAGACCTGGACTCCGGTCACCGTAAGCTAAGGGAAAAGCCAGGCAAAAAGCTAAGCAAAAAAAAGAGGAAGAGATTTCTCTCTTCCTCTTTCCCATTCGTTTTTTCTACTTCGTTGCTTATTCGCTATCTTCAGTTAACCAATCAAAATCGTCTTGACTTAGATCGAGTAGATTCGCTCGTTCCCGTGATCTCTGGTCTGCCCGCCGAGCAGTATCCAATATATCTTCCGGGATTTCGGTACCCACTACAATGCCACGAGGGGTTGTAGGCGCAAAATAGATTCGTGCGTTGGCCATCTCATCAGTAGTCTCAGGACCGTAAACCACATCGGCCGTTGGGTCAGGATTCCAGCGGTTGCCCTCGGAATTATCGAACCACCAGCTCATGTGCATGGTAGAACCTGCAGGGATGAATTTCGGTTCCTTGTATTCATAGAGGAACTGCCAGTTGAAATCATATTTTGGTACCCACAGAAGAACTTCTCGCTCGCCATCTGGATACTCCAATTCGTAGCGCATGGCCTTGCCGCGATAGTGCATGTGAGGACCCATGGATAAGAGGTAGATATCTTCTTCGATTTCGTGGGTGTTATTCACTTCGTAGTTGGAGTCACCGGCGGGAATAGTCCAGCCGTTGTGTGGGAGTAGATTGGTTTCTACTACGTGATCAATTACGTCGCCGTCTTCATAGAAAACGAAGCCAGCTCGAGTCAAATCCTGAACCGCAGTGCCTTCTCCTGGTGTCTTGTGGTAATGCATGTTGACGGTGATAAATGGATCTTCAGGCATTAGCACGCCCCATCCTTCGGGATAGCTAAATGGTCCGCGGCCTGGAACACCTACGCCCATATGACTGGATACGATGTGGTGAACCCATGGTCCGCCAGGATCAAGCTCTGCCTGCGAAATCCATCTTGGTGAAGTGTGTGCTCCCTCAGGAACCGGCATTTGAATTGTTGGTTGCCAGTCCTCCAGTTCGTCTGGGACTGTCACCGGGCGTTCAAATTGAACTATAAGATCAGGATCGCCAATCCACCAGCCTGATTCAGGAATGCTTGTGTCTCCGGAGCTGGCAACAAGGCCTTGATGATTTGCCGCATCTGCAGGGTTGCCTTCCAGCGCTCCACCATCAACCCAGTTGATCAACAAAGCCAATTCGGAATCTTCGATGTAACGCTCGTCCTTGAATTCTCCGCGGTGCCGCTCATGGGCTCCCCAAGGAGGCATATAACCGGTAACGAGTGCATTCTTGATAAGAGGCGCCCAAATCTTAGCCTGGTCGTAATCCATCAAGGACATAGGGGCTGAGATGCCGCCTACGTCAGGTCCGTCTGGCTGATGACAGACAACACAATTCTTTTGAAAAACGGGAAGAGCGTCCGCGTAGAAAGTAGGAGTCCCGCTTTGAGCCTGAGCCACACTAGCGCCAATGGCAGCAGTGAGGCCTAGTAGCAAATTCTGTAGAGCGATTAGTCGGGGTTTCATGTGTATTCCCTTCTTGTGTTTATCGTTAATTAGTAGGCACATCTGCAAGGAGACTAATGGGAAACAGGCAAAATGTCCATAAAATAGGGGAGATTCAAGAAAACCTACTCTGGTATTTGGGAATAGCCAGTGTCATGCTTCTGGCGAATAATACCCACTCTCCAAGAGAAATCGAATGATGAAGAAACTCCTAGCACTAATGGTATGCCTGGCCCTAGCCAATTCACCGAGTTTAATGGCCGCGGATTCAGCCAGTGAAGGGGCCAATGCAATATTACTGCTCAATGTAATCTCGGAAGGACCTCTCTCCGCTAGGGATGTTGTCTTTACTAATGTGGAAACCGGCGCAGAGTTGAGGGTGAGAAATCTGCAAAACATTAGCAGGCTTAGTGAAACAAAATTTCGAATGGAAGACATCGTTGCAGGCGAATATTACCTGAGCAGCATATACCCGACACTCAACCGAAACGATAATGCGTCAAGAATAGATCTGGATGAAAGTAGCGGAATAATTACAATTCTGCCCAATACCATCAACTACATCGGAGACCTTATTGTTACTTCCGAAGAGACTGGAAGAGGGATTGAGACTTCATTTACTTACCAGGCGAATGGGGTAACCTTACAATCCGCCGCCGCTTCTGAGACAGCAAATTTTCAGGAAATGGATACGGTGGTTTCTATAGCTGGAAATCAGCCGGTGATGGTGGATAAGCGTTTATTGGGATTGTAGTAAAGGGTGCCAGCCGGACTTGCACTAGGTCTTTGTTGAGCCGTGTTTATTGTGATCATCAAAATGATGACCACAATAAACAGTCGTAATCCTCTTTAGATACTCAAGCGGGTTTGCCTATTCTATTGATCAGTTAGTCAGCAAAGCTGGCACTGGTTTTAGGGTGGGCGTATAGCCATTCTACAACTTGTTCGCTGAAGCTTGCCGATATTCTGGGTACATGAGAGCCGCCTTCAATTGTCCATAGTTCGCTAGAACCGCCGGTCTGACAACCTTTCTGAAATAGCAGTACAGATGATTCATGGCCTTCGATGCTTGCCTCAAGGTCACGAAGTTCGCGTTCTGCGCCTTCGGCATCGCAACCATTGTATGACGCCCATCTGCTTACGCTCTGCAGGGCGCTGGGATAGTTGTTGCCGCCGATTTCGGAGCCATCGTATGCAATTGTGCCATCTGCAGTGCCGTGGATTTGAAGAATATGAACGGGGTTATCCGGGGCACCTCTTTCTTCGGCATGATTTGCGCCTGCCACACTGGCGATTGCAGCAATTGTTGCGGAATGATCATAGGCTGCGCGATAAGACATGAAGCCACCATTTGAATGTCCGATCAAATACACGCGATTCGAATCGATGTTATAGCTTGATTTCATTTCATCAATGATACTTAGCACATAAGCGGAGTCATCGACTTTAGTTTGGAAAAAATCGCAGCAGGCAGGGCTCGCATTCCAGAATCTGTTTTCATCCCCGCCGGGTTCCTTGTTGCCGTCCGGTGCAACGAAAAGGAAACCGTAGCGGTCTGCAAGACTACTGAACTTCATATATGAATCTTGACTGGCTCCGCTGGATGTATAACCGTGAAGTAAAATGATGAGCGGGTTCGGAGTTTCGCTATTGTAATTTTCCGGTACAGTTACCGGTAATTCGCCGCGACCGAGATCAATTGATTGTGCCAATGAGAGACTGGCTGTCATTGAAAGTAGGCCGGCTATTAATAGCGTTCTTAGATTTAGCATGTTAATTCCTTTCTATATTTGAGAGTTGGATTGATACTTTATTTTATAGTGATAGATGTTGTTTTATGGAGTAAGGATAACCTTGCCCGTGGTTTTTCTGCCTTCAAGTGCTCGATGGGCTTCCTCAGCTTCGGACAAAGGGAAGAAATGTTCGACCCGTAGTTTCAGCTTGCCTTCGGCGATCCAATTGAATACATCACCACTACGCCATTCCAGGCTTTCGCGGTCAGCCACGTAGTCAAAGAGAGTAGGGCGAGTCAGAAACAATGAACCTTTGGGTCCCAGCGTTGCTGGATTGAATTCAGTCACCGGCCCGCTGGCATTACCATATAGCACCATATAACCCAGACGCTGCAAGCAATCGATGCTCTTGTCAAAAGTTGTCTTGCCTACTGAATCATAGGCAACGTTCACGCCCTTGCCATCGGTAATGCGTTTAACTTCAGTTTCAAAATCTGTTTCGGAATAGAGTATGACTTCGTCAGCGCCAGCTGCTCGAGCTAGCTCGGCTTTTTCTTCAGTGGATACCGTACCGATAACAGAAGCACCGGCCATCTTTGCCATCTGTATAAGAAGTAAGCCTACACCTCCGGCGGCAGCATGAATCAAGCAGCTGTCGCCACTTTTAATCTTGTAGGTGGACTGGGAAAGGTAGTGTGCAGTACATCCCTGAAGCATGGCTGCTGCACCTTCGGCGAATGATACGCCATCGGGAAGGGCTACCAATTTATCTTCGGGAACCGAAGCGTATTCGGCGTAGGCACCGGCTACATTGGTGTAGGCAACTCGATCACCGGCTTTAAACAGACTGACATCGCTGCCTACCTCCTCGACTATACCGCCAGCTTCCAGGCCGAGAGTGGCAGGAAGGGGAATCTGGTAGAGCCCAGACCTCTGGTAGGTATCTATAAAATTTATTCCCGCTGCTTCTACTTTAACCAGCACATCGTTGGCACCCGGGCTGGGTACGTCGATATCTTCGTAGCACATGGCCTCTGGGCCGCCATATTCTTTGACTCTAACTGCTTTCATTTAGTCTTCCTGTCGCACTTCTCTGTAGGTTCTCTGTAGCTTGAATAAAGGCTTAGCGGGCTGATTGCCGCTACAAAAAGTGCTATTTATCGCAGATATCGCGTCTGCTTACAATTCCAGTGGTGAAATTCCACTGTCATTCGCTGGACTGCTGCCTTTGGCGGGTTTATTCTCAGTCTCATCCCTACTAAATAATAAAAATAGGCGGACACTTATGCTAGTTAACATGCCAGTCAGCTTCCGTTCCATTAGTGTATTGTTATTGCTTTCCCTGCCGTGTATCGCCATTGCTCAAGAAGCTAATCAGACCTTGCCCTCTATTACCGAGCCGGTAATTATGAGTAGCTTCGAAGTGCCGCAATTTCAAGTGGTACCTGTGGCAAATGGCCTGGAAAACCCCTTCGCCATGGCCTTTCGTGGAAATGGCGACATACTGATTACCGAACGCTATACAGGGAAGCTACGGGTAGTGAAGGCGGGCTCAGGAGAGCTGATAGATATTCCCGGTGTGCCTGAAGTTTATTCGGAGGTGTTTCGTGCTGGCTTGTTGTCGATCGCAGTCCACCCCGATGATGATCAGCTGATTTATCTGAGCTACAACAAGGCTATTGAACACGAAGGCGAACCTGAACAGGTTGTGTCTCTAGTTCGAGGTCGCTTGATCGAAAACCAACTTACCGAAGTGGAAGAGATATTCGAAACAAAGGGATTAGATCGAGGTATTTCAGGATCCACTCTTCTTTTTACTCCAGACAATAAATTAATGATGTCGGTGGGTGGTGCCTATGTATACGCCGGTCTTGGAGACTATGCTCAAGACCCTACTGTTCACTATGGGAAGCTGCTGCGGCTTAATGACGATGGCTCCGCGGCGGATGACAATCCCTTTGTTGCTAATGGCAATTACCTGCCCGAGGTTTTCTCGGTGGGTCATCGCAATCAACTAGGGCTTACCTATCATCCAGAAACAGGAGATCTGTGGGCTAGTGAAAACGGGCCTCAAGGTGGTGACGAAGCCAACATTATTTCTCGAGGGGAAAATTACGGCTGGCCAATAGTTTCCTACAGCAGGCAATATCGCGGAGACCGAGTATCTGATCTTCCAAAGTCGGCAGAATTTGTAGACCCTGAAGTTCTTTGGTGGCCTTCCATTGCTCCGACTGCTATCACGTTTTATACGGGAGAGCATTTCCCTGAATGGCAGGGGAATTTGTTTGTGGGCTCGATGATGGTGGGAAGGATACCTAACACTGGTCATTTGGAGCGAATTGTTTTCAATAGTCGTGGTGGTGAAATTCGCCGCGAAAGTTTATTGACTGAGTTAAAGCATCGCGTGCGTGATGTGCAACAGGGCCCCGATGGTTACCTTTATATTCTGACAGATGAGGAAGATGGCGCTCTCTTGCGTATAGAGCCTGTTCAGTAAATAAAAAAGTTAATGAAGAAGCTGGAAGTATTGAAAGGTTCCTTACGGATAGATTGCTTCTGTTGATGGAAAGCACTCTATTGACTTCATCAGTCTTTGCGGCAATGATGCCGCCTCGATTTTTTCCATCCAGAGAATTATCCCATGCTATTAAGAACCAGCTGCGATTTCGAATTTGAAATTGCGGTCCCTACTCCTTTTATATTGATGCTGCGGCCACGAAGCGGTGCCAAGCAGTGGATAGCCAGCGAGGAATACAAGCTGGTTCCAAACGTGCCTATTCAGGAGTTCACCGACAGCTATGGGAATCTCTGCCAACGATTACTTGCACCACCGGGACGGTTCTCGATTCATACATCAGCAGAAGTTGAAGCAAGTGATGCTGTTGAACGAGCGCCGGGCGCTCCCTTTATCGATGTGCAAAACCTTCCAGACGAAACTCTGGTTTATCTATTACCAAGTCGCTACTGCGAATCGGAAAGATTCGGTCAGATGGCCAAGGAGATTACTAAAGGAAAACTTCTTGGCTATGATCAGGTTGATGCCATAGAACAGTGGTTAAAGGCTAGTATCCGCTTTGAGCCTGGCACCAGCAATGTGCCGGTTTCTGCAACTGAAGTGAATGAGAGACAATCCGGTGTGTGTCGTGACCTGTCCCATCTGGGGATTGCCCTGTGCCGTAGTCTGAGTATTCCCGCCAGAATGGTGGTTGGTTACAGCTATCAACTGGAACCCATGGATATGCATGCCTGGTTCGAAGCCTATGTAGGTGGGCGCTGGTATGGATTTGACCCTGCGCGACCAGAGATGAAGCCTGGATATGTAGCGGTGGGCTATGGCCGCGATGCAGCTGACGTGGCTGTCTATAATCAGTTTGGTCCTGCTGTTTACCCGCTGCGGCAAGAGGTCAGTGTAGAGCTGTTGAATCCACGTGCTTAGCCGATACAAACTCTTGTTATTGCTAAGTAATTGCTCTACTGTCTTAGATCGAAAATATTCTGTCTGAATTAGGAAAATACTAACTGTGGGTCTCTGGGACGAACTAAAAAGGCGTAATGTAGTTAAGGTAGGTGTCGCCTATCTCGCTCTCGCGTGGTTTGTGATCCAGCTGACCGACACTGTAGTACCTACTCTTAATCTCCCTGAATCGCTCAATGCCATTATTCTCTATATAAGCCTAGTTGGATTTCCCTTTGCGATTTTCTTTGCCTGGGCTTTCGAGTTAACACCTGAGGGACTCAAGCGCAGCGAAGACGTCAGTCCGGAAGAGTATATTGCCAATGCAAGAAGTAGCAAGATTGAACGAGTAATCATTGGCTTTCTGGCTGCAGCCGTTCTAATTCTGATCTGGGACAATTATCTTGGAGACAGCGATGAGCCTCAGGTAGCTGATCAGGTTCAGGGTGAGATCATTCAGAAAGCGGAGCCGGAAGCAGGGCGGGAAGCTCCAGGAAGCTCAGACAACGAAGCCTCAATCGCCGTTTTACCCTTCGTCGATATGTCGGCCGAACAGGATCAAGAATATTTCTCCGACGGCATCTCTGAAGAGATTCTTAATGTCCTGGCAAAAAACCCCAACTTGAAAGTGACTTCCCGGTCTTCTTCCTTTGCTTTAAAGGGGGAGCGGCTGGATCTGAGGGAGGTGGCTGCCAGATTAGGGGTGAATCATATTCTGGAAGGCTCGGTGCGAAAGTCGAATAACCAGGTTCGAATTACCGCTCAGCTTATCGAAGCTGAGTCAGATAGCCATCTCTGGTCAGAAACATATGACCGAGAGCTTGAGAATATATTTCAGCTTCAGGATGAGCTTTCTGCTGCCATTGGTTCCGTATTGGAGCTCAAGTTGTTGGGTGAGTCGACTATCGTAGCTGCCAGTGCAGTTGCGAGTTCAAGTATTAGCCCTGGTATATCCGAAGAGGTGGACCCAGATGCCTATCTTCTCTACTTACAGGCTGCTCATCTAAGGGAGAACAGCAATAGAATCGAAGACACCATTGAGCTTCGAGATATCCTGTTACAGGTAGTCGAAATTGATCCAGATTTTGCCAATGGCCATGCACGGCTTGCATTGGCGACATCATCAGTCTCTCAATATGGAATTATCCCTTTTGCCGAGGGTTCTGAGTTAATGATGGCTTCTATAGATCGTGCCCTTGAGCTGGACCCTAAGAATGAAATCGCTCACCGCGCCCTGGCTATCCACCGTGGATCATTTGAGATGGATTTCCTGGGTGCGATTATTGATTTTGAAAAAGTTTTGGAAATTAACCCGAATAGCGACATTGCTCATGCTCAGCTAGCTCGGTCGCTTTCTTACCTTGGAGAATATGACAAAGCCTTGGAGCATTTTGAAAGGGCGCGGGAAATTGATCCGCTTAATCCCTCCATTTTGAGAGACGAAGCGGATACAGAGGCTATCGTTCATAACTATGCTCGTTCAGAGCAGAAGTATCGGGAGTTTTTAACGTTCAGGCCAGACAATGTCAGCTTGAGAGTGGGCCTGAGTATAGTATTGATATTGCAGGATAGATCTGACGAGGTATTTCAGTTTTTTCAGGATACCGAAGAAGACTTCTTCATCGATCAGGTATTCTCAATGGCTAATTTCGACAGCGGAAATCTAGGTGCTGCCGATCTGATACTGGACCAGCTTATACGAGAAGAAGCCGATACCGGAGCTTTCCAGATAGCAGAAATATATTGTCATCGGGGAGAGTACGAAACTTGCGTGGACTGGCTCGAGCATGCACTCGAGACCAGAGACCCGGGGCTTTCCTTTGTTGTTGCCTCTCAATTCCTTGAGCCTGTGCTTGAGCAGCCCAGATACCTCGCTCTTATCGAGCAGATGGGTTTGACTGAGCCGCTGAGCAAGCATCAGGCATTGCTGGAAAGATTCAGTTCTACGACTAGTATCCAATAAGAAGTGGACTTGGCAGTGCAGAGCGTCTATGCTGCGCACCGCTTTGACTTGCACCCCTTCTAATTCAATAAAATCGAGTATTGAAAGACACGCGAATTGACTAGTATTTCGCTTGCGCGCTGCACGTCCTCATTTTCCAATGTCCAATACTGTTGTTGGGCACTATTATCAGGTTTAACCAATGACTTCCGAAGCAGTTGTTCCATTTAGTGAGCTTGAGCTTTCTGTCCCTATACTGAAGGCGCTCAATGATGTGGGCTATGAAACCCCATCACCAATTCAGGCTGAAACAATTCCTCTATTGCTAGAGGGGCGAGATGTGCTTGGACAGGCACAAACGGGCACCGGCAAGACTGCAGCATTCGCACTACCTGTACTATCCGCAATAGATATAAAGCAGAAAGATCCTCAGGTGTTGGTGCTAGCTCCTACTAGAGAGCTGGCTATTCAAGTCGCGGAAGCTTTCCAGAAATACGCTAATCACATTAAAGGTTTTCACGTACTCCCCGTTTATGGCGGACAGGACTACAGCGGTCAGATTCGTGCACTCAAACGTGGCGTTCACGTAGTGGTAGGTACGCCCGGTCGAGTTATGGACCATATGCGTAAGCGCACATTGAAACTCGACAATCTCAAGACGCTGGTTTTGGATGAGGCCGATGAGATGTTGCGAATGGGTTTTATCGATGACGTTGAGTGGATTCTGGAACAAACTCCAGACACACGACAGATTGCTTTGTTCTCAGCCACCATGCCGCAACAGGTTCGACGAATTGCCACGGCACACCTGAACAATCCTGCGCAGGTCACCATTAAAGCTACAAAGGCGTCAGCGAAACTAATTCGCCAGCGTTTCTGGCCAGTAAGCGGCATGCATAAGCTGGATGCTCTGACTCGTATTCTGGAAGCCGAAAATTTCGACGGCATGATTATCTTTGTGCGCACACGAATAGCCACTGTCGAGCTTGCCGATAAGCTTTCGGCTCGAGGTTTTGCAGCAACAGCTCTGAATGGAGATATTGCCCAGAAACAGCGCGAACGAACCGTAGATCAATTGAAGAAAGGTAAGCTGGATATTTTGGTAGCCACCGATGTTGCTGCCAGAGGCTTGGATGTAGATCGAGTCAGTCACGTTGTGAATTATGATATTCCCCATGACACTGAAGCCTATATCCATCGCATAGGTCGTACCGGAAGAGCGGGTCGTGAAGGGGATGCCATTTTGTTTGTTGCCCCTCGTGAGCGACGAATGCTCAACGCAATAGAAAGAGCGACTCAAAAGAAGATAGAGTTGATGGAGTTGCCATCGACGGAATTGATAAATGACAAGCGTGTAGAGACCTTCAAGCAGGCTATCTCTGACACTCTGGCAACCGAAGATCTCGGCTTGTTTACCCACCTCATTGAGCAGTATCAGCAGGAACATAATGTACCTGCTCTTGAAATTGCCTCAGCCCTCGCTCGCTTGGTTCAGGGTGACACTCCACTTTTGTTGCAGCACAAACCAATACCCAAGCATGATCACTTCGCGAAAAAAGAAAGCCGGCGTGAGGAGCGTAAACCTCGTCGCAGCAGAGAAGGCGGAGAAGGAAAAGAGAGGGGTGATAGAGCTGCTCGGCCCCCTCGTAAGGTTGGCCCTCCTGACAAGGGAATGGAAAGATTTCGAATTCAGGTTGGCCATAACCATAAAGTGATGCCTGGGAATATTGTTGGTGCAATCGCTAATGAAGCGGGCATCGACAGTGAAAATATTGGTCGCATTACCATTTTTGATAACCACAGCCTCATTGACCTGCCAGAGAATATGCCGCATGAGATATTCAAGGATTTGAAGAAAGTCTGGGTGTCAGGTCAAACGCTGAACATATCTCGAGATCTTGAAAAAGACCAGGCAGACAAGCCGTTCAAACGAAAAGATCGTGGGCCATTGTCTAAACCTGACGCAAGTAAAAAGAAGAAAGATAAGCCTAGGTCAAAAACGAAAGGAAAAATAAAAACTAAGAGCAAAGCGCGCTCAAAGCCAGGGGATAAAAAGGCTGCTAGCAGTAGTTCCAAGAAAACTGGTGCGAGCAAAGGGCCCAAGAAGTCGGCTAAGTCTTGATTTCTAGTCAGGGTCTAATATCTCAGCTTTGTTTGTAAAGGCTATGGCCTGGGGGTTCTTGATTTTGGCCCTAGCTGACTCGGCAGGATTTCATATGCTTGCTTTACCCAATCACAAAGAAGAGGTCTGGTATCTCGAGGATCAATAATTTCCTCGATGCCAAAAGCTTCAGCCGTTCTTAGCGGCGAGCGATACTGCTCCAGCATATCCTCCAATTCGCGGCGCCGGGTATTGGGGTTTTCAGAGGACTCGATGTCGCGCTTATAGGCAGCCTGTACTCCTCCTTCAATAGGCAATGAGCCCCAATCTGCGGAAGGCCAGGCGTAACGCAAGTTCAATCCGTCTGCATTTCCGTGGCCAGCACCAGCTACTCCGTAGCAGCGTCTAATGATTACCGAAACCCAAGGGATTGAAGCCTGATAACAGGCCATCAGTGCTCTTGAGCCTAGCCTAACTGTTCCTTCTTCTTCAGCTTGAGTGCCGATTAGAAAACCTGGGTTGTCTACAAGATTCAATAGGGGAATATGGAATGTGTCGCAGAGGTCGACGAAACGCATCATCTTCTCAGATGCAGTGGCGTTCACTGCGCCTCCATGGTGCATTGTGTCATTCGCCATAATGCCTACGGAGTGACCATCTAGCCGAGCCAGTCCAACGACAAGTGATTCACCGTAGCCGGGATTTATTTCAAAGAAAGAATTCAGATCGACAACCGAATTAATTACTTCTTTAATCTGATACATGTGGCGCCTGTCCCGAGGAATAACAGACAGCAGAGACTCGTCGCGACGGTCCGTTGGGTCTTTGCTTTCGATTACGGGTGGTAGCTGCCAAACATTTTGGGGAAGGTATGAGAGGAATTCCCCGATAGCTTCAAAAGCTTCTTGTTCTGATCCCACTTCATTGTCTACAGCACCGCTTCCGTTTGCGTGAATGTGTGAACCACCGAGTTCATTTTTTTCAACGGGTTTGCCAAATCCGCGCTCCACCACTGGCGGGCCAGCCACGAACAACTGACTTGTGTCTTTAATCATAAGGGAGAAATGGGAAATAGTGACTCTCACAGCACCCAGTCCTGCGACAGAGCCCATGCAAGCGCAGACAACAGGCACATGGCCCATAAGCTTCATAGTGGTCTCGAAGCCATGGAGGGCGGGAACGTAGGAATGCCCAACCATCTCGAGTGTCTTTACGCTGCCGCCGCCGCCACTGCCATCTATCAGGCGGACCAGAGGTAGTCGCATCTCCAGGGCGTATTTCTCACCGTAGCCGGACTTGTCTCCTACCTTGGCATCGGCTGCGCCGCCGCGAACGGTGAAATCATCTCCGCCAATAACGACCCTGCGGCCATTGAGGTCTGCCGTGCCGAGTACGAAGTTAGAAGGGGTGAAGTCTTGCAGCTTGCCATCGGCATCATAAGTCGCCTTGCCCGCGAGTGCGCCAATTTCATGAAAGGAGTTAGGGTCTACGAGAGCATCGATGCGTTCACGAACGGTAAGTCGGCCATTATTATGCTGGCGCTCAATTCGTTCCTCGCCGCCCATCTTCCTGGCCAGCGCTTCTCGCTTTTTTAGTTCATCAACTTCATCTTGCCAAGACATGATTTCTCCTCGTTAAGGAGCGATAAAGTAAATGACTGAACGCAGGGCTGCAAGTCTTGCCTTGAGAAAAAGCAAGTATAGAGAAGGGGGCTAGCAATAACCGCCGTCGACACAAGTGCCGCTAACGGACCATTGAATGGGAGGGGCGATTCCGCCCGCTGAGAGAATATAGGTCTCATCCGCGAGATCTGTGCCGTCAGACTGCCAGGTAATGGTAATAGCACCGTCTACCACGTCAATTCCGTGGGTGGTTGCATCCTGGGTAATACCTGCAGCAATTCCTACCACTCCTGCATCGAGATCAGCAACAGCGTTAACGCGACCCGCAGCTGCAGCCACTTCTATTGAAGATTTATATGAGCCAATGCCGAGAATCGCTTCTGCAAAACGAGCCCTGTTCTGGTAATTGGTATAAGCAGGGAGAGCCACAGAAGCAAGAATGCCGATGATTGCTACCACTATCATCAATTCGATCAGTGTAAATCCATTCTCTTTAAGGTGTTTGGCTTTCATTTTGCTTCTCCACTGCGATAGAGAATTCTATCGCAGTGCCCATGGTAATGTCTCTGCTAATCTCTCTACTGTGATGTGGCAATCATTTTGTCCTTTTTCACCTCTATTGACTCTCAGGCTAGTCATCGAATTTATGTGTCAATTATGACATAAATGACAATCTCACAGACAAATATGACATTAAATGATATGCCGTGGGTTCTTCCAAAAAATGAAAAACAACAATAATTCTATTAATAACAGCATGTTAAAAGAACATCTCTAATGTTGGCACGACAACTGCAATTATCTAGAGTAGGCCCATTTAATTAACACTCCTTAGGAGAAAACAAATGCTACATATTAGAAACATGGTTCTTATGATGGTTGTTCCCTTAGTAACTGCTCTGGCTTGTTGGGCAATATGGCTGCTAATTGTTTGATCTGCAGTATCACGTCTGAACTGAATCAAGATTCATAGAGTACAATGTCGGTTAACTAGTTCGATAGAAGAAGAGACCTACCATGACTGGAAATAGCGCGTTAAAACTGGAAGCAATTTCACCAAAAGTAACCCCTTTCTTCGATAAAGAAAGTAATACTTTTAGCTATGTGGTGAAAGATCCAGATTCGGATTCTTGCGCCATTGTGGATTCGGTTTTAGACATTGAATATGCATCGGGTGGAATAAGTTATGAATCGGCGGATGGGATAATTCGATTCGTCGAAGACAATAAGCTAACGGTGGAATGGATAATTGAGACCCACGTCCATGCAGACCATCTTTCTGCGGCGCCTTACTTGAAAGAAAGGCTTGGAGGAAAAATGGCCGTCGGTGAAAACATCATAGTGGTTCAAGAGACTTTTGGTAAGATCTTCAACGCAGGAACAGAATTTCAGTGTGATGGCTCCCAGTTTGATCACCTCTTCACAGATGGAGAGACATATAGCATTGGTAAGCTTGAAGCTCGCGCAATCCATACTCCGGGGCATACTCCAGCCTGCATGACTCATCTAGTCGGTGACTCGGCATTCGTCGGAGATACGGTATTTATGCCAGATAGTGGAACTGCCAGAGCAGATTTTCCAGGAGGCGATGCGGCTCAGCTATATCAGTCAATCCAGAAAATACTTGCCTTGCCTCAAGATACGCGAATATTTCTTTGTCATGATTATGGTGAAGAAGGGCGAGAGCTGGAGTATCAAACTACAGTTGCCGGAGAGATAACAGGCAACATACATGTAAATGAAACTATCAGTGAGGCGGAGTTTGTAGAGATGCGAGAGGCCAGAGATAAAACGCTGGAAGTGCCTCATCTTATATTGCCTTCTTTGCAGGTGAATATGCGAGCAGGTGATTTTCCTGAGGCAGAAGACAATGGCATGGTTTATCTCAAACTGCCCATCAATGCTTTCAAATAGTTTCTGAAAAAAGAATCAGCCTTAAAGGGAATTAAAATGAATCCAATTCGAATCAATGAAGAGTTCGCGGTCTCTTCACAATTAGCTGTGTCTGAGCTTCAGGGTTTAAAGGACGCTGGTGTGCAATTACTCGTCTGTAATCGTCCGGATGGTGAGTCTGCCGAACAGATTCCATTTTCAGAGATTAGCAGCGCTGCTGCAGAACTGGGTATAGAAACCGTCAATATAGCCTTCAAAGCAGGCGAGCAAACAACTGAAGATGTCGCCGCCTTAAAAGAAATATTGGAATCCGGTAAAAAAATTCATGCCTATTGCCGGACAGGGAATCGTTCATTCTGCCTGTGGGCAGCAGTACAAGCCAGTTCCGGAGCTTCCAGAGAAGAATTGATAGAGAAGGGAAAAAGCGCAGGAATCGATGTGAGTTCCGCTATCTCTTCATACTACGATGGCAAGATAACAGAGGGAACAAAGTCAGCGAAACTATTGAGTGCGGAGAAGCCACTATTCGATATTGTGATAGTTGGTGCAGGTTCCGGTGGCATTTCTGTGGCTTCCAGCTTGCTCAAACGTAAAGCAAAGCTTCGAATAGCCCTGATTGATCCGGCAGAGAACCATCACTATCAACCAGGCTGGACCATGGTTGGTGGCGGAGTCTTCGATGTTAGCTCAACGCGAAGAAAGACCAAGGATTTAATTCCCTCCGGTGTTTCCTGGATAAAGCAGGAAGTTCTCGGATTTATTCCAGGGGAAAGTCTGGTCGAATTGGACAATGGGCAACAGATTGCTTATCAACACTTGATAGTTTCTCCAGGATTAACTCTCGACTGGGATGCAGTCAAAGGGCTTAGAGAGACGCTAGGAAAAAATGGCGTTACTTCAAATTATCTGTATGAGCTTGCTCCATATACTTGGGAATTGGTAAAGGAATTAAAATCGGGGAAGGCTATTTTTACTCAGCCGCCTATGCCAATAAAATGTGCCGGTGCCCCACAAAAGGCGCTCTATTTGTCGGCGGATCACTGGCTTAAAAACGGTGTTCTAAAAAATATCGATATTGATTTTCATAATGCTGGCGGAGTTCTCTTTGGTGTAGCCGACTATGTGCCGGCGTTGCAATCTTATATCGATAAATATCAAGCGAACCTACGACTAAACCACAATCTGGTTGAGATTGATGGTGAAAAGAAAATTGCCTATTTCAAATCAGCCAATGAAGAAGACTCAGAATTGGTGGCAGAAGAATTTGATATGATTCATGTCTGCCCTCCACAGAAAGCGCCAGATTTTGTCGCTAATAGTGCTCTGGCAGGCGATGGCGGATGGATGGATGTTGATCAGTTCACTCTAAGACATAAGAAATTTGAAAATATTTGGGGCCTGGGAGATGTTCTCAATACGCCGAATGCCAAGACTATGGCTGCAGTGCGACAACAGGTGCCGGTGGTTGCTCAGAATATTTATGATGTAATGGCTGGAAGAGAAGCGGGTAAAGGCTACGATGGCTATGGCTCTTGTCCGCTCACGGTGGAGAACGGGAAAATCGTGCTGGCGGAATTTGGTTATGGCGGTAAGTTACTACCAACTTTTCCTAGCTGGCTTCTTGAAGGAACTAAACCGACTCGTTTAGCCTGGATACTAAAAGCTGATCTATTGCCGCCAATTTATTGGCATGCCATGTTAAAAGGAAGAGAGTGGTTGGCCGCTCCAAAAAATCTCAATGAAGTAAAAAACTGAAAGAAAAAACTGAAAAAAAACTGAAAAAGCTAAGAGTTAAACACTAAAAGTTCAAAAACAGATTGAGCCCCTCAAGATAAAAGCGAGAGAAGAATATTCGTAGACTAATTCCCGCCTCCGCCTGGATAAAGGGATACAACAGAGATATTTTTTATAGCGATGGTATTGCGGCGCTTATCGTTGCAATTATGCTTGTGCCGCAATCTTTGGCTTATGCCCTGTTGGCTGGCCTACCACCGGAAGTTGGATTATACGCTAGCATCTTTCCACTGATAATGTATGCATTGCTGGGAACCAGTTCCACTTTGTCGGTGGGGCCTGTTGCTATCACATCGCTATTAACGGCTTCGGCTCTGTCAGAGGTTGCTGCAGCCGGTTCTACGGATTATCTTGCGGCAGCAATTACACTGGCTGCTCTGTCAGGCCTCATGTTAACCCTCGGAGGAATTTTCCGATTGGGTTTCCTCTCGAATTTTCTATCTCATTCTGTTGTTTCAGCCTTTATAACCGCGTCGGCAATTCTGATAGTGCTAAGCCAGCTTCGCCATGTGTTTGGTATTGAGTCTCACGGCGAAAGTATCACCGAACTGATCGGTTCGCTGTATGCCTCATTAAGCGACTACAGCCTGGACACGCTGCTAATGGCGGTTGGCGTTATCGCATTCTTGTATATTTGCAAAGAATATCTGGCAGTCATGTTGATGAAGGCAGGATTGACCAGAAAGACATCGGGTCTGGCTTCAAGGGCAGCTCCGGTATTGGCCATAATTGCCTCTATAACATTGGTAGTTGTGTTTGGTCTGGATACTCGTGGTGTTGCCGTTGTCGGGGATATACCCAGCGGCTTACCTGCCTTTGGACTTCCTGTTTTTTCAATGGCATTGGTTGAGCCATTGCTGGTTCCCGCATTTATGATCTCCATTATTGGGTATGTAGAGTCGATTTCCGTAGGCAAGACCTTGGGTAATAAACGCAGAGAGAGAATCGATAGTAATCAGGAATTAATAGGCTTGGGGGCGGCAAACCTGGCATCGGCATTTTCTGGAGGTTTACCGGTAACAGGCGGCTTCTCTCGAAGCGTAGTGAATTTCGATGCAGGCGCGGTAACGCAAGCAGCAAGTATCTATACGGCAGTGCTGATCGGTATTTTTTCCTTACTTTTTACTCCAATGTTGTACTTTTTACCCAAAGCAACTCTGGCAGCCACGATTATCGTCGCGGTTCTGTCCTTGGTAGATTTTTCAATTATTAGAAAGACATTTCTAATATCCCGTAGCGATTGCATGGCAGTAGTAACTACTATCGTACTAACACTTTATTTGGGTGTGGGAGCGGGAGTGACTTCTGGGGTTTTGATTTCTCTTTTATTGCATGTGTACAGAACTTCCAGACCCCATATAGCTGCAGTTGGATTGGTTGAAGGAACGGAACACTTTCGAAACGTGAAACGTTATCGTGTAAAGACCTGTCCGCGAATCCTAACGCTACGTCTTGATGAGAGCCTGTTCTTTGCCAACGCCATTCGTCTTGAAGAATTGATTTTGAAGCGGCTGTATCAGCATGATGAGATTGGTCATGTGATTCTGATGTGCACGGCGATAAATGAAGTTGACTACAGCGCGATGGAAACCCTCGAGTCGATTAATCACAATCTGAACGAGCAGGGAGTCATGTTGCACCTGTCTGAAGTGAAAGGACCGGTGATGGATATTCTTCAGAAATCAGATTTCCTTGAAGCTTTGGGTGGGCATGTTTATCTCACGCAGTATCAGGCTTATCATGACCTCTGCTAGCTATCGTGAAGCCGCCCTCGTTGAATAATGTGTAAGCTAGCTGAGTTAAGAGCGCCTTATCGATGGCATCAGTACCGGTGTTTTCGCTAGATATTCCTGATAGTCGGAGTCATTTCCCCAGCGTTTCAGTCCACTTTCCTCCAGCAATTTGACACCACTCACTTTGATCAATAGAAAGACAACGAATAGCGGAGAGATCAGAGTGAGGTATTGCCATCCAACTAGAGCTGGAAAAGCCATTACGCTTATTCCAATCCAGAGAATTATTTCGCCAAAGTAATTAGGGTGACGGGACATAGACCACAAGCCAGATGTTATGAAGCGGCCTTTATTAGTGGTGTCACTTCTGAATGCCCTTTTTTGTCTGTCCGCGATCACTTCAATTGTGAAGCCGAATATCCAGAGCACTATTCCTGCATAGAAAAAGATCCCAATTGGAGTTTGGTTTGTGGAGGTAATTGCAGCTAAGCCTGCGGCCATGGTTATAAAAACCCAAGCTCCGCCGAGGGTCCAGGTAAACATAAATCTAAAGAAGCGAGTTTTGATTTCATCAAATCGACTGTCCTTACCATCCTTTTTCACTCTTAGAAAAAGAAATGTTCCCAGCCGTGCTGCCCAGATAAGAATGAAAGCGGAAATAACAGATCCTCGTAAATCCAGATATGGGTGAGTGCTTATTGCCAGCAAGATAGCTGCAATATAGGAAAGAGAGCCCGTCAAATCGAAGTAGTGCTCGGTCTGATAGACAAATCCGGGTATGAACACTAACCAATGGAGAATGAACCCCACACAGGCACATACAAAAAACAGCGGTAGTGAACCGGTGGAAACACTGCCTTGAGAACCCGCCAGCGCAATCAGCAGGCTTATAGACAGAACTACTAATATACCAAACAGTGGTTTAATCATCTGTGAGCTTCCATGTTTTAAGCGCCGTCAGTCTTGAGCAGATCTAAAGATCCGCTTTTTTAACCGCAATCCCTGCCTCTCCGCCTATGGCATAGAGCAGGCACCCTCAATCAGAAGAGAAGGGTCTCGCAGTTGATTCATAACACCATACGATGAACTCGACTAGATGGATCATTCGGTGAGAGTGCTAGGATTTAATCAGTAATACCAACATTCATTTTCTGTCGGGCTGCCGGAAGCTCGGCAAAGTCACCTTCACGCTTCTCGGAGCCAGCACTTATTGCTTCGTTGATCTCCGCTGATTGCAGCATGCTGGCATTCCAGATGCCTATATAATCCAGGGTGTCTGCAGTTGAATGATCTCGAGCATAGTTGATGATTCGTTTGCTTCCATATACCGCTAGTGGAGCTTTCGAAGCAATTTCTCGGGCGATATCCATGACTGCGCTCAGCATGGATTGATGATCGGCATAAACCTCATTTACAAAGCCCAGAGATTTGGCTTCGGCGGCGGGCATTCTTCGTCCTGTGTATGCCAGTTCCTTGACTACACCCTCCGGTAGAAGATTGGTAATTCTCGGGAATGTACCGACATCAGCGGTCATGCCAATGTTTATTTCGAATATGGTAAGGAATCCATCTGCAGTCATATAGCGCATATCGCAGGCGGTAATCAGGTCAACTCCGCCACCTATGGAGCCACCCTGAATAGCCGCCAATACTGGCACCCGACATTCCTCCAGGCAGGTAAATGTTTGCTGCATGTAATGTATGGTGTCGTAGAGTTTTGCGCTGCGCTGTCGGTTTAGTTTTTCAAGTGTCTCGGGATTGTCATGACTCTCGATACTGCTTCCAAATACAGAGGTATCCAGGCCGGAGGTGAAATGTGGGCCGGTCGAAGACAGGACTATCACTCTTGCTGCGGAATCTTTATCTAGTTCGCGGATGATTGCCGGAAGCTCGTCCCAGAATTCTGGAATCATGCTGTTTCTTTTTTCCGGTCTGTTTAGAACGACATGGGCGATATTATTTTCAATGGAAACTTCAAAGCAGCTGTATTTCAAAAGATAACTCCGTTTGATTTGTATTCAAAAAACACGGGGAAACGGGTTCTCTTCCCCATGCTTCGATACTGCAAACTACCAGATTATTGATCTTCTGGGCAAACCTCTGCTTGTTGGTCCTTTTTTGTGAAACTAGTTAGCTTCTTGTCACCGTCATTTGCTGCTTTTTAGCTATTGAGGAGGGCCTTGCCCACCAGCTTTGTTAAAAGAGCTATTTGGGGTTCCTTTAAAACAGGAGATCATCCATGGGTATTCGTTGACTACGTAGTAACCGTAGTTTCCATTGCGCATCATGCCATTGCACTCGTCCAAGTCACCATTGCCTTGTTCATATTCATAATCGTCAACATAGGTGCCGTCATAGTTCCCACCGGGACTGTCACTGCCACTCGGGCGCGCTCCGGTTTTCTGCATAAAACTGCTGCGTACTTCTCGAACCTGACCGTTGTCATTGATATAGCTGCCGAATATTGGGAAACCATCGGCAGCAAACCCGATGACCGGGGACTCCACGTTCCCATTCTGATCAAACAATGCCTCCGGATTGCCATGGTAATGGTATGTGCCATCGGGCTGGGTGTGGGCATTATGTTGATCGGTTCCAAATTGGGCGAGTGGACTCATGGGATCGTATCTCCACGGCTGGCTCATATCGTTACAGCCTATTTTTCCGTCACCCACACCGAAACAACCTGCTGCTAGCAAATCTACCTTTACTCCATTAAGTAATACGGCGTTGTCTGTCTGAAGAGAGATGGCGGTGGTGGAATCGGCAAAGACTGGTTCTATGGGTATGCGAAATTCGGCAGCGACTTCGCTGACATTGGTGGCAAAGCCCGCGCTATTGTCGTTGAAATCATGGTTAGGAATGGAATTGCTGCTGATTACACACTGGTCACCTTCAACAGAAATATCGAAATCGCCGGTGAAGAGGATATTTCGTTTGATATCCAGCACTGAAGAGAAAGCATTGTCGGCATAATAGCTACAGGCGACTCGCTGATTACTAAAGATGGCATCGCTGATGTCAGTAGATTCAAGTTCAATCAAACTATCTATTTTTCCTACATACATAAGATCTGAACCGATAGAGCCGCCGATGGCATAGATATCGTCACCGCGAACGCCGAGATAGATCTCGGTATCGGCATAGTAACGGACATAGAACCCCTGAATTTCCTGCACTTCAGGCTGTGCGGGGCTTAACAACTCCGGATAGGTGGTCTCTGCAAAATCAAACAGGGATAGGGCATTATCCAAGGTGTCAGCGTTCAGCGTAGAGGCAGGGAGGAATAGCAATATAAATAGGATCTTGATCGTTTTCTTCACAGGGTTCTCCTTCGGTTTCAGCATTATACGGTGGAAGAGAAATAAACAGGCGTTTGGAAAATGAAAAGGGATAAGGACATTCTCAGCAGTTAGTGCTGGAAAAATGAGCACAACTTGTGGCAAGGTTTCTCTGATACAGAGTTGAATACTTAAATTTGGCGTTATAGGAAATGCTATGAAGAATCTACTCATGGGCTTAAGTCTTCTGCTCCTGGGCTCTTCCAGTTTATTAAGCTGGGCCGAGCCAGCGGCAGGTCTGAGGGGAACCTTGATCGTCTTGAATAAGGCGAGTCACGATGCCAGTTTCATCGATCTGGGCTCGGGTGAGCTCCTGGCGACTTTGCCTACTGGGCGTGGACCTCATGAGTTACTTGTAAGCGATGATGGTCGATGGGCTATCGGCACCGACTACAGCGGCGGTAATAGCCTCACAGTTTTTGATATAGAAAATCTACAGGTGGCACGAACTATCGATCTGAGTGACTACCCTAGACCCCATGGCATTCTTTTTCTTCCTGGTCAGGAGGAAGTGATCGTCACCTCGGAAGCTAGCCAGACTTTAGTAATAGTAAATTATCTTACCGGAGAGGTCGTTCGCACCATAGGTACGGGACAAGATGGATCGCACATGGTTGCCCTCTCAGAAAACGGTAGGGTTGCCTACACAAGCAATATGAACTCGAACAGCGTGTCGGTAGTCCATGTGGTAAATGGAGAATTGATAACAACTATTGATGTTCCCGATAGGCCAGAGGCAATTACGACAAATAAGCTCGGCTCTGAAATCTGGGTAGGCAGCAACGATGAAGAAGTTGTTTCAGTTATCTCAGCAAAAAGCGGAAGCATTATCAGGCAATGGTCAGGCTTTGAATGGCCTTATCGAATCTTGTTAACAGATGATGAAAGTTATGCTGTCGTACCTGACATGGGAACGGAACAATTGCGCTTCTTTAATGTTGGTAGTGGGCAGGAACTGGGCTCGATGGATTTACAGGGTTCCAGCCCTCAGGGAGTTATCTTCTACGAAGATGATCGCACACTGCTGATTTCACTTTCCGCTGCTGACAAAGTTCTCGCCGTCGATATTGAATCCAGAACCATCCTTGGAGAATATGAGACAGGAAGCAGTCCTGACGGAATTGCCTATTCGCCATTGGTTTTATATAAAATAGTGAACTATCAATAGCTTAAGATAAATCGTTATAAAGGCTATACTTATCAGCTACTTAGTCTTTTACGCGAACACCCCAAACGTCATGCTCATCTGCATGAATTATTTGCACCCAAACTTGATCGCCGGGTTGAACGTCAAACTCATCGGTTAAATAGACTTTGCCATCAACTTCAGGTGCGTCCATATAAGAGCGGCCAATAGCTCCTTCACCATTAACTTCATCAATCAATATTAGGTATTCCTGACCTATTCGTGCCTCTAATTTCGCCGCGCTAATTTCAGCCTGCACGGTCATAAAGCGTTGCAAGCGATCTTCCATTACTTTATCCGAAACATGATCAGGCAAATCATTGGCGCGGGCTCCTTTTACGGGAGAGTATTTGAAGCAGCCAACACGGTCTAACTGCGCTTCTTCTAAAAAGGCTAATAACTCTTCAAATTCTTCTTCAGTTTCACCTGGGAATCCAACGATGAAAGTTGAACGTATGACTAGTTCGGGACAAATACTTCGCCACTTAGCAATTCGCTCCAACACTTTGTCAGAGCTGCCGGGACGCTTCATTAACTTAAGAATACGTTTATTGGCATGCTGAAAGGGAATATCTAAATACGGCAGGATTTTCCCTTCCGCCATTAATGGAATGATATGGTCAACGTGAGGATATGGATAAACATAATGTAAGCGAATCCAAACACCTTGTTTCGACAACTCTTCACAGAGCTGCTGCATATGTGTCTTGACGGGAATGCCATCCCAAAAATCTGTTTTATATTTTACATCGACACCATAAGCAGACGTATCCTGAGAAATTACCAATAACTCTTTGACGCCCGCATTCACCAAGCGTTTAGCTTCAGCTAAAACATCTCCTACGGGTCGTGAGTCCAAGTCGCCACGCATTGAAGGGATAATGCAAAAGGTACAGCGGTGATTACAACCTTCCGATATTTTTAAATAGGCATAATGTTTAGGAGTCAGCTTTACTCCTTGTGGTGGAACTAGATCTGTAAATGGATTATGAACCGGCTTGGCCAGATGCTTGTGGACTTGTGTTACTACTTCTTCATAAGCATGTGGACCAGTAACTCCCAGGACATTGGGGTGAAGTTCGATAATTTCATCTTTCTTCGCGCCTAAGCATCCAGTCACTAGAACTTTGCCATTTTTAGCTAGTGCCTCGCCAATGGTGTCTAGTGACTCTTGAACAGCTGAATTTATAAAACCACAGGTATTTACGATGACCAATTCAGCATCATCATAGGAATTTACAACGTCGTAACCTTCAGTTCGTAACTGCGTAAGTATACGTTCTGAGTCCACAAGGTTTTTTGGACAGCCCAGAGATACAAATCCAACTTTGTTCTGACTTTTGCTCACTTTCAGGTCTTTCCTCGTAATGCTTTTCTCGGGTCAAGAACCTGAGCCAATTCCAATCCTGATGATTGTATTACCAAGCGCCTAGTACGATGCCCATAAGCGTCAAGGCAACAATACAATATCCGGCATCAATACCCCACGCTTTTAGAGAGCGTGCCTCGAACAAATAGAGAATTCCCAGAAGAGTGGCAACCCAACCGAAACCAGCGGCGAAACCAGCGCTTGCTCCAAAGGCTAGGTCTGCCTCGGCACCAATAAACATTTCCAGGTTAATGGCGGCGATAAAGGCTAGTAATAGCGCGACACCAAATACCATGCCCATATTGCGACCGGCTAGCTGTTCGTCAGTAAATCCAAATGCTTCCATCCAGGCTTTGCCGAACAATGGTCCATACCATAGTCCGCCTACTAGAAAGCTGGAAACAGCCGCAGCTATAACCGATAACCAATTAATACTTGAGAATGCAGTTGCCATGTCCATATCAATCTCCTTATTATTTTTTCTGATTGGCTCTTTCTTGCTCAACTAAAACTCGGCGTAAAATTTTCCCGGATGCTGCCTTAGGGATTTCATCAACGATATCGAGTTTTCTAATTTTCTTATGTGGTGCAACCTGATCCGCAATAAATTTCATGATCTCTTCAGGGCTGATTTCCTCTTTCAAAACTACAAAAGCTTTTGGAATTTCGCCGGCTTCCTCATCGGGGCTGGGTATAACAGCGGCATCGGCAATGGCACTGTGACTGACCAATAAAGCTTCCAGTTCAGCCGGAGCGACTTGATAGCCTTTGTATTTAATAAGTTCCTTAACGCGATCTACGATGTAAAAACAGCCGTCGTCGTCGGCATATCCGATATCACCCGTATGAAACCAACCTTCGTCGTCTATACAATTGCGAGTTGCTTCTTCGTTATTGAGATAGCCTGGCATAACGTGAGGACCAGCTATGAGAACTTCTCCGCGCTGGTTGGCTCCAAGTTGCTCACCTGTTTCCGGGTCAACTATTTTGGATGCGGTATTGGGTAGAACCGGTCCTACTGCGCCCGGTTTGTTGCTGATACCGTCGGCAGGATTAACGTGGGAAGCGCCAGCGACTTCGGTGAGCCCATAGCCTTGATGAATTTTGCAGTCAAGTCTCGCAGCGCAGGCTTGTTCTGTCTCTACTCCCAGAGGAGCCGCTCCACATCCGATTATTCTGACACTTGATAGATCGTAGTTTTCAACGAGAGGATGTTTCGCCAGGGCCAGTACAATGGGGGGTACTAAATTTAGGCAGGTGATTTTGTAGTCCTGCACCATCTGTAAAAAATGCTCCAGCTCAAACCGTGGCATTGTTACCAGTGTCGCACCGCGATAGATGGCGAGATTAAGAATAAGAACCATGCCATAGATATGAAAGAAGGGGAGCACGCCAATCATGCTGTCAGTTTCATCGACTGGGTTAGGCTGGCAAGAGAGAACCATGTTGGCGATAAGGTTCTCATGGGTAAGCATGACGCCCTTTGAAAGCCCGGTTGTTCCACTGGAATAGGGTAGGGCGACTAAATCTTTCTTCGGATCAATTTCTATATTTGGAGCGCTTCCATCATTGTCTAGTAAATCGGAGAAGGGAGTCAGCCCCTCGGATTCGCCCAAAACAAATACTTCTTCGATACCGCACTCTTTTGCAGCAGGCAGTGCGCGATCGAGAAAATCTGGAATGGTTAAAAGGAATTTTGCTTTTGAGTCTTTAAATTGGTGGACTAAGTCTGATGTAGAGTACAGTGAATTTACAGTGGTGTTTATTCCCCCGGCAGAGGCAACGCCAAGGAATACCACTGCGTATTCAGGGACATTGGGCATAAATGTTGCGAAGACGTCACCTTTTTTGAATCCTCGCAGATGGAGGCCAGTAGCCATTTTGGCAATCAATTCCCGTAGTTGAAGATAGGAAATGCTGCGACCACTGATGCCGTCTACCAGAGCGGCTTTTTCGCCAAGTTCGTCCACTCGTGTAAGAACCACAGAAGTTAAGTCGCTCTCGGGCACTTGTATATCGGGTACTTTGCTTTTAAAAATCACGCTTTGGCCTTCCTTGCTTCCAATTATTATTTTAGGTCGTCACTACCTCAAGTCTTATCAGCTTAACTTGTGAAACTCTTGATGGTATTTGATCGTTCCGGTCACTTCGTTCAAATAGTTTTTCACCAGCTCTTGGGCCATGAATACATCATCAGCAACATCGTATTCAGACTCTAACCCAAATTGAATAGCTGGAGCAAAATTGAATCGAGGATAATAGGCTGAATGACCAAGAACTACCACAGCGCCCGTGTTCAATGCTTTGCATTGACTTAGTCCCTCCGCAACCAGGGCGGACCCTATTCCAGTATTCTGATGCTCGGGTAGAACAGCCATAGGGGCAAGACCCATAATCTTAAGCAGAGGATGACCGTCAATGCTTACAGGAGAGAAGAAGATATGACCAATAAGCCCGTCTTTCGATTCTGCTACTAGGGAAATTGTGGGAATGGCATTTTTCCGAAGTCCATCAACCAGCTTTGCTTCTTCCTCTGCGGGGAAAGCTGAGCTGAGTATTCTGTATATAGTTTTGAGATCTGACGGCTGTTCGTTTCTAATTCTCATGCAATCTCCGTAATCAGGAGATGAGACCGCTTGCGGCAATACCATCAAAAATGAATTGCACGGCTAGTGCGGAGAGTAGAACGCCGAATATTCGCGATACTACGTGCATACCAGTTACTCCAACCACCTGTTGTATTTTTGTCGAAACAAATAGCAAGACTAGGGTCAGTAGAACCATAGCGAGTATGGAAGCAATAACTGTGGCTTGCAGGATCAGCTCTCCTTCGGTGTTCGCCATTAGCAACACCACAGCTCCCATAGCTCCTGGTCCTGCAATTAGCGGTGTGGCTAGAGGGAACACAGAAATATCCAGCTTGGACATGGCTTCGAGCTCTTCTTCATCGGTGGTGGATGTGCTTCCGGAAGAGCGAGCAAAAACCATATCAATCCCGATTAGCAGCAGCAGAATTCCACCACCTGTGCGCAAGGCTGCCAATGAAATACCCAAGCCTGCCAATAAGAATTCTCCGAGCAGGGCAAACAAAACCAAGATGACAGCCGCTATTATCGAGCCACGTATGGCCATCTGCCGCTTTCTCTTGGGAGCTTCGCCGGCAGTAAGTGCTGCATAGACAACTGAGACATCCAGTGGCCCGATTGTGGCAAAGAGAGTTGTTAATGAGACAGTAGCTGTCCCCATAATTAGTTCATTCATTGCTGCCTGCTTGTTCTTAGATAGATTGCTCTTTGATATTTAACTTTTCTACTAATCATTTAAGAGTGCGTAGTTAACTGCCGCGCCGGCATGAATGGCAGTAGTGTCGTACAGAGGAACTTCAGTATGCTTCTGTTTCACCAGCAAGGGGATTTCGGTACAACCAAGGATTATGCATTCTGCACCCTGCTTGCGCAGGGAATCAATGATTTTTAGTACAAGCTCGCGGGACTCATCATTAATGATGCCCAGGCACAGTTCCTTATAGATAATGTCATGCATGACTTGTCTGTCGGCTTCCTCAGGAGTGAGAACCTCAATGCCATGGTTTTCATGAAGCCGTTTCTTATAAAAATCTTGCTCCATGGTGAATCGAGTTCCGAGTAAACCAACTCGCTTCATTTCGTCTTTAGACAATTGCTGAGCGGTGGCATCGGCAATATGTAGTAGCGGTATGGATACGCTGGAGCCAATTTCGTCAGCCACCTTATGCATAGTGTTAGTACATATGAGCAGAAAATCTGCTCCAGCGGCTTCCACGGATTTTGCGGCATCACCCAGAAGGGACGCTGTTTCCTGCCAGCCACCCTGTCGCTGAAGTTTTTCGATTTCATCGAAATCTACGCTGTACATGGCGATCTTTGCCGAGTGAAGACCGCCCAGATTTTGTTTGATTCCTTCGTTAATCAAATTGTAATAAGTGCTGGTGGATTCCCAGCTCATTCCGCCGATCAAGCCGATGGTTTTCATTGTGATTTAGCCTTTGTCAAAAACTGTTTTCTTCAAAATAGATGATCGGGTATGTCGATCTGTCTTTCCTGATAGTACCTGAGAGCGCCGGGGTGCAGTGGTATGGGGTTTCCCTTCAGAGCGTCTTCAATCGACATTTGCTTGGTTGCGCTGTGAATTTCCTGCAAGGTGGCAAGATTATCCCAGAGTAGGCGGGTAAGTTGATAGACAATTTCTTCGGGAACATCATCTCGAACAACAAATACATTGGGACTTGATGCGGTGGTAACTACTTCGTCCTGATAGGGGTAGGTTCCAGGTGCCAGATCATAAAAATCCCATAAGGGGTATTGCGCATTCACTGCATCCATTTCTTGCTGAGAAAAATTCAGTACTCTCATGCGCCCGGCTAGCTGGGCGTATGCCTGGGTGATTGATGTTACCGGTGCTCCGGCAGGAACATTCATTCCTACTATGTTGCCGTCCTGAAGTGCACTGGCACTTGCTCCATACCCCATGTAGGCAAGATTAAATTTATTGGCATAGTCGATGCCAAGGGCATCCAATATAAAGGCGCCGGTTTGTTCTGCACCTGAATTTCTCATGCCAAGAACATATCTTTCACCATCTAGATTATTCAGGTCGCTGAGGGTGCCATCCGTTACCAGTTCATTTAGTAATACGAAGTGTTCAACATTTGGCCACATGGCGCTGATGCTGCGCAGATGGGACTGGGGGTTGCGGATTGGTCCTTCGCCGTCCCAGGCCCAGGCTGCGAAAATCCCAAGAATTAGGCCGAACTGTGCCTGGTTATCCCGTAATAATTTAATATTTTCCATGGAGCCCGCGGAGCTAATTGCAGTGAGCGCGAAGGGGCTCTCTTCGGTGGCTGTGACCAGAGTAGACAGTGCAACACCCACCGGATAATAGGTGCCGCCGGTTGTGCCAGTGGTTAAGACATAGGTTCTGCGCACGCCGGCCTGATCAGAGCATGCGCTGAGGCTTAGAACTAGAATGGAAAGAATCAGAAAGTTACGCAACAAACCTGAGCTTCTTTTAAAAATTACACATGCCTCAGTCTACAATGCATGCTGAACTGGGGCTATGTGCAATTGTTCTTCTAGGTTTCAAGATTCTTGTTAACAAGAGCCTGACATTGAGCTTATCCACTGTCGAATCAGGGCAACGCCTTCGGTATGAATTAACGAGCGGCCTAACTCGGGCATCATCTCATCAGGTTTGCTGGACTCCATTCTGTATACCAGAATTGAATGGTCTGGATCTGAAGGAACAATACTGTATTGCAAATCTCCTGCGCCACCCCCTGCAGCTACTGGCGGTTTGCATAGGCCCATGGAAACATCTATGTCAGAGGAGCCATCAAGAAACAGGCCGGAAGTGTCTGCGGCACCTTCAGGGTTGTGGCAATGAGCACAATGAATGTTCAAATACGCTAGGGCTCTGTCTTCGAGACTGGCGGATTCGTCTCTCCAGGATATAGTCCCTTGGTCTGCGGGTTGTGCGTTTAGCCAGCCTTTCTCCAAAATGGTGCTTGTCTGTATTCCAAAATCACCACGGGCATCGGAAATGGGTGAAGACAGTTGGCTGGCTATAATGCCTAGTGGTTTCATTTCGCCATCCGGATGATCGGTAGTATGGCAACCTGAACATTGATTTTCATTCGGCACAAAATACATGAAGTCCAGATCTTCATTTTCAGTTTGGAGACTGACTGAGGTGCTGGTTCCTGCTACTCGCAAAAACGCCTCGGTCTGTTCTTCGTTCCATACATAGGGGAAAGCATCCCAGCCATTTTGCCGATGTACCAGTAAACGGGTCTCGAGCAGTTGGTGGTCGCCTAAGGCTATGTGTTCGTTTCCGGGGTCAGTGACTTTTACTAGTTGACCCTGGCCATTGCGAGGGTAGTAAAAAGTTTTGCTGATAACGGTTCCCACGGGATATTGAATTTCCTCGTCTACCAGCTCTGCTTGCAGGCCTTGAGGAATCCAGAGGGTACGCATCTTGTGAGCGTAATCGGTAAATAGTTGATTAGATGGGTGCAGTACCAGGCTGGCTTCGCTAGGAGTAAGTTCTTCGGTGGAAAGGTCAAACAGTTGCCAGTCGGAAAGGCGCAAGGGTCGCTCCGACTCATGGAATATCGGTGCGGGTTCTGAGCAGGCAGCAATTAAGATCAAAAGAGCGCCCGCCAAGACAGGCAGGCGCATATGGTGAGTTCTCATTGCGAAGCGGAGCTAAGAGAAATAACAGAAAGACTTGGCAGGCTGCACTGATGTACCGAGCTGTCGAAAGAAGGTTCCGCGAAACCATTAGCAGCATCAAGATTTACAAAGCTTGCGCCGCCGTTGTTTGCAATGCATAGAATTTCTTCTGGCTGCTTGCCTGGAACTACCATGCCGTCCCAAACGATGTCTGGAATGGCCTGTCCGGTTGCTTCTTTGAGCATGTTCAGCGGTTCTGAGTCCGGGTTCTGACCACCGTTACTGAATTGATTGTCATGAATGTATATGGATTCAGGGAAGGGGTCGTAGTTGGGGTCATCATAGGGAATTTCATTGATTAAATAGCTAACTACTAGAGCATGGGCAGTCTGGTTATCGGCAAAATTGTTACCGAAGACTTCGATGCTGTCGTTGGCCAGGACCATTAAGCCTGTTCCGGCTGGAACGCTACCGACGATATTACCCTCAGGGGCAAAATTTTCTGTGTTGTTGTTAAAAATTTCATTGTCGAATACACGGGTATTACGGCCGCCCTGCACTGGGAGGTTTGGTAAATCGAATACCAGGATGCCGCCGGTGTTGTTAGTTGCAATGTTGTCGTGGACATCGGCGAAAGTGGAGTTCTCTATTTCGATTCCGGCTACATTGTATTCCGCACGTGAATTGCGAACGACGATTTGAGTAGATTGGCCTACATAGATTCCAGCATCTGAAGCGCCTATAGCAACGGATCCGTCGATTAGCACGTTCTCGGTTTGAACAGGATAAATTCCGTATGCGCCATTTGTTGTTAATGGCCCTGCAGTCCATTCCGTTCTAACTCTGCGAATTACCACATTTGTGCTTTCGTTTATTTTTAATGCATCGCCAACGGTATCTTCGATGGCTAGATCCTCAATAACAAAGTCGTCGGCACTAACTAGTAAGCCTTCAGCTCCTTGAATTTGATTCTTGAAGGAGAGAATGGAGGTGTCCATTCCTTCGCCTCTGATTGTGACACCTGGCACGTTAAGAGAAAGGCTGCGAGTCATCTGATGGGTGCCGGCAGGGATATTAATCACGTCCCCTGGCTGAGCCTTGATAAGCTGTTCTTGTAGTGATTCTTCGAAGCTAAGCTCAGGCATTGCAGGCTCTTCTGAGCCGCAACTGGCGAGTAATAAGCTAAAGATGCTAATGCCTATTAGTCTCTGTGTATTTATTTTCATGAGTCCATACCCCCTATGGCTGTGCTGTAACTTCAGTTACGGCTAAGCGCGGAAGTATATATTTGTTTACCTGGGTGGACAATCCATCTCGCTTTGGAAAGCAGGATTTTATGCAGAAGCTGCTGCGATAGAGCTGCCTAGGGGGCACAAAAAAGGGCGACTCCCAGTGGAGTCGCCCTTTTTTTGATTGCTATCAAACCGCTGTCTAGGGGCGAAGTCGCATGCCGTGATATTGCTCGTCGGTTACCGGGTCGAGCCAGTCAACAGTGCCTTCGTAAATGGTTAACTGATGGGCATCGGTTTCAGGATGGGCACCATGCCAGTGCTCAATATCCGGGCCAGTCCACCAAGGCTCGCCTGGATGAATTTCTTGAATAGTCTGCCCGCGAACCTGGTGCAGCCCGACTCCTTCCTCAATCATTAGTAATTGTCCCCAGGTATGGGTGTGCCAGGATGAGCGCACGCCAGCAGGGAAGAGTATGCGGATGCTAGTCATATCAGGTGCTTGACTGACTTGAGGAGCGCCGCCCTGGAAATTACTGGATTGAGCCGAAGACTGACTCATCTGTAATCCGAGTACTGCTCCGACTACTGCTAGTGCCGCGCCAACTGAAGTAATCATTCCGCTAATTGATTTTTTCTGCCTTGTCTTGCTGCTGTCGGTCATTTTCTTCTCCGTGGTTCAATTATTCTAATTATGTTGTTAGTTCTGAATACGGTTTTTGTTAGCCAAAATCAGCTAAGCATTTATCTGGTATACAAATAAACCAAGCACCTTCGAATGTCAATGAAAGCGGGGTAATCATTGGCTGTTGTTGTTTATTAAGCGACTAACTTGTCGCTTAATTGAGATATTGATTGAGTGGAGTATTGAGTAGTCTATTGTTAGTATGAATCAGCGATTTTTGTGCCACTATCGTCATTGGTACAGTTAAGAGTACATGCTGAAAATTGAATACGAAATTTCAAAAGATCAAAAACAAATCAAAAAGCAGATCAAGAAATGAAGCTTTATAATAAGAAGAAAAAAATACACAAGCCATTGTTTATAAAAGTAATATTTAGTATTTTTCTGCTGTTGTCAGTTGGACTTTCAAGTTCAGCCTTCGCGCAGCGGAATAATCCACTGGAGTTCGATCCGAGAGCGCCTCAAGCAGGTGGACTTATCTTCAGAGCCCAATGTGCTACCTGTCATGGAGCAGATGCCAGAGGAATCAGTACGATTGATGCGCCGGATCTAACTCTGATCTGGACCCGTAGCGAAACTACCGATAGCAGTGTGTTCGATATAATTCAGCAGGGAGTTTCCGGCAGTATAATGCCTCCCCATGGCTTTCCTGACACAGAAATATGGATGCTGGTGAGTTATCTTCGAAGTGTTGCTGTAGGGGGTTCGGTTGAAGCCTTTGAAGGCAATTCCAATCGTGGACAGCAGCTATTTACGGAGAACTGTTCTCAGTGTCATCGAGCTCAGGGTTTCGGTGGTAGTTTGGGCCCAAGTTTAAATAGTATTACTTCACGACGAACACAGTCTTCACTTAAAAATTCTGTACGTGCGCCCAGTTCTGCAATTTCGAGACGATTTAAACCTATTGAGATAGTTACTTCCGCTGGGGAGTCTGTAACTGGAATACTGAAAGGTGAAGATGCTTTTTCCATTCAAATCATGGATAGCTATCAACAGCTTCGAGCCTTTGAGAAGAATGGCATAACAAATGTACGTAGAGACCTGCCTTCTCTTATGCCGGTCTTCGACCAGGCCAGCCTCAGTGATTCAGAACTGGATGACATTCTGAGCTTTCTCAATCTCTCTCGTTAACTCAGGTTTTGAACTTATGAAACACGCAAGATTTTTTATTCGTCCTCTTCATCTGCGGTCTTTGCATGCATTAGTTGCGGGGCTATGTCTGCTTGGCTTAACTGAAATGAGCTTAGCCCAAGACAGCAGCGGGCCGAGTTATGAGGAAATCGCCGCTGGATTTGCAGACCCAACTCGTTGGTTAACTTATTCGGGAGACTACAGCGGAAAACGTCATAGCCCATTGACGCAGATCACTTTGGAAAATGTGAAGAACCTCAGGCCTGAATGGACTTTTCAGACTGGCACCACAACCAGAGGTCGAGGTTTTGAAACTTCGCCATTGGTCGACAACGGAGTGCTCTATGTTACCGGGTCCAATAATTATGCATGGGCGATAGATGCCCGTAGCGGCCGCCGCTTTTGGCAGTATAGGCGTAATCTTCCCAATGATCTGACCTATGGTGCCAGCGCTCCAGTGAACCGAGGTTTCGGCATGCTGGGGGATCAACTATTCATGGCCACACTGGATGCGCATCTGTTGTCATTTGATAGACGTTCAGGGGATCTACTCTGGGATATCGAGCTGGCAGATTATCGACAAGGATATTCGGCAACTCTGGCTCCCTTAATTGTGAAAGATAAGGTAATTGTTGGGATTTCAGGCGGGGAGTACGCCACTCGAGGATTTATCGACGCCTTTGATCCAGAAACAGGTGAGAGGCTCTGGCGTTTTAATACCATCCCGGGCCCAGGCGAACCTGGTAGTGAAACCTGGCCCGATGATCCAGACATATTGGCGCGGGGCGGCGGTGGAACCTGGATGAATGGCAGCTATGATCCTGAGCTGAACCTGATCTATTGGGGAGTGGGTAACCCGAACCCTGACTACTACGGTGATTCTCGTCCCGGAGACAATCTCTATTCCAACTCTTTAGTTGCTCTGGACGCAGATACCGGCGAGCTTCGGTGGCATTATCAGTTTACGCCCCATGATCTAAATGACTGGGACTCCAATCATATGCCGGTTCTAGCGGATGTGGATTGGCACGGTGAGCAGCGCTCCGTAGTGATGGTTGGCAATCGTAATGGCTTCTTCTATGTGCTCGATCGAATAACCGGGGAATTACTGTTAGGAACACCTTTCACTGCAACCAGTTGGGCTCGAGAGCTCGATGACGATGGCAGACCTATAGTGCTAAACGATGGCAGTGAGGGCTGTGTGCCTGACCCTTGGGGAAGCACCAATTTCATGCCTCCCTCCTACTATCCGGAGCTGGGGCTGTTTTACCTCACAGCGAGGGAAACCTGTGCGACCTTTGTTCCCGAGGAGCCTCAGCTGGTTCCGGGGCAGGCTTCATTCGGTGGCGTGATATTTATCGATGAGGAGCCAAGCTACGGTGCGCTCAGAGCGCTGGATATTGAGACTGGTGATCTCGAATGGGAATTTACCTATCCCTCACCTACATTTGGTGGAGTAATGACTACAGCTTCAGGTCTGGTTTTTGCCGGAGACCACGAGGGTAATTTCATGGCTTTCAATGCTCGGACAGGTGAGAATCTATGGCATTATCAGACTGGTTCCCGAATCTGGGGAGCGGCAGCAGTGACACATATGCTGGATGGTCGCCAATATGTACTGATAGCAGCAGGTACTACGCTTACGGCGTTTGCTCTGCCGGAATAAGCCTCAGACATGGACTTTGAGCGATTTGGCTCATATTCTTCAAGGCTGAATTGTAAGATTATGTGATTTGTGGGTGAAAATGCCCTAGAACCGTAAGAATTTGCGCTAAACTCTGAGCACTCATTAGCAGAAAGCCTATAGATTCTCTGCTTCAGACTTATAAGCTAAAGATCAAAAAATAAGAACGAACTTCCTGGAGGAAAAACAATGCTAGCCAGAAAACTTCTTTCACTTCTCTCAATTGCCGGGCTTGCGTTCCCTGTATTGGTTTTCGCACAGGCTCACGATGCCAGCATCGCTAACCACCAGCCTCATTATTATGACGCTGCAGATTTCGATATCGATTCTGCCAACGTCAACTATGCTGATCATATAGCCCCCATTTTGCAGCGCAGCTGCCAGAGCTGTCACCGGCCAGGTGGCGGTGGGCCGATGTCATTACTGACATACGATCAGGTTCGTCCATGGGCCCCAGTCATCATGTATCGAACTGCTATTCGAGACCGCATGGGAGCCATGCCTCCATTCTTTGTTGAGAAGGACATGGGTATCGATGGCTTTAAAGATGACTATTCTTTGTCTGATGTGGAATTAGCTCTGATTCAGGCTTGGACAAATAACGGTGCTCTCAGAGGTAACCCTGACAATGAGCCCGAGCCACTTCAGTTTAGTGATGGCATCGATTGGGCTCTTGGCGAGCCGGAGCTGATTCTACGCTCCAGCGATCAAACCCGACCTGCGATTGGTCCGGACTGGTGGGGTGACATAGGTCTTGTGCCAACGGGCTTAACCGAAGACCGTTATGTAAAATCTGTCGAAGTTCGTGAAGTGAATAACATTCCTGTTGAAGAAAGCACGAGCACAGTGGGCGGGCGTTACGTCTTTCATCATATGACCTACAGCAGTGGCATATTGAATGAGGATGGCACCGCAATTGACCCTTCCACTCGAGTGAGCTGGCCTATTCATGAGATAGGCCGCAACGCGGATATCTTTTCCGAGAAGGCTGGTCGCTTATTGGCAGCAGGTTCCGCACTGCATCTGGGCGCTGCCCATATGCATTCAAATGGTCGTGAAACAACTGGCCACCTGGAATTTGGCATTACCTTCTTTCCTCGAGGTTATGAGCCTGAATACAGGCATAACGGACCTCGAACAGGTAATGGCATCGATCTGGATATCGTGCCGAACAAGGCAGGACAGGAAGTACATAACTATGTGGTGTTACAGCAGCACACCAAGATTATGGCCTTTGAGCCGCACTTGCATGCGCCTGGTGTGCGCATGTGTCTGGAAGCAATCTGGGGACATAACAACTTCACCCTTAACTGTGTTGGCTACGACCATAATTGGGTGAAGCAATATGTGTACGAGGACGATAAGGCTCCGCTTCTTCCGAAAGGTACCATATTGCACACTATAGCCTACATGGATACTACTGCTGCCAATCCTAATCTTGCCGATGCTCGAAACTGGGGCGGTGCTGGACGTCGTTCGGTTTCCAATATGTTTATCGATCTGGGTTATTCAGTTAACCTAACAGAAGAGCAATTTCAGGCGGAGATGGCGAGCCGTCGAGCGTTAATGGAAGATAGAAATGATTATGATCCGGGCTGTCCGCTTTGCTGGGCGCCGGAGCCTGTTTATTCCAATGTTGCACAGGGAAATGATTAAGCATGAAAAGCGTTAAGCAGTTAATTTCCGAATATTTGATGGCCCCGGCATTGTTAGTGATGGTAATGCTGGTGTTGTTGATGAGTGCCTCTGTTGCAAATGCCCAAGGGCGATTTATGCAGCGCACTGGTGAAATCACTTCTCCAGCCTATGAAGGCTGGTGGCCCGCAGACGATGGTGGCTACACTTTGTTCTTCGGCTATATGAATTCCAATTGGGAACAGGAGTTCGATGTCCCAATTGGCTCGAGCAACTATTTTAGTATCGTGGAATCGGGTGAATTGGATGATCTTGGGGCAGACGGCTATGATTTTTCCCAATCAGATCAGGGTCAGCCCACTCATTTTTACCCTCGACGCAATCCATTCTTGTTTACCATTGATGTGCCAGCGGATTTCGGTACTGATGAGGTGGTGTGGACTCTGGTTACTCAGGGCCATCTGGCGCGAGCTTACGGTTCACTCAAGGCAGACTATCGCATCGATCCTCAGGTGATTTCTACCGAGGTTGGCGGTTCATTTGGTTCTCTCGATGATCGCTTGCGAACTAATATTCCGCCAGAGTTGCGAGTAGAAGGAGAGTCATTTCGTTCAGCACGTGTTGGTCAATCAATGGACTTAGCTGTTATCGCCAATGATCCCGATAATTTGCCAGCACGTTCAAATCGAGCAGTTCCCAGCACGCCGGACCGGATATATCGACCACCTTCATCGATAACAGCCCAGTCCGGTCCCGGACTGCGTTTTTCATGGACTATTTATCGCGGCCCTGCAGATAGAGCCACGTTTAATCCAGTTCAGATGAAGACCTACACAGATACTCGTGTCTACGCTAATTCTCCTTGGTCACCTCCCTTCACTATCCCGGAAGTGCCTGAAAATAATCGCTGGGAAAGCACGGTAACTTTCGATGAACCTGGTGAATATGTATTGCGCGGCATAGCCAGTGATGGCTCGATGTTCACCTACCGAAATGTAACGGTAACAGTTACTCGCTAGTACGAGGAATTTCATAAAAAGGCGGTGTTGGGTTCGACACTGCCTTTTTATTGAGTAGGATTCCTCTCCATCCCGGAATCACATAGGGTTAATCGAGTTGCCCCTAGGCTTCTTGGTCTGCATTCCTTGCTCTGTTGGTCAGAGTAGCTTATCTCTTAAGCTCATTGAAATTATTTGTATTGTCTTCCGGTCTGATGATTAACTGGAGGTCGCTTACTGCTGTTGCGATCCTTATAACACTAGTTCTGCGGGGGAATCAGACTAATGCGCATAATGAAAGAATCGAGCATATGGAGCCAGGCTTTTCGTTACCTTCTGCTTAGTGGTTTTTTGCTTCAGGGAGCGGTTTCTTACGGGCAGCAAGCAACTCTCAGTGGAGACACATTGAGTCTTCCTGTAGTTCAGGTGGGGGATCAGGTTTTTCGTGTAAGTCTCACTCTGGTAACTGGCACCGATCCATTGCAGTTTCAATTTTCCAGTGCTGATGAGTTAACAGATGCTGACATATCAGAAGCCAGTACTTTTAGCGGCGCAACACTTTCCGTGCCAAGCATAATTGCCGGCGGAGTTTCTTACTGGGCAGAATTTACGCTGATAAGTGAAGCCCCTGTTCTATTTTCACTAGCAGGCGGTGGAGTAATAGCCGACGGGGGAGGTTCCAGCTGTATGCGCCCGGAACCTGATCCCAGCAATGGCATAGATAACCCACTGGTTATTGCCAATGTTTCGGTGCCTGCGGCAGAGATTATCCAAGGGGCGGCAGGTCCCGATGCAATTCCTGCAATTGAGTTTCCTTTATTTACTCAGGATTTTGATTCAACGGGAATTCAACAAAACGAATTGGTAGTAGGTGTAAAAATTGGTGATGAGGTGCGTGCCTATCCCCACGAGGTCCTCGATTGGCATGAAGTAATCAACGAGCAATTTCAGTTTGAAGGACAGGAGCAGGCTTTTACTTTGAGCTATTGTCCTTTGACGGGCTCGGCAATGATGTGGAAAGGATTTTCCGAAGCGACTGACAAGACATTTGGTACATCCGGCTTCCTCTATAATTCCAATCTCGTCATGTATGATCGAGAGACCCAAACACTGTGGTCTCAGATGCTCGAGCAGGGAATTGCGGGACCGGATATTTTGCGCATTCCAGAGAAATTCCAGGTTGTTGAGACTACCTGGGGAACCTGGTCAGCGATGTATCCCGAAACTACTTTGCTCACGAGTAATACCGGTTTTAGCAGGCCTTATGGATCTTACCCCTATGGCAATTTCAGACAGGATAACTCTCTGCTATTTGAGGTGGACAATTTGTTGGATGACCGCCTCCACAGAAAGGAAAGAGTTCTAGGTATTACTGTAGGCCAGGCGTCCAAAGTTTACCCGATAAGCCGTTTCCCCGCGGCAATTACCACTATTAATGAGCGAGTAGGAGATATGGACATAGTGGCAACCGGAAGTTCCAATCAAAACTTTGGTGTTGCCTTTAATCGTCAGTTGGAAGATTGCACAGTTTTGGATTTTACACCTGTCGAAAATCAATTGCCTGTAGTGATGCAGGACAATGAGGGCAATCAGTGGGATGTATTTGGAACGGCCGTTACTGGGCCACGGACAGGAACGCAGTTGCAGAAGACCAATTCATTCGTCGCTTACTGGTACGCCTGGACAGCTTTCTTTCCAGGGGCAGAAATACAGCCATGAAGACTGTTATGAAAACTATCCTGATATCGCTAAGTTTGTTTGTGTTACAGATGGCATCCACAAGTAGCAGCTTTGCGGCGACTTGTAGTTGTGCCGGAGTGCCGCTATTAAGCGCTATGGATACTTCCTCCACTCAGCCTGGAGATCTCTACCTGAATTACAGCACAGAAATTCACGAGATGAGTGACCTCGTTCAAGGTAGCGACGAGATCAGGGATGAGACTGGCTTGTCCAGATCTTCAGTATCCCAGGTAATCTCAGCCAGTTATGGACTAGCTGACAAATGGACGGTTTCAGGTCTTATATCTTATATCGAGCATGAACGTAGCGTTGGTATCAGCGCATTTAGTAAAAATTCATCTTCAGGGCTGGGGGATGGAGTATTGCTATTACGCTATACGCCTTTCTACATAACTCCTTTCTCCCGCCATGAACTTAGTTTCGGCGCTGGGGCGAGGCTGCCCATAGGTAAAGATGATGATGGTGGCCTTTTTACTCTGTCGGAAGATATGCAGCCCAGTAGCGGGTCTGTGGGTGAGATATATTGGAGCAGCTATAGCTACGCGTTCAACCAAGCTGCTACCGTACAGTTCAATGTGTCAGCAAACTACACAATAAACGATGATGAGAACAGCAGGAAATATGTCTTTGGTGATGAAATAAATTTCGCCCTCGGAATCAGTCAGAATATTGGTAGCAAATTTGCTTATTCAGCGGGTCTTCGATATCGACAAACTACTGCTGACGAGAGGAACAGCTTTGAAATCCCAAATACGGGAGGGAAGTGGTTGGATTTTGTACCTGGGGTTCAATATATATTCAATGATAAATTGAGTGTCGGCGTATCGGGCCGAGTACCACTGGTCAGAGATCTCGATGGTGTTCTGCAATTCACAACAAGTTATTCATATGCGGTAAATCTCAGCTATGCTTTCTAAAACATTTCTTTGTATCTGCGCTTCTTTTCTACTGACCTTGCCTGCTCTTGCCCAGGAAGAAGGTGAATTGGCGATTGATTTTAGTGGAATTGAATTAACTAGAGGAGATACCATCACTCTGTCCGATTATCGAGGGAGAGTGGTCTTCGTGGATTTCTGGGCATCATGGTGTCTTCCTTGTTTAGTATCTTTGCCTGCCTATGAAAAGATACGCAATGAGCTGGGTACAGAACAGTTCGAAATCATTGCCATTAACGTGGATGAGAATACCGAAGACGGATTGGAGTTTCTTGAGGACAATCCAGTATCCTATCCCGTGATCGCTGATCCTGAAGGTGAAATTGGCATACCCTATAAAGTTCGCAGTCTACCGGTTTCTTATTTGATCGATCAGCAGGGCGAAGTTGTAGCTTCTTATCGGAGTTTCAGTCCGGGCGATGAGGTAGAATTGAAGAGACAAATTCAATCTCTATTCCTGCCTTAGGTTTTTTCTGAATTAAGCTCACCTGATTACCTCAAGCTCCTTCCCTCTCGTTGCTTCTCTATTCATTGCAATAGCCAATCTACTGTTTTAATCTGCAATGCCTGTTCAGATTTGTATCTGCCAGTTCAGGTATTAACAAGGCTGGCTTATATCCTAATGGAGTTCAATCCTGATGAATAATCACAGACACAATATCCCAATGACTCTGATCTCTCTGCTGAGTGGCTTCGCTGTATTAGCATTCTCAACTGTGGCCCTCGCACAATTGGAGCCGATAAATGTCCGGCCTAATCCGTTTTCTTCCGTTGATGGTTGGGTGAACCTTCCGGCCGCCAGAGAATGGGGGTCTACGGCGGGCGTGGATATCGACCCCGATGGCAGACATCTCTGGGCGATAGATCGATGTGGATCAAATAGCTGCGCAGGATCAAACCTGGATCCCATTCTCAAGATAGATCCTGAAGGCAATGTGGTTGCTGCCATTGGTGGTGGCCTTATGTTGTTTCCCCACGGTTTGCATGTGGACCGAGATGGCAATATTTGGGTGACCGATGGTCAGGGACCTGATCCCTCTAATCCCAATACAAATGGCATGGGTCATGCGGTATACAAATTGAGCCCAGAGGGAGAGCTCTTGTTGACCTTGGGGCAGCCCGGAGTGGCAGGTGATGGTAGCGATGCCTTGCTCGAAACACCATGTGATGTCGTCACCGATGCAGATGGCAATATCTATGTGGGTGATGGTCACAGCGGTCAGAACGAAAATGCGACACCTGACACTGTAGCCAGAATCGTAAAATTCGATCGCAATGGAAACATGATTAAATATTGGGGAGGGTGGGGTTCCAATGCCGGCCAATTAAAGACTCCACACGCTCTGGATATAGATTCACGGAATCGCTTGATCGTTGGTGATCGTGGTAATAACCGCTTACAGATTTTTGATCTAAACGGAAACTATATAGGTGAATTCAAGTCTTTCAGCCGACCAAGTGGCATCTACATTACTGATGACGACACAATTTATGTGGCGGATTCGGAGTCCGAGTTTGATGATACGAGAAACCCGGGTTGGCATGCAGGGATCCGGGTTGGCAGTTTGCTGGATGGCATTGTGGATTACTTCATTGATGGAACCGTAGAAGCTTACCCCGAAGGATCTAATCCAGAAGGAGTTGCTGTTGATTCTTCAGGCAATGTTTTTGGCGCAGTAGTTTCCGGCGGTGGTGCCATGGTGAAATCCTCGAGACGTTAAAAAAAGATCAGTGGCGAGTGATTTGGAAAATATTCAGGGAGAAATTTTAGTATGAAATTAACAAAAGGGTTTAGAGAATTGGTGGCTGAGGCTGAAAGTGAAATCAATTCCTTGGATACTCATTCGGTTGATTCGAAGTTGCAGTCAGGAGGGAGTGGCTTACTTCTTGTCGACCTTCGTGATGTAAGAGAAGTAAAGCGAGAGGGGAAAATCTCTGGCTCCATCCATATACCCCGCGGAATGCTCGAATTCTGGATTGATCCTGAGAGTCCTTACTACCGTAAGGAATTTGATGATGCCCAGGAGATAATCCTTTACTGCAATAAGGGATGGCGCTCAGCGCTGGCGGCACAAAGCCTGAAGAGAATGGGGGTGGAGAATGTGTCTCATATGGCTGGGGGCATGGAATTATGGGTCAAAGAGATAGGCCGTATAGAGGAAAATTAGCCTCTACCCTAGACGCTGGCACTGCACTCTGGCTATGATGTCCCGACTTCCCAAGCTCAGAGATTCACAGTCATGAAATCAAGAATAAGCCACGGTCCACTTCATTCCGACGCTATCGACCATACTAAACGCTCCCTTCTTAAGGCCTTACCGGCTTTCGCTCTGGCTCCAACAGTATTTGCTCAGGGCAGCAATTCTCCAATTCAAGTAAGGAAACTCCATAGCTTCGGCCTCAGAGTGTCTGATGTCGATCGTTCCCTCAAGTTTTATCAGGACATATTTGGCTGCTCAATACAGTCCCGGCAAGGGGACACTGTATGCTTGCAAATTGGCGACGGGCCAAGATTTTTCTCACTTTCACCAATGCGTTCAGGCGAGCAGCCTGGATTTAGTCATGTTGGGTTGAGTGTTGAGGATTTTGACTTAAATGCTGTCAGTGATCAGCTCGCTGCATTTGGCATTGAGCCAACAAATCGAGCAGGTCCGCGTCAGGCTTCTTTGGATGTTGCACTGCGCTCTTGGGTTTCCACTCGAGGAGAGGATAGGGGGGGCGCATCCTCAGGGACGCAGGAATTGTTTTTTGCTGATATTGAAGGGTTGATATATCAATTGTCACCGGAAGATCATTGCGGCGGCAGTGGCGCCACTGGCTCGCTATGCCAAGCTGTGGAGCCTGCTCCCGATTCTGGCCTTTTTCGTACTATCGACCTAAATCATTTTACTAACTTCTTAGCAAATAATGGGCGCGCGAATCAATTTTATACACGGATTTTCGGGAAATCTTATCAAGCTTATCAAGGGCCAACTTCCCCTATCGTAGGTGTTGGTGATGGCAAGCAATTTCTTATGTATGTTGGCGGCTCTCAGGAAGGAGCACCAACGAATCCTGGAAGAGTCGATCACGTAAGCCTCTCGATTACAGATTTTGATGTCGCTGACATACTTGCCAAGCTAACAGGCTATGGCTTGTCTGCGAGAGCAGATGGTGAAACCGACCCACTGCAACATTGGGTTAGCATGCGCATGCCTAATCGTGGCGGTATCGAAGGGGGCACTCCGGAAGTGTATTTTTCTGATCCGGATGGCATACGAATTCAGGTGCAAGATGATAGTTACTGCGGTGGTGGTGGTTATCTTGGAGATGATTGCTCAGCTCCGGTTTAATACTCTATTTACATTATCTACTTAAGAAAGAAGGAAGAAGTATGGAACACAGATATATCGGTACCAGTGGATTGCGAGTCAGTCCTATATGTATGGGAACCATGAGTTTCGGCACTTGGAGTGACAAAAAGGAAAGTTTCAAAATATTGGATACGGCTTATGAGCGTGGAATTAATTTCTTCGATACCGCTGAAGTATATCCAGTACCACCCACAGCTGAATTAGCGGGCGTCACCGAACAGATATTCGGCGAATGGATTAAGACTCGTCCCCGCGACTCTTTGATTATTGCCACTAAAGTTGCCGGGGCGGCATCGGGTTGGTTTGTGCCACCTATTCGTCATGGTCTCACTGCTATCGACAGGTTTCATATCGAAACAGCTGTAGAGGGTTCTCTACGAAGAATGGGTCTGGATTATATCGATCTGTACCAGGTTCATTGGCCTGACACTATCGTCCCCATGGAGGAATCCATGGAGGCACTGGACCGGCTCGTGCAATCTGGAAAGGTTCGTTACCTGGGGACATCTAACGAGAATGCGTATGGCCTGACCAAGAGCAATACCATTGCTCATTACGAAGGGCTTACCAGGTTTCAGTCGATTCAGAATAATTTCTCATTGCTGAACAGACGCTTTCTCGATGAGTTGGCCATAGTATGTCAGCGCGAGAAGATTTCCTTGTTGCCATATTCTCCTATTGGTGGAGGAGTACTCAGCGGGAAATACAATGGAGATAAAGCTCCTGATAATTCCCGGTTCGGTGACTATATGGCTGAAAACAATCCGCGTCAGGCAGCCATGGCTTCTCGCTTCGTGAATGAAGGAACTTTGGCATCAACGGCTAAATACATGGAGATTGCAAAGGAAGCTGGAATGTCACCCGTAACGCTAGCGACAGCCTGGAGTATGAACTTCGACTTTGTGGCATCTACCATGATTGGCGCCAGAACTGCTGATCAACTGGATGATTCCCTTGCTGCACTGGACGTTACTCTAACTGACGAAATAATGAAGCAATGTGATGAAGTACATAGCCAGCATCTCTACCCAATGGGCTAGTATTTTCAGTTTGCTCTTCGCTTCAGCAGCGATTCAAGCCGAGACGGTTCATATCTCCCATTGTATGGGGGCGTGTCCCGTCTCGAATGCTAATTCGTTAAACGACGACTCTATTGAAATCGTAGTTCGCCACCTCTTCGCAGCAGCTGTCAATAAAAATAATGGTCAGGCTCAGTGGCTGGCCTATAAAGTCATGCCGGATTCCGTTGGTGTAGCTTCGCTTCTTCCTCGGCGCTGGTTGCTTGATCGTCTAATGACAGCTAGTTCACAATTGGAGGCGGAAGCGGAAGGGGGTTTGCGGGTCATCGAGCCAGAATTCCTCAATGAAGAGGAAAATAGTTACCTCACCAGTGAAATACAATTTGATTCTGATGATCGCGGTCGCCTCGTACCTATGTCCAGCTTTGCGGGCACTCCGTATTGGGATGAATTGAATTATTTGAGCAACATGGCACCGTTACCTGAGTTTTTAAGGTTGGGTTCCTGGTCTCGGCTGGATATGGCAGTTAATGAATATTCTCAGCGAGGGGTAGAGGTTTTTGTCGTGAGCGGGCCAATCATGGCTGCTGACGCTGGCTCGGGTTTATCACTGCCGCCGCAGGCATACTTCAAATTGATTTCCAATATGGACTCATACAGTGCCTTTATTTTTAGAGAGGACACAGCGCAGCATGCTGAATATTGTGAACAACGTGTAACAATTGAAGAACTGGAAAGACGAACGGGCTTGCAATTTTTCCCTGATATGCAAGTGCCATCACCTCAGGGTTTGGGCGAAGAAATAGTTTGCGATTCATTCTAGCTAATGAGTTCGCCATGAATATTGAGATAGAAGCAGGAGCTTAGGAAGATGGATTTCGTATTTACGCCGCCAGCAATTCCCGCTGTACCGATAAGCGGCTGTGAGACTTTGTTTCCGGTCCATAGAATTTATTGTGTGGGCAGAAATTACAGTGATCATGTAAAAGAAATGGGTGGCGACCCCAAGAAAGAGCCACCTGTTTTTTTTAGCAAGCCGGCCTCTGCTATCGTTACTGACAATCAGAATATTCCCTATCCCCAGGCAACCAATGACCTGCATCATGAAGTGGAACTAGTAATAGCGCTGTCTTCCGGTGGTAAGAATATCTTATTGGAAAGCGCTGAGGACTGCGTTTTCGGCTACGCGGTGGGTATAGACTTTACGCGCAGAGATTTGCAGGCGATCGCCAAGAGCAACGGCAGGCCGTGGGATGTAGCCAAAGGTTTTGATGATTCGGCTCCTATTTCTGCAATAAAGCCAGTCTCTGAGTGCTCGCTTAATGCATCCACAGAGATTTCATTGGAAGTTAATGGGGCTGTGCGCCAACAAGCAACGCTCGGCGAAATGATCTGGAGTATTCCTGAAATAATATGTGCGCTTTCGAAGTTCTATGAGCTTAAAGCAGGAGATCTTATCTACACCGGAACTCCAGCTGGAGTTGCCGCTGTGGGTGCAGGAGACAGCCTGCAGGCTTCTCTGCAAGGAGTCGCTGAATTGAAATTTGAATTGAGTTGAGGATTTCATGACGGGGCAACAAACAACTCTGCTGGTCATACTTTTTGCTCTTCTGGTGATGTTGGTGTGGGGGCGATACAGATACGACATCGTTGCACTAGGTGCGCTATTTGTAGCTGGTTTCTTTGGCTTGGTACCCCAGGCTGAATTATTTTCCGGATTTGGTAATCCGGCTACCATAACGGTAGTTCTAGTGCTTATTGTAAGTTCTGGGTTAACGAAATCAGGAGCCGTTGATTTTGTTACCAAGACGATTGAGCCCTTATCCTCCCAGCCCTATCTTCATATCGCTGTTTTAACATTCCTTGCCGCATTTCTTTCCATGTTTATGAATAACGTGGGAGCTCTAGCCTTATTGATGCCGATAGCAATACAGTCAACTACCAAAGCTGGCCGGCCACCTGCAACGGTTCTAATGCCTTTGTCATTCGGGTCTATTTTAGGTGGTCTGGTTACTATGATAGGTACACCTCCTAATATTTTAATAGCCAATTATCGACAAGAAGTGACCGGTGAAGCATTCAGCATGTTTGATTTTTCACCTGTTGGTGGAGGTATAGCCTTCTGTGGAATTGTATTCATGCTAGTTGTAGGTTGGAAGTTGGTGAAGGTGCGCAAGCAGACAGCTGGCCTGGAATTGTTTGACGTAGAGAAATACTTATTTGAGCTAAAGATCACAGAGGAAACTGAGTTACTGGGTAAGAAGGTAGGAGAGCTCAAAGATCTTTTGGCTGAAGGGAAGATGGATCTCCTCTCCATGGTTCATAAACAACAAAAACTACCTGTAGTTCATCGTTATCACACGCTAGCCAAGAATGATTTATTAATGTTGCAGGGCTCCCATGAGGACATCGATAATTTCGCTACCACTCATAACTTGCAAATGCTTTCTGCGGAGAATGCGAGAAAGGAAATTCTTTACTCCGAAGATTCTCAAGTGGCTGAAGTCGTGGTGACTCCGAATTCCAATGTCGCTGGTCGGACACCGTCCCAAATTAGATTCAATCGTAGATACGATATTAACTTATTGGCGGCATCACGTTCAGGCACGCCCCATCGCAATCGACTCCGTGACTTCGAAATAAAAGTCGGTGATGTTTTACTTCTTCACGGAGAGGAAGAAGCCTTGCAAGATGCGATTCTGAAAATGGAATGCTATCCGCTTGCCAAACGTGATTTGGGATTCGGCAAAGCTAAGAAGGCTGTACCTGCAGTGCTCAGTTTTGTTCTAGCTATCGCTGCTGCTGCTGTAGGGTTCATATCCATACAGCTAGCTCTTGGTATTGCTACAGTGGTCATGGCGGTTACTAATATCGTGCCGGTTCGAGAATTTTATGATGGCGTTGATTGGCCTGTTGTCATTCTCCTAGGGGCAATGATCCCTCTCGGTGCTGCCTTGGAAACTACAGGAACAACGACGTTGCTGGTGGATGGAATTCTAGATGTCACCGGGGACATGTCCCCGGTCTTGATTCTTGCTGTGATATTGATTGTTACCATGACAGTTTCTGATGTGCTCAATAATGCGGCAACCGCTATTCTTATGGCTCCAATAGCCTACAACATCGCCTTAGCCTTACAACTAAACCCGGATACCTTTCTCATGGCAGTCGCTATAGGGGCATCTTGTGCTTTCCTCACCCCTATAGGTCATCAGAATAATGCGTTAATTATGGGGCCCGGGGGATACAAATTTGGTGACTACTGGCGTATGGGCTTACCTCTAGAGATTGTAATTGTAACGGTTGCCTTGCCATTGCTCCTCCTATTTTGGCCTCTCTAAATCAGCTGCTACGCTTCGCAAGCATGATGGTGGCTGCATGTGCTAATATTTCATTCTATTAGTGGTATCAATCGGCGGCCTCAAGCGGTGGAAGATTAATGCGAGTCAATTGGAAAACTTATAATTCTGGCAAGTTTTACGATGAGATAATCAGTAGTCCTGGTTATGCTCGTAAACCTGCACGTGGATTGGCAAGCTACCTTCGTTCCCTTACTCATGAAGAGCTTCTTCAAAAAAAGACTGCTGCTGAGCTGGCAATTAAGACCATGGGGATTTCTTTCACGGTATACAGTGACGGGGAGAACATAGATCGAGAGTGGCCGTTCGATATTATTCCCAGAGTAATCGCCGAGAAGGAGTGGAATCACACCAGTTTGGGATTGAAGCAGCGGTTGAGAGCTCTCAATTGTTTTATCCATGATGTATATAACGATCAGAAAATATTTAAAGACAAACTAATTCCCAAAGAGCTAATTCTCAATTCCGGTAACTTCAGAAAAGAGTGCGTTGGAATCAAGCCCCGTTTTGATACCTGGGCTCATATCTGCGGAACAGATTTAATTCGAGACCATACCGGTGAGTTTTTCGTACTCGAAGATAATCTTAGGGTGCCATCCGGCGTGTCCTATATGCTGGAGAATAGACGAGTTACCAAGCGTGTTTTTCCAGAACTATTTGAGAACTACAATATTCAGCCAGTCACTGAATATCCAGATCAGCTGTTCGACATGCTTTCTGCAATTTCTCCCGAGCCAAAAGAATTTCCAGAGATAGTAGTGCTAACTCCAGGAGTTTATAACTCAGCTTATTTCGAACATTCCTATCTTGCTCAGAGAATGGGTGCTGAACTGGTGGAAGGTGGAGATCTGGTTGTTGAGAAAGACAGGGTCTTCATGAAGACTGTCGATGGATTGTCCCAGGTGGATGTAATATACAGACGAATTGATGATCTGTTTCTTGATCCTTCTGTGTTTAACAAAGAATCAGTGTTAGGTGTTAGCGGCCTTTTTAAAGCTTGGGTAAAAGGCAATGTCGCATTAGCGAATGCTCCGGGTGCGGGAGTTGCTGATGACAAGATTATTTACACCTATGTGCCTCAATTCATAAAATATTATCTTGGTGAAGAGCCTATTCTTCCCAATGTCCCCAGCTACCTCTGCATCGATAAGGTACAGCGTCAACACGTTCTGGAAAATCTCGATAAACTGGTTGTGAAACCAGCCAATGAGTCCGGAGGCTACGGTATGTTGATTGGTCCTCAGGCCAGCAAGAAAGAGCTGGAAGAGTTCGCTCGTCGAATAAAGGCCGATCCAAGGAATTACATGGCCCAGCCACTTATATCTCTTTCCACCGTACCTATTTTGGGTGACAGAATAGTGGAACCAAGACACGTTGATTTGAGACCTTTCGTCTTGCAGGCAGATAAGTCCTATGTAACGGCAGGCGGCTTAACGCGAGTTGCAATGGTCAAGGGTAGTTATATTGTAAATTCCTCACAGGGTGGCGGTAGTAAAGACACCTGGATAGTAGGGGACTCATAGAACTATGTTATCTAGAGTTGCAGAGAGAGTTTACTGGCAGGCACGATATCTGGAACGTGCCGAAAATACCGCACGGCTATTGAACGTGTTTTCTACATTGCTGCTGGATCTACCGACTGGTACCAAGCTCGGTTGGCGGTCATTGGTTGAGATTACCGGCGGTGAAGAGGCATTTGATGCTCGATACAAGCAGGCGGTAGAGCGTAGTGTAGTTAAATTCTTGCTGGCAGAGAACAATGGTTCTTCCATTCTTGATATGTTGGCGCATACCCGTGAGAACGCTCGAACTACTCGGGAGATTATGCCCTCCGAAGCTTTTGAGAAAATTAATGAGCTTTACTATTTTGCCAAGGAAAATGCATCCTCGGGAATTTCTCGCGGACCGCGCCACGAATTATTAGAGGCCATTATTTCGTCCTGTCAGCAAATTTCAGGCTTGATGGCAGGAACCATGTCCAGGGGAGCCGCATATAGTTTTGTGCGGCTGGGTCGAAGTCTTGAGCGCGCAGACATGACTACGCGAATCGTCGACGTGGGCTCCTTTAATCTGCTTTCCTCGATTTCTAAATCAAAAGATCAGGCCGCCGCGGATGAGCCATATGACAATATCCTATGGATGAACGTACTTCGGTCTCAAAGTGCCTATCAGATGTACAGACAACATGTGAAACATCGAGTCAACGGTGAAGATGTAGTCACTTTCCTGCTTAGAGACGAAGAGTTTCCTCGTTCGGTGACCCACAACCTGATTACCATCACCAAGGTTCTTCATAAGTTGCCTAATCAAGAGAAGGTGTCAAAGCAGGTGGAAAAAACCTTGCGTATCGTTGGTCGAGGGAAGCTTGGGAAGCTCATGGATGAGGGGCTTCTGGAATACATCGATGATCTACAGTTAGAAATAGCCTCCGTACATAAGAAAGTCGCAGACACCTGGTTTTTACCTAACAAATAATATATGAAAAACTTTCGCTGCAATTGTGGTCAGACACTGTTCTTTGAGAATACCAGTTGTCTGAATTGCAACAATCAAGTCGGATTTGATCCAGAGTCGATGGAGATGTATTCCGATGACGCTTTGATGGCCGAGCCATCCAGACAATTCTGTAAAAACTCTTCCGATTACAATGTTTGTAACTGGTTTGTCACTGATGAGGACTCTGCATATTGCATGTCCTGTAGTCTCAATCACACCATCCCCAATTTACTTAGGCCGGAAAGAAGGCGTTGGTGGAAGAGCCTGGAGCATGCCAAGCGTCGTCTTATCTATTCACTACTTTCTCTCGGTCTTCCACTGAAAGGCAAGAAAGAGGACCCTTTGGGCATGGCGTTTAGTTTTATTGAAGATAAACGTTCCAATCCCCAGGTGTTCGAAGACCATGTAAACACAGGTCATTTCGATGGGCATATTACAGTAAATATAGCTGAAGCGGACCAAGTCACTTTGGAGAAAGCCAGGGCATTCTCCGGGGAATTGTACCGAACCCTGCTAGGGCATTTGCGTCACGAAAGCGGCCATTACTATTTTTCCAAGCTCATCAATACCGATGAGAAGCTGGCTCAGTTTCGCGAATTGTTCGGGGACGAATCAAAAGACTATGATCAGGCGCTGAAGGACTACTATGCGAATAAGGGCAAGACAGCCAAGGATCCGGCTATGGTCAGTCATTATGCGCAATCTCACCCTTGGGAGGACTGGGCCGAAGTATGGTCACATTACCTGCACATGGTAGATACACTTGATACAGCTGCAGCGTTCGATCAGCAGTTGGGTGCAGGTCATCTGGATGATATCGAGGAAACTCTTCAGAAATGGTCACAGCTGACTATCATGCTCAATAGTCTTAACCGGAGTATGGGGCTGGAAGATGCTTACCCCTTCGTACTCTCAGATCAGGCTTTTACGAAGCTCCGTTTCGTTCACGGCTTGATTTATCCCAGTTAGTTGCCCAGGAAAGCGGGGGCATCTGACGGAAGGCATCCTTGAGAAGCTTGTCCCAGGATTTCTTCAGATCACGTAAAAACTCACTGTCCTCTTCGAAGCGATGATAATTATCAATAACGAGGCTGCCATTCTTGTAGATAGTGGTCTCTATTGGTGGTCCGACGCTAAGGTTACTTCTCAGAGTTGAGTCCATAGAAACCAGGGCGCACATGGCGCATGTGTCCAGGTCTAATTCCGGGGTGAGGATTCTGTCCAGAATTGGTGAGCCATACTTACTCTCGCCTATCTGTAGATAGGGAGTGTCAGCGGATGTTTCAATATGATTACCTTCTGGATAGACCAGTAACAGGCGAGGGGTGCTGGCTCCGATTTGACCGCCGATGATAAAGCTGGCCTCAAATTTTTTGCCTTCTACGGTTCGTTTTTCCTGCTGCTCTCTACTTATATCTCCCAGATAATCAGCGGCATCATCAATAGTTTCGACATTCAGCAAATTGACTTCGGTATTCTGGCGAATGTCGGTTTTGATCTTTGCAATTGCGGCCTGGCTAGTGGCCAGATTGCCAGCGGTAAGAATGACCAGCTGTCGTTCACCATCGATACCGAAGTTGAACATCTTGCTATAGGTTGAAACCTTGTCGATACCGGCATTAGTACGGGAATCGGAGCAGAAAATAAGCCCTGCATCCACAGCGATGGCTACACAATATGTCATTTTTTGATTATTCGAGTAAAACGAGCGACCAATCATACCCTATGTATGTTGAATACTTAATAGCGCTTTTAGAGATTGTTTGAGGTGATGAAAAAACCTTATTTTAAGGCTGCTATTGGGGAAGGAGCCGCCGAAAAACGGCCCCTGTGGGGCATATCTGAGGACTATTATGATGCGTCTCTACTTAAGCCAATACAGCGGGCTGAGTATTATTCCATGCTGTCGAGCATTTCGTCCAAATCATCATAGTCGAATTCATGGTCGATGCGTTTGCTGTCCATACGCTCTTCGATGCGTCGTCGTAATGCAGTGATATTGCCACTGGGCTTAGCGCTAATGTTAATACTCTCTTCAGAGTCTTCATCCTGCATAATAGCTGTGGAATCAAAGAACTCTTTAGCATCTTCCAGTGAGTCATCCCAATTCTTTTCTTTCATGGCGATTCTCTCTTCCGATATCTGCATAAACACCTACATGAATAAGTGCCCTCATAAATGCTTATCGTTAGACAGGCGTAAAACCTTCAGGAAAAACTAAGAAAATATTGGAGAAATGTGACGCTAGTCCTCCAGGGAATAGCTTGAGTTGATAGTGCTCAGTAAGTGCGGTGTTTACAGGGACCTATGCTAGAGATAAGCCGAGGGATTCGATGGTTTTCTTTCTGAGTTCCTTCTTGGCAATCTTGCCTGTTGCGATGCGGGGTAGCTGCTCGTATTGGAAGAACATGCGTTCAGGTATTTTGAATGCAGCGATGCGAGATTGAAGAAAAGCCTGCAGTTTATGGCTGTCCAGAGAGTTGTCTGATTTGATCATTATTGAGGCGCAAACTATTTCACCCAAGCGGTCATCGGGAATACCATAGACTGAAACTTCATTAACGTCAGGATGCTCAGTGATTGCATACTCCACCTCGGCACAGCCAATGTTCTCACCGCCTCGTATTACTATGTCCTTGGCTCGGTCCAGAATAATCAGGAAGCCCAGGTCATCCTGCTTTCCGATATCACCGGTACGAAACCAGCCGTCTTTGATTACCTCAGCGGTTGCCTCAGGATTATTCCAATAGCCCTTCATGACTGTAGGGCCCTTGATACAGATTTCGCCTATTTCCCCAAGACTCAATTCATTGTCTTGTTCATCTACGATTTTTACGGAAGTGACAGGTGGTGTAGGTCGACCCGTGCTATCCGGTCTGGAGGCGTAAAATTTGCCGGAAATAATTGCACCGATAGCATTGGTTTCAGTTAAGCCATAACCTAGCCCGGGAATAGCTTTGTCCGGGAATTTTTCCATGATCATATTCAGGTGTTCGGGTGGTCGTGGGGCGCCTCCACTTTGCACTCCTCGGAGACTGCTGATATCCGTTGAATCAAAATTGGGTGATTGCATCAGCTCCCAAGCCATAGTGGGTACGCCATGAAAAACAGAAATGCGCTCCTCTTCGATCAGCTTGAGTGCAACTTCGGCATCCCATTTGTACATCATGACAAATTTGCGCAGATAGACGAAGCTGGCGAGGAATTGGGCATGACTACCGGTGACATGAAACAGAGGAACATTGGCTAAGAGGGCTGGATCAAATTCGGGATTTTCTTCTACTAATTCCGGCCGTAGAATTTCGTTGATTTCCTTAACAAACTTCCAGGTGTAGAGAGCGCTGATAATACTGCGGTGACTGGAGAGCACACCTTTTGGCATTCCGGTGGATCCAGAAGTGTACATGATCGTGGCATTGTCATCGGCCTTGACGCCAATTCTTTCCACTTCCTCATCACTGAGCGGCTCAACAGATTTTGCTAGCTCGTAAAATTCAGGGAACACGGTTTCCAACTCCGGTTTGATTTGAACAATCTCGACGTTCAGTTCCCCGAGAAAAGGTTCGAGTAAGGAGAGTCTTGCCGGATCTATAAATATCAGTTTGCTGCCACTGTCATTGAGCCCATATTTAAGCTCAGGGCCTTTCCACCAGGAATTCATTGGTACAACTATGGCACCCATGAGAGAGATGGCCATGTAACTGATACACCATTCCGGAGAATTTCGAGCGCACACAGCTACACTGTCTCCGGGCTTCACCTGAAATTGTTCAAGTAACACCCGTGCCATGCGGCGAGCTAGATCGAAAGCTTCTTCGAATGAGAATCTTTCGTTTTGATAGACAAGAAAATCTTTATCCCCCGCCACCAGACCCTTTCTATACAGCTCGCCAAGGTTTTCAGGAATGTTTTTAAAAACATCCAGTTCCAATCCGGCTATTGTGGCGGTTTCGGTTTCATACTCGGAACCCACTGCCTTGTGATCTGCAGCGATGGTCTTGAGTTTTTCAAGATCTTGAAGGATTTGTTCGTCTGTTAACATAAAGCGACTTCTGTTAATTCTCTGCTTTCATTTCCAGAGTTACTTTGCCCATCACACGGCGTTCAGTAAATACATTAAATGCATCCACGTAATCGCTCATGGCAAATGACTCGGTAATTATGGGTTTAAGGCTGCCGTCGTCATACATGCTTAGCAGTTCTGTAAAATTTTTCTCATATTCTTCCGGTTCTTCTTTTCGAAATCGCCCCAGGAATACACCGACCATAGATGATCCTTTTAGCAGGGCCAGATTTGCCTTGTGCTCCGGTATTCTTCCACTGGCAAAACCAATCACCAATAGTCTTCCGTTCCAAGCAATACATCTGCAGCTCTGATCGAAGAGATCTCCGCCTACGGGGTCGTAAATCACGTCTGCCCCGTTCCCATTCGTAAGTTCTTTTACCTTTTCTTTTAATTCTCCATCACCATAATTCAGTAAGGCATCAGGTTTAAGCGCATTAACAAAATCCAGTTTTTCGTCGGAGCTGGCTGCAGCAATCACTTTTGCTCCCATTAGCTTGCCCAATTCAACAGCAGCCAAACCTACGCCGCCACTGGCGCCAAGAACCAGTAGTGTCTCCCCGGCTTTTAGAAGGCCGCGTTGCTTTAGTGCGTAATATGAAGTGGTATAGACCATTGCGAAGCTGGCTGCGGTTTTGAAGTCCATACTGTCGGGTATTTTTCGCAAGCCTTCAGCCTTCACCACAACCTGTTCGGCAAGACCTCCGATTCCTGGGGTGGCCATAACCCGATCACCCACAGCAAAGCCTTCGAGACCTGATCCCACTGAGCGAATCACGCCGCCGACTTCCGAGCCCGGTGTAAACGGCATGGGGGGTTGAAACTGGTACTTCCCCTGTATTTGTAATCCATCTGGGAAATTCAGTGAGGCGGCATAAACCTCTACAACAGCTTCCTTTTCACCTGCAACCGGATCGTCTATTTCTTCCAGTGTCAGGTTTTCAGCAGGACCATGTGACTTACAGACTATGGCTCTCATGTATAACCTCTTCTTTAACGAAGGCGGATTCAATCATGAATAATGCCTAACTTCAATTTTCATGCTGTTCGCCAATATTGTTTCCACGGCCAGTACTTGTTGTAGATGAGTAGTAGCCAAGTTGTTGCTGCGTAATTAAACAAGTATATTAAATGCCGCTACCAGCGAGCTAGAATAAGCGAACTCAACTCTATATCCTTGCTAAACCCTATTGATAGATCGTGATACCCAGCATGAACGAAACTCAGCGACAGGAATACCTGAAAACCATGGGAATACAGAGCTATTTCCCTCGTGTGGTATTGCCTGGCGCCAAACCTTCTCCCGAATATGACTTCGACGAAACGCCTGATTCAGATGAACCATCACTCTCTGCAATAGCGTCTGCGGTTAAGCGACCTGTCGAAAATGTCTCAGATTCAAAGGGGAGCAGTGCATCGTCTGGCAATTCCGTGCTGGATGAATTGCGAGCAGGGGCAACTACCTCCAGAAAACCAGCAATCAGCCCCGAAAAAGAAGATCTGACAGTGCAAAGTGGCAGTGCTGGAAGAGATTCGACTACAGATGAGGCTCTCGATAAGGAGGGTTCCACGGAGGAGGCTGCCGAACTTCGATTTAGCTTGAATTACTACAAGATTACACCAACCCTGGCGCTGGTTAACGAAGTACCCCACCAAAATGCTTCCAATCAAGATGCCCAGATCATGGCATTGATGAAGGCCATTTTGTTGGCACTCTCTATTGATGTAGAGGTATCCGACCTTCGAGCAGAGAATTTTTCCTGGCCCCTGTCTGCCGATCTGGATCTTGACAGCAACTCCGCAGAATTAGCGTCAAAGGCCTTATCCGGGTTTATGCAGATGCGCCAGCACAAAGATCAATTTGGTGATTTGCTGGTATTTGCAGCTCGTTCTGAGGAGTTGATCCTTGGGGAGGATTCCAGCCTGCGGGATTTTAAGTCAGCTTGCGAAAGTTTTAATCTTACAGTGACAAAATCTCTACACAGTATGCTTGTTCACCCAGCTTTGAAAAAAGAAGTGTGGCAGGATTTACAGCCGCTGCGTAGAAGACTCGCCGAATCAGAATAAGATCATGCTTTCGAATATTCAACCACCTCTTCAACCACCTACAGATTTTTTTGCACGAACTATGCGCAGTAGTGATCTGGATATTGTTGCTGCTAATGAATCTGCAGCGTATGAGCATCCATGGACCAAGAGAATATTCGTCGATTGTATGCGTTCTGGTTATCAAAATTGGGTTCTGGCCAATAAGCAATCCATTGCAGCCCACGGTGTAATGTCCGTTGCGATCGGCGAGTGCCATTTGCTTACGCTCTGTGTTCATCCGGACTATCAGCGCCGCGGTTATGGCAGAAAGTTGTTCAATTTGATGCTGGATCGAGCTTGCAAGCTGGAAGCCGAAGTTTGTTTTCTCGAGGTAAGACTTTCGAATATACCCGCGATAGATTTGTATCGTTCTATGGGGTTTAGGCAGATCGGAGAGAGAAAGAATTACTACCCTAGCGCAGAAGGCAAAGAAGATGCCCTGATCATGTCCAGAGAGTTGCCATTGCCCTGATTAGTCTTTTGCTGCGAAAATTTTCCGTATAAGAGTGAATATACCGGCAATGGTAACTGCTATTATCATAATGCCGAGCAACATAAGCAGAACCCCAAAAAGGATGTTGAGAATTTCTTCTCTCGGAATATCCTGCCACATCGCCAAGCCCCACAAGCAGGTAGCGCCAATGACGATGCCGGCAATTACTGCCGAAGTCTTCTTGCGAACATTGAGTAAACCGAAAATCAAATCAGGGGCCTGTTGTCCTTATCGGGATAGCTGGCAGTACACTCAGGGTATTCACTACAACCCCAGAAAACACCGTTCTTGCCTTCCCGTTTAACCAATAGATGTCCACATTGACCACAGCGGTGTCCCTCCTCAGGAATACCATCTACATCCTGCAATGTCACCTTGCAGCCTTTAGAATAACCGCTGCAGAACCAGTAATTGCCTTTTTCTTTCTCCGCACGAACCATCCTTCTGGTGCAGACAGGGCATCGATAGTGCTCATCAACTTCCTTGGAGGGCTTTCCGTTTAGGTCATTCATGGTAGCTCTGCATTCCGGAAATCCGGTGCAGCCCCAGAACGGACCCATTTTACCGTCAATCCTGCGCAATGGTTTTTTGCAGCTAGGACAGAAATGGTGTCTTTCTTCGCTCTGAGGTTTCTCTTCTTCAGTCATGTCTTTAGCCATGGCTTGGCGGCCTTGTGCTGTACACTCTAGTTCTAGACCTGTGATCCGATCTTGTCAATATTCTCGGTTACCAGAGTTAATCTCATCGGCTCTACTGCTGGAGGATTTCCTCGATTGATTTGATCAAAGCGGAGTTTTCTTCTGGGCTGCCTATTGAGATGCGTAACTTATCCCGCAGACGATTTTGATCGAAATAACGCACCAGAATGTTTTTGTTTTTCAGTTGTTCATAAAGAGCTTCTGCCCCGATTGATTCGGGAACCTGACACAATAGAAAATTGGCCTGACTAGAAATGCAGCTCAAGCCGAGAGTATTCAATTTTTCGCCCAAGCTATTTCTGGATTGCCGCACATCATTCCATGTCTGTCTGGAATAAATCACTGATCTTAGAGCTGCGCTAGCCAGTTGTTGAGAGATGTGATCGGTATTATAGCTATCGCGAGTCTTGAACATCATCGGATCGATCAATTCCCTTGCTGCAATACCGTAACCGAATCGCAATCCAGCAAGGGAGTATCCTTTGCTCAGGCTTCGAAGAAGCAAAATGTTCTTGTGCTCTGAGATTAGAGGAATGGAATCATAGTTCTGCTCGGGATCGATAAAGTCCACATAGGCTTCATCGATAATCAGTACGCCAGGAAACTTGCTGGCCAGTTCTGAAAAATAGGAAACCGGTAGCAAAGATCCTGAAGGAGCATGGGGGTTTACTACGATGGCCATTTTAGCGCCGCTATTGATTAGCCGTTCAGCAAAATCAGCAGGCATTGACCAGTCATCTTCTAAAGGAATCTCCTCAATCTTGCAGCCATGAATCTCGGCAAGAACTGGATAGAGGGAATAGCTGGGGCTTGTTATAGCAATACTCTGATCGATCTCCACAAAAGTGGTGAGCGCCAATCTTAATAATTCATCTCCGCCGTTGGTGGGAAGAATATTCTCTGGCTTTACTCCATGAAGTCTGGCGGCTTCTTGTCTGAAGTCATTGGCCATAGGGGAAGGGTAGCGCCGCAAGTCTTTTACGGCGATAGCTTGCAATGCTGCATTCACTTCAGGGCTAGCTGGGTAGGGGTTCTCATTGGTGTTCAACTTAATGAGCCCTGGCTCAGCACTTTGCTCGCCAGGTGTATAGCCTTTCATTTTTTCAATGTTCGAGCGTTCGAGGGACATGATCTTTACTTTTTGAGTATTGAATGATGATGGCTTGGAGTATCTAGACCTGTTTGTTCAGGAAAATTTACTGCAAGTGCTTCAGAACTATTGCTTCAAAATAGGAAAAACCGAGCGTATAAACCAAGCTCTTCGCTAAGAGTTAAAGACAGAAAGTGAAGGGTAAAGGGTATTTGCCTTGGCAGCAAGGATGCTTAGGGGGGTAAGTAAGTTGTCAGGCGATTTTTCCACCCTTGAATCCAGCGCTGTTCTCTTCGTTCAGTCGGGGCGTTGGCTACTCGCCGTTCGAGTACTTCAGCTGCCGATCTCACAAATGCATCCAGAGCTTCACCCTCTTTCATCTGCTGAAGCACTTGCACAAGTCCCCATCCCTGACCCCGGTATCGCTCAGTGATTTTCGTCCCCGACCCTTTAAAATGCACATAGTCTATCAAGGCGTACACTCCATAAGGACTGCTGCTGTTTGCTAAAGTATAGAAACGGGATTCGAGTATGCTTGCCTCATCCGTGCTCAAGGAGCTAAAAAGAGAGGGTAGTGATTGCTGCATTCGCTGCACGATAAAACCGACCTGAATTTCTGTGCTGTCGGCGAGAAAATGTCTTAGTTCGGTCATAGCTTGACTGTCGAAATTTTGATAGAACTCATTGCGAGATCTCCAAGGAGAATCTATCACTGCCAGTTCCGAGAGCCACTGGGGAAGGGGGTAATTTTCCTGTCTATAATATTCTATTAGTGCCGGAAAACTTTCCTCGAAAATCTCATCTTGCCCGGCTTGGTACCATATGAAATGTCCAATGCCGAGGGAGGGAAAGTCTTCTCCTTCATTCCAGCTGGTGAGACATTCAAACTGAGAAGCACACTCATTGGCAAAAACTCTTTCTCCCAACCATTGCAGATCATTGTGAGAAAATGCGGGAAGTTCTCCATAAGTCAGGGGAATAAGAGTCATTTGTAGGCAGAATAAGCACAAAAACCGGTTGAAACTGATTGAATTTGCTGGCATTTTTAGGACTTTCTGGTGTGGGCGGTCTATTTAGCTGTTATAGCTTTATCGGCCACAAGCTCGGATTCCGTGGGGTTCGCGAAAAATTGACGGATTTGGAGAAATGAGGCTTAGAAGCTGCTTATTTGCTGAGCTTGCCGTAGAATAATCGAATTATGACAGACGCAGTATCCACAGACGATGTAGTACTAGATAACGACCCTGCTCCAGCGCCAGCTCCGGAGCAGCACGATGAATTTGTTGCGAATTTGTCGAAAATCTATCAACGACTGAAATACAGTAAAAAATTGGCTGCTGCCATGAAGGAGGTCGAGCAAGATTTGCTGGACTTGCTCGGAGTACGTCTTTTCACTATTTGGCAGTCCGTGGACAACGGAAAAGAAATTCTTGCCAGCATTCGTGGTGGCGATCCGGAAGACGACGATTCAATTGAAATTCGTGTTCCATTCAGTACGACTTCTCTTGCAGGTTATGTCGCTCTCAGTCAGCGTTCACTGATTATCAAAGATGTTTGTAACAGCGAAGAGCTGACAGACATTCATCCACGCCTCCAGTTCGATAGCAGTTTCACTGAAGCCAAAGGCTGGAAAGTGAAATCACAGATTGTTGTGCCCATTAAAGATGAGATTCTTTTAGGTGTTATGCAGCTGATTAATTTCGAAGGCGATCGGGATTTTACTAAAAAAGATTTGAAGCACGCGATGATGGTCAGTCAGATGTTGGCCAAGCAGTTTCGCTCGTCACTTCAAAGTACTCAGGGACCTTTTGATTATCTTGTACAAAAGAGCAAAATCTCCAGTGTTGAACTTGAGGATTTAACAACCAAAGTTTCCCTGTACGGCGGGTCCACCACTCGTACATTGATGGAAGATTACAATATCGAGGCTGACGAAATCGGTAAATCTTTGGAACACTATTACCGTGTTCCTTATATGAAATACGATAGCGAACATGAATTGCCACTCGAACTTTTGGAAAATATTGGTATCAGCTATTTGCGCAGCAACCTGTGGCTACCTGTAGCGGGTGATAAGGAAGAGGCGGTCATACTTATCGATGACCCTTCAGATTATCAACGCATCATGGAAATTCAGGGTGTAGTTAATGCGCGAAATTACGTATTTCGTGTCGGATTACCTGAACATATCATACAGTTCCTCAGGGGAGACTCTGATGCGGATATGGAGGCAGGTTTTGACGACGTATTCTCTGCTCTCGATGAGCAGGGTGGTATCGAGATTGAAACCGGCAGCGATGAAGATGATGAAGACGAAGGCCTCGCTGCAACCTCGGGAATAATTCAGCTGGTAAATCGAATTATCACTGAGTCAGATCGACTAGGTGCATCGGATATTCACATAGAACCAGGTAAGGACGAATCTCCTGGTGGCGTAAGAATCCGAGTTGATGGTATTTGTCGCGTCTTGCTAAATGTCCCCAAGGAACATTGTGCGGCACTGATTGCCCGTATCAAGGTAATCTCCAGATTGAATATCGCGGAAAAGCGATTGCCTCAGGATGGTAAGTGTAAGCTCAAGATTCGAGGTAAAAAAGTAGAACTGCGTGTTGCCACTGTGCCAACGGTACAGGGTGAAAGTGCGGTACTGCGTATTCTGGCAGCTGGTTCCGCGCTGCCTCTGGAAAAGCTGAATCTGACCCGCCTAATTACGAAAAAATTATTGAGCGTTCGTCTCACCCACATGGGTTGTTCCTGGTGGTTGGGCCCACAGGCTCGGGTAAGACCACTACCTTGCACGCGGTTCTTGGCCATATTAATAAACCAGAGCGTAAGATATGGACGGCAGAAGATCCGGTGGAGATTACTCAACCCGGACTGCAGCAAGTTCAAATGCTACCGAAAATTGATTTCACCTTCGCCACCGCTATGCGCGCCTTTCTCCGTGCTGACCCTGATGTGATTCTAATTGGTGAGATGCGTGACCACGAAACCGCCAGTATTGGTGTTGAAGCGTCGCTAACGGGTCACCTTGTATTGTCTACTTTGCACACCAACTCAGCTCCTGAGACCATTACGCGTTTGCTTGATTTGGGATTAGACCCGGTAAACTTCTCTGACGCATTGCTGGGAGTTTTGGCGCAACGTTTGATGAGAACTCTGTGTCCGAAGTGTAAAGCGCCGTACAAGCCGCCTCAGAAAGAACTCGACCATCTGGTGGATGCCTATGGCGAGGAAGACTTTAAGACATTGAATATCGATCTCGACACTGTTGAGTTGATGGGTCCAGTGGGTTGTACTGATTGTGGTGATACTGGTTACAAAGGTCGAACTGGTATTCATGAATTGTTAATTGGCACCAATGAACTGCAGGCATTGATTTACAAAAAGGCTGAGCTCGCCTTGATTCGAGAACAAGCCCTGTCTGATGGTATGCGCACCATGAAACAAGATGGAATTGAAAAAATCTTCGCGGGCCTCACTGATTACATTCAGCTGCTTCGTGTAGTTGCAGAATAGATTAGTTGCAGAATAGATTAGTTGCAGAATAGATTAGTCCCAGAATAAGTCCCCCGCAGAACAGTTTAGAATCCTTTCTTTTTCCCACTAACTTCAAGATATAAATTTATTGTGCCCTGTTAATGTCGGTTGGCGCACAATCAGAGCGTGAACCAGTTCATGCTTTATTGCCCACTTTCCCTTCGAAGCCGTATTCCATTCTATAGTCAGTTCTCAGCTTTTTGCGAATGACCATTAGTTGAAATAAATGATCCGCAGTAAACGAAGAGACGCTCCGAGCGTTGTACTTTTCAATAAGAGGTGATTTATGGAATTGAATAAGAATAGATTTAGGCTCCTGGCCTACGGTGTAGTTGTTTTCATTACCCTGGGAATAGCTATAGCCAATGAAACGCTGTCCAGGTTTGGGCTGGAAAATAACTATATTGTTGTTTTTTCATTAGCTCTAATCCTTGCTGCTTTAATGCTAAGCAAAAATTTCTTTATGTTGATGATAATTATCGTCGGGGTTATTGCTATGAACCTGCCCGATACCACACTCGTTAACTATCATCTTGATCGCGATGTGCTATTGGCGGCAATTTGCGCCTTCATATTGGTGCCATCGGTATACGCACTCTTTGGCAAGTAAGCCCCTTAAGTCATTAGTCAGCTCCGAAAGAATAGACAGGCTGCAACGGCAGCCTCCGTTCTCCGCATTTATTCTCCTGTTCCATACTCGTTTGAGCCCAATAGCTAGCTTGGAGTAAATCTCCTACCCAGAGCACCGCTGGGTGCAAACAGGGCCCCCTAGTTGCAAAATCAACCTGAAGTATCGGGGCTTGGTAGCTGTGACCGCCCGGGCTGAAAAAATGCTTTAAGAACGAACGGTATTGCAGCTCAAAAAACTTCAATAAAAACAGTAATAAACAGCGCTTCTAATATTTGAAATTACGTTTTCCTCGATAATTTATGCACATAAATCACGGTGTGGTCATAATACCCTTAAAAACAGCAGGTTTTATTTGAATACAAACGTTCCAAAACATGTAACATACTGATAATCATGAAATTATCTCATTGATTAAAATTTAGTCAATTTGTAAGGATTTTACGTAATTTCATGCTTTGGGGGGAGGATCGAGGATTTATACACTGACTTATCCACAGATTCTGTGGAAAAAATCTTACAGTAATTGGCTTTCCAAAATTCCTGCTTACTCAATGGCTTAACAGTAGTACTTTGATAATGTCTGAGCTGTCAATCCTAAGTGCTTGTGTTTTACCCTGGCTTGGTAGTTTGGAATAGCTGTTGGATTAAGATTCAGCGGCTGGTCAGATTGTGCTATATTGTCACTCACAGTTCTGTATTAGCATTGAATAAATGATTGAGCTTACCGCCGAAATACCTTTTTTGTGGCGCCTGAGTGCGGAGAGTAGTGAAGGCTACTGTTCTGTCACTATGGTTGTCCCTTGTCCCCCCGACACGGAAATAAAAGACCTCACTATTGAGACCAGTGTTTTAAGCTTGTCTTCCGATAGTACGCGCTCTGAAAAAGAAGAAACCCTTGAGTGGAATCAGGAAGATATCAGTTTGTTCCTGAAACTGGTGAATCAAAAACAGCTGCGCAAGAAGAAGTTAATTTCAGACACAGTTCGTGTTGATCTCACTGATCCCGATATTATTGAAATCATTCACATCGTCGCTGCAGCAGGATTTGGTGTCGCGTTTACATCTTATGGTTTGTTAAAACAGACCAGTGCGAACTACCCTATATATCGCTGTGATGTAGGATCGCTTGCCTCCTTAAATACTGTTGTAGGTTTCAAGCCATGTATTGTCGTGGATATGGAAGATGACGATGTGGTGTGTGTATTGCTTGAAGATATCGACGTTCATGCAATTGATGAATACGATCAATTGAGCAGACATGATTTATTATTAGTGAAGGCTGCAGACATCCTTCACCCGGAGTTTGCTGAAAGCAAAGCCCGACCCGAAAACGCAGTCCTGCACTAGTTCATTCCCGCTTCTCTAGTTTGATTTTAGTGAATTTACTTATAAGGTTTATTTCGCTCTTTGGTTGAAGCGTCTGCCTACCAACGCAGAAGTGATATTAACTTTCTGAATATCGATAGCTCCTCCGGCAATCCCCCAACCCCAAGCGTCACGTAATTTTTGCTCAAGTGGAAATTCTTTAGAATAACCATAACCACCCATCAATTGCATGGCTTTGCCAGTAACTTCGCGCACAGTTTCATTGGCAAAACATTTTGCAATTGACGATTCACCGATAGAAGGAAGTCCCTTCTCTGCATTTACCACTGCTCGATAGAGAAGGAGGCGGGCAGCTTCCAGTTTCATTTTCATTTCAGCGATTTGAATTTGCACACCTTGAAAATCCACCAGAGACTTACCAAACTGCTCTCTCTCCTGAACGTAGTTCAGTACATAGTCGAAAGCGGACTGAGCAACTGCAAGGGACATTGTAGTGTTGCCGCAGCGCTCGAGGTCGAATGCGTCCATGAGCTTGCCAAAGCCACCAGCGGGGACCAGAATGTTTTCAGTGGGTACTTCTACATTATCGAAATACATATCTGCACTATAGACGCCGCGAAAGCCCATATGGTGATCGCGTTTGCCAAAACTAAAACCCTCCGTGCCCTTGTCTACCAATACGGCGCCAATACCCTTAGCGCCGGAAATTCCATCCATTCGGCAATAAACAATGTAGCATTCTGAATGGCCAGCACCCGAACACCAGCGCTTGGTTCCATTGAGAATTACCTTGTCCCCTTCAATCTTTGCTTGTGTCGTCAGATCGGTAAGTGCAGAACCGGCATTGGGTTCAGACATTGATACGGCCACAACAATATCTCCGGAGCAAACCCGGGGCAGGATTTTCTGTCGCATGGTCTCGCTGCCAAAGTGAGCGACGGCCAGGCTAGGGCCAAAACAGGATTCGAAAATAGGGAAGGCAACCGCGATGGAAATTTTTGCAATTTCTTCGAGTACGATTACGGCGTCGAGATGACTCATGCCTGCGCCACCGTATTTCGAATCAAGGTTTACGCCGAGGTAGCCGAGTTCGCCATAACGCTTTCTTAATTCGAGAGAAGGAGCCTCGTCGCTCTCTTCTATTTGCCGGGCAATATCCGGCAATTCTTTTTGGGCAAACTGTCGAACTGAATTCTGCAGTGCCTGCTGTTCTTCAGACAGGATAAAGTCCATCAAAGAGCTCCTTATGGAATCTGTTTCTAACGGGACCCATTGTAGTGCAAAGCCCTCGCCAGCCATAGGCTAATCAGCATTGAGCAGCCATGGATTCGACATGGTTGCGTTTGCTCGCTTGGCTTCGAGGGTTTTCCGGTTTATCTCTGATCAGCTCAGTTCTGAGCTCGCAGAATCAGCATTGATTTTCTCCAGTGATAGTCGTAGTCTCGTTAGCAGAAATTCTCAACAAGAAGAACAAAAACGACCGCTTTCCAGAGGTATCCTCTGGATTTAGTTCTACTAATTAGACGTGGGCATTAAGCCGTCGCCCACCTCCCCAAAACTGAACCAGGGAGATAACACTGTGAATCCTAAAATAACGCGAAGGCGTTTCATTAAAGGGGTTATTTACTCCGCTGCCGCAGCTGTGCCGGGTGCTGGATACTATGTGGCTACCGCCGCCAGCAGCCGACCTGCTGGAGCCGTTGAGCGACTAATCTCGATCAACGTTAACGGTCGCACCCGTCGAGTTGATGTGCTGCCACAGGAAACACTGACACACACCTTGCGCTACCGTCTTAATCTGACCGGCACAAAACTGGCCTGTAATCGGGGCGAGTGTGGAGCCTGCACAGTGATGATCAATGATGTCGCTAACTATTCCTGCTCGGTGCTGACTCAGCAAGTTAAGGGTAAACAGATCACCACAGTAGAAGGCCTGAGAGCAGCGGACGGGACCTTGCATCCGGTTCAGCAAGCCTTTATTGAGGAGTTGAGCCCGCAATGCGGTTTCTGCACTCCAGGGCAAGTGGTTTCAGCGGCAGCCTTGCTGATAGCCAACCCCAACCCCACCAGAGAAGAAGCGCGACAAGGTTTGTCCGGTAATCTCTGCCGTTGTGGAGCCTATGATCACTATTTGAATGGCGTGATGCGCGCTGCGGAGCTTATCGCATGACTTTTATGCACATTGGAAAAGATTTCGTACCACCTGATGTTGAAGGCAAAGTCACCGGCGATGCAAAATATGCTGAGGATTTTCGCCGTGAAGGCATGGTCTTCGCGCGGCTACTAACCAGCCCAATGCCCAGTGCCAGAATTGTCAGTATCGATGCATCTGCTGCTCTCAGAATGGATGGAGTGGTCGGTATTATTACCGCCGATGATCTACCTCCTTCTGCTCCGCCAGCGAATCCAATGCTGGCCAGTGAATATGTCACTTATATAGGCCAGCCAATTCTTGCGATTGCTGCGATATCTGAACACATCGCAGAAAATGCGCTTGCGCAGATTAATGTCCAATTCGAACGTCGGGATTTTGTAGTCGATCCACTGGACAGTCTTGTGGAGGGTGGCCCTGATGCCTATCCGGAAGGCAATGCCATGGTGCTCACTGCGCCGGAAGGTGATGAGAACACAGCTTTAGTGGGCAGGATTCAGCCAGTTAAGTGGAAGGCGGAAGAGATCGCCAAGTTTCGTCGTGGTGAGGAGCCTGATGGAGACTTTACGGCTGGGTGGGAATACGGCGAGCTTGAGGCCGAGTTTGCCCAGTGTGATGTGATCGTTGAAGAATCATTCGTTACCGCAGGTACTCCACACCAGTGTATGGAGCCACGCACCAGTATGGTGTATTGGGAAAACGGAAAATGTTATTTCCATGCTTCCACCCAAAGTCAGAGCTCGGTGAATAATGGGCTTGCAGCGATGTTGGGAATAGACCCGGCAGACCTCTGTGTTATTAACGAAAACACCGGAGGAGGGTTTGGATCCAAAGGCACCAGCTATCCAACCATGGGCATATCGGGAAATCTGTCCCGTTTGTTAAATCGTCCGGTTCAGCTTCGCATTACTCGTGAAGAAGAATTCTATATCGGTATTGGCAGGCCAGGAATGCAGGGCTGGATCAAGACTGGTCTTAAAGCAGACGGAACCGTTGCTGCCGTTGATTTGATTATCGTAAGTGATGGTGGGCCAACGGGACAAAACAGCGCCTCATCTTCCGCCGGGCATATCTCAGTGTTGTTCCAGCCCGCTGCAATGCGTTTACGCAATATTCCAATATTCACCAATACAGCGCCTCGTGGCGCCCAACGCGGCCCAGGTCAAAATGAGATGGCTGCCGTATTGGCTCCAATCATGGATAAGGCAGCAAACCAGCTGGGTATGGACAGGGTCGAGTTCCGGCGCCTGAATGCTCCTAATAGTGACTCCGGAATTTATGAAGCTCAAGGGCCGGTAACTAGTGCCTTCATGGCGCAGGCTATCGACAAGGGAGCGACGATGTTTGACTGGCAAAACAAGGTCAACACACCTCGTCGAAGAGGAAATAAGCTTGTAGGCATAGGCGTCGGTCAGGGTTATCACGGTGCTGGCGGTTACGGTTATGACGGTCTGGTTCGCATTCATCCAGATGGAAAGATCGAGATTCATAGCGGGGTCGGAAACCTCGGAACTTATTCGTATGCGTCAACTTCGCGAACCGTTGCGGAAGTGTTGCAGTGCGATTGGGATAATTGCCAGATTACCCATGCACGAACCGACAGACATTTACCCCATAGTTCAGTGCAGGGAGGGAGTAATACTATCTTCACTCACAGTCGTGCCAATTATGCGGCGGCCATGGATGCACTCACTAAATTGAAAGAGATCGCGGCTGGCGAATTCGGCGGCTCAGTGGACGACTACAGCATTGGTGATGAGAGAGTTTTTAGAACCGATGATTCCACAACGGGAATGACTTACGCCGAAGCTGCGCAGAAAGCTATTGAACTAGGTGGCCGTTACAGTGGCGCAGAATTTCCGGACGATATTAACCCAATCACCCAGCGTGCCGTTGCAGGTATTGCTGGAACTGGTTTAGTCGGAGTCGCCAAAGATAATCTGGAAAGGAAGGGTACACCTCCTGGGCAGATTGTAGGATTCGTTGAAATCGAGATCGATGTCGACACTGGAAAGATTGAAGTGATGGACTACGTAGCAGTCGCTGACTGCGGCACCATCATGCATCCTCAGGGATTTTCTCAGCAGATGAATGGTGGCGGAGTTTGGGGAATCGGCATGGCAGCCTATGAGCGTCACGTCTACGATCCACAAAATGGTTTGCCGGCAAATGTAGGTCTCTATCAGAGTAAATTACCTTCCATGCTCGATGTGCCAGCGAACATGGCAACTGCGGCGGCTGACATACCCGATCCTTTTAATCCCATGGGAGGAAGGGGAATCGGAGAGCCTTCTCAGGGGTGTGCGGTAGCGGCCATGACCAGTGCTATTGCCGATGCGCTTGACGGACATCTGTTTAATCGGGTCCCTGTAACACCTGATATGGTTGTGAATCACTTGGCAGGGAACACTGTCAATTCGGTTCCACTTAAACTCAATACATTCTAGGGAGATTGCAATGTCATCTCATGACGTCATGCCAGATATGGATTTGTACCAGCCGGTGCAAGTTGAAGACGCAATCTCTTTGGCCGCTCGCCTTGGCGACCGAGCCTGGTTATTAGGTGGAGGCCAGGATACTTATGGCTGGTTGAAAGATCGTGCCAAGACCACAGAGGCTTTGATTGATTTAAATGGAATCGAATCACTTCGCGGCGTAAGGGAAACGGAGGATGGGATCGAGATCGGTGCTCTCACTACACTAACCGAGATAGCGACTAATCCTCTTATTAATGAGAACTACAGTTTGTTGTCGCAAGCGGCAGGCAGAGTAGCCAGCTTGCAGATTAGAAATATCGGAACCCTCGGCGGAAATGTCAGTCAGGATGTACGCTGTTGGTATTACCGCCGTGGGCTGGATTGTTATCGCGCAGGCGGAAATCTTTGCTACGCGGATACGCCTGAGGGCATGAATCGGGAACATGCCCTGTTTGGCGCCAGTCGTTGTGTGGCAGTGAACCCATCGGACACTGCGCCTGCTCTGGTGGCGCTGGAAGCCAGCATGGTTATCAACGGCGACGAAGGTGAGCGTATCCTTGCCGCCGAAGATTATTTCGTTGGCCCCGCGATCGATATTGAGAGCACAACGGCGCTTCGTGAAGGCGAGATACTAACGGCTGTTCGTATTCCATCGACTTGGGCGAACGCCACGTTCTATTTTGAGAAGGTTGCTGATCGCAACGTTTGGGATTTTGCCCTGGTAAGTATGGCTGTTGCGATGAAAGTCTCAGGCAATACTATTGAGGATTCTCGTTTTGTTTGTGGAGCTGTGGAGTGTAAGCCGAGGCGCTTACTGGAGATTGAGGCAGCGGTGAATGGACGCTCCCATGATGGCGCTTCCGCCGAGTCAATCGCGGCTACTGCCAGTGCAGGCGCTCGCAGCCTGGCTCACAATCAATACAAGATGCCATTAATGAATAATTTGGTGAAACGGGCAATCGAGTCCGTTTAGCCTAACCCTGTCGCAGGGCGCTGATTTAGCTCTGCGTCTAATTCTTCTTCAGCTCTGCTCCTGACAGGCTTCAGCAGGGTGAATGCACGTCTCCCTTTTTTACCCTTTAGAGCCTCACAGCTGCTATAATCGCGCCGTTTTTTGAACACACCCATCCAAAAAATCTCAATCAGGCAAAAAGGTCTTATTAAGGCTTTTTACTTAGGACTATGGATACAGAATCTCTAAGCGGTGAAATTGCGCGTCGTCGGGTATTGGCTATTATTTCCCACCCAGACGCCGGTAAGACCACGATCACCGAAAAACTCCTTCTGTTCGGCAAGCTAATTCAGATAGCTGGAACAGTGAAGGGTAAGAAATCCGATCGCCATGCGACCTCGGACTGGATGGCTATGGAGCAGCAAAGAGGAATTTCCGTCACCTCATCTGTAATGCAGTTTCCCTATAAAGACAGGATGGTCAATTTACTTGATACACCTGGTCACGAAGATTTTTCGGAAGACACTTATCGAGTACTGACCGCGGTTGATTCCGCATTGATGATAGTAGACGGTGCCAAAGGTGTGGAAGAGCGCACCATTAAATTGATGGAAGTGTGTCGATTAAGGGATACGCCAATATTTACATTCGTGAACAAGATGGATCGGGATATTCGCGATCCTATCGATGTCCTCGATGAGATTGAAACTGTTCTGAAAATTAAGTGTGCTCCGATCTATTGGCCGCTGGGGATGGGGAAGGAATTCAAAGGCGTTTACAACCTTTATACCGATACCATTCATGTCTATCAGCAAGGTCAGGGTAATCAGGTTCCCGATGAGGTTCGCATTAAAGGACTGGATAGTCAGGAAACTAAGGATCTGTTGGAAAGCTACTATGAAGACTTTCGGGATGAGATCGAATTAGTTAAAGGCGCCAGTCATGAATTTGATAGAGAGGCCTATCTTCGTGGCGAGATGACTCCGGTTTATTTCGGAACCGCGCTAGGTAACTTTAGTGTGAAAGAGATGCTGGATGATTTCGTCGAATGGGCGCCTGCACCTCAAGACAGAATTACGGAAAGCAGAGTAGTCGAAGCTTCAGAGCCTGCTTTCAGCGGGTTCGTGTTCAAGATTCAGGCAAACATGGATCCGAAGCACAGAGATCGAATAGCCTTCATGCGTATCTGCTCCGGAGAATACAAGCAGAGCATGAAGATGAAGCACTGTCGAATCGGCAAGGACGTGAAGGTTGCCGATGCCGTAACTTTTCTGGCAGGTGATCGTTCTCAAGCTGAGACAGCAGTTTCTGGCGATATAATTGGTTTGCACAACCACGGCACTATTCAGATTGGCGATACCTTTACCGCCGGAGAGGAACTAAAGTTCAAAGGCATTCCTCATTTCGCTCCTGAATTGTTTCGTCGCATTCGTTTAAAAGACCCTCTGAAACTAAAACAGCTTCAGAAAGGCCTTACGCAATTGGCCGAGGAAGGATCCACTCAGCTATTCATGCCGCTAAGAAACAATGACCTAATTGTTGGGGCAGTCGGGGTTCTTCAATTCGAGGTTGTTGCCTTTCGCCTAAAAGACGAATACAAGGTGGATTGCATCTATGAGCCGGTTACGGTTCACGTCGCTCGCTGGGTGGAGTCAGAAGACAATGCCAAACTAGAAGAATTTCGTAAGAAAGCCCATGACAATCTGGCAATAGATGGGGGCGGTCACCTTAGTTACCTCGCTCCTACGCGAGTTAATCTCCACCTTATGGAAGAGCGTTGGCCGGATATTAAATTCCATGCCACCCGAGAACACTAAACAGAACTCCAGGTCATCGACAATGTCAGCCAGTCACATGAATTATGAAATCAGCGCTATCGATGGTGAAGCTCGCACCGGAAAGATGAGTTTCCCCCGTGGAGAAGTCGCTACGCCTGCTTTCATGCCGGTCGGAACTTACGGTTCTGTTAAAGGCTTGAACCCTCAACAGGTAAGAGATACTGGCGCTGATATCCTCTTAGGCAACACTTTTCATTTAATGTTGCGCCCAGGTACTGAAACCATCAATCAGCATGGCGATCTCCATGACTTTATCGGATGGGAAAGACCTATTCTGACAGACTCTGGTGGTTTTCAGGTTTTTAGTCTGGGAGAAATGCGCAAGATATCGGAAGAGGGAGTGAAGTTCCGTTCTCCAGTGGATGGTGCTGAAATTTTTCTGGGCCCCGAAAGCGCCATAGAAGTTCAGCACAAGTTAGGGGCCGATATCATAATGGTCTTTGATGAATGCACGCCTTACCCGGCTACCGAAACAGAAGCTTCGGACTCCATGGAGCTTTCCATGCGCTGGGCGAAAAGGTGCAAACAAGCCCACGGAGATAACCAGGCAGCTTTGTTTGGAATCGTTCAGGGAGGAATGTACTCCACCCTGCGCCAGCGTTCACTGGATGGCTTAAAAGAATTAGAATTTGACGGCTATGCCCTCGGCGGTCTTTCTGTGGGAGAGCCAAAAGACGAGATGCGTAGTGTTGTAGAGGAGTTCGCGGCAAAGATGCCCGCTGACAAACCGCGCTATCTGATGGGTGTAGGTACTCCGGAGGATATCGTCCATGCCGTTAGTAATGGCATCGACATGTTTGACTGCGTTATGCCCACGAGAAACGCGCGCAACGGTCACTTGTTCACATCGAAAGGGCTTTTGAGATTAAGAAATAGCCGATACCGACAGGATACTGGGCCACTAGACGAGAACTGCAGCTGCTACACCTGTCAGAATTTTTCCCGTGCTTACTTGCATCATTTGGACAAGTGTCGGGAAATCCTCGGGTCTCAGCTCAATACCATCCATAATCTGCATTACTATCAGCAGTTAATGGCGGGTTTGCGCGAGGCTATAGAACAAGGTAGATTGAGCGCCTTTGTCAGCCAGTTTCAGCTGGATCAGCAGGAATTGGGCTTGAATTCGGACTAATAATCCCCAATATGGATAACTATGCGGGCCAGAAACAACACTGTGACCCTCCTTATATAGAGAATAATCAATGAACTTACTATTTCCAGTGGCCTACGCTCAAGAAGCGGGTGGTGAACCTTCCCTAACTTATAACCTGATCCTGTTCGGCGGTATGTTTCTGCTGTTCTATCTGATCCTGTGGCGTCCGCAGTCAAAGCGAGCCAAGGAGCATAAAGATCTGGTAACCGAAATCTCCAAGGGTGATGAAGTGATGACCTCAGGCGGCATTCTTGGAAAGGTCACCAAAGTTGGTGAAGACTATATGACGGTTGAAGTTTCTGAAGGGGTTGAATTAAAAGTTCAGAAATCATCAGTTGCAGCAGCTCTACCTAAAGGAACTATTAAGCAAATCTAGTTTCTTTCTCGCTGTCGGTTGAGTCGACTGGTGAGTAAGAACTAAATAAGCTGGCAGACTTTTATATGTTAAATCGATATCCGCTTTGGAAAAACCTTCTGGTCCTACTCGTTGTGATTCTGGGATTTCTATATTCCCTTCCGAATCTATATCCCGACGATCCGGCTCTACAAATTTCCCATGAATCCCTGGAGTTGACCGAAGGAGATACGCCGGTAATAACAACCGCGCTCGAAGCAGCGCAGGTTGAATTTTTTGGTGAAGAAAACTCCGATGGATCTGTGCTTGTACGTCTTGGCAGTTTGGAAGATCAGCTTCGTGCAAAGACAGCGATAGAAAATGCTCTTACAGACGACTATATCGTTGCGCTTAATCTCGCAGCAACTACACCAAGCTGGATGCAGGCCATTGGTGCTGGCAAGATGAATCTTGGTCTTGATCTTCAGGGTGGAGTTCACTTTCTTATGGAAGTGGATATGGATGCGGCCATCGAGCGCCGCATGCAGGACAACCAAAGCAATGTAAGAACTATCCTTCGCGAGGAACGAATTCGCAGTCGCGGTTTGAATATAGTCGACAGCTCCCATCTGGAAGTGCGATTCGCCACAGAAGAGGCGAGAAGGCAAGGACGTTCCGCATTGATCGATAGTTTTCCTGAATTACAGTTCCAGAATCGCGATGCGGAAGGTGTTTTTATTCTCGATATGAGGATGTCAGCGGATGTAATGTTGCAGATTCAAAGAGATACTTTGCAGGCTAATAGAACCACTCTCCTAAATAGAGTAGATGCCTTGGGAGTTTCTGAGCCGACTGTTCAGCAACAAGGTTCAGATAGAATTGTTGTTGAATTGCCAGGTGTTCAAGACCCTGCTCAGGCTATTCGAATTTTGCAGAGGATCGCTACGCTGGAATTTCATCTGGAAGCCGAGTTAGGTTCCCCAAGTCTTTCCTACGAGAATTATATTTATGACGGCATTTCAGTCAATGTTGATAACGATGTGATTTTGCAAGGTGACAGAGTAAGCAATGCTGTTTCGTCACTTGATCAGAATGGTTTGCCTCAGGTTATTTTGAACCTCGATGGTCAGGGTGGAAATCAGATTAATCGTATATCTCGCGACAATGTTGGCCGTCTCATGGATGTGCTTTTAATCGAGACCAAATCACGAACCATTGTCACTCTCGATGCCGAAGGCAATGAAGTAGAAGAAACCGAATTCTATGAAGATAAGCGCTTGATCATGCATGCGGTTATTCGCAGCGCGTTAGGTCGGCAATTCAGTATCACCGGTCTGGATCCTCGCGAAGCAAATGATTTGGCATTGCTTATCAGGTCTGGCTCTCTTGCGGCGCCGATGACGATTGTAGAGCAATCCGTAATTGGGCCCAGCATGGGTCGGGAAAACCTCGAACAGGGTATTCTTGGTGTACAGGTGGCAGCAACATTGGTCGTACTCTTCATGCTTGCCTATTACCGCGTATTTGGCTTAGCAGCTAATGCGGCGCTGATCATGAACATTCTACTAATTTTTGCAATTATGTCTTCCATTCTGCCAGCGACTCTGACGCTTCCGGGTATCGTAGGTATCGTATTAACAGTGGGCATGGCAGTGGATGCTAATGTGCTGATTTTTACTCGTATCAGGGAAGAACTTGCGCTCGGGGTGCCTCCACAACAGGCAATCGATGCTGGTTACAATAGAGCCTTCACCACAATTTTAGATGCAAACCTGACAACTTTTCTTGTGGCTGCCGTGCTGTACACCATCGGCACAGGGCCGGTTAAGGGCTTCGCCATAACATTGATGATAGGCATCATGACTTCTATGTTTACGGCAATCGTAGGTACCAGGGCGATAGTCAATCTAATATACGGTGGTCGCAATGTTGAGACCATATCCATCGGTGCCCAGAAAAGGATAAAAGAAGTCGAAGCCTGATTTATCGGGTAGTGATGAAAAGCTTATGTTAAATAAAGAAATTGATTTTATGGGTATTCGCAAGCCGGCGGCAATTGTCTCCGCCATATTAGTGCTTGTGTCGATTATTTCCCTGGCAACACTGTCGCTAGAACTAGGTCTAGATTTTACCAGTGGTACCTCTGTAAGGCTTACCTATTCTGAATCGATAGATCTTGGTGAAGTTAACAGTGCACTAAGTGGTAATGGTTATGAAGATGCAGTTGTAGTTACTTTCGGTTCCGATCGTGAGATTCGCGTACTTCTGCCTGTAGATGAGACTGTTGCCATAGAGAATCAGGCTGCACAGGCGGCTGAAGTTGGAGAAACAATCGCGGCGATGCTTCGCGAAAATAGCAGCAGCGAGATCACTCTCGAGGGCTCAGACTATGTGAGTGCCAAAGTAGGTGAAGAGCTTGCTGAGCAGGGCGGCTTGGGTATGCTGGTGGCCCTGGGAATCATCATGGTGTATATCGCCGTGCGCTTTCAATTCAAATTCTCAATGGGAGCCGTGGTAGCACTTGCTCATGACCTAATAATCACGCTGGGGATTTTCTCTATAACTGGGATGGAGTTTAATCTCAATACCCTGGCAGCACTGCTGGCTATCATCGGATACTCCTTAAACGATACCATCGTGGTGTCGGATCGCATCAGAGAAAATTTTCGGAGATTGCGTAAAGGTTCACCACTTGAGATGGTAAATATTTCCCTCAACCAGACCCTAAGCCGAACTTTGATCACTTCTTTAACTACCTTGTTGGTATTGTTCTCCATCCTGTTTATTGGTGGAGAGTCTACTCAGGGATTTGCCATTGCCTTGATCATCGGCGTAGTGATTGGAACCTATTCATCTATCTATATTGCCTCTAATGTCATCCTCTATATGAATGTGACTCGCGAAGACCTTATGATCCCAGTCAAAGAAGGTACTGAGCTGGACGACACTCCCTAAGATCCCCGCGCATTACTCCGAATGCGCTACTGTTCTCGAAATCTTTTGATTTACCGTTGCTGAAGATTAATTAGCACTTGGCGATATAGCTCATTATTGCTATGTTCTAGCCCGTCTAAACCAATTTGTGCTCAGGAGCTAATCTTCGGATTTATGCAAGGCTGTATGTTCAGAATACTGAAACCAGAAAGGCTCATATTCGGTTTGCTTCTTCTCTTGAGCGGATCGGCTCTTGCTCAGGATCCTGCGCTGTTTCCCCGACCTCCAGAATTGGAGCCTGCTATTGGCTTCTGGGTTAGGGTTTATACCGAAGTTGACACCCGAAGTGGCTTTCTCCACGACTCTCAACATCTCTCCGTTATCTATAAAGCCTTGCCGTTGAACCGTGGTGATATCGAATCTAATCGAACCCGCATCCAGCAAGAATTACAGGTACTGGCATCCGGAAAGCGGGATGATCTCACCCAATCTCAACAAGACGTGCTGGCCCTGTGGCCTGAAAATGTCAGCAACCAAACTTTACGTACGGCGGCTTCCAATGTCCGCTGGCAACTAGGTCAGTCGGATCGTTTTCTTGGTGGCTTGCAACGTTCAGGAGCCTACCGCCAGCATATCAACCAGGTAGTTCGGGAGAAGGGCTTGCCAATAGAGCTCGGCGTATTACCTCATGTGGAATCTTCATTTAATCCAGGCGCATTCTCCAGTGCCTCGGCGGCGGGGATGTGGCAGTTCACAAGGGCGACAGGGCAGAGATTTATGCGCATCGATCATATTGTCGATGAGAGGATGGATCCCTATTTGGCCAGTAGTGCAGCAATGAGCCTGCTGGAATATAACCTAAGCGTTTTGGGTACATGGCCTTTGGCACTGACAGCATACAATCATGGGGCTGGTGGAATCGCCAGAGCTGTTCGCGATACCAAGACTACTGATATTGAAACCATCATTGCCACTTACAAGGGTAGGGCCTTCGGCTTTGCTTCTCGAAATTTTTACCCCCAGTTTCTTGCTGTGTTACAAGTGGAAAACAATGCTCGACAATATTTTGGCGATATTCGATTAAACCCTGCTCCGGACTTCAGGGAGGTCGAGACTGACTCCTATATCGATGCCGAAGTATTTGCCTCATCTGTCGGTATAAGCCTAGAGCAACTACGTGATGATAATCGAGCATTACGCCCCGTGGTCTGGGAAGGAAATAAACGAATTCCTAAAGGGTTTACCATGAAGGTGCGGCGAGAAGCTGTACCGGAGGGCAATTTGTTAGCCCTGATTTCCGATGATTTCAAATTTCCAATTCAAACACCCGATATTGCTTATGTGGTTGAGCGTGGGGATAGTCTGTCGGTAATCGCTAGTCGCTTTAATACCTCTGTCGGGCAATTGGTATCTCTGAATCAGCTTGCCAGTCGCAATCGAATTGCGATCGGTCAAAGATTACTTCTTCCTCAGGACAATAGTTCTCCAGGGACTCCGGGCGGGTCTCCACAGTCAGCACCAAGTGATGGTATTTATTCAGTTCGTCGAGGTGATACGGTTTCATTGATTGCCGCGAGATACGGTGTTACCGAACAAGCCCTTTTAGGCGTGAATGGATTGCAGGACCCCCACCTCATTTACCCCGGCCAGCAATTAACTCTACCTGGGTTTGAAAGCAGTACTGTGCAACTGGCGGCCGCTGATATTAGTCAGCCACCTACTTCCGCTGAGCAGGAGCCTGCAGCGGCGCTTATTACAGAAACGCCTGCCGTAGCTCTTGCAGAGACTATTGAGGAAACTATTCTAGAAACGCCTCAAGCAGATACCGTCAGCAACGAGCCTGTACCTGCAGAGCCAATTGAAAGCTCAGTTGCACTTGCCTTGAACGAGCAGTCGCTGCCACCTGCAGCTGTCTTGCCTGATAATCAGGAATTGGATTCGGACGTGACTGAAGAAGAGGGCGAGGCAGTCGCTCTTGATCCAGCGCTGGATGTTGCTCAAAGTAACGAACAATTAGCCGAAGCCCTGTCAGCAGATCCTTCCGACTACACAGTGGCCAGTAACAACTCAGTAGAAATTCAGGCGTCTGAAACCCTTGGTCACTATGCCGACTGGCTGGGAATTCGAGCCTGGGACGTCAGACGTTTAAACAGTATGCAATTCAGGGACCCGGTAATTATCGGTGATCGGTTAAAGCTCGATTTTTCCAAGGTTAATATTGCGGAATTTGAATTGAAGCGAAGAGAATTTCATTCAGGATTGCAGACTGAATTTTTTGCGAACTATCGAATTCAAGATGTGCAAGAGTATACGGTGAGACGAAATGACAATATCGGTACTATTGCCAGAAATCGATATTCCACTCCTATCTGGTTGTTACGACAATATAATCCAGTAATAGATTTCGGCCGCATTCAAATTGGCGAGAAAATAATATTCCCCCTTTTAGAAGAAGTTAATTAGCCGCACCTTCAAATTGGTCAGAAAACAAATCCCTATCTGCTCGAAGAAGTTAATTAGCTAGTCTTTGTTTGCAAACAAAGATTAAATCCCTGAGTTGCGATCATTAGCTGCAATCATGTTTTCAATTAGTGATTGATAGCGCTGACGAAGTGATTCCTGTTCGTAGTCCTCAAGCTCAGCCTTCGGCAATTTTCCATTAGAATTAATAATGTCCAGCCACAGCCTTAGTCGCTTTACTATCTCCAATGCCGAAGCCCTGTCATTGTCTCCGCGCTGATAGAGAAATTTTTCATCAAGATATTCCGGGTACACCAGATCGTTCGGCGTCAATGGGGTGCAGCCCATTGTGCAGGCCTCCTGAATAGCCAGGCCTTGAAAATCATGAAGTGCGGTGGAGAGCACTACATCACAGCTGCCTTGCAAAGTCTGATATTTCCCTACGTCGTCGACGAAACCGAATTCAGCGGCACTCAGCCCAAGCTTTTGTTCATGCTGCCTGAGTAAAATACTTATCTCTGAAAATTCCACGGGTTGTTCGCGAAATCCTTCGCCAACTATATGAATTTTGATCGGCAGAGACTGATCGGTAATCATTTTTATGACTTCTAATAGCAGGCCAGGGCCTTTGTCATATTCCCAACGGTGGTTCCAGAGTAATTCGAGTACTGGCTTGCCTGTTGCTGCGGGTTTTATTGCGTTTTCTTTTGTCAGACATTCTCTGGGGTTTGTCTCCAGGCTTAGAGGAACTCCAATCACCTTGCTTGATTCCAGTTTTTCGAGAATGGATTTAGGTAGCTTATCCGGCAATTTTTTTATGAGACTTCTGGCTCCTTCTAGAAAACTTTCCTGATTGAAGCGAGAATTAAAAACAATTTCATCACAACACAGCGCAGAATAAAGCGGAACCAGTTGATGCTCGATGTTTTCCACTCGCTGCTGTGCCATGGGATAGAGAAACTGGTTTTCATGAAAGTAAACAATGCTTGGTATGTGTGCCAATTCAGGGAGGAAGCCTCTCAAGCTGCTGAGATCTACCATGGAAGTAGCGATTAACAGATCGTAATTCTGTTTTAAAGTTTCGGCTTCCTTGTGCGCCCAAATCAAACTGTTTCCACGAATTTTCCAATTGAAATTTCTCGGGGCCAAGACCAGTTGCGTCCACTGATATTCAGGAAGAAGTTTTTCCAGACGTGTGCGCCATGCTCTGTGGCTGGCAGCATCATAAGCTGAAAGCAGCAGTATTCTTTTCTTGTCTGTTCTCATTTCAACTCGCAACTGCAAGAGATTTCAACTTTTGCAAAACAACAATCAACAATGTAAGTTCAGGGCTCACTTCTGCCACCCAAACGTGGATTGGGAGCTCCAAACTCAAAAGGATAGATATGAGTATCAAATTGTACGGCATGACATACAGTAACTACTACAATATGGTGAAAGCAGCCATGATTGAGAAAGGCATAGAATATGAGGAAGTTCATGTCTTACCAAATCAGGAAGCGGACTTTCTAAGCCACAGTCCAATGGGGAAGGTGCCTTGTCTTGAAACCGATCAGGGCTTTTTAACAGAATCCGGTGTCATGCTTGACTACATTGAAGCCATTGGTACCGGTGCTTCGCTTTATCCGGCTGATGCCTGGCAAAAGGCAAAGGCGCAAGAATTGATTCGCTATCTTGAACTGTATATAGAATTACCGGGTCGACGACTCTATGGTGATGTTTTCTTCGAGAAGCCCGCCCCTGACTCAGTGAAGGCTGATGTAAAAGCAGCGCTGGAGAAAGGTTTTACCGCTCTCGCAAAGATCGCTAAATATGACCCCTGGCTGGCAGGAAAAGATTTTGGATATGCTGATTTATATTTTCTCTATTCGGTAAGCGTGGTGGCCAGAGTTTGCAGGGCCACATGGGATTGGAATGTAATGGAACAGTATCCGGAAATGAAGGATTTGATAGCTCGGATCAAGGAAAGAGATTCGGTGAAGAAAGTCACCGAGGATCAAGCTGCCGGTTAAATTCAGCAAGCTTGACCCTGGGCTATCTATCTAACAGTTTATCTAATTAAACGTTCAATCCTAAATCAGGACTAACGATGGGGGGTTCTTTCAAGAATCCCCGCATTTGAGCTCATGTCGAGGATGGTTTCGATATTTTCCTCTATGTCTTCGACACTGGCGCCCAGCCCAAGATCCACTCCCACATTTTCTCGCACGTCGGCAGAATAATAGCGTCCACCTGCGGCCTGAATGATGCGTCCATTAGGCGCCTTGTCTGAGCAAAGAAACACCACTGCAGGCGTTACCAGTTCCGGTGCAAGGCGTTCTGCGCTGTCTTCAAAGCCGGGCAATTCCACTGTCATTCTAGTGGCGGCTATAGGTGCAATGGAGTTGGTGAATACATTGTACTTCGCGCCTTCAAATCTAAGGGTGTTCATGAATCCCACCAGTCCCAGTTTTGCAGCACCGTAGTTAGCTTGACCAAAATTACCAAAAAGCCCCGAGGTTGATGTGGTCATTACTATGCGACCGTATTGCTGCTCCACCATAATTGGCCAGATACATTTAGTGGTGTTGAGGCTTCCGGTTAGATGGACATCGATAACGGCATGCCAATTATCCAGCTCCAGTTTGGAGAAGGTCTTGTCTCGAAGAATTCCCGCATTGTTAACCAGAATATCGATGCGGCCCCACTTGCTCATGACCTCATCCACCATAGACTGGACGGCTTCTAGATCAGTTACCGATGCGCCATTGGATATAGCTTCGCCACCTGCCGCGCGAATTTCTTCGGCCACCTGTTCTGCAGCACTGGTAGAGCCGCCGCTGCCATCCACTGAACCGCCTAGGTCATTTACAACTACTTTTGCTCCCCGTCGGCCGAGCTCCAGTGCATGTTGTCTGCCGAGTCCGCCACCGGCTCCAGTTACTATCGCTACTCTATCTTTGAAATCAATACTCATTGCTTATCCTCTTGTAGTGTCTGGCTTTACTTCTGGTAAAAAACTGGCTGGATTCTATGTCGATGCTTGTCAGTCTGCAATGGATTCTCTTAAATCTGCAGTTTCTTTGTCCTCAATTTAATTCAATCAAGGGGTTATTAGTGCCTCATTTAGTTATCATGGTGACTATCCGAGAATTTAGCAGAAATAGGTGCGTATGAGTGAGATGGAGCCGGTACCGGCAGCTACAGTAGTACTGATTCGAGAGACTCAATCTGAATTAGAGGTACTCCTGCTTCGCCGCAATTCGGCTTTGGTATTTCATGGTGGTCACTGGGTATTTCCTGGAGGCCGAATCGACCAGGGCGATTTTTCAGAAGATGAAGCGGGGCTGGAATATCCGGCGGCAGTGAGGGCTGCTGTTCGCGAAACCAAAGAGGAGGCAGGAATTGAGATTGATGCTGATCGCCTGATTCATACAGCACACTGGACTACTCCGCCCAAGCTCGCCAGACGGTTCAGCACCTGGTTCTTTATATGCCCGATCACCGAGCCTGTTTCGGTGATGGTTGATAACGATGAAATTCTCGAACATCGCTGGATAAGCCCAAAAGATGCACTGGAAGAGGCGGCCCGGGAAGTCATTGTGCTGCCGAGACCTACGTCCGTTACCTTGAAGGATCTACAGCATCACTCCAGCCTGGATCAGTTACATGCTGAGCTGGCTAAGGGAAATATCCATGTCTTCCCGGAAGACTCCTCATATTATCGTCCGGCGGAGATGGGTTGTCCGGACTAAAAAGAGGCTTTTTGGAGCTATTTTCATGGCGTGAACGGCCATTTTTCAGGCCATCTGATCTCAGAGCATGTTTGTCCGCTTTGCTGCCGCAAAGCTCTTGCGTTACCGGCACACTTAATGGGATAGTTAAGCGTCTATGGCTGAAACAATCCGCCTTCGCGCAGGGTCATCTAAGTCAGGATTTATCGAGGTCTGGGACCTCGAATTCAGAAAATCTGGACATTTAAAGCAGGGTATTTAGAAGCCTAAGCAAGTCATAATATTACATTAGCCAGAAGAGCCTCTATGTCGTCTCCCACTTTCGATAGTTTAAGAGAAACGCTTAAAAACCTTCGTCGCCGACGAAGCCGCCTGTTTTTTCTGAAACAGTCTGGCTATTTCCTAATTTCACTGTCATTGATCGTACTGGTTTTCAGTGGCCTCTCTGCTTGGCTGGAACTAAACAAGACAGCTACCACTGGGCTGTTTGCAGCTCTAATTGCTTCTCTGGCGGTGCTGCTCTGGCAAACCTCACGGCAATTGGGTCGTCGCCACACCGACGATCGTCATCTTGCCCATTATGTAGAAGACCATATCCCCGACCTCGAACAGCGGCTGCTTACCTCATTAGAATTTAGCGAGGAAGATCTTGTCCATGGCAAAAAGGGTGTCTCTCAACAATTTATTCGTCAGCTCTGGCAGGATGCGCAAGAGCATGTTCAGCTGCAACAAGAGAATGTAGAGACCGTTACTCCGGCTCGAGCATCCTGGGTATCCCTATCATCGGCTGCTGCCGTTATGGCAGTGGTAGCTATCATCTTCATTAGCTCTGAAGCTATTTACACAGCGGGCAGCAGGCTGATATGGCCATTCGCCATTAGCGAACCAGTGACCGTGGTGGAAATACTCCCCGACATTGAAATCAGTGTGGAGCCTGGAAGTTTGGAAATGCAGCGTGGCGACAGCCTGACAATTGTAGCCCGGGTGAACAATGCGATTCCAGGCAGTATTAATTTGCGGCTTCAGAATGACAACGTTAACTGGCGTGATGTCACCATGAATCGAGATGCCAGTGGCAGTGAATCAGGAACCTATAGTTATTACCTTCCTGCCCTTCAGGAAGACACTACTTATTACGTAACCTTTGATGAGCGCGGCGAGAATAATTCTCCTCAGTATCAGATTAGCCTCTTCGATCTGCCACAGGTGGAGCAGATTGATCTGGCCTTCGATTATCCAGACTACACAGGCATCGAAGATCTCGAAGAAGAAAATAGCGGAGACATGGTGGTTCCTGAAGGAACCCGTGTCGATTTTGAAATCACTTTCAATAAAGCGATCGCCACCGCGAACATCGAATTCGAAGAAAGTTTTCGTGCTGACGATGAAGAAGCGATAAACCCACAAGCTCCCTATTCAGATCTGCAACTGGACTTAGATGGTCTCATAGGTCGCGGCAGCTTCACGGTAAATCAGGATGGTGTCTATCGCATCATAGCGAAAGATTTCTCCGATATGGAAACCCGCAATCCGTTGGATTATTTCATTCGCTCCATCGAAGATACTCCGCCGGAGCTGGCTTTGAAGCGTCCTGGAAAAGATCAGGAAGTAATGCCTCTGGAAGAAGTAGTGCTGGAGATAGATGCCAGCGATGACTACGGGCTGAGCCAGTTTAACTTGAACTACAGTGTGGTTGGTTCAGATGAAGTATTGGTAGATTTTCTTCCGCAGCAAAATGTCAAAGATGCTTCGGGTAATGAGCTTATCTATCTGGAAGATCTCGAAGTAGAACCAGGGGATTTTGTTAGTTATTACCTGACTCTCGCAGACAACAACGGCCTTGCTGATCCCACCGAAGTAATTTCTGATATCTACTTCTTGCAAGTAATTCCAACTGATCAGGAATTTCGTCGCTCTCAACAGGGTGGCGGTGGCGGTGGTGGTGGCGGAGGCGGCGGTGGTGGCGATAGCAGCGCTCTGGTTTCCATACAAAAAGATATTATCGCAGCAACCTGGAAGCTCAAAAATCGACAGAACAAGACTTCTGTCGACGATTTCAATGCGGACGCAGAAATAATTTCAGAATCTCAGCGCGAAGCGACAGATCGAGCACGTCAATCTATTGATCGCTTGGCTGAGCGACTGAGCTTTTCAGACGACAGCTATGATAGTGCGGTTGAAAATTTGTCTCTTGCTATTGATCAAATGAATTTTGCCGCAGATGAACTCGACAAACAGCAAGTCACTAGCGCGCTACAGCCAGAGCAGCTAGCGCTTCAATTTGTATTGAAGGCGGAAGCCAGTATCAATCGCACAGACATCTCCATGCAACAGCAAGGCGGTGGCGGTGGTGGTGGCGGAGGCGCTCAGCAAGAACGGGAAGACCTGCGCGAGTTGTTTGAAATGGAAATGGGACAACTTGAAAACCGTTACGAGACGCCTGATAGCGGTGGCGGTGGTGGCGGCGCGCAGAATAGCGAAGAAGCCAACAAGCTTGAAGAATTAGCCCGTCGTCAGGAAGGCTTAACTAGAGCTCAGCGAAATCTTGCTCGACGTGAAGACCAGATGACAGAGGAGCAGAAACGTCGTGAGTTGGAACGCCTTCAGCGTCAGCAGGAACAATTAAGCAGGGAGGTACAGCAGCTAGCGCAGGAATTGTCTCGTGGGCAGCAGCAGTCGTCACAGTCTCAGCAATCGTCCCAGGCGTCTTCTGGCAGTCCATCACAATCCCAGTCACAGTCCTCCAGTAGTTCATCCTCATCCGGTGGCCAGCAGCAACCACAGACTGCGCTGGAGCGGGCTGCCCAGCAAATGCAGGAAGCAGCAGAAAGCGATTCAGCCTCCATTGCCGCTGCACGTAGCCAGAAAGCATTGGAAAATTTGCGCGAGCAACAGCGTGAACTAAATCAGGAATCGGAGAGCTCGGTAAATCAGCTGGCCCAGAACCTTGGCCAGCGGGGGCAGGAACTCTTGCAACAGCAACGTCAACTTCAAGAAGCCTTGGAAGATGCCAACAGAGAACAAGGTTTAGGGCAGACCCGACAATCAGTTCGCGGCAATGAAGACATGCAGGGATTGATCGAAGCGCAACAACAACAACAAAAAGATCTCGAAGAAATTGAAGATATGCTGAGAGCAATTATTGCCCGTGGTGATAATGATGATCAGCGATTGATGTCCCAGGCTCAGGAAGCATCTCGTGCACTGCGGCCGATTCGGGAAGAGATGCAAACCAGTAACCGGGTTTTAAGAAACGGCATGGTGAATCTCTCGGTGGACATTGAGCAGGAACTGGAAGGCGATATCGAAGAATTTGCCCAGAGTCTTGCGGCACTTAATCCTTCTCGTGCAGGTTCAGCATCGGATCAAATTCAACAGGCTGCAAATGATGCTGCACGTCTACGAGAGCAAATAGAAAACCTTGAGCAACAGGCCTTGGCATTTAACGAAGCAAGCGAAGATGGGAATGGTCAAGCCGGGGGTCAACCGGGAGACCAGCCAGGTCAGGGGGCTCCGTCGATTCGTGAGATGCGACAACAGCTAGCGCAGGGTCAACAATTAGCTCAACAGCTTCAGGATCAGATTCAGCAACAGGCTCAAGCCGGTGGCAATCAACCCGGCGGCAATCAGCCGGGTGGCCAAGCAGGGCAGCAACAGGGTCAACAAGCTGGAGGCAGACAACAGATTGGAGGCGGTGCTCGCGGAGATAGTGAGCAAGCAGGCAGGGGCGGAAGAGTTGATACTTCGGGAAATAATTCCCAAATAGGTAATGCCCGATCCATCCAGCAACAGCTGACTCAGCAAGACATAGAAGACTTCCTCAGTCAGCCGGATTTATTTCGACAATTACTACAGCCCATTACCGAACTGGAAGGGGCTCTTCGTGCCCAGGCCGAACTGGATAATATTAATAACAAGCTTTATGCGTCAGTTGATGAAGACATACCGGATGAGTACAGAGATCTGGTTGAAGAATACTATCGTGTATTGTCAGAGAATCAGGGGTCAGCTGAAACGGCCCGGTAAAAATGCAATACACTGAACCAAATCTTTTTTCCGCACTTCAGCAAGGCACTTTAAGCTTTGCCTATGGTGTTAGTCCTTTCATATTTCTTTTCCTCTCAATTCTGATAGCGGTTGCGGTGTGGTTCACTTATCAGAAAACCACACGCCCCCTCAGTGTCGGCTGGAAATCCTATTTTGTGTCCTTGCGATCTGCAGTGCTAATAATACTGCTGTTTTGTTTGCTCAGGCCGGTGCTAAACATCATGCAGGTTTCCCCTCAGGAAACTTATCTAGGTGTTTTAATCGATGATTCCCAGAGCATGTCAATCGAAGATCTTGCAGGTGGGCAATCAAGACAGGCCGCAGTGGAACAACAAATACTCACTGATGGAGTATTGGATGTTTTGGCGGAGTCATTTCAGATTCGTTCTTTCAGATTCGATAAAAATACCCAGCGTATAGCCGGTGTAGAAGATCTGACTGAAGAGGGGACAACATCTTCTATCGATCAGGCTCTTTCCTATGTGGATGACCAGCTCAATGGCTTGCCTTTAGGTGGGATCCTGGTGATCTCCGATGGTGCAGACAATAATGACGGTGATCCTATCTCCATTGCTCAGGAATTTGGCGCGCGCCAGATACCGATCTTCACCATTGGTGTCGGTCAGGAAAATATTCCACAGGATATTGGTATCGTCGATGTAAGTGCCGCCAAGACGGTACTGGAAGGTTCAGTGTTCAGTGTTCAGGTGGCAGTGAATCATCAAGGCTACGAAGGACAGGAAGTTGAGCTAGCAATAATGGATGGAGACACTTCAGTTGCAAGTGAAGTGTTAACTTTAGGGGCGCCAGGTGTAACTCAAAGATATGATCTCGAGCTAACTCCGGAGCGGCCGGAACTTATCGTCTATGATCTAAGTGTTGAATTACAGAGCGATGAAATTATTGATGAGAATAACCAATACAGCTTTCTTGTTGATAACACCGAAAAAGATGCACTGGATATTTTGTATCTGGAAGGGCACCCAAGAAACGAATACAAATTTATCAGGCGTGCCGTTGCTGGAGATAGTTCGCTCCGATTGGCAACTTATCTGCAAACCGGGCCTGAAAAATACTATCGTCAGGGTATTGAATCCCCTACAGAGTTAAGCAGTGGATTCCCCGAAGACAGAGAAGCTCTCTATCAATATGAAGCTATTGTGCTCGGTGATATCGAGCAGGATTTCTTTAATGACGATCAATTGCAGATGCTTGAAGATTTCGTGGCCGAACGCGGTGGTGGATTTCTAATGAGCGGCATGGTCGATGAAGAGTTTGTCGATACAGCCATTGCAGATATTCTTCCAATCACCTTGGTTGAAGAGAGTTTTCTTCCGGGGCATCTGCGCGGCGGCATCAGGCGGGGAGAGCATCCCACGGGAGAGCTGTTCTATCCACGGCTAACACGCAATGGTGAGTTTTCCCCCATTTTAAGATTGGCCGCCGATGATTCTGATAATTTCGCAGCATGGCGAGAATTACCTGAGCTACAAGGTGTTTATGTCACTGGACGTATTAAGCCCGGTGCTACTGTTTTACTGGAACACCCACTTTTGCAATACCAGAATCAAGCCCTGCCACTAATCGCTTCTCAACGTTATGGTTCCGGCCGCAGTATGTCTATAACTTCAGCCAGCACCTGGCGTTGGCAGATGATGCTGCCTTCTGCAGATGAATCTCATGAAACATTATGGCGACAGATGTTGCGATGGCTAGCTGTGTCGGCACCGGATCGCATCACCATAGAATTTGATAGAGAATTTTACAATGTTGGTGATGAGGTTAACGTTACCGCCACCGTGCTCAATGACGAATATGAAGCAGATAACGATGCTACGGTGTGGATGCAAACCACCGATCCTCTTGCAGCTGTAATCGATACTCCAATGGAGTGGGATATAGAAGACGACGGTGTTTACAGAACCAGCTTTGTAGTGGAAGAAGAAGGAATATTCAGTTTGTTGGTAGATGTTGCCAGTGCGGCCGGTGAATCAAGCAGTGCCAGTCTGGAAAAACGTACAGCATTCGTAGTAACACCTTCGCTTCGGGAGTACACAAATGCAGAATTGGATAGCGGCCTACTAGCCAGGATAGCTGAAGCCAGTGGAGGCAGTTATTTTAGTCTTCAAGATGCTGATTCAGTTTCCGATGCAATTCAGTTCACTCCTAATGCTTATTCGGAAGAAGTTCAGATTGATCTTTGGGATAGACCCTGGATTTTAGCGCTTCTTATACTGCTGCTTTGCGTAGATTGGATGAGTCGACGAATAAGGGGATTGTCCTAATGGCTATTTCGACTTTTACTTCGATGTTACTTCCCTCGAAGACTATTTCTCATCCGCTTGTTAAGAGGATGGTAGTTTCTATAGCAATTTGCTTTAGCCCCTTTCTTTCCGTGCAAACCCTTTTTGCACAAGATCTTCTTGATCAAAAAACAGCGATTCAAGACGGCACCGAGGACTATGCCTATTTTCTTGACTCACCGGATTCAAATAAGTATGCAGTCATCATGGCGGGACCCACTGTCGGTGATGAAAGCAAGGCGAGATTTCAACAATGGGCATTTTCTCTTCACGATATTCTTGCAAGGGATTATGGCTATAGCTCGGATACCATCATTCTGCTATTTGATCGCGGGGAGTCAGATAGTCCAGGCGCGGAGCGTATAGATGGACCGGTAAACCGAGCAGGTATCGAAGAACATCTTAGTGCTCTCGCTGCGGACGTTGATACCGGCGATCAGGTTACCTTATTCCTGATAGGCCACGGCTCAGGAGAAGAGGAAGAATCAAAATTCAATATTGTTGGACCCGATATTACAGGTTATGAATTTTCACAATTGTTGGATCAATTTGTCCAACAAGATGTGGTTATCGTGAATACAACAAGTGCAAGCTATGGATTTTCTGCTTCCCTCTCTGCTGAGGGAAGAGTCGTCATTTCTTCAACACGTTCATCCAGTGAGAGATATGACCCAATCTTCTCTCGTTATTTTATCGAGGCTCTGGATGGCCGCAATGGGGATAGAGACAAGAATAATCGAGTCTCTATGTTAGAAGCATTTAATTATGCGAAAGATAATGTAGAGCAGTTTTACGAAGAACAAGGCAGGCTTGCGGCTGAACACGCAGGTTTGGATGATAACGGAGATGCTCTGTTTTCCTTGAACCCGACAATCGAAGAAATTGACGGAAGACTGGCTGAAATAGCCTATATAGATTCTCTCAGCGTTAGTGATGAAGTTCTCTCGCCTCGAGCTCTTGAGCTTAAGTCAGAGATGCAGGACCTGGAGAGATCAGTATTTATTCTGCGCGGCAGAAAAGCCGATTTTCTGGAAGCCGATTACTGGCAGCAAATGGAAGAGTTGTTGATTGGATTGGCGAGAACGACAGGACAATATAATGAACAAATATCTCAGTAGTAAATATTTGCGTCTATTAGCGGCCTCAGGGCTGTTTGCCATATTTCTGACGCCAGCTACTTTAACTGCGCAAGTTGCGCAGACTAATACTGGCGAGTCGGCTCTATTTCGAGGCGAGCAACTGCTTCTTACTGGCTCCTATGCAGCAGCAAGCGATATTTTTCAGATGGCTGACGGACTGGATCGCAATGAAGGGCTTGTGGGAGCCAGTCGTGCTTTCGCCATGATGGGCAATTATCAGGAAGCGATGAATGTGGTGGAAGCCGCAATCGAAGACGGAGATTATGCAAGCTCTCCCTTTCTTAGCACTCAGCTAGCGGAAATCAAACGAACAGTCGGTGAATCTGAAGAGGCGCTGAATATTCTACAGGCCGTAGTTCAGGGCCTTGGGGATCCACCGGTTCGTACTTTGGTTCAATACGGCAGTGTGCTTAAGTTTCGAGGCGACAAGCAGGCATCACGACAAATACTTGGACAGGCAGTAGATCGCTATAACGATGGCCTGGTGTTTAGTTCGGAAGATGTAGCTATGGTTGCTCTGGCGAGTTGGTTGATGGACAGCTTTCATGATGCCAACAGTCTGTTTAATGAAGCCACCAGGGCGAATCCAAATAATCTCGAAGCCCATGTACTGTGGGGTAATCTATTTCTCGAAAAATACAATGCCACCGATGCGGAGCGTTCCTATCAGGAAGCTCTGGACCTCAATAGCCGATACACCCCGGCGCTGGTTGGTATAGCCAGTGTAGTGGGGGACGAGCGAGCTCTTCAGAGAGCCTTGGCCATCAACCCGAATTATGTCCCTGCAATGGAGACCTATGCTCAGTTGCTGTTACTAAATGGTCGAGAGCAAGAGGCTCAGGATTATTTTACTCAGGCACTGGCTCTCAATCCTGAATCATTGAAAACTCTAAGCACTCTTGCCTCTCAGGCAATGATGGAAGAGCAGTTTGAAGACTATGAACGCTATCTCGCTACTGTGGAAGGGTTTAGTCCAGGCAATCCTCAGTTCCTAGGCGATGTTGCAGACACCTTCGGTAAAAATTATCGCTTCGATGAAGCTGTGGAATTTGCCAGGGCATCCATTGATGCTGATCCTGAATACTGGCAGGGATATACGGTTCTGGGCGGCAATCTAATTCGTCTGGGTGAGGAAGACGAAGGCAGGAGAAATCTTGAGATCGGTTTTGAAAACGATCCCTTCAATGTAATGACCTCGAATATGCTTACGGTGTTCGACACTCTAGCCACTTATAGAACCCTGGAGAGTGAACACTTCAAGGTTCACATGAGTGATCACGATGCCGACATTCTTTGGCCCTATCTCGAGCCTCTGCTCGAAGAAGGTTGGGACACTCTTACCGAGAAATACGGTTTCGAACCCGAAGGCCCAATCCTTATCGAAGTCTTTGAAGATTCACAAGATTTTGCTGTACGTTCTGTAGGCTTGCCGGACATAGGACCTCTCGTCGGCATCTGTTTTGGCAAGGTTGTTACGCTGATTTCTCCCGACACGCTCTCGGCCAACTGGCAGGAAATAGTCTGGCATGAATTTATGCATGTGATCACTCTGCAAATGACAGCTAACCGAATGCCACGCTGGTTGTCTGAAGGCATATCAGTGTGGGAAGAGAAGGAAGGCAGAGAATATTGGGGACGTGATCAGGGTCTGGACCTGGTTCGCGCTGCAGAGCAAGACAAACTATTGCATGTTGAAGATTTGGATTCTGGATTCTCTGGAGCAAGAAGCAACGCAGATTTGGGCTTCGCCTATTTTCAAGCCTATCTGGTTGTTGATTATATAACAGAGGAATACGGCTTCGAAAAATTGGTTGATCTGGTTAAGCAGTATGCCTTTATTAAGGAAGATGGTGATAGGTTTAATGAGGTATTTGATCAGTCTCTTAACCAGTTCGATTCAGGTTTTCGTGGCTGGATAGATCAGCGAGTCGCTGAAATTAATGTCTATGTGCATACAGAAGATGTGCCAGACGAAGGAGAGGGTCACGGTCATGGAGTAAGAGAGAACTCCAGCGCGATTCTGGCCGAGCTTTATAATAATGCCTCACTCAAGCAGCATATGAGTGATCGCATTGAAGACAACCCAAGAGATTTTCAGGCTCATCTACAGCTGGGTATCGTTCTATTTAAGGAAGAGAGCTTTCTTGAAGCAAAGCAATCTCTGGAAGCGGCTTATAATATCCTGCCCAGCTACACAGGCTACCCCAGTCCTCCATTAGTGTTGTCACAAATTTACGAGCAGGAAGGTAATCGGGAAGCTCAGTTGCAGCAGTTAGAGGTTTTATTGCAAAACCTGCAGCACGATTATGGTTCGGCGATGATTCTTGCTGACGCAGCTCTGGAAGAAGGAGATTTTGATAGAGCAGATTATTATATCGATAGAGCAATCCAGGTTGATCCATATCGCAGTGATGTTCACCAATTGAAGGCGAAGTATGCTGAGGAAATTGGGGATAGTCAGCTTGCAGTAACTGAATACGAAGTTTTATTAAAGCTGGAAGTAGATGATCCAGTGGAAGCGCAGACAAATCTTGCAGAAGCCTATCTGCGAAACGGGCAGGCACTGCAGGCAAAAGAGAATGTGTTGTCGGCTCTTGAAACTGCGCCAAGCTATCAACGAGCGCAGCAAATATTACTGCAAGCGGTAGATGGGGAATCCATCCAGTGAAATTTCTCAAGTCCCTGTCACTGATTGTATTGCTTTGTAGCTTGTTGCCATTTATGGCCAACGCTCAGGTTTTGCAATTTGGTGATAACGAGGACTTGTCACTGTATGGAACTGAGATTACAGATTTTATCTGGATGCGTGGTCAATATACCAATCATGCCGGTGGTCGAGGCGGCTATGGTATGCGTCGCAGGGGTGGCTGGTGGGATACGGACTATCCTGATTCCGATGAGAATTTTCTTCGTGGTGTAAACCGATACACAAACGTAGATACTAACCCCAGGAACCATGCCTATATTGAGCTCACTGATCCTAAACTCTACGAGAATATTTTTCTTTATATGAATTGGAAGCGAGTTCCTATCGGTTCCTCTTCCAGTGGCCCCAATTTTTCACCAGATGAAGTCGAGGCTCTGCGCGAATTTATGTTCCGTGGTGGCTTCGTTATGGTTGACGATTTTTGGGGGCAGCCTCATCTGGACGATATGTTCGCAGAAATGGGCAAACTGTTTCCAGAAAGAGAAATAGTTAAGCTGGATACCAGTCATGAGATTTTCCATATATTCTTTGATATAGATGAAGTTGCCCAGGTGCCTGGTCGAATGGTTACATGGGACTTTGGTGGTTATATGAGGCTGGATGACCCCAGCTATCCACCGGAGGTCTATGCAGTTTTAGACGACGATGGCCGAGTTATGATGGTCGCGAATTACAACACTGACCTTGGAGATGGATGGGAACATACTTTCTATCAGGGTTACCCCACTAAATACACGAACGAAGCGTATAAGATCGGAATCAATTTTCTTATTTACGCATTTAGTCACTGAAAGGTAGGAACCACCCATGACAGATACAGAAGAAGTTGCTGAAGTTGCAGATGTTGCGGATGTTGCGGAAGTTACAGAAAGCGCAGGGATTGAGGAGCAAGATGATCTTTCACTCGTAAAGCGAATGCAGGATGGACGCGATCAAATTGTTGGCGAGATTCAGAAAATTATCATCGGCCAGGAAGATATCATCGATGAATTGCTGATTGCTCTATTTGCTGGAGGACACTGTTTGGTAACAGGTGTTCCCGGGCTTGCGAAGACTCTGTTGATCAAAACTGTTGCGGATATTTTGCAGGTGGACTTCAGCCGAATTCAGTTTACTCCTGATTTAATGCCGGCAGATGTTGTGGGTTCAGAAATTGTTGAAGAGGAAAACGGTAAGCGAACTCTAAAGTTTGTAAAGGGACCTATTTTTACCAGTATCCTACTAGCGGATGAAATTAATAGAACACCTCCAAAGACCCAGTCTTCATTACTGGAAGCTATGGAAGAGCGACAGGTGACAGCGGCGGGCGTGACCTACCCGATGACGGCGCCATTCTTTGTTTTGGCCACACAAAACCCTATCGAATTGGAAGGTACTTATCCTCTGCCTGAGGCTCAATTAGACCGGTTCATGTTCAAGATAGAGCTGGGCTACCTCTCAGAGGAAGATGAAGTAACTGTGGTAAGTAATACCACCCAGACTAATGACACAGCTCTGTCTCACCCAATTAGTGGTGAGGATATTCTGGAATTCCAACGTATCGCAAGACAGGTTCCAGCGGCCGAAGCAGTAATCCAGTATGCGGTAAGACTGGTTCATGCATCTCGACCCCAGAACGAGAGTAGTCCTCAGTTTATTAAGGACTGGATTAGCTGGGGAGCAGGTATTCGAGCTTCACAGAATCTAATTTTGGCAGGAAAAGTCAGGGCTCTATTGTTAGGTCGATATAACGTTTCCTATGGTGATGTAAGAGCACTTGCTCCATCTGTTCTTCGCCATAGAATTTTGCTTAACTTTCACGCCGAAGCAGAAAGAGTCACAACCGATGATGTGATTCAGCGACTACTGGACGAAGTGCCGGCACCTTCTGCTGAGATTTAGCAGTCGATCTTTGTCTCAGGGCTAACAAAACAAGCAGGATGAAATGGCTGAATCAATAAACTTTCTAGACCCAAGCGTACTGGCTGGACTCCATAATCTGGAGTTGCGAGCTCGTGTAGTCGTGGAAGGATTTCTATCAGGGTTGCACAAGAGTCCTCACCGGGGATTTAGTGTGGAGTTTAATGACTATCGCCACTATCAGCGTGGTGATGACATGCGTCATATTGACTGGAAGCTCTACGCCCGTAGCGAGAAGTTTTATATTAAGCAGTACGAAGATGAAACTAATGTTCGCTGTATGATTCTACTGGATAGCAGTGCTTCTATGGCTTATACCTCTGGTGGAATGAGTAAGCTGGATTATGGAATTACCCTGGCCTCGGCGCTGGCATATTTTATTAATCGCCAACGGGATGCGGTGGGGCTAATCACCTTCGATGATGAGGTTAGGGACTATATACCACCTCTATGTCGCCAGCCCCATATGATGAGAATTTTGAGGACTCTGTCTCAGATTGAGCACGGCACCAAGACCGATACCGTTAAGCCATTGACAGATCTCGCATCCTCGCTTACTAAGAAAAGCATGGTGATCTTAATTACAGACCTGCTGGAAAATGAAGAGAAAACCATCAGTACCCTGCAGAATCTGCGTGCCATGGGAAATGATGTCATTGCTTTTCATGTTATGGATGATGCGGAATTGAATTTTCCATTCAATGAGGCGTCTGAGTTTATCGACATGGAAAATAATGAGTCCTATATCACTACGCCAGCTGCAATTCGTAATGCCTATATGGATAACCTTAATGAGTTCCTTGCTTACTGCAAAAAACAGTGCCAGAGCAGCGGTGTCGATTACTGCCTGCTTAATACGGCAAAGCCTTTGGATGAAGCGCTGTCATCCTATATGAGTAAAAGGGCGAAGAGTTTCTAAATGGTCTTTCTTACTCCCATATTTTTATTCGGCCTTCTTGCAGCGTTGATCCCTATTGGGATTCACCTCATTCGTAAAGAGAAACCACCGAAGTTGATGTTTAGCTCCATTCGATTTCTTAAAAAGACATCGCGAAAGCTAATCCTCTTTCAACATATACAGCAATGGTTGTTGCTGGCGCTTCGCTCCTTGTTGATTGCTCTGCTTGTATTCGCATTTGCCAGGCCTTTGATTGATCAGTCGGTGGCAAGTTTGCTGGATGCGGATCCGCAGTCTGTTGTGGTGATGTTAGACATCTCTATGAGCATGCGATACGGCGACAGTTTTGATCAGGCGAAGGAGTCAGCGCTTGATATAGTGAATGGTCTCTCCTCGGGAGATGAGGTCGCTCTTCTGGGTTTTTCCAATTCAGCCGAGGTGGTGAGAGAGCTTGATACCGATTTGGACGGCGCGCGGAATTTAATCAACTCCTTCGATCAGGCAGGCTACGGTGTTACTCGATATATGCCGAACCTGAGATTGGCGGATCAACTATTAGAGACGTCGCGATATGAGAATCGTTCTATTTATCTTATTTCAGATTTTCAGGGTATTGCGCTAGGCGAAGCTGAAGATGGCTGGAAACTCGCTCCGGGAGTTAGTTTTACTGGTATCGATGTAGGCTCCGAAGAGAGTAGTAATTTGGCGATAACTGAAGTGCGGTCTCCTCTGCAGGTATTGGAAGACGCAGAGGAACAACAAGTGCTAGCCAGAGTGAGATCTACTGGCACGATCCACCTCGACCAAGGTGAGTTAAGTCTATTTATCGACGATGAGTTGATAGAGAGACAGGCGATTGATTTGACCGATAGATCTGAGCAAGTTATTAGTTTCAGCAGCACTTTCGATGATCAGGGCAGTCATATTGGTGAAGTGCGACTTAGCGGCGACAGTTTTAGCGTTGATAATTCCTATTTCTTTACAGTCGATGTGTTGCCGAAAATCCGCGTGCTTTTGGTGAATGGTGAAGCCTCTGATGATTGGTTCGATGACGAGGGTCATTGGTTCGGGCTCGCTGTTAGCAGTGCAGCCCAATCTCCCTTTTTATTGGAATCTATTGAGCCTGCTGAATTAAGTGCTGCTGCGCTTAGAGAAAGCGATGTTGCAGTGCTACTAAATGTTGGTGATCTTAATACCTCTCAAGCTCAGGCTGTAAATGAATATGTTGAATCAGGCGGTTCTCTGTTTCTTGCGCCTGGAGATCAAGTTGAACCGGATGTTTTTAATCGGCAGTTCGGTAATATCTCACCTGCATTGCTTCAAGGGCTTGGTTCTTTAGCTAATGATGATTACTTAGTGATTGCAGACTTTGATAGGCGCCACCCCATTCTAAGTCCGCTAAGTAGCGACTGGTCTGCCCGATTTCAGGGGCACTGGTCTTTGCAATTGGCTGATGAGTCCGATGTGTTGATGCGATTCGATAACACCGAAGCCGCGCTGGCTGAGCGCAACGTTGGTGACAATGGAACGGGCGGTAAGGTAATTCTATTTGCTTCGGCCATGGATTTGGAATGGAATAATCTACCATTACAGGGTTTATTTTTGCCTTTTGTTCATGAAACCCTCCGCCATTTGGTTCAGGCAGATTCAGGTCAGCGCAACTTTCAAATTGGAGATAATTTCTCACTGGATCCTTCCGGTGCAGCATTGAATGTGGAGGCTGTTGATGCAAGTGGAACGGCAATAACCTTTGCTAATGACTCATTCCTGATCACCGCGGAACAACCCGGGCTTATCGATGCAACAGTAGATGGTAATCAAATGAGCTACGCAGTTAATCGAATTGCGGAGGAGTCAAACTTTGCTCGAACCGCAGTATCAGGTCTCTATGACGCCATTATTAATCCAGATACGGACCCCAATCAGACTTCAGCGGTGCAGACGGCTCAGTTAATTCAGGAGCTCGAACGGCCACAGAGAATCTGGTGGTGGATACTGTGCCTGGTAATGCTTTTGCTACTTATGGAAGCGATAATAGCCAATCGAACCTATCGATAGCTTGGCTAGTTGACATTAAGTTATTGAAAATGAAGTCAATTTTTCTTCTCTCGAAGCCCTCTTAAAAAATTGCCAATTTCTATTGAATAGTCCATTTTTTTGCGCCATAGTGAAAGTCACTTGAAGGGTGCATATGCATGGGTATATCTGCAGAAATAGACATGGCCCCAGCGGCTAATCCTCTCTCCAATACTGCGAAGCTATTTGCCATAGTCCCCCTTTTTCTGCTCTCCAGCACTCTCAACGCTCAAACACTCTATTTTAATATTATCGATGGCATTGTCCCTGAAGTAGATGAGAATTATGAAGCTCTATCTCTGCCCGAGGGGGAGTACAGTGCCTATGATAGGAAGCAAATTGATCCTTTAGTCGACCAGGGACGTGTTCGAGAAGAGCAGGGTGACTTCTTGAGCGCTCTGTCTTATTACAAGCAGGCTCTTAATGTCGCAAGAGTGAATAATGGGCTCTATCATGAATCTCAAATTGATATCCTGGACAGAATTATAGAGAGTGAAATGGCCATGGAAAACTGGGCTGCTGTTGATAATCAATTTGCCTACATGGAATTACTTTATAACCGTTTGTTTCCCGACAACGACTATCGTCTTGAAGACGGTTTAAGGAAGGTTGTTTCATGGCATGTTACTGCGCTTAATAGAGGTCTTGATGATAAGCGAGTAGAACATCTCGAAGCTGCAGACAGATTATTTAGACTCCGCTTGGGCATAGCTGAGAGAACGCTAGCTACTAATGATCCCAAATATAGTTTCCTCAAATTCAGTATTTCGATTACTGAACGACAGTTGTTCCTTGCATCGGATTTACACAGAGAGATGTTTGGTAGTCGGCGTGTCAATTCCTTCCGTGATTACTAGCTCAATCTAGAGAAATTCATTGTTTTGTAAGCAAGAAGAGAACGTGCGCACTCTTTGTTTGTGCTGTTCGTTATGGACTACAGAGAGTTAGAGTCTAGAGGTTCTTTGAGGCGGGTACATTTGAAATTAAGGCGCTAAAGCGGAAGCTTGCAAGCAACTCAATGCTTTAGAAAAGGGGGGAACAAAGAAAAACTCACAAGCCCCGAACTTTAGCTCTTCGAAACTCTCTACATATCCATTAAGCAAAAAACTCCGAAGTGAAAAAATATTAACATAGTAAGCTGTGGATTTTTCACCGATTACAATTTGTCACAAACCAACTCTAAGAAAACAGCGAATAGTACTATTATCGAACGAACGTCCGATTTTTAATATGGATCAGCCGTAAGTGCTTGTTTGAAAAACACCTACGGCTTTCTTTATGGTGGGGTCTAATTACTTAGCTCGGCTTCCATTATCGGCATATGCTTTGGTGCTCGACCGATCATGTTTCGTAATCTGTCTGGAAGTGCCAACATTGCCGGAGTCACGATTAATGTGAGGATGGTACCGAAGGAAAGACCAAACACGATCGCAGACGCAAGACTCACCCACTGTGAGGTAATGGGTCCACCAACTTCGACCTCGGCACCAATCAAATCTATGGAAACATGCATTGCCAGGGGCAATAGTCCAAAGCCAGTGGTGAATGTGGTCAGGAATACGGGGCGAAGTCTTTGCACACCGGTATGAACAATAATTTCCTGTAAAGACCAATCCTTGTGTTCGTTGCGAAGGTGGTTGTAAGTGTCAATCAATACGATATTGTTGTTCACTATAATGCCAGCGAGGGCAACAATTCCGATACCAGTAAGCATAATGCTAAATGTTTGACCTGTAGTGAGAAGCCCCAGCAATACCCCGGCAGTAGATAGTAAAACTGACGACAGGATAAGAAGTGCCTGATAGTAACTATTGAATTGAGTTACCAAGAGAATAGCCATTAAGGCCATTGACAAAGAAAATGCCGTCACCAGAAAGGCTGCGGAATCCTCCTGTTCCTCATTCGCGCCACGGAATTCCAGATACACACCTTGTCGCGGCGGATTTGCTTCAATCCATGCTTCAAGTTCCTGTACCTTATTATCGGCAACTACTCCGGGTGCAGCATTAGCACGGATATATACAACACGGTCGCCATCAACGCGCTGAATAGAACTTACTGCGGGTTTGGCTTCCCTTGTTACAAAACTGCTCAGTGGTACGGGTCCGTTGAGAGTGCTTATTCGCAAGCTGTCGATCTGATCAAGGCCGCGGTATTCGACCGGATAACGAACTCGAATATCAACTTCTTCTTCGCTGTCGGTGGGTCGATAGTCGCCCATGAAAACGCCGTTAGTCATCAGCTGAATTGCAGTTCCGATTTCCGCCATACTCGCTCCCAACATGGCAGCTCGCGCACGGTCTACGACAATCTCCCACTGGATTCCAGGAACAGGTGTAGTGTCATCAATGTCGATGAGACCACTCATACCATTTTCCATATGATCGTGAATGCGTTCAGCTTCGGCAAATAGCTCATCGAGATCATCGCCAGCAAGCTCCAACTGAATGGCTTTTCCAACGGGAGGTCCCTGTGCTACGGATACTACCTCAGCTCTTGCTCCTGGCAGATTTGATATAGCTCTTCGATATTCATTTTCTACTTCAAATCCGTCAATGTCTCTGTCTCTACGATCTGTCATTTCAATAAAGATAGAGCCTACTAGATCAGGTGCTGACTGTTGAAAGCCTCCCATTTGTTGCCCCGCGCCGGACTGGGTAACAATGCCTTTAAAATGGCCAACTGTGCGAATTCGTTCTTCAGCGTCGAGCATTATGTCTCGTAATTCGGAGGGAGAGAAATTCCCTCTTGAAAATACCTGAACTGTTGTCTGATTCGGTTCGACTTCGGTAAAAAACTCTACTCCTTTACCAAAACGACCATAGGCCATAACGATGGTTACAAGAGTGACTAGACTCAATACGGAAACCGTAATTGGAAATCTTACAGCCCTCTCAAGAGCAGCTGCGTAAAAAGCTGTTATGCCACCAGTATTTCGCGGATCACCAGATTCCAGGCTTCGGAGATAGGCCTTGTCTGCATCGCTGGACTTGCCTATGAGTGCGCCAATTGTCGGAGCGAATAACAGGGCATAAAACAAGGAGCCAGTGAGCACGGCAAATACGGTGATTGGCAAGTAACTCATAAATTGCCCGGTGACTCCTGGCCAAAACATGATAGGTAAGAATGCAGCAAGGGTTGTCGCTGTCGATGCCATGATCGGCCAGAACATGCGTTCCACTGCTTTCTTATATGCTTCTCGGGCATCCAGCCCTTCTGCCATTTTCCGGTCTGCAAATTCCACCATGACGATGGCGCCATCAATTAGCATTCCGAGGCCGAGAAGTAGTCCAAACATCACCATAAAATTATAGGTGAAGCCCAACATGCGAATGATGATAAAGGCAAAGAAGAATGAGAAAGGAACAGCAAGTGTTACCAACAAACCAGAACGAACACCAACTGATGCAATTACTACTAATAGCACTAGTATCATAGCCGTAGCCATATTTCCCTGCAGGCCCATATTCTGTTCGACAACAATAGGCGCTGTATTATTGATATAGGAAATACTGACTGCTGGAGGAAAGCTGGGTATCATCGCCTGCACTACACCATCGATCTGCTCCATTGCCTGTACTAGATTGGCGCCTTTTCGTTTCATCACATTTAGGGAAATAGAAGCGGAGCCATTTGCATAGGAATAGCGGGTGGCATCTTTAAAAGTTCGCCGAACATCGGCAATGTCAGATATAGTCAAAACTCCGAGGTCTGTTGAGGCGAGAGGCAAATCAAACAGATCATCTGCTGTCTCAATCAAGCCTGGAACCTTAACTGCAAAGCTGCCGCCGCCGGTATCAACCTGGCCAGCAGGAATCAATCGGTTATTGCCCATTACAGTCTGAATGATCGCGGAGCTGGGAATTCCATAGGTTTCTAGCTTAGCCGGGTCGATAACGGCTTCGAGCAATTCTTCGCGGTTTCCAACCATGGTTGCTTCGAGAATTGGTGGCAATATTTCAATCTCTCTCTGCAAATCTTCTGCGATTCGCAATAGCACCCTCTCGGGAACGCCTTCGCCGCCGATTGCGATCTGCACAACTGGGAGGGTAGCAGCCGAGACTTCTTGAATTAAGGGCTCTTCGGTATCTGCAGGAAAACGCGCCTTGGCTCTATTTATTGCTTCTCGAACTTCGCTTAATGCAAATTGCGACTCGAAATCAATATCAAACTCGGTAACGATGGTTGCGGCGTTCTCGCTTGAGAATGAACTGACCGAAGTGATGCCATCAACTGTTTTTAATTCCAGTTCTGCAGGTTTGGCTAATAGCCGTTCTGCATCTTCCGGTGAAATACCCTCGTGAATGATTGTAGTAATAACAATTGGAACTGCCACATCAGGATTTAATTCCACTGGAATTGCCAGGTAGGAAACAAAACCGGTTAGCATTACGGCAACGAAAATACTGAGTGTGGTTCGCGATCTAGATACCGCGGCGTCTATATAATTAGTCATATTGCTTGCTCTGATTGAAAGCTAATGTGGTTTGGTCGACTTAATTAGACCAGTCGTAATTGCCTTCAACTTGTTGGCCAGGAAAAACTATTTCCTGGCCAATAGTAATAAGACTTACTTTGCCGCTTAGGCCAGTTACCCAGACGCCCGGGTCCAACTGGTTCGTGTTGTCGCCAACTATTTCAATATTCCGAAAGTTCACCATATTGTTGTTGTCAATTGTCTTCACGCCGATGACTCCATTGTCGTCAAGCGTCAACGCAGAAGACGGAATCATATGGGCGGTTAGTTCTTCAGCATCAACCAATAGCTCAACAGTGATGCCTTCTCTAAGACCTTCAAATTGAGGGTCGACTTCAATTTCAATTCGATAACTGCGTGATGCAGTATCTGCTGCTCTGGAAAGATAACTAACAGACCCGCTAAGTAGTGAACCATTTATTAATTCAGCTCCGACACGGGCACCGATTTCGATTCCATCGATATTCTGTTCTGGAACAAGACCGATCAATAACATAGGGCTATCATCTAAAACTGAAGCGCAAACTGTTCCTATATTCAAAAGATCACCGTTTTCTACTACTCGAGTTTCAACGACTCCATCAAACGGTGCTCTGATCTTGGTTTTAGTAATGGATAATTCAGCCCGTGCGATAGCAGCACGTGAGGATTGCAATGCAGCTTTAAGCTGTGCGACAACAACGTCCGATTGTAGTCCTCGCTGCTGCAGATCCACTGAGGCATCGTATTCAAACTGAGCTTGCTCCAGGCGGCTTTCCGCTTCCATCAAATTTGTTTCTCGATTATCCATAGCAATTTCACAGAGTACGTCGCCTTCGCTCACTCTGGCACCACGGGCAATAGGGTCGCTTATGATTCTGCCGGCTTCCTCAGCGCGAACTTGCACGTGACGGCTCGCCTGGGTTCTACCTCGTACTCTGATTTTTTCGGTATAAGGTTGAGGACTGAGGCGTACTGCTCGAACGGTGAGTATTCCGGGGTTCTCGCCGGCAGATTCGCCTTCGGGAATGGCGGCAATGCTCCTGACCTCGGGAGCCTGCTCAATAGCGTTGCTGTCGGAATCGCGAGGAATTATCATCCAGGATACGACTACCACTAAGATTGCTGCTGATACTATGTGCTGTTGTTTCACTAGAGCCCTGCCTTTTAATAAAATTATCTATTGTTTGTGCTAATTCGAGCACATCTTTGTCCGCTGCTCTGAAAGCGGTGAGCTAAGCAGAACTGGGCGGATTATTAGTATTTTGGATTATTGTTTTTAGTGGACGAAAAACCCATAAAATCAATGGGGTTAGCCGACGTCACAAACATATTAGCTGCGGCTTCAAAAGTGTTACGTATTGTAACCCTTCATTGGGGAAATGTAATCTCCTTTTATCGTGAGAATGCTTCCAGTGATGCGACTCTTGGCAGCTGTTTTAGGGGGCTACCGACATTCTGTGCTAATTTAGCGAGATTCGAGAATTGAGAAAAGAAATACGAGGAAAAGACAGCGTGAAAGATTTAAGTAACCGAGTCGCCATTATCACCGGATCCAGTAGCGGGGTTGGTGCCGCAACTGCCCGGCTTTTCGCATCACTTGGCTGCAATGTAGTCATCAACTATAACGCCAATTCCGAGGGTGCCAGCAAAGTCGCCGCATCGTGTGAAGAGCTGGGGGCAGGAAAAGGCGTAGAAACTCTTATTTTTGGCGGCTCTGTTGCCGAGGACAGTGCCTGCCAGGCCATGGTGCAGGCAGCAATAGATAAATGGGGGCGGGTGGATATCCTGGTCAACAATGCCGGTACTACCAAGTTCGTCGATCACGAGAACCTGGATGGTTTGGACGCTGAAGATTTTCAGCGTATTTATGGTGTAAATGTAGTGGGCTGCTATCAAATGACTCGAGCTGTGAACCCGCACATGCAGGCTCAGGAAGACGGTGGCGCTATTGTTAACGTGGCCTCTACTGCAGCAGTAACCGGTATAGGAAGTAGCATCGCTTATGCTGCATCGAAGGGAGCCATGGTGACAATGACTCTGTCACTGGCTCGTGTTCTCGCACCTAAGGTCAGGATCAATGCTGTATGTCCGGGATTCATCGAAGGAGACTGGCTTCGCCAGGGACTTGGAGATGAAAAATATGAAGCTCTGCTTGAGTCTCAAAGAAAGCATTCACCTCTAGGCTTGACGGCTACGCCTGACACAGTTGCCGACGGAATCCTGCAATTCATTTCCGGTCCACAGATAGTAACGGGTGAGACTTTGATTCTCGATGGAGGCCGCCATCTGACGCAGACACCACTGGGTCGGCGTTAAGTCCCTTTAATGGCTGTTACTTGGCTACAGGACGCTTCTGTAATTTCCGTTGCAGTGTGCGACGGTGCATCTTCAGCTGACGAGCTGTGGCGGAAATATTTCCATCATTTTCATTTAGCACCTTCTGAATATGTTCCCACTCCAGCCTCTTAACTGACATGGGTTCCATAACAGCGTGCTCGGCAACAGGAGCTGTTTCCGATTCATCCACTGTGAGTAATGCATTTAAAATTTCATCTGTATCTGCGGGTTTAGCCAGATAATTATCAGCACCCAGCTTGATAGCCTCTACCGCCGTGGTGATGCTGGCATACCCTGTCAGAATCAGAATTCGAAGCGCCGAGTTTCGCTGCTTTAGCTCAGGTATCAGGCTTAATGATGTTTCTCCGCCGAGGTTTAGATCTAGAATTGCATAGTCGAAGCTCTTGGCCTTCAATAAATCGAGAGCTTGCTCGCTAGTGCTGCCATGGCTTACTTCAAACTCCCTGAGGGTCAATGCTCTGCTGACTACCCTGGCAAACACTTCGTCATCTTCCACCAGTAAAATCTGTGGCATGGAGTCTGGCATCATTAACTCTCTTCCCGCTTAGGTAGTGGTAGTTTGATAATAGTCTTAGCTCCGCCTTTTTTCATATTGAACATTTCGATCGAGCCGCCAAGTTTATGAATAGCAGCATTGGCGAGAAATATTCCAAGCCCCATACTTTCCTTCCTCATGGAAATAAACGGCTCTCCCATATTTTCCATGACTTCGGCAGGTATGCCAGGGCCGTCATCCACTATGGAGATCTCAAGTAATCGCGGATCGTCATCTGTCATGCTGTACTTCACCTGGACGCTGGAATTGGCCGCCTTAATGCCATTCTCAATAATATTGATGAGGGCATGCTTTACACTCAGGTCGGAAGTAACTCGGATTTCCGGATCACCATCAAGTTCAAATTTAACTGAGGCAGTCGGATGGATATTGATGATGTAATCGCTGATATCTGAGACGAACCCTCCGAGACTTATGCTCTCGCCCTTATCTGAGTTGTCTTTGTTGTAGTACTGCGTCAACTGCGTCAATGAGTGTTTGCACCGAGTAACCTGTTGTCTAAGCAGGCTAATGTCCTCCTTAATATCGCTCTGTTGAAGCTGAGTTGCATCCAGTTTATCCAGTTCAGTAAGCAGAACTGCCATGGTGGAGAGAGGTGTTCCCAGTGCATGAGCAGTGCCTGCTGCCAAGGTGCCTATTGCCACTAATTGCTCGTTCTTTAATTCGTTTTCTCTTGCCGCAGCCAAATTTAGTTCTCTTATCTGAATGGCCGACGCCATCGCGGTGATCAACACGGTGATAAGTATGGCGCTGACCAGAAAGATTACCCACATTCCCACCAAGTGTAATTGGAAAGTCACCTGCTCACTTTCGGATCCAATTGGCATATCGTGTTCAGCGCTAAGGTCGAGTAATAAGAACGAGGTGTAGAGAAGAATGCTGCCTATTGCGAATGTGTTAACAAATCGTCGGGGCAAAAGTGTGGCAGTAAAAGCCAGCAGAACCAGTAAATAGGAAATCAGGGGATTCCCCGCACCTCCAGTATTGAGTAGCAATATTATGAGGAATACCACATCACCCAAAACATAGATGAACAATTCCATATTGCTGACTACCCAGGAAGATTTGAGTCGCCAATAGCCTGCGAGAACGGAGATAGAGATGGCCAATATTAGGTAGCTGATAAATCTGACTGGGATATCCAGAGGTGACAGGCTCTGAAAGATTAACAGACCGATCACGCTGCTTATGGTTACGAAGGTTCTCAGGGCTAGTAAGCGCTGTAATCCCTGGCGGGCAACACTACCACCCCCGCTGGATATGGGAATTAGAAGGCTGATGAAATCGGTGAGTTTGGATTGGGAATTCTGTTCCATGGGGCTCATTCTACAATAAAGAGGAAGCCATATGCTCCGGGGAGAGACAATATGCCGCAGTAGCTGCCGCGAAGGTAAGGAAAGAGGCTTTGCAAAGCTGCAGAGGCGGGTTATATTGCTGTAGTCATATTGAAATAGCCCCTTAGAAAACAATAAGCTAAGAAATCATTAATCCAAGAATTCGAGCACACAAGAGTTCAATAAATAGAAGCCTGATGGGCTAATTTACATGCAAGTTGTCCCAAGTCAGCTTAGTCAGGAAATCATCGCTAGAACTCTGGATCTGGAATTCGGCGATAGTCGTTTTTATCACTACGGCTTATTTTCTACGCCTCTCCAGATTGAGTTAGATACCTCAAAAAATCATCAGCAGCAGGAATTCTCTGAATCCATCACGCTCATAGAGGCGCAATCGAGCTTTTGTGAGCATGTGATTTCCTTGATTGAAAATAGTCTCGAAGCTTCTGTTACTCCCGGTACTCCCGGCACTAAAGCAAGAGTGCTGATTTTTGGCGGCACACTTCGACAGTTGGCAATGGATTGCAGCGAGCGCGAAATTAGTACTCTGTTTATAGATCCTCATTTCGATTCTGCTACTGAAGCTAAGCCTTCGCAGAAGCTGGAAATTTGCCGGGAAGAATTCGTAGCATTTCCTGAAAGCGATACTTTCGATTTAATTCTGCTGGAAGGCTCCTATTGCTACCTTGATCAGCTAGGAATGTTGAGTAAGGCTCGTCGACTTTTATCTGCCAAGGGCAGGCTGCTTCTGTTTGGTGAATTTCTTGATGATGATTCCGGGATCGAATATTCGCCGCTGGCAAATATCAGTTCCTTGCATCAACTTTCAGAACGCTTAACTTATGAACTGCTTGAGGAATATGAGTGCCGAGAAGACGCCATACGATCATTGGCAAAGTTTATTCCTCTGCTTGTTAAGCATAAGGCTACGCTCTGTGGTGAATCTGACATCCCTGTGGATGAAGCCGATGCTTATTTGGAACATTTACGACTCGTCGAAGAAGAATTCATAAACAAGCGACGTTGCTTTCGAATCCTGTTGTTTCAGCAAGGTAACGAAGCCTCTGTGGAATATGGGGGAGCGGAGTACAGCGACATTCACTCTTTTGAGCCCGTAGATATCTCGGAGCTTTTTGAGAAAAGTTTTGATGTGATTTTTGACAAAGATCTCTGGAACTGGAAATACAGTAAGGGCAAAGGTACTTGTGTAGTAGCAAGACTTGAGAATAAGGGCCCGATAGTAGCTCACTATGGAGGTGCGCCGAGGGAGATATCCTATTTTGGAGAGCCATCAATGGCTATTCAGCCCTGTGATGTAATGGTCCATCCCGATATTAGAAATCAATATGGGCGAGGCAGTTTATTTTTTAAGGTAGCGGCAACTTTTCTTGAGAGAGAAATCGGTAATACGGTGAATCACTTACTGGGGTTCGGGTTTCCGAATCAAAAAACCATGAATATCTCCATAAGAATGGGGCTGTATGAAAAAACAGATGACTTTGTGGAAATGGTTTTCCCCTTAGTACATGCTGACACTGTTTCTTCTCAGTATTCCCATGTTGATTTCGACGAACAAAATGTCGAGCACCAGAATCAACTCAATAGCCTCTGGCAGCTAATGGATCCTGATTTTAAAGAGGGAATAATCGGTGTCAGAAATTGGGACTATATTAAGTACCGATACTTCGATCACCCATTTGCGAAATCTGAACAGTACAGATCAGTGATAGTAAGTGATAGCCAGAATGGAAATATTCTGGCATTTGCTGTTTTAAAGCTCCATGGTGAGCATCGCCTGCTTATGGATATAGTCTGTGCTAAAAAGGCACTTACCCCTGCAATAACTGCATTAAATCAGCTAGTTGCGCAAGAAGAAGGAATTCAGGGATTTAAGATGTGGATTACAAAAAGCTATGTAGATAGTATCTGCATTGATGGGGCGATTGAGAATGAATTAGGTATTGAGATACCCTGCAATAGCTGGAACCCTGGGCCCTCTTCGGAAACACTTTATGGTGCCTGGTGGCTCACGGCTGGGGATATGGACTTCGTCTAGCAAGCCTCAGCGAAGGGTTTGGTGTGACTGGAACTTAGAACAGAATTTGGAACAATAAAATAATGATCACTAGCTGCCATAAAGCATGATGATCAAGCACAAACGAGATCTGGAATATTTATGAGTACTACAAATATCTATGAACAACACCTGGACCAGAACGAGGCGAATTTCACCGCCCTCACTCCATTAAGCTTTTTGGAAAGGGCGGCTAGTGTTTACCCTAACAAGTTATCTCTGATTCATGGTGATACCACTTACACCTGGTCTGAAACTTATAAGCGCTGCTGCTTGCTCGCATCAGCTCTCCTGAAGATGGGAATTGGCAAGGGTGATACTGTTTCGTTTATGGGGGCTAATACTCCCGAAACATTCGAGGCGCATTTTGGCGTGCCGATGACAGGCGCAATACTAAATGCACTGAATGTACGTCTTGATGCCAAGGCTATAGCCTTCATACTCGATCATGCCGAGACCAAGGTATTATTCACGGACAAGGAATACAGCGATACTATTAAAGCTGCCATCGAATTGGTGAAAGTAAAGCCTGTGGTAATCGACATAGACGACCCTTATTTCAATCAGGGTGAACTTCTCGGAGAGAAAAACTATGAAGATATTCTCAAAGAAGGAGATGACAGCTATGAATGCTTTCATATTGAAGATGAGTGGCAAGCCATATCGCTTAACTATACATCAGGAACAACAGGTGATCCCAAGGGTGTAGTTTTTCATCACCGCGGTGCCTACCTCAACGCCATATCAAATAATATGTGTTGGGAGCTTACTGCTCATCCCGTATACCTGTGGACCTTGCCAATGTTTCATTGCAACGGCTGGTGTTTTCCCTGGGGTCTGGCTGCAGTGACAGGAACCAGTGTGTGCCTTCGCCATGTTCGCGATGTGGCAATTTTTGATGCCATCAAGAAACATGGTGTTACTCATTTTTGCGGAGCCCCGGTTGTGCTGAATACCTTGGTTAATGCCGCTGATGAATTAAAACAAGGAATAGAGCAAAAAGTATCAGCGATGACTGCCGGTGCAGCGCCTCCAGCTGCAGTAATCGCAGGTATGGAAAATATGGGATTTGCCGTGACTCATGTCTACGGCCTGACTGAAACTTATGGCCCCTGCGTAGTTTGTGCGCCTCAGGAAGAGTGGGCCGAGCTGAGTGTTGATGACAGGGCTGAGCTACTGGCTCGGCAGGGTGTTCGCGCTCCGCTTCAGGATGAAATGATGGTTGCAGATCCTGAAACTCTTGTGCCGGTTCCCAAGGATGGTAAAACCATGGGGGAAATATTCATGCGCGGGAATTTGGTGATGAAGGGGTATTTGAAAAATAAAAAAACTACTGAAGCATCATTTGAAGGTGGTTGGTTTCATTCGGGGGACCTGGCTGTTTGGTATGAGGATGGTTACGCGCAGATCAAAGATCGGTCGAAGGATATTATTATCTCAGGAGGGGAAAACATCTCCTCTCTCGAGGTTGAGTCGGTTTTGTTCAAGCACCCCAGTATTCTTGAAGCAGCCGTTGTTGCCAGTAGTGATGAAAAATGGGGTGAAGTGCCTTGCGCATTCGTTAGTCTGAAGTCTGGGCATGAATTATCGGTAGAGGAATTGATAGCATATTGTAGAGAAGAGTTGGCAGGATTCAAAATACCCAAGAAAGTAATCTTTGGTCCGATCGACAAGACATCTACGGGAAAGGTGCAAAAGTATTTGCTTCGAGAAAAAGCTGAGAAAGTTGATAAAGCGGTTCTAAAAAAAGCTTAATACAAATAATGAACTTAAGATAAAAATGTTGAGGAGATGAAAATGAAAAATTTGAAGAAATCTTTAGGAATATTAACAGGCACTCTTGCCATGGCTCTATCCGCGCAAATATTTGCGGCTGATGCGCCAGAAACTATATCAGTTACTAGTTCTGTAATTGATCATCATGGAACTATTCCTTTGGAATATTCTGCATATGGAGATAATACATCCATAGATTTGAGCTGGTCTAATCTACCTGCTGGTACTGTGCAGCTGGCGCTGATTTTAGATGATCCCAAAGTAGTTGAGTTGGGCATGATGCCAACTCCATTCGTGCATTGGGTTGTATACAATATCCCAGCTTCAGCTTCGGGTCTGCCTGGCGGCATGGCTGGCGATGCCGAGTTAAGCGTGAATGGTATGAATATAGTTAATGGTGTAAATGGTACTCGACGAACAGGTTATTTCGGTCCTCGCCCACCGGCGAACGGCGAATTGCATTCCTATCATTTTCGAGTGTACGCATTGGATGCTGATCTAGGTTTGGAAACTGGACTGAACAAAGATCAGTTGTTAGAGGCTGCAGATGGCCACATATTGGCAACCGGCATGTTGATGGGTCACTACGAACACAAGGAATAAGCTGGATAGGAAGTCACTCCGCTATTATTTAGTAGGAGTTCATGAAAAAGGGGACATTGATAATCAATGTCCCCTTTTTTATTCTGGAGCGATTAACGGCTGGTTCAGATCTAGTAGTGTTCGATTATATCCCCAACGTCAGCACCATCCTCTATGCGAAGATTCACTTCTTCGTATAAATGAATATCACCTCTTACTGATGATGAGCCATCAATAACTACATCAGATTTGCTATTGTTCCAATTAAACATGCGGCTGAAAAAAGAACGACGACCGCCGACACGCAAGTCACCTTCAATAACAGTCTCATCTCGAAGGATAAGGTCGCCATTAACAGTTGCGACATTGTCACCGACTCGAGTGTTTGTTAGTCGAATTCTGCCATTTACAGTTTCAACGCTGTTTTCAATGGTTGAGCCTGATCTTATTTCAATGCCGCCATTAACAGTTTCGAGAGATCCGTTTACGGTGACATTATTTCCAAGATCGATTCCGCCATTTACGGTTTCTGCGTCATCGACAACTACTTCATCCGCAAGTTCGATGCCGCCATTGACGGTATCAATATCTCTGGCGTGGGCACCTCGTTTAAGCTCGATGCCACCATTAATTGATGATATATCGCCAACCTGATCCTGGGCTTCGATACGTACGCCGCCCATAATCTTGGAAATATTCTGAACTTCCGCGCCATGGGCAGATGATGAATATAGATAGCTGCCAAGGACGACCGCCAACATAGTTGAAGTTCCAAATCGCAGAGTGTGGTTGATAGCTTTCATTTTCTGTTCCTCATTTCGCAGTCCTTTCTTAAAGGCTGCCGTCTTAAATCTTTGTAGAAGTTCCTGGATTAAGTAACTGTTGAATCTCATTACTTTTCTCACTTATGTCGTTAAGAGAGCAATTAGCTTGCCAATAATAAATAATCTATAAAAACAGTAAGTTACCTTCCTTTGTTCTATTGCCTAGATTGTTTCTTAGCGTTTTTGGCTAGCGAATTGGTCAAATTAACCATTTTCTACTTAATAAGACGTTACTCGCAGTGATTTGGTTACTTCAATTTACACATGGGTTCTGTTTTAAATGGAGAAAGCACTTCTGAGTGATCATTCAGAATGCTGAGGAGTAGCTAACAAGAGGCTTCCAGTGAGTTTCTGGACAGTATTTGCGTGATAAGCTAATGTGCCTGATCAGTATTCCCAAACTATAAAAACTAAAACGGACGAGAGCATGAAAACTAAGAACATTCTGAAACCAATTACCTATTCAGTCTCCATTCTTTTGGGAGCAGTTCTGTTGTGGCCAGCTATGTTGCTGGCCCAAGACACCATTGTGGAAACCGATAGTCATCGCTTTCAGCAGGTAGCTGAAGGAGTCTGGTTCGCAACAGGAACCGGCTCGGTGTTTACCATGAGTAATGCCATGGTGTTGGTAGGGGAGAACGATACCCTGGTGGTGGATTCACATGTTACCGGTGCGGCCGCCCAGGCCTTGCTTGATTCCATTCCGGCACTAACTGATAAGCCTATCCGCTATCTGGTAAACAGCCATTATCACTTCGATCATGCTCACGGTAATCAATCGTTCCCTGAGGGAATCGAAATCATCGGTCATGAGTACACCCGCATCAAGCTCAATGGAGAGAGGGGAAATGTTCTGGAAGAATCAACCTTCAGGAGCTTCTCGGATCCGGTTCCAGCGACAATAGCTAATCTCCAGCGCCAAGTTGCTGCGGAATCCGATACTTCCCGTAAAGCTGGGCTACAGGAAAGACTAAGAGTGCAACAAGAATACCTTGCTGCTATTCAGCAAGTTGTGCCTACGCCTCCGAATATAACTCTCGATCGCAAGATGACTTTGTTTCAGGACACAGCCAATGGCAGTCGTGAAATTCAACTACATCATTTTGGAAGAGCTCATACAGGTGGTGATGTGGTGATTTATTTGCCTCAGGAAAAGCTGGTGTTTACGGGAGATATGATGCTTCCGGGGCTGGCTTATATGGGAGATGGTCATGTCGATGAATGGCCAGAGACTCTGGAAGGATTAAAAACGCTGGATTTTGATAAATGGATGCCTGGTCATGGGCCTGTTATGGAGAGCCGCGAACCAATTGGTAATTTTCAAACCTATCTCAGAGATCTCTGGGAGAAGACCTCAGCCATGCACCGCCGAGGTGTGAGTGCGGATCAGGCAGCTGAACAGATCGATATGACTAATCATTCTTCCAGCTTTGCTCAAATACGAGGACCGGGCGTGGACCCCAGAGCCATACGAAGAATTTATCAGCTATTGAATAACTGAAGTCTTCTGCTGAAAAAGGGGTCATTAATGACCCCTTTTTTTATGCACTAATTTTCTGTCTATTAAGTTGGACCAATCTGAACACAGCAGGATGTATTTATGAACGATGAAACTGATCCCAGTCGCCCGATTTTTTTAAAGCCAGGTCACAACGCCGGGGATCTGGTGGAATCCAGCAAATGGAAGGTATTGAAAGAAGAGTATGGCTTGGTGGAAGTAGATGTTCATCTGCCAGAGCATTTACTGAACCCACGTAAGCAGCTGTTCGGAGGGTTCACTGGAACCTATGTGGATATGATTTCTATCTATACAGTTAGAACACTGTTCAAGACTCAGGAAGAGTTTAATTGGTCGGCGACAGTAAATATGCGAATAGACTATTTCGCTCCGGTACTTGGTCCACGCTTCCTGTTAAGAGGGGAGTTAATAAAAGATGGTAGGTCAACTTGTCTGGTTTCTACTCATTTTACTGACCTGGAAGGCAACAAACTGGTTTATGCCATAACTACTCTGCGCAAAAGCTCTTAGGGGTTCACTACTCGCAAAAAAAGGCCGGCTTTGCAGTATTTGCTCGCCGGCCTTTCTTGTTCCTTCTTTTATAGGGCTAGTGACCCTACATGGAATAACCTTTCTCGTCATGCTCAGTAATATCCAGTCCTACCTGCTCCTGCTCCGCTGAGACACGGATGCCGGAAGTCAAGATGCCGACAAATTTCAGTAAACCGAAAGTGACTAAAGCTGAATAAGTACCTGTAGCAAGAATGCCGATTGCCTGAACCATTACTTGTGAACCCATGGTCATGCCTTCGGCGAAACCGTTACCACTGAAAATTCCCAGATTCGCGGAAACCAGGATTCCGGCAAGCAGTGTTCCTACTATTCCGCCAACACCGTGCACGGGGAATACATCCAGTGAATCATCGATTCGAAGTTTGGTTTTAAAGTAGGTAGTGGCAAAGTAACAAATTATGCCGCCGCTGGCTCCAACGAGTAGAGCGCCGGCTGGTCCCACTGACCCTGAAGCAGGTGTGATGGTAGCAAGCCCTGCTACCATGCCAGTGATGGCGCCCAGACCGCTGGGTTTGCCATACTTGATCCATTCAATAATCATCCAGGTAATGGCACCCACCGAAGCTGAGATATGGGTAACAAACATTGCCATTCCAGCACTGCCGTCAGCAGCGAGAGCACTGCCTGCATTGAATCCAAACCAGCCTACCCAAAGCATACCTGCTCCGATAAAACTCATTGTCAGATTGTGGGGCATCATCGGTGCGGTTAGAAAACCATTTCGCTGTCCGAGAACCAGAGCGGTGACCAAGGCAGATACACCTGCAGTTACGTGAACTACGGTGCCACCTGCAAAATCTATCAGGCCCATCTGTCCGAGCCAGCCGCCGCCCCAGACCCAATTAGCAACTGGAAAATAGACAATCAGGGTCCACAGGCTGCAGAAAATCAACATAGCGGAGAATTTGATTCGTTCAACGAAGGCACCAACTATAAGAGCCGGAGTAATGATGGCAAAAGTCATCTGAAATGATGCAAATACTGTTTCTGGAATATCGCCGGACACAGAGTCTACTACTACGCCATTGAATAGAGCTTTACTGAGGCCACCCCAATAAGCAGATTCAGATGGGCCGAAGGCTATGCTATATCCAACCAGCAGCCACAACACAGAAATAACCACGGCTATGGCAAAACATTGCATCAACACCGAGAGAACATTTTTTGTTCTCACCAGGCCACCGTAAAAAAGAGAGAGCCCTGGAAGCGTCATGAATAGCACAAGAGCTGTTGACGTTAGAATCCAGGAAGTGTTGGCTCCACTCACTTCAGCCGACTGTGCGCTGGCGAGCGAAGGGATTAGAATCAGAATTAGAGCGAAGAAACTTTTTGCTAATGGAAATTTTCTGGGCATCATAGCAATCCTTTTTATGATCAAACAATTATTCGATAGAGCGCCATGCATTAAATCTAGAGGGCTTCGTTTCCGGTTTCTCCAGTTCTTATACGAATGGATTGCTCAAGGTTGCTGACAAAAATTTTGCCATCACCAATCTGGCCAGTATTTGCAGCTTTGCAAATTGCCTCAACCGCTTGATCCGCGAGGCTGTCTTCAACAGCTACTTCCAATTTAACCTTGGGAAGGAAGTCGATCACATATTCAGCTCCGCGATAGAGTTCGGTATGGCCTTTCTGTCTGCCAAAGCCTTTAACTTCGGTAAGAGTCATCCCGCTTACGCCCAGTTCAGATAGTGCCTCGCGCACATCGTCTGATTTGAAGGGTTTGATTATGGCGGTAATAAGTTTCATCTATTAATCTCCTGCTTGTGATTATTGTTTTGTCAGGCTGACACTTATGCAACAAGCCTGAATTAACAATTTATGTCACCAATTTGCTTCGAAGCAAAACTGTACCACGACCATTTATAAAGCTCCATTGGCAAAGCGATGGATCAGCTATCTACCATTCGGAGTGGCTATTGCGGAGGAGAAAATGACCCTTTATGGTGCATTTTTCTACTGAGAATAAAAAAATGGGGGTAAGCACATACGGGAGGGGTTGTGTATGTGTTTACCCCCTAGTGGGGAGGGTTAATTTACGCAGCGGCTCGCAGCCGGCGCTTTGACACTCTGAATCAGTGGCAGCATCACCACAGCAAACAGAGCGATTGATGAGACCCCTAACAATGTCAGTACTGTCCCAAGACCTTCAGTCTCAGCTACATATCCCACCAGTGGACCGGTGATGATGAAACTCAGCCGAAACAAGAAGCTGGTGAATGAATTTGCGGTCGCCCGAAATTCACTAGGCACTCTTCGGTTCAGGGCGTTGACCAGAATCACCTGATTGAGGCCTCGGCTTGCAAACAGAAGCAGTCCCAGTCCCATGCCTGCCCAGCCTTGTAACCAGGCAAGACCGAAGTGTCCGACGATTGGTAACAGGCCCATTAGTGTCAGGGCATAGGCTGCTCCATGTCTGCGTTCGATTTCAAAACCAAATTTGCTGGCTAAGGCAACCACTAGACTCTGGCTGCACCAGAGCACTCCGAACATGGACAGGGATATTCCCTGAGACTCCCAGTAGGGCTGCATCAGCCAAGCAACATGAAAAGTCGCCAGGCTGTACAGAGGAATCGCGATTACAATTTTTCGCAGTAAAGGATCTCCCTGTAGCAAGTGCTTGAGGATTCTGCCTATTCCCAAATGGTCTACCCCCTGACTCTCTTTCTTGTAGGGTGGCTCAACCACGCCGAGGGCGAGGATAAGACACATCCATGCTGCCAGTGCCTGGACCACAACTAGAATATCGAATGACCAGAGGGCCAGAGCGCCGCCGAGCAATGCCCCCAAACCTTCAGCGCTGCTCTTGATAAACCCAAGGTGTGCGATTCCTTTTCCGTCATCGATGGTTCCTTCTTCCCGCAATGTCTTTTGCGTGTCGTACAACAGAGCCAGGTCTGCTCCCGACAGCAAGCTGGCGGAAATACCTACGATAATTTCGAAGACAATTAGCGAGAATAAATCATCAGCAAAGTTCAGGCACAGGTATCCAATACCGTGAACAACACTGCCGATTAGCAATGCCGTTCTACGACCGAATAGATCTGCGAAATATCCAGAAGGTGCTTCCAGCACGACGATAGTACTGGCGTAGACCGCCTGCAGATAGAAAATCTCGGCGAGACTAAGCCCCTTCGAAATGAAGAAGGGCACGATTACCGGAACGATGATCATGAAGCTATGAAAAAAAGCCAGACCATAGATCAGATTTATGTTTCTGTGCAGTTTATTTTGCACAATAGTTCCCCAGTGCCAGCCATGAATGGCCAGCATTAAATAAAAGATAAGTAAAAAAAAAGACCTCTAGGTATTTAAACGTAGAGGTCTTTTCTTTGTATCGAAGCTCAATAGCTTATTCTTCAGAAAATCACTCCAGGTTTATCTCCCAGTTCTTCACCACGCGCGAACAGAACTGGTGACCTAGTTCGGTCACAGCCGTTAGCATGATGTTGTAAATAGAGTAAGTGTTCATTGTCTTCGCACACATAAAATTTTGATGCGCGGATTGTATGCTCATCTGATCCAAAGTCAAGTATAAGAGTAGATTTTGAAAAACATTCCCATAAGAATATTAAATCAATTGTTATAAAACTTGCCTATTCTTTTTCTGGTTTAGTTTTTCTCCCAGCAAGCGGTAATTCTTCATTTTTTTCATCTCGCAGGAGATACTCAAGAGACGTTCGTTTCTTCGCCCAGATTGAAGCCAGAATTGAGCCGCTAATATTGTGCCATACGCTAAATAGAGCTCCTGGGAGTGCTGCGGTTGCTGAGAAGAACTGAAGAGCCAGAGCTACGCCCAATCCAGAGTTTTGCATTCCTACTTCGATAGCAATAGTCTGGCTCTGCCTGAGATCTAGTCCAAGCAGGCGGCTGACATAAAACCCTCCTGCGATTCCGCTCAAATTATGCAGGATCACCGCTGCCAGAGTCAGCAATCCTACGTCGAGCAATCGTCCGGAATTTAGTGAAACTACAATACCTATTATTAGTAAAATGACGAGTATGGATGCGCTGGGTAAATGCTCTTCAATTTTCAGTACCTGTTTGTGGAAAAAATGATTAACTGAAAAGCCAAGCAAAACTGGAACGAAAACCATCTGAAGAATGCTAAATAGCAATGCTATCGTATCAACGTCTACGGTTTCCGAAAGATAAAAAGTACAAAGTAGAGGTGTGGCTACTACCCCAACCAGTGTCGAAACCATCGTCATGCTGATTGAGAGCGCAACATCTCCCTTTGCCAGATAGCAGATTACATTGGATGCTGTGCCTCCTGCACAACTTCCTACCAACACCATTCCAATTGTTAGTTGGTTGGATAGCTGAAGCATGTTTGCCAAAGTTAGGGCGAGAAAAGGCATGAGCAGGAACTGCAGAAGTACCCCAACAAAGATTGCTCTTGGGTCCTTGGCTATTCGGTAAATATCGTCGCGAGTTAGAGTGAGGCCCATGATGAACATAACAGAGGCCAAAAGCGGAACGATTAAGCCTTCGAGTCTCGAAAATTGAGTATTGAAGTAAAAGGCCGAGATAGAGACAAGAACTGCCCATAAGGGGAACAAATTATTTAGACGCGACATGGATATTCCGGGATAGGCTCATTATGTACTAAGCCAGCTAAGTTCAGGCTGGGTTCATCTGCGATAGTTATTATCAGTAAGAATCAAACAAATAATTCTAATTCTTGTAACTTTTTCGTCCTGGCGGCGTCAATCCTTTAGATAAAAGACGATTCTGCACTAAATGGAGAATTTGTTTGAATTAATCGTACTACGAGCTGTAGTTGAGTGTAGTTAAAACTGTAGTTAAAACCTTAGTACACATGGAAGCTCTAATGATCTATCAAAGCGGGGAAGGACAAATGATTAAAAAGGTACTTTTATTGGCGATGAGCCTGGTTTTGGCAGGATGTCTGGTTACTGTGGACTCCGATTCACGTTCTTTGCAGTCTTCATGGAATGAAGGAGATCTGGCGAGACTGGAATTGGGTGCTAGCGATCAGAATTGGGTAGCCAATACATTTGGCGATCCAATAACAAAACTCAACTATGCTGACGGTACTGAAATTTGGAAATACCGAAACCGTTCCGAGAAGGACACGGAAGTAGGGCTATTTCTGATATTTTCCGTAGATGTTGAAGAAGAAAGAACTGAAACTCTTTCCGTTGAATTTGAAAATGGCGTAGTCATCAATTACTGGGTAGAAGAAGATAGGTTCTAAAAGAGGATCGATTCTAGAAATCAGGCTTTCGAAGCCAGGTTTTAGAAATACCTAGTTTTTAGCGGAGAATAACAAATCTCGGTAGTGTCTTTGATGCTACCGGGTTTGCTTCAGCCAGACTTCAAGGCCTTCCCAGTCCAGACGAAATATATGTCTGGCATCAGGGACCAGTGCCGCATCAACCTTGGCGCCTGCCGCCCGCATCATCTCTGCTTGAGGATCCATGGTGCGATTCCATAAGAAATCGTCCTTCTCTCCTACCCGCAGGTATACAGGTAATCCCTGAAGAGCCTTGGGTGTTGATTCTGGCTTTACTCGCCCTGGAGTGGCTACCACGCCACTAAATTCATCTGGGTTATTCAGCGCTATTTCCAACGCAGCACTGCCGCCACCAGAGATGCCTACTAATAAGGGTTTTCCATTACGCAGGCGGTGTGCCTGGTGCAAATACTCGATGATTCGGGGAAAAACATCGGCGCTGTGCTCAGAAAATCTAATTCCATCTGGGGATATAGGGATCGCTATAGCCCAGCCACGCTCCACAAACTCCTTGCCCAGCCAGAATTGAGCCCTGGCCATGAATTCATTGCTGGAACCCCCAGGTATAAGCATCGCCAAGGGAGGGGCTTGCTGGGTGTTTTCGGGAGCAAAGTATAGAACTTTGAGAGAGACTCCATCTCCCAAGACGAGGGATTCCTCAGAGGCAGCTGCGAACCCGGCAAGAGCTACCAGAAACAGGGCTTGGATGAGATTGAGAGCCTTTGTCATGAAATATCGCCCAATGCATGGGTCTTTTATGGAAATTCAGGTTTACGAGTATATCAATGAATAGAAGCAGCGAATGGCGAGATGAGATGAAACCGCCTTTAGATCCGTTGATTTTCGGGGCTTTTTCTCGGTTTTAGGGCTGTTGTAAGCCCATTATTTGGTCTACTGTAACTTTTTCATTAAGCCCGCGTCTTTATCTACAAATGCAAACAGAATACCGACAGGCAATAGCTCAGCACCGGCAGAAGGTTTATTCCTTTGCCCACTATAGCCTGCGCGCAAAAGAAGATGCGGAAGATGTGACTCAGGAAGTGTTCATCAAGCTGTGGCAGCACTGGCAGAAGATTGATCACAATAAGATTGGGGGCTGGTTGATGAGGGTAGCCCACAACGCGGTAATTGATCATGTGCGCAAACAGCGACCTTCGCAAAACAATGTTGATCAGTACGCAGAAGTTGAAGAACAGGTGGGTTCTGAAAGTGATGAAGGCAACATCGACCAGGAAGTATTCAAGGCTCGATTGCAGGAAGCCATTAAGTCTCTCGATGATCCCTTTAGAAGCATTCTTATTATGCGCGATGTTCAAGGTTTGAGTTATACGGATATTCAGTCGAGTCTGGATATCAGCGAGAGTCAGGTGAAAGTATATCTGCACCGAGGAAGACGAAAGTTGCGCGAGAACGAGAGCCTTAGAAATATGTTTGAGCAACAGTTTGGAAATTCAAAATCACAAAGCAGTTTAAGCAATGATCAGGAACGTTTTAATCGTGAATTAAACGTAACAGGTAAAAGTAATGACAAATAGTAGCGATTCTCAATGTTATTTCGTTCAGTTACAGATAGACGGTTTTCTGGATGGAGATCTGAGTGAAACACAGCAGGGTGTTTTCATGTCACATGTGCATGACTGCGCGGATTGCGCCAAAGAGTTTCGTTTTGCCCAGACTGTCCAGGATGCTGTTCTAGAGCTTCCAAGAGTTGATTGTAATGAGTATGTATTGGAACCAATCCATAGATTGTCCAATTCGGAGACTCAAGGAAATCTTGACTCGTCATCGAGCAATGGTTCTTTTATCAGTCAATTGATGAATTTGATTAATACCGTGCCTGTATTTATGCGAGTCGGTGTTCCTGTCGCTGCAGCCACGGTGCTCGGAATTATGATTAGCTCTTCTCTTTTGAATCAAGGTCAGAATCAGGAATTGTCTGTGCCGCAGGTAGTGGCAGAAGTTAGTCCCCAGTATGCTCCGGAGGAAATCTCTCAAGCCCTGGAAGATCTTAATCTAGCAATTGATTATTTGAATAAGGTGAATCAGCGAACGGAAGTCATGATAAGTGAGCGGTTCCTGGTAAATCCATTGCAGGACTCTTTGAACGCTTCGTTTCAACGAGCAAGACTGAGTGATGATGATCCACTTCAGAATGATCCTATTTAGAAAGTAGACCGGATTCGCTTATACGGCTAATCCGACTGAAAATTTAAAAGTTCGAATTTATTAGTGAGGTAACAATATGAAAATGTTAAAGAAGATAGCAGCAGTAGTATTTATAGCGGGAATTGTTCCCATTTCCATGGCGGCAGACAGCGATATTCAAGACCATCCTGGCTATGTTGATTTCTCTACTCTGAGAGCCATTACCAGTGCTGAGCCCAGTGTGGAAATTAGCCTAAAGGCTCCATTGCTGAATATGGTAACTAACCTTATTCGCAATGAAGACGAAGAGGCGGCTGACTTTATCTCGAAGCTTATGCGAGTGACTGTAAATGTTTTCGAGAGTGAGAATATTGATGTGGATGAGATTTCAGCATCTATGTCCAATATCGCCGACGATTTGGATAATCAGGGCTGGGAGCGTGTAGTCAGGATCCGTGAAGATAGTGATCATGTGGATATTTATTTCAGATTATCCGAAGACTCCGAAGTCATTCATGGTATAGCCTTGATGGTTGCAGAGCCCGGCGAGACAGTGCTGGTCAATATTGTTGGTGACATCTCTGCTGATGATATTAGCGCAGTCGGTCGACGCTTTGATATCGACGAACTGGTGGATATTGAAGTTGATTAGAGAGAGTCTCAGTAATCAATTAATGATTCTCGCCAAAAGGATATTGTGATGAAAAATAGTTTGCTAATCGTTCTTCTCTCGCTGTTTACTGCTTGTATGTCTTTCTCGGATCGCTCAATGCGGCCAGTAAGAGATGCAATTGCAGAGCAGATGCCTGATATAAGATTGGAGAAGGAATTTGCAGTATCTGTGGGTTCGGGGATTTTTAATTTTCTCGACATCATCACAGTCGATGAAGCTAACATTTCGGAAATGGATAGTGTTCAAGTAGCTGTCTATAACGTTCTGCCTGGAGACGGATCCATCGATTTCAATAGCGTCGATTTTGAGCAGACGTTGCTGGCAAAAGACGATAGCCTGCATTGGGAAACTATAGTCAGAGTGCGAGACTCAGAAGAGCAGGTATGGGTTCTGGTAGGCATGAATTTGAATGAAAACACATTGGATGCGGTAGCCGTATTTTCACTGGATAAAGATCAGTTAGTGCTTATCAATGTGGATGGTGACCTTGATGAAATGCTTGAATTTGCATTGGAGCCGGCCTCCTCACGCCGGCACGGCAAACACGCGGGCTAATAGAACTATTCAGATATAGTTTACGCAGTTTTCTTTTTGGATTTACTTATTTGAACGGAAACGGATTTGAAAGAGGGTGTCCTACTGCGGACATCCAATTGCTGCGGAATTAGCACATTCGCTTCAGGGAAATAACACATTACATTCCCTCTTCTTATTGAATATTCCGCCAGTTCTAAATTCCGCATAATCCCAGTTTCATTCGAGACGTCGATTTTCTCTTCAACACTAAACCCCATCTCTTCAATATCTTCAGGATTCATGAATAGTACCTGACGATGAGCCTGCCCCCGGTAGACATCTTCTTCGCTATATATAATTGTGTTGAATTGACCTTCACTGCGAACGCTGGTTAGAGTGAATTCATGTGGGGCAGAGCTTGTCTTGCGCTGCCAATCAGTGTTTTCGGGAATTCTAAATGAAGCTCGGCCGCTTCTAGTCGGGAATTCCGGCTTGCTTAGATGTCGGCCATCAATATGAAACTCTTGCTTGCTTTCATCGAGCTTCGCCATGGCTTCAAATCCAGGAACCAGTTTGGAAATCGCCCGGCGGATAGACTTGTGTTTGCTAAATTCCCTGAAATCAAAGCACTCTGAGTCGACGACTCGAGAAGCAATGTTGCTGACAATATCTACCTCTGAGAGTAAGCCTTCTATTCGGTCGAACCCGCCGTCACTCATTCGAACATAGTTGAACATGGATTCTTGCGTTGTAGGCTGGCTCTCCTCATCGCGTACTTTTATGGGCAGGATAAGGTTTTCGCCCTCAACACCATTTATATGGGTTTGATTAAGAGTGGAGTTAATCATTACTTTAAAGGGGATGGCGTCGAGCGCCTTGGAGGAAAAAGCGGTATCGGGATTGGCCGAAAACAAATTCCCGCCCAGAAGTAGGGCGAAATCAATGTCATTTTTCGCGGCAGCCTGCACGCAGGCAAGAGTATCCATGCCTTCATAAGTCGGCAAGCTGACTGCATATTCTCTTTCGATAGCTTCAAAAAGAGATGTTTTTAGTTTGGGTGTAAACCCCATTGAGCCCACACCCTGAACATTACTATGTCCTCGCAGCGGTAATAGCCCCTTGCCAGCACCACCAATCATTCCCCTCAGTAGGGCTAGATTGGCTACGGCTTCAATATTGTCAGTGCCATTACTGTGATGTGTCAGTCCCATGCCCCAGGAAAACACGGTTTTCTCCGAATCCTTGTAGAGTTGAGCGAGCTCGTCAAACTGATGCCGCTCCAAGCCGGATTCTCTGCAGATATCTGCCCAAGACAGAGTATTGATGAAATTTTCGTAGGCTTCGTAATCCAGACAGTGATGCTCGATGAATTGCTGGTTCACATCTCCGGACTCAATCAGGGATTTCGCAATTCCACTAATTAACGCAACATCGCCACCAACATTGGGTTGGAAATAATGAGAAGCAACATCTCCGCCACCGCTGATCATGGATTTGAAATTGCTCGGGGAGGCAAAGCGCACAAGTCCAGCTTCGCGGGCGGGATTGATAACTACTACCTTACCGCCGCGCTGTCGGCATTCCAGAAGTACTTTTACAAATCGTGGATGGTTAGAGGCTGGATTAGCGCCGAAGACAAAAATGCAGTCAGCCTGATGTAAATCTCCGTATCTGATTGTCGCAGTCCCTGTCCCGATGCTATTCACCAGGCCAACTCCGGAGGCCTGGTGACAATAGTAGGAGCAGTTGTTGACGTGATTGCTGCCAAAGAGACGAGCAAAAAGCTGGAGGATGAAGGCGGCCTCATTGGATGAGCGGCCGGAACCGTAAAAGAAACACTTCTCAGGATCCGAGGCTTTCATTCTGGAGGATACTATTTCGAAAGCGTCAACATAGGAAATGGCAACATAGGATTTCTCTCCAGCTTTCTTATACAGCGGTGTGGCTAAGCGGCCGAGATTTTCGAGTTGCTTTCCGCTGAGTTCTCCTAATTCTGCTATGGAATTTTGTTCGAATATTTCCCTAGGTATGGGGTCACGTATATCACTTAATTGAGCTTGAATGTTCTTATTACAGATTTCAATTCTATTGCTGTATTCATTGTGAAGACCTCCTCGCTGGCCTCCAGTGCCGAACGCGCAGGCTTTACAGGTATTTTTTGATCGTACGGCAGCGGCCAGGTTGGCGGCACCGACTTTACGAGCACAGGACATGACGTAGTTGATTGCCTTGAATCCACCACCAGTGATCGGTTTGTTGCTAGTTTGTGAGATAGGGGCTACTCCGCAAGGAATCTATGGATTAAGTCCGTCTATTTCCATTCGTTCACTGCTGGCGACTGTTACCACTAGTCCGTCGAGAGTGGTAAAAGTGCGCTCGCCCAGTTGGTACTTATAGACCTCATAGGTCACGGTATCCGCTTGATTGTCACCGTGTAGAGTTACCGTAAGAATCCTGTGGTCATCTTGCCAGTCGAAGTAATAGAGGGCGCAGGCCAAGCCTATTGTAAGCGCGAGAAACATATAGGCGCCGAGGCGAAGATCTGCGCTCAGGGTTGATGTCTCCTGTATGTCAGATTCGATCTTGTTTTCTGAATTATCTTGCTGTTTCCGCGCTTTTGGAGAATTATCCTTGGATTCTTTCATATTGCGCTGCCGAACATAGATGTACGCAGTGATGGAGACCAGTAGAGTTAGAAGGATCTTGCCTAGCATGGCTGAAGCCTGTAGTCGGATTGAGCGGAATAATAGCAGTGGCTTATCTTTTATTGCCAGTCTTTCTATATAACTGACGCTATAACAAGTGACTCTGCTGCGAGCCATTCCTATACAGGTTTTCGCTGAGTTGATTCGCGGGCTTTCATTGAGGCCAAGGCTGGCCGATGCCATAATCCCAACTATATATTACTCTCAGGGAAAATTATTTAGAGTATGCAGGGTCTTACTAGTTATGAAAGTAGTTACGAATGTCGTCATGAGGGTTCCGGAATCAAGCGAAACCTTGTTGTCAGTGCCACATTATGAATGAAACTGAAGCCTCGTCCCATGTGGCTTCAGGTATGCCGCCTTTGGATTTGTCTGGTAAAACAACTTCCTTTTTCGAATTCTGGCCTAGCTGGTTAATGTACTTTCCTGTTGGTGTGCAGTGGTTGTTATATTCCATTCGCTATCGCAGTCTCAGTCTTCCGCTTATTGCGAATCCTGCAATTTTCTTATCGGGGATGGTTGGAGTAGCTAAATCCGATGTGTTTGAGTCGGCAGGGAAGTATGCGCGTCAATATATACTTCCATGGGTTTTGCTGGAAATTGAGAGTGATGATGGGGATAAACACTACCAACAAGCACTAGAAAACCTCGAACAAGCCGGTTTTGATTTTCCATTGGTGGCAAAACCTAATATGGGGTGCCGGGGAGCGGGCGTTAAATTGCTAGCCGATGAGAATGAACTCCTTATGTATATCAAGGATTTCCCCAAAGGAGGTTGCATTCAATTTCAAAAACTAAGCCAGTGGGAAGCTGAGGCCGGCGTATTCTATGTTCGTCATCCAGACGAGAGTAAGGGACAGATCACATCGCTTACCCTTAAATACACACCCTATGTTACTGGTGATGGTGTCTCCACATTGAGTGCTTTGGTAGGTGCCGATTCAAGGGCGGGGGAACTTCTTCATCTATACAGAGAGCGCCACTCAGCACGCTGGCAAGATGTAATTCCAGAAGGTGAGGATTATCGGCTGGTATTTTCAGCCAGTCACTGTCGAGGGGCGGTGTTCAGAGATGCGGCTCATCTAATTGACTCTAAATTGACCCATTCTCTGGATAAGATATTCGAAGACATACCAGGTTTCTATTACGGTCGGCTTGATCTGAAATTCAAGAATACCGAGGATCTCACCATGGGTAAGAACTTTGAGATAATTGAAATCAATGGAGCAAGTTCAGAGTCGATAAATATATGGGACCGCAATACTGGCTTGGGCCAGGCTATTAAGACTCTGTTGCAGCAATATGGCACGCTGTTTAAACTAGGCCATGCTAACCGACGTCAGGGACATAAGCCTCCCGGTATCATGGCTCTCTATAAAGCCTGGCGTCACGAAAAAGAGCTAGTTAGGCAGTACCCTGAAAATGACTAATCCTTGCAGAATCCCACTCAAGCCCCGCGCACTTGCTGCCAGTCTCGAATTTGCTCTGGGCCTGGATAAACTGGGCAAGATCTATGACGAGCGTCCGCCAAACTCCACGCCTCACGAATTTCTAAAATATACCCTGGATGCTCTGGGCGTTAGCCTGCGAATAAATAACACAGAAAACCTTGATGAGATTCCTCGCTCAGGTCCGCTGCTAATCGTTGCCAATCACCCCTTGGGCGGATTGGAAGGCGTTGCCATTGCTCACGTGATAGCCAGTATCAGGCCGGATTTGCAGGTGTTGACCAACGAACTGCTACGTCGCATTCCGGAGTTAGCAGATATATTTATAGGGGTTGATGTCTTGTCCTCAAATGCATCAGGAAATGTTGGCGGCATTAAACAGGTACACAGACACCTCAAGAATGATGGTGCCGTACTTATTTTCCCTGCAGGTATGGTTTCCGCTTACGAGCATAGTCAGCGCAGGATTCAGGATAGACCTTGGAATCGATTGGTTGGTCAATTGATCAAACGTTATCAGTGTACTTGTTTGCCGGTTCACGTAGGCGGCAGAAACAGTCGTTTGTTTTATGGTGCCGGTCTTATTCATCCCCGTCTGCGAACTGTGCTACTGCCCAGGCAATTAGCGAATAAGCAGGGCTTTGAGCTTCCTCTTACTTTTGGCAAGCCGGTTCCTGCAACAGAATTACGACTTCTGCAAAGTCCGATAGCTATAACAGAATACATACGGGTAAGTACCGAAGCACTGGGCCCCGAAGCGATCGTGCAGGCAAAATCCGATCATCAAGGCATCGATGAACTTCCTCTTAAGGAAATGGATGAAGGACTGGAATCTACTCTTTCCGATCTTCAGCAATATAGGCTCATAGAGCATGAGGAGTTCGATGTCTATTGCGCTCCCTTTGAGAGCCTCGGCGAGATCATGGAGCAAATTGCAGTTGCTCGAGAGGTAACCTTCCGTTCGGTAGGTGAGGGCACAGGCCTGTCTAAAGACTCTGACGAGTTTGATCCTCATTATCTGCATCTGTTTCTCTGGGATAAGGCTAATCATCGAATAGCTGGTGCCTATCGGGTAGGTCTGGTTGACGAGATCGTAGCTAAGTATGGCGTTAAGGGACTTTATAGCCGTTCGTTGTATGAATACGATGAGGAGTTTATTAATCAATTGGGTTCAGCTGTAGAGATGGGCAGGTCCTTTATCCATCCCGACTACCAACGCAAACCTGTTGCTCTTAACCTGCTGTGGCGGGGAATTGGGCGAATATTAGTGGAGAATCCGCGCTATCACACATTATTTGGCTCGGTAAGTATCTCGAGGGAATATAGCGACCTGGCAAGATCGCTGATAGCCGATGCCATGCTAACTAATTTCCGGGCTAGTGAATTTGATCAGTTGGTGAAGCCTCTATTGCCTCACAAAGTACACAACAGAGTATGGACAGAAAACATGCTAACGGAGTTAGCTAATGTTAAAATGCTCAGCAAGTTGATCGGTCGGTGTAATCCCGGCAAAGGTGTGCCGGTATTGCTGCGCCACTATCTCTCGGTTAATGGGAAACTGGTTTGTTTTAATCTGCACCCCAATTTCAGTGACTCACTGGAAGGACTGATAATTGTAGATGCGCGGCAGACCGACGCGAAGACCCTAACTCGATTTCTCGGCAATGAAGGATATGAGCACTTCATATCCTTTCACAAATTGGAAGAAACAGCCTAAACATGCAAAAGTTGTCCTCAATATTAAAGATTCTCCTTTCAGGGCTGTTGCTAATCGCTGCCTTGGCGACAGCAGTGAACTTGATCCTGCTTACTATGCGTCCTGAGACCATTTCCGTAGTGAATGCTCTGATTGGGCAGGGTGTGATTATTATCGCCCTGTTGGCCTTTTCGAGGGTTATGTTCCGGAAAGGAAAGGCAGGGCTGACTTCAACAGGAAATCCCCCGGAAAACGAGTAAACCGCCCTTGGGCCTGACTTTTCCTGGTTCCACGAGTCTCACTTCAGTAACAATCAATCCTGCACAGTTTCTGGATAAAAGAGTATAATTTCGCGCTTTTCCGGTACGTCACTGAATATGATCATTTTTGAAGATCCGAATCGTTTTTCTCAGTTGCAGCAGAGCTGCGTCGCCACCATTGGTAAGTTTGATGGCGTGCACCTTGGTCATCAGTTAATACTGGACCAGCTCAAACAGAAGGCTGAGCAATTTAGCCTGCCTTCTCTGGTAATTCTGATAGAGCCCCATCCTGAGGAGTTTTTTGCTGCCTCGGCTGATGATTGTCCGGCGCGCCTGACAGTGGTTTCGGAAAAATTAGAATTGCTGGAGAGTTTTGGAATCGACTATGTGTTTCAGCTCAAATTTAATCGTGAGCTGAGCCAGCTATGTGCCGATGACTATATTAAGGATATTCTGGTTAATGGATTAGGCATCGCCAGTTTTATCGTGGGCAATGATTTCCGCTTTGGTCACAAGAGAGGGGGAGACTTTTCCCTGCTGCGCCAACGGGGAGAGGAGTACGGCTTCGAAGTCGTTGAAACGGCAGCTTACGAGCGCAATGGTCTGCGAATAAGCAGTACTTACATCCGCGAAGAATTGGCTAAGGCAAATTTTGATTTAGTTGAACAATTGCTTGGACGTGCGTTTTCCATCAAGGGAGAAGTGGTACAGGGACAGCAATTAGGGACAGGCCTGGGTTTTCCCACTTGTAATATAAATCCTCAACGGCAAAAAATACCTCTTGTCGGTGTGTATGCTTGTGAAGTCAGGTTGGGGGATCGCTTCCACCCGGCAGCAGTAAATATTGGGTATAGGCCAACTATTAGTAATGCTGATGGTTCAGCGTTATTAGAAGCACATATTCTGGATTTCAATGAAGATCTCTATGGCAAAACCATTGAAGTGATTTTCAGAAAAAAGATTAGAGATGAAGTTAAATTTGATGGACTCGAGGCATTGAAACAACAAATCGCTGCCGATGTCGATCAGGTAAGAGAGCTTTTAAACGGAGTTTCACAGTAGCTATTTGCATAGCGCAAAATCAAGAAGTACTAAGACCATGAGTGATTACAAAGACACATTGAATCTTCCCCATACGGATTTCCCGATGAAGGCGAGCCTCGCCCAACGGGAGCCCGGTATGTTGGCAAACTGGCAAGAGCTGGATCTCTATAAGCGAATTGCTGAAAAGAATGCTGGCAAACCAAAGTTCATTCTTCATGATGGGCCTCCCTATGCAAATGGTGAGCTGCATCTTGGTCATGCGATTAATAAATCACTGAAGGACTTCGTAGTAAAGGCCAAGTCCTTAAACGGCTTTGACGCGCCATATATCCCAGGTTGGGACTGCCATGGCCTGCCTATTGAACACAATGTGGAAAAAAAGAAGGGTAAGGCGGGGCAAAAAATATCCCATGCCGACTTCCGAACTGCTTGTCGAGAATATGCCGCCAAGCAAGTAGAAATTCAGAAAAAGGGTTTTATTCGTCTCGGTGTTTTAGGTGACTGGGACAACCCCTATCTGACAATGAACTTTAACAATGAAGCAGATATTGTCCGCTCTCTGGGAAAAATTGTTGCCAACGGGCATTTGGTCAAGGGATACAAGCCAGTCTACTGGAGTGTCGTGGGAGCCTCAGCTCTGGCTGAGGCGGAAGTTGAGTATCAAGACAAAACTTCATTCGCTATCGACGTACGCTTTGCTGCCAATGATGCGCAATCGTTGTTATCCATTTTTGGCGTTGATGCCTCAAGCGATAGCCTATCAGTTGTTATTTGGACTACAACACCGTGGACGCTGCCTTCAAATCAAGCAGTTTGCCTCCATGCTGAATTGCAATACGCTCTGGTTCGCTGCGATCTGGAAAACGGAAGTGAACTATTGATTTTGGCCAAAGACATGGTGGGCACAATCATGGCCAGGTACAAGTGCGAGAATTATGAAATTCTGGCAGAAGTATCCGGTGAGGCTCTGGAAAATCAACAACTGCAGCATCCATTCGTGGAAAGGAATGTCCCTGTAATTCTTGGTGAGCACGTGACTACGGAAGCTGGTACAGGTGCGGTACATACAGCGCCAGATCATGGCGTTGACGACTTTAATGTCGGTAAGAATTATGGTCTTGGCACTCTTAATCTGGTGGATGAAAATGGTGTCTTCACGTCGGCGGCGGGGGACTTTGCTGGCGGGCATGTTTACAAAGTAGATGAAGATGTCATCGAGAAGTTGAAAGAAAACCAAGCGCTGGTCGCCGTGGAAAAAATCACTCACAGCTATGCTCATTGCTGGCGAACTAAAACCCCACTTATATATCGTGCCACGCCTCAGTGGTTTATAAGCATGAGTGAAAAGGATTTACTGGGTTCAGCCCTGGATGCAGTGCAGGACATCAATTGGCTGCCGGATTGGGGTAAGGCTCGCATGGAGTTGATGCTTAAGGGCAGCCCTGATTGGTGTGTTTCCAGACAGCGAACCTGGGGAGTTCCAATTACCTTGTTTGTGAATAAAGAATCCCAAGAGCTTCATCCGGATATGCCGGCGCTTATCGAACAAGTTGCTCAGAGAATCGAAAAAGAGGGAATCGAAGCCTGGTTTCAATTGGAGCCCGAAGAATTATTGGGTGACGATGCTTCGCTCTATGAGAAAGTTACAGATACTCTTGATGTCTGGTTTGATTCTGGAGTAAGCCATTATTCGGTAATGTCGAAGAGAGATGAACTCAGCTACCCGGCAGATTTATATCTCGAAGGTTCGGATCAGCATCGAGGTTGGTTTCAATCATCTTTGAAAACAGCAATCGCGATGAATGGAACCGCACCCTATAAGGAAGTGTTAACCCATGGATTTTTCGTTGATGCGGAAGGGCGCAAGATGTCCAAGTCCATTGGTAACACGGTAGCTCCTGAGAAAATATTTCAGCAATACGGTGCAGACATACTGCGACTCTGGGTAGCGGCTACAGATATCCGCGGAGAGATGACTGTCTCAGATGAGATATTCAAACGTGTCGCAGACTCCTATAGACGAATCAGAAACACATCTCGTTTCATGTTATCTAATCTTAGTGGTTTTGATCCGGCTACAGACTTACTTGCGCCCGATGACATGATTGCGCTGGATTACTGGATTACCAGACAGTGTCAGCTTCTTCAAAAAGAAGTGATTGGCCATTATGAAAATTACAATTTTTTGAATGTGTATCAGAAAATTCATAACTTCTGTGTTATCGAATTGGGTGGCTTTTATCTCGACGTGATAAAGGATCGTCAGTACACCTGTCAGAGTGACAGTGTAGCGAGGCGTTCAACGCAAACCGCGCTGTACCATATTTTGGAAATGTTTAGCCGCTTGATCGCACCAATTCTAAGTTTCACCGGTGATGAGATATGGAAGAGTATTCCTGGAGAGCGAGCAGAGTCCGTATTTCTTTCAAATTTCAGTGAGTCAGAAGCAGAATATCCTGAGTCCGCGGAATTGAATGATGCATTCTGGCAGAAACTTATGGCAGTGAAGACTGCGGTAAATAAAGAACTCGAAGCGAAACGGGCGGAGAAGTCTGTAGGCGCCAGCCTGAGTGCGGAAGTAGATTTATATTGCGATTCCCAGACGGCAGAAATTCTCAATCGTCTGGGTTCAGAACTTCGCTTTGTGCTCATAGTATCAAGAGTTGGCGTGTCTCCTCTCGAAGAAGCTCCTGCCACGGCTATTGCATCTGAAGCAGATGGATTGAAAATTGTGGTGAAGGCTTCCGATCATGAGAAGTGTGAACGCTGCTGGCATCATCGTGAAGATGTCGGAAGCGATGCCAAGCATCCGGAACTCTGTCAGCGCTGTGTGGAAAACATCGAAGGCGAGGGTGAATATAGAAGTTTTGCCTGATTATGGACTCTTGCCTAATAGAATCCTCCTGTCGAGTTAGTCTTCATTTTTCGCTGTCACTGACAAATGGTGAAACGATCGATTCCAACTTCGAGGGAAAACCCGCTAGTTTCCGTCTCGGAGACGGAAGTATGTTGCCTGGCTTTGAACAAAAATTGCTAGGCCTTTGTGCTGGTTCTGAGCTGGAAGTTCTTATACCTGCAGAGCAGGCGTTCGGAGAAATCAATTTAGGCAATCAGCAGTGCTTTGCCATTGCCAAGTTTAGAAATTTACTGGAAGATGAGCTGATGCCTGCCGAAATCGGCAGTGTGGTGTCGTTTAAAGATGCCGGTGGCTTTGATTTGCCCGGTGTTGTTTTCAAAATAACTGATGAGTCTGTTTATGTTGACTTCAATCATCCCCTTGCCGGCAGGGAAATTCTGTTTAAAGCGAAAATTGTATCTGTAATGCCCGCCGACGTTAACGCAGTCGAAATCAAATTGTAATTCCAGCTCTAATTTTTATTCTAACTTTTGGTTTAACTCTAATATTAACCGCAGCTCAAATTTACAACGATGAATATTCAAATATCCTCAAACTCTGAAGCATCTATCAGGTTGGCAAACCCCAGGGGGTTTTGTGCCGGCGTTGATCGCGCAATCGATATAGTTAATCGCGCTCTCGATATATTTGGTGCGCCTATTTATGTTCGTCATGAAGTAGTGCATAACAAGTTTGTGGTGGATACTCTGCGTACACGAGGAGCCATATTTGTCGATGAACTGGAAGACATTCCGCTTATTGATAGCGAAGGTCGATCTTCTATCGTGGTTTTCAGCGCCCACGGCGTATCTCAGGCCGTAAAGGAAGAAGCCGAAGACAAGGGCTACAAGATATTTGATGCAACTTGTCCTCTGGTTACAAAAGTTCATCTTGAGGTGATCAAGTTTAGTAAGGACGGCAGAGAATGTGTTCTCATCGGTCATCAATTCCATCCGGAAGTGGAAGGCACAATGGGGCAGTACGATGAGTCTGCCGGCGGCAAAATCTATCTGGTTGAATCTGTCGCAGATGCCCTGGGCCTGCAGGTTCAAAACCCGGATAATCTTTCCTATGTCACCCAGACCACTTTGTCCATGGATGATACGTCCAAGGTCATCGATGCCCTGCGGGGTCGATTTCCATCCATTCAGGGCCCACGAAAGAAAGACATCTGTTATGCCACGCAAAACCGCCAGGACGCTGTTAAGCAATTGGCACTGGAATGTGATCTCTTATTGGTTGTCGGCTCGCCTAATAGCTCCAATTCGAATCGACTAAGGGAGCTGGCTGAACGACTAGGCTGTGTCTCTTACCTGATAGACAGTGTGGATGACATCGAGACAAGCTGGTTCGAAGACAAGTCCAGGTTTGGCATTACAGCAGGTGCCTCGGCGCCAGAGGTTCTGGTTGAGCAAGTCATCGAGAAGCTGCGGGAGATCTGTCACGTGGCTCCCGAAGAGTTAGAAGGAGTCGAAGAAAACATTGTCTTCAGCATGCCTCGAGATTTACGGGAATAAGCCTGTAGCATTGAGCGGCAGTCTTAGGGCATGAGCTAAAAACTCAGCACTCAGTATCATCCTCCCAAGGGAATTCTTCCTAAGCTATCCAATTAATCTTTTGCGATATATTATATCTAGCCAGAATACAGCAGCTGGCTTCTTGAATGCTTGATTACTTGAAAATTGGCGTGATATCTAAATCGGCTTGTGTGCTGCTGCTGTCTTTCTTATTGTTAGCCTGTTCCAAGACCAACCCCGAAATCACAATCGATACTACTAAGGAATCCAAGATCGAAAGTATGCGAGAAACTCCTGCCCCCGGCGTAGCCCTTGAGCTTGCAGAGCAAAGATTGCAGTCGGTCTCAGGGCTTGTCTACGATCTGCAATTGAGTGTGCCCAGAGAAGCTTCTCAAGCCTTATTGGGCAATATAAGGATAAGCCTCAATGTGGTCGATACCGGTGAGCCTTTGGTATTGGATTTTCGCGCCCCAGCGGATCATGTTTTCTCACTTAGTCTCGACGATGCGGACGTGGACTATTCAGTTACACCTGATCATATTGTTATTCCTGCCTCGGCGTTTACAGCTGGGGATCATGAAATTCAGATTGAATTTCAAAGTACCGATGCGGCGCTGAATCGCAACGAAGACTTTCTCTACGCGCTATTTGTTCCCGATAGGGCATCCACCGCATTTCCTGTTTTTGAGCAGCCAAGTCTGAAGGCCCGTTTTAATCTAACTCTGGATATTCCTGCTGAGTGGGAAGCTGTTTCCAATGGCGCGCAATTATCTCGAGAAGAATCCACAGAGGGTAGGCATAGTCTTCGATTTGATGAGACTCTTCCAATTAGTACCTATCTGTTTTCTTTTGCTGTTGGTGAGCTACAAGTAGATTCGGCGGAACGAGACGGACGGCAGTTAGTCATGTATCACCGGGAAACTGATGCTGAAAAATATCAACGCAATCGTGATGCAATCTTTGATCTCCATGCCACCGCTCTGACCTGGCTGGAGGAATATACCGGCATCCCTTATCCTTTTGACAAATTTGCTTTCTTTGCTGTGCCGTCATTTCAGTTTGGTGGAATGGAACACCCTGGAGCAATTTGGTATCGTGCTTCCAGCCTATTCCTAGACCCTACAGCTTCCCGTACTCAAGAACTAAGACGGGCTAGTCTTATTGCCCATGAAACTGCGCATATGTGGTTTGGAGACTTGGTCACAATGCGCTGGTTCAATGACGTATGGATGAAAGAAGTCTTCGCCAACTTCATGGCTGCAAAGATTGCCGGGCCCGCATTCCCGGATTTGAATTTGCCTCTACGCTTCTTTCAGGCACATCATCCAACGGCGTATAACGTAGATCGTACTGAGGGTACAAATCCTATACGGCAGCCGCTGGAGAATCTTAGTGATGCCGGTTCTCTTTACGGAGCTATCATCTATCAGAAAGCGCCGGTTGTAGTTCAACAGTTGGAACAGTTGATTGGTGAGGATCAATTACGTGAAGGCCTGCGACTCTATCTTCAGCAATTCCCCTACGGAAATGCCACCTGGTCAGACTTGGTTACTATTCTGGATTCACTTAGCGAACAAGATTTGCAGGGTTGGAGTGAAGTATGGGTGAACGAGACCGGGCGACCACGCATAAGTAGCGAGTGGGGCGATGGTGGTGTCACTATTAGACAGGCTGACAGTAATGCTCAACGTAATCAGATTTGGAATCAGCCCGTGGTATTGGCGGTAGCAGTGGATGGAGAAGTTTCCGAATATCGAGTTCAGATGGAGGATAGCGAGGCTTTTCTTCCTCTTGAGGCATCCTCTCTGCCCGATTTTATTATTGCTGGAGCGGACGGTATCGGATACGGACGCTTCGTGTTGGATGATCGCAGTCGCAATTCCTTGCTCGGCAATATTCATCAATTGGAGAATCCGATTCATCGCTCAGTAGCTTGGCAAACTTTGTTTGAGGAAGTGTTGGAAGGGACACTGACAGCAGTGCAGTTTATGGACGCAGCGACCATAGCTGTTGAACAAGAGAGCGATGAACTGCTTATTCAGCAGGTACTAGGCTTGTTGCGAAATGTTTACTGGCAATTTCTCAAGGATGGCGAGCGAAGAGCGATGAGCCTGGAGATCGAGACTTCGTTATGGGAAGCATTGGACCGTGCGGTCACCCCGGGAAGGAAAGGGCCATATTTTTCTACATTGCTTAGCGTAACTCTATCGGAAGACGGGGTCTCTCACTTGCAGCGCATCTGGCAAGGAGATGAGACCCCAGAAGGCCTGCCTCTACAGGAACAACAGTATATCAATCTGGCCGAAGCCCTGGCTCTGCGAAATGTCGAAGCTGCGAGAAATATTCTTGATATTCAGGAGCAGCGTATTACTAACCCGGATCGACTGGCCCGCTTCCAATTTGTAAGGCCGGCGCTCAGTGCCGATGCAACAGTCCGTGCATCTTTGTTTCGGACATTTACCGATGTAAGAGTTCGCCGACGTGAATCATGGGTGCTGAATGCTATGTCGGCGATTCACCATCCCATTCGCAACGAGGAATCGATTGCGCTACTGGCCGATAGTTTGAACTTGGTGGAGGAGATCCAGCGAACCGGGGATATCTTTTTCCCCTTGAACTGGTTGAATGCTACTTTGGGTGGTTATAGTTCAAGCGAAGCTGCGGGAATTGTTGACGTATTCCTTGAGGAAAACCCTGAGTTAGCTCCGCGATTGCGTGGAAAGGTATTGCAGGCGGTTGATGATCTCTATCGAGCAGTTGATCTCGATGCTGCGGCTGGGCTCTAGTGTGCGGCTTAGTTCTTAGAGCTAGTTCTCCGGCACGGTGATATTTAACTCAGCGGTAAATAACATGGTTCTATCCAGATCTCTCTCTGCCCACTTGAATAATGTAGCAGTATCCTGAGTCACCAGATCATCAAATACCGTTAAAACTGGCTTAGTGAGCCGATTAACATTTTCTGAATAGGAATAGGACGGCTGGCTTTTTCATACATTCCTGCTGTCTGTAATCAAATTCTTGCTGATTATTTCCAAATGCCAATAGGCCTCTTCCGAATTCATCGTTGGTTTCTGCCATTTCAACAATTTTGCTTCGAAGCAATTCGAAATTATCCTCGTTTTCACTTATTAAGGTCTGCACCGATTTGCGGAAATCAAGTGCGGGCGGACCAAATTGGCCTAAGTCGAGGGAGTCCTGAGTGTTTTGATAAATAGCATTGTCTAGAAAAACAGGAAAACAGCTAGTCTTTTGGATCTTCGTGCGAGCCTCGTTAGATAATCGACAATCCACATCGAAGTCATCATCGTCATTTAGCTCGTTGAAATCAGAAAAGAGCCGGTCTTTCATCTGTCGTAACTGAATTCTGAGTGAGTGCATGGTCCGGTTTGAAATAACGATAATTGATTCGATTTGTCGGGAGCTTTCACTTTGCGTCTGAGACAGCTGATCTAGTGCTTGGTCCTGCGCGGAGGCAGACATAGAGACTATTAGGAATGCGAAGCCGGCTAAAAATTTCATTACTGGTTTCCTCTCTTGTGAGTGACACCCATTAATACTATTTTTGAGGAGCAGCCTTTTTAAGTTACGATTTACAAATCATCAAGCTGCTCTAACTTCTGAGACAAGGCAGTGAGAGCCGATTCCATCTTCGCCTGTTTGCCTCTTTCTTTTTCTACCACTGCTTCCGGTGCATTGTCTACAAATTTTGCATTTGATAGCTTGCCGCCGACCGCTTTAAGACCAGACTCCAGCTTAGCGATTTCCTTCTTTAGGCGCGCTCTTTCGGCCTCAGTGTCGATGAGGCCAGCCATCGGCACCAGAATTTCCAAATTACCATGGAGCTGGGTCGCTGCAGGGGGAGCATCTTGCTCATTGCCGAGCCATTCAATACTTTCCAGCTTCGCCAGTTTAATCAAATACAGGCGATAGCTTTCAAGCCTGGCTTGATCCGTTTCGTCACCCTTGCGCAGAAATACCGAAATAGCTTTGGCGGGGGAAATATCCATTTCACCACGAATATTTCGAATACCTATAATCACCCCTTTAATCCATTCAATGCCTTGTTCTGCTGTATCGTCTACATTTTCAGCAGAGAAAACTGGATAGGGCTGCAACATAATGCTGTCGCCTTCGATCCCCTGAAGAGGTGCAACTCGTTGCCAGATTTCTTCGGTGATGAACGGCATGAACGGATGTAGGAGTCTTAAGCTTTTTTCAAGAATAGATACTAAGACATATCGTGTTGCCTGGGCGGCCTCCGGGTTATTGTCTTCGTCCCAAAGTACCGGCTTGGAGAGTTCAACATACCAATCGCAGTATTCATTCCAGATAAACTCATGCAGAGTCTGGGAAGCCAGATCGAACCGATAATTCTCCATCGATTCTTCGATAGATTTTGCCGTCTGCTCAAACCTGCTGATAATCCACTTGTCAGCAATTGATTGGTGACTGCTATCTGCTGCGCCGAGTTTTTTATCTTCGGCATTCATCATCACATAACGTGCCGCATTCCATATCTTGTTACAGAAGTTACGATATCCCTCAGTTCTTCCAAGATCGAAATTAATGTCTCTACCTGTGGAAGCTAGAGAATAGAATGTGTAGCGGAGAGCATCGGTGCCGTAGCCGGCTATGCCTTCGGGATATGAGTCTCTAGTTAATTTGTCGATCTTTGCTTTGAGCTGGGGCTGCATCATATCTGCAGTTCTTTTCTCGACGAGTTCTTCCAGTTCAATACCGTCGATTATGTCGATTGGGTCGAGGATGTTTCCCTTTGACTTGGACATCTTGTCGCCGTGCTCATCCTTGATCAGCCCAGTGATATAAACTTTCTTGAAAGGTATTTCGCCGGTGAATTTCAGAGTCATCATAATCATCCGGGCAACCCAGAAGAAAATGATATCGAAACCGGTTACCAATACATCGGTAGGGTGGAAGCGGTCAAAAAATTCCCGGTCGTCGGGCCAGCCCAGGGTTGAGAAAGTCCACAGTGCTGAAGAGAACCAAGTGTCCAGTACGTCTTCGTCCTGGCGTAGAGGCAAATCATCAGCTAGCCCATTCTTGCTTCGAGCCTCAGTCTCTGTTTTGCCTACATAGACATTGCCCTCCTCGTCATACCAGGCCGGGATTCGATGCCCCCACCATAATTGACGGCTTATGCACCAGTCCTGAATATTGCGCATCCATGCAAAATAGGTATTTTCCCAGTTCTTGGGAACAAACTCGATATCCCCATCTTCCACTGCCTTAATGGCCGGGTCGGCCAGAGATTGAATAGCCACATACCATTGGTGAGTGAGGTAGGGCTCGATGATGACGCCGCTGCGATCTCCTCTGGGAACTTTTAGTTTATGGGGGTCGATTTTCTCCAGGAGGCCGAGTGCCTCCATGTCCGCTACTACTTTTTTGCGGGCATCGAAGCGGTCCATACCCTGATAAATCTCAGGAGCGTTCTCATTAATGGCGGCTTCGTTGGTCAGGATGTTGATTATTTCGAGGTCATGGCGCTTGCCAACTTCGTAGTCGTTGAAGTCGTGAGCAGGTGTAATTTTCACACAGCCTGTTCCAAATTCTGGGTCTACATACTCATCGGCGATCACTGGAATTTGCCGGTCACATAGAGGCAAGTCGACAAACTTCCCAACTAATTCTGCATAACGTTCGTCTTCTGGGTGCACCGCGATTGCAGAATCTCCTAGAAGAGTTTCCGGTCGGGTAGTAGCAATGGTGATGAACTTGGTTTTGTCATCACTGAGTGGATATTTGAAATGCCACAGAAAACCATCTTCCTCTTCTGAGATAACTTCAAGATCGGAAACGGCTGTGTGTAAATCAGGGTCCCAATTTACCAGACGGTTGCCTCGATAAATCAGGCCTTCCTCGTAGAGGTCGATGAATACTTTTTCAACGACTTTGGAGAGCTGTTCGTCCATGGTGAAACGCTCTCTGGACCAGTCCAGTGAGGAGCCCAGTCTTCTGATCTGTTGAGTAATGATTCCGCCAGACTCTTCCTTCCAATTCCAGACCTTCTTAACAAAATCTTCGCGACCAATTTCTTGTCGCGAGCTACCTGCTGCATTCAGCTTTCTCTCTACAACCATCTGAGTGGCGATACCGGCATGGTCGGTACCCACTTGCCATAGGGCTGCTCTACCCAGCATTCGATGATACCGAGTAAGTGCATCCATCAAGGAGTGTTGAAAACCATGGCCCATATGAAGGCGGCCGGTGACATTAGGAGGAGGGATGACGATGCAATAAGGCTCGCCGTCGCCCTGCGGCGCAAAATACCCGCGATCTTCCCAGGTTTTATACCATTGGTCTTCTATCTGTTGAGGTTGGTAAGTCTTATCCATGTTTTACTTTTCTAGTCTCAATAAGGCCGAAATTTGAAAAGGCGCAAGTATACATTAAAGGCGAAGGAATTTGCCGGAAATCAGGCCTATTGCCTATATGCACAGAGCATATTCCTAGAGTTTGAATGTTTCCGGTTTGTAGCCTTGTTCCTTGTAGAAGCGAAAGCGTGTGCGCCCCTGTTGGAGGATCTCTTCATCCTGAATAATGATCTCGTTAATTTTTGTGTATTGCTGAGGTTTTGAGCAGGGATTGCTGTCCAAGTTAATAACTACATCGCTGTGTTTATTGGCAGCAGAATCAAGGCCCACAGTGATCCTTTCCTTCTCAGTCTTACTGCTGGATAGGGCATGAGGAAGAAAGCTTGCTGGGCTGAATTCCCACAATAGCTCATCCATGGTTTGTGTCTGCTGCTGAGAACCGGTCTGAATAAAAACATCATGACCCAGAGAGCGGGCTTTCTCCGCCAGCCGGCAGGCGAACACAAGCCTGCTGTGACTGTCACTGGTCTTTAAGGAATAAAAATTTACCTGGGTCATAGTTCTGGCTGCTAGCTTTTTTGTCGGCTCAGATATTCAACCAGCAATGAGACAGGACGACCTGTTGCACCCTTCGCGGCACCAGAGTTCCACGCGCTACCAGCTATGTCGAGGTGAGCCCATTTGTATTTCCCGGCGAAACGAGAAAGGAAGCAGGCTGCGGTAATAGTGCCAGCTCGCGGACCGCCTATATTGGCTATGTCGGCAAAATTGCTGTTTAACAGGCTCTGATAATCGTCCCAGAGAGGAAGCTGCCACGCTCGGTCCAGGCTTTCTTCGCCACATTCTAGAAGGCTCTTGGCCAATGCGTCATCATTGCTTAGCATGGCATTAACATGTGAGCCAAAAGTAGCCACCGCAGCACCGGTAAGCGTGGCGATATCGATAACACTTCTTGGCTTATAGCGTTCTGCGTAGGTCAAGGCATCGCAGAGTACTAAACGTCCCTCTGCATCGGTATTGAGAACCTCGATGGTCTTACCGGACATGCTGGTAACTATGTCACCGGGCTTGGTTGCCTTGCTGCCTGGCATATTCTCAGCGGCTGCAATGATGCCGACAATATTCACCGGTAATTTCATTTCGGCTATGGCGGCCATGGTCCCCATCACAGATGCTGCACCGCACATGTCGAATTTCATTTCATCCATGCCGCCGCCTGGCTTCAGGCTGATGCCGCCAGTATCGAAGGTAACACCCTTGCCAACCAGAACATGGGGCTTGCTCGCGACCTTTGCTCCCTTGTGCTCTATAACAATCAGTTTAGCCTCTTCAATAGAGCCTGCCGAAACAGAGAGCAGGGAGCCCATGCCCAATCGTGCCATCTGCTTTTCAGTGAGAACCTTTACCGTGAGCGATCCATGTTTCTTCCCGAGGTCGGTGGCTTGTGCAGCGAGATAGCTGGGAGTGCAGATGTTGCCGGGTAAATTCCCAAGCTGGCGAGCTCGATTGACTCCCTTGCCTGTGATCATTCCCCGTTTAAGGGATAACTCAACAGATTTTCTTCTGCTACCGGAGCTTGGCGCTACACTGATAGTCCTGGTGGTAATTGCCGGGGGTTTCTTGCTCTTGGTTTCATTGTATTTGTAGGAACAAACTTCTGCTTCCTGAGCCAATCTGCCAGCAAACCAGGCGCCGTCGCGACCGCTAACTTCTATACTTGAAGTTGCGAAGTGAACACTGGCAGCCTTGGACTTCATCGCAGCCTTCAAGCCAGCCTGAAGCAATTTTCCGGCGTTCTTGCCATCGAGCTTTCGACGTTCTCCGCCGCCCAATAATAAAACACGTTTCGCGGTCACCCCTGCAGGGTTATGAATTAATTGGGTTTCTCCTAACTTGCCAGAGAAATCACCGGAACGAATGATCTTGCTGATTGCCTTGTTACTGGCTGAATCGATGGCTTTTGCCTCATCGCTCAGGGTGCCTTTATTCCATACCAGTGCTACCACACAGTCGCTACTGATTTTGCTAGGGGAACCGGTCTTGATTGAATACTTCATACTTGAAAACAACTCCATGGGTTCTAGGCCAGAGCCATGTAAAGACATCTGAGCTCGGCAGATAATTGATGTTAATAATCCTAAAGATATTCAAACACTTAAGCAACTCCATGTTGTGCCTTCTTCGGCATTGCATTTAGCTGCTCAGAATCACATAAAGAAACCTCGGTCTTTGACTCAATAAAATGAACCTAAGTGGAAAATTCTTGTCTGATGATATTAATCGGTGGCCTTGTTTGCAGCCACATAATTATTCAAGATTTGGAGAGGATATGCCGCGAATTAAAGTTCTTCCTCCTGAACAGTTTTTGTTCAGCATGGAGCGAACCGTTGGAATTAGCGATGTAAATTACGCCAGACATTTAGACAGTGTGGCCATGGTGAACATTCTCCATGAAGCCAGATTGCAGTTTCTTGCCAGTCTTGGGTTTACCGAAGGTAATATCTACGGACTCGGAATGGTTGTTACTGACCTCGCTGTTGAGCATCAATCTGAATCATTCGCCAACGACAAGCTGATTATTGATGTTGGGGTAGGGTTTTTTAGTCGATATGGGTTCGATATCGGCTTCCAGATTACCAATAGTGCATTGGAGACTGTGGTCTGCACTGCCAAAATGGGAGTCGTGTTCTTCGACTTCGACAAACATCACATCACTGAGATTCCTATCGCATTTACCGGCCTGCTTGGCCAGCCAGACTCCCGGGTAGCCTGAGACTAAATCTGCTGCTTTAGCTGATTCCTGAAATGTCTGGCTTAATTGGGCTGATCTGGGGGTCTAATTCAAGTAAACTGGGAGTCATTATTCAGGGATGTTCAATCATTTGGCTCACCCGTGATCGTATTTCGCTACCTAAGTAAGCAAATCCTGCAGGTCATGCTGGCAGTCACACTGATACTGCTGGTGGTGGCTCTAACCAGCCGATTTATTCAATACTTGGGCGATGCTGTGGCCGGTGAGTTGGCTTCGGATGTGTTGTTGCTCCTCATGTTCTATCGCTTACCAGACTTTCTTCTGGTAATTCTCCCTCTTGCGCTGTTTCTGGGCATATTGCTTGCGTATGGTCGAATGTATGCAGATAACGAAATGGTTATTCTCATCGGCAGCGGCTTTAGTCAGAGCAGGTTGCTACTCAGTACCATGGGTACGTCTGCAGTGGTGCTCATTGCAGTAGCTGTTCTAAGCCTGCAGCTGGCCCCCTGGGGCGTTCGCAATACCGAACAATTGAAACAGAACCAGGATCAGCTCACCGAAATTGACCTTATTGTTGCCGGACAGTTCCAAGGCTTCGGCAACGGAAATAGAGTGACTCATGCCGACCGTATAGGGGTGAGTGCAGAAGGGGATCGGCAGTTACAAAATGTATTTGTGGCTATCAGCAATCCCGATGCCGTAACTGGCAGTACAAGTCCCAGAATTATTATTGCAGAATCGGCTCAGCCTGAAATTGATGAGCGCACAGGTGCCCGCTTCATGCGCCTGGAGAATGTTGTGCAATATGATGGCAATCCTGGAGCTGCAGATTTCAGCATCGGTCAATTCGATGTGCAGTCCATACTCTTACCAGAAGCCACCAGTTTCGAACCGATTACAGAGGAACAGACTCTGGCCACATCGGAATTAATTGGCTCATCTTTGCCTGAACATCAGGCGGAATTACAGTGGCGCATATCAACACTATTGTTGATACCAATTATCACTCTGATTGCAGTTCCACTTAGCAGGGTAGATCCTCGGCAGGGCAGGTATAGCAAGCTAGTGCCTGCCGCGTTGTTGTATGCAGTCTATTTTGTGTTGCTTCAATTTTCCAAAGGCATGGTAGCCGACGAAGAGTTATCTCCCATAATCGGTCTCTGGTGGGTTCATCTAACATTCATAGCAATCGCTATATGGATTAATGGAAAATCCGAAACTGGGAAGTTTTTTAGTTTTGGTGCCTCGTCATGACAAGAATAGATAGTCACATCAGGAACACAGTGCTGCTGGCCATGGCTGTAGTTATCTCGCTGATTGTTTCTGTGGATTTGGTGTTCGCGCTGGCAGAAGAGTTGGGAAACACAGATGAAAATTACACAACTCTCAATGCTTTGAGTTTTATCCTCTTCACCTTGCCCACTAGTATTTATGAGCTTCTACCATTTACGGCATTAGGTGGAGCGCTTATCGGACTCGGTGTTCTTGCATCAAACAATGAATTGGTTGTAATACAAGCGGCAGGAGTCAATGTCTGGAGAATAGTCTGGTCAGTGCTCAAACCAACTTTATTCATCATGTTCTTCGGTCTGATTCTTGGCGAATATATTGCCCCGCCGCTGGAACAATTAGCGCAGAGTAATAAGGCGGTTCAGCAGAGCGGGAATGCGTCAATTAGTTCTGAGCAGGGAAGCTGGCAGAAAATCGGAAATGAATATATTCATATTAATGCCATAGCGCCTGGTGGTCGCTCCCTCTATGGGGTTACTCGTTATCAGCTTGGTGAGGATCGGGTGATTTCAGCTAGCAGCTTTGCGGAATCAGCAGAATACATAGAGAGTCAGCAAGGTAATTATTGGCAGCTTCTCAATGTAAGCGAAAGCAGTTTTTCTCCTGCAGCGATTTCCACTCAGGAGTATCTGCAAGTGGATTGGCAGATAGATTTGTCGCCGGAGCTGCTCTCAGTCTTGCTGGTAGATCCAGATAGGCAATCCATATCCGGGCTGTATCGTTTTGCAAATTTCTTTCAATCTGAAGGTCTGGATGCAGCTACTTATTTTCTGGCTTTTTGGAAGAAGCTTCTACAACCGCTGGCAACACTGGCACTGGTAGTTCTCGCCATCTCTTTTATCTTTGGACCCCTAAGAGAGTCCACCATGGGTTTTCGTGTGTTTGCCGCTTTAGGCATCGGTTTGTTATTTACAATAGTGCAGAGAATGATGGAGCCAGCAAGCCTGCTCTATGGTTTCAGTCCTTTGTTAGCAGTGCTTACACCAATTGGAATTTGCGCTGCGCTTGGTCTCTACTATATGAGGAGGGTGCGATAGGTTTTTAATATCTACTTGCAGAGAGATTATTCGAAAGGCTTGTGGGATTTCGGAACTATCACCACCTTGGTCGAAGACAGCTTGTCATGAATGGCATCACCGTTCTTGTCTACATAAATCCATAGAAAACCAATTCCCAGCAGAAAAAACGAAGGCCATGCGGCAAAGAATCGAATCAGGCCTTGCTTAAGGGTCATCAAGTTACCGTCCAAATCTTCTGCCTTCATTTTCCAGGCAATCATCCCCAGAGTCTGTCCAGACTGAGTCCAGAACCAGATATAAAAACCTGCAGCGCTTGCCGTCATGAGAATGAAGAGAATATTGCTAAGTAGGGGGTCAGTCTGAACTTGTCCATCTATCAATTGATTGGTGTCGGGGCCTGCAATAATTTGCAGAATGAATCCCAATATCATCCACACCGCAGCAACCAAAAAACTATCATAGAGCAGAGCCGCCAGGCGCCGCAGTAGACCGGCACGAGGCAGAGTGTCAGAACTTGATTCAGTCAAAAGAGTGTTTCCTGTTTGTTGCTATGAACTAATTTAAACACTATTTAGCTGGTTGTTTGCTTACTATTTTGCTTTCAATTTTGAGTAGAACTTTGCCCACTACAGCTCTTTAACAGCCTGAATCAATTCGCTAGCTGCTTTTTGACCATCGCCAAAAAGCATCTTGGTGTTGTCGGCGAAGAATAAGGGATTTTCAACACCCGAGAATCCAGCACCACGGCCACGTTTGATGACAATTACATTATCAGCTTCTATAGCATCGAGAATAGGCATGCCATAAAGAGGGCTGCTGGTGTCATTCTTGGCCGATGGATTAACCACATCGTTAGCCCCGATCACCAAAGCAACTGTAGTGTTCTTGAAGTCGGCGTTAACATCTTCCATGTCATAGATCATGTCATAGGGAACTCCGGCCTCTGCTAGAAGCACATTCATATGTCCCGGCATACGACCTGCAACCGGGTGAATGGCAAATTTAACTGTTACACCTTTCTCGGTCAGTAATTGAGTCAGTTCCCAAATTTTGTGCTGTGCCTGTGCTACCGCCATGCCGTAGCCAGGAATAATGACAACTTGACTAGCGAAGGACATCAGAATGCCAGCGTCCTGGGCCTGAATTTCCTTCATGACACCTTCGCTGCCATCTCCCGTTGCAGCAGCGGCGTCCGTGCCGACACCGGCAAAGAATACATTGGCTACTGAGCGGTTCATGGCAACTGCCATTAATTGGGTTAGCAAGCTGCCCGCCGATCCAACTACGATTCCCGCAATAATCATCGCTGCATTGCCGAGAACGTAGCCCTCAAATCCCACAGCCAGGCCGGTTAGGGCATTGAACAATGAAATAATCACCGGCATATCTGCGCCACCGACAGGGACGGTAATGAAGACGCCGAGAACAAGAGCTAGCGCGTAGAAAATAATAATAGTGTTGAGGTCGGCACTGAAATAGATCGAAGCGGCGAAACCAACTGTGATAATGGCCAATACTGCGTTTACCAGATGTTGCTTGGGTAAGAGCTTGCTTCGATTAAGTCGGCCATCCAGTTTTGCCCAAGCGATGATGCTTCCACTGAAGGATATGGTGCCGATTATTGCACCCAGAATTCCCAAGATGGCGACATCGGGTCCGAGAATATCGGAAATGCTTGTGCTACCGGTGAGGTCGTGGGATGCCTCTGTGCGAGCCTTGAGGATTTCCACAGCGGCGATAGCGGCGGCCGCGCCACCTCCCATGCCGTTGTACATGGCAATCATTTGGGGCATGTCTGTCATCGCGACATTCTTGCCGCTATACCAGGCATAGCCGCCGCCAATCACGATGGCGATGACGATTAACGCAATATTAGTTATAGCCTGATCGCTGTCGATTATTTCTGGCACCATAAAAGTTACCAGAGTGGCGAGCACCATGCCGGCACCAGCCCATACTATGCCGCGTCTTGCGGTGACAGGAGAACTCATCTGTTTCAGGCCGAGGATAAACAGAACGGCAGCGACCATATAGGAGGCTTGGATTATAGTTTCCATTTAAGCACCCTCTCCATCAGTCTCTTTCTTGCTGGGCTTAAACATTTCCAGCATGCGTTCAGTAACAACGTAGCCACCAACAGCATTACCTGCACCAAGTAAGACGGCGAGAAAACCGATTACTTGTTCAGTTGTAGATTCGGCAATTCCCAGTGCAAACATTGCACCTACCAGAACGATACCGTGAACAAAGTTAGAGCCAGACATTAATGGTGTGTGCAGAATGACCGGAACCTTGCTAATTATTTCGTAGCCAGTAAAACCGGCCAGCATAAAAATATAGATTGCAGCGAGACCTTCTATCATTAGGAAGCTCCTTCTAATTGTTCTTTGATGCCGGCATGATGAATAGCGCCGCCATGGGTAATTAGGCTGCCAGTAATGATTTCATCTTCGAGATCAATATTGATTGCCCCTTCTTGAATCAAGAGTTCCAGAAAGTTCTGTAAATTTTTGGCATAAAGCTCGCTGGCATGATTGGCGACCATGCTCGGCACATTGATAGGGCCATATATTTTTATACCTTGATGAATAACAGTTTCTCCGGCCTTGGTGAGTTCGCAATTGCCACCACCTTCGGCAGCTAAATCCACAATAACCGAGCCTCCGCGCATGCCTTCTACCATCGCAGTGCTGATGATGCGTGGAGATGCTCTTCCAGGTATGGCCGCCGTAGTTACGATGACATCTGATGCTGCTACGTGCTTGGCCAGGATTTCTTGTTGTTGTTGTTTCTCATCTTCGGTGAGCTCGCGAGCGTAACCACCTTCACCCTCGGCCTTGATTTCAATGTCGACGAATTTGGCGCCAAGGGATTCAACCTGTTCCTTTGTTGCAGCTCTGACATCGTAGCCTTCGACTATGGCGCCCAGTCGCCGGGCAGTGGCGATCGCTTGGAGACCTGCAACGCCTGCACCAATAATTAGTATCTTGGAAGGTCGAATGGTGCCAGCAGCTGTAGTGAGCATAGGGAAAAACTTGCCAAGGATATTACTGGCCAGTAGTACCGCCTTGTAACCGGCAATTGAAGCTTGTGAGGAGAGGGCATCCATGGCTTGAGCTCGGGAAATGCGAGGTATCAGCTCCATGGAAAATGCGCTGATGTTTTTCTGCGCCAGTTTCGTAAAGCGATCCAGGTCCGAATGAGGGTTCAGATATCCGATGAGGACGGACCCTTCCTTTAGCTGGTCGACTTGCTCATCGCTTGGGGGATTAACCATCAGATTTATGTCCGCTTTTCCTAACAACTCGGCGCTGTCAGCGACAATATTCGCGACTTCATAATCCTTGTCGAAGAAACCGGCAGCTTCGCCGGCGGAAGATTGGATATTTATCTGTAAATCATCCGTTGCCAGTCTTTTTGCAACGTCCGGTACCAGTGCCACTCGCTGTTCGTCTTGGCGAACCTCTTTGGGCACACAGATCTGAATTGCCATAGAAACCTCAAATACTCTGCTTGCGTCAGTTTTTGTACTATTTTGCGTGCAGGGCGCAGTATATAACGATCTCAATCTAGTGCAACTGCGTTCAAATGTGACAATCCGGTTTATTGTAGGCCTTAGTTCTTGCTAGAATCCGACCCCCGCTGAAAATAAGCCAAGTCGAGGCTGAGCGCCAAACCTGGCCTGTTTTGAAGCGGAACCAGGAAAAACATCATGAGTACCGAACAAACTGTCCGTCATATCAGCTTGTTAGACACTACGCTGCGTGACGGTGAGCAAACCCAGGGCGTTTCTTTCTCCGCTAATGAGAAGGTGAATATCGCCAGATCCTTACTGCAATCTCTTAAAGTCGATCGAATAGAGGTGGCTTCTGCCTGCGTGTCTGATGGCGAAAAAGAAGCTGTGTTACGAATTACACAGTGGGCGGCATCGGAAGGCTTGGATGATCGCGTGGAAGTGCTGGGTTTTGTCGATCACAAACGTAGTGTGGATTGGGTTAAATCTGCAGGCGGCAAGGTCATCAACCTATTAGCCAAGGGCAGCGAAAAGCACTGTCGCGAACAATTGGGCAAAACACTCGAAGGACATATTGAGGGAATCAGGGATACAGTAGCCTACGCTCACGAACAAGGGCTAGTGGTAAACATGTATTTGGAAGACTGGTCCAATGGCTATCAGGACAGTAAAGATTATGTATTTGGTCTAATGAAAGGTACCAGTGATATGGGTATCAATCACTACCTGCTTCCCGATACCCTTGGGGTGATGTCTCCTCTGGAAGTACATGACGCATTAACGGAAATGATGGTTAAGTTCCCGGATCAGCATTTCGATTTTCATCCCCATAATGACTACGGTCTGGCTACGGCGAATGTGATGGCCGCGGTAAATGCGGGAATTAATTCAATCCACTGCACGGTAAATTGTCTCGGAGAGAGAGCAGGAAACGCTTCTCTGGCAGAGGTGGCAGTGGTGCTTAAAGATAAATTAGGCTTGCAGCTCTCTATAGATGAAACCCGTATAGCCGTTGTTAGTCGTATGGTTGAGAATTTTTCCGGCAAATGGATTGCGGCCAATACTCCTGTTGTGGGCGCAGATGTTTTTACCCAGACAGCAGGTATTCATGCCGATGGCGACTTGAAAGGTAATCTCTACGTTACTCGACTAAGCCCGGAACGATTCGCCCGTAAACGGGTATATGCCTTGGGCAAGATGAGCGGAAAAGCTTCGCTTATAAATAACCTGGAAGAGTTGGGTATTTCCCTGTCCAAGGAAGATCAGGCGAAAGTATTGAAGCGAGTTGTGGAGCTTGGGGATTCCAAACAATCCATTTCTTCTGAAGACCTGCCATTCATCATCGCCGATGTGATGGAGAGTAAGGAGTATCACCACATCAGCCTGCTGAATTGCTATATAAATAGTGGTTTGAACGTTGACAGTACGGCCAGCGTTCGCGTCGAGCTTGAAGGAGAAGAAGCTCAGGCATCAGGTTCAGGGAATGGCGGCTTTGCAGCGTTCTTCGACGCCATTGAAAAAATTCTCGGCCCCCGAGAATTCGAGATGCCAGCCTTGGTAGATTACGAAGTACATATCCCGCGGGGTGGAAAAACCAGTGCTCTCACTGAGTGTATTATCAGTTGGGAAATTGGCGAGCAGGAATTCAAGACCAGAGGAGTAGACTCAAATCAGGTGCTGGCAGCGGTTAAAGCCACCATGCGTATGATTAATCTGAGGATGCACAGTGCAAATCAGCTAGGCTGATTGCGCACCCTTATTTTCCTATTAGCTTAGTCTAAGTCGCTTCACTCTTAAGCGATGGGAGTCTTGCTTAACTCTTCCACCACCAGATCACCGAATGCATCTGTGCTAATCATGTTTACACCACTTCCTGGTTTTGACAGGTCCGAAGTGGAGTTTCCCTGAGCGAATACACTTTGCATGGCATGCCATACATTGCGCGATTCCTGCTCCATGTTGAAACTCATTTCTAACATCATGGCCACTGAGCCAATCATAGAGTAGGGGTTAGCGATAGACTGTCCGGCAATGTCAGGAGCCGAACCATGGGAAGGTTCGTAATAAGCTTTGTCTGGACCTAGACAGGCAGATGGCATTAGTCCGAGAGAGCCAAGAATTCCTCCACCCTGGTCACTCAGGATATCGCCGAACATATTTTCCATAACCATAACGTCAAATTGACCAGGATTTAGACAGAGGTATGTCGCAGCGGCGTCTACCAATATATGTTTGATCTCGACATCGGGATAATCCTGTCCGACTTCACCCATAACTTCATTCCACAGCACACTGGATTTGAGGACATTTGATTTATGGATGTTGTGTAATACTTTCTTTCGCTTTTGAGCAGTCTCAAACGCCACCTTGGCTATTGCAGCGATCTGGTCTTCGTCATATTCAAGGCTTTCAGTTACGTAGCGTCTGCCTTTATCGTTGATGCCGGTTTCCTTTTTGCCAAAGTAGAGCCCACCCACCAATTCGCGAATAATAATGAAATCAATTCCATCGCCAATAATTTCGGGTTTTAGTGGAGAGAAATGTGCGAGGCTCTTTGGTAGATAAACTGGGCGGATATTTGCAAAAGTATTATAGCGTCGACGCAGCGGCAGCAGGGCGCCACGCTCTGGTTGCATATCTACAGGAATTTTCTTGGATTCTTCATGGCTGAGTCCGATAGGACCTTTCAAAATGGCATCAGCTTCATCGCATAACTGTTTTGTCACGTCAGGAAACGGATGACCATGTTCGAAATAGGCGCTGGCTCCGAAAGAGCCATGAATCAATTCAAAATCAATATTGTTGCGGGACGATACCAGTTCCAGGATTTTAATGGCTTCAGCCATTATTTCTGGTCCAATGCCATCTCCATCCAGAAGCGCGATTTTATAGCTGCTCATGATTTTTCCTGTGCCTGATGGTTTGTCAGGTATTTTCGAATAGGGTGAGTAAATTCGAATGAGTGAGTAAATTTAAATAGGGTGAGTAAAAGAGGCGCGTAATTTACCATCGCAGCCTTATAGGAACAAGCGGCGAGGTATTGAGTATTTCTAGGGGAAAGCTAGTCGATATGGTGTTGGAGGTCTAACCCAAGGCATCCAGGACAATTGATACCTGTCGGATAAAGATGAGCGTTAGAATTACCACGACGGTGTATACAACGCCATCACTCATTTCAAGACCAAAAAATGTCTTCGACTTCTTCTCTTTATTCTCGTTGTTATCTTCGTCGAAACTCATTTGTTTCTACCCTCTATTCTTTCAGTCAGCCTTGAAGCTCAGCGGACACACGAACTAAGTCTACACGACAGACTCCTACTAACACTATCGGCTTTTCTTAAGTAAGCTTCAGTTGCTTGTGAATCAATGGATCAATTCTATGCCAATTTGTCGCTGGAGCCCATCCCTTAAGGGCTTTATCTTCAATAATGCCTGTATATCATCGTTTTAATTATGCATCTTACAGCCGGCGAAGCTTAGGAGTTTAGGTAGGTTTTAAGAGAGTCCTGTAAGAAATAGCTCCAGCCTTCCTCACAACTGCTTCTGGAAAACTCTGGAATTTCTGCAGTAAAAGATTCCATTCCCTCACTGGTAACGCGAAGACTGACAGTGGACTCTTTCTCGCTTAACTCGAAGGTGACTACTCCGGCCCCTGGATATTCGAGATATCTCCAATCGTACACAATCTTCTTTTTGGGGATTACTTCCAGTATTTTCCAGAGATGGGTGAATTGTCTTTCTCCAGCATCTACAAAGAAGCGGGTTTCAAAATCGGGCTCGGCAGAAAATTCCGCTATGTCTTCAAAGAACCATTTGATCATCTGACGGTGCTCGGATATAGCGTTCCACAGTTGATCTATCGAGCATTGGTAGGACTGCTCGACAACGATAGGTTTATGGCTTGATGCTGCTTCTCCATCTCTATTCATAAGACAGATTCCGCGTCAGGAAAGATGGTACCAGTGGGCGGACTTGAACCGCCACTCCCGTGAAGGAACCGGATTTTGAATCCGGCGTGTCTACCAATTTCACCACACTGGCATTGCATCGAACTACTCGAATTTGCGTAGCTTGATAGTCAAAACTTTGCAAATTTTGGCAAGAATAAAAATCAATAGATGATTTAAAATATTCTTTTAAAACAATTGCTTGAATAATTTTAATTTTACACGCGATGTACATTGGATCCTGCGTGTCTACCTATTGCACCATTCCGCTAAGAGTCTAGGTAGCTTCTCTACTCCTTGAGAAGGGCGGCTATTATAGCAGCTAGTTTCGAAGGCGCAATTGGAGGGTGCAATAAGCAGTCTGCGCGAATGATCTTTAAGGTTTGAGCAAATTTCTATAGTCTTGCACTCCTGATTTCTCCACTAATTGAGCCGAAGCATGCAGCTGCAAGATTTCCATTTCGAATTACCTGACGATTTGATCGCAAATTTTCCTGTGGAGAAGCGCAGTTCCAGTAAATTGTTATGTCTGGATAGGCAGTCAGGACAAATTGAGCACAAGATTTTTAATCAGTTGCTGGACAGGATCGATAACAATGACCTCCTAGTTTTTAATAATACTCGAGTAATACCTGCCCGCGTATATGGTCATAAGGAGTCCGGTGGAAAGATTGAGCTGCTGATCGAGAGAGTGATGGAGAATGGGTGCTTACTTGCCCAGATAAAGGCGAGCAAGTCGCCCAAGATTGGCGGGAAGTTAATTTTTGCTGATTCCGTATCTCAGCGAAATGAAAATGAAGCTGTGGCGGAAGTGATTGGCAGAGAGGGTGATTTTTTTGTTGTACGCTTTGACGAGCAGTTTGATATTCAGGATTTTCTCTCTCGAGTGGGCCACATGCCATTGCCTCCTTATATTCGACGTGAGGATGAAGAGTTTGATGAAGAGCGTTACCAAACCGTCTATGCAAAACAGCGGGGTGCTGTCGCAGCTCCCACAGCTGGCCTGCACTTCGATGATGAGCTGCTAAATGCAATTACGGCGAAGGGAATCGATACGGCATTTCTAACTCTTCATGTTGGTGCTGGCACTTTTCAGCCTATTCGTGTGGACAATATTCTGGAGCATCGAATGCACAAGGAATTATTTGAGTTAGATGAGACTGTTTGCGAGAAGATAAAGGCTTGCAAGGAAAGAGGTGGAAGAGTTATTGCAGTAGGCACCACCTCGGTTCGAAGTCTTGAGAGTGCGGCAAGAAATGGTGAAGTCACCCCCTTTAAAGGTGAGACAGATATCTTTATCTACCCCGGATATAAATTTCAAATTGTCGATGCCATGATTACGAATTTCCATTTACCGGAATCTACGCTGCTCATGTTAGTAAGTGCCTTTTGCTCGAAAGAGATGCTTCTTGCGGCTTATCAATCGGCAATCGAGAATAGGTATCGATTTTATAGCTATGGCGATGCAATGTTTATTGCATAGATCGCGCATATGCCTGGTTCGTACTATCAGATAGCTCCGAGTATTGAATAACTTCCAGATTTTGAATTCCTTGCCTCTATTTTGTGCTCTCTGGCGCTACGACTGGGAGGGAGCTTGGTGGGGGGAATACTCTCATCTAAGGCTGTCTTCTGGTATACTTCGCCCCTTGGTTTTTCAAGAACGATTTTCTACTATTTAGTATCTAAAACGAGGCGCATCTATAGCGCCCAATCACTATAAGGATCGGATTAAGAGATGAAAGCACCTGTACGAGTTGCTGTCACTGGGGCAGCGGGACAAATCAGTTATTCACTACTTTTCAGGATCGCGGCGGGCGAGATGCTGGGAACAGACCAGCCGGTGATTCTGCAGCTGTTGGAGATCACTCCTGCTCTGAATGCATTGGCAGGAACAGCAATGGAAATTGAAGATTGCGCATTCCCGCTGGTGGCAGGCATTGTGCAATCTGATGACCCTTCTGTGGCATTTAAAGACGCAGATTATTGTTTGCTGGTGGGTGCAAGACCTCGTGGTCCGGGAATGGAACGCAAAGACTTGCTGGAAGCAAATGCACAGATTTTTTCGGCACAGGGACAGGCGATAAACGACAACGCCAATCCTGCGGTTAAAGTCCTGGTGGTAGGCAATCCAGCGAATACAAACGCATTGATCGCCTATCGGAATGCGCCAGACCTGAGTCCAGGACAGTTTACTGCTATGACTCGCCTGGATCACAACAGGGCAATTGCGCAGCTAGCTGATAAAACTGGAAAACATAATACCGATGTCGATGGAATGATTATCTGGGGTAACCATTCAGCGACGCAGTATCCGGATATTAATCACTGCTCTGTTGATGGGGCTGCGGCTAATGATCTTGTTGATCAAGCCTGGGTTGAGGCTGATTTCATTCCAACGGTTCAGCAAAGAGGCGCGGCAATTATTAAAGCCCGTGGCTTGTCGAGTGCGGCATCCGCTGCAAACGCTGCTATTGAACATATGCGTGATTGGGCTCTGGGAACTTCGGGCAAAACAGTTAGCATGGGCATTCACAGCGATGGTAGCTACGGAGTGGAAGAAGGCTTGATTTACTCCTTTCCGGTTACTTGTGATGGTGGGGAATACTCCATCGTGCAAGGACTGGAGATTAATGATTTCAGCCAGGACCTTATGAACAAAACTGAAGAGGAATTGAAGGGAGAGCGTGACGCCGTTGCGAGTCTGCTTCCCTAAGTACATTCCGAAGCCTGCTGCTGCAGCGGCGGGCTTTATTTCTTTTCGCTCTAACTGAAAATCCTGCTAGATGATCCCACTGGATAGATAGTCCCATCAAATTGAGAGCCCAAGCAGAATTATGAGCATAAGCACTCTCGCGCTAATACGCAGCAAGCAATTCTGGATTTTTCAGCTGGTGGGCTGGTCGATCTGGGTTTCCCTGCGTGTATTCGGAGATCTGTTTTTTGTTCCGCCCGAATATCTCTTTCCGCGTGCTCTAGTATATGCATTGAGTGCCTTGGCAGCTGTGGTGTTAACCACCCTCTTGCGTAAGCTTTACAAAATGGTTTGGGAGCGGGGCTTTGTAGTCAGATTCCTGGTTACGTGGTTTGCCTCTCTTGTTGTTGCGCTGGTTTGGCAGCCGTTTCAAAACTATATCGCCTTAATACCCTATGGCGAAGTTATTAGTCTGGCTGATGCGAGCACAGAAGACTTGTTCGATGGATGGGGTCGAATTTCATTTCCCCTAATACTTCTGTGGAGTGGCCTCTACTACATCATTAAGTACTACCAGTTATTTCAGGCAGAGAAAGAGAAGAGTTTGCGTTCAGAAGCACTTGCCCACGAAGCGCAGCTTTTGATGTTGCGATATCAATTGAACCCTCATTTTTTGTTTAACACGCTCAATGCTATTTCCACCTTAGTTCTGTCTGAATCCACTGAGCAGGCAAACGGAATGCTAACGAAGCTGAGTAAATTTCTACGCTATTCCCTCGACCATTCGCCTCTAGATAAGGTGAGCCTCGCACATGAGCTGGAAACTTCTCGGCTCTATCTTGATATCGAAGAGGTGCGTTTTGGTGAGCGCCTGCGGCTGGAAATGAATATTGAGAGAGAGGCTGAGAATGCCATGGTTCCAACCATGATATTGCAGCCCTTGATCGAAAATTCAATTAAATACGCGATCTCCAAATCAGAAAGCGGTGGCACAATCAGTATTACGGCTCGCACCGGAAAGGATGAGGGCGTTAAGTATCTTCTATTAAAGGTCAGTGATGACGGACCAGGTCTGCCAGATAATGATGGCGAATCAGATATACTGGCCTTTTCTCAAGGTGTTGGTATAAGTAATATCAGGAATCGTCTCCAACAGATTTATGGCGAACGGCACGACCTTGAATTCTTTAATGCCAAAACCGGCGGTTTAACAGTAATGGTTAAAATTCCTTATGACAGAACTTGAAGCTCAAACATCCAGCGATTCACTTCGCGTAATCATCGTTGATGATGAAGAATTGGCAAGGAAAGGCCTCGAGATGCGTCTCAAGGAATTTTCGCAGGTAGAGCTATTGGGTAGTTGTGCCAATGCAAAGGAGGCTGTGTCCGCAATAATTGAGCATGAGCCGGATCTCATATTTCTCGATATTCAAATGCCCGGCAAATCCGGCATTGAAATGGTTAGGGATATCCAAGTGGATATTCTTCCTATGATTATTTTTGTAACGGCGTTCGACTCCTTTGCTGTGGATGCCTTCAAAATGCATGCGGTAGATTATTTGCTAAAACCCGTTGAGAGCGAAAGATTGCTGGAGGCCATAAATAAAGCGACAGATCAAAAAGCTCTGATCTCGGTAGCTGATGAAAAACAAAAATTATTGAGATTGGTTGTGAGCCTGACGGGTAAGTCAGAGTCGGCCATTGGTGAGCTACTGGATAATCAAGATGATGCTGGAGATCACATAGATCGCTTAGCTATCAAGGATGGATCTTCAATTACCTTTGTGCCAATCAAAGATATTGACTGGATCGATGCGGCCGGCGACTACATGTGTGTCCATGTCTCAGGTGAAACCCACATCATGCGCACCACCATGAAAGATCTTGAGTCCAAACTCGACCCGGCGATATTTCAACGAGTTCATCGATCGACTATTGTGAACCTGCAGAGAGTTGAAAAAGTTTCATCCCATATCAATGGTGAGTTTCATTTGACTCTAAGCTGTGGCTCTTCTCTGAAAATGAGCCGATCCTATAAGGAAAAAGTTAAGCACTTTTTCTAGCCGAGGCGGCGTTGTGCTAGAGCTCTATCCAGGAATTCTAATCTGTCCTGGCCCCAGAAAATTTGTTCTCCCAAAGCATAGCTAGGGGCGCCAAATATCCCTTTTTGTACGGCGTCTTCGCTGTCACTGGCAATGAGTGCTAATGATTCGTCGATGTCTACAAGAAGCGACTCTCCATCTAGTTGATTGTCTGTCGCTAATTGCAGGAGAGTGTCTCTATCGCTGATGTCCTTTTCCTCGTTCCAGCAAGCTCTCAAACATGCAAAAGCTAGATTGACTGCCGCATCGGCATCGCTTTCGCGTAATTTTACGATCATGGATGCTGCCAACTTGTCATTTGTTGGAAAGAAGGCAGGTTCAAGGTTTAGTGGGATATTGAGATGATCGCGCCAGCGTATGAGTTCCTGCATTCTATAGGCTTTACGTTGTGGAGAGCGTTTCGGTAGAGGGATTCCTCCGGTGCTGGGGAAGACAAGGCTAAAATCAATAGGAAATATATTAATTCCCACATCATGTTCTTTGGCCATTGATATCAGGCGTTGGTGCCCAAGATAAGACCAGGGTGAAATAAGCGATAAATAGTAGTCGATAGTTTTTTCCACCCTGAGCGCTCCTGTGAAGGCGTTTCCTTGATGGATATATACTTTCAGAAATCAGGCGCTGCGTAAATGGTCCAGAGGTAACTCGGTAGTATTCAATACTTCACGAAGTATGAAGCTCGAATGAACATCACTTACTCCTTCGATGCGCGTTATCTTATTGAGAAGAAATTCATGGTAGTACTCCATGTCAGGAACTACGACTTTGAGTTGGTAGTCCGCAGACTGGCCGGTAATGAGTAGGCATTCAACTACTTCGGGGAACGACATAATCTTTTTTTCAAAAATTTCGAAGCGATCGGGAGTATGTCGATCCATGCTGATTTGAATTAAGGCGATGAGTTTCAATTCCAGTTTTGAGGCGTTGAGAAGGGTTACGGATCCTTTAATAAATCCTTCATCTTCCAGCTGTTTTACTCTTCTTGCGCACGGGGAAGGAGAGAGGCCTATCTTTTCCGCCAGCTCCAGGTTGCTGATGCGCCCGTTTCTTTGTAATTCCTTTAAGATGCGTCTATCCAGTTTATCCAGGTCCACTGTCTATCCCCGTTGGTCGATGGCTTGAAGCTGTATCAAAAAGCTATTTAATGGCATCATACTCCTTAGATTAGCTAATATGAACACAAAATATTAATAAATTAGCTATATTAGCCAATATATGCCGGTATCTGTAGAATATATGTGTAGAAACACTAATGACTTTGCTCTATTCTAGCGATTCTCGAACTATGGGCTGGGAACCCCGGATTAACTGGGGAGCACAGGTTAAACAGACCCGAAGCTCACAATAGAATCCCAAAAGGAATTAGAGATGTTTGATCACAGTAAGTACCCATCATTTCAGCCAATCGATATTCAGGATCGAACCTGGCCTGACAAGGTGATCGATAAGGCTCCTCGCTGGTGTAGCGTGGATCTGCGTGATGGTAATCAGGCCTTGATTGAGCCCATGTCTGTAGCTCAAAAGAAGAAGATGTTTGAGCTGCTGGTGGAAGTAGGGTTCAAGGAAATAGAAGTTGGATTTCCGGCCGCCTCGCAACCGGATTTTGACTTCGTTCGCAGCCTCATAGAAGAAAACAAGATACCTGATGATGTCACCGTGCAGGTGCTCACTCAGGCCCGTCCAGAATTAATTCAACGTACCTTCGCATCGCTTAAAGGTGCCAAGAAAGCAATACTGCATGTCTATAATTCTACTTCTGTGGTTCAGCGCGAGAAAGTTTTTAAGACAGACAAAAAAGGGATTATTGATATTGCTATCGCCGGTGCCAGTGAGGTTAAGCGCTGTGCAGAGTTGGCTCCGGAAACAGAATGGATATTTCAGTACTCGCCTGAAAGTTTTACCGGCACCGAAATAGATTTTGCTGTTGAGGTTTGTGATGCCGTCACCTCGGTATGGAATCCCACAGCCGACAACCCCGTTATCTATAACCTGCCTTCAACGGTAGAGATGGCAACTCCTAATGTATATGCCGACCAGATTGAATGGTTCTGCCGTAATATACAGAATCGAGATGCGGTCGTTGTAAGTCTGCATACCCATAACGATCGAGGCTGTGCTGTCGCAGCTGCCGAGCTGGCTGTAATGGCTGGAGCTCAGCGCGTAGAAGGTACGCTTCTGGGTAATGGAGAGCGAACAGGAAACATGGATATCGTGGTGATGGCGATGAACATGTATAGCCAGGGAATTGATCCCAATCTTGATCTTCGCAATATGGACAAAATTGTCTCTGTTATTCGCGAATGCACTCAAATTGATGTGCATCCTCGTCAGCCATATTCTGGCGATCTGGTATTTACAGCTTTCTCTGGCTCTCATCAAGATGCGATTAAGAAGTGCCTGGATATCTATGAAGAAGGCAGTACCTGGGAGATAGCCTACCTACCAATTGACCCGCGAGATCTTGGTCGAACTTATCAAGATGTGATTCGGGTCAATAGCCAATCGGGTAAGGGTGGGGTCGCCTATGTTCTTGCCCATAAATTTGGCTGTGAACTTCCTCGCTGGCTACAGATTGAATTCAGCAGAGTGGTGCAAGGGGTAACCGAAGCCAGTGGCCAGGAAATTCATCCTGATGCGATTTGGGAATTGTTCAATGAGCATTACCTGAATAATAAAAAACTCATCAGTCTTGAAAATTTCAGCATCGAAAAAAATGATGAGCGTGAAACCTTCAATGCCAAGATAGATTATTTTGGAAAGGAACTAGCTATCAGCGGTGAAGGCGATGGCGTGCTCGATGCATTCGTTGTCGGGCTGAGGCAAGCTATTAAGATTGATTTCGAAATCATGGAATATGGAGAACATGCCCTCGGGCAAGGTGCCGACGCTGAAGCGGTTACCTATATTCAGCTGAAATGTGGTGGACGTCGTTACAGCGGTGTAGCAATCAGCAAAGACATTATTTCTTCCTCACTTAACGCGTTTATGGGTGCGGCCAGCCAGCTTCTTAGCGAGCAGCAAGCCGTCGCCTGATTCCTTTTGTTAGAAACGCGATCTAACGCAGAACAAGCAGCAAGCTGGACCAAGTAGAGAGTCGCTCACAAGGCGACCACCAAATCGATTGGATACTCCGGATCAGTGCGCTGTCTGCGTGCTTAGATTCACCCAACCCTCTTAGCTTAAAACCCTGATCCTGCGGGGCTTTGCTGCTTCCGAATACTTGATAAATCTAAATGAGAATGATTTGCATTAAGATTAAACTTAATCTATGATTCATTCCTATCGGGCTACAAGCCTTTTATCAAGGGTTGAAGGAAGTATTAATGAAAGTTAGAAATGAATTATCCCTGCTTATCGCAGCAGCTCTATGTGTTGGCGGTGTGAATGTAGCCGCGGCGGCAGAGGCGCCAAGTGTAGAAGAATTATGGGAAATCGTTCAGCGTCAGCAGGCTGAACTGGAATCTCTTAAGCAAGAATTGGAATCTACTCGTACTCAGACAGCGACAGTTCGTATTCAGAGTCTGGAGAACAGTGAGTTAATCGAGGCAGTAGGGGATGTCATAGAGCAGTCCGATGGTTTGGTGGGCAGTAATAACACTCAGAGAACCCGTATCGGCGGCTACGGTGAAATGCTCTATAACAATGAAACCAGTAGTGCCTCAAGCAAAGAATTGGATATACAGCGGTTCGTTATTTTCTTCGGGCACCAATTTAGCGACACGCTTCGTTTTCATTCCGAGTTGGAAGTAGAACATTCCTTTATTAGTGATGACGCGCGAGCGCCGGGTGCTGTGGAACTTGAGCAGGCCTATCTGGAATGGGACTACTCGGCCAATCACAGTGTGCTAGCTGGCATGCATCTGGTACCGATGGGAATTCTTAACGAGACCCATGAACCAAATACTTTCTATGGCGTCGAACGAAATCGTATCGAATCAAGAATCATTCCTTCTACCTATAGAGTTAACGGCATTAAATTTTCTGGCCGTCTCGGTGGAGGATTTAGCTATGACCTCGGAGTTCACGAAGGTTTATTTTTCGAGAGCGGCAATGGTGGTGAATTAGCCATCAGGGACTCGAGGCAGAGTGGTGCCAGAGCAGAGATGGATAACCCTGCCTACACGGGAAGAATTAGATACACCGGAGTTCCTGGATTGGAATTGGGTTTGTCGATGCAATACCAAAGCGATATGACCCAGAGTGAAAGCATCCGGGGCAATATCGGAAGGGATGGCGTACTGGATGTATTTGGAAATCCGGTAGGTGACCTTAGTGGTATTTTGAGCGAAGCGCATATGGTCTATAGATCTGGCCCATGGGGATTACGAGCTCTCTATGCTCAATGGGATATTGATAGTGCAATTGAGTCTGTTGCTAACAATGATCTCAGTAATAATGGCCTTGGGCGCGATCAGCAATTCGGCTACTACATTGAGCCTTCTTATCAGATCAATGAGAAGCTGGGCGCTTTTCTTCGGCTTGAACGTACTGATGAGCGTGCAGGAAGTAATCTTGCTGCGGCAAATGATTCCACCACCGACAGAATGCTGCTGGGTCTAAACTACTGGCTCACAAATAACACCGTGTTGAAGTTGGATTACCAGTTTGAGAATGATGACAAGGATCGTGATCTCGACGGCTTCAATGCAGGAATCGGATGGCAGTTTTAGGAAGGTGATAGTAAGAGAGAAGGTGAGAAAGAACGTGAAAAATACCATTAAGCAACTTGTTCAATCATTAATTGCCATGAGTTTCATGGCGATTGTGCTTCCAGTATCGCTTGCCAGCAATGACTATATTGAGCCTGGAGATTTTCTGGCATCTGTTTTTTCAGGAAATCTTCCTGAGAGTAATACGGTTTGGTTAAGTGGAGAGAAGAAGGAGATAGCTGAAAAAATTCTGGGGCATAAACCGGATTTCTTGCGAGCTCGCTACTGGGGCGATAACAGCAGGTCTGCCTGGATACTGGATGAGATTGGTAAAACAGAGCCAATTACCATTGGAATAGTGATCAATGATAATCAGATAGAGGATATCCAGGTTCTAGCCTTTCGGGAATCCAGGGGTTGGGAAATCAAACACGATTTTTTTACACGCCAGTTTATGGGTGCTCGTATTATTGAGACCCAGCAGCTGAGCAAGTCAATCGATGGCATTAGTGGTGCCACTCTTTCTGTCAGGGCCATGACTAATGTTTCCCGTCTGGTATTATTCCTCTCAGCTTCCCTGAATACCTGAGTGGGCAATACAACGAGTTGTGGTAAAACGTAAAGTAGTACTAAGTCTGCATCGAAGAATAGGCATAACTAGTGCCTTGTTTGTTGTGCTGCTTTCATTCACCGGAATACTTCTTCAGCATATTTCCAGCTTTGGGCTGGACTCTTCTTTTATCAGTTCGGAAAGACTCTTGGCTTGGTACGGAATTGAAATTCCTGAAATTGAATCAAGTTACAACAGCGAAACCAATACCGTCAGCCTTATTGAGGATGCTCTGTTTTTTAATGGAAGTGCGCTCTCTGGGAACTATTCTTCTTTAGCAGGCTTGGTCAATACCGAATTTGGCTCAGTCGTCGCTACTGGTAATCAATTGATTTTAATCAGTGAAGAAGGGGAGTTGATAGAGGTACTGGGGTCGGTTCACGGAGTGCCAGGTGAAATTATTTCTATTGGATTGGGTCTAGATACATTAAGTCTTGATACAACTGGTCTAAATACAACAGGTCTAGAGACAACAGAGGTATCTGTGAACTCAACTGTGCCCATTATATTGAGGCTTTCCAATAGACTCGTTGAAGCCGATCTTGATGCTTTGGCCTGGGTAGATGCTGAGTTGGATTCAGCAGGCGTACGCTGGTCCGAAGCTGCAGAGTTGAGTGCTTCTGAAGCAGAGTCGATCAAACAACGATACGGCGCGTCTCTGCTAAGCTGGGAAAGAATAGTATTGGATATTCATAGTGGTCGAGTGTTTGGTCAGTTTGGTGTTTTCCTTGTTGACCTGATGGCAATTCTTTTTCTGTTCATGGCGATAACTGGCGTCTGGATATGGTCTCGGCGCCGCTCTAAAATTAAGAATCATTCTTGATAGAAGCGTGGGATAGTTTAATACAATGCAATATTTCATACTTTCAGCGTCTATTTCTTCATTCATCCTTGGCTTCTTTGGCGTTAGCTGGGAAGACGTGGATGAAAAGATTGAAGATGAGTTTCCTGCGGTGGAATTTATCTCAGTCGATGCCCTGCAAACCCAATTCCAGTCAAACCCGGGGCAATTACCTCTGATTATAGATGTACGTGAAGCTGATGAGTTTGCTGTTAGTCATCTCGCTGAAGCCAGAAATGTACTCACTGGTATAGAAATATCCAAGCTCGTGCAGGACAAGACCAGCCCAATCGTCGTCTACTGCTCGGTAGGATATCGTTCTGCGGCAGTTGCGGCAGAGCTTGAAGCGCTGGGCTATACCAGCGTGAGAAATCTTCGACATTCGCTCTTTGAGTGGGCAGATAAGGGCTTGCCTATGGAAAACCTGCAAGGGCAGACCTCCTTGGTTCATCCCTATAATCGGGCCTGGGGCAGCCTTGTCAAAGAACAGCTCCATTCCTATACTCCTGAGTAAGTCTTTCTTTTTTCAGTCTTTTATGTAGCCTTTTATTTCTCCGATATAGGGCAAACTATTTCTCCCCCGCTTGCGACTTACTCTTAAAAACCAGTATCCTGTTTTAAACGCGTAGTTTGCTTACACAGTCTGAAAGAGACAGGACAAACCCATGGCTTTGATTAACGAAGACGAGGCACTGATTGCTGCGGCACTCAATGGGTCGGCCTTTGCCTGGGAAAAGCTGGTGAAGCGTTATGAAAGCCGTGTGTATAACCAGGGTTTGCGGTTGATGGGCAACCCGGCCGATGCCATGGATTTATGTCAGGAGGTTTTTCTCGGTGTGTATCGAAACCTTCACAGATTCCGTGGAGATGCCAAGTTTAGTAGTTGGTTATTTCGAATTGCCCACAACAAGTCGGTTGATCTGAATCGCCGTAAACGTCTTATGATGGTTCAGGCAAAACCCTGGTCCCAGGAAGAAGATGATGGTCTGGATATGTATCCAGCTGCTACAGGATTTGAGCCAGATGAAAAGCTTGATCAATCCCAGGCGAACACACAAGTAATGACTATGTTGGCCCAGCTGCCGATGGATCAACGTTTGATAGTCGAACTAAAAATATATCAATCTCTCACATTTGAAGAGATAGCAGATATGCAAGATATCTCAACTAATACAGCAAAAACGCGCTTCTATACCGCGCTTAAAAAACTGAAAGTAGTATCGGAGAAAGATCATGTCCTGCCCTAAGACTCAACACGTAATGCTGGAATATTTTTCAGATGACCTGGCACCTTTGATGCGGGAAGAGATGGAAAAGCATCTCGCAAGCTGTGCTGAATGCAATCAAGAGTTGGAATCCCTCTTGATGACAAAGAGTAGCTTGGAAGCATGGCAGGAACAGCGTGTACCTCATTGGGATCGTGGCGTTGAATTATTTAGTCGCGAGCATCGAACATCCAAAACTGGAAATGCTTCGTGGGATATTTGGCAGTGGATACCGACGGCCGCTTCATTCGCCATGTTGTGTGTACTGTTGCTAAACGTAAATTTCTCCACCACAGAGCAGGGCTTCTCCATCAGTTTTAATTCAGGTGCAAATGCCCAGTCGGATGTTACGGAGATGCTAGCTTCATTTGAAGGGGCTCAGCAGCTCGAAATGAATCAAGCCATAGAGCGTATGGAGGATCGCCAGGATGGAAATAATCTACGCATGATGCAGGCCATGTTGGAACAAAATCAACAAGCGACTGCTGAGAACTTGGAACAAATTTATGCTTATTTCGAGCAACAACGGATATTGGATCTTCAGGACATGAGAGTGGGTTACCAGCAGTTGGTAGACAGCGATTACGAAACTATTCGATCTCTGCAGCAGTTGGCTAGTTTCGTCAGTTTTCAAGATGATGTGAGATAGAACAATGTTCAATTTGAATCCAACAGCTTTTTTTTGTAAAACCAGTGCTCGTAAAACAAAAGATCGTAGTGCTGGAGAAAGAATGAGTAGCCCTAAACTTGGATTGATAAATCCTAGAGCTGGAATTATTACTGTATTGCTTCTGATTTTTCCGGCGCCATTGTTTTCACAAGACGCAGCTGTTGAAGAATTTGATGCGGGAGACTTGCAAAACAATATAGATATTTTTGCCGGTATTCTTGAAGATAGCCTGGACTTGAATCAATCCGAGGCTCCGTTTAGCAGATCTCTTAGTGGCATCGACAGTACTTATCTTTATGCCCAGGGTGTTGTACTGGAAGTGAGAACGCCTCTTGCCAATCGCCGAAACAGATTAGGTTTTGCGTCATTAAACACTGCTTTGCAGGCGCTGCAAGCCAGGAGAATGCCGTTTGGACCATTACCTGTTTCTGAAATCTCTGTTGAAGAATCAAATACAGGTTTTGCGTTACAGGCAGAGTCCCTTGAAGATTCCAATCAGGCAGGTGATTTTTACTCCTCGATGATGGACCGGATTGCAAATATTGATTATTCCCTGATCGTGAATAATGCGATTCAGCAAGCTTCTAATTCGGCGAGGTCTCTGAGGACGCTGGACGGTATCGATGACAACAACTATCAGCAAATTCGCGAGCAATTGGAAGACTTGCGGGATGAGATGACTCAGAGCCAACGGGAATTGCGTGGACTCATTGAAGAGCTTCAATCCGCCAGTGAAGTTTCTGCCGAAGTTGTAGACCCTGATTCAAATACAGAAATGGAATCCACTCTGGATAGAATGTACAGCCAATTAGAGCCTTTGAAAGACAGGGCTGTCGAATTTGCAGGAGATTTGCGGCAGAGAGCTGAACAGGCGGAGTTGGATTACGCAAACCGTTGGCAGGATGAATTGATTCAGTTCGAAGATCGACTTTATCAGGCCATGTGTGAATACGGAGCTACATTACGTGAGCTACCGGATGATGAGCATGTTTCCGTCATCCTCAGTGGTCTTGGTGAAGAAATCGAAGAGAACAGGCTAACAGATAAAGTATTTATCTTTAGCAAGACCGATATCACAGCCTGTCAATCGGGAGATATCGATCTTGCAACTCTGAGAACCCGTTCTATTCAATACAGCTACTAAACCAGTTTCTAGTTAAATTAGGCGGTTCAGCTCATTCAGCAGTCAAGCTAGAAAGGTGCGCCGGTTATATTTATATCCGCCGGTGCAAATTGCTTTGCAGAGTCAGTCGCCTGATATAGCCGTGTAACAAGCAGCAATACCCCCGGAACATCCAGCAGGTCGATATCGTCGAATATCAATTTGCGGCGAATTCTTTCGCTACTTGTATACAGACTGCCGTCCTGGGTGAAATTTAGAAACGTAAAACTTTCGTCTTCGTTTCCCCAGTTGCTGGAAATTACTTCCTGACCAACGCCTCCATCCAGTCGTTCAAATGGATAGAACCACCTTCCTCCAGCATAGCCGGCTTCATAGGTAATGATATGGCCATCTGGGTAATACCAGGTTTCATCCAAGGCTCTGAAGTAATTGCTTGCCAAATAGCCATTTGGCCAGAATATAGCCTGATCACCATGCATCCAGTGATGAGCCATAACACGACCATTAGGATAGTAGATTGTGGTGTCTTCTCCTGGCTCAGCCATGAATAGCTGGCCATTGGGGAAATACCACGCCTTGTGGTACAGGTCTGTGGAAGCCAGAGTCCCATTTAGATAGTAGCTATTGCCGCGATTGTATCCGGTAAGGATTACTGGTTGGCATGCCATCAAATTAAGCTCTGCCAGTTGGTTTTCCATGGCTACCATCTCTCCCACGTCGTCATAGTCATCTGGAAGCATGGTGTTGAGAGAGACCATTTTCGCCATAAACTCGAGAGTCGCACAGGCGCTGCTCACATTCGCTGAGCCCTCACGGGCAAACGATAGGGATGAAAAACTCATCAATAGAATTAGTAGCAATGTGCTGCTTCGTTTCATGACTTTCCTCCTGTCGGTGATTTTCCGACCATTTCCTTGAACGTAGGGGTATCCTAGCCTGAGTAATGTGAACGCGGACTTAATGCCGTAGGGGTTCAACAGTATTTGAACTAAGCAAGATTTTTGCTTGGTCTTGACGGGAATTTGCTTATAATAAGGGCTCTGTGGCTGTCTTTGGGTCGCGAAGATCATATAGAACCATCAGAATAGCTTAAGAATTCAAGGTTTGATTAGCTGTTGTTAGGGTCCTAATAATAAAAAGCCGCCTTTTAGGAGGATAGAATGGACTGTCCGAAGTGTAATTCCGAGATGCAAGAGCTCAAGATCGAGACTCTTCACGGCCAAGTGGTTATTGATAAATGTAATAGCTGCAAAGGTCTGTGGTTCGATAACGGTGAAGCAGAGCAGCTAAAGGGTGACTGGATGGCTGATTTTGCTGACAGCGGTGATCCCGAAGTTGGCAAGACTTACAATACGGTTCGAGATATTGATTGCCCTCGCTGCGGTAAGGCTATGAAGAAGATTAATGATGCTAAGCAGAGTCATCTGGAATATGAAGCCTGTGAAGAGCATGGCATATTTATGGATGCAGGTGAGTTTACGGACTATAAGCACGAGACTTTATTAGATATCTTTCGTGATGCAGTGGCTTCAATTAGAAGACGATAAACTCACAGTTCAGATTTAATTATAGTGCCATCTGGGATGATTCCAGATGGCATTTTTTTTTGTTTGTTGATCTAGGTCCGGATACTTGCCAATGTCTGTCCAATGCGCCGCTTCATCATGAAAGTCGGACCCCGCAGAGGAATAGAGCTTAAATTCTGCTGCAAGTTCTGAAAGTTGTCGTCGAGTATTGGGATCGATATTGGAGTAAGAAGTCTCGATGGCTTCCCCTCCGCAGTTTGCGAACTCTTCAGTTAGACTATTGAGTTTTCTTTTACTCAAGGGATAGCGACTGGGATGAGCTAATACGGCAATACCATTGGCGGAACAAATAGTTTGCACCGCTTCCTCTAGTGAGCACCATTTTGCCGGCACATAAATTCTGCCTCTCTTGGCGAGGTATTTTTTAAAGGCTTTCTGCCGATTCTTGCTTAGTTGTTTTTCTACCAGGAAATCTGCGACATGACTTCGAGTCATAGCGATGCATTGTTTGGATTCAAACCAGGAGGACAAATCCTTAACACCCAGGTCTTGAAGTTTTTGATCCATGGCATCGATGCGGTTTCGACGATGACTTTGCTGTAAATCGAGAAGGCTTTGTAATTCTTCATTGCTGAGATCTATCAATAACCCAACTACATGTATTTCTAATCCCTGCCAGAAACAGGAAATTTCTACTCCATTCAGCAATTCAATATCATCATAGTCTTGATCTAATTGTGAGAAAGCGTGAATGCAGTCATGGTCGGTTATTGCAAGATGGCTTACACCATTTTCCCTTGCTCGCTGTAGTAAAAACTCCGGCGAGTGCTTTCCATCGGAGTAGTAACTATGGCAATGCAGGTCGACTTTCATGATATGGGTCAAATTTGAGCAATTCTGTTAATGAGTTTGAGACTATGGCAGCTATACTGCTCAACTTGCAATGCTTATGCAATAAACTGGCGGTAGTGCAATAAACTTGTATGGGATGGGGTCTTGTACATAGTTAGCTGATGGTTTGCCCGTCACGGGATTCTTCTCGTGTAACGATTACAAAATGAGTGAATACAATGACAAAAGCTCGGAGCCTTGCAGAAGATTCAGATGAGGCATCATCACAATTGATTTTAGGATGCAGTCACTGCATTGACCAGTGTCAGCAGTTGCTTGAACTCCTTAGTCAGGAGGACTATGTGGCATCCTCAAAAGGGAATTCCTCAATTGGTGCTCATGTTCGTCATGTGCTGGATCGTTTTCACTGCTTCTTTAATGGCTTAACTGAAGAAGCGATTAACTACGATGCTCGAAAGAGGGATCCGGAAATAGAAAACAACCTATCTGCGGCGGAGTTTTCCGTGACAAGCGTGGCTCGGCGAATTCAGAGCCTGGGAGAGACTGATTTCCATGACAAAGTAGTCTCGGTTCAGGAATCTGTGCACCATCAGGGCTCCTCTGTGGCAATTTCCAGTACAGTGGAGAGGGAATTGATGGGCTTGATTACCCATAGTATTCATCACCTCGCTATTATTGCGCTTATCGCTAAATCCCTTGGCTATTCGATTGATCCTGATTTCGGGAAAGCACCGTCCACTATAGTCTACGAGCAAATCTAAAGCCGCTTCCCTCTGAGCTCCTGCCTGGCTCTTAATACTTGACTATTTTACTTAGGTATTCGATAATCTGCTCCCTGTTTTAGGTTCTGAGAAGGTAGCCTCATGCGCTTAACCACCAAAGGTAGATATGCTGTAACCGCTATGCTGGACCTGGCTCTTCATAAAGACCAGGGTCCTGTGAGCTTGGCTGATATTTCCCAGCGGCAAGGAATTTCCCTTTCCTATCTTGAGCAATTATTTGCCAAGTTGAGAAAGCAGACTCTGGTAAGTAGTGTTCGAGGACCAGGTGGAGGCTATGAACTCGATAGAGATTCAGCTTCCATTTTTATTGCGGAAATAATTGATGCAGTAAATGAGTCCGTAGATACGACAAAATGTCAGGGGAAAGGTGACTGCCAGGGCGGCGAAACTTGCCTTACTCATTATCTATGGAAAGACCTTAGTGACCAGATACATACATTTCTAGAAGGCATAAGCCTGGCCGACCTGGTATTGAAAAACGAAGTTAAACGTATATCTGAGCATCAGGACAGGAAACACTTAATTGTTAGTGAGAACGTCGAAGAGATGCGAGCCACTGCACCCGGTCTATAGCGATATTCGCGGAGTTAATAATGCAATTTCCAATCTATCTCGATTATTCAGCCACCACCCCGGTTGATCCCCGTGTAGCCGAAAAAATGTCTGAGTGTCTGACACTAGAGGCGAACTTTGGTAATCCTGCGTCACGCTCGCATATGTTTGGCTGGAAAGCAGAAGAGGCCGTGGAAAACGCTCGTCGCCAAGTTGCTGATTTATTGCATTGTGATCCAAGAGAGATCGTATGGACATCCGGCGCAACGGAAGCTGACAATTTGGCTATTAAGGGTGCTGCGCATTTCCATGCAAAGAAAGGCAAACACATAATTACTTCCAAAATCGAACACAAAGCGGTTTTGGATAGTTGTCGCCAGTTGGAAAGAGAGGGCTTTGAGGTTACTTATCTAGACCCCGGAGCGGATGGTCTTACCACTCCTCAATCGGTCGCCGACGCAATTCGCCCCGACACAATTCTAGTTTCATTGATGCATGTAAATAATGAGATAGGAGTTATCAACGACATTGAAGCCATCGGCAAGATCACTCGAGAGAATGGAATTCTTTTTCATGTGGATGCCGCTCAAAGCGCTGGTAAAGTAGAGATCGATCTCGAAAATATGCAAGTCGACTTGATGTCTTTGACCGCACACAAAGTATATGGCCCAAAAGGAATTGGTGCGCTCTACGTGAGGCGAAAGCCCAGAGTGAGAATCGAGCCGCAAATCCACGGTGGTGGACACGAAAGAGGTATGCGTTCGGGTACCTTGGCCACACATCAAATTGTTGGCATGGGTGAAGCCTATAGATTAGCTCGCGAAGAGAAAGACAGCGACAATGAGCGACAGCTTTCATTGCGAAAGCGCCTTCTCGACGGTTTAAAAGATATGGAAGAGGTCTATGTAAATGGAGATTTGGACCAGCGAGTAGCTGGCAATCTGAATATCAGCTTCAATTTCGTAGAAGGCGAATCCTTGATGATGGCTCTGCGAGATCTGGCAGTGTCTTCTGGCTCTGCCTGTACTTCAGCAAGCCTTGAGCCTTCATACGTGCTGAGGGCAATAGGACTTAACGACGAATTGGCGCACAGCTCATTGCGAATAAGCATGGGTCGATTTACCACTGAAGAAGAAATAGACTATGCCATTGGCAAAATTAGAGAAGCAGTGGCAAAACTTAGAGAACTTTCACCGCTCTGGGATATGTACAAGGACGGTGTCGATTTAAATCAGGTCAAGTGGGCTGCCCACTAGTCACTCTGGTACCAGGAGAAAGAAATGGCTTATTCAGACAAGGTGTTGGATCACTACGAAAACCCACGCAATGTTGGCAAGATGGATGACAATGACATAAATGTCGGAACAGGTATGGTGGGAGCACCAGCTTGTGGAGATGTTATGCGGCTACAAATCAAAGTTGATGATAACGGTGTTATCGAAGACGCCAAATTTAAAACCTATGGCTGTGGTTCTGCTATCGCATCCAGTTCTCTTCTCACTGAGTGGGTAAAGGGTCGCTCTTTGGATGAAGCAGTTCAAATCAAGAATCAAGATATAGCTGACGAATTAGGTCTTCCTCCGGTGAAAATTCATTGCTCTGTGCTTGCCGAAGATGCAATTAAGGCGGCTATTGAAGACGTAAAACAGAAGCGTGAGTCGTAAGATTTAAGGAACGAGCTAAATGGCATTATCAATTACTCAAAACGCTGCGCAACATGTAGCCGAGCAGTTGAGCAGCAGGGGACACGGGCTCGGTATTAGGGTCGGTGTAACAACCACTGGCTGTTCCGGCATGGCCTACGTGCTCGAATTCGTCGACAAACTCGAAGTCGGTGATCAGGTATTCGAAGATCACGGTGTAAAGATAATCGTAGACCCTAAAAGCCTGGTCTATATCGATGGCACAGAAATGGATTTTGTGAAGCAGGGAGTTAATGAAGGTTTCGAGTTCACTAACCCCAATGCCAAAGGCGAATGCGGCTGCGGAGAAAGCTTTAGCGTCGGATAAGTGAGCTTCAGTATAGGGTGAATGAATTTAGCGTCGAATAATGATACTTAGATTAGGTTCTCCCTCCCCACTAACAAACCAAAGTCCAGAACACCTTCATAGTGCAAGATTTTAAAAAAAATTATTTCCAACTCTTCGAAATCTCCGAGTCATTTGATGTGGATATCGAATTGGTATCTGAAAAATATCGTGAATTGCAGGCCCAGTCTCATCCTGATCGGGTTGCCGGCGCATCTGAAGAGCAGAAGTTAAGAGCAGTTCAATTTAGTAGCTATATCAATGAAGCTTATGCTGCCTTAAAGGATCCGCTAAAAAGAGCAGCTTATCTGCTGTCAATTCACGGACTCGATGTGGGAAAAGTTAGCCAGAGTGATCTCGGAATGGATTTGCTCATGGAGCAAATGCAGCTAAGAGAGCGTTTGGAAGATTTACCGAAAGATGATTCGGCTCTTGAGGAATTGGAGTCTCTTAAGAAGGATGTGCTTGGCAAGCTAGCTCAACGGCTTGAAAAGTTAGCAGAAGATTTTTCCGGACAGAATTTTGACTCCGCCAAGAAGCTCTATCATGAAATGCAGTTTCTCTATAAGCTGCTTTCTGAAATTGAATCAGGCGAAGAATCAAGACTGGGTTATTGATCTGACTCTATAGATTGATAACTTCATGAATGGCTGAATGAATAGCTGATTAAGAATCTAAATCAGGCACATAGACGCAGCAATATGGCTTTACTACAGATACAGGAACCGGGAGGAAAACCTGCCAAGGTGCTACATCGCCTGGCGGTAGGGATTGACTTGGGCACAAGCAATTCTCTGGTCTCTGCCCTCTGTGGAACTGGCGTTGAAACTCTTCCTGACGATAATGGCCAACACTTACTGCCTTCGGTGGTGCGTTACTCTGCTGACGGGTCGCCTTTGGTGGGTTATGCCGCTCTTTCCGGACTGGTGGATGACCCTGAAAACACCGTTGCATCCTCCAAACGTCTTCTGGGCAAGAGTCTGAGCGAGCTGCAAAATCTGCCGCAAGTTCTGCCATTCAAATTTGATCCTGAGCGTGAAGAAACCTCTCCTGCTATTTCTACAGTCAGTGGCAGCAAAGACCCTGTTCAAATTTCCGCTGACATACTCGAAAAACTGAAAGTCCGAGCCGAGCAATGCCTGAAGGGTGAGTTAGAAGGTGCGGTGATTACGGTTCCGGCATATTTTAATGATGCGCAGCGACAACAAACCAAAGATGCGGCGAAGCTCGCGGGCTTGAATGTGCTACGGCTTTTGAATGAGCCTACTGCGGCAGCAGTTGCATACGGCCTTGATTCGGAGGATCAGGGCAAGGTCTGTGTTTTTGATCTGGGTGGAGGGACCTTTGATGTTTCTCTATTGAGTCTGCAGAAGGGAGTGTTTGAAGTTCTGGCCACCGGTGGCGACACAAATCTGGGTGGCAATGATTTTGATCACGCTCTTGCTCAATGGATCCTTCAACAAGCTGGCTACAATGCTGAGCTCGATTTTTCCGAAAGGGCTATCCTTAATCAATTAGCCATGGATGTTAAGCATCAGCTTAGTGAGCAGGACCAGCTTGAAATAAGCTGGCAGGATTGGTCGGGCACTATCACTAATACAGAATATTCCGAAATTTGTGCGGAATTGATTAAGCGCACTATCAACACTTGCCGGCGAGTACTCAGGGATGCATCTCTCACTATTAATGATATCGACAATATTGTCCTGGTAGGCGGATCAACCAGAATGCCAGTCATTCGTCAGGCAGTGGCCAGCTTTTTCAGCAAAGAGGCCTTAACTAATATTGACCCAGATAAGGTGGTGGCCATCGGAGCAGGCATTCAAGCCGATGTGTTAATTGGCAACAAATCTTCGAATAATTTCCTGCTACTGGATGTAAACCCCTTGTCCCTGGGTATTGAAACAATGGGTGAACTGGTTGAGAAAATCATTCCTCGAAATACCACCATACCTGTTGCCAGAGCTCAGGAATTCACGACATTTAAAGACGGGCAGACTGCCATGTCACTCCATGTTGTGCAGGGTGAGAGAGAATTAGTAGAGGATTGCAGGTCTTTGGCTCGTTTCGAGCTTCGAGGAATTCCAGCAATGGTAGCTGGTGCGGCCAAGATACGAGTTAGTTTTCAAGTAGATGCTGATGGCTTACTTAGCGTAGCAGCCGAAGAGTTGAGTACAGGCAAGAAGGCAGAGATACAGATTAAGCCAAGCTATGGTCTGAAGTCCGATCTAATCGAAGAGATGTTGCAGTCATCTCAAGAAAACGCTCAGGTAGATATGGAGCTCCGTTCGGTTAAGGAAGCGCAACTGGAGGCGACTCAGCTAATCGATGCCATAGCAAATGCCCGTTCTTCAGATGGAGAAATTTTAAACACTGAGGAATTGCTGCTTATTGAGAAAGCAGTGGAAACTCTTGAATTGGCGATGAAGGATTCATCAGCTAACAAGATTCGGGAGTTGACTGAAGACCTTAATAGAATTAGCGGAGACTTTGCCTCGAGGCGAATGGATCTACATATCGGACGCGCCTTGAAAGGGGAGTCTATTGACGAGGTTGCAAATAGTTCGTCTTAAGATCAACACCCAAATGTTCAACGCTCACACGAATAGAGTCAAAAACGGAACTACACAGACATGCCCAAACTACAATTTCTTCCCAATGAAACAATCTGTCCCGATGGCGCGACCATCGAAGCGCAGCCACAAGAGAGCATCTTGAACGCCGCTCTGCGTAACAATATTCCTATCGAGCATGCCTGCGAGAAGTCCTGTGCCTGCACGACTTGTCATGTAATTGTTAGACAAGGTTTCAATTCCCTCGATGATGCTGAAGAAAATGAAGAAGATTACCTGGACAAGGCTTGGGGTCTCGAAGCGGAGTCACGCCTGAGTTGTCAGGCTCTGGTTGGGGAAGAGGATCTGCAAATTGAGATCCCTAAATACACTATCAATATGGTATCTGAGGATCATTGATCCGGCATCACGCGGCGATGAGCTTAAGGCTGTGAAAAGGGAAGCTGAGAAGGGGTGACTTATGAAGTGGACTGATGTGTTCGAAATAGCCATAGAACTAACGGACAAATTTCCGGATACAGACCCCCGTTTTGTCAATTTCGTCGACCTTCGGCGCTGGGTCTGTGAGCTTGAAGAGTTCGATGATGATCCAGAGAGATGCGGCGAGAAAATCCTGGAAGCAATCCAGGCAGCCTGGATTGAAGAGAGTTCTGAGTAAAACCCTGAAAAAACAGGCTTTTTTCCTACTAATTTCTATTGAAAACCGTACAAAACCGCAGTATTACCACGTATAATGCGCGATCTTTTGCATATACAGAATATTGGGAGTTGTAATGGCGGTCGAACGAACTTTATCAATCATCAAGCCGGACGCGGTAGCTAAGAATATTATCGGTAAGATCTATAGCCGTTTTGAGAAGGCTGGGCTGAAAGTAGTAGCAGCAAAACTGGTGCAGCTGGACGACAAGTCTGCAGGCGGATTTTATGCTGAGCACGAAGGCAGACCTTTCTATAACGACCTCATCGAATTCATGACCTCTGGACCTGTAATGGTTTCAGCTCTGGAAGGTGAAGGTGCCGTTATGCTTAACCGCGATCTTATGGGTGCTACCAATCCTGCCGAAGCTGAATCGGGCACAATCAGAGCCGATTTCGCAAAGTCTATCGATGCCAACGCGGTTCATGGTTCGGACTCTACAACATCTGCAGCTAGGGAAGTGGCCTACTTCTTTAACGAAGACGAAATCTGCTCATAGGCAGACGGAACTCAAGCACACCGGAAAACAACACACCTGCCTGCTGAAAAGAGCAGGGTTTGAATAAAGGTAAGTTGATTATGACGGCGACAAGCAAATCCAATTTGGCTGGTCTTAGTCTCGAAAAACTTCGGGAGTTGTTCGTTGTCGCCGGTGAAAAACCTTTCCGTGCCGCTCAGGTAATGAAATGGATACACCAGCGCGGAGTTCTGGATATCGATTTGATGACCGATATCAGCAAGGACTTGCGAGAAAACCTCAAAACTATTGCTGAAATAAAACTTCCCATAGTAGTGGAAGACTTCAAGTCTGAAGACGGTAGTCGTAAATGGATAATTGAAGTAGCCAGTGGTTCCCGTGTTGAGATGGTATTTATACCGGAGGGCAGTAGAGGGACGCTATGCATTTCGTCTCAAGCCGGTTGTTCTCTGGATTGCAGTTTTTGTGCAACTGGGAAACAGGGTTTCAATAGTAATCTGACAGTAGCTGAGATTATAGGCCAGCTATGGTGGGCTAATTCTCTTCTCGGTGGCTTTAAGAGTTCAACTGAACGACCAGTTAGTAATGTTGTCATGATGGGCATGGGTGAGCCATTGCTGAATTTCGAAAATGTTATGGATGCCCTGAGCATCATGATGGAAGATTCAGCTTACGGCCTTTCCAAGAGGAAAGTAACTATCAGTACTTCTGGTGTAGTCCCTGCGATAGATCGCCTCAAGGACTATACCGATGCATCTCTAGCGATTTCGCTCCATGCTCCAAACGATGAATTGCGAAGCTCGATCATGCCAATCAACAAGAAATATCCGATTAAGGAACTGCTTCGGTCTATTGATGGCTATATGGAGAGTCTTTCAGATAAGCGTGTTCCGGTATTCGAATACACTTTAATCGCTGGTGTTAACGACCACAGACAACATGCCCGGGACCTGGCTGTTCTACTAAAAGATATGCCCTGCAAGATCAACCTGATTCCATTTAATCCGTTTTCTCTTAGTGACTATCGCCAGCCCAGTTCATCTTCAATATCCAATTTTCGACAAATACTTCAGCAAGCTGGTTATACGGTGACGGTGAGAACGACAAGAGGTGATGATATCGGAGCTGCCTGCGGTCAACTGGTAGGTGATGTAGAAGATCAAACCCGGAGAAGCCAGCGCCACAAGAAGCGGCAGCTTGATGCTGCGGAAGCCGCCAAAAATGGCAAAAAAGCCTTTGATAGCACTGATAATCTCGCTGTCGCTGCCGACAGACTATAAAGGTAAATAGGTAATTTCGTTATGAGGCTGTATATGCTTATCTCTCCAGTTCGCACACTTTATCCTTGCTTAGTCATGCTGCTGGCAGGATTGTCCCTGAGTGCATGTATAACCACCACAACAGGCGGTTTTATAGCGGAGGCTTCTGATGAGCAGGCGCTAGATGACTATTTGCAATTAGCCATAGCCTACTATGATGAGAACGACATGCAAGGCGCCCGGCGACACATCAACAATGCCATGCAGATTGATGGCCGGAATTCCGACGTTTTTACCATTCTTGCTCTAGTTTTTCAGCGCGAAGGAGATTTGGATCGCGCTGCTGAAAATTTCGATCGAGCTATTGATTTAGATCGGGGAAATTCAATGGCCCGGAATAACTACGCGGTCCTGCTGTTTGAAATGGGGCGATATCAAGATGCCTACGAGCAATTAGAACAAGTTGCCAATGATCCCGATTATGATGGCAGAGCAATTGCTTACGAAAATTTAGGGCGTGCTGCTATTCAATTAGACAGAGTTGAAGATGCCAAAAATGCTTTTCAGCGCGCCTTGCAGCTAAACAGCAATTTGTATATCTCAGCCTTGGAATCGGCGCTTATAGAGTTTGAGCAAGGGAATTATGAAAGAGCCCGATCAAGCTTTCAAAGTTATCTAACTATAGTTGAATTTTCCAGCGTGCCTCATTCTCCAAGGGCATTGCTCGCCGGAATTCGAATAGAAGGCTATTTTCAGAACCAGCAATTCGTGAACAATTTTTCTCGAGTGCTGGAAGCTCTCTATCGAAATTCTCCAGAGTACCAAAGCTATTTAGAGCTCTAACATGGCAGAAAACGAGTTAAACACCGACATGGGAAGCGAAGGCGGCGAAGATCAACAAGCTGCACGTTTGTCTGTGGGCGCGACACTCCGGGAAGAGAGGCTTCGCCAGGAGCTTTCTGAAAAAGAAGTCGCTGATAAGTTACACATTACCATGCACTATGTGAAAGCCATCGAGTCTGATTGTTACGAAAAACTTCCTGGTGCCGTATTCGCAAAAGGATACATTAAAAGCTACGCCGGAATTCTGGAACTGAACGAAGGTGAAATCCTGCAGCTTTATTCTGATATTTCGAAACGGCAGGAAGAAAGCAAAGAAGAAGAAATTCGTCAGAAGGCAAGGAAGCGAAAGGATAGAAACAAGCCGTGGCTAATCCTGTCTGCAATTATTTTCATTGGCGGTTTCACCGGTTTGTGGTTGTACAATAAATTTTCCACCGATGATGCTTCTCAACCGGGCGCACCTCTGCCTAATACGCAAACACAGGAAGCCAGAACTTCCGAATCCTTGAACAGCCAGATAAGCGCTAACTCTCAGCTTGTGCCTGAAACCGATGTCGAAGATGACGTAGTGGCTACTCGTTCTCCGTTAGATACACGGGGTTCAAATTCTTCAATTCCTACGCGTTATTCAACTGTAGAAAGCCAACTTGATGGGATTTCTTCTATACCTGCATCGTCGGCGGAGACAAATGCTTCTGAATTGGGCAGCCAACTGCTCGAAGAAGCTCCGCTGCAGCAAGTAATATCTGTAGGTGAGGCGGGAAATGATATGCTTCGAGTCTCTTTCAGTGGCGAAAGCTGGATCGAGATTAGCGATGCTGATTCGAATCAGCTTTATAGAAATATCCGAGAAGCCGGAGATATTTTGGAGGTTTCCGGCAATGCTCCGTTTAACATTCTACTTGGTGATGCACCTTTCGCTTCGATGACACTTAATGGTGAATCTATTAATGTCACTGATAATATCCGCATCGATAACTCCGCCAGATTGACCGTTGGCTTATAATATCTATTTAATTCCTATTTAATTTCAGACTCAACAGAACTAAACCATGAGTAGTAATCAGAATATTAATCGTCGTAAGACTCGCCAGATTATGGTGGGAGATGTCGCTGTTGGAGGCGATGCACCTATTTCGGTGCAGAGCATGACCAATACAGAGACCTGCGATGTAGAGGCTACTCTCGGTCAGATATCTCGCCTGGTAAATGCTGGCGTGGATATCGTGCGTGTCTCAGTCCCGAGCATGGATGCAGCTGAGGCATTCAAATCTATTCGGGCTCAAGTGGATGTGCCCCTCGTAGCCGATATTCATTTCGATTACCGCATCGCGCTCAAAGTTCTTGAATACGGCGTTGATTGCCTACGAATTAATCCTGGAAATATTGGCAGTGAAGATCGAATCCGTATGGTTGTCGATAGTGCTGGGGATAAAAATATTCCTCTGAGAATTGGAGTAAATGCGGGTTCATTAGGCAAGGCTTTATTGAGAAAATACAAAGAGCCTAACGCTGAAGCTATGGTTGAATCTGCGCTAACTCAAATTGAAATTCTCGACAAGCTCGATTTTCAAAACTTCAAAATCAGTTTGAAAGCTTCTGAAATATTCATGACGCTTCAGGCTTATCGAAGCCTGGCTACGCAAATTGATCAACCTTTCCATCTAGGAATTACCGAGGCTGGAGGTTTACGATCGGGAACAGTGAAGTCTGCCATCGGTCTTGGCTCGCTGCTCATGGATGGAATTGGAGACACTCTGCGAGTTTCTCTGGCGGCGGACCCGGTTGAGGAAGTTAAGGTTGGATTCGACATACTGAAGAGTCTGGGACTTCGGCACAAAGGAGTTAATTTAGTAGCTTGCCCGAGTTGTTCGAGACAAAATTTTGATGTTATTTCTGTGGTTAATGAGCTGGAATCCAGACTGGAAGATATAGTTACTCCAATCGATGTGGCAGTGATTGGCTGTATCGTAAACGGACCTGGCGAAGCCAAGGTCGCAGAAATTGGACTCACCGGAGCAAGCCCCAATAACCTTGTTTATGTCGAAGGTGCGCCGGATCATAAAATTAGTAATGAAAATCTCGTGGATGAATTAGAAGCAATGGTTCGCCAACGGGTGGCAGATAAGCAGGCTGCAGAAAAAGACCTGATCGCTTCAAGCTAAGCCAGGGACATTCAAGAAATTAGAAAATTATAGAGCTATGGCAAAACTACAAGCAATACGAGGGATGAACGACATCCTTCCTGAACAGACCCCTAGTTGGCAGTATCTGGAAAAATGTTTTCAGCAGGTAATGCATCGTTATGCTTATCAGGAAATCAGGTTTCCCATACTCGAACAGACAGCACTCTTTAAGCGTTCTATAGGCGAAGTAACCGACATTGTTGAGAAGGAAATGTATAGCTTCGATGATCGCAATGGTGACAATTTGAGCTTACGTCCGGAAGGTACAGCTGGATGTGTGAGAGCCGCCGATCAGAATGGACTTCTTTATAACCAACAACAACGACTCTGGTATCAAGGGCCGATGTTTCGACATGAGCGTCCCCAAAAAGGACGTTATCGCCAGTTTCACCAATTTGGAGTCGAAGCATTTGGCATGGATGGACCTGACATCGATGCAGAGATTATTCAGCTGTCGGCTAGCTTGTGGAATGAACTTGATCTTGGCGAATATCTGACACTGGAAATCAACAATATTGGTTCCGCCGAAGATCGGAAGTCCTATGGAGCTGCTCTGACAAGTTTTCTTGAGGAGAGGGCAGAGAGTCTTGATGATGATGCGCGTAAGCGTATGCACACTAACCCCATGCGTGTTTTGGACAGCAAGAATCCGGATGTCCAGAGTGCCCTCGGTGATGCTCCTGCTTTGGAAGACTATGTTAACGAACAGAGTATTGAGCACTTTTCAAAATTAAAGGCATTGCTGGACCGAGTTGGTATTACCTATGTGGTGAACCCGCGTCTGGTAAGAGGTCTCGATTATTACAATAACTGTGTATTTGAGTGGATTACAGATTCATTGGGTGCGCAGGGAACTGTATGTGGCGGCGGCCGATATGATGGCCTGGTTGCTCAACTGGGTGGCAAACCCACTAAGGCTGCAGGGTTTGCCATAGGGGAAGAAAGACTTGTCTTAATGCTGGATTCTCTGAGCAAGGTTCCTGCACAAAGCCTCCAGAAAACAGATGTCTATATTGTGGTCATCGGTGAGGAAATGTCGGCGGCGGCTATGGAGCTCTCGCTACAACTGCGCTCAAGCTACCCGCAATTGGGAATTATCAGTCATTGCGGTGGTGGCAAGTACAATAGCCAGCTAAAACGAGCATTTAGCAGCGGAGCCGAACTGGCTGTCGTTCTGGAGTCAGATTCTGGGGAGGAAACAGTAAAATTGCGCCGTTTAGACGATTCTGCAGACTCAGTTAGCGTGAATATCAGCGAGGCGGTGCTAAAAGTAGGTGAAATTCTCGGAATTTCAGGGTCATAGCCTCATTCAGCAGTGTCAGGCGAGGCACAAACAGGTAGAATTGCGGTTTTCCTCATTTGGGGATATTTATTTAATAGTGGCGGTCATAAAAGAGACTGTCTGCGTGTTGAAATAGGAGTAAGTCGTGGCGATTAACGCGGCAGAAGAAGAAAGTTTAGAAGCACTGAAGAAATGGTGGGAAGAAAACGGCAAGCAATTACTTACCATGGTAATTGTAGTTTTCGCTCTGGGTACTTCCTGGCTGCTTTGGCAGAATTCACAGATAGCCGCGGCAGATGCAGCATCTGATATTTATGAAGAGATCTTGACCTTGGCTGTTGCCGAGCCAGGGACTGAGGTGAGCGCTGAAAATGGGGCGCAAATCCTAGACTTAGGCAATCAGTTGAGAGCAGACCACAGCGGCACAGTCTATGCACTGTTTGGTTCCCTGTTTTCTGCGCAGCAGCAAGTTCGCACTGATGACTTAGCTGCAGCTGAAGAATCACTACAGTGGATTCTCGACAATCAGAAAGACGGTATGTTTGATAAAACCGATGAAGGTCTGATTTTGACGGCAAGCCTGCGTCTGGGTCGAGTAATTCTTGCCCAGGGTGATGCGGAACGCGCATTGAGTCTAATTAACAATCTTGATCCAAAGACATTCGAACCGGGCTTTGCTGAATTGCGCGGCGATGTCTACCTAGCAATGGGTAGGTTGGTAGATGCGAGAGAAGCGTATCAAGCGGCACAACAGGCCGGCTCTAATAGCGGTGGTTTAAGAATGAAGTTGGATGATCTCTCTGCTGAAAGTTAGGCATCACAATTGTTTGCTCATAAATACGCACTCACAACTTACTTAAATATACAAAAACTGAATTGATAAAACACCCCATGACCATACTCAGCAATCAAAGGCCTCAATCGTTGAAGACTAGCAGCTCTTTTTTAAAGGTCGCTATGTTTCCTTTGCTTGCTTCTCTCTCTGCATGCTCGGGTTTCGATGCGGCAGTACTCAATCCTGGAAATTGGTTTGATGATGAAGAAGTTAATCCTCCTAAGGAATTAGTGAGGATCGAGCAGGAAGTTCAGCTAAACCGACAGTGGAGTGTAAGTGTTGGTAATGGTCAGGGGCGTAATTACACTGAGATAACTCCTGCACTGGATGCGGGCATGATTTATGCCGCCAGTCAAAATGGAAATGTCGCCGCTGTAAATGCCGAGACCGGAGATATTCGTTGGCGCACTGATCTCGAGATAGCTATCACGGGTGGTGTTGGCGCTGGTGATGGTTTGGTGATGATTGGAACAGAGGATGCCGAGGTGGTTGCTTTGGACCAGGTTACTGGAGAGATTCTTTGGCGTCAGCCAGTCTCCAGCGAAGTGCTATCGGCACCACAAACTGATGGAGAAGTTGTTGTCGCACAGACCGTGGACGGCAAATTGCTGGGCTTAAATGCTGAAGATGGCGCCCAGCGCTGGATTTATGAAACCAGCCTGCCCGCTCTAACCCTCAGGGGAACAAGTATTCCCGTTATCACTTCCACTGGATCAGTTGTAGCAGGGTTCAGTAACGGAACACTGATTTCAGTATCTTCCGATACGGGAGTCTGGCAGTGGGAAGAGAGAGTAGCAGTCCCGGAAGGGCAGTATGATATTGATCGAGTTATCGATGTTGATGGCGATTTATTACTAGATGGCACCAGAATATTTGCTTCAAGCTATCAGGGAAATTTAATGGCCTTCGATGTTGCAACGGGTCGAATTGTCTGGGGCATGGAAGCATCCAGTTACCACGGTCTTGAACAGGGCTTCGGGAATCTCTACTACTGCAGTGACAAAAGCATTGTAACTGCGGTAAGAGATAATTCAGAAGATGTTGTGTGGGAAAACACAGATCTTGAAAACCGTGCACTTACAGCGCCAAAGTCTATTGGTAACTATATAGCAGTTGCAGACTTTGAAGGCTATGTACACTTAATCTCCCAGATAGACGGACGCATCGTAGGTCGAACCGAAGTCGATGGTGATGGAGTCAGGTCGAATATGTTGGCGGACAACGGTAGATTATTTGTTTATGGAAATAGTGGTCGCCTCACAGCATACGACCTGCGTTAGTCCTCTCTCCAAGATCTAATTACACAAGCTGATTAGCACAACCCGATTTATACAACTACAGGCTAGTACATGACACCAGTAATTGCTCTGGTGGGTCGGCCCAATGTGGGCAAATCCACTCTATTCAACCGATTGACTCGAAGTCGAGAAGCACTAGTGGCTAATATGCCAGGGCTCACTCGTGATCGAAAATACGGTGAGGGCAAGATGGACAATAAAAAGTTCATTTGCATCGATACCGGCGGTATTACTGGGGACGAAGAAGGCATCGATATGGAGATGGCTTCCCAGTCTCTTCTGGCTATCGAAGAGGCTAACATCTGTCTGTTTCTGGTAGACGCGAAGGACGGTTTGCTTCCAGATGATAGTCGAATTTTAGATCATCTACGTAAGCGTGAAAAAAATACCTACGTAATTGTTAATAAAGTTGATGGTCTGGATCCGGATCAAGCTCTCGCAGATTTTTACAGCTTTGGTTTTGCTCAGCTATTCCCAATTACTGCCACCCAGGGCCGAGGCGTAAAGGCCATGCTGGAAACAGTGCTGGCGGAATTTGACTATAAAGAAGAGCCAGATGAAGTAGTTGACGACCCTGCTCTTGGTATCAAGATAGCCATAGCGGGAAGACCAAATGTAGGCAAGTCGACCCTGGTCAATCGAATGCTCGGCGAAGATCGAGTCGTTGTTTATGATGAGCCAGGAACTACCCGAGACAGTGTATACATACCATTCGAGAGACGCGGAAAGAAATATACGCTGATTGATACTGCCGGTATTAAAAAGCGAGGGAAGACCCGAGAGACAATAGAAAAATTCTCTGTAGTGAAATCATTACAGGCAATTCAGGATGCGAATGTTGTTGTGCTAATCGTCGATGCTCAAACTGGCATCGTCGAACAAGATCTACACCTCCTTGGATACGTAATCGATACCGGTAGAGCTTTGGTTATTGCATTGAATAAATGGGATGGCATGGAGCTAGAGGCGAAGGAAAGAATTAACGAAGAAATTCGTCGCCGCTTTACCTTTGTTGATTTTGCCAAGATTCATTTTATATCCGCACTCCATGGTACTGGAGTGGGGGATCTCTATAAATCAATTCATACCGCCTATGATTCTGCCCGTAAGCAGCTTGCTACAAACAAGTTGACTCTACTTTTACAGGACGCTGTAACCGATCATGCACCACCGGTTGTTAACGGAAGAAGAATTAAATTGCGCTATGCTCATGCTGGCGGTCAGAATCCACCAACAATTATAATTCATGGAAAGCAGACCGATAGAGTTCCCGCTTCTTACAGTCGTTATTTGGAAAAAACATTTCGAAGAGTTCTTAAGCTTGAAGGAACGCCTGTTCGTATTGAGTATAAAAGCGACGAAAATCCGTTTACAAAGCATGAGAAAAACCTTACTCAACAGCAAGTAGCACAGAAACGGCGAATTGCCAGGAATAAGGGCCTTGGCAAAGGTGTGGGCAAGGCCGCCAAGAAGACTGTCAGTGATCGCAAGGAAAGACAAAAGGTGGCAGCTGGCAGGCCCGGAACCAAAGGCAGTAAGCGCAACTCGCAAGTTGGCGGTAGCGGTCGCAGTAAGCCCAAATGATTCGACTCAAGCCCTGTAGCTTGATTCCTCCCGAGAACAGATATAAGGCCCAAGCCTGATTTGATGGCAGCTCCTATTGAGTTAGCCTCTTTTTGAGACAGACAAGCCAGGAGAGAAAAGTGAGTATTACCCTAAGCGATATTAAAAGTGCTGCCCAGCGCTTGAACGGTGTTGCAATACGAACTCCTCTACTTACTTCCGCTGTACTGGATGAAAGGCTAGCCGCACGAGTTTACATTAAACCTGAATGCCTTCAACATATTGGCGCCTTCAAATTCCGTGGCGCCTATAACCGTATGAGCCAGTTATCGGATCAACAAAAAACGCTCGGGGTAGTTGCGTTTTCATCAGGAAATCATGCTCAGGGTGTTGCATACGCAGCGCAAATTATTGGAACGGCGGCCACCATAGTAATGCCGTCTGATGCTCCAAAAATTAAGTTGGAAAACACCAAACGATTGGGTGCCACGGTTCGTCTTTATGATAGGGGCACAGAATCTCGTGAAGAAATAGCTGCAGAAATAGCTACTACCACTGGCGCCACTCTAGTCCCTGCATTCGATGACCTAGATATTATTGCAGGCCAAGGGACATGTGCTCTGGAGCTGATTGAGCAGTTGCATGAGAAAGAGTCTTCTCCCGACATTTTGCTATGTCCATGTGGTGGTGGCGGGTTATTAGCGGGCGTGTCCACTGCTGTAAAATCATTGCAGGGTGATTGCAAAATATATGGAGTTGAACCGGAAAATTACGATGATCATCTACAATCAAAACTAGCCGGTGAGAGAGTAACCATCAGCCCTCCTTGTGGAACGTCTTGTGATGCGCTTATGGCCACCAGTCCCGGAGAAATAACCTGGTCAATAAATAGCAATACTGTAGATGACTACCTGGTAGTAACTGAGGAAGAAGTGAAGCATGCTATCAGCTTTGCATTTCGTTATTTGAAAGTTGTAGTTGAGCCAGGTGGTGTAGTCCCATTAGCAGCATTGCTGAGTAATAAAATTGACGTCAAAGGTCAAACAGTAGCAATAATTCTCTCTGGTGGTAATATCGATTCGCAATCCTATTCCCTTTGCCTTGAGCAATATCCATCACCATAGAAAAATACCTGTCACCATAAATAGTTTTTCTTAAGAGTGGGCTCGCAAACAATTTGTAACTGTGGCAATCAGTCTCTGGGATTCTGAAGTACAATCTTGAACTTGCTCATTCAAACTTAAGATGTCAGGCCTAAAATTTCAAATGGAAAAACCCGAATAAATACTAGCGGCACATAGAGAGAGCTGAATATGAAAGCTAAAAATTACATTTCCTACCTTCCGTTAATACTGCTCATTATGAGCGCGGGGACTTATTCTCAGGACCTCGATGATTGCGTCGATTCCCTTCAGTGTGAATCTTCCTGGATTGGTCTTTCGGAAGATGATCGAGAGAGCGTTTTCGAGTTCGCAGAGGAATATAAAGATTTTATAAACCTCGCCAGAACTGAACTGAGCTTCGTAGATGAAGCAACCGCCTTCGCTGAAGCTAATGGATTTGAGCCGCTCACTTCTGCGACATCCCTGCGAGTTGGCACTCGAGTTTATGAAGTCAACAGAGATCGTACTATCAGCCTGATGGTTATAGGTGAAAAATCCCTGACAGAGGGCTTTCACGTGATCGGCGCGCACATCGATTCTCCAAGACTTGAGTTAAAGGGACGACCTCTTTATGGCGACAGTGAATTCGCACTCTTCCAAACCAATTACCACGGTGGCATAAAATATCATCAGTGGACCAATATTCCGCTTGCCTTAATGGGACGTGTTGATAAGAAAGATGGAACCACGATTTCTATTTCTATCGGGCTGGACCGAGATGATCCTATCTTTATGATTCCGGAACTTTCTCCACATGTGGATAGAGGTCGAAACAGCGAAACACTAGGGAATTTCTTGAGACCTGAGGATATGGACCCGATCATTGCTCATGTACCCGGTGAGGGCGGAGAAGAAGTAGTAGATCAGGTTCTGGCATACCTCACGGACGAATATGGAATCAGCAGAGCTGACCTGGTTTCGGCAGAATTGTCTTTAGTTCCGGCGACAGCACCTCGAGACATGGGCTTGGATCGCGGGCTCATAGCTGCCTACGGGCAGGATGATCGGCTCGCATCCTATGCAGCGATGAGGGCAATTGCAGAGGTTGATCGCCCGCAGAAGACTACAATGGCATTTCTTGTGGATAATGAAGAAGTCGGTAATCGAAACAATACCGGTGCAAGGTCAGATCATTTCAGTGATCTGCTTTCCCGACTTCTTTATGCAGAACTGGGGGACGATTATCGAGAGCCTGTCTTCAGAGGCGCTCTGCGGCAAACCAAATTTATCTCCATAGATGTTAACCCAGGCATAAACCCGATCGACACATCGGTATGGGAGAGTGGCAATGCTCCGAAGCTAGGCTATGGCGTTAATTTGAAACTCTATGGTCAGGGCAATACGGCTAACTCTGAATTTATTGCCTGGACTCGCCAGCTGTTGGACGGCAATGACATTCCCTGGCAAACGGCTACGTATAAAGTCGGAGTCGGAGGCGGGGGAACTATCGGTGGTGAATTTTCCAGCCAAAATATCGAAGTTATTGATTTTGGTGTGCCCTTGCTTTCGATTCACACTCCTTACGCCGTCAGCTCAAAGATTGATGTCTACAGCTTGTATCGCGCTGCCCGTGCCTTCTATGCATATGTTGAGCAGTAAAATTTGTCTGTAGTTAAAAAAAGTTAGAACAAGAGCTAGAGCTAAAGTTGAAGCAAAAGTAGATACAGCAGTCGATGCAAAAAAAAGGGAATACGACAGTGCTACCAGAGGAGGTTTATTTTGAGGATTTGGGTAATGGAATTACCTGCATCGATACCATGCTTCAACGCAGGGGTTTGGCAAGCTGCTATCTAATAGAGCAGGAAGAAATGGCGGGCTTTATAGATACCGGCACTAATAACTCCATACCAATTCTTCTGGAAGTATTGAAGCGAAAGAAAATCCCCAGGGAAAATGTCGCCTATATCATGCCTACCCATGTTCACCTTGATCATGCCGGTGGAACCGGTGGCTTGATGCAGGAACTTCCGAATGCAGAGCTAATAGTCCACCCCAGAGGTGCTCGTCATATGATCGACCCCTCGAAGCTGGAACAAGGATCACTAGCGGTTTATGGTGAAACAGCATACGCCAAGAGGTTTGGAGGACTAATTCCCGTAGACCCAGGCCGTGTAATTGAAGCCGCAGATGAATTTGAGATGGATTTTAATGGCAGGAAACTGCTGTTTCTGGATACTCAGGGTCATGCGAAGCATCACTATTGTGTTTTTGATGAACAGACTCAGGGTTTGTTTACAGGGGACACCTTTGGCGCGAGTTATCCCGAATTAAATTGGGGAAGGGCTCCACTAATTTTTCCACCGACAACACCAATCCATTTCGATCCGGCTGCGTGGTATGAGTCTTTAAAGCGGTTGATGTCGTTAGACCCAAAACGAGTTTATTTAACCCATTTTGGCATGCATGAAAATGTCCCCGATCTTTATACTCAATTGAGGCTAACTATTAAGGACTACGCCGAGACTGCCCAGGAATTCAAATCAAGTGATAACTCTGAAAGAAGAATAGCTGATTCCATATTGCAATCTGCTATTAACCATCTACTCGACCAGCAATGTGGTGTCGATGTTGAAACCATCAAATCTCTCATTGGCGGAGATATGAAATTGAATGCTCAAGGTTTGCAGTACTGGTTGGAGAACAGCTAGACAATCTCTTCCTAATGCTTTTACCTCTGCTCCTTTTAACTGTTCAAGCCCGATTCTTCGCTCCCCAATATGCTTCTCTCAGACTTATTAATAGGCCCAAGAGGCACACGCCTGAAATAAGGTCCGTTTTCCTCTTTTTATTAGTCATAGATATTCGTTAAGATGGGGCAGCAATTAATTTTAACGGAACTATCAGTGCAGTGAGCAATACAATGAAGCTACTAGCGGTAAAATCAAACTATCGAATGTTCTTCCTGTTATCCCTTTCTATGGTTAGCCTGTTTGCAAGTCAGCAATCTATGGCTCAGGAAGTAGGCGATCATCAATACACCACCGAAGCGATTCAGGCAGGTTCCAGGGTCTATACCCAGCAATGTGCCCTCTGTCATGGGCCCCAAGGAGCTACGGTTGATGGCATCGACCTGAGGCGAGGGCAGTTTCGCACCGCAACCTCAGATGATGATCTGCGTTCTGTAATCGCAGAAGGTGCGGCAGAAGGTCGAATGCCAGCCTTTAGTCTCAGTTCGGTGGAGCTAAGCGGCGTTATCGCCTTCATAAGAGCAGGCTTTGATCCAGATGGGATTGCAGTAAAGATCGGTGATCCCGTTCGTGGAAAGGCATTGTTTGAAGGCAAGGGAGAGTGTGCGGATTGTCATCGAGTAAACGGGGTTGGTCCTAGAACAGCGCCTGACTTAAGTGATATTGGCGCCATTCGTACGCCTGCTTCTTTGCAGCGTAATCTTCTGGACCCAGCTACGGCATTGCTTCCCATAAATCGTCCAATAAGAATTGTCACTCGTAACGAAGAAACCATCGTTGGCCGCAGGCTTAATGAGGACACTTACACAGTGCAGGTTCTTGATTCCAATGAGAGGCTAAGGTCCTTGCGTAAATCCGACCTGGTGACCTACGAAATTAGCGATGCACCATCTAAGCAACCCACAACTCTTTCCAGTGAAGAAGTAGCCGATGTGATCGGCTACATGCTTACCTTGCGAGGCCTGTAATGACACTAACTAAACTACGTATAAAAACACTTATACTTTTCTGTGGCTCGGTATTGCTACTCTCGCAGAGCATGCTATCCAGCGCACAAGTTCCATATGAACGTATTCTCAATGCAGCTGATGAGCCAGAAAACTGGTTAACCTATAACGGCGGTTATTCAGCCCAGCGTCATAGCGCCTTGGATCAGATCAATGCGGACAATGTCGATAATCTTCAATTGCAATGGACGTTGCAGAATCAGGTTTTCGGTGCCTGGCAATCCAATCCTATTATTGTCGATGGGGTGATGTATGTAACCGAGCGACCTAATAGTGTAATGGCTGTTGATGCTGTTACTGGCCGAGTATTCTGGAAGTATCGTCACACTCCTGCTGAGAATTCTCTAGTTTGCTGTGGTGCGAATAATCGAGGTGTTGCTGTACTCGGAGATATGGTCTACATGGGAACTCTTGATGCTCGACTCGTTGCCCTCGATCGAGTGAATGGTCAGCCCTTGTGGGATGTAGAAGTAGGTGATGTTAATCAGGCCTACTCAGTTACCATGGCGCCATTAGCTGTTAAGGATAAAATAATAGTTGGTGTAGGCGGTGGTGAGTTTGGTATTCGTGGCTACGTCGCTGCCTATGACGCCCTTACAGGTGAAGAGGCTTGGAAGACTTACACAATCCCTGGTCCTGGCGAGCCTAATCATGATTCCTGGGAAGGTGATGACTGGGAGCATGGTGGTGCGCCGGTGTGGATAACAGGGTCATTTGATCCAGAACTAAATCTAACCTATTGGGGCGTAGGTAATCCCGGCCCTGACTGGAATGCAGGACAACGGCCTGGAGACAATTTGTATTCTGACTCTGCTATCGCGCTTGATGCCGATACCGGAGAACTAAAATGGTATTTTCAATTCACACCTAACGATGCATATGACTACGACTCGGTACAGGTGCCAGTTTTGGCAGACATAGTTTGGCGCGGTAGTCCGAAGAAGATAATGATGTGGGCTAATCGCAATGGTTACTTCTACGTTCTGGATCGTGTTACTGGTGAGTTCCTTGAAGGTAAGCCCTATGTGACTGTTAACTGGTCCAGCGGTCTTGATGAAAATGGCAGACCCATTCCAACACCTCAACCTGAAGGTATGCCAACCTTTCCGGGCAATCAGGGAGGCACTAACTGGTATCCACCTTCCTATAGTCCGAATACTGGACTCTTCTATTTCAGTGCGTGGAAGGACTATGCAACTATCTATCGAGCAGAAGAATCTGATTATGTTCCGGGCCGGGCATTCCTCGGTGGAGGCTTCTCAGTTTTAGCCCCGGCGCCAGGTGCTCCAACAATCGGGATCGGTCGAACCAATCCTATTAACAACTGGACTAACGAAGTAGGTCACGCCTCACTGAAGGCTATGGACCCTCAAACTGGTGAAGCGGTGTGGAGCTATGATCAATTCGATGTTAGTGATAGCGGTATGTTAACTACTGGTTCGGACCTACTTTTTACAGGTGGAAGAGAAGGTTATTTTCATGCAATCGATGCAAAAAATGGTGACCTGTTGTGGAACGTAAATCTGGGAGGTCAGATCGTAATGGCTCCGGTGACTTTTATGGTTGATGGCATTCAGTATGTATCAGTTATTTCCGGACACGCACTTTCAACTTTTGCGCTTCGAAATTAGTAGCAGAGATTCTGTCTACTATTCCAAATTTAACAGGAGTCCACATGGGCTCCTGTTAAAATAGAAACACCTGTGATTGTTAAGGGGCTAGCGCTGCTCCGTAAGCTTTAACAGCTCATTTATCGTACCTATTGAGCAACCCAGAGCCCCTTCCTCCGGTGAGTCTAAAGTCTGTCTGATATGCTTGTTGTGCTGTCATCAAGGAGAAGGCATTAAGATCGAAGTAAATCCCCCCTACAAGTCACAAATTGCTACAAATCAAACGAGAACTCCTGAAGCCTTGTGCCCTCTTGCTGTCTATGGACTAAGCCGTGGAAATCCTTACAGTTTCGGCCCCTACAGCTCAAATAATCATAGTCTGAGCACTGATTTCTTGGTACTTTTAGCCGGTTAAAGTGAATCGCGTTCCCTTCGGATCGCTTTTTGAAAAGTTATAAGTGAGGAAATTATGCAAGCTCCAATTACTGGAAGAATTACAGGGAAATTAGCATCGGCATTCGCTGCTGCAGTTCTGCTGACTTCTTCAGGCCTTGCGGCCGCTCAGGACATTCCACTATTCAATACAGAACCGGATGAGTGGTACACGCTGGGGGGTGACTATGCCCATACTCGTTTTACTCCAGCCGATGAGATTACAGCAGAGAATTTCTCTGACCTCGAAGTTGCCTGGGAATGGGATGGTGCTAGCTTCAACGCGATCAGTGGTCGTTCGACTCCGTCTTTGATTGACGGCAAGTTGATTACCGTTGCCGGTAACAAGCGTTATGTTATCGCTATTGATCCGAAGACTGGTGACACTATTTGGACATACCGTGAGCCGGATACTGGCCGTGCTGCATACTCTATGCGTGCCGATTATGGTAAAGGTGTGGGTTATGGAGAAGTCGATGGCCGAGGCGTTATCTATATTGTCTCTCCTGCGTTTTTTCTCACCGCATTAGATGCAGAAACTGGTGTTCCTCTTGAAGGTTTTGGTCGACCAGTTCCAATTGATGGTTTTCCTGAAACCGGGGTTGTGGATCTGATTGCCGATCTTGGTCATCCATATGACCCATACGATGGTATTCCTCTTGAAACTGGTTACATCACTTCATCATCTCCGCCTATCGTTGTTAATGACACTGTAATCGTCGGTAACTCAGCCGAGCAGGGTTACCATCAGGCACGTATTGAAAACGTACCCGGTGACATTCTTGCTTATGATGCGAGAACTGGCGCACTGAAGTGGAAATTCAACGTAATTCCCAAGCCGGGTGAGTACGGTCATGAAACCTGGGAGAACGATGCCTGGGAATGGACCGGTGATGTTTCTTCCTGGGCGCCACTGACGGCTGACCCTGTAAACAATCTGGTATATATCCCGACTAACAGTGCCACCATCGATTATTACGGCGGCTTTCGACCCGGCGACAATCTCTACGGTGCAGCTCTGATCGCTCTCGATGTTGAAACCGGTGAGCGTGCATGGCACTTCCAGATGGTGAAGCATGAGATCTGGAATTTTGACAATCCAACGGCTCCAGTACTTCTTGATTTGAATATGCCTGGTCGCGGTACCGTGCCTGCAGTAATGCAGATAACAAAACAAGCTTGGGTATACGCGTTCAATCGTGTAACTGGTGAGCCACTGTGGCCGATCGTCGATCGTCCGGTTCCGCCTTCGATTGTACCTGGTGAAGTATTGTCACCCACTCAACCACACGTAACCAAGCCCGCTGCTTACGATATGCAGGGTATTACTGAAGATGATCTAATTGATTTTACTCCCGCATTGAGAGCAGAAGCTTTGGAAGTAATGGATGACTACGTTATGGGTCCTCTGTTTAATCCGCCAATTCATGCTGACAATGCGATGGGCAAATACGCTGCAATGAATTGCCCAGGTGGTGCTGGTGGTTCAAATATCACTGCGCCTGCAGTCGCTGATCCGACTACGGGTATGCTCTATGTTTCTTCCCATAAGGCTTGTTTTACATTGCGCCTGATTCCTGGTGAAGAATCTGATCTGTTATTTCCGAACTCAACAGGAACCACCACAGCCCGTTATGCTAACGGTGCCCGTGGCGCTACCGCCAGAACTCCTAGATTGGCGTCCGGTATTCCAATCTGGAAGCCGCCCTATAGCCGCATCACTGCGATAGATATGAACACCGGTGAGCACGCCTGGATGATTCCAACTGGTGAGACTCCAGATCGAATCAAGAACAGCCCGGCGCTGGATGGTGTTGATATTGGTAATACAGGTACAGGCGCCTTGGTGCCTATGGTTGTAACCGCCAATATGCTGATCTATTCTGATCAGGCAAGCGATGGAACTCCAATGCTATACGCAATCGATAAAGCCAGTGGCGACATTGTTGGTGAAATCGAAGCGCCAGCGAGAAGTAGCTACGGCATGAGCTCCTGGGTCCTGGACGGACACCAATACATCATGTTGCAGACTGGCTCCAAGCTAACTGCCATGGCATTGCCAGGTGCGCGTGACGAGGGTGGTGACGCTCACTAATCGCCAGCCCTGTTTGTAACAAAAAACAGGGAAATATAGGCTAAATCAGAAGGGGCAGAGTTCGCATTGAGCTCTGCCCCTTTTTTATGGTGATAGAAGGACTTATGATGCTAGAGGACGGTTAGCCTGTACTAGAAAACAATTGGTAGAAAAATAATACGAGGGTGAGCATATGAAGCGAAGAACATTTCTTACCGCCAGCCTGGCAACGACTGCAGCCTTGCCATTCCTGAGTGCTGCGCAGCCTCAAATTCCCGAATATGAGCAGAGGGACTGGTCCGGAAATACGCCACTGCGCTATCCGGACCCTGATCTCATCGCCCTCGATCCGCGATTCCAACGATATATCCTTTTCAATACGCCCATAAGACGTCACCACGTCGGAACTCTCTGGGCGGAGGGTCCAGCGTGGAATGGTGTGGGCAAATATCTTGTGTGGAGTGATATTCCCAATAATCATCAGCTGAGGTGGCTAGAAGATGACAATCAAGTAACGGTTTTCCGCAGCCCTTCAGGCAACAGTAACGGCAATACCTTCGACTATGAGGGCCGCCAACTCTCTTGTGAACATGGCGGGCGCCGAGTTGTACGTTATGAGTATTCAGGCGAGGTGACTGTCATTGCTGATAGCTATGATGGAAAGCCGCTGAATTCTCCCAACGATGTAATAGTACATCCAGATAAAAGCATTTGGTTTACCGACCCTCCCTATGGTGTGCGAGGCAACTATGAAGGAAGTCGAGCGGATGCTGAGCTTCCGCTGTCTGTTTATCGTGTCGATGGCGTGACGGGTCGAATAACTAAGCTAACAGATGATATAGGGGCTCCAAACGGATTGTGCTTTTCTCCTGAGCATGATCGACTTTATGTTGCAGATACCGGTAGCGGTAGAGAAATTAAAGTATGGGATATCGACGGGGAAGAAATTCGTAATGGCCGACGACATGCTCAGCTAACTTTGCCAGGAACAGATTCTATTACCAGTGCGGACGGCATACGCTGTGATGTAGACGGCAATATTTGGGCTGGAGCACGACCGGGTGTTCAGGTGGTAGCTCCCGATGGCGACACCATCGGAGTTATTCGTTTGCCAGAGGTCTGTGCCAATGTTTGTTTTGGTGGTGTGGGTCGGAACAGACTATTCATGACAGCGAGTCAGTCACTCTACTCGGTTTATGTCGGGGTAAGAGGAGCGGGTGTTGCCTGATTTTGAAAACTGCTCAGCGGAAGTACATAATTTGTGATGGCTGATAGTGATAGCCTAACTTTTCGAAAGGGTATTTTTTGATGTAGCGAATCTGGAGAGGTTTAGTTCTTCTCGAACTTGTTGTCCTAAATCAGTTTCCATGTTGTCCACAGGGATTCCGATGGAGTCAGCGATTCTCACCATACGCTGAAAATTTGCTGCAACACCGGCAGCATCTACCAGGACGTTTCCACCAGCTTTGGCCAGTAGTGCCTCTCTAGATTCAGAGAGTGAAACAGCCTCACCGCTTGCCAGAGCCTCAGCAAATTTCATCAATTCTTCGCCGTGTTCTATTCCTGTGGCTGCTGCTGAGGCATCGCCATTGACACCCTGGATGTCGATTTCAGTTTGATTGGTCAGCGCGCTCGCACGGAGCATCGATGCATGTGCACTGGTTCAGTAGAAACACTGGTTAATAGCGGACACTCGTCCTGCGACTAGTTCCATCTGCATGCGATCGATACTGCGATCTTCTTGCTTGAACATGCTTCCCATTCCTTCCATGGAAAGGTATTGCGCGTTTGAGACCTTCATCCAGCCCCTTAAGGCATCTGGAACAAGACTGAGCGCTCTTAACACATTGGCTGTCCGCCCGTTTGGCCAAAGATCTGCTTCTTCACCCACTGCGCCATCTGCAGGAATTGTGGGAACGAAGCCGATGTCATCGCGGAGATGCTGAGGTCGATGCAGAGAAGGTTCGCCCGATTGTGCTTCGGGCAAAGGCTCTGGGTTCAACCCTAGAGCTCGATTAAATTCGTCAATACTGAATAGAGTAACCGTAATGCCAGTCAGCTCCACATAGGCTTCCTTAGATAGACCCTGGTTTGCATTGTTTTCCACCCATGCACGGGTGATTCGAGTTTGGTCGGTAATTATTCGATGGATGGCATCTACGGCGATAGCAGGCAATGATGTGCTGCAGCTGTGTTCACCTTCAAAATGATAGGGAGAAAGAGCTTGCTTACGATCGGTGCAATAGTTGCAGGAATAGGCATTTCTGACTTCCTGGGCAATTTCTACACGCTGAGCACCGGTCCACCAGTTGCCAGGCAAGGACAGCGACGTCCAATATTCCTGGTAAGCGTCCTTGATGTCTTGCCGAATAGGGAACTGGCAATCACTGTATTGAAATTGACTCATTCAGCTCTCACCCATTCCCTCTAGGTTTTTCAAGCCCTAGCTTTCTAACTGCGGACCCGCTGCTACCAGTTTTTTACCTTCGTCGGTATCGGTAAACTTCTCGAAGTTCTTCACAAATAACTCGGCAAGGTTTCTCGCCTTTTCATCCCATTCAGCAGGATTATCATAGGTATTGCGAGGATCGAGAATGCCGTTGTCTACCGCATCGATATTCAAAGGTACATCGAGATTGAAGTAAGGCAGAGTAAAAGACTCTGCATTATCGATGGAGCCATTCAAAATGGCATGGATAATTGCTCGAGTGGCTTCGATGGATATTCTTTTGCCGGTACCGTTCCATCCAGTGTTAACTAGATAAGCTGTTGATCCGGTTGCTTCCATTCGCTTCACTAGCTCTTTTGCATACTTGGTAGGGTGCAAGGAAAGAAAAGCAGCACCGAAGCAGCTTGAGAATGTTGGAGTAGGCTCGGTAATTCCGCGCTCAGTACCAGCAAGCTTAGCCGTAAAACCAGAAAGGAAGTGATACTTCGTCTGCTCGGGGTCCAGTTTCGAAACTGGAGGTAGTACACCAAAAGCGTCGGCAGTGAGAAAGATCACTTGCTTGGCGTGGCCACCTTTTGACACCGGCTTAACTATATTTTCAATGTGGTAAATAGGATAAGAAACCCGAGTGTTCTCTGTTTTCGAGTTATCGGTATAGTCGATCACGCCACCATCATTTACAGTCACGTTTTCCAGCAATGCATCTCTTCGAATGGCATTGTAAATGTCTGGCTCGCTTTCTTTGCTCAGATTAATAGTCTTTGCATAACAGCCGCCTTCGAAATTGAAAACGCCATCGTCATCCCACCCGTGTTCGTCATCGCCGATGAGAGCGCGCTCGGGGTCGGTGGAGAGGGTGGTCTTACCGGTTCCTGACAAACCAAAGAAGATAGCCGTATCTCCGTCACTGCCAATATTTGCTGAACAGTGCATGGAAGCCATGCCGTTAAGCGGAAGCAGGTAGTTCATCATTGAGAACATACCCTTCTTCATTTCTCCGCCATACCATGTGCCGCCGATCAGCTGGATTTTTTCTGTAAGATTAAAGGCGACGAAATTCTCGGAATTCAGACCCAGGTCCTGCCATTGAGGATTGGTACATTTAGCGCCATTCATCACGACGAAATCTGGTTCGAAGCCTTCCAGCTCTTCTTCGCTGGGTCGGATAAACATGTTCTTCACGAAGTGCGCCTGCCAGGCAACTTCCATAACAAATCGTACTTTGAGTTGGCTGTTCTTGTTGGCACCACAGATGGTGTCCATGACATAGAGGCGTTTACCACTCAATCGATCGGTCACCAGTGACTTAAGGTGATCCCAGGTATCCTGCTCTATAGGCTTGTTGTCATTCTTGCCTTGATCGGACCACCATACAGTGTCTCTGCTAGTGTCATCGCGGACAATATACTTATCTTTTGGGGAGCGCCCGGTAAATATACCGGTGTCTACGGCTATAGCACCTGAATCGGTGAGCTTGCCCTGTTCATATCCTTCCAGATCAGGATTGGTTTCGTGCTCAAACAGCAGCTCATAGGAGGGGTTGTAAAAAACCTCATCGACATTGTTAATACCGTACTGCCCGAGATCTGGTGTCTTGATTGAATTTCCTGTCACGCTTCTGACCCTTCTAGGTTTTATTTAAGTATTTTGCAGCATGAAAGCGCAGCCGCGATTGCAGGTATTGTACTCAGACTGACCTCGAATTCACATTAGCAAAAGCAGGAATAGATCAAATATTTTGGAATTATTTGTAACGCACGGGTCAGCTGGTTTTCTGTGCTTGGCTTTAGTGGCAGGCTGCGGTTCACGCCTTGATTTACTCGCTTGAATTACTTGGATTTATTCTTCTAGTGTAGTTCAGATGAGCCGGTACGAGGAGCCGATCGGGGTGAGCTGTTGATGATGAGCTATTATTATGAATTCCTTATTATTAGAAAAGGGCAAAGCTGCCACTGGCTTTCGCCACCAGCTGGCCATCGCTAAAAACCTCGGACTCCACCATGGCAACTCGCCGACCTTTCTTCAGTACTACCGACCTGCTCATCAAGTCATTTGTTCCCGCTGGGCTGAGATAAGTCATCTTGATTTCGATGGTGGCGCAACGCTCACCCTTCTCCAGTAAAGAGAATACAGCGGCACCCATGCAAGTATCCGCCAAGGAATATATAGCTCCTCCATGTACCACCTTATTGGGGTTGTCCAGTTTGGGGTCGAAGGGAAGCGATGAGACGGATTTGCCATCAGCACAACTGATAACTTCCATGCCAAGTAGCTCGGCAAATGGATGGCTGCTTTTCGATGAGTCTGAATCTGGCATTGTGTCCGTCTTTCCTATTATGAGAAGCCTCTTATGAGGAGGCTATAGCGAGAAGCCTGTAATGGGCAGGCACGAGTGAGCAAGTATCAAGGGGCAGGAATGATGTTCAATGTTTCTAAAGTAGGGGAGTTGGCTTTGAGATCCTGTGCTCCTGACGGGAAGTTATTAACTTGCAGTAGAAAGGCCAGTAAATCCTGATAGGTTTCTGTGCCCAGGCTTGCAGGGCGGTCAGAGGGCATGTTCTCGCGCATTTTGGTGTAGAGCTCGGCAAGGCTGCGACCTTCCCAGATAAACATAAAGCTCATTCCTAACAGACTGGGAGTGTTGCTGTTTCCCCCGAGGTTACTGCCATGACAAGATTCACAATTTGCTCGGTAAGCCAGTTGCCCGCGGCTCGCTTGTTCTTCGCTGTAGACTCCATCCCAGATATTTGTCTGTGCAAATAGTGGAGATGTGGAGGCGCAGACTAACAACAATGAAATAACAAAGTTAAATTTTCCCATAGCTATTTTTCCGGCAGGGCGAAGACATGCATAGCATTGCCATTTCGTGGACGTTTCAATTCGCTTGCCAATTGCCGAGGTAGCGAGGCGGCCCAACTCGCTCCGCTGGTGCCAGAGGGCAGGGCGATATATTGCCGGCCATCGACTTCATAGGATATAGGAAAGCCTTGAGCAGAGGTGGTGACTCTGGTTTGCCAAAGTACTTCTCCATTTTCGGCATCCAGGGCGTACATTTTTCGATCCCAGTCGCCGAAAAACACCAAGCCGCCACCGGTAGTCAGAGCCGCCGTATTAACCGGAGCGCGAGATCGAAATCGCCATTTAACTTCGCCGCTGGGGATGTCCAATACCAGAAGCTCGCCAAGATTATCGCCGGCATCCGGGTGTGGGTAATTAATGCGCCTCACTGGACCGGTTCCGCCGCCACCTAATTCTCGTTCCGTTGGACCGAAGGTGGCGAGTTCACAATTCAGGGTGATGGGGATATACATGGCGCTGGTTTGTGGGGAATAGGCCATCGCTCTCCAGCTCTTAAAACCGGAGGTGCTGGGACACATATCGATCTGCTCACCAATGCGGGGAATCATCCCATCACGATATCGAACGGAACCGGTCACCGGGTCTACGTTTACGATATTCTGATACCCAATATCGGTGGCTTTTATGACTTCGCCACTGACTCTATCCAGTTCCCAGAGAATGCCCAGCTTGCCCATCTTGAACAGAGACTGTCGGCCATCGATATCAACGAGAATGTTCTCAAATACCTCATCCATGTCCTGAGTTTCTCCAGGAAGGTGTTGGTAGTACCAGATCATCTCCCCGGTGTCAGGATTAAGTGCCAGAGTAGAATTAGTATAGAGAGCATCGGCATCTGTTCCTCGCACGGCCCTTGCCCAGGGCTTTGCCTGAGCCGTTCCCCAGTAAATCAAATTGGTTTTCGGGTCATAAGACCCGGCAATCCAGGCATCGGATCCTGCGCGAAATCTCAGCGGTAAATCATCCCAGGTGTCGCCACCGGGCTCTCCGGGACGGGCGACGGTTGAAGTTCGCCACAATTCTTCTCCACTCTCCGAATCGTGTCCGGTGATGAAGCATACGTCCTCTTTGTAGCGGCCGCAACCACTGATGCCAGTTATGAGTTTTCCATCAGCGATGATGGGGCCGGCAACATAAAAATAGCCTAACTCAGGATTCGCTGTCTGGGTTTCCCAAACTAATCGACCTGTTCTAATGTCGATAGCCACGATACTTGCGTTCTCGGTAGCGGCATATATCTTATCTCCATAGATCGCGATGTTTTTCTGAACACCTCTGCCAACGCCTGCATAGGCGGTGGCCGCCATCACAGATTGAACTCTTTCTTCGGCCGGAACTGCGGCAGCTATGGAGCCTTCCAGAGCTTCGGTGATGCCTGGCCTATATTCCCAGATCAGGTCGCCAGTGGCCGCATTAAGCGCCTGTATTACTCCGCGAGGTGCCGGAATGAACATCACTCCATCATGAACCAGAGGGGCTGCTTCGCCGGCTCCGGTGTCATCCATGGCCCAGGACCAGACCAGTTGTAGCTGATCCACATTGTCAGTATTAATTTGACTAAGCGAGCTATATCCCCAGGAAGCAGTATTGCCTCGCCAACTTAGCCAGTCTCCGGGGAGAGGATTGTTCAGGGTATCATCCGTGACCGGGGCGATATCTGACAGCTGGCTGAATGCCATGGTGCTGAAGATGAATAGCATGCAAGCCATTAGAAAGTGGTAAAACTTGTTGACTCTATGCAGGCTGGAACAATTCATTTGCTTGCTTCCCCTGTTTTTATTAAATTATTTTTAAGTTGCTTTAAGTAGTTATCAAGAAAGTATCAAATAGTTGTAATTAAAAAATTAGTCAATAGATGCGTATGTTCAAGAAGAGAATAAACAGTCTCGGCAAATCAGTCTAGCTTCATTAGAATAGAAAATACTTCTCATTGACTGATTATAGAATGTCGGGCTTCTGCTTCGACAAAAACCCGTTTTACATTTTCATACTCGGCTTTGATTCTTTCATCCAGAGCCGTTACCGCATCTTCAATATCATTTGCTGTGGCTTCATCACGAAATTCCACACTGATATTCACCAAAATAAAATCAGGCCCCATGTGCATGGTGAGCACTTCGTTGACATGATCTATATTTTCAATATTGGCAGCCAGTTTGTGAATGCCATCGACGACATAATTGTTAGCCGCTTCACCAATCAACAAGCCTTTGGTTTCCTTCGCCAGCCAGATTGCAGTTCCCGCAAGAATGCATCCGATTATAATTGAAGCAAGGCCATCGAAGACAAGGTTTCCTGTGACTTGAGTTAGATAGGTGGCGATTAGCGCTACGAAGAGGCCCAGCAGTGCAGCAGAATCTTCAAATAAAACGACAAACATGGAAGGGTCTTTACCACGCTGTACGGCCTCGATGTATCCTTTATCGCCCTTAGCCTGATTGAATTCCTTCAGCGCGAAAAACCAGGCAGCGCCTTCGAAGATAATGGCGAGCCCAAGAACGATATAATTGATCTGCAAATTTTCAAGAGGATGGGGGTCCGTTAGACTATGAATTCCTTCGTAGATTGAAATACCGGCCCCAACTGCGAAGATCAATATCGCAACCACAAAGCTCCAGAAATAAATTTCTTTTCCATGCCCGAATGGGAAACGTTTGTCAGCAGGTTTCTGTGCTTGTTTTAAACCATAGAGCAAGAGTATTTGATTGCCGGTGTCTACTACAGAATGAACACCTTCTGAAAACATAGCCGAGCTTCCCGTAATGAGCGCGGCTGCAAATTTCATCACAGCGATAAGCGAGTTTCCGATCAGGGCTGCATAGATGACAAGTTTTCTTGAGGAGGCCATAGCTAATACTGTGCCTGTTTCAAACTGGAGTTGAATTATTAGAGTTGTTACTCTACAGCGAATTCCAAATTATTGCATGCGCGCTCTAGCTGAGAAATCCCTGGTATGCAGCCGTGTTGAGTTCAGCTCTATGACAGATGTATTCTTTGAAACAAATCGCCTTCGTATGAGGGCTGTGACAGAGTTTGATTTTGATCAGATGCTTGCTCTCTATTCTGATCCTCAGGTAATTAAGTATGTAGATGATGGCCAGCCAATCAGCGTGGAAGACTGCCATCTCTGGATTGAGCGAACGCTTAACAATTATCAAACCCAGGGTTATGGCATGACTGTCATTGAATCGAGGGACGGTGAGTCCTTTATTGGTTTCGTTGGCGTCACCCACCCTGGTAATCAGGTGGAAGCCGAGATCAAGTATTCGCTATTTCCTCAGCATTGGGGCAAGGGTTATGCCACCGAAGTGGTTCAAGGGATGCTTGTCTACGTTGCCGAAAAATTTGGCTTAGAGCGGGTAATAGCGACAACCTATCCGGAAAACACTCAATCCCACAGAGTATTGGAGAAATCAGGGATGAGCTGTTTTCAGACCGTAATCGATGAAGATGGTGACACCAGTAAGGACTTCGAATGGCTCGCTGAGAGCAGTTCAGCCCACTAACTAAGTAAGACTGAAAATAGTCTATAAATTCAATTAGTTAGATGTTCTTTTCTGGATTCATGCCAGGCTTGAAAATAAACTCCCTATATTGATTTTACCCACGCCCGAATTGTGGCAGTATTGCTCGCCGAGCCCGATTTTTGTGGCTTGGAGCTGCCCATCCTCACAATAATTAAAAGCGAGGGCATCTTGAAATACACTAAAGAATTATTAAATGCGTGACTATTTTATTCGACGATTAATGTTGATTCCTCCTACTCTGGTAGGCGTTACCATAATCGTGTTTCTCATAACCCGTCTGGTTCCAGGCGGTCCTATCGAGCGTGCCATCATGGAAGCCCAGTTAGCAGGGGGCTCCAGTCGTTCCACTGCGGGACAAAACATGGCGCTGTCTGAGGATCAACTAGATCGGTTAAAGGAATACTACGGGTTCGACAAACCCGTTCTGCAGTCTTATGTGGATTGGGTTAGCAAAGTTGCTAGAGGAGATCTGGGCACTTCATATCGCTATAATCAGCCGGTATGGGATGTCATCGCCAGTCGCTTTCCGGTCTCGCTCTACTACGGGCTCATAACCCTCTTCATAACCTATCTGGTCTGCATACCCCTTGGGGTACTCAAAGCCATAAAACATAGAACCTTCGTAGACAACGCCACCAGTATTTTTATATTTATTGGCTATGCCGTTCCAGGATATGCACTAGGTTCTTTGTTGCTGCTTTATTTTTCAGTGCGGCTTGAGTGGTTTCCCATGGGCGGATTTACCAGCCTGCAATTTAACGACATGAGTTTTTGGGGAAAGGCCAAAGACTTGTTGGACCATTCTGTGTTGCCGCTGATCTGTTATCTGGTAGGAAGCTTTGCTCTTGTTACCTTGTTGCTCAAGAACCATCTCATGGACAATCTGGCCTCAGACTATATTCGAACCGCCGTAGCGAAAGGCGTGTCATTTAGAAGCGCGGTTACCAAACATGCACTTCGAAACTCTCTGATTCCCATCGCGACTACATTTGGGCAGAACATTACCCTGTTGGTTTCTGGCTCGTTCCTGATTGAGACTATTTTCGATATCAATGGGTTTGGTTTGCTGGGTCTAACCTCGATTATCGATCGCGATTATCCTGTGGTGATGGGTGTAGTATTTCTCGCCAGCCTGCTCTTGCTATTAGGCAATATCATTTCCGACGTACTGGTTGCGTTGGTTGATCCGCGGATTAGATTCCACTAGCCATGAAACTCTTTCGATTCAATCCTCAAACCCAGAAAAAGTTGCGTCGATTTCGCGAAATCAAACGCGGCTATTACAGCTTCCTCATTCTAATGACTTTTTTGGTCTTATCTCTGTTTGGCGAGATGCTAATTAATAATCGAGCACTGATTGTCAGTTACGACGGAGAACTCTTCTTTCCTACTTATTCGGATTTTCACGCGGGGACAGACTTCGGTCTGGATTATCCCTATGAGGTGAATTACCGAGAGCTCGCCGAGAAATTTGAGCAAGAGCAATCAGATAACTGGGTGCTAATGCCGCTGGTGCCATACAGCCCCTACGAGAACGATGCCAGTACCGGCATCTTCCGTCCTGAGCCTCCAGACGCTTCCAAGAATCACTATTTGGGAACTGATACAACCAGCCGGGATATTCTTGGCCGGCTATTCTTCGGTACTCGAATAGCCTTGCTGTTCGCGCTCGGCTTCATGGCTTCAGTTTATTTTATTGGAGTCGCTGTCGGTTGTGCCATGGGTTATTTTGGAGGCGTCTTCGATATCGTGACCCAGCGCCTCATCGAGATTTGGAGCAACATTCCATTTCTTTATATGGTGATAATCGTCTTCTCGATAATACCGGACACTTTTACTGTCGCCATGAGAATTCTAATCCTGCTGTCTGTGATGGTCTTGTTCTCCTGGACATCGATGACCTATTACATGCGTACTGAAACCTATAAAGAGAAGGTTAGGGACTATGTCGCAGCTGCTGTTCTAATAGGTGCTTCAAACACTCGAATCGTTTTTAAACATATCCTGCCAAATGTTTTGGCAACTCTGGTTACGTTTATGCCGTTCACTATTGTTTCGGCAATATCGGCAATTACTGCCTTGGACTTTTTGGGTTTTGGTTTGCCACCGCCCACGCCAAGCCTGGGTGAATTATTAAAGCAGGGTACTCAAACCCTGCGTACGGCACCATGGATTGTAATGTCAGCTTTCGGTACATTGGTTGTGCTGCTAACGCTGGTGACGTTTATTGGTGAAGCAATTAGGGAATCATTCGATCCCAAGAAATTTACTGTCTATAAATAGATGGCAGTGACTGCGACAAAATATCGCGAACAGGTTTCGAGAGGAATAATTATGAAAAGTAACAGCTGTTATAGGATAACTGTCCTTTTATTTATGTCTGTAGTGTTAGGGGCATGTGGTGGAGAGTCAGGGCCTGCGTCTACGGTTGACGAGTCTCTGGATAATACGCAGGCAGTTCAGGATTTCTATGCTGCAAATCCTGACCTGTTTACCTTCGCAACCATCGATGATCTACCCGACGACCTGGTTTGGGAAGATGGCATGGAGCAGGAAGAAATAGGTTCACCAGAAGCGGTAAAAGGTGGAACTTATTACGCAACTCTTGAAGACTTCCCGCCAACTCTTAGAACTATTGGCCCTGATTCAAACTCGTCAGCCCGTTCCTGGATTCGCGACAACTATATGCTCACATGGGCTATGCCGCACCCCAACACGAATGAGTTTCACCCCGGTATTGCCAACGCTTGGTCTATTGTGCCCGAAGACAATAAAGTCTATGTGAAAATTAACCCTGAAGCTCGCTGGACCGACGGTGTGAAAATTACCAGCGACGATATGTTGTTCGCATTCTACTTTTATTTGTCGGATTATATTCAAGCACCTTTTACTACGAATTATTTTCAAACCGAGTACACCAATATTACTCGATATGACGAACATACCTTTGCAATAACTGTTCCCAAGGCAAAGCCAGACATGGCATCTAGAGTGTTAACGGGAAGCGGTGTGCCGCAACACTTCTACAAAGAATTTGGTGAAGACTTCACCGAGAGATATCAGTGGCGTTATGCGCCACACGCCGGAGCTTATTATATCGATCCCGATGAGATCGATATGGGTGTGAATATTGTTCTTCATCGTCTCGAAGACTGGTGGGCTAAAGATAATAAATATTTTAAGAATCGATACAATCCCGACCGTATCAACCTCTCTGTAGTGAGAGATGCAGCTAAACGCTATGAAGCATTTCGGCGTGGCGATATGGATATGTTCCGAATTGCCACTGCGGACATGTGGTATGACAATTTGCCAAACGATGATCCTGATGTGGCAAATGGCTATATTCATAAAACCACTTTCTACAACGGAGGGGCTCGCAGTAATTGGGGACTCTGGATGAATTCGGCGCGGCCGATGCTTAACGATCGTGAAGTTCGACTGGGTATTCAATATGCAGCGAACTGGGATCTCGTAATAAGCAATTATTTTCGTGGTGACATGGAGAGGCTAAAGACCCAGGACGATGGTTATGGAGAATTCTCCCATCCTGATTTAACAGCTCGTCCATTTGATATTGAACAGGCTCAGGTTCACTTTGCCAACGCGGGCTTCACCCAGCGCGGTCCCGATGGAATCCTGGTTAATGCCGAAGGCGAGCGTTTGGCCTTAACCTTGAGCACTCACTACGAACGATTCTCTGATGTATTTACAATTCTGAAGGAAGAGGCGATCAAGGCTGGCCTTGAGCTTCGTATAGAAATGATGGATGCCGCGGCTGGCTTTCGAAAGGCTCAAGAGAAGCAGCATGATATATATTTTGTGAGCTTTTCACCCTTCCAGGGCGAGATGTATCCGCGAATGTGGTCTTACTACCACTGCGATAACGCCTATGATCAGGCATTTCTGGAAGACGGAAGCATAAACCCAGATCGCAGGCCAAAGCCCCAGACAAATAACCTTCAGAGCACTTGTATGCCTGAGATGGATCCGCTGATTGATGAGTATCAGGACTCTGATGATAAGGAAAGAATGATAGAGCTTTCTCATCAAATTCTTCAAGCTCACTATGAGTATGCGTCTTTCTCTCCGGGGTTTGTGGAGCCGTTTTATCGGACTGCCTATTGGCGCTGGGTGAAATGGCCAGAGGAATTTAACTATAGGCTCACGACGTATCCCTATGAGGCTTTTGTCCATTGGATCGATACTGAGGCGCGTGAGGAGACTATGGCAGCCCGAAGCGCGGGTACGGCATTCGAGCCTCACATCGCTATCTATGATCAGCACAGAGAGCAGTAAATAGAGATTTTGAGTAAAAATTCATTCTGAAACAGAAACTAAGAAACTGAAAATATGAAACAGAATTTTAGAGTAATAGCGCTATTCTCCATGCTTGGTGTTTTAGCTTCTTGTGGCGGCGAGTCCACCAGTTCAAGTGAGGTAGATCTCACCCTCGATAATACCCAAGAGATTGAAGACTTCTACGCTGCGAATCCCGAGCGTTTTATGTTTAAAACTCTAGCTGATATTCCTGCCGATTTAGTTTGGGAAGACGGCATGCACCTTTCGGAAATTGGTTCCCCTGAGGCAGTTGAGGGCGGTACCTATTACGAATACATAGAAGATTTCCCACCTACTATTCGTGCCAATGGTCCAGACGCCAATAGTTCGTTCAGGCCTTATGTACAGGATAATGTTGGAATGATGTTAGCGGAGCGTCATCCCAATGAGTTTGAGTTTTACCCTGGTGTCGCGGACGCTTGGGCGATTTCTCAAGAAGAGAAAAAGGTCTATATAAAACTAGCTCCCGGTGCTCGCTGGACTGACGGCGAGCCTATCACTGTTGATGATATGTTCTTTACCATGTTCTTCAATATGTCCGCCTACATCACTGATCCCTGGATGAATAATTATTGGACCAATGAGCTAGTTAGCATTACTAAATATGATGATCACACATTCTCCTTTGAGGTTCCTGAGGTTCGCCTCGATGTGCTAGCCAAGACGCTAGAGGTTGCGCCTAAGCCACGCCACTTCTTTAAGGAATTGGGTGACGATTATCCTGAGCGCTACCAATGGCGTTTTGTTCCTACACCTGGTCGTTATGAAATTCGTGATGAAAACATAAACATGGGCTCCAATATCGTGCTCACCAAGATCGATAATTGGTGGGCTGCCGACAGAAAGTTCTGGCAACACCGTTTCAATCCCGATCGTGTAAACCTCGCGGTTATTCGTGACCCTTCTAAACATTTCGAAGCTTTTCGAGCGGGTGATATCGACCAGTACGAAATAAGAACAGCAGACTATTGGTACGACTTCCTGCCAGATGACGATCCCGATGTAGCTAATGGCTATATATCTAAAGCCAAATTTTTTAATGGTGGCCCAAAGACTACTTGGGGCTTGTGGATGAATTCCTCTAGACCATATCTTGATAACAGGGATGTGCGCGTAGGTATTCAACATGCTATGAATTGGGATCTAGTGCTGGAAAGCTATTTTCGTGGCGAACTATTTAGAAGAAATTCCCCCAAGGATGGTTACGGCAAGTTTTCTCACCCGACACTTGAAGCTCGCAATTTCGATGTGGACTTAGCAGGTGAATATTTCGCCAAGGCAGGATTTGTAGAACGCGGACCCGATGGCATCCTCTTAAATGCTCAAGGAGAACGCCTGGCATTTACACTGACAACCCATTACGACCGTTATACTGATGTCTTTACCATATTAAAGGAAGAGGCTGTGAAAGCCGGCCTCGAGATACGTATCGAGATGCTCGATAGTGCAGCGGGCTTCCGTAAGGCACAGGAAAAACAGCATGATATTTATTTTGTCGGATTCAATGTTTCTCTAGAGTTACTGCCGCGATACTGGGATAACTTCCATTCCGATAATGCCTATGACGATGCATTCCTCGAAGATGGCAGTATCAATCCTGATCGTAAAATCAAACCACAAACAAACAATCTGGAGAGTCTAGCTGACTTCGAGATGGATCAACTGGTAGATCGTTTCGATGCTGCTGTCGATGAAGATGAAGTAGTGGAACTCTCCCATACACTAATTGAAATGCACCACGACTATGCTTCCCATAGCCCGGGGTTTGTACAGCCGTTCTATTGGTGGGGTTATTGGAATTGGGTCAAGTATCCTGAAGGGTTCAATTACAGATATACCAAGAAAGCGGACCGGCTGTTTATTCACTGGATAGACACAGAGGCGAAAGAAGCAACGCTTGCCGCAAGAAGGTCTGGTGAAGCGATGGAACCCCATGTTGAAGTCTTCGATCAATTTAGAGAGTACTAGCCTAAATGTCTGACGCCTTACTTTCTGTAGACAATCTGATAACCGAGTTTGAAACCGATGAAGGTCGGGTTCGAGCCGTGGACGATATCAGCTTTTCGGTACAGCCCGGTGAGACTTTGGGTATCGTTGGCGAATCGGGATGTGGAAAAAGTGTTACGGCACTTTCCATCATGCGTCTTCTGCCTCAGCCTATGGGTCAAATTGTGGGTGGTGAGATTAAGTTGAATGGAGAGGACCTAACTAAGTTAAAGCTTTCCCAGATGGAAAAAATTCGGGGCAATAAAATCGGCATGGTTTTTCAGGAACCGATGACGGCACTAAACCCTGTACACACCGTAGGCAGGCAACTCGCCGAAGTATTATATCTCCACAAAGACATCAGTAAGGATCAGGCCCTCAGGGAATGCCTTGAGATGCTCGATAAGGTAGGTATTCCGTCCCCAGATGTGCGCATGGGGGAATACCCCCACCAGCTTTCAGGAGGCATGAGGCAGCGTGTGGTAATAGCCATGGCCCTGGCATGTCAGCCCAGTTTATTAATTGCCGACGAGCCTACAACGGCACTAGACGTTACTATTCAGGCGCAGATCCTCGAGCTAATAAAAGAGCTGCAAAATGATATGGGCATGGCGGTAATGCTGATTACCCATGACCTGGGTGTAATTGCTGAAACCTCTAATAGCGTAGTGGTGATGTATGCGGGCAAAGTAGCAGAGCAGGGCAATGTCTATGAAATTTTTGATAATCCGAGTCATCCCTATACTCGAGGTTTGTTGGATTCCATTCCGAAACTTGAGACCGTACCAAAGTCTGAATTAAGTACTATCGAAGGCATGGTTCCCGGACTGCTGGATTTGCCAGTAGGATGTCGTTTTGAGAACCGCTGTCCGCGAAGAAAAGAAAGTTGCAAAGCAGCACCTCCTCCAATTGAAGTCATAGCAGGCAGTCATCAGGTTAGCTGTTATGAATGGAGTAAATCTGTCAATGAGTGATAAGGCTGAGACTAACTCTCCAATTCTTCAAGTGCGCGACTTGAAAATGCACTTCCCGGTGAAGGAAGGTATTTTCCTGCGTACCGGCAAATATAATAAGGCGGTTGACGGTGTAAGTTTCGATATTCAACCCGGCGAAACTATGGGTCTGGTGGGAGAATCCGGTTGCGGCAAGTCTACATTGGGTCGCTGTATCACTCGTTTATACAAACCCACAGCGGGATCCATTGTCTTCGAAGATAAAGACATAACAAATATTAGTGGCAGGGAACTAAAGCCTTACCGTCAAGATATTCAAATGATTTTTCAGGACCCGATGGAGTCCCTGAATTCCCGTCATACAGTTGGCGATATTTTAATGGAACCATTCATCGTCCAGAACATCGGCGATAAGCAATACAGACAAAAACGGGTAAAGGAATTGTTAGAGATTGTAGGTCTGCCGTCTCGATCTATTACTCGTTATCCCTTCGAATTCTCCGGTGGGCAGAGACAAAGAATTGGTATTGCGCGTTCGATTGCGCTGAATCCAAAGCTAATAGTTTGTGACGAGCCTGTGTCGGCTCTGGATGTTTCTATTCAAAGCCAAATTTTGAATTTGTTGATCGAGCTACAGCGAGAATTTAATCTTTCCTATTTGTTTATCGCTCATGATCTTGCGGTGGTGAAACACATATCGGATCGAATCGCTATCATGTATCTGGGCAAGGTTGTTGAGTCCAGTGATGGGGAGTCAGTCTATCGTGAGGCAAAACATCCTTACACACAGTCGCTGATATCAGCTATTCCTGTTCCAGATCCACACCGTAAGGCTGATCGTCAAATATTGGTGGGTGACGTGCCTTCGCCAATCAATCCGCCGGATGGTTGTACTTTTCATACTCGCTGCCCCAAGGCGATGGACTCCTGTTCCAATAAATCACCCCAACTGGTGTCGTTACCGGAGAAGACCCAGCATAAAGTATCCTGTCACCTGTATGAGTAACGATAGTTGCTCTATTAGTTAGATAAAAGGGTAAAACAGAAAACAAGAAAAAGGCCGAAGAGTAATCCTATTCGGCCTTTTTTTGGTTCTGTGCTTGTTCTAAGCTTACTAATCGAAGCGGGAGAGTCGGTCGGCGTAGCTACCACCGTCGCCTTCAAATGCCGCGGCGAATTTTGGCTCGCCACTCATGGCTGAACGTAACCAGGCAAAAACAAAGTGAGCCTGAGCCTGAAGATCGCTGCCGCCATTTGTTGTCATGGTATGTGTGCCTTCTTTGAATTCAACATAGGCTTTGGGCGTGCTGTCCGCGATTGAGTCGAAGAGCGCACGGGCGTGTTGTTCAGGTGCTGCAACCGTATCAACGGCGCTGGCGATAATCAGAGTTGGCACATCAAGACCGCTGTAGTCACCTTCAAAGGACTCGCCCAATTCGCAGCAATACGGTAGAAGAGGAACAACAGCCTTAATGCCGCTTCCTAATTCCTCTGCGGCTACAAGTGAAGCACCGCCGGCAAGTGAATGCCCCATGATGGCTAGCTTGTTGAGGTCGAGTTTTCCGGCGAGAGGGCTGTCGCTGTCAGTATTTACGCCTCGTAGAAATTCCACAGCCGCTATATGGGCAGCTCTTCTTGGCTGGAAAGTGTCTGTTGGAGTGTTAGTGTCGATAATCATTACCGCGATGCCAAGTGACGCCAGTGTCGGGCCCCACCAGTCATAGGCTTCTTGAACTCCGGTGTAGCCAGGCATCATAACCACCGCACCCATAGGAGCGGCGAAGCTAAGGGTAAGAGGATAGAAAATAGTAGCGGCTGCGAATTCTGGTACATCGGGCTGCGGATCATAAGTTCGCACTTCGTATAAGGCTTCATCGAAATGATTGCCTATTTGACGTGCAAATTCTCTTCCCTGCGGTCGATATCGTCCGGGCTCGTCTTGAGCCATAACGGAAGTGATAGCAACCAGGTTTATGCAGAGGCTGGCCACTAGTGTTAGAACAAGTTTATTTGTGCGCTGAAGCATGGTGCTTACTGCAATCAATGTGTGCATCGAATTACCTCTATTCCTTATGTGTTTGCTTGCGTGCGTGCTCTATAAGATCATCAACAATGTCAACTTACAGGCTGAGAGTAGGTTTTGCGTTCATCGATGATCAGGGAGAATGTAATATAACAGAGCGCTAGGTCCTGTGGTATATCAATGTAACTTATTGTTTATTAACAACTATTAGAATTTTTCCGCCATTTTATCCCGACGTTTCTCCTGTCTTCTTTCCGCGAGGACGCTGTCCAGACTCAGGGTTCCAGGTCCGAAGGAGAAGAAAATCAGGAATATAACCGTATTGAGGGCTGTGAGTTCACCGCCATTAAACGTTGGAGACCAGGCAAGATGAAGGGTTAGATAAGTAAGGATCATAACAAGCACTATTAACAGAGACACGAGATGAGTCCAGAGACCGATAAGCACTAAAATACCTCCTCCGAATTCAATCACGGCCATAACAAATAGTGCATTAATGTCCATAGGCAATTGGTAGTTGAACAAATCCCCAACACTTATGCTGGTCATTCCGCGCCCGGTGACTGCTTGCGCATTGTCACCAAATAATTCGAAATACCCGTGGCTTATTAACAAGCCGCAACTAAGAAATCTGAATAGTAGCCAAGTAGTGTTCTTTGACTTATTTCCGATATTTCCAAATGCTGAATTTAATCTGCCAATCATTGCTCATCCTTGTTTGCCGACCGTCTTCGTAATATAAGGAGTATTGTGTTGGAGCTTTTCGATAATAGCAAAAAAGCTTTTCGGGAAAACATATGTTCAAAAAGATACTAATCATCAAAACAGGATCCACTGTGCCTTCGCTGTTGGAGAAGGGTGAAGATTTTGAAGACTGGATCATCGAGACGTCGGGCTTAACTGCTGAAAAGTTTGTAGTCTGTTCTTTGCACTTGGGGCAGGATCTAGCGGACATCCACAGAGTTAGTGGCATCATTGTTACGGGTTCTCCAGCGTATCTTACTGATCTGGAGAAATGGAATTATATCGGGGCGGAATATTTGCGAGAGGCATTTGATCTTTCAATTCCTATTTTGGGGATTTGTTATGGCCATCAACTACTCGCGTGGGCATTTGGTGGAGAAGTAGGTTTTCATCCCCAGGGTCGCGAAATTGGAACAGTGGATATAGAGCTAAGCAGCAATGCTCTGGACGATTTGCTGTTCGGTGATACACCGTCTAATTTCTCGGCTCAGGCTTCTCATCAACAGACTGTTCTTAAACTTCCAGACGGAGCTGTGCTCTTGGCAAAGAATAATTTCGAGCCCCATCATGGCTTTCGCTTGGGCAGTTGTGCCTGGGGTATACAATTCCATCCTGAGTTTAGTGATGAGGTGGTGGCGGAGTATATTCGAGCGCGTAAACAAGCTATAGAGGAGGAGGGGCTCGATTCTGCTGAATTGCTAAAGCAAGTTCATGCCACTCCGGACTCGGCTGCTCTGCTACAGCAATTCGCCCGGATTGTGGATGGAGAAGTCTAGGGGTTTCTTGTCAGTCTTTAATCGGCTCCGTTCGCCTGCTCAAATTCCTCATCAACCAGTTCTCTGATTCGAGAGGCAGTGGGCTGGGCAATCATTCGGCCATTAATGAAAAGTGTTGGTGTGGCGCGAACGCCGGCAGAGTTTCCGCCCCGTTGATCATTTCTAACTTTCTGTACGACCTCATCAGACTCAATGTCAGCATGAAGTTGCTCAAGGTTCAGGTCGAGCTCAAGAGCATAGCTATCGAATTCCGATTCCGCATCGGAAAGACCAGCCCAGATAGGCTGGGCGGCAAACAGATAATCATGCATTTCCCAAAACCTGCCTTGCTTTCCGGCCGCTTCTGCATATAGAGAAGCAGTCCAGGCGTGAGGGTGACTAGTGGTAACTGGAAAATGTCTGAAAATCAGATGAGCCTTGTCTCGAATTCTGGGCCAGATTCGGGTGACAGTCTGATGCTCTGTCGAGCAGGCGGGGCATTGGAAGTCCGCGTAGACAACGATACTGACCGGATTGCCGCGTTCGCCTCGAATATGATCATTATCGGCAATTTCTACGGGTGAGTATGTCGGTCCCTGAGAAAATACAATGTAGAGGGTAACAATCAAGAGTATCGGTGCAATACCAAATAAACCCACCTTGGTTAGCAGCTTTCGAGTTTGCTCTCGATGTTTGGCGGCTAATTGTTTCTCTTCCTTGCGCTTTTGCTGTTCTTCTCTCTTGCCCATTTGCCTGAGGTTCCTTTGTGTTTCGTGCCGAAACCGAACACGGTTACCGACATAATATAATTGAGATAATGTAGTGAGACAGTGTTCTAAGCTTGTTGTCAGCAGCGAACGCGGCTGCAGCCAACTCTGTTCCCTTACTATAACCCGCTATAGTCAGCAGTCAATACAGGGAACGCTTTGTCATGGAGATAAGCGGCCGCAGAACAGGGCTGTGCAGAAATTAAAGCCCTGTTCGAGCCTGGTAGAGCTAGTGTGAGCTGAATTTCCTAGAGGATACCCAGAAGCTGAGCCTGGTCGGTAAGAAAGTAGCAGTAGCCAATCTTGCAGGCTATATGGATTGCCTGATCCTGATGCATGCCTATCCAGCCTTCACATTTAGCGAAGTCGGTAATCCAGTGAACAACGGTTTCAATTATTCCGAATAGGAAATTGCCAGTAATAAGATATACGACACCACCATGAACGATGGAATGGGCGCTTAGCCAATACCACCAAACTGGGAACAAGCTGTGCTCCTTGTCATGTATCTTGTCGTTACGGTTTTTTCCATAACCCATAGCATCTGGTTGCAATACAAAGTCTGCAAGCGCGTGACCAAAGATGAGCATAAAAAGATTTTCGATAAAGACCACAATATCCCTCTTACGTGTTGTGCTTATGTCTAATATCGATAGTAAGCATTATTGATACCAACGAAACCATTCTAGTACCAATCTGCCAACTGTTTCACACTTATGTAGGAAGTTATCCCTGTTTTTTCCCGATTTGTCGCCGAAAGAGATTTAACTTATTGATATTTCTAATTTTTGTAAAAAAAACCTACACCGCGCAAATTGCCAGAACTGACTGATAATTGCCTAATCATGACCAAATTTGACACAGTAAATGTCAGCCAGATTATTGCTCAGGCAATTCCAGTGGTCACCGCCGTTTTCAGATACCCAGAGATTTCCACTGGTGGAGCCCATCATCAAGGTGTCGCCGTCCGCAGCAATGTCGAGGCAGTGGCGGTAGATGAGATCATAACTGTGTTCCTGTGGCAGGCCTTCACTCAATATGTCAAAGCTCTTGCCTCCGTCTCTGGTTCGAAGCACCACCAGCTTGTTATCGACAGGAATCCGGCATTCATCTTTAACAGCAGGGACAAACCACGCGGTATCTTTTTCTTTAGGGTGTACTGCTAATGCGAAGCCAAATGCAGAGGGGACGACGTTTTTAATCTCTACCCATAGCCCATCTGATTCATCGTATTTAAAAATACCATTGTGATGCTGCGACCACATGCGGTCCGGATCTGCCGGGCAGGCAATAACGCGATGGGGGTCCTGAATATTGTGATCGAATGCCTGTTCGGGTGGTACATACTCAGCTCGCATGCCATTGGCTTTCTCCTGCCAGCTGATGCCGCCATCTGTGCTGCGCCAGGCGCCACCGCAAGAAATCGCAACAGTCAGGCAGTCTCCATCTCGAGGGTCAATGCAGATTGAATGAATGCCAGGCTCATCAAAACCTCCACCGAACCATTCACTGCTAGCTGGCAGTGAGCTTAAGGAGTCTATGAATTCCCAGCTGTCACCTTTGTCTCTGGAGCGGAATAAGCCAGCGGGAACAGTTCCTGTCCAAAGATCATCGCCGGCGCCTTTCTCAATTGTCCAAATAAGTTCTACAGACTGGCCTTCATCGGGATTGTCACTTTGTTTTGGAAAGGAGGGAGAACTGCATTCCTGCCATGTTAATCCCTGGTCACTGGATCGATGTAGTTTCGGTCCAAAGTGCCCTAGGTTCAACGCGACATACATCGTGCCATTGCCAGTATCTGGAAGTATTTGAGTGACCGGGTCGCCGACGAATTGCGGAGCGGAGAGCTGCCAGTGATTGTCTGCGTCCTGCTTAAGCTTGATTAGTCCTTTGCGTGTGCCTATCCAGCAGGTTTTATTCATGACCTCATTCCTTGGCTTGCGGTGAGGTACCGCTTAGCCCATTGATGACTCCTTGAAGACTAACCTCCAGACAATGCTTGGGCAATATAAACTGAGCTTTCCATATTTATTAGATCGTTGAGTCCTTTGCGATCCTGAACCTGTACACCATCGATAAAAACAGTGACATGTTTTCTTAGGCGATCCTGATCATCCAGGATGTAAGGTTTCAACTGAGGGTTATCACAGCAGATTTCGTCGATCAATTCTCGAAGATTCGCGCCGTTGGAGGATAGTGTTTCGCATTCTATATGACGGGAGAGATTAGGGGTAAATTCCACAGATGCCATAATGTTAACTCATTGGTCTGAGAGTTCTGTAACCGTTGATTGAACTGTGCCCTTGTCGAGTCGAGTAAGTAGTTTGCTTCCTATTTTTACATCGCTTGATTGGCGAATAACTTTTCCAGATTCGTCATAGCTAATGCTATAGCCTCTGGCTAACGTATTCAGTGGGCTTACTGTATCCAGGCTTCGGCAGAGTGTTGCAACACTGCTTTTTCTATTCTGGATCAGGACTCTGGTGGATCGCAGCAATCGATTTCTTGCATTACTTAATTGTAGCTGAGACTTCTGCAGTCGTTGATCTGGAGAACTAGCTATTAGACTTCGCTGAAGTTGATTTAGTTCACTTCTTTGCATTGCCAACTTGTTATGCAGTGCTCGTCGCAAACGAAGCTCTAATTGATCCAGGTTTTGAGCCTGTTCCTGAAGACGTCTATCGGGATGTTTGAGTTGTTTAAGCAGCCAGACAAGTTGCTGATTGCCTTGTTGAATAGTGCTGCGGATGGCGCTGCTGAGTTGAATAGTATACGCACTAAATGCCTCTGCATAATCCTGTTGGTCAGGAGTCATCAGTTCTGCAGCAGCGGAAGGTGTCGGTGCTCGTAGGTCGGCAACAAAGTCGGCGATGCTGAAATCTATTTCGTGCCCCACTGCGGAACAGACAGGCAGGTCGCTGGCAAATATTGCTCTGGCGACAGACTCTTCATTGAATGCCTGTAAGTCTTCCAAAGAGCCGCCACCACGACCTACGATGAGGGCTTGAATGCCAAGCTTTTCTTTATGCAGGTTAGCTACCCGAATTGCGTTAACAATTTCCGCTGGAGCATCTTTGCCCTGAACCGAAACCGGTAATATCGTTATTTTAGTTGCTGGGAAACGTCGACCCATGACGCTGAGAATATCTTGAATTGCTGCGCCAGTCGGTGAGGTGATGACAGCTATATGCTGGTACTGGGAATGTACTTCTTTCTTATTTTTTTCATCGAATAAGCCTTCGCTGGCTAATCGCGCTTTCAATTCTTCAAAGGCACGACGGAGAGCGCCGTCTCCTGCTTCTTCCATGGAATCCACTATCAATTGATAGTCGCCGCGACCCTCATAGATGCTTAGCTTGCCTCGGATGATCACCTGATTGCCGTTGCCCGGTCGGAAACGTACGGATCGATTTCTGCCTGCAAACATAGCGCAGCGGATTTGAGAGGATTTGTCTTTGAGTGTCAGGTACCAGTGGCCGGATGCGGGCTGAGCGAGATTTGAAATCTCCCCCTCCACAATAACAGCAGGGAAGTTGCTTTCAAGAATGGTCTTTGCCATTCGATTTAGGCTACTTACCGATAGAATATTTTCGTCGTTCTCGGGATCGAATGGATTGGACGAATGAGGAGCTGATCTGGGTTGTACCATCGGCACATAGTAACCCAGAGCTGGGTGAAACTGTAATCAGCTAGAAGGCAGACTGTCTGCCAGGAACCTGTTTGGAAAAGAAACTGACAAAAAAATAGCCTGACCGTAGCAGTACATCCTTGAGGGAGTAATGCACCACTACAGCAGGCTAGCTTTCAACTCTTTCAACTTATCGAACCCATGCATAAAAGCTTGGGCCGAAGGCTATTTCTTTGCGAACACCTCGTTAACACGAATCGAGCCATCCAGGTCATATGCTGTCATTTCGAGTCGGCTACCCGCCGGACCGAATGGAAAGGCCAGCTTAACGAATGCAGGAGCTCCACCACTGGTCACCATGCCGCCAGTAATTGCGTAACTCTTGGATAAGCCGATAGCGCTCCATTCGCAGGCTCCGTCTCCGGAGGATTCGAGTTCAAAACTCTCATCGCCATACTTTCGGGATTCTGTGATGCTCTTGATGATCAGGGTACATTTACCTGTACCGTTGGAGTCACCCTCGGACTGATAAGTCCCATCAACAAGGGATTCAGCCTGACTAAGGGGTGTATACAGCAGAGCTGCTGTACTTATTGCGGCAATAAATAGTTTTGTTCTACTCATATCGCACCTGTCCTGTTGGTTTTTTTCTGTGAAATTAGAATAAGCACACAGAATACATGGGCAATAATAAAGGGCTGTAATAGAGGGAGATTGACCTATGTCAATTAATGAATCCTTTTAGGATAGGGATCCAGGTGTAAGAAGCGAGATTGCAGGGCTCAGGTCACTTTGGTACCTTCTACTGATTCAGCTATTCATTTACCTATCCATTTAATTGGAAAACCTCAGGAAGCAGTATGAAGGATTCGGAAGACAAGGTTGGCGGCGTAGTAGAAAACACGCCTGTTAATCGAAAGGGAGCTAAAACAGTTCCGCGTAGGGCTTTATTCAAGATGGGCCTGGTAACCGGTGTTGCAGTACCAATGGCAACTCTGGGGAGCGCTGCACTTGGTCAGCCGCCAAACAGGGCTAGACCGCAGCAAGGTGATTTTTTAGTATTCGAAGAAGGACCTCATCAAGGCGAAGTGGTCCGACCTGAATTACTCGAACTGGAACAAAAACCAGTTTCGGCTTTGGCTCGGGATCCGGAGACGGATACGTTGAGAGATGGCTCAAGGCTCAACCGCATCATGATTACTTTAATCGACAATGAAAAAATGAGTGAACGTTATCGCTCGAATGCCGCAGAGGGTGTAATAGCCTATTCGGCTATATGTACCCATACCGGCTGCGATGTCATTAACTGGGACGCAGGACTCCTTCGTATGGCGTGTCCCTGTCATGAATCCCAATTCGATATTTACAATGGAGGTAATGTGGTTGGTGGCCCCGCTCCCAGACCGCTTGCTATGTTGCCACTTGAGGTCGTCGATGGTGAGGTAAAAGTCGCCGCCGCTTTCAGGGGACGGGTTGGATTTACTCAGCAGTTTTGAAACACAGTAGTAACAACACAAAAAGTTAGAATGTAAAAGTTAAATCAGGTAGTTAAAACGAATAGCTAAAAACCAATAGTTAAAACCAAAAAGTTCAATCAAAGGAAATTCCATGAAGAGTCGCTCACTACTTAGTCTGATTCTGTTGCTATGCACAGGTTCATTGTTTGCCCAATCTTTGCCGCCGTACAATCCAGTTACCGAGGAAAGGTTGCAGAATCCTGAAGAAAGCAACTGGTTAATGTATCGAGGAACTTATGATTCACATGGTTATAGTCCTCTGGATCAGATTGATACTAGCAATGTAGAAGATCTGGTGCCGGTGTGGAGTTTTTCAACAGGGCTTAGAGAGGGGCATCAGGCACCTCCCATCGTAAATGATGGCTACATGTATGTGACGACTCCTCAGAATCATATTCTGGCAATCAACGCCCGTACCGGTGATTTGATCTGGCGCTATGTAAGGTACTTGCCGGATGACTTGCAGCAATTTCATCCAACAAATCGTGGTGTTGCCTTATTTGGTGATCGCGTCTACATGGCGACCGTAGATGCTTTCCTGGTTTCTCTCGATGCCCTAACAGGTGAAGTTATTTGGGAGGTAGCTGTTGAGGACTATTACAACGGCTATTACATGACCATGGCTCCACTAATCGCGGATGGGAAAGTAATGGTTGGGGTTTCCGGAGGAGAGTTAGGAATTCGTGGATTCGTTGCAGCCTTCGATGTGCTAACTGGCGAAGAAGCCTGGAAGACTTACACAATCCCTGCTCCTGGCGAGCCTGGTTCTGAGTCTTGGCCTGGGGACACCTGGAAGACGGGTGGGGTGCCAGTTTGGTTAACCGGCTCCTATGACCCTGAATATAATATTGCCTATTGGGGCACAGGAAATGGTGGTCCCTGGATGGGAGACACGCGTCCCGGTGATAACCTCTATTCGAGTTCGGTGATAGCTCTCGACGTTGCTACAGGTGAGCTCACCAGCCATCATCAATATCATTGGAATGATTCATGGGATTGGGACGAGGTCTCTGCTCCACTATTGATCGATTACGAACGAAATGGCGAGACTGTAAATGGAATGGTTCATCCCGGTCGAAATGGATATCTGTGGTTTCTTGAGCGTGAAGAGGATGCCATTAATTTTGTTGAAGCCGATGCCTACGTTTATCAAGATGTTTTCACCAGCATAGATCCAGTCACTGGACGTCCCGAATATGATATGACCAAGAAGCCGGGCACAGGCTACGAAGCCAGCTTTTGTCCATCACTCTGGGGTGGTAAAGACTGGCCACCAGCGGCTTTTAATCCTGAATCGCGGCTAATGTTTATTCCAGCAAACGACAATGTGTGCTCCACCATGGTGGGTGAAGAAGTTCAATATAGCCCAGGCCGATCCTATATGGGTCGAGGCACTTCGGAAAACGGAGGCTTCTTTGTTCGTCCTGGCACCGATCATGTGGGTGAGCTTCAGGCATGGAATGTGGATACAGGCGAACGTGCCTGGACTACCACTTTCGAAAGCCAAAACTGGGGGCCGGTTTTATCAACAGGCGGTGACTTGGTGTTTATGGGTGGCACCAATGATCGATACTTTCGTGCCTTCGATTCCAATACCGGCGAGACTCTCTGGGAGCAGCGAACCAACTCAGGTATTACCGGCGTTCCGGTGACCTATACCCTCGACGGCAAGCAATATGTGGCTGTTCAGTCCGGTTGGGGAGTTGATGCGCAACGAGAGCAGAACCTGCTGAATATGGCGAAGGGTGAAAACCATTATGTTCCACAAGGGGGCGTAATTTGGGTGTTCGCATTGCCCGATGAATAATCGATATCAGCTTCCTGCAAGGGCCACTAAATTTTAGTCTGACGGTAATGCTCGGATGAGAATGGATTGAATTAAAAAGAAGAAGAGGAATGAGAGGAAAGAGAAATGAATGAATTAGCCGCTATCGAAAACCTGGTAGATCAGTTTGAAAATAAAAAAATGACTCGCAGGCAGTTAGTAGCTTCTCTGATTGCTGCAACCGGTGCGGCGGCATTGCCAGGTGTGGCGAGTGCTCAGCAAGCGGCGCCAGTGGCCATAGGCCGCTCTATGAATCATGTTTCTCTTTCAGTTAATGACGTGAATCGATCCGCTGATTTCTATAATCGAGTTCTCGGCATGGAGATTATTTCCAGGCCTGCAAATGGCGGCCTAAACATGGGTTTGGGAGATGAGAGTTTTCTTGGTCTGTATGAGTTATCTAACCCAGGAGGAATGCATCATATGTGTATCGGGGTTGATGACTACAATGCCGATGCCCTCGCCGAGAAATTACAGGATCATGGCATTGCAGCCAACGTTAACCGAGATCCTGCAAACCGTACCAGTGGGGGTGATCAGCTTTATTTCCCCGACCCTGATGGCATTTCGGTACAGCTCGCCCAGCACGGCTACCTGGGCTAGTTTCTAGTCTGTAGTTTCAAGAGGAAACGATCTGTATTTCTTCCCAACATTGGGTCAAATACAGGTCTCCTGCGTCTGTCTCTGGAATTGGCTAATAACTCACTGTCCCCAACAAGGATCAGGCCCGCTTCCTCGGCCAATCGAATTGCTTGTTGTTTTTCCATGCGGTGAAGTCTCGAATTATCTTGACCCGAATCACCTTGATGATCGATCACCCCGATTATTCCTCCAGGCTTGAGCAGGCTTTTGAGGTGTTCGAGCAGGGCAGCAGCATAGGCGCTGTTGTTATTGTCATTGTGAAAGTCGTGAAGAATTTGCACTAGCATGATTGCATCGAGGGATGCCGGCTCAATGCTTAGCTCGAAAAATCCCTCTCTAAGATGATTAACGTTTTCAAGTGGGATTCTGTTAATTGCATCATCCAGGGTATCTGCCAATGAATACATCTGCCTGATGTCTTCCACGTTAGAACCCATTGCAGGGTTTTGTGCATAGACAATTCCAGTATCGCCCACGGCATGGGACAAGATATAGCTGTAGTAGCCATCCGCGGCATAGATGTCCAACACCTTCATTCCGGGTTTAATCCCCAAAAATTCAATTACCTGCGCGGGCTTGCGCACTTCATCTCTAAGAAAATGACTTATGTCACGTTGGGGGTTTTCCAGTGCCTGCTGTATTGTTTGCGACTCCGCGGCAAGCAAGCCTGTGGGAAGCAACAGCAGCATAAGGTAGGCGATTGAGTTTCTTGCTGAATGTGGATAATTAGATTGTTCAGTCATGGAGTGACTATGTCAGTTGGAGGTTTCGTCAGTTGGAGGTTTCAACCACTTATCTTCAGTTGCGAGTGGAGCGGTAAGAGTGAGTACAAAGTCCCTCAGTTGGCGCAGTTGATTAGAGCGTAAGCCTAGGGGCTTGGCTTCATTATGATTCAGCATAGAAGTAGGAGCTTCATTGTAATGCACCATAACATCATCAAGGGTTTGTAATTGCCCGCCATGCATATAGGGTGCTGACAGACTTACGTTTCGAAGAGTGGGTGTTTTTTGTGCGCCAACCAAGTCATTTTCATCCCGGGCAAAACGTAGTTCCATGCACTGGGAAGGGGAAGCATCGCTGAATTCTCCAAGGCAATTGAGGGGGTCGTTTCTAGCAGTGCGAATACCATCGTATCTGCCCATGGGCGGCAGCTGTCCCGAAATAGCCAGAACTCCAGTGTTATGAAAATCATGGTTGGTAAGCAAAGGTCCATTGTGGCAACTGATGCATTGGGCTTGATCGATAAATAGGTTCAATCCCGCTATTTCAGAATCACTCAATAAATCTGCCTGTCTGGTAGCGGAGCTATTCTCCAATTGCTCAACGTATTCGTCGAAACGTGCAGGGCCAGGAACAATCTTTCGTTGGTAAGCGGCAAGCGCTTTGCCGATATTACTAAAGATTCGAGTAATGATTTTTTGACTGTTTGGACTCATGGCGGACCATGCTTGCTGACGAGATTGATTGACCAGGGGGGAGGCAGACTGAGGCAGGCGCAAGCTGTCTAGATCGGGGAAGGGGCCGAACACCGCTTCGTATAATTGCACATAGTTCTCATCGCTGGCGATCAGTCTGCTTATCTCGACACGATCCGAATCATGCTCGACTCCTGCTTCCAGAGGAGCCAATGCCTGTGACCATTGACTATCTTTTCGCCCGTCCCAATAGAACCAAGGGCTATAGGATAGGCCTACCAGGCTGGGAGTATGCCTCGGTCCAACACTAACGCCGGCGGCCAGCTCCAAGCCGTCTGCAAACATAAGCTCCGGTACGTGGCAGGTGGCGCAAGCTACAGCATTATTACTGCTGAAGCGGGTGTCAAAAAAGAATCTATGACCAAAGTTGGCAGCCGCTTCATTGTCGGCCACTGCATTGCTCGGGTCGGCGGGTAATTCTGGGAGTTGGCTCAGCGATAGCGAGCGAATTAGAGAGAGTTGCTCTTCGTTCCAGTCATCAGCCAATGGGGGAGAATAGAATCTCCATGCAGCTAGCAACAAGATCGCAGCTATCACTACTATCGCTACGCTTCTAACGGCTACTGAGGAATAGGCATTCTTCATTATAGTTTAAATTCAATTGTAGCGAGTTCAACTCGCCCGCCATGCTCTATGGAAAATTGAAGCTCCCATAAACCGGGCATATGAAAGCGAATCCCTTCCATCAAATACAATCCGGGTTCCAATTCCTCCGTCACTTGAGCCTGGGTGGGTAGCCCGTGATCGTGCTCCGGCATACCGCCGTTCATTGTGATAGAGGCGCCTGAAATTACGCCACCGGATTCGCTTAAGCGAATATGCCAGCTATGCATCAAATTTATTTGAAGGGGGTCAAGCTGACTGAAAATTTCGATTTGTATGCCGCTAGCACTGCTGCCGTTGAGGGTGGCAGCTTGTGCATTTTCTCCATGGGAGAAATTAGTCAGGGACATGCACAGTCCAAGCAGTAGGATGTTGGGACGTAGCAGGATAACTGAGCGAATGACTGACTGAATAGTTGAGTGCATTTTTATATGAGTTGGCAGTGGAAATAGGCTGCCAATCATACGGGATTAGGGGCGAAGATTCATCTCGGCAAAGCGACTATTCAGAAAAATGGCTACTTAGAAAAGCGGCTATGACTTCTCGAAATGAAATTCTTCTAGCTTGATGTCGTCGAGACCAATCTGGTCGAAAGGGTTTTCCATGGCTTCCTGGACGTTATAGAGAGATATCAGAATGAAGCCGTGAATACATGCCAGAGAATAGACGATAAGCGGATTACTGGCGCTGAGGTCGTTTATAAGAGTGGGGACAAAAATAAAAGGGAAAATATAAATAAAAACCAGACAGTAAGCTCTCAAGCTAATAGGTGTGCCGTGCATCTTTAGGCCCACTGTGTTCTCGATGCTCTCGTGGACATCCTTAAGGAAGCGAATAATTTTCAAAGCAACCCCATTGGAAATTTCCGCACGGTGATTATTTACGAAATCATAAACTTCGTTAAGTTTTTCGCGCACCGAGTGCGAGCTGTACTCGCCACCTCTTAATACATTGAAAAACAGTATTGAAATTTCTCGCAACTTTTCAGCTACAACAATTTTGTCTTCGTCTGAGAGTTTATTGTTGTTAGCAAAGCAATAATAAACTGCATTGAGGGATGACTTAAATATACTCAGAAGTTTGATGATACTGTCTCTGCGTTTGAATGCTTCGCGGATCGTAAATACCAAGGGAAAAATTACAGCAATACTGAACAGGGTGACATTAAGATTGAAACTAAAATTGAATTGAAAGCACAGCCAGGTAATAACTAGGCAGAGTATGAGTACATGCGCGGTTTTCTGGTCGATAATAGCGAAGTACTTATGCATGCGAGCGTGGTTCCAATTTATTCATATCAGGCGCTGATGCTAATCAAGATAGTGTTCAATGTAAATTCAAATTTTCAATTAAATCATGAAGAAAGGCAGTAAAAATAGCTTTGTGGCATCAGCTGATCTCAGTTGCGGGTCATCAGGGTTGGGAGTAAACTGGCTATTCATTGGAAAAAGAACTGCTGTTCAAGCCCCTGGCGGCTCTACTCAAGTCTTCAGCCTGAGCGAATCTGCCACTATACACCCAGGTATTTATAGTTATGCGTGCTCTGCTTTTGATATTCATATTGGGCTTCCTTAGCCCCGCAGTATTCTCCGCTGAGGTGAGGGATCCTCTTTTTGCTTCATCTGATGTTTTGGAGATTACTCTCACCGGTCCCTTTGACCGGATTGATGATGAGCGTGATAAAGAGCAGGAATATCCAGGCACCATTTCCTATGTTGATGATAATGGTAGCCAGATAAGCCTTGATGTTGATTTCTCTGTGCGGGGTAATTGGCGATTAAGGAAGGACAACTGTAGCTATTCTCAGTTGTGGCTGGACCTCAAGCGTTCTCAAACGCCCGGCACTTTGTTTGAGAATCAGAATCGATTGAAACTTGTTGTTCAGTGTCGTCGACAAGATAACTATGCAGGTTTAGTTGCAAAAGAATATCAGGCATACAAAATATTTGAGGAGTTGTCGGAATTCAACTACGACACTCGATTCTCGCAGGTCAATTATGTAGACAGCGAAGAGGAAGGTCGAGACCGAAGTCATGTAGCCTTTTTTATCGAACATCAGAATAGTCTCGCTGACAAATTCAGCATGGAAGAAGTGGAGCTTAACGCTGTTTTTTATGGTGAGATAAATCCAATTCAAGCAAGCGTTGTTGCGCTATTTATGTTCATGATTGGGAATACGGATTTTTCGGTTGCTCAGGCTCAGGAGGGTGATGAGTGCTGTCATAACGTTAAACTGTTAGTAAAGGAACCGCGGGAGTATTTCCCAATTCCCTATGACTTCGACTCATCCGGTTTTGTAGAAGCAAGTTACGCAGCGCCCCCGGGTTTCAATCTTCGAAACTCCAGAGAGAGGCTTTTCAGGGGTTATTGCGCTCATCGGGAATCCATACCTGAAGCGATAGCTACATTTATGGATGCTAGAGAAGCCATTGAAGAAATAATCAATAATTCTGAGCTTCTCAGTGCGAGAGCCAAGCGTCGTAACCAAGGATTTATAGAAGATTTTTATGATGTGCTTGGAAGCGAACGACAACTTGAAAGGCAGATATACAGTGATTGTCGCGGATAACATATGAGTATTTTTGTAATGAACTACTCGATAGTGAACTACAGCCGTTCAACCTTACTGGTACTGGCGACTCTGTTTCTGAGTTTTAGTTTCGCTCAGGGCGAGCTGCAAGGCGAGTGGCAAGACGTTGAAAGGATTGTCGCTGTTGGTGATATTCACGGAGATTACGAAAACTATATTCGTGTATTAGGGGATGCAGGGATAGTAAATCGACGCGGGAATTGGATCGCCGAGGAAACGCATTTCGTGCAATTAGGAGATCTTCCTGATCGCGGCCCTGATAGCTATAAAATCATTGAGCATATGAAGCAGCTTGAGATGCAGGCAGAAAAAGATGGTGGCCGTGTTCATGCCTTGATTGGAAATCATGAAGCGATGAATATTTACGGGGATTTGCGGTACGTACACCCGGGTGAGTTTAGAGCTCTTCGTTCTCGCAACGCGCGTCTTTTACAGGACGAACTCTATGACGGTCACATTGCCAGAAGGATGGAGGCTGATTCTGAATTCAGATCCTCTGACGATTATCGAGATCAGTTTAATGCTCTATATCCGCTTGGTTATGTAGAGCATCGAATTCACTGGGCACCTGATGGTGTGCTGGGCTCCTGGGTAGTAGGGCACAATACCCTCATAAAAATTAATCGAAGCCTGTTTGTTCATGGCGGGGTTGCTCCCTCTATGCTGGAGTTGAGCATCTCTGAAATAAATCAGCAGGTGCGAACTGAATTGAACGGTAACTTGCCTGAAGAATATGGCCTGTCGGAAAAAGATGATGGGCCGTTGTGGTATCGAGGGCTGTCCAGTAACGAGGAAGCTATGGAGGCTGAGCATGTCGAGAAGGTATTGGAAACCTTCGATGTGGATAGAATAGTTGTCGGTCACACTCCCATGCTCGGAACCATAGTTCCTCGCTTCGAAGGCAAGGTTCTGGTGATCGATACTGGTATATCAGAGTATTACGGCGCGCAATTGGGTAGTTTGCTTATCGAAGGAGATAATGTGATTGCCGTTCAGAGAGGAGAGCAGTTGGAAATTCCCGAAGGAAAGGAAGATCTGCTACCGTTTTTCAAATCCGTCTTGGAGTTGGAGCCGGATTCGAGTCAGCTCAGAATGAAAGTTAATTCTCTCAGTGAGTTGGATGCTCTGGATATATAGTTAGGTAAACTGCTTTCGACTAGACTAACTGTTGCTAACACATATAAAGAACAGACATAAAAAAAGGCAGATTCATTTAATGAGTCTGCCTTTTTGTTATTAAGCGTTAGCCTAATAATGCGAGATGCTACTAGATAGCAGTAATCTCTTCAGCCTGTGGGCCTTTCTGACCATTTGTAACAACAAATTCAACACGCTGGCCTTCGGCTAGAGTCTTGAAACCGTCGCCAACAATAGCGCTGAAATGTGCAAATACGTCTGGTCCGCCTTCGCGTTCGATAAAACCAAAACCCTTGCTTTCGTTGAACCACTTAACTGTTCCAGTGATTTTGTCTGACATAGTAATTTCCTTAATTAAAAAATATTGATCTCCATGTAGAGGAGATATCGTGCTAGAAATTCGGCGTACTTATAAACTTCAGACGAGGTATTACTAGGTAGACTTCGAAATGGGGATAATAAATAGGTGCTTACTTTCAAGCTTCCTAGCATTGTACTCCCTAGTTAGGGGATGTCAAAGAATTTATCAATGAATATTCTCAGCACTTACAAGCAGTTAGCTCGAATGGGTCAGGAATGTCAGCTATAGAATTGAGCTAATTGTTTGCAGCTGCGGAAAATCGACTCAACTGCTTGCCGAAAACATCGTTCTCATAGGCTGAATGTGAGGAATTACTGTGGATTCCTGCTCTGATAGATGCCGAAGTGAATATATTCACCATTTGTCCGCTGGCCAGGTTCGACATTCGCTGGCACTAGATTTCGCACTGGAGCCAGGCTCTTTAAGTAAGCGGCGATAGAAAAAGCATCTTCGTTGGTAATGCCTGAAAATGCAGGCCATGGCATTACAGGCAGGCTGCGGGCACTGTGATCTCTGGTGCCAACCCTTACCATTTCAACCAATTGATTCATGGTCCACGTGCCTAGCCCGGTTTCCATGTCAGGCGTGAGGTTGGGGGGATAGACAACACCGGGGTTATCGTCGATGAATGGGCTTGTATAGGCAATGCCTGTGGAGGAACCGGCTAACAATTTTGCAGCGTCGGGGGTTCCATTAAGTGCCCCCTCTGTGTGGCAACTGCCACAACCCAGCATACCGACCATATACCTACCTCTGGAAAGCTGCTCTGTTGAGTAGTTCGGGGAGGGTAATGGCTCAGGAGTAGCGAAAATAGAGGCAGGGGAGAGCTGTTCGTAATCCACCAAAGGGCTATAGCCAGCAGTTTCGCAGGCTGACAGTGAAAGCGCTAAAAGCAGTGACACAGACACCATCTGTATAGGCGATCTGGCTGTATTTACGCTGTTAGTTTTAAAAATACGTGGAAAATTCATTCATCAGCTCCTTGAATACCTCATTAAATCCCACAAGCATCATCCCATGCCTGTAGTTGTCGCAGCTTGATCTCGAACAAAACTGACCTTGAAACAAGATAGCTTTCTGCAAAATTAGCACTATGACTGCTATTAAAGTGAATTCCTTGAATTAACAACTCAGAGCAGAATTAAATACAGGGTTTACTTGTCAGACCAAACTGCTAGCTCATTGCCACTGGGCTCTACAAAGTGAAATCTCTTGCCGCCAGGAAACTCGAAAATAGGTTTATTGATGGAGCCGCCAGCGGATTTTACCTTTTCGAGGCAGTCCGCGAGCGAATCCGAATAAAGAACTACTAAGGCACCACCCTTGCTGGATTCAGATTGTAGATCTGCCCGATAAAACCCACCATCGATGCCCTGCTTTTCGATAGAGCAATAATCAGGACCGTAGTCGACAAAACTCCAGGAGAATGCCTCAGTGAAGAACTGCTTCGTCGCTTCGAGATCCCGGGCGGGGAACTCGACATAATTGATCTCATTATTGCTCATGGGCATTCACCTCACAGCGGCTTTCAACAAGCTTACTGCCTTGCCATTAACCACCACTTCAATGTAGAAGTCACCAATTCCGCCGCATCCTGTTGTACAAAATGATTGGCCGTGGGCGCGCTCACAATAGTGGTGTCTTTGTCATTCCAGTCCCAGGTGTTGTTTAGTCCATCTGAGTGCAGAGCAGTATCTTGAAGTCCATGGAAGACTAATAGTGGGATATCCAATTGGGGTGGAGGAGTAGGTGGTGGTGAATTGCTGTCGCCACGTGGATAGTTCTGTTTGTAGTAGGCCAACATTGCATCGAAGTTGGAGCGAGAAAACGCTTCAGTATATAAGGCTCGAGCCTCAGGATCTGATACCCAGAATGCCAGGGTCTGGGCTGTCATTGGTCCGCCGAAAAGAATATTTGGGTCCGATGGTGAGCCCTCAATAAACGTTCTCGCATAGCCGCTGTTCTGCTGCTGCTCTGTATTAGTAGCTAGCTCTCTCGCTATGCCGTTGGGATGAGGGAGATTCAGGATCACCAGGCGTTCAACCATCTGCGGCAAGGCAAATGCGAATTGCCAAGATACGCTGCCGCCCCAGTCATGACCGACAATAGTAGCCTTCTCTTCACCAAAGTGACGAATTACAGCCGCTACGTCCGAAACCAGATAACGCATATCGTAGTTTTCATCGCCCTCAGGTTGGCCGCTAAGGTTGTAACCACGTTGATCGATGGCAACTACCTTGAAATTGTCCTTCAAACCTTCCATCTGATGCCGCCAGCTGTACCAGTAATCAGGGAAGCCATGGATCATTACAACCAGTGGACCTTCACCCATGGTGGCATAGTGAATTTTCACACCATCGCTGTCAGCATAACCATGCTCCACTTCATCGAGAAAATCAGCCTGAGCGATCAGGCTAAATGAGGCAAGTATGCAGGCGAGAATTAGTTTTATAGAAATTTTCATTGGCCTTCCTTAATTGATGATGTGCAATTCCCAGATTAAACCACTATTTGACTAAAAATAAGCAAAAAAGCCAGTTTTTCAGCCGCTGTTTAGTGTCTGTTCAGCTCGAAGGAAAAACATCAAATTGATTCAGCTCAGGGAATTTCCTTTAAACTGTGGTAAAAATATCAGCCTCACAAAATTAAAGGAATAGTCATGCAAGTTTTGAAAAAATCAGCGCTACTCATACTTGGAGCAAGCCTGTTGTCATTCTCTCTTCCCTTGTATTCGGCGGAAGCTGAGGCTCAGCTCACAACTAAAGAGCTAATGAACGGAATCATGACCCCGATGACAACCATAATCTGGGGAGCCTATCAGTTACAAACTGACGCTGAATGGAAGGCAGTGGAAGATGCTGCTTTAACAGTTATAGCAGCTGGTCAATTGCTGGCCACAGGTGGTGCCGAGGACGGAGCTCGTGAAATGGCAGCCGAAGAAGAATGGCAGGGTCATACGGCCCGACTTATTGCGGCGGCGCGAAAGGTGGTTACTGCAGTGTCAGAAAAAAACGAAGAGGCTCTCTCCGAAGCGGGCAACAATGACCTGTACCCGCCCTGTGAAGAGTGTCATCAGAAATACCAGGCTCGATGATCAGCTGAGTTTGAATCCCTCGTAGTTGTTTCTGGCGACGTGTTCACAGTGCTGAACATAAGAAGGAAAGCCTAGATAGGGCATGAAGATTCTTGGTTTATCCGGAATATTAGCTCCGGTATACCAGGAATTACATCCCTCGGGATAGAGAGTTTGATCGGCTATCCGGTTTACTTCTAGCACCCATTTTTCCTCTGCTGCTTCATCAGCCACTATTACTTGATAAGAGTGCTTTTCAAGATGCTTTAGGCAGTCGCTTATCCAGTCAACATGTTGTTCGATGGCAACGATCATATTCGCTAGAACAGACGGGCTACCTGGACCGGTGATGGTGAACAAATTCGGGAATCCGCTAACGCTTAATCCGAGATAGTTTTTAGGACCATCTTGCCATTTATCTTTCAGCCTCTTTCCTTCCAGTCCTTTGATATCAATATCCAACAGTGCGCCGGTCATGGCATCGAATCCTGTTGCAAGAATCAGGTAGTCGAATTCATATTCCCCAGCGCTGGTTTTTAATCCGGATTCAGTAATCTCTTCGATAGGGTGGTTGGCGACATCAACAAGTGATACGTTTTTCCTGTTAAATGTTTTGTAGTAATCAGTATCAACACATAGCCTCTTGCAGCCGACGATGGTAGATGGGCATAACAAATCTGCGACGGATTGATTTTCAACAATTTCTCTTATTTTCCCCTGTATGAATTTCGAAGCGGTTTCATTCGCTTCAATATTGATAGCGAGATCATTGAAGCTGGCGAGAAACGGAAGGCCGCCAGCTTCCCATCGTTGCTCATATTCCGTTTGTCTTTCTTTCTCTGAAACTTCAAGAGCAGAAACTGAATTGGGATTATTATTGAGGGCAGCGTAGCGTCGAGAATTATCTTCGCGAAATGTTGAGTACTCGGCTTTTATTTTGGCTTCATACTTTTTGTCCATCGCTTCATTTCGAGCAGGTATGGAATAGCTGGGTGTGCGTTGAAAAATCAGTAGTTCAGAGGCTTGCTTGGCGATCAGGGGAATGGCTTGAATAGCAGAAGAGCCAGTACCGATAATTCCTACAGTCTTTCCAGTGAAGTCCCTGCCTTTCTGAGGCCAATTTCCGGTATGTAAAACTTCACCTCTGAAATTGCCTAATCCAGGGAAGTCAGGAATATTATTTTTTGAGAGACAGCCTGTTGCCATGATGCAATACCGGCTGTAGAACAATTCACCTTTTTCTGTGGTGCATTGCCAGAGAGAACTGTTCTTATCGAAGTGAAGCGAGGTAATGTTGCAACCGAAGTTTATATCCCTAAGAAGATCGAATTTGTCGGCGACGTGATTTGCATATTCCAAAATTTCGGGCTGAGGGGCATATTTTTCACTCCAGCTCCAATTCTGCTGCAGCTCATCGGAGAACTGATAAGAATACTCCATGCTGTTAACGTCGCAACGGGCCCCCGGATAACGGTTCCAATACCAGGTGCCTCCTACGCCATCTCCTCGCTCGAAAACTTTCGTCTTGAGCCCTAGGGCGCGCATACGATGTAAGGCATACATTCCGGCGAAACCTGCGCCTACAATAATCACATCCAGTTTTTGTTCTGCGTTCATCTAAAGCTCACTGAAAATATTTTGATAGTGCGTTATCCAAACCGTGACTCTTCTCTGTCTACCTGTAGGTTGGCTACCTGTAGATAGCTACACAAGGTACAAGGAAGGCAGTCTTTCTATAAACCAGTAGGCAGCAATTCCTCCTAGCCCATAGGCTAATCCGCGATACAGGCTGCCCAATTGTTCAGAAAGGAATTTTGCAAAAAGCATATTGATGGTAACGAGTGCTCCAATGAAGGCAACCTGACCCGCTTCAACTCCAAGATTGAAAAATAGGAGCGCCAGGGGTATGTCCCCATCGCTCAATCCCAGTTCTCCCAGGGCGCCTGCGAATCCGAAACCATGAATAAGTCCGAAGATGAATGCAATGATCCACGGGCTGGCGTGAGCCAATGTCCTTTGTCCCCGCTGCGCCATAATAACTTCTCTTGCCAGAAAGACGATGGAGAGGGCAATCAACACTTCTATGGGGGCGTTAGGTACAGGAAAGATTCCAAGTACGGCAAATGCGAGGGTGATGCTGTGAGCTATAGTAAAAGCGGTCACCGTTTTGATAAGTTTCCAGAAACCCTTTACCAATAACAATAGTCCTAATACAAAGAGTAGGTGATCTATACCAAGAAGAATGTGTTCGGCGCCGAGCTCAAGATAGCGGATAGCCAGGCTGCTTATAGATGCTGCACCTGCCTTCAGGTCTGCCAAAGGAATTACGACATCACTTCCGTCTCCGGGAAAATATCCGGAGACACTGCTGTCATCGTTCCAATTGGCAATAACCACCACGCCTTCGAATCCCCACGGAAAAGAGAGTTGGTCATCGACATTGAGCTGAGGTTCGCAATAAAAGCGGTAGCTGAAACGTCCCGGTTCAAGCCCTTCGCATCGCGGGGGCAATATTCTCTCTATATTAAAAAGGGGAGGCACTTGCTGGTCTACAATGGAAAGCTGATAAAAGCCCTCTTCGGTTTCATCCATGATTACCCTGGCAACACCGGTGACATCGATGTCATGGGCAATAGAATTGGAGCCTAGAAAAGCGGCGCCGCCCAGAATGAGTATGATGAACAATGACTGTTTGAATGATCTCATATGTAGCTTAGGGCGCGATGACTAATCGACTAGACTTTCATTGACGATTATCGAGTATTTTTCCCACAGCAGGTCCACCTCTTGCTGTAGCCGCTGATCCTCTTCGCTACTTATCCAATCCAGACGAACCAGGTCGGTGATTTCCGAGAGTGCTGGGAGTTGGGCAGCTGTTCTTGCCGTCACTCGAAGCCAATGCTGGCCACGGTTGCTTACAAACGGGCCACTCCAATTTCCTGGCCGAGAATTGAAGACCTCGTCGGCATAGGATTCTTCAAAAATATTATTAAGATCGGTGTAATTCACTCCGGGCAAGGTGGACAGGCTTCCTTCCTCTGCAGCCAATAAAACATCAGGATCGCTGGCCTGTTGTAACAAGGTAAGGATTTCTGCGGATAGCTCGTCTCTATTATCAAATACTAATTCATCCACCGTAATTGTCTCGGTAGTGCGATAACGCTGCTGATTTTCCTGGTAGTAGGCATTCAGCTCTTCATCGCTTGGCTGAATGATGTCGCCGCTGAGTACATGGCGCATTTTCTGAGCGAGGATGTCGTGGATGCGGGCATCTTTATCCAATTCCATAGACAGAGCTTCCCGTACCAGTATCTGTTCCTCGATATAGCGCGCGGCAATCAGTTGGCGTTGATCTTCAGTCAACTCTTCCCCTCTGGCTACTTCCGCCTGGAAGATTCTGACATCGATGTCGCTCTGTTCAATTTCCAGAATGTTCTCATTGCTGGACTGAACCACAGAGTAGAGACCGAAAATCAGTGCAGCTATCAAAAAGAAGTGCAGCATTGGCTCCTGAAGCAATCTCCGAGAGAGGCTCTGATCACCGTTTTTGCTTAGAGGTTCGTTCATGTGCTGATATCTTGGTTGCTCAAATAAGTATCCGAACAGGAAGAGTATGTTCTGGATTTATTCGATGCAAGCCTGACAGCTGGAATACTAAGTTCCTAGCTTGCTCTCGGTCTGCAAAAGAACTAACAGATGAAACTCTTGCAAAGTAGCAAGACTTGGGATTTTATAGGCAGCACCAAGGGTGATGAAGCCTATAGCGGGCTTCTGCTAAGGACATATTTCAAGCAGGGCTGATACACAATGGATACGCTTTCACAGAAATTTCTCGATTCCTGTCGTCAAGAAGACGGAAAGGTGCTCCGCGGCGAGAGTATGACGCGGATTGAGACCTTCGTTGATGCGGCGTTTGCATTCTCCTTTACCATGCTAGTGATTAGCATCGATGTGATTCCCCAGAACCCGCAGGAGCTTCTCGAGCTGTCGCGAGATATCCCTGCCTTTCTCCTAAGCGCAACCATAATTGGCTCCATATGGTTGGCCCATTCGAATTGGAGCAGAATATTCGGCCTTCAAGACAAATTGACTGTGGCCTTAAGTTTGGCATTAGTCATGCTGGTATTGATATTTGTGTACCCAATCAAGCTGATGGTGCAGGCAACAGTGATCTATCTTAGCGATGGTGCTCTAGGAACAGATATTTTCTCCAGTGGCGGCTGGGATAATAATGAAGTTGTCAGTTTGTTTGTTTACTTTGGGCTGGGACTACTCGCTCTGTCACTGCTTATCATTTCGTTCTACGTAAACTCGCTGCGCTATCGTCGCGAGCTATGCCTGAGCAACTATAAGGTATTTTATTGCAACAGAGCTATCTACACCTGGCTGACTCTGAGTGTGACCTCAGTTATATCCGGCTTCATCGCCCTGAACTCCGATGCTGATAATGTCGCGAGATCCGGTAATGCTTACACAACACTTTTCTTCACTATCCCTCTGGTACGGCATTTTTATGGGAGAAATAACTCCCATAATAAACCTGATACCTAATAGATTTATGCTCAATCTAAGCTGGGCCTTGCTGCTCAGGTTTTCACGCAAACAAAAACACAAGCCCTATAGGGCCATGTACAAGGCCTTTCCACATCTGTATAATCCTCTTTTTGCGGATAGTGGTAAATCTTATGTTACGTATTGCTGAAGAAGCTCTAACATTCGACGATGTTCTGCTCCTGCCTGCCCACTCCACCGTACTCCCTAAAGAAGTTACCCTCGGAAGCCAGTTGACCCGTTCGATTGCCTTGAATATTCCCTTGGTTTCGTCTGCTATGGACACCGTTACCGAATCCAGACTGGCCATTGCCATGGCACAGGAAGGCGGCATCGGCGTGCTTCACAAAAGTATGAGTGTAGAAAATCAGGCGAGAGAAGTTCGTCTCGTTAAGAAATATGAAAGCGGGGTTGTTAAAGACCCTATAACGATTCCGGTTGCTGCAACCATCAGAGATCTTATTGCCCTGATGAAGGAGCATAATATTTCCGGTATGCCAGTAATGGACGCCGGTGGTTTGGTAGGAATCGTTACCAGTAGAGATGTGCGTTTCGAGTCCAATCTCGATGCTGCCGTCAAATCAATCATGACGCCAAAAGATCGTCTGGTGACAGTGAAAGAAGATTTTGAACTTGATGAAGTGAAGGAACTTCTCCATCGTCATCGAATTGAAAAGATTCTGGTGGTCAACGACGCCTATGAATTGCGCGGTCTAATAACCCTGAAAGATATTCGAAAGTCTGAAGACTATCCGAATGCCTGTAAAGATGAGCAGGGCAGACTGCGTTCAGCAGCAGCGGTTGGCACTGGAGCGGATACTCCTGATCGCGCCGAGGCGCTGATCGAAGCGGGTGTCGATGTGATCATAGTCGATACCGCCCACGGCCATCATCAAGGTGTGTTGGATCAAGTCAAATACATCAAAGGAAGACACCCTGAAATCTCAATTATCGGAGGCAACATTGCAACCGGTGATGCGGCGAAGGCGCTGGTAAAGGCTGGAGCTGATGCGGTAAAGGTTGGAATTGGCCCAGGGTCGATTTGCACAACGCGAATTGTAACTGGTGTCGGTGTACCTCAAATCTCTGCTGTGGCCAATGTGGTTGAAGCGCTAAAAGGTACTGATGTTTGTGTTATTTCAGACGGTGGAATTCGATTCTCTGGCGATATCGCTAAGGTGATTTCGGCAGGTGCCCATGTAGTGATGATTGGCAGCTTACTCGCCGGCTCTGAAGAGGCGCCGGGCGAAGTGGAACTGTATCAAGGCCGAAGCTACAAGGCCTATCGCGGAATGGGCTCGCTTGGAGCCATGTCGCACTCTCAAGGGTCTAGTGACCGATATTTTCAGGACACTGATTCAGGTAACGAAAAACTGGTACCTGAAGGTATTGAGGGTCGAGTGCCTTATAAGGGACCGATGTCTGCGATTGTTCATCAATTGATGGGCGGTTTGAGATCCAGTATGGGTTATACGGGCAGTGCGGATATTGAAGCGATGAGGACTAAGACGCAGTTTGTAAAAATAACGGCCTCCGGCATGTCCGAGTCCCACGTCCACGATGTTTCTATTACTAAAGAAGCACCGAATTACAGGGTTAGTTAGGACGGACACGCCCTGGTTGCCCGCATACTTCGTTAAAAGCACTGGGAAAATACTCACGTATTACATATACGCTCCGTTTTCCCCAGTGCTTTTGCCTCGTCTCCGGGCACCCATGACGCGTCCTTCATATCTAGACACGTAGTTGGATTCGGTCGTTGATTCTCATGTGAGCGTCAAGACTTATCTTTTTCTAATTTATTTATTAAGAACTTTTTAAATGACAACAGCGAATATTCATAGCCAGAAAATTCTTATTCTGGATTTTGGTTCCCAGTACACACAACTGATTGCTCGGCGGGTTCGAGAGTTGGGGGTTTATTGTGAGATTTGGGATTATACGGTGGACGAGGAATTGTTTCGGGAGTTTGCTCCCAAGGGAATTATTTTTTCCGGTTCACCTGAGTCAGCTAACACTAATGAGTCTCCCAGGCCTCCTTCGTTTCTCTATGACGCTGGGCTTCCTATACTGGGTATTTGTTACGGCATGCAGACCATGGCTGAACAGTTTGGTGGCAAGGTCGAGGCTTCATCGAAATCAGAATTCGGTTTTGCACAGGTAGATGTCGTAGCGAACAATAAGTTGTTCGCAGGAATCGAGGATCGAGTTAACGACAAGGGTGAAGGGCAGCTTGATGTGTGGATGAGCCATGGAGACAAAGTAACTCAGGTTCCTCCAGGCTTTGAATTAATGGCTGCTACCGAAAGCGCGCCAATCGCCGCCATGTGTGATGAGTCGCGTTCGTTTTACGGTATTCAGTTTCATCCGGAAGTTACTCATACCGTTCAGGGACTTCGGATTCTTGAACGCTTTGCCCATGACATTTGCGGCTGTGAATCTTTGTGGACGCCGGCAAGCATTATTGAAGATGCCATCAACACGGTTCGTGAACGAGTAGGAACTGATAAAGTTTTGCTTGGTCTCTCGGGCGGGGTTGATTCCTCTGTGGTAGCCGCGCTTCTCCATGAGGCTATTGGTGATCAGCTCACCTGTGTTTTTGTAGACAACGGACTTCTTCGTCTCAATGAAGGCGACCAGGTTATGGCTACTTTCGCCAAGAACATGGGCATCAAGGTTATTCGAGCTGATGCTGAGGAATTGTTCCTGTCGAAGCTTGCTGGCGTTGATGAGCCAGAGCAGAAGCGAAAGATTATTGGCAATACCTTCATCGAAATTTTTGACGAGGAAGCGACCAAATTAAAGGATGTAAATTGGCTGGCACAGGGAACCATCTATCCTGACGTGATTGAATCCGCTGGTTCAAAGACAGGCAAGGCCCATGTCATCAAATCCCATCATAATGTTGGTGGTCTGCCTGATGACATGAAGATGGAATTGGTGGAGCCTCTGCGTGAATTGTTCAAGGATGAAGTTCGCAAGATCGGTCTCGAATTGGGTCTGCCTTACGACATGGTATACCGCCATCCTTTCCCGGGTCCTGGTCTCGGCGTTCGGGTGTTGGGCGAGGTCAAGAAAGAATACTGTGATGTATTGCGCCAGGCCGATGCGATCTTCATGGAGGAATTGCACAGGGCAGATGCCTACAACAAAGTAAGTCAGGCGTTTGCCGTATTCCTACCGGTGAAATCAGTAGGAGTTGTTGGTGATGCTCGACGTTATTCCTGGGTAATTACCATACGCGCCGTAGAGACCATCGATTTCATGACTGCGCGCTGGGCAAGGCTCGACCCTGAGCTTCTGGAAACAGTGTCCAATCGCATCATGAATGAAATTGCCGATGTGTCACGTGTTGCCTATGATATTTCCAGTAAGCCCCCGGCGACCATTGAGTGGGAGTAACTACACGGTCGTAACTTCTTGAATTTATGCTTCAAAAGCTGCTTCTGAGAGAATGAAATGGCACTGACTACTGAACAAGCTATGCAGCAAGGCGTAGCCAGCCATAGAGAAGGTAATCTTCAAGAAGCTGAGCGACTTTACCGCGCAATTCTACAAACTCAACCGGGTCACCCGGACGCCAATCATAACCTGGGATTAATAGCCCTCGCGGCGAATGCGGCAGAGGCTGCCTTGCCGCTGTTTAAAACCGCTCTCGAAATAAATCCTGCAGTCGAACAGTTCTGGCTTAGCTATATTGCTGTTCTTATTAGGCTGGGCCTGCTTGAACCGGCAAAGGGAGTTCTGGAACGAGCTCAGGATCTTGGGTTTAAGATAGAAAAACTGGAACCTCTGAATCGCAAACTGGCATCGACAACAAATAAGGCTCCTGTATCAGAAGTTGCGGCCGCCGAAGTCTATAGAACTCTTGGTGTTGCACTGAAAGAACTGGGTAGATTAGATGAGGCAGAAGCGAGTTACAGAAAAGCGATTGCCCTGAAGCCTGACTATATCGAAGCTCACTTTAATCTTGGTAATACCCTAAAAAAGCTAGACAAGTTGTCCGAAGCTGAAGAAAGCTATAGTCACGCCATCGACTTACAGCCTGATTTTGTCCCTGCATTAATGAATAGGTGGGAATTGCTCTTTAATAGAGGAGAGTTCGAAACCGCCCTGAAAGATGCAGACTGTTGTAATAACCAAATATCAAGATTACGTAGCCTGGAATCTCTCTATGCGCTAGGACGAAATGAAGAAATTTTTCAAAGAATTGCAGATCAGTCTGGGTTAGATAATGAGAATTTACATGTTGCGGCGTTTGCAGCTTTTATTGCTGCCGTAGAGAAGAAAAACAGCGCCCATGGTTTTTGCAACAACCCGCTAGACTTTATCCATATCTCCAATGTTTCTGCGCATCATGAAAACCCGGACATTTTTATAGTGGATGTAATCGAGGAGCTGCGAAATATAAGAACTGAGTGGGAACCTGAAAATAAATCCACCTACAAGGGATTCCAAACACCTTCCGGTATCAATTTGTTTGCAGCTCCGTCGGGGAATGTGGCGCAACTCAAGTCCATTATTGTCGCAGAGTTGGTTAGGTTTTATGAAAAATCTCAGAATGAGAGCTGTTCTTATATTCAAAAATGGCCGAGACAGAAGAATTTTCATGGCTGGCACGTCATTTTAAAGCAACAAGGACATCAAACACCTCATATTCATGTTGATGGTTGGTTGAGTGGTGTCGTATACCTGCAGGTTGTTCCGTCGCTAGACAAAAACGAAGGTGCAATAGAATTCGGTTTGAATTCGCCGAACTATTCGGCCGATGGATTACCTACAACAGTGCATCAACCAGCGGCAGGAGATATCGTGTTCTTTCCTTCGTCTCTCCATCACAGAACTATTCCTTTTTCGACCGATACGGAAAGGATTGTAGTGGCGTTCGATCTAATGCCAGACTCGGCAGCAACAGAGTAAGGAATTTGAGCCCTGCGAATATGTTTGGAACTAGATTAGAAGAAATGTTTACTTGCAATCAGTGTTCAATGGGAATCGAGAACACTAAGGAAATCTATTTAGTATGTTTTTGGATATATTGACCACCGGCGGGACTCTCGACAAAATTTACTTCGATGCCAAGAGTGAGTTCGAAGTAGGTGATCCTGTAGTTGGTAGCCTGCTTGAGAAAATGGGGGTTGGATTCGAATTTTCTGTTGATCAGTTAATGCGAATCGATAGCCTGGATATGACTGATGAGCATCGTCGTATAATTTTCGATAGAGTTGCATCTTCTGAGTCTGGATATGTGCTAATAACTCATGGCACCGATGGCATGGTTAAAACTGCCGATAGCCTGAAACCCATCAAGGACAAAACCATCGTACTCACCGGCGCTCTTCAGCCAGCAGCCTTTGCTAGCAACGACGCGATTTTTAATATTGGTTGCGCTGTTGGAGCTATTCAGGTTCTTGCTTGTGGCGTCTATATAGCGATGAACGGACAGATTTTCGAAGCAGGTCAGGTAGTCAAAAACCTTGAAAAAAACTCCTTTGAAAAATTATAGGGCGTTGCCCTTCTTTGACTTAGGCGGTCTGTAGCAATAATCTGCCCTAGCTGCGGAGGAAGGCGTCAGTTCTGGCAATGCGCGCATCATTTCTACAGGCTTTATGCATCCAGAGGCGATGCCGAGTATCTTGGGCAAACCACTAGCTAGAAACCGGATTGAACATTACTCTGTATCAAGTTTTACAAGATGTAGTCTGGTAATTTGGTCTAAGGGTAAGTTTGCCCTGTATGTTAAAAAGGTGAGAATTTCAGCCTGTCGGAGCTATGTGAGTTCGTGGAGTTCAGGTATAACGTGGGGGCGTTAGGAGCAATATGACTCAGTTTGGTCAGGAAATAAGCCGGAGTTCACGGCTAGTGGAAGTGTTGGCTGTCACCGTGGTCTATGTGATCGGGGCTCGCATCGGTCAAGTCTTTGCTATAGAGCCCGGAAATATTACTCCAGTTTGGATTCCCTCTGGAATAATGCTGGCTTGGGTCTTGATAAGAGGCTACTACATTTGGCCTGGTATATTTCTAGGCGCTTTTTTGGGCAACTCATGGGCATACCTCAGCGCTGAATCTGGCGATGCGCTTCTTTCCACAATGTTAGCAGGATCATTTAATGGCATTGGCGATACGCTTTGTGCGGTTGGTGCATGCTTTTTCATGCGAAAGTATTTCCAATTTGGCGACCCCTTCAAAAGCCTAAATGCGTTCTTAGGTCTTATGGTATTTGGAGTCGTACTCGGGCCATTGCTGAGCGCGATATTTGGAGTGTCATCACTGCAAATATTTGGAATACTACCGAGTGATGTTTATGGGGCTTCATTTGTTACCTGGTGGCTTGGTGACGGTGTTGGAGTTTTATTACTGACGCCCTTGATTCTGGCGTTTGCTCATCCCGAAGACGATATTGAAATTAAAGCAGACTTACCTGAGGCAGTTTTTTTTGCCTTTGCCGTAATGCTCTACCCGATTGTGGCGTATAGCGTTGGCGCTGACGATTTTCAGTCATCGAATTTGCCCTATATCCTGATCCCGATTTTGTTCTGGTCATTAATCCGTTTTGGACTGAGAATCTCTTTTTCGGTAACCCTCTTCTTTACTATTTGCTTGATATGGCTAGAGCTCTTGGGGCTTGGACCATTTGTATTTGAAGATCAGTATTTGAGAATCATGGCGCTACAGATTTTTGTGTTGTCCACTGTTTCTTCAATATTCGTGATTGGCTCCCTGCTTTTTGAGAGAGATCGTAGTTATCATTTACTCAATGAGAAAAACCAGCATGATCCTCTGACCAAAATTTACAACCGACAATATTTTGATACACAATTGTTACGTGAAATAGGTAGAGCTGAAAGATACAAAAAATCCTTCTCGATCATTATGTTTGATATAGATTTTTTCAAGAAAGTGAATGATAAATATGGTCATCAAGTAGGAGATGAAGTGCTCATAAAGCTTTCTGGATTGGTGGCTAAAAAAATCCGAGATATCGATACCCTGGCACGGTGGGGTGGTGAAGAATTTATGATTCTAATGCCTGAAACCAACGAGCAAGGAGCTACTCTGTTTGCGGAACGAATTCGTGCAGAAGTTGAGAAGTCCAAATTGGCTCCCCATGATTGTGTGACCATTAGTCTGGGGGTGGCTGAGGCAAATCCGGAAGCAACAGAAGAACTGGAAGTATTAGGTTTACTTAATCGAGTCGATGCGGCACTTTACTTAGCCAAGACTAATGGCCGTAATCAGGTTCAGGTGGCACACGAGGCTTTAACTTCCGCCGATGCGTGATTGAACCCTTCGTCAGCCTAAGCTTTGGATTTAATTTCAGCAGTTTTCTGAGTTAGCTGAAAAATGGACTTTACTCTCCGGAAGCGGAAGCCGCACCCTCATGAAATTTCTATCACTTAGATCGATCCCCACTGTGCCCTGGAGTTCAGCGAAACCCCTGGATTTTAAGCCCAGGGTGTCGACCTTGTTCTTCCTTTGCTTCGGTCTGTTAATCTTCGGAATCGGCGAAGCATTGCTTATCGCTGCTGGCGCTGGAGTCAGTCCGTGGACGGTATTCGCCCAAGGCATATCAAACATCAGTGGCTGGAGTATTGGAGTTTCCACGTTTGCAGTAAGCGTGGCTGTACTCCTATTGTGGATTCCGCTTTCTCAGACTCCGGGCTTGGGGACGATACTCAATGCCGTAATTATTTCTGCGGCTATCGAATTTTCGCTACCTTATCTCCCTCAGCCGGAACTCTACCTTTTCAAGTTTGTCGAAACAGTTATTGGGATTCTCTTAGTGGGCTTGGGTAGTGGCTTATATCTAATTGCAAACCTGGGGCCAGGTCCTCGTGATGGTTTGATGACTGGATTACAGAGGGTCACCGATCTTCCTGTGGCTTGGGTAAGAACTGGAATAGAATTAATTGCAGTAGTCTGCGGCTGGTTTTTGGGAGGCGTAGTTGGACTGGGTACTCTGTTATTTGCGCTGGGAATTGGCCCCGCAGTTTCCCTGGGACTATATTTAGTCTCCCGGTTTTTCCACGATAATGATTAAGCGAACACAGAGCTAACGGTAGAGCAAATGCAAGAACATGAAAAATGGATGAATCAGGCCCTGCAGCTAGCGCAGCAGGCAGGGGATCAGGATGAAGTTCCCGTAGGTGCAGTGCTGGTTGAGGCTGGAGAGCTTATAGGCTCTGGGTTTAACCAGGTTATAGGCGCATCTGACCCCACAGCCCATGCTGAGATCATCGCTTTAAGAGCAGGTTCACAGTTTCGGCAGAATTACCGACTTCCTGGCACTGTGCTCTATGTTACAATCGAGCCTTGCACCATGTGTTTTGGTGCCCTAATCCATGCCAGGGTTCAGACCGTGGTATTTGGGGCGAGAGAGCCACGGGCCGGAGCTCTGCTAAGCAATCAAAGCGAATCTGGTCAGCAGCACCTCAATCATAGTATCGAAATTGTTGAAGGGGTTCTGGAACAGGAATGCCGGGACATAATGCTGAACTTCTTTAAATCCCGAAGACAGGGTTAGAAGACTGAGTAAGAAGACAGAGGCAAAGGCTAGCCGCGAAATATGCCTGCTAAGATCAGAATAATATGAGTAAGAAACTAATTCAAAAACACAGCCTGAGAAGCCTGCTTGCAATTGTGGCATTGCTATCAATTACCGCATGCGTATCCGGCGATAATGCCTACAAAGCCTACTTTGGTGATGTGAGAACCGATCTTCAGCTATCCGTTCTGGAGGGCGTGCAATTGGTGCGTTCAGACTGGATAAATCGATATATCGACGCGGTTCGTTTTTCTCGGGTGGATGACACCCCGATTAAGAACAGTGCCGAATATGGGGCCATACAAATTGTCCCGGGTTTTCATGAGGTAGAAGTCTATTTTGCCTGGGACCTGGGCAGTCAACGAGGCCTTGCCCCGGCACTGGTTGAATATGCCTCAAGCCAACCAAACATCAGTAGAACTCTTCGCTTTAATGCTCGCGCGGGTGAAACCTATAGTGTGTTAGCGACGCCTGTTTTTAACACAGGTGACCGCGATATTACCTCGCTTTCCCACGTGGATTTCTGGGTTGAGGATGCTAATGGAAATGAAATAGTTTCACAGGAAGCGGGACGCTATATTCCACGCATCTAGGATTGCAAAATAATCGCTGCAACGGCCATTATTTGACAGACAATCAGGCTCAATATCCAGTACAATGCGCCATCAATATCTGACACGGAATTCTTCACAAAATGTTCCTGTCGGTCTTATTTGAAAACACATAGTCGATAGCATTTAATCATTAGCATCTAAAGATCGGGATTACATCAATGCAAGCGATGTTTGGAGCGGCAGCTCTTTCTGCATTCAGAACTTCCAAATTCCTCCATCAAATTCAGGCCCAACTCCCCGCGGTAATTTCAATTTCCGCCCAATATATTCACCTACTCGACACTGACGCAAAACTGAATGAGTCCCAAAGCGAAGTGCTTGCGTCTCTTTTGCAGTATGGCGGTGAAATTCCCGATGCTCCAGGTCAGTCTCATGCTCTAACACGACTGGTTGTTCCTCGACCTGGAACCATTTCGCCATGGTCCAGCAAGGCGACAGATATATTGCACAATTGCGATCTGAAGCAGATCGAGAGAGTGGAGCGAGGCACTGTATTCACGGCTCAGCTAAGTGAAGATTTGTCAGCAGAGCAAATTACAGAACTGGATAGCTTGCTTCATGACCGTATGACTCAGGCCGTACTGGGTGACGTTCAACAGGCATCTTGCCTGTTTCAGCATGCTGAGCCCAAGCCTCATCAGGCAGTAGACATCCTCGGTTTAGGCAGAGACGCTCTATGTAGCGCGAATAGCGAAATGGGCCTGGCTCTAGCTGAAGACGAGATGGATTACCTCTTCGAGCAATTTAGCGGCCTTAATCGAAACCCGAACGATATTGAATTAATGATGTTCGCTCAGGCAAATTCAGAGCATTGCCGACACAAAATCTTCAATGCGAGTTGGACAATTGATGGCCGCGATCAAGCCAATTCTCTGTTTGGAATGATTCGAAATACTCATAAAAAATCTCCCGAGAATGTGTTGTCAGCCTATTCGGATAACGCTGCAGTAATGGCAGGGCATGTTGCGGAGAGATTCTTCCCGGACCCCGAGAGCAAGCAATACAGTTTCAATGAAGAGCCTATCCATATCTTGATGAAAGTGGAGACTCATAATCACCCAACAGCTATTGCACCCTTCCCGGGAGCATCAACAGGTTCCGGTGGTGAGATTCGCGATGAAGGGGCTACTGGAACCGGCTCTAAGCCCAAGGCTGGCTTAACGGGTTTTAGTGTTTCCAATCTTCGTATTCCTGAATTGCCTCAGCCCTGGGAAGAGGATATGGGCAAACCAGCGCATATTGCGTCCGCGCTGGATATTATGATTGAGGCGCCGGTTGGTGGTGCTACTTTTAACAATGAATTTGGTCGGCCGAATCTCTGTGGATACTTTCGTAGCTTCGAAGAACGTGTGCTCAATGAGTCAGGCGAGATGCAAGTGCGTGGTTATCACAAGCCCATCATGATTGCCGGCGGCATCGGAAACATTCGCGATGGTCATGTTCAGAAGAGTGATATCGCAGTGGGTGCCAAGCTGATCGTGTTGGGCGGTCCTGCAATGTTAATCGGTCTCGGCGGTGGTGCGGCTTCATCCATGGCCTCGGGTACAGGCAGTGAAGATTTAGACTTTGCCTCGGTGCAGAGAGAAAACGCCGAGATGGAACGACGTTGCCAGGAAGTTATTGACCAATGTTGGCAGCTTGGAGATAACAATCCAATAGACTTTATTCATGATGTCGGAGCGGGTGGTTTATCTAATGCCCTACCGGAACTAGTTAAAGATGGTGGAACTGGGGGTGTTTTTAATTTACGGGATATTCCCAATGCCGAAAACCAGATGTCTCCTCTGGAGATCTGGTGTAACGAAGCTCAGGAACGCTATGTATTAGCTGTTTCTACTGAGGACCTGCCTAAATTTGACGCGCTTTGTAAACGTGAGCGCTGCCCATACGCAGTAGTGGGTGAAAGCACAGAAGAAAAGCATATTCGGCTTGATGACTCTCATTTTGAAAACAGCCCGATTGATTTGCCCATGGATGTCTTGTTTGGCAAGGCTCCGAAGATGCACAGAGACGTGCAATCTGGAATTGTAGAGAGCAAGAAATTTTCAATAGCATCAATTGAAATTGATGAAGCGGCGAAGAGGGTGCTCTCTCTTCCCGTAGTTGCCAGTAAAAGTTTTCTCATCACCATCGGAGATCGAACCATTACCGGATTGGTTCACAGAGATCAGATGATTGGACCCTGGCAGGTGCCAGTTGCAGATGCCGCAGTGACCGCTGCTTCATATACTTCTTACAAGGGCGAGGCTATGGCAATGGGCGAACGAACACCATTAGCTTTGTTTGATGGTGCAGCTTCCGGGCGTATGGCTATCGCCGAGGCAGTAAGTAATATCCTTTGCGCGGATGTTGAGAAACTGGGAGATATTAAACTTTCCGCAAACTGGATGGTCGCCGCAGGGCATGGCCACGAGGACAGCAAACTTTATGACACTGTGAAAGCCGTCGCTATGGATCTATGCCCGCAGCTAGGTATCTGTATTCCAGTGGGTAAAGACTCAATGTCTATGCGCACTGTTTGGCAAGATGATGAGGGCGAGAAAAGCAACACAGCTCCACTTTCACTTATTATCACCGCCTTTACGACCGTTGGTGATATTCGTAAAACCTTAACTCCTCAATTAGTAACGGACCAAGGCGACAGCCAACTATTATTGATAGACCTTGGTCGTGGCAAGAACCGCATGGCAGGTTCGGCTCTCGCTCAGGTATATAGAGAGATGACCGGTTCGGTGCCAGATCTCGATAAGGCTGAAGACCTGATTGCGCTCTTTAACCTTGTTAAGCAATGTCGAGATCAAGGAAGCCTACTTGCCTATCACGATCGTTCTGATGGCGGATTGTTTGCAACGCTTTGCGAAATGGCATTCGCCAGTCACTGCGGTGTTGATATTCAGCTGGAAACCTTGACCGAGGCAGATAGCTCACTAAGCATACCTGCACTGTTCAATGAAGAAATCGGTGCGGTAATTCAGGTTAAGGCTGATCGCGTAGACGCTGTACAAAGTTTGGCAGCATCTTTGGGAATTGGCGATTGTATAGTTGAGGTTGCCATGACAAACAGCTCAGACTGCATCACCGTTTGTCATGGAAGCCAGGAACTACTTTCTCATTCGAGAATAGATTTGCAACGTATCTGGTCAGCGACTAGTTATCACATGCAGAGCCTTCGTGATAATTCCGATTGCGCTCGAGAAGAATACGATCAGATTCTTGACCAGAAAGATCCGGGAATGAAGATTGAGTTGGCTTTCGATCTGAATGAAGATATTACGGCCCCCTATGTGAATACCAATGCTCAACCGCGCGTGGCTGTTCTTAGAGAACAAGGTGTTAACGGTCAGATTGAAATGGGAGCCGCATTTGACCGAGCACGCTTCGATGCTATCGATGTGCATATGACCGATATCATCGAGGGCAGGGTAGATCTGTCTAGCTTTAATGCCTTGGTTGCCTGCGGAGGCTTCTCCTATGGTGACGTATTGGGTGCAGGCGGTGGCTGGGCAAAATCCATCTTGTTTAACGACTCTGTTCGTCAAAGTTTTGAAAATTTCTTTGCCAGTCCTAACACTCTGACTCTGGGTGTTTGTAACGGCTGTCAGATGATTTCCTTGTTGCAGGACTTGATTCCGGGTGCAGACAATTGGCCTCGTTTCGAGCGCAACCGCTCGGAGCAATTCGAAGGGCGTGTGAGTCTGGTTCGTATTGAGGAAACAAACTCGGTATTCCTGGAAGGAATGGCCGGCTCCTGTTTTCCTATCGCCGTCGCTCATGGCGAGGGTCGGGCCGATTTCGGCAGTGCAGAGTTGCAGCAAAGTTTAGTCGATAGCAATGGCATCGCCATGCGCTTCGCAGACAATTATGGAAACACTGCAGCGAAGTATCCGGCTAATCCTAACGGCTCTCCCGATGGCATAGCGGGAATTAGCAGTGCCGATGGCAGAGTTACGATCATGATGCCTCATCCGGAAAGAGTGTTCAGAGCCTCTCAGAATTCATGGCACCCGAATGACTGGCAGGAAGATGCGCCTTCTATGCGCATGTTTCGAAATGCGCGGAAGTGGCTAGCCTAAATTCTTTTAGACGTGAATAGCAGGAGTGAATCTTGTGACTGAAAGTAATCAACTTCTAAAAATTGAATTCTATGTTCCAGAATCTCATCTAGAAACAGTGAAGTCTGCAATGTTCTCCGCGGGAGCAGGGAAAGCTGGGCTCTACGATAGCTGTGCCTGGCAAACAGCAGGAGAGGGTCAGTTTCGGCCACTACCTGGAAGCCGGCCATTTTTGGGTGAGCAGGATAAATTGGAGACTGTAGTCGAATTTAAGGTAGAGATGGTGTGCCCGGAGTCTGTGATAGCTGAAGTTATTACAGCTATGAAAGAATCCCATCCCTATGATGAAGTAGCCTATTCAGTTCTTCGCACAGAAAACATCGCCTAGTTCTGACTCTTCCTGTTTCTCGCAACATTTCGCTCTCATTACACCTTGTTCTCACTGATAAGCGTAGTGCTTATTACCTTGTCGGCTGAATGGTGTACATCGAACATGCGCACTGGAAACACATTGTTTTTCCGGTCTTCAAAATAAGATTCCAATGTGGTTTTAACCACGGGAAAAGCGATCTCTTTCCAGGGGATCTCTTCTTCCGCGAATAGCTGAACTTCAAGGGATTCGATGCCGGGCTCAAAATCCAAATTCTCCAGCTCTACTTTGAAGAACAGGTACATCTGATTAATAGATGGAAGATTGAAGAGGGTGTAGAGGCTATTCGCGGATACTTTTACCGAAGCGCCTGCTTCTTCATCCGTTTCTCTAATTGCTCCTTCAAGACTGGATTCTCCATTTTCCAGAAAGCCAGCTGGCAGTGTCCACTTGCCTTTTCTGGGTTGGATTGCGCGTTTACACAATAGAACCTTGCCATCGAAGATGGGCAGAGTGCCCACAACATTTTTCGGATTTTGGTAAAACACCAGGTCACATTCAATGCAGCAATAGCGAGGCTTGTCATCACCTTCAGGTATTCGGTAGTGCAGGTCTGCTGCGCATTGTTGGCAGTACTTCATGCTTCATAATCCATACAGAGTATTAGGATCATTATAGGTGATGGGGCGAATTGTACTAAGGTTTAATTCATAGAGTTTAATTCTTGAATAGTAGTTGCTAAGCATTAAGTTTTGCTTGGCAATTCAGGGAGTGAATGAGTCACTTAGTTTCTGAGAGGCAAAAAAAATGGCGCCCTAAGGTTTTATAGACCTCGGTGGGCGCCAACTCCTTGTGCAATGCTGCGCTGGACGTAGCTACACAGAGAGGGGAGCTTTAAATTCTGTTGATCTCGCAGTGCAGTCGAAATTTCTTGGAAGTCATATAGGCTTCTATTTCTCTAAGTCTTAGCTCTAGTGTGTTATAGACGTCCGTACATTCCTTCGGGTTGTATTTCGGCGTGCTCTCCATCTCAGCCTCAGTATCCATATAGTTATCAGGGTCAGCATTCTTGTGAGCTGTTTCCTTATCTGCCATATTGCTAGCCATTTCACCAAAGGCAGTTGCGACAGCTTCTCCGACTTCTTCGACCGCAGCCTCTACCTCGTCGGTGAACTCTTTATATTCTTCGTTTCGATAGCTTTTGCGATTCTTTCTACGAGCACGTCTTTCCGCTCTTTTCTGTTTCCATTTAGCCTTGTGCTGATGTTTGTTGCTGCGCATCTTCATGCGATTTTCAGGAGTCATATGGGGATCTGGATCAAAAGCAAAGATACAGATAATGTATGCCCAGAAAGTAAACGGCCCAAAAATAAACAAAGATATTAAGGTAACTGCTCTTACCGCAAACGGACTTACTTCAAAGTAGTCAGCGATTCCGCTACATACGCCAGCGATCTTTTTGTTTCGCTCGTTTTTGTAGATTGGCTTGCGGTAATCCAATTCCCTAAAATGTTCTGCCGTGCTTGCGTTGGCAAAATAATTTCTCATCTTCTCTGGAGTAATGTCCTTGTCTAAACAGAAGTAAAGAATGAAGTAGCCAATAATTAGTGTAGGCCAGCTCAGTACGCAAATTACAAAGACTACTCGCACCAGGGTGACAGGAACATCTAGCCAATCGGCTATGCCTGCGCAGACTCCCAGCCAGCGAGCTCGTCGCTGATTTAGTCTTAAACTACTCGGACCCGTGCCCATGTTGTTCTCTCCAGTCAGGAACCTCAGCATCTAGGATGGATTCCAGAATATCGATTCGTTCGCCTAGGGATTCAGCCATTGCTGAAAGCTCATCGCTGCTATACTTCGCTTCCGGTTCGATGCGAACATTGCGGCGGCCTTTCTTTAGCAGCAGTATCCAGCAAGTTATGGCACAAAGTACCATAGCTACGATTGTTATAATGAACTCTAAAACGCCCATGTTAATACCTGTCTGTTAAAAAGTTACTTGTCGTTAAGTTTGGTTTTTAACTCTTCCAGTTCCTGGTCTATTGACTCCTGTCGTGCCAGGTCGTCGAATTCATTTTGAAGGCCGCGTTTTTCCTGATGAATTTTGCTACCTTCCATCTGGCCTTCCATCTGATCGATCTTCTTCTCGTAATATTCAAATTTGTCCATGGCATTGTCAATAGAATAGTTATGCAGCTGACGACTCACGTCTAAACGCGAATTAGTCGCTTTAGTGCGCATAACAATAGTTTTTTGACGAGCCCGTGCATCATTGAGCTTTGCCTGTAATTGTTCGATCTCGGAACTTAGCTTATCCAGAGTCTCATCCAGTTTTGCCAGGTCCGCTTCGGTGATATCAACAGTTGAGTTGATATTGGCTTTCTCATTCAGGGCAGCCTTGGCAAGATCCTCACGGCCTTTGGAGAGAGCCAGCTCAGCTTTAGTCTCCCAGTCAGCAGCTTGTTTCTTATACTGCTCAGACCGGCGGGAGAGGGTCTTCTTCTCGGCGATAACCTTGGCTGTACCACTGCGTACCTCCACCAGGGTTTCTTCCATTTCCTGAATAACCATACGGATCATTTTTTCAGGATCTTCCGCCTTATCAAGCAAGGAGCTGATGTTGGAGTTAATGATGTCAGAAAGTCGGTTAAATATGCTCATTCACTGATACCTCATGTATCTCTTCACTCACAAGCGCGAAATGGCTTGGCTTAATAAGATAAGAGCAGATACCGTGCCAAGAATTTAATAATTTTAACTTATTGATATATAACAACTAAATATAGGCCCCCAATTCCCTTTCTTCCAGAAATGGCTAAAACACCTAACTAGTGGTATTTTTCACTACTCGTGAGCAAGAATAATTGCGTCAGGCAAGCCAGCACCATCATACCGGCTTTCCAGGCACATTAGCCCGCTAACTTATTGAATTAATGGAATATATTAAGACGTCATGGTTGAAAGAAGCACAGCCCCACGAATGATAGGCGAATCCGCCAGCTTTCTGGAGATGCAGGAACATATCTCTCATGTTGCACCCTTGAACAAGCCGGTGTTGATAGTGGGTGAGCGGGGTACAGGAAAGGAATTGGTGGGGGCGAGGCTCCACTTTCTGTCTCAACGTTGGGAGCAATCATTCCTCAAGATCAACTGCGCGGCCATGAGCGAAACCCTACTGGAAGCCCAGCTCTTCGGTCACGAAGCTGGAGCCTTCACCGGCGCCACGAAGCTGAGAAAGGGTTATTTCGAGAGAGCAAACGGGGGAACACTATTCCTAGATGAATTAGCCAATACAGCTATGGCCGTGCAGGAGAAAATCCTGAGAGTCATCGAATATGGAGAATTTGAGCGCCTGGGAGGCAATGAAACACTCTCAGTTGATGTCAGGATATTAGCGGCAACAAACGAGGACCTTCCGGGTCTGGCGAAACAACACAAGTTTCGCGAAGACCTGCTGGACCGTCTGGCATTTGATGTAATAACACTGCCGCCACTACGTGAAAGAGCAGAAGACATCCTGATCCTAGCCGAACATTTTGCCGTGGGAATGGTAAAAGAAATTGGCGGAGAGTTTTTCGCAGGCTTCTCCGACAAAGTAGAAAAGTCTCTAAAAAATTACTCCTGGCCCGGCAACATCCGCGAACTAAAAAATGTAATCGAGAGAGCGGTATACCAAAACGGAGAGGGTCATATCACGCAACTGGTATTCAATCCCTTCGAATCTCCTTACAGGCCAAAGGCTTCAGATTCAGCAGTACTACAAGCTGATGACAATGCTCCCCATTCTATCGATCGTTCAGTGCCTGACATATCAAACATGGAATCATTCGATCTCAAGAATGAAGTTCAGGAGTTTGAAATAAAGCTTCTGCAACAAACCATGGAGCTAACCCAGTTTAACCAGAAGAAAGCTGCTGAATTTCTTGGGCTTAGCTATCATCAGTTGCGTGGTTATCTCCGTAAATATGATCTATTGGGCTAGTCGTCCTAATCCTTTCCGACTTTCATCCAAAATACTAATGCACAAAAAAAGCCAGTACACCGGAAGGCATGCTGGCTTCTTAAAGACAGGCTAACAAACTAGTCAGCCATAGCCTCATAAATCATTCGCTGCGCTACATTATTATCAAACGGCGCACCACGTGGTCCGCCGCGCTTCTGTTCCATATAGATCATGAAGAAATCATTTGCTTTATCAACTACGAAAATAGTTCCGCCAATACCACGCCAGCCAAAATTGTGTGGACCATTGGCATTATTTCCATCAGTAGGCTGAAGATGGAAACCCAATCCCCAATCGCCATTAGGACCGTAGAAGAAAAACTCCCGAGAAACATCTTCAGTGATGTGTTTCTCCAGCATTAAGTCCAAAGTGCTTTTGTCGATAATTCTTTGGCCGCGGTATTCGCCGTCGTTCAAAAGCATTTGAGCGAAACGTACATAGTCTTCAGTAGTAGAGTTAAGACCTCCGCCACCTGACAACAGCACTCCTGGAATAGTGTTATCTTCCATTTCGCCATGAATAGGTTCAGCGACCCGTCCTGCCTTACCGTTGGGTACCCAGAAAGTAGTCTCGTCCATGCCTAGGGGGTCAAAGATGCGTTCCTTCAGAACGACATCCAGAGTCTTGCCGGCGGCGACCTCAAGTACAGCACCGAGAGTGTCTGTTGAGTGACCATAATGCCATGCAGTACCAGGCTCAAAAAATACAGGTAGGCTGCCTATGGCTCTTGCCATTTCGTTAGCGGTTAACTGACCGTAGGGAACATTCTCTCGATAGAGTCTACCCAGTTCTGTATTGGGAGAAAAAATCTCCTGAATCAAACCTGATTTATGAGTGATCAGATGCCGAACAGTCATCACGTTTTGGGCTTTAGAGATTTCACCAGTTTCGCGATTTATAACTTCCAGATCTGAAAATTCGGGAATGTATTTACCGACGGGGTCATCAAGTGAAATTAATCCATCTTCCACCATAGTCATGGTAGCTACGCTGATGATTGGTTTGGTCATGGAATAGATGCGAAAGATAGTGTCTTTATCGATTGGAGTGTTGTCGCCTGGTGCCTGAGTGCCGACAGATTCAATCAATCCGATATTGTCGTTATTACCCACCAGAATAAGTGCACCTGGAATGAATTCACCATCTACTGCTGCCTTCATGGCGGCTCTGATATCTTCTATTTCGCCTTGATCGATGCCGTAGCTATCCGGGTTGCCCATAGTGATAGAGCTTGGGTTGATCAGTGGCGGGTGGCTGTTTGAACTGCTGGAAAGCTCATTTGTGCTAGCGCAGGCGCTGACCATCAAGGCTATAGCGGAGCACAAAAGACTACGTGTTAAGTAATTGGTTTTCATCAGAAATTCCTATAAGAATGCTTTCTTGTATTGTTGGGATGCTTGTCACCCCTCTAAAACCATTTGCCCAAAAAAGCTGGAGCTGATGTTAGCGGAATGCCTGAGTACTAACAATGGCTGCTAACATCGGTTTCAAGTACCGGTTTCAAGTACCGGTTTCAATTATCGGTACCAACATTTGTACCGGACAAGGAGTCCGATACCAATGAGAGCTATTCTGTGGTTATTTTCCCGGGCTCGGGATTGCTTGGGACAGGTGTTTTACTAGTCGAAGTCGCGAACCAAAGATTGACGAATGTCGTCAGCAATAGCATCAACACGATGTTGGTAATTATCGTGCCCGCAAGCTACGGACAAATTACTTCCTGCTTTCGCCGCTGCAATCATATCGTCAGTGAATTCGTATCGCAGAAAATGCACAGCTGAAGTTTTCTCCTCAGTAGAGCGAGGTAGGTCTTCGTTCGCTATCGGAAAGACCGGGTCAAAACCTTCAATCTGAATCGAAATTAAGTCCTCGATACCGATTAGTTGCGAGAGCATGACTTTCCTCTCGTTCTCATCGGGATATTCCAGCATGAAAGTGACCTTAAGGTTTTTACCATCTGGAATGAGTGGATTATAAGCTTCCAACTCCTCTAGAAGGTCTTTCTCGCCACGGATTTTCTCCGCACGAATAAGTTCAAGCATCTGATAGCGCATCACCATATAGTCTTCGAAATGCAGTGAGGCGTTTGGCCCAAGCTCCAGGCGTCGGGTCTTTTTGTGCTCCATCATTGCCTGACGAAAAGCTGGACGCTGGGCGTCGTAGGCTTCAATAGATAGTAGGTCGCTAATACTAATTTTTTTCATTTTTCGATTCGGTCTCTAAATAGAATTTCGGTGTTTCTCTTAATAGGTTTTACGATAAATAAAATAGTACCTTAAGCACCCTTGTCGGTAATGCCGTAGGCAATGCAAAGCAAGTCCAATGGATGGATCGCTTTTTGCTCGGTATCGAGATTATGCTCAATGTGTTTTCCTGCAATTGGGCAGTCACTGCCGTAATAGTCAGGTTCTTGTTGCTTGATCTGTTTCACGACGGGTCGGGCAATCTTGTTGGCAAATTCTAGAGTCTCAGACTTTACGCCATAGGTCCCGTCATGACCCGAGCATCGTTCAATATTTTTAACGGTAGTTTCTTCTACCAGTTCCAGAACCTGTTTTGTTTTGGGTCCAATACCTTGAACCCTCTGGTGACAGGCGACGTGGTAGCTAATGTTTCCAAGAGGATTCTTGAAGTCTGTATTAAGTAGGCCTTTTTTATGCAGTTTGAAGAGGTATTTGAACGGATCATGAAAAGCAGCAGCTACTGCCTGAACTTTTTCATCATCAGGAAACATAAGCGGTAATTCTTGTTTGAACATCAACACGCAGGAGGGAATCGCAGCGACAATATCATTTCCCGCCATGACTGTTTCATACAGAGCGGGAATGTTTTTGTCTTTCAGCATCTCAACAGTCTTTAGATCTCCCAATTCCAGCTTAGGCATTCCGCAGCAATGTTCTTTGGTCGCCAGGTCGACATGAATATTGTTATGTTGAAATATTTTGATAACACTGTCTGCAAGAGTTGTTTCGTTGTAGTTGCAATAACAGGTAGTGAAGAGAGTCACTCTGGGCGCGTCTTCCGCTACTTCTTCTTTCTGTGCCTCTTGCTCTTCAGCTTTCGCTGGGTCGAATATTAATGCAGCATGTTGTTTGCGTGCTGGTTTGGAAGTGTATTCGGGTAAATTGGCGTCTCTGTGTATTCCAAGTGTCTTATCCAGCGCTGACCTGATCAGTCTATTCTTGTTGCCGCCATTCACCATAGCATTCACAACTGGAGTGGAGGCCAGTTTGCCGATCATATCGGTGCTGGTTATTAGATTGTCCCTAAACTTAGTATCGCCTTTTTTGAAATTGATGGCTTTGGCGCGCAACATTACATGGGGGAAATCCAGATTCCATTCATGGGGTGGAACGTAGGGGCATTTAGTTAGATAACAAAGGTCACAGAGGTAACATTGATCAACAACCTTGCCGTAGTCAGCTACGTCGATACCGTCAACCTCCATGGTCTCCGACTCGTCTACCAGATCAAATAGTACAGGGAAGGCATTACAAAGACTGACGCAGCGGCGGCAGCCATGACAAATGTCATAGACTCTTTCCAGCTCCTTATTCAGATCGCTTTCGTCCCAGAATTTTGGGTCGTTCTGATTTAGCGGGTGTCTGGTAGGCGCGTCAAGTCCGCCCTCTCTACCTTGGTCAGCCATCGATCAGCTCCAGAGAAGTTGCAAGTATCAGGTGTTTTAGAGAACAGCTGCTACCAGAAATGGCAGCAGCTGTTAGCCGTAGATTGCTTCTAGATCGATTCCGGACTAGTCGTCCAGTGAGTCTAGAGCCTTCTGAAAACGGTTAGCGTGTGAACGCTCAGCCTTTGCCAGAGTTTCCATCCAGTCGGCGATCTCATCGAAGCCTTCATCGCGGGCATCTTTTGCCATGCCCGGATACATGTCCGTGTATTCATGAGTTTCACCAGCTACTGCTGATTTCAGATTGTCCTCAGTGCCACCAATTGGCATGCCAGTGGCTGGGTCACCAACTTCTTCAAGATATTCCAGGTGTCCGTGGGCATGACCTGTTTCGCCTTCCGCAGTAGAGCGGAAAAGTGCAGATACGTCGTTGTAACCTTCTACGTCAGCTTTTTGGGCGAAGTAAAGATAGCGGCGGTTGGCCTGTGACTCTCCGGCGAATGCTGCCTTTAAGTTGTCTTCAGTCTTTGATCCTTTCAATGACATCGAGATTCTCCTATAAGATGTACTGTGAGCTCATGATTCTGTGAGACAGAATCGCTAAACAAATCAGCTCACACTGATTGTTTATGGGGACACCTTACGTCAATTCTATTATCAAATCTAATTGATTTTATTGGATGTATTGATCGTTTTTTTCGATTACTATTCCCTCCCATGAGTCCCAGTCTAAAACAGCTCAAATATCTCTGTGCGGTAGCTGAACACAGGCACTTCAGCAAGGCCGCTGCTTCCTGTCATGTCACTCAATCAACCCTTAGTGCTGCCATTCAGGAGCTGGAATCCCAGCTTGGTGCGGTAATTTTTGAGCGCAATAAGAAATCTGTACTGATTACGCCTCTAGGTGAAAAACTTCTAATTCAGGCTCGGCGAATTCTCGGTGATGTGGAAGATTTTGTGAGCGTGGCCAAGGCTCACGACGAAGATTTGGCCGGTGACCTCCGGTTGGGAGTGATACCCACAATTGGCCCTTTTCTTTTGCCTGCTATTCTCTCTGATCTGCGTAAGAGTTACGGCAAATTGAAACTCTATCTCAAGGAAGAAATGAGTGAGCAATTGGTACAACAGCTACAGCAGGGAAAGCTCGATTTGCTGATTCTGGCTTTTCCTTACCCCTTGCCGGATATGGAAACAGTTAGCTTGTTCAGTGATGAGTTTTTACTGTGTTTGCCTCCGGGGCATTCTCTGGAAAAATTCGAAAAGGTGAAGCAGCGGCAATTGAAAGGAGAAAGCATTCTATTGTTGGAAGAGGGTCACTGTCTTCGGGACCATGCGCTTGAGGCCTGCAAACTGGATACTGCCAATGCCGACCTGGTCTATCAGGGCACCAGTCTTCATACCCTGGTTCAAATGGTTGCTAACGGGTTGGGTATGACCTTATTGCCGGCGATATCTATTAATGGCGATGTTCTTGGTGATACTCATCTGCAGATAAAACATTTCTCTAACGACAATGTATCCAGAGAGATTGGAATGGCCTGGCGTAAATCGGACCCGCGCAGAGATGATTATCTTTTGCTTGCCGAGTTTATCCGTGAGCACCTGAAAAAAGGGCCCTCACATTGAAAGTGTACGCGCTCTCAGACATCCATGTGGATTACGACGAGAATCTTCAGTGGGTATTGCAGATCGATGACCAGGCCTATCAAGGTGATGTAATTATTGTTGCCGGTGATATCTCCGATAGTCTGGAATTGTTGCGTGAAGTATTTTCTTCGCTTAAATCCAAATTTAGGGAGGTGCTATTTGTTCCTGGGAATCATGAGCTTTGGGTTCATGCTGATGAAGTAGAATGTTCTTTGGAAAAGCTGGAACTGATTGATGCTCTATGTAATGAGCTTGAAGTTCGTTATTCACTGTTCGAGATTGATGAGCTCAGCTTTGTACCTCTTCTGTCCTGGTATGATTTTTCCTTCGGCGAGCCTGATCGCCATCTGAGAAGAGCATGGAGAGATTTTAAAGCCTGTAGCTGGCCCGAACACTTGCCGGATAGCCAGGCAGTGACAGACTATTTTTTGACCAGGAATTTGCCATTACTTGGAACCAGTAATAAATTTGTAATTAGTTATTCCCATTTTCTACCAAGAATCGATGTTATGTCTGAGCGTATACCTCAGGACAGGAGAAGAGTGTATCCAGTGCTGGGATCCAGTAGCTTGGGAGATCAGATTTCCAAACTGAAGCCTGATATACATGTCTATGGTCATAGCCACGTTAACCAGTCTATTACTCTGGATGGGATACATTTTGTAAACAATGCCTTCGCATATCCGACTGAAGAACGTATAGCCAGAAAACAATTGCACTGTATTTTTGATCTCGAAGAGGCGAGTAGCAATGCGGCTTGAGCGAAATGAAATTCATCTTTGGCATCTGGATCAAGATGATTTTGATCTAAAGGATCTAGAGTCTCATTGCCTTGCCTGGCTCAATGAAGTCGAGCTTGAAAGATTTCAGCGTTATCAATTCGAAAGAAATCGGAAGCAGCTCTTGCTTGGTCGTTATCTACTGCGAACCGTTTTAAGCCGGTACCATCCAGCAATTGATCCCGATCAGTGGTTATTCATCACTAACGAGTATGGAAAGCCTGAAATTGCGCCTCAGCAGCAAAAAGAAGGTTTGTTTTTTAATATTTCCCACTCGGGGAGCAGGCTGGTTCTCGCAATCAGTAGATTTTCTTCGATCGGCATAGATGTCGAATTTTCTGCAAAGAAGCGAAGAGTAGAAAAGATCGCCCATCGATTCTTTTCTGCTACCGAAGCTGGATCGATGCTTGCGCTGAAAGAGGGAAACTGGTTGAGCCGCTTTTATGAGCTATGGACTTTGAAAGAAGCCTATATCAAGGCCTGTGGTTTGGGTCTTGCCATACCTCTCCAGGACTTTAGCTATTCATTTAATACCGAGAATACACTCAGTATCGATTTTGAAGAGAGCAGAGGTGATGAGCCTCAAAGCTGGCAATTTTGGCAGCTGGATGCAGGGCAGGATTATAAATTGGCGCTAGCTTTAAAAAATACTGAGGGCTCCACTGAAATTCAAAAAATTCAATCCTGGATTATTAGAGATACAGATTCGGTGAGCGAATTGGCAACGTCGGTAATTCGAACTAATTTCTGAAGTGACTTTCTCGATAGAATCCGTAATGGCAATACTTAGAGAAAATATCTAAAGGGGAAAGGCTTTGGAAAAAGAAGCTAGTCGAATTCGGCTTCTTCGCTACCTGAGTTCTGATTCTCTTTTCCAGTTGTTCGCATATTCACCGTACGGATTACATTGTCATGAATCTGTACGACCTCCGCATAGTACCCGTCCATTTCGATACCTACAGATGATTCAGGGATAGACTGCAGGATCTCGGTAAGCAAACCGTTCAAAGTCTTGGCGCCGCTGCTATCCAAACTCCATGATAAGGTGCGATTAATTTCGCGAATGCTGGTGCTTCCATCTATAAGGAAACTTCCGTCGTCTTGCTCGTGGATGTCCTTGTTGTTTGCAGCCAGGTCCGTTGTGAATTCACCAACGATTTCTTCCAGAATATCTTCCAGGGTAACAATGCCTATAACAGCTGCGTATTCATCAACCACTACCGCCATGCGCATCTTTTTCTTTTGGAAATTGAATAACTGAGTATGCAGTGGAGTGCTTTCAGGGATGTAATAGGGTTCCGTTGTTTCCTGAAGAATGGCTGCCTTGTTAAGAGGATCTACATTAATCAGCTTGCCTGTGCTGCGCATATGAAAAATGCCGACGATATGGTCGATATCTTTTTTGTAGACGGGTATCCGGGTATGTTGGCTATTGGCAATAAGGCTCAATATCTCATCAATATCATCGTCTATATCGATTCCAATGATGTCATTTCGCGGCACCAGGATATCGTTAACAGTGACCTGTTCCAGATCGAGAATATTCAGCAGCATACCGTGACGACGCTGAGGTATACGTTCGCCGGACTCGTAAACTACCGTACGTAATTCTTCAGGTGAAAGTTGCTGATGACTGTCGTCTGATTCTGATTCTGATTTAAAGCCAAGCATGCGAACCAGAAAGTTCGAAACAACATTAACCATCCACACAACCGGATAGAGAATCTTCAGTAGCAGTATCAAAAGAATGCTGGATGGATAGGCTATTTTTTCAGGGTAGAGTGCGGCGATGGTTTTCGGAGTAACTTCCGCAAATATAAGGACTACCAAAGTTAGTATAACCGCCGTACGTAGAGGTGCCGGGTCGCCCAGTAAGTTAATGGCGATAGAAGTGGCGATAGAGGCAGCCAAAAAATTGACAAAGTTGTTACCAATCAGAATCACACCGATCAACTTGTCTGGCGTCTCAAGAAGTTTGCTGGCGCGACTGGCTCCCGGGTGCTTATTGCGCTTCATGTGCTTAAGCCGATAGCGGTTAAGGCTCATCATTCCGGTTTCGGAGCTAGAGAAATATGCCGAGGCAATAATCAGCAATACGAAGGAGATAATTAGCATCGACAGAGAAGATTCTTCAGGTGTCATTTCTGGATGTTTGTAGTGATAGGGGTGAATTGTTTATTCTGTGAGTGGCAGCCATGTTTAGCTCAGGATAAATTCCAGTACAAATTTAGATCCATAAAAACCAATCAGCAGTAAACCGAACCCTATGAGAGTTCCCTTGATTGCTGTTTGGCCGCGCCAACCGAGTTGATGTCGGCCCCAAAGTAATACGGCGAAAACAATCCAGGCAAGAATAGAAAATATAATTTTGTGCGGAACGCCTTCTATACCCCAAATTTCTTCATTGAAAAGAAATCCGGCAACAATGCCCAGGCTAAGTAATAGCTGCCCAACCCAGAGCAGTTCAAATAGGAAGGATTCCATATCCTGAAGCGGAGGGAATTTATTTAGCAAGCCGCCAGCATGACCATGTTTAAGCTGATGATTCTGATAGGCCAGAAACCCTGACTGCAATGCCGCTATGGTAATAAAACTGTAAGCCAAGATGGATAGGAGCACATGACTGGCGAGACCGGGGCCCATGTTGGTAGGTGCCGAGTTACTGCTAATGCTCAGTGAGGCAATTATGGAGATTATGGCCAGAGGAAATAGACCGAGAAACAAATTCTCTAATGGTTTTCGCAGGCTGCTCACTAGAACCAGTAAGGATATAGAGGCTGTTATCAGTGTGCTTATTTCAAAGAGGCCAAAGTGAAAGCCATCGGCGGTGCTTATTACGCTCCAAGCACTTGTTCCGTGGGCTATTACTGCCGATATGCCAAAACCAAAAACCAGATTGCGAGCCTTCTCGGCAGATTCCGGTTTTTTGGATGAAAGTCTATTGGCCTGTATGACAGAAGCTGCCAGGTAAAAGAAGATGGCAAACAGGCCAGAAATTACTGTTACTTGCATGATGGCTTTTCGGTGACTTCTTGGAGACAGTATTCAGAATAGTAAGAAGAAAGTGTCGCATATGTGAACAGGGGGTTGAAGTTCTTTTTTATCCTCGAAACTATTCCTTATAATTTCGCTATAATGCAGGCCATACTTATTTAGGGCCTCAATCGGCCTTTTACTTCGGCTTGGCCAGACTCTAGAACATACAACAGGTGACAATCAGTGTTTGATAATCTCAGCGATAGACTCTCCGGAACCTTTAAAAAGCTAACCGGTAAGGCAGTTCTTAACGAAAGCAATATCCAGGAAGCCTTGCGTGAGGTTCGCCGTGCTTTGCTGGAGGCTGATGTTGCGCTGCCTGTGGTCAAAGACTTTATAGACAGAGTGAGCCTCAGAGCAGTAGGTCAGGAAGTATCAAAGAGCCTTTCACCGGGCCAGGCATTCATAAAGATTGTTCAGGCTGAACTGGAGAATTTGATGGGTTCGGCCAATGCCGAGCTTGATCTTAAAGCGGTTCCACCTGCTGTCATATTAATGGCAGGTCTTCAGGGTGCTGGTAAAACCACCACAGTGGGTAAATTAGCCCGTTGGTTGAAGCGGGAAGCCAAGAAGTCAGTAATGGTGGTAAGTGCAGACGTATATCGCCCAGCGGCTATACAGCAGCTACAAACCCTTGCTACTGAAGTTGAAGTTGAATTCTTTGCCAGCGACGAGAGCCAGTCTCCGCTGGATATTGCCGCCGCGGCTCATGCTGAAGCAAAACGAAAGTTTGTCGATGTGTTGATCGTTGATACTGCGGGTCGTCTGGCTATTGACCAGGAGATGATGGGTGAGATCAGTCAATTGCATAAGCAATTGAACCCGGTTGAGACCCTGTTCGTGGTTGATGCTATGACTGGTCAGGATGCGGCTAACACTGCCAAGGCATTTAACGATACCTTGCCACTTACTGGTGTCATTCTCACCAAGGCCGACGGCGATGCCCGCGGCGGTGCGGCGCTGTCGGTTCGTCATATCACTGGCAAGCCCATCAAGTTTATCGGTATGGGCGAGAAAACCGATGCCCTGGAGCCATTTTATCCAGATCGTATCGCCTCCAGAATCCTCGGTATGGGAGACATGCTCTCTCTAATCGAAGAGGCTGAGCGCAAGGTAGACAAGGTTAAGGCTGAGAGGCTGGCCAAGAAAATCAAGAAGGGCAAAGGCTTCGATCTAGAGGATTTCAAAGAACAGTTGAAGCAGATGCAAAACATGGGCGGAGTTAGCAGCATCGTCGACAAGCTGCCGGGCATGGGCGCTTTGCCTCCGGGAGCTGCTAGCAAGGTCGATGATTCCCAATTTCGCCGCATGGAAGCCATTATCAACTCCATGACCATGAGAGAGCGGGTTAATCCGGATGTGCTAAATGGCTCACGCAAGCGCCGTATCACCCAGGGTTCCGGCACACAGATTCAGGATCTTAATCGTTTGTTGAAACAGCATAAGCAGATGCAGAAAGTAATGAAGAAGATGAAAGGCGGCAATATGGCCAATATGATGCGTGGTCTTGGCGGTAATATGCCTGGTCCGGGTGGATTTCCCGGCGGCGGTGGTGGCAATTTACCTCGTTTCTGATGCGGGATTATCAGTCTTTGGCTTAGCCCTCTGGCTGTCAGCGCGAACCTGCTGCAAAGCCGCGAAAATACTACTTCTCAGTGCTTCCAATCGAGGCTTAATTAACATAGAATACCCGCCTTTTTATCTGGGCAGATCTTGCTTGGGCACATCAATTGCCTAAGCTGTTGTAAACCCTACATATTTATTAAATAACAGGAATTATTTATGGTCACGATTCGATTGTCTCGTGGTGGTGCCAAGAAGCGACCTTTCTACCACATAACAGTGGCAGACAGCCGCAGGTCCCGTGATGGCCGCTTTATCGAGCGTATTGGATTCTATAATCCTCGCGCCACAGGTCAGGAAGAGCGTCTTCGCTTGGACACAGATCGCATGTCTTATTGGCAGTCTAAGGGCGCACAGTTGAGCCCGCGTGTTTCAACTCTTGCCAAGGGCGCAGCAGCGGCTCCTAGCACTGAAGCTTAATTGCTTGCTGAACGATGAGTTCGATGAATCCTAGCGATGAATCGTAAGCTGACGTCAGAGGGCAAGATATTGGTGCTGGGCCGAATAGGTAAAGTGCACGGTATCAAGGGTTGGTTGAAACTAAGCTCCTTTACTTCGCCAGCTGAAAATATTCTGAACTATCCCTTGTTAAAGGCTGAGATAGCACAGAGCTGGACAGAACTGGAAATAGACCAGTCCCGTCCTCAGGCTAATAGCCTGCTGGTGCACTTCAAGGGATACGATACCCCGGAAGTAGCCCGAACTCTCACAGGTCTTGAGTTATCTGTAGACCGAGAGGAATTGCCCGACTTAGAAACCGGTGAATTTTACTGGTATCAACTTCAGGGAATGAAAGTTGTAAATCAGCAGGGCGACTTGTTCGGACAAGTTATCCAAATGCTGGAAACCGGCGCCAATGATGTGCTGGTGGTTAAACCGGACGAGGCCGATGAAGCCTGTGTCGATGATCGGGAGAGATTAATCCCGTTCCTGACAGATTCGGTTATTGAGAAAGTAGATCTCGAGACCGGTGTTATCACCGTAAATTGGGAAACAGACTATCTGGAATGAGTCGCCAGTTTTGAGAAGCGATTCAGTTTAGATAAAAAGGCGATGTCGATGCAGATTGGTATAGTCACGCTGTTTCCGGAAATGTTCTCGGCGATAAGCGAATACGGAATTAGCAGTCGTGCAGTACGCTCAGGTCTGGTGAAGCTGGATTATTACAATCCAAGAGACTTCACCACTGACAAGCATCGCACCGTAGACGACAAGCCTTTTGGCGGTGGTCCCGGAATGTTGATGAAGACCGAGCCGCTACTTAAAGCAGTAGCTGCTGCAAAAGCCACCGTAGCTGAACAAGGTGGAGGCGATGCCAAGGTGATTTATCTTTCACCCCAGGGCCGCAAGATTGATCAGCAGGCAGTAATAGAATTAGCAAGACGCGACAGCATGGTAATGATATGTGGTCGCTATCAGGGCATCGATAACAGGATGCTCGAGAGGGAAGTTGATGAAGAGTGGTCGCTGGGAGATTTTGTTATCAGTGGCGGTGAGATCGCGGCAATGGCCTTGATCGATTCCATCATCCGCTTTCAGCCTGGAGCTCTCGGTGACGAGGATTCTGCGCAACAGGACAGTTTTGCCAACGGGCTCTTACACAGCCCTGAATATACCAGGCCGCAGAGTTTCATGGGTCAGGATGTTCCAGCAGTATTGTTAAGCGGCGACCATGAAGCGATTCGGAAATGGCGTCTGCAACAGAGTTTAGGTATGACCTGGCTCAAGCGACCGGATTTACTGGAAGCGATTGAGCTGGATAAAGAGCAGGAACAATTGCTCGAAGAGTTTAAACGCAGTCATTCGAATTAAGTTTTCGTAATGTTTGCATAGCAGAAGAATTTAATTATTGGCTCACGCCAAAAAAGCATGAGTTAGGAGCAAGTAAGATGAACAAGAACAAAATCATCCAGCATGTAGAAAATGCGCAAATGTCTAAGGAATTCCCGGAATTCGGTCCTGGTGACACGGTTGTTGTACAAGTGAAAATTAAGGAAGGTGATCGTGAAAGATTGCAGGCCTTCGAAGGTGTTGTAATCGGTCGTCGCCATAGAGGTCTTAACTCTTCTTTCACTGTGCGTAAAATTTCACACGGTGTTGGTGTTGAAAGAACTTTCCAGGCATACAGCCCGCTGGTTGATAGTGTAGAGCTTAAGCGTCGTGGTGATGTTCGCCAGGCTAAGTTGTACTACTTGCGCGAGCTTACTGGTCGAGCTGCTCGAATTTCCGAGAAGCTGGAAAAGAAATCAGTCTAAATCTGTCTTCTTGTTTTGCTGTGACTTTTACCACGGCATAAAGCAATAGATCGACTAAATAGAAGGGAAGTCTGCAGCGCGGTCTTCCCTTTTGTTTTGTCCAGAGTCTATGAAAAACAGCGCTATGCTAAGGCTCCGAGTCATTGTTGCCGACTCTCTATTTTAAGCCTGGTGGAAAGGCTTTCGGCTTTATCCGGTCTTCTAGGGGTGCAGCTGATTCTACGGAATCTTGTCTGTGCCCTATATTGTAGGGGCGAGGCGGGTTTGAGAGATAGTTGTTTAAATGCTATAACCTGACGGCATTGTATTACTACATTTACTTATTATTACGGCGGCTGAAGTTTTCCTGAGACTGAAGGTCGGAGATCAAATTATGAAATCAATTCTGCAGCGTCTATTTATTGTTTCTGGAATTCTATTTTCTGTGAGCTTTTCGTCACTGGCTCTTGGGCAGGATGTTACTGCTGATCTTCGCGATAAGCTGAATGCTTCTATTGTGCTCGCATCCCAGAACCAACTCCAAATTTCGAGTATCAAGGCGACGGCTCTGCCTGATATCTTTGAAGTAGAACTGAGCACTGGTGAAATTCTTTATAGTCACTCATCCGGTGATTATTTATTTGCCGGTGATATGTACAAGACTGAAGTCACTGGTCTGGTGAATCTGTCTTCTGATACTCGTCAGTTACGAAACCTGGCCAAGGTTCAGGCTGTTTCTGAAGATGAAATGATTATCTTCACTCCTGATGAAGTGAAAGCTACTATCACTGTCTTCACGGATGTGGATTGCACTTATTGTCGTGCTTTGCACGGTGAGATTGATGACCTCATGGATCTTGGTATTGAGGTTCGTTACATGGCCTATCCTCGTGGTGGCATGGAAGCGGGCTCTTACGACAAGATGATTTCGGTCTGGTGCGCAGAGGATCGTCACAAAAGACTTACTCAGGCCAAGCATGGCCAAAACATTCCTGCTCGGGAATGTGAATCTCCTGTTCTTGATCACTATGAACTTGGCAATCAGTTAGGTATTAGTGGAACGCCTGCCTTGGTATTTCCTGATGGGCGTGTGATTCCAGGTTATGTGGAAGCTCCGCGATTGGCTGCGATGTTGGGTCTTAACTAATTATCCTTCGATCTTTTTTTTGTATCAGCCGGAAGAGCTAGGGTGAGTCGGTTTCCTGCCGGCCATTCACTTTCCTCTGAAACCAGCGCTGCGGAACTCGCCAGTATCTCGTTGGGCTTCTCAATTCTGATTGTCTTGAAATTTCCTTAAGCTGAGTCGTAGTGAATAGTGGGGCCTGGCTCAGACAGTCCTCGCTTAACCTGGTTCCAGAGGAAAGTGAAGACATGGCCTGATTGGCATGAAACCGACCCACCCTAACTCTCCCTTGAATCTTCAGGTTTAGTGTTTTTTATTCTAAGAATGGCACTGAAATTCGAGGGCAGGGGTAGAGTGTTCGATGGAGTGACCGTCGACCGCATGGATGCGGGCGCCGAGCCTACATGGACGTATTCACGGCGTGTCACGCAAGCGAATACTCTACTCCGGCCCGTTCCTCACTAAGCTACCCAATATTGGTTTTAGTAATGATCAATAGGGCTCAAAGCGCCCAGAATGCTGGGTTTCTGCCCCGTTTCCAGTATAATTCGCGGCGTATCTTTGCTGTTGTTTGATAAAGAGTTTGATAAAGAGTTTGATAGAGAATTTCGAGGAAGTCGTTTGAATACCGATCCGAACAAGACAATTAATGTAGGCATCTGCGGTCTGGGAACTGTGGGTGGTGGCACCTTATCGCTGCTGGAAAATAATAGGGCTGATATTGAGGCTAAGCTGGGTTGCTCTATTGAGGTGACTCGAGTTGCTACTCGGACTTTGAGGCCTGAAGTGATTGCGGCTTTTAGTGGCGCCGGAACTGATCTATTTGATGTGGTCAATGATCCGGACGTCGATATTGTTGTGGAAACTGTTGGTGGTTTTGATCCGGCTTTCGAGTTAGTTAAGACGGCTCTTTCTAATGGTAAGCATGTTGTTACGGCTAATAAGGCTTTGATTGCCGAGCGCGGTAATGAATTGTTTCCTGTGGCTGAGGCTAATGGTGTGACTCTGGCTTTTGAGAGTGCTGTAGCTGGTGGTATTCCGATTATTAAAGCCTTGCGCGAAGGCTTGGCAGCGAACCGAATTGATTCGCTGGCTGGCATTATTAATGGAACTGGTAATTTTATTTTGACCGAGATGACTGACAAGCAAAGTCAGTTTGAAGGTGTGTTGAAGGAAGCTCAGGATTTGGGGTACGCGGAGGCGGACCCGGCTTTTGATATCGAAGGTACTGATGCTGCTCATAAGCTGACTATTATGGCTTCTATCGCTTTTGGTATTCCCTTGCAGTTTGATAAGACTTACACCGAAGGTATTAGTCATATCGAACCTGAAGATATTTTGTATGCGGGTGAATTGGGGTGTGTGATCAAGCATCTTGGTATTGCTCGTCGATCTGAGAAAGGTGTGGAGATGCGTGTGCATCCCGCGCTGATTGAGAAATCTCGTTTGCTGGGAAATGTTCACGGTGTGGGTAATGCCGTTGTTGTTCATGGCAACGAAGTGGGCTCGACGCTTTATAGCGGTCCTGGAGCGGGAGCAGGTGCGACTGCCTCTGCTGTGGTTGCGGATCTAATTGATATCGCGCGACAGATTCAGGCGGGTGCGAGTACTCCTTTTATTCCGGCTCTTGGTTATTGTCGGGAGAATGAAGGGCTTGAGGTTCTTTCTATTGATGAGATTGAGTCTGAGTATTATTTGCGAATTTTGGTAAGTGATGTGGTTGGTGTTCTTGCGGGAATTTCGGGAAAGTTGGAAAAGCTTGCCATCAGTATTGAGGCTGTTATTCAGAAGGAAGCGGCGGGAAATCTTGCTTCAATCGTGATTCTTACTCACTCGGCTTTAGAGAGTCAGCTTAATATTGCGATTGCCGAAATCGAGGCGATGGATGAAGTTTCCGGTGCGGTTAAACGTATTCGGGTAGCAGGGTTCGAGGACTGATCACGTGAAATATATTAGCACCAGGGGAAACTGTCCCGAACAAAGTTTTGAGCAGGTCTTACTTGCAGGTATGGCGCCCGATGGCGGCCTCTATGTGCCCGCTAATTTGCCGCACTACAGTGTGGAAGAAATCAATTCCTGGAAGTCGCTGAATTACGCCGAGTTGGCAATGAAGATCGTTGCGCCGTTCGTAAATGGCGAAATCCCCGACGCCGAACTGCAAAGAATTATCGAAGAGAGCTACAGTGAATTTGATCACGACGAGGTTGCTCCTTTGAGCAGTCTTGGAGGCAATGATTATTTGCTGGAGCTCTATCATGGTCCGACTCTGGCTTTTAAGGATTTTGCTCTTCAGGTGTTGGGTAGGCTGCTTGACTATGTGCTCAAAGAGAACGACCAGCGAGTTGTGATTTTGGGTGCGACTTCTGGCGACACTGGATCGGCTGCGCTTGAAGGTTGTCGTCACTCGGATCATGTGGACATTTTTATTCTGCATCCTCATAACCGTGTCTCGGAAGTACAGCGAAGACAGATGACAACAGTTATGGGTGACAATGTTTTCAATCTTGCTGTTGAAGGTAATTTTGACGATTGCCAGAGTATTGTAAAGGCGGCTTTCGCTGATCAATCATTTCTGCCCGAAGATCGACAATTGGTTGCGGTTAATTCTATTAACTGGGCTCGCATCATGATGCAGATTGTCTATTACTTTTCTGCCGCATTGAAAGTTGGAGGTCCGGAGAATGAGGTTTCTTTTTCGGTACCTACCGGGAATTTTGGGGATATCTTTGCAGGTTATCTTGCCAAGAAAATGGGTCTGCCTATTTCTCAATTGATCGTAGCTACTAATAAGAACGACATTCTTCATCGCTTTATTAGCCGCAATGATTATTCTGCTACAAATCTCAGTCACACTTACTCGCCAAGTATGGATATTTTGGTATCCAGTAATTTTGAGCGTTACTTGTTTGATTTGTTTGCACGTGATGGTGAAGCTCTCACTGAATTCATGTCACGATTCGGTAAGGAAGCTTTGAGTGTAACGAATAAGCAGTTCAGTGAAGTGCAGTCTTGCTTCAGCAGTGCCAGTGTAGATGATGATCAGACTTGTGCAGTGATTGCTCAAGTGAAGCAGGATATTGGCAAATTACTCGACCCTCATAGTGCTGTCGGTGTAAAGGCAGCCCGTGACTGCAATAACAATCCTGATATACCGATGATCACTCTGGCGACAGCCCATCCGGCAAAATTTTCTGATGCGATTGCGGCAGCAGGATTGGAGACTCCGGAACTACCGCCTCACTTACAAGATCTTTTTCAGCGTGAAGAGCATTACAGTGTAGTGAACAATTCCCTAAGCGAAGTCACTGAGTTTGTGGCCAGCCACGCACGGAAATAACTAATTAATGTCTGCTCTGGTACATCGAAGATCAGCCAACTCTCAGTTAGAACTCCCGGACACCCTTCATCCTCTGTTGCAACGAGTATACCGCCAGCGGAATATCGGCTCGGCAGATGACTTGAGTCTGGATTTCAAATCGCTACTGCCTCCTCAATCTCTTAAGGGAATGGATGCAGCCGTAGAGTTGCTCTGGCAGGCGTTGCAGCAACAGCAAAGAGTTTTGATTGTTGCTGACTTCGATGCCGATGGTGCAACTTCCTGCGCCCTCGTGTTAACCGCTCTTCAACAGATGGGCTTCCACCACCTCGATTACATTGTTCCCAATCGATTTGATTACGGGTATGGCCTCACACCTGAAATCGTAGAGCTGGCGGCTACTCGGAATCCGGACCTGATCGTTACTGTTGATAACGGTATATCCAGTATCGAAGGCGTTGCGTCTGCCAAGGCTAAGAATATTAAGACGCTGGTTACTGATCATCACCTTCCAGCTGAGGTCACGCCCGACGCTGACGCCATAGTGAATCCGAACCAGCATGGTTGTGAATTCCCCAGCAAAAGCATAGCGGGTGTCGGTGTTATTTTTTATGTGATGCTGGGCCTGCGTAGCAAATTACGTGAAGAGTCCTGGTTTGAATCGCAGAAAATTCCTGAGCCCAATATGGCTGATCTTCTCGATCTCGTCGCGCTGGGTACTGTGGCGGATGTGGTGGCTCTGGATAAGAACAATCGAATACTGGTAAGTGAGGGGCTGAAAAGAATTCGAGCAGGAAGAACCCGCCCCGGAATCCAAAACCTTCTCAAGCTTGCCAAGAAAAGCCCGCAACGACTAACGGCGACCGATCTGGGGTTTGGTATTGGACCTCGACTCAACGCTGCAGGTCGATTGGATGATATGTCCACGGGTATAGAATGCCTGTTAGCTCAACATGAGGGTGATGCTCATATGTTGGCGCTTCAGTTGGACGGTATGAATCGGGACCGAAAAGAAATCGAGTCTGGCATGCGTGACCAGGCTTTCGAGATTTTGCGTGAACTCACTCTGGATGAGGACAATATTCCAAATGCCTTGTGCCTGTTCGATGAGCGTTGGCATCAGGGAGTGGTGGGAATAATTGCGTCGCGCATCAAAGAGAAATACAACCGCCCGGTTATTATTTTTGCCAAGGCATCTGATGAGGTAGATGGGGAAACTGGTCTTCAGCAGCTAAAAGGTTCAGGACGATCTATTAAGGGCTTCCATATTCGTGACGCCCTGGATGCCGTTGCCAGCAAGAATCCCGGATTAGTAAGTAAGTTTGGCGGGCATGCAATGGCCGCAGGCTTGAGCCTGAATGAAGAATCTCTGCCGGCCTTCGTCGAGGCTTTTCAGAATGAAGCCACTGAACATCTTAGTGAAGACCTGCTGCAAGCGAGAATTTTAAGTGATGGTGAATTACAAGTTCAGGACTTCACCATGGATACAGCCGCGGAGTTGCTCAGGGCAGGGCCGTGGGGACAGGAATTCCCCGAACCGGTTTTCGATGGAAGGTTTAATCTTCTGCAGCAGCGCAGGCTGGGGGATAATCATTTGAAAATGGTATTAAGCCCCATCGATTCTCCGCAACATACCATCGATGCTATCGCGTTCTCGGTTGATGACGCTGTCTGGCCAAGTGAGGAGGCTAGGGAAATTGAGCTTGTCTACCGTTTGGATGTAAACGAATTTCGTGGTCGCCAGTCTCTGCAGTTGATGGTGGATCATGTGCTCTCGTCACGCTAGCGCGGGTCTTTTGAGTTAGGGCTTCAGAATCGCCGCTAGTTCAAACCCCTATCTAGTTAAACCCTCGCTAATTCAAAGAATAGCGCGTAAACCGAAATTCCTCAGTCGGCGTTATTCTTCCATGGAAGGTTAAATCTCAATCTACGAATCGGCTGAGATCAAAAACCGTCATCAGAAGAGGCGAAAAAAAGAGTTACGGAAAAAGTAAAAATAGTAGCGAAATCAATGACATCTGCCGATAGAAGCAGTTAATCATACTGATTTGCCAGATCTGTGTAAGTAAGCTCACTTATTACGGTCTTTAAATGACAGTGGACCCTATATTTGTTACCTTTTGGCACACAAACCGAGTGCCCAGGCGAGTAAACTCTCCTGATCAAGCCGACCGGAGTCGAGATGGGCGTTAATATCCGTAATAGTCTGATTTCATTGCTTTTTATTCTTGTAGCTGGCAGCAGCTATGGGCAAGTTCACCAGACTGATCAAATCGAAGTGGAGCTTATCTCCGAAACCAGTAATGTGGTTGCCGGAGAAACTCTGTGGCTGGCTATTCGACTCAAGCCTATTGAGCATTGGCATACCTATTGGAAGTTTGGCGGTGATAGCGGCGAAGCGACCGAAGCCACTGATTGGCAGCTACCAGCAGGAGCCGAGGCTGGCGACATCGTATGGCCAATGCCTGAATGGACTCCATTCCCAGGTAGCAACCTGGTTACTTTTACCTACGAACGTGAAGTTTTCCTGCCTATTCCTGTTTCAGTACCTGCGGACTATCAAGGTTCCAGTTTTGATATAGAAACCAAAATTGCCTGGCAGGTCTGTGATGAAATTTGTATTCCGGGCGACGCTGATTTTTCCTTGTCATTACCGGTAGCGACTAATTCCCTTATCGATAACGATTGGCAGCAGGCCTTCGCCGATACCCGTGCCCATACTCCGGTTCCCTTGGGCGAGCATCAACTGACAAGCACATTTAATTCCCATGACGACAAAGTTAACGTCATGGTTCAGGCACAAGAGCCTTTGTTTGCCGACATCGATGAAGCCTGGTTTTTCCCCACCGAACGTCGAGTCATGAAGTACGCGCCATACCGCAAGGTAATGAAGGATGGCGATCGACTACAAATTACCACTGAGCAGCATCGTCGCTTCGCACCTGAAATGAGCGAACTCGACGGCTTGCTGGCATACGTGGACGACGATGGTGAGTGGCAGGGCTATGACATCAAGCCGCAAAAAACCAATGTCGCCTGGGACAATAGTATCGAAGTCGAATTTATGGCTGAAGCCAGCAATATCGTTCCTGGTGAGCCCAGTTGGGTAGGAATACGTCTAACACCCGCCGAGCATTGGCACACCTATTGGAAGATGGGTGGCGACAGTGGTGAGCCAACCAGCCTTAATGAATGGACTGCACCTGAAGGAACGGATATTGGTGAGATTCAATGGCCGGCCCCTCATTGGTTGCCGTTCTACGACACCGACCTGGTTAATTTTGGCTACGAGTCGGAAGTACTCTTACAATTACCTATTACTATTCCGGCAGACTACGAAGGAGACAGCGTTGAACTTTCAACCCTGGCTTATTGGAATGTCTGCGACCAGATATGCATACCCGGTGAAGAGCGTCTCAATCTGACATTGCCAGTTGGCGACGTTTTAGAGTTGGATGCCACCAAGGCAGCTTTGTTTGCCGAGGCACGAGAACAAGTACCTTCTACCGATCATCAGATAAACTCCATTATCGCCGTTGCCGGTGAGCGAGTAAGTCTGGGATTTGATTCCGCTGATAATTTGTTCGCTAACTTTTCCGAGGCGTGGTTCTTTCCTGAACAGCGTCGCGTTATCAAGCCCGGTCCTCTGAGAGATGTCAGTCTGCAACCGAGCCTGCTACAAATTACTCATCAACAACCACGACGAATGCTTGATGACCTGAGTGAAGTCTATGGTGTTCTGGTTCTCGAGAATGAGCAGGGTGAACGTACATCATATGATTTCGTAAATCCGGCAGCCGATGTAAGCAGTACGACTATTTTGCCACTGGCTGCAGCAAGTAATTCATCAGCGAGCGGGCCTGCAAGTGGAGATGGTGGTGGACTGCTGCTTTACATGGCTTTTGCCATGTTAGGTGGACTGATTCTAAATCTTATGCCTTGTGTATTCCCGGTGCTGTCCATGAAAGCCTTGAGCTTTGCAAAGCATGCCGGCGACGAAGATCAATTTAAGTTACGCATGAATGGACTGGCGTATACCGCCGGTGTAATTGCAGCTTTTGTTGCTTTGGCTAGTGTGCTCATAATTTTGCGAGCAGGTGGCGAGAGAATTGGCTGGGCATTCCAGTTTCAACAGCCCTGGTTCCTGGTGCTGATTGTTTACTTGTTCTTTATGATGGCATTGAGCCTGTCCGGGGTGTTCGAAATAGGCACCAGTTTAATGGGTGCTGGCACTGGTATGCTGGGCAAATCCAAAGGCTATAAGAGCTCATTTCTAACCGGTGTTCTGGCGACTACTGTGGCCACTCCTTGTACGGCTCCCTTCATGGGTCCGGCTTTGGGTTTTGCGCTAACTCAACCGTGGGTAGTCGCAATGCTGGTATTTATTGCTCTGGGTTTTGGTATGGCTATACCAATTCTAGTGCTTTCATATATTCCTGCACTCTCCAGATATATGCCTAAGCCTGGCGCTTGGATGGAAACATTCAAACAGTTCATGGCGTTCCCTCTTTATGCTTCAGCTTTGTTCTTCCTCTGGGTATTAGGTAATCAAGTTGGAGTCATCGGCATGTCGCTGACTCTGGGTGCTTGTATTCTGTTGGCATTTGCAGCGTGGATGTACCAGCGACGATTCAGCTTCGGTCCGATCATGCGCACGGTTAACTATGCGGTGGGTATAGGTACTATAGCTATCGCCATCTATCTTACCCAGACACCTTTCTTGCAGACCATGGCAGTAGCTCAAGTGGCATCTGTGGACGAGAATGGAAATTCCACTCAGAACTTCGAAGCCTTTAGTGCGGCGCGCTTAAGTGAATTGCAGGCGCAGGGCAAGCCGGTGTTTATAAACATGACGGCGGCCTGGTGTATCACTTGTCTGGCGAATGAGCAGACAACTTTGAGCACAGATAGAGTTAAGCAATTGATGATTGATAAAGATATTACCTACCTAAAAGGTGATTGGACCAATGAAGACCCTGAGATTACAGAAGTGCTGGAATCATTTAACCGTCCTTCGGTTCCTCTGTATGTGCTCTATTCGGGTGACCCGAATGTCGCGCCCGTAATCCTGCCTCAACTACTCACGCCTAGCACAGTTGCAGAGGTGTTCTCCAGTATTTAGCTATTTAGTCAATACAGGGCGCAACCGCGCTCTGTTGTTAATTGAAGAGTGAATTGAAAATTTTGTTAAAGAGTCAGTTAAATAGTTAACAATCTGTTTAACTTCAAGCTGGGAGAATATCCAGTTTTGCTAATGCCTGTTTCTAATAAAATGTCTGAAAGAATATTTTACGCAAAAATTCCTGTCTTGCTGTTCCTGTTTTTGCTGGCCCCTTCAGTAAATTCACAGCAAGCTGCCGAGTTCAATTTCGAGGCGGCTAACAATATCGCCAAAGAGTTGCCTCGACTTCTTAGCTTGTTGATCAGCCATCATGGCGAACTGCTATTCGAGGAGTACTACAACGGGCGCGATCCACAGCGGCCGGCTAATATGAAGTCTGCCTCCAAGAGTGTTATTTCTGCGCTGGTGGGAATTGCGATTGATAAAGGTCTTATCGAATCAGTAGACACGCCTGTCTCCAATTACTTTCCGGAATTATTTTCTCTAGAGGAGAATAGGGATAAGGCAGAGATAAAAATCGAAAACCTCTTAACCATGCAATCGGGATTGGAAACTACCAGTAATAGAAATTATGGAAAGTGGGTGCTCAGCGATAATTGGGTTGAGTTTGCCATCAATCAGCCACTTGTTGCTGAGCCCGGCACTCGTATGCTTTACAGCACAGGCAGCACACATCTGTTGTCTGCAATTATTACCCGCGCCAGTGGAATGACTACCAAGCAGTTTGCCCAGCAGAACCTTACTTCGCCTCTCGGTTACTCAATGTCCTATTGGTCTCAGGATCCTCAGGGGATTTACTTCGGTGGCAACGATATGGAAATGACACCGAAGCAGATGCTTCGATTTGGTGAGCTGTATTTGAACGATGGGCGATATCAGGATCAGCAACTTATTCCTACGACATGGGTGGATAACTCATTTATGCCTCACGCCCATTCTCCACGAGGGCAAGGAAGATACTATGGCTATGGCTGGTGGCTGAGAGATCTTGCAGGTATGCAGGTTCCTGTTGCCTGGGGCTATGGTGGTCAATTGATCTTCGTGGTTAAAGAGTTGGATCTTGTGGTGGTCGCCACTTCAGAAAGTACCCCCGGTCCTGCTCGTCGAGGCCACCTCCGTAGCTTGTACGATTTAGTCGAGCATCAGGTATTGGCGCTTGTTGCATCAACTCGCCTCGCACAGAATTAGAACTTTCTTAGAAACAATCTGCATTAAACTTTACGTGCTTCCCATTCAGAGCCAAGACTAATAGAGAATTATCCGAGAGGGCTTTTATTTGCGGCAGCCTGTCGTACTGCCTAGTATTAAGTAAGCAATAGACGAGTAAGGCTTCGCCTGGTTTAGGCTTGTGCGAGGTAGTATTCGATTTTCAGGCGATTAATCTCGATGACATCGTGATTATTGAGTTTTACAGCTCGAGCACCAATGTCTTCACCATTCACTCTAGGCGGGCTGTTCAGAGACTGATTAAGGCAAACAATAAAATGCCCATCGGGCCGCTTATTTATCTGCACGACTTCAGCGCCGGATTTACCAAGTTTTACAGTGGGCTTACGTAGAGGCAATTCCTTGCCCGCACCTTTGCCATTGAGTATCTGCAATTTCGCATCTCTCGGCTGATCCATTTCCAGAGGAGTATCCAGATCCGGCCCAGGAGCTTTTACATTGGGTGAATAGATCGATGCTTCCGGTTGACGCCGAATTAGAACAGTCTTGTCTTCATCCATGCCTAATGAGCTGGCTTCATTGAAGTAACGCAGTTCGTGTTTACCGATGGTGATGACGTCGCCGTGTTTCAGGGGATGCTTTTCGATGGCTTTGCCATTCACGAAAGTACCGTTGGTGCTATCGAGGTCTTCGAGGAAGGAATCGTCAAATATTGTTAATAGCTTGGCGTGATGTCCACTTACCGCCAGATTTTCAATACGAATATCATTGTCTTCTTTGCGGCCAATAGTCATTACTTCCTGGTCGAGTGGGAACTCGCCGAGTTTGCTCGAGTTAAAACTGAATTCCAGTTTTCCGGGCATGTCTAATCTCCTATTGTGAATCCCTTAAGTGTGATTCACCTTCATCAGGATCACGGAGATATTATCTTTGCCTCCGTGTTTGTTTGCCAGATCCACCAGCTTTTTGGCTGTTAGATCCAGGTCATTCCTATGGTCAGAAATGGTTTCCGCAATTTGCCAATCGGAGACCATATCTGTGAGTCCATCTGAGCAAACTAGTATTCGGTCATCATCATCCAAGGAGATTCTGACCGCTTCTGCTTCGACTTCCTCTCTAATTCCTAGCGCCCTGGTTACAACATTACTAATGCTGGCGTTTCTAGCTTCTCTTTCCGTATAGAAGCCTCTGTCTATCAAATCCTGCACCAGAGAGTGATCTTTGGTTATCTTTCTAAGCACCTGCTCACGATAGAGATAAAGTCTGGAATCCCCGGCGTGTCCAATGTAAAGATGAGGACCCGTAAAAATCGTGGTAACTACCGTGGTTCCCATGCCTTTGTATGCTGGATTGGCTGCTGCTGCTTTATATATCTCTGCATTACTGTCAGAAATTGTATTGGAGACAGAGTCCAATAAATGAGACCCAGTTATCGATCCTGCTGTTTGCTGTTCGGCAAGTATTTTGAGCTTTTCCATCAAAAACTCGACAGCCATCTCAGAAGCGACTTCGCCAGCCTGATGCCCACCCATGCCGTCAGCCAGCACGGCTACGCCCAGATTTTCATCGAATCCAATGTAATCTTGATTGTGGGAGCGTCTTAGACCAGTGTCAGTACAGCCGACTATTTGTACTATGGCTTGTACTTTGGGTTCTGCTTCAGTTTCCACTTCGGCGATAGGGTCTGACATTATCCTGTCCTAGCAATTCTTCAAATTTATTAACCACAGAGCTATAGACTGCTGGCATGCTCTGGTTAATCTTTTCCTGTCCATCGAAGACGAATAAATACTGCGCGTATACCAGCACCAATATGCCGAACAGGATGCTCATTCTTGTAGACAGTTGAGGCTGACGGTTGCTAGCGATAATGGAATTGGTCGCAGCGAGTCTATTTTCCTCTCCGAAACCGGTGAGTTGATTTTTAGCACGCTGAGGTATCCCAGTAAACGTTTTGTTATGTTTCAGTCGTCTATGTTTGCCGAAGATCAATATTGCGTCTTTCAGGCAGTCCGGGCTTCTGTTTCTCGGTAGAGTTGAAAGCATATTGGTTATTAGAGTCTGGATATCTTCGGGAAGCCGGGTAAATGATTTTCTTACCACAAAGTTAGTATCCTGATGGCTGTCAGGTAAGCAGGATGTAAACAGTTGATAGAGAATGACTCCGGTGGCGTAGATGTCAGCTTCTTTGGAGCGTTTTTCATCCTGCAGGCGGTAGTAGTGGGAATATTCAACATCTTCAAGATCGTCTTCTAAGGAGAAGTCGGTGAGCTTCAGTTTTCCCTTGTCTGTAAACAGGATGTTGGTCGGGCGTAGATGTCCGTGAACGATATTGTGATCGTGGGCGAAGATCATTCCCTGACAGATTTGATCGGCAATAAATAACTGTTCCTGCCAGTTGAGTGGAAACGCAAGTTTATCCAGAAGGGTGCCGCCGCTTAGATACTCCTGAAGCAGAATAAAATTTTGGTCGTTCTTGAATGAGGCAAGGGTGCTTACAATATTGACATGTTCCAGCGCCGCTAGCTTCATGCTTTCTTCATAACCGGGGCTGGAAATTGTTTTTTTCTTGACGATTAACAGCTCGTTCTTATCTTTCAATTGATAGAGAGACACAGAACCTATTCTGTCTTCACGAAGGATGTCCAATAACTGGAATCGCGACTTGATCTTGGTGATCCCTTGCTCGGCGCGAATCCTTTGCGACTCGTTCAGGTGGCTACCTTTGGATATTGCCAATAATGAGTTCTTTAACGCTTCAGCCGAATCAGGACGCTTTGCAGGATCTTCATTTAGGCATTCGAGAATAAGCTGATCGAGATCTTTGCTAACTGAGTCGTTTAGTTTTGAAGGCGCTGGAAATACGCCGACGGGAATTTTTCCAGTGAGCAATTCATACATAACAACGCCGACGGAATAGAGATCACTCTTTGCTGTAACATTGTCAGACGAGTCTCTTTGCTCGGGAGACATATAATTGTATGTTCCCATCACCGTTCCAATGCGTGTTTGATCACTCGGCGCGGTTTCACCTCCATAAAATTGTGCGATGCCGAAGTCGAGAATTTTTACGGTGCCATCATCATCGATAAGAATATTGTCCGGCTTTATGTCTCGGTGAATAACATTGTTCTGGTGAGCATAGGAGAGTGCCTTTAATACTTGTATGACAATATCGATTTTGTCCTGGTGAGTGATCTCTCCGATTTTGCTTGCCGTGGATAGATCGATTCCCTCCACATACTCCATGACAAAGTAGGGCATCTCGTCGGGGCTGATTCCGCGATCGATAACATGAATAATGTTGGGGTGATTCAGTCGGGCGATGATGTAGGATTCACGATCGAAACGACGCCGGGCTTCGAGGTCTTTTCGAAGATCCGTGATGAGTAGCTTAATGGCAACTGGCCGCTGCAGGGAATCCTGTATGCCGCGATAGACATAGGCCATTCCTCCTTCGCCAATCTTCAATAAGTTTGAATAACCTTCCAACTCCATCATTCTTTCCACGAAGCACTATTTGTAAGGCAACCACTTGCTTTGGTCGCGGATAATTTTCTATCTACAACAATAATCTAAGCCTATTGGGGGTGCGAGGAAGAAAGTGTGATATTCTTCGCAAAATCACAGTGTTAGCAACGTAAACATGGTGTTTTCACGGTGATTGACAGAACGGGTGATGGTTTTTCTGTCACAAACTACAGGAGAGGTATGGTAATGAAGATACCAGGCTTTGCAGCCAGCGCCTTGCTGGTGGTACTCGTTTTCTATTTATTAATAGTCGGGGAAGCCCTGTTATTGCCTTTGGTTATAGCCATTGCCCTGTGGTATCTCATCAATACACTTGCTGCCCAATTCGCCAGAATTACTATTGGCAATTTTACTTTTCCGTCCTGGTTGTCTCTAACGGCTTCACTGCTGAGTTTCCTCATTTTGGTATGGGCACTGATTAACTTTCTCGGTGGCAGAGTGGATGAAGTGCTGGAAGTTTTTCCGGTATATCAGGCCAATTTGACCACCCGTCTGGAGAGTCTGCCTTTTGTTGATTTGGCTGCTTATCAGGAGCAGGGATTCCTGCAGGTGGTTACGAGCGGGATCGATCTTCCCGCCTTCGCAGCATCTGTTGCGGCTTCTTTTGCCGGGGTATTAGCTAACGGTGGACTTATTTTGATTTATATTCTGTTTCTTTTTTTGGAGCAGGGTAATTTCGATCAGAAGATTACCGCACTCTTCAGTCGATCGGGTCAGGAAGACGACGCCAGAAAAATCATCGAACGTGTTCGTAACGATATTCAGAAATATATCAGCATCAAGATGTTCACCAGTTCCCTTACTGGATTACTGAGCTATGGTTTTCTGTTAGCTGTTGGAGTGGACTTCGCAGGTGTGTGGGGGCTGTTAATCTTCTTGCTAAACTTCATTCCTACAGTGGGCTCAATAATCGCGACGATCTTTCCTGCGATGATTGCCTTGGCACAGTCGGATGGCTACAGCCTGTTCCTTCTGGTACTTATCGGTATCGGGGTTCTGCAGATTGCCATAGGTAATATTCTGGAGCCGCGCTTGATGGGCAGTTCCTTCAATTTGAGTCCGATTGTTATCCTGCTTAACCTGGGGCTTTGGGGTTATATCTGGGGCATTCCAGGCATGTTCCTCTGTGTGCCTTTCCTGATCATTCTCACTATTATTTTGAGCCATTTTCCCCAGACTCGATCCATTGCCATTATCTTATCCAGTGACGGTTTGCTTCGATCTCACATCGATGAAACCCAGAGTCTTTTCTCATTCGATCCATCGGTGGCGAGTCTGCCCAGCACCGAGACAGAAGAATCCACGGATTAGCGGCCTCGATTCAAAAAAACCCTGCAATATCCGCGTATTACGCGCTATAATCCCGTGCTTTTTTGAATTCGGCGGAGCTATTTGCTTCATTAAAATCAAACTTGAGGGAATTTTCGTTCCCACATTGGATTGCCGCTGCCGAATTCAGGCTTTAAAGATTTGAAAATCGTGTTTGAACAAGAATCAAGAGACGAAAGATGAACAGTGCTGAGATTAGACAAAAGTTTTTAACATTCTTTGAGAAGCGGGAACATCAGATTGTTTCCAGCAGCTCCCTTGTGCCTGGAAATGACCCAACTCTGTTGTTTACCAATGCAGGAATGGTGCAGTTCAAAGATTTGTTTCTAGGTGATGAGGTTCGCGATTATAAGCGTGCTACCAGTTCCCAGCGCTGTGTAAGAGCCGGCGGAAAGCACAACGATCTAGAGAATGTGGGTTATACAGCTCGTCACCATACTTTTTTCGAGATGCTCGGCAATTTTTCTTTTGGCGACTATTTCAAGCGGGAAGCGATTAACTATGCCTGGGAGTTCCTCACTGTTGAGCTTGGACTACCGGCTGACAGATTATGGGTCACCGTCTTCAATGATGATAAAGAAGCGGAAGCAATTTGGCTGGAAGAAATGAAGATCGATCCGACGCGATTCTCTCGCCTTGGTGAGAAGGATAATTTCTGGGCAATGGGAGATACCGGTCCTTGTGGTCCCTGTTCGGAAATTTTCTACGACCATGGTGAAGATGTTCCCGGTGGTCCTCCCGGAAGCCCCGATGAAGATGGCGATCGCTACATCGAAATTTGGAATCTTGTATTCATGCAGTTCGAACGCAAGGCAGATGGTTCGATGACAGATCTACCTAAGCCTTCGGTAGATACAGGTGCAGGCTTGGAAAGACTCGCTGCAGTTATGCAGCACGTACACAGCAACTACGAAATTGATCTATTTCAGAGATTGCTGAAATCGATTTCCAAAATCACCGGCGTTGATGACCTGAGCAATAATTCACTCCATGTGATTGCCGATCATATTCGTTCCTGTGTTTTTCTTATTGTAGATGGCGTTGTCCCTTCGAATGAAGGAAGAGGCTATGTCTTGCGTCGCATAATCAGAAGAGCAGTGAGACATGGTTATCAATTAGGCGTTAAGGATATTTTCTTCTACCGCATTGTAAATGCATTGGTAGAGGTGATGGGTGAGGCATACCCTGAGCTGGTAAAAGAACAGGCACGCGTAGAGAAGTCGCTAAAGGAAGAGGAAGAGCAATTCGCTCGTACTTTGGAAAATGGCATGGCGATTCTCGAGAAAGCGATTGCCGAGTTAGATGGCAAAACACTTTCTGGCGAGACCGTGTTCCGCCTCTATGATACTTATGGTTTTCCTGTAGACCTGACGGCCGATGTCGCCAGAGAACATGAATTGACACTGGACATGGAAGGTTTTGAAAAGGCCATGGAAGTGCAAAAGACTCAGGCAAGAGCCGCGAGTAATTTTTCAGCCGTGGACAAACTTGAGATTGCAGCCGGCGTGGGTACGGGGTTTTCCGGATACGATCATCTTGCTGGCGAATCCACGGTGACTGGAATATATGTCGATGGTAAGTCTCTGGATTCAATCGAAGAGGGTCAGGAAGCTCTATTGTTATTAGATAGCAGTCCATTCTATGGCGAGTCCGGCGGGCAGGTTGGCGACACGGGTACTTTAGGTAATGACTCTGTTCGGTTTGAAGTGCAAGACACTCAGAAGCAGGGCGATGCAATTATTCATCGCGGAGTGTTGCGCAGTGGAAGTTTAAGCAGTGGTGACAAATTAAGCGCCAATGTGGCAGCCGATGATCGTCGTGCTATTACCCTGAACCACTCCGCAACTCATCTGATGAATGCGGCGCTAAGACAAATTCTTGGTGACCATGTAACCCAGAAAGGCTCACTGGTGGATACGGAGCGCCTGCGTTTTGATTTCTCCCATTCGTCAGCAGTCTCTGCCGAAGAGCTGGCAGCTATAGAAGATCAGGTTAATCAGCAAATACAACTCAACTCAGCTGTTGAAAAAGAAGTGTTGCCAATCGAAGAGGCTCAGGAAAGAGGAGCCATGGCGCTGTTTGGAGAGAAGTATGGCGACGAAGTTCGCGTAGTGAGTATGGGTGAGAAATTTTCCGTCGAGTTTTGCGGTGGAACCCATGTCGAGCGAACTGGCGATATTGGTTTGTTTAAGATTACCAGCGAGTCCGGAATTTCAGCCGGCGTTCGCCGAATCGAAGCGGTGAGTGGAAGAGCTGCTTTGGCGTTAATAGCCAAAGAGGAGCAAACACTGAAACAGCTTTGCGAGATTGTGAAGTCTAATCAGGAAGAGTTGGTGGACAAGGTTCAGCAGCTGGCAGCGAATAGTCGTTCACTGGAAAAGCAGTTGGAACAATTGAAAGCGAAGATGGCCTCAAGTGCCGGAAGTGATTTGGCATCTCAGGCAGAAGAGATATCCGGTGCCAAGGTGTTGATCGCAAATGTTGAAGGATTTAATCCCAAAGCCTTGAGAGACACGGTAGATCAGTTAAAGAACAAGCTGGGATCTTCGGTTGTGGTTCTTGCCACCAGCTCTGAAGGCAAAGTAAGCCTGGTAGCTGGCGTGAGCAAAGACCTTACCGAAAAGGTAAAGGCCGGGGAACTGGTGAATATGGTTGCTTTACAAGTTGGCGGTAAAGGTGGTGGTCGGCCAGATATGGCAATGGCCGGAGGCACCGAGCCCGAAGCAGTTGATGGCGCACTTGAAAGTGCAAAGGCCTGGTTGCAGGAAAGATTGTAGGTTTATACACGCAAGATTTTGCAAAGTATTAGTAAATAAGTAGAGAGAAGATCGCTGGTAGTGTTATGGCATTAATCGTTCAAAAATATGGTGGGACATCTGTTGGTACTGTCGAGAAAATCGAGGCAGTAGCGGACAAGATAGCCAAGTTCCGAGACAAAGGCGATGACATCGTCGTGGTTGTCTCTGCTATGAGTGGTGAGACCAATCGTCTTACGGCTATGGCTCAAGATATCATGGACTATCCTACTCCTCGGGAGATGGATGTTCTGCTTTCCACTGGTGAGCAGGTTACTATCGCCCTGTTAAGCATGGCCTTGGAGAAGCGTGGTTTTCCAGCTCATTCCTTTACCGGCGGGCAGGTACGCATACTCACCTGTGAAACTCATACCAAGGCCCGTATTCGCGAGATCGATGGAACTCGAATACATGCTCAGCTCGAGCAAGGCAATGTAGTTGTAGTAGCCGGTTTTCAGGGAACTGACGAGCATGGAAACATCACTACACTGGGAAGAGGCGGCTCGGACACCACCGCGGTTGCTTTGGCAGCTGCGCTGGACGCTGATGAGTGTCAGATTTATACAGATGTGAAAGGTGTTTACACCACCGATCCACGAGTTGTTGAAGATGCCAGATTGCTGGACACCATCACCTTTGAGGAAATGCTGGAGCTGGCAAGTCTTGGCGCAAAAGTATTACAGATTCGAGCAGTTGAGTTCGCCGGCAAATACAAAGTGCCGCTGCGAGTGCTTTCAAGTTTTGAAGAGGGGCCTGGTACCCTTATTAGTCTGGAGGAAGAAAAGAAAATGGAAGATCCAGCCATAGCCGGCATCGCGTTTCAACGTGATGAGGCGAAAATCACAGTGTCAGGAATTCCGGACCTTCCGGGTCTTGCTTATAACGTAATCGGGCCGGTGAGCGAAGCTGGAATTGAAGTCGACGTAATCGTTCAGAATGCGGCGGCTGACAATACCAACGACATTACTTTCACCGTAAAGCGCAGTGACAGCGATCGAGCCAAGGGAATTCTGGATAATCTGCAATCATCTTTACAGGCCAGAGAGATCTCGTTGGATAAGAAGATTGGAAAGGTTTCTCTGGTTGGTGTCGGCATGCGATCCCACGCTGGAATAGCCAGTAAGATGTTCAAAACCTTAGCCACTGAGAATATCAATATCCAGCTGATCACGACTTCTGAGATTAAGATATCCATCGTTATAGAGGAAAAGTATCTGGAATTGGCAGTGCGATCATTGCATGGTGCCTTTGACCTGGCTGAAGGGGAAATCACAGAAGAGTCCAACTAGGTCAATGAATCGCTAGTCAAAACCGTATTAGAATCTCTATCAACCCAACATTGGGTCGATATTGAAGCAGGGGGTTTGTTTCATCCCGTTAAAGTAGTGGGATAATCGATCCATAGCTTGTTTGAATGAAGCTAGCAAATTGTTATTGGGGGTTGTCGTTGTAGGTCTGGCAGACAGGAGTAGCCATACTAACGACTGCAGGAGATCGAGTTTTCTTGATCTCACAAGCGTGTAGTTCTCGCGATGCGTTATAGCCAGAGAGAGCTGCTAATGGACTCACAAAGGTAAGAAAAAAGGAGATAGACCATGTTAATACTGACACGCCGCATCGGTGAAACTCTGATGGTGGGAGACGAAGTTACTGTCACAGTATTAGGTGTAAAGGGAAATCAGGTAAGAATCGGAGTAAACGCCCCGAAAGAAGTTGCTGTCCACCGCGAAGAGATCTACCAAAGAATTCAAAATGAAAAAGACGGTGAAGCCCCAATCATCGACGAAGTAGGCTAAGACCCTCCAAATGCTCTTCAGCCCTTGAGGAGCAGTTATTTCCTTTGATCAACTATTCTCGATTCCGTCCCTCTTATGATATGATGCCCGCGATTTCTGGAGAGGTGGCCGAGTGGTTGAAGGCGCGCCCCTGCTAAGGGCGTATAGGGGAAACCTTATCGAGGGTTCGAATCCCTCCCTCTCCGCCATAAATAAAAAACCCGACTCTAGTCGGGTTTTTTATTTGCCGCGAGCCAGCGCTGCCCCAAAGGGGAGGTTGATTTAGCTCAGCTAAATCAAGAATCAACTCTTCCCATAGCTACACCCCAAAACCAGCCCCCAATTGCACACTCCCCCAAAATAAGCTTATATACCCCCACCCCAACCATAAAAAAACAAAAACCATGACCCCATACAAGCTAATCATCCCAGCTCTATACCTAGCGGCTTTCCCAAGCGTATCTCTGTCCCAGGACACTCAACACCCCGGCGCCGAAATCTTCGTCCAAAACTGCAGCACATGCCACGTCTCTGCAGATCAAGCCACCACCACCGAGATAGCGCCGTCACTAGAGTCTCTACAATCACTAACCGCCGCCTCCCTGGAATTCGCCATAAACGAAGGTGTTATGTACGGACAGGCTTCAGCGCTTAGCAACGAACAGAAAGCTTTGGTTGTCGACTATCTCGCCGTTGAGGAAGACGATAGCTGGCTAGCTTCAACGATGTGCGCTGCTGACCAACGAGAAGTAGATCTGAACCAATCTGTTTATCTGGGCGGAGTGGGAGTGGACAGCAACAGCTCTAGAAACATGAGCGCCGATGCTGCGGGCCTATCCACTGCGGATTTCCCAAATCTTGAACTGGCTTGGGCTCTTGCATTTCCTGATGCAAATGCGCTACGTGCATCTCCTGTAATCGCAGGGTCCACCATCTTCTTTTCAGCAACAGGCACGCGAAAAGTATTCGCGCTCGATGCCGTCAGCGGCTGTGCCAAATGGGTTTTCCATTCTCCGACGAGAATGAGGTCTTCACTTGCCTTCGGTGAGCTAAGTGAAAATGGAATTAAGGCAATCATATACGGCGATGCCGAAGGATTTGTGTACGCTCTTGATGCATTAACTGGAGAGCAGCTCTGGTCAACCGATGTCAGAAGCCATGGCAGAGGAATACGCCTTACCGGCGGAATGGTACTGCATGAAGGGAAAGTTTTCGTGCCAGTATCAGCATCGGGAGTAGCCCAGGGAGCTACTGCAACTTTCGAATGTTGTGCAGGGCATGGAGAAATCGTTGCATTAGATGCGTCATCTGGAGAGATTGACTGGGTCTACCACACGATGCCTGAAGCCGAATACACAGGTGAACTAAATTCCGTTGGCGTACGTCTTCGCGGCCCGTCGGGAGCGCCGATATGGTCGACACCTACGGTGGATAAGGAAAGAAATCAGCTCTATGTCACCACTGGTGAGAATACGTCGCACCCGGCTACGGAGACCAGTGATGCAATAATTGCTCTTAACCTAACTACTGGAGAGGAAAACTGGGTATTTCAGGGCTTATGGAATGACGTCTGGAATACTGCCTGTGGCAGATCCAGCGGACCGAATTGTCCAAACCAACACCCAAGCACACTTGCAGATAAAGACTTCGGGGGCTCAGCGATTCTGGTAGAAAGAGAAGATGGTGACATGCTCCTGGCAGGTCAGAAGACAGGGGACCTCTGGGCACTAAACCCGGATACAGGGGCGCTGGTTTGGAACCAGAGGATTGGCACTGGCACTTCACTTGGTGGCAATCACTGGGGAATTGCTACCGATGGAGAGCGAGTCTATCTCCCCATTAATGATCCTGGTAGTCAGCGGGGAACCTATATTCCCAGACCTGGCGTTTACAGTTTCTTCGTCGGCACTGGTGAGCCGAGTTGGTTCTTTGAGGCTGAGCCTGAGTGCGATAACAGAATAGAGAGGCTGAGAGCTTGTGACTCTCGATACGGTCATTCGGTAACCCCACTCTTGGTCGATGGTGGGTTTATTAGTGGAGGTGTCGATGGTCGATTGTTTATCTTCGACAAGGATACCGGGGACATCTTGTTTGAGTACGATACTGTTCAGAACTATCAGACAGTCAACGGAGTACCTGGCTTTGGTGGAGCAATAGATGCTCACGGTATTGCCGCAGGAGGAGGACTGCTATTGGTTAATTCGGGCTACGGAAGGATGGGTGGCACGCCTGGAAATGTATTGTTGGCCTTCCGAAAGGCGGCGAATTAGTCAGGGAGAATTAGTCAGGGCGAATTAGTCAGGGGATAGCACAGTAAAAATTCTCCGCCTCATCAGTATCGCCACTGCCATCATAGATCGCCACCTGTGGATGAACGCAAAGCGGACGTGATCGTGTTGTTTCACCATTCTCTATCTTTGAGGCAATCATCGATTCAGGTGCGATGCCACGTTCAACCCAATTTTCCAAAGCGCTGAGCGCATCAAACCGGTCAGGGCCGGGGCCACCTGAACAATGGGCCATGCCCGGAACCATAAATAATCTGAAAAATTCCTGTGTGCTTTCTCTCGCTATATCAATATTTGCAGCGCCCGTCTCGTGCTGCATAAATTCAACTACTTCATTGAAATAATTAATTGAAGAAACCGGAGAGATATCCGGGTCACTCCAGCCGTGATATACGAGAAGCTTGGCACCGTTATCTCTAAGCTGAGTGAGATCCGGATCAACTGCATCGAGAGCAGGGCCTACTTTCTCAAGCGCATATTTCAGGTCTGCTTCGAAATCAAAACTTCTAAAATCCCAGTCCGCATCATCGAACACAAGCCAGCGAAAAAAACCTTCACCCCCTAGCCAGTGAAGTGAGCGGTAGGGTTCGCGCCCTGTCACCCAGGTTGACCACGCTCCACGGGCAGCTTCTCCTCCGGGGACAATTCCCGGATAGATCAATTCCCCGTCAGAGCCAGTGACTCCTGACCAGATTTTTTCAACAGAACTTACTTGTTTAGGCGTTAAGCAAGAATTGTTATCAACACCCGCCTCACAAAGTAATTCGACTGGTTCAAAATTGCAGGCAAGAGGGTTCATGAGAATGCCGTCTTCGATTCCGTCCAGCGCATCACAGGCATTGTTGACTGCGTTTCCCAGAGCGGGAAGCTTGGCAGGGGGTATCCATGCCTCTTCATCCTCTAACATGGCTAATGAGTACCAGAGATGTGCGCCAGTATAAAACCTGGTCCAGTCATTCGCCGGATCTCCAGCAATTATTCCATCGAAGTCATCAGGGTAACGCTGTGCTTCCATCAAGCCTTGCTGTCCACCTTTTGAACATCCGACGTAATAAGAATATTCAGGTGGCGAGTCGTAAAAAGCAGCAACGGTTTGTTTGCCATTAACAGTTGTTAGGTGAAGTGCGCGATGACCGAAGTCTTCAATCAGGTCTGGCCTTCCAGACGCCCAAGATGCATCGAAGGAAATGGGGCCAGCCTCGTGACCTGTATCTGTACTTGCAGTTGCGTAACCTCGGCGCAATGCTCCAGCCATAGCAGCGTAACTAATTGTGCCGGCCATGCCTCCGTTACCCACAACCTGAAACTTACCGTTCCAGTCATTTAGAGGTAACCATACTTCGAAGTTGATTGCCGGGCTGGTAACGCCAGAGAGTCGACAGAAAGAAGGTAGGGATAGAGGTTCGTCCTGACGTGGAGCGGTAAATGAATTTTCATCGACTACCGTTGCCATTGAAATTGTCGTATCAGGCAAAATAAGATTGCCAAGCAGGGCGCATGCTTCCGAGGAATCATTGTTTGTTTGAGCCAACGACTGCGTGGAGGTGCAAAGCAATGCCAGGCTAAAAAAAGCTAGTGACAACCGGTGTTTTAGTTTCATGAGTGTAATCATCCATCTATCCAGCAACATACTATTAATGAATTTTTTCTAAGGCTCTTCACCCATTTGTTCCAGTCTTCTGGCGCCAGCCAGGATTCCTACCATGCCATAGTTGCCCTCATGGCAGGCATATTCATAAATGGGTTCGCTGGATAAAGACAAAGGGTATTCACCAGAAAACTCCGCCGTAAATGCTGTTGGGTCATTGACAGTAAAACCATAAATCAATTTGTTGTCGGATTCCCGGCGAAAAGTTTCACTCACCGTGAGATTTTCAACTGGTAGGCCCCTGAATCGGTGTGAACTATTGAAGTATTTGGTTTCCACTACCAGAGTGTCATCCTCCCAATGCCCTATGGAATCGCCCATCCATTTGCGCTGGGATTCTGCAGCAGGGTTTCTTTCATCGGTGATTTTTATAATACGTGCGTCGTGTACCATTTCAGCCACGATTGTTATGTATCCCGGTGATTGTACAAACTGAAGATTACTGTTGTAGATGATAGGGCTCATCACCGGACCTGATAGATTACCAAATGCCACCAGACAGCGTTCACCCAGACTTCGGCCTTCAGGCCCGTTGCTGCTGCGACCCCTGGTGTCTTGATCATCTCTGCGTTGTTCCTGTAGTCGGTTTGCCATTGCCGGCAGCAATTCCGGCATGCGGCCATTGGCGGGATCGATGATAGCCGAGGTTCGAAGTTCGCCATTTATTGTCGGGATAAATTGAGCATCCTCGCGCCAGAATAAATCGTAATTCCCAATGGGAGGTAGTGACTCGGCAATTACAGGAGCAGGGCGATTCGGGTCCAGTGGTTCATTGTCTGCATCGAAGCGTTCCTGTTCGGCTCGTTCAATGGCCAGTGCTTCTTCCTCTGTGTAGAAGCGTTTATCTCCGAGTTCAGTAGATCGTTGAAAAGGAATGATGGATAAGTGTTTCCAAACTGCCTGAAAGTTGGGTACACCCCATTCGGTGCGCGGGACTTGATAATCCTGAGCCATAACTGGAAACGCAATCGCAGAAAGACCTATTGCCAATATTTTTTTTATTTTCATCAATCAGTCCATTCGTGTGTCAAAAAAAAGGCAGTTCAATCGACTGCCTTCCTTGGGTTAAGGTTAGTTTAGCTTTCAGAAATTAGAGAAAAGCCAGTTATTGATTCGCCGTTTTATACACGTATTCTCCAAAGAACATTTCATCCCAGCTCATTTCCCCCCATGGAATGGTAATAGAAGGGTCCGGGTTATATGGATTTTGTGCTGAGTTATCAAATGTGCCCACGGAGGTAATTACAGTTCCAGCAGGTATTAACTTCGGGTCTTTTAAGTCGTAGGTCAGCTGCCAAAGATAAGTATAGGCTGGAATATTAACCAATTCCTCGCGAGTGCCATCAGGATAATCGGCGAACATGCGCAGTGCTTTTCCGCGGAAATGCATATGTGGGTGGTAGCCCAAAATATTGATATCTTCCGCAACACGACCTGAGGCAGTCACTTCAAAATTCTTATCAAAAGCAGGAATATCTAGCCAGTTACCTTCAAAACGTCCTACCATTCTCGAAACCATACGTTCTTCAGGTACTTCACCTTCAGGATAAAACCAGATCGCGTACTCGCTCTCATCGACAGCTTCTTTGCCTGTTGTTGTGTAATGCATGGTCACATAGAGAGAGCTATCTTTTTTGAGTAAGCCGCCAGTATTGTCTCCTTCGACTCTTGGGTCCTGACCCGGTACATAGCGAGAGATCAGAGCAACATCAGGATCTCTTCTCCGTTCTCCCGCTGCAAAGCCAGGGGAAATTACACTTGCTGTGGAATGGTGAACGACAGTGCGTTCTCCCGGGCTGTATTCACTCGCTCTTACCCAACGATCTTCGACCATTCCTTCGATGGGCACAGTCAGATATCTGTAGTCCAATACTCCTGTTGCTGGAACTTCCTGGGGAGGAATTTTCACTATCAAGTCGGGCTCGCCGTATGGAACGCTCCACTTGGAATCAGGCCAGGTCAGCTCTGCTAGTGGATCTATACCGCCTTCTCGAAGCGAGCCGGCTTCAATCCAGGACAAAAGTTTTTGCATTTCGTCTATCTGAAGATAGCGGCCATTTTCGAATTCATGGATGTGGCGATCGATCTGACCCGGGGGCATGCGCTTAGTCATTAGCACTTCCCGAATCATCGGTGACCAGCCTTGAGCCATGGTGTAGCTGTTCAGCGCGAAAGGAGCGATGCCACCTTCGCGGTGACATGCTGCGCAGTTCTCGGCAATTATTGGAGCTATGTCTTTTTCATAGGAGACCTGCCCATGACTGATGTAGTCAACATCTGAGCCTTGCATAGCTACTTGAGTAGAGGTGATTTCATTTCCACTCAAAACAGATTGGATTGCTGATTCGAAATCGCTGCCCACGGGACCGCGAAATTCAATGCGGAATGATTCGGGATTAAACAGGAGGACTTCTCCTGTCTTGTTAATTTCTAATGCTTTCGAAATTTGCTGAGTGTCATCCATCAAAACGGGGATGTCATTTGTGTGTTGCGAAATATTTGCGCTGACGGAGTCTCGATTGAGTCGACCCATCGGGTTGATCATAAAGAATTTGATTCCCTGTTCTGCATATTCTTTTTGCAGTTCTATATACCGAGGCAGGGCAGAGAGAGTTTCGTCACTGTCGTTGGCTTGTACCAGCAGAGCGATGGATTCATTGTCGTCATACCACTTCATGTTGTGGCTAAAACCAAGCTGATCCAAAAGAGTGAAATCTCCGATTCTCTCTTGAGCCTGCGCAGAACTGGTCAACAAACCAGCTGTTAAGAGCATCGATCCAAATGCAGCGACGATTTTCATTATTATTCTCTCCACTGAGGGTCCGGCGTTTTCTTAAGGGCTTGAAATCTCAATACAATAAAGCAAGTTAAACCTACGAATATGTGCTTGATAATAAACAGTCGTTCTCTAATTGAAAAGCCTTTTGGAAGGAATACATAGGGTAGTAAGGGGCTGTTTAGCGCTTATGACTGTAAATTTGTCTCTATATCGAGGTATATGCTTGTTTGAGGGGGCTTCAGCGTGGCAGTCCATTACATAGTGGGCCGGCGATTACTCAACAATAGATAGTAGAGAGCCCCTAGTTGCTGTATTCTGCGGGGAACTAAAAGACGTAACAAGGTCTTAAAGAAATGCCCAGCGATGCTGGGCATTTTTGTTAAAGCGAAGATGTCAGTAATTCAAAAACGATCAAGCCAAAGCCTATTTTCTCAGGCTGCAGAACCCAAGCCATGCCACTAATCCGTCTGGATAAAGCCTCAATCTCCTATGGCACCAAGATAGTCTTGGATGAAGTGGATTTCCTGATAGAGAAGGGCGCCCGAATAGGTCTCTTGGGTCGTAACGGCGCCGGCAAATCTACCCTGATGAAAGTAATTTCCGGCTCCTACGGCCTGGACGGCGGCGAGCGCTGGGTTCGCTCCGGTGTGAAAATGGCTTGGCTGGAACAATCACTGCCAGAGGCAGACGATCAAACAGTCTACGATATGGTTGCCGATGGCCTTGCCGACATGGGCGACTTGCTGAAACAGTATCACCACCTTATCGCCGATTTCGATCCGGATAAAATGGATCAATTGGAGAGGGTTCAAACAGAGCTTGAGGCGAAGGACGGCTGGAGTCTTAGTCAAAAAGTAGACACCATAATTTCCCAACTCAGATTGCCCGCTGACAAAGCAATGTCTGAGCTTTCAGGTGGCTGGCGTAAGCGTGTAGCTCTGGCTCGCGCGCTTGTAAATGATCCAGAGCTCTTACTGCTGGATGAGCCAACTAACCATCTCGATATTCCTGCAATTGAATGGCTGGAAAAGCAATTACAAAACTACAGCGGCTCCATTCTGCTCGTTACTCACGACAGAACATTCCTCCAGTCTATTGCAAACAGAATTGCCGAGATCGATCGCGGACACCTTTATCAGTTTGAGGGAAGCTTCGAGCGTTTTCTGCGCTACCGTGAAGAACAAATCGCGTCTGAAGAAAAAGCCAACAAACTTTTTGATAAGAGGTTGGCCGAAGAAGAGGTATGGATTCGGCAAGGCATTAAGGCGCGACGTACACGCAACGAGGGCAGGGTAAGAGCCTTGGAATCAATGCGTTCCGAGCGAAGCCAGCGCAGGGTTCAGCAGGGAACCGCGAATTTTAAAGTGAGTAGCGCTGAAAATTCAGGGAAGATTGTTGCTGAGCTGGATAATATCTCCCATAGCTTTGATGACGGTTCTTCTAAGAACACCGTAATCAAGGATTTTTCCACTACGGTGCTCCGAGGCGACCGGATTGGAATTGTGGGCGCAAATGGCGCCGGCAAATCAACTCTGCTCAAAATATTGCTGGGAAAGCTTACTCCGTTGGAAGGCAAGGTGAAGATGGGTACGAAGTTGGAGATAGCCTATTTTGATCAGCTGCGTGAACAACTTGATCCAGAGAAAAACCTGATCGAAAACGTTGCGGGTTCCAGTGAATATATCGAAGTAAATGGCCGTAGCAAACATGTGATCAGTCATCTTGGTGATTTTCTTTTTGCGCCGGATCGAATGCGCCTGCCTGCCAAGAGTTTGTCCGGTGGTGAACAGAACAGAGCGATATTGGCGAAGGTATTCAGCAAGCAATCAAATGTGCTGGTGCTCGATGAGCCCACCAATGATCTTGATATTGAAACATTGGAATTATTAGAAGAAATTCTCCTCGATTTTAAGGGTACGGTTTTATTGGTTAGTCACGATCGCCAGTTCATGGACAATGTGGTGACCAGCATCATGGTGTTTGAGGGCGATGGCGAGGTAAACGAATACGTAGGAGGCTACAGCGACTGGGTCGCCCATGGCGGCAAGCTGGTTAGTTTTGAAGAGAATGACTCTGAAGTAATAACTCAAGCTCCGAAAGAGGCCGCACCAGAAGAAACTGTTAAAAAAGCAAAGAAGCTTTCTTATAAGGACAAGCGTGAGCTAGAAGAACTGCCTGCCTTAATTGAAACCCTTGATAAGGAACAGGCTCGACTAGAGGCTGTAATTTCAGAGCCCAGTTTTTATGAGCAAGACAGCGACAAGGTTAATGAGACTCTGGCGCAGATAGCCGAAGTTCAGAAAAAGCTGGAACATGCTTACGCAAGATGGGAAGAGTTGGAATAGTTCGAGCTATAGTTTGAACTACAGCTCGAGCACAACAGTTCAGCGAGTAGACAGAATGCTACTTTCCGCCACGCTCCAACTTGTGAATAAGTGATTTTCGAACCGATGGCCATTCACTGTTCAAAATAGAGAACATCACGGTGTCTCGCAATGAGCCATCGGCTTCTATTGAATGATTCCTCAGTACACCATCTTGCTTCGCCCCTAATCTGGCAATCGCATTACGCGAGGCGTGATTATGCCAGTGGGTTCTGAATTCAACGGCGATGGCATCCAGAGTTTCGAATGCATGGCGTAGCATGAGTAATTTGCATTCAGTATTCACCGATGAGCGCTGGCAGCGTTTTGCGTACCAGGTATAACCTATTTCTACGCGGCGGTTATTCGGCTCTGCGTGGCAATAGCGGGTGCACCCAAGAATGTCGCCGCTGCTATTTTCAACGACAACTAAGGGCAGGGATGTGCCCAGTTGCTTTTCCTTCAGTGCAGTATCGATGTACTTGTCGATAGTTTCTGCGGAAGGCACACCGGTAAACCAAAGCTCCCATAAATTTCCATCGGCAGCGGCTGCAACTAATGCGTCGCGATGTTCCTTTGTTAAGGGAGTAAGAGAAACAGTAGCGCTCTCTAATTCGATGTTGTCTAACCACTTGCTCATAGCCTTTGACCTTAAAAAATAGTAATCCCGTAAATGTTGGTTTCGCCTATAGTGTTCTCGTAATTTCTGATTCGAAAACTCGTCAAGTTGGCTCCAATAAAAATAAATTTATCTAGAAGTTTCTATACAAGATTTCTTTGATAAAAACCGTCGATCTGACCTTTGCTAAAACCTAACTCTTCCAATATGGCCTTGCTATGCTGCCCCAGAGAAGGAACAGGGCCAAGCGTCGCTTCGTATTCGCTGTTGTTTCCCGGCGGAAGAAAGCTGTCTACTACGCCTTCGGCTGTCTCTGTTTTCACGATTCGCTCCAGGGCCCTTAATTGAGGATGGTCCCAAACTGCTGCCATGTCATTTACGTTGGAGAAGGCTATCTGTGCCTCATCGAGCTTCGCTGAAACTTGATCAGCTGTTAGTGATGAAAACATTGTCTCAATAATATTCTTTAATTCCTCTCGGTTGCTAGAGCGGGATGGATTGTTTTCGAATCTAGGGTCTTTCAGCAACTGTTCCTGCTCCAAAACTACTCGGCAGAATACTTCCCACTCTCGTTCATTCTGTAGCCCTAACATAAGAACCTTGTCATCCCCCGTAGCGAATGCTCCATAAGGATAAATACTCGCATGATCGCTGCCGGTTCGCGCTGGTGGGTTCGCGCCTTCATAAGCATAGTAGAGAGGGAAGCCCATCCATTCCACCATTGCCTCAAGCATTGAAATATTAATCTCGCTGCCCTTGCCGGTTCTGCTTCGTAGAATTATAGCAGCGAGAATCGCACTTTGGGCCTGCATACCGGCGGCGATATCAGCGATGGAGATGCCGCTTTTAACACCTTCCTCACTATTACCAGTGATAGAAAGAAACCCGGCCTCTGCTTGTACCAGAAGGTCATATGCTTTCTTGCTCTGGTAGGGGCCGCCTTTGCCGTATCCGGAGATATTACAGGCAATGAGTTTGGGATACTTTTCTTGTAAGTGCTCAAATGACAAACCCATTTTTTCAACAGCACCGGGAGCCAGGTTTTGAACGAGGATGTCAGTCTCAGCTAAGAGCTTGTCCAGAATTACATTGGCTTCGGGGTGTTTTAAATCAAGAGTGAGGCTTTCCTTGGAGCGATTGGTCCAGATGAAGTGAGAGGACTGCCCTTTAACTCGTTGATCATAGTAACGAGCGAAATCACCTTTCTCTCTTCTCTCGATTTTTATCACACGCGCGCCTAACTCTGCCAGTTGGCGAGTGCACAGGGGAGCGGCGATGGCATGCTCGAGTGAAACTACAGTGAGTCCTGTTAGGGGGGCTGCGGACATTAGTTTTTGTGTCCGATATTTATGGTTGCCTTGGCTTGCATGCACAAAGAGCCTTCGTTATCGCGAATCCACAAAGTGTACTCACCATTGTCACTAACTTTCTTGCCGCAGACCTCAAAACTATTGAGGTCGAACACAGGGCTGAGTGCTTTGAATTCAAATTTCATTAGCTCACACTCTGGTACGTTCTCCAAAAGGACATCGGTCAATAGTGTGGCCAGAAGCGGTCCATGAACAATTAACCCGTCATAGCCTTCCACCTGAGTGGCATATTCACGATCATAATGAATGCGATGTCCATTAAAGGTGAGCGCTGAATAACGAAACAGCAAAATTGGGTCGGGATTAACTGTGCGGGAAAAATCTTCGTCTTTTGGAGCTGGTGCTGGAGTCGGTGGTGGGCTTGCTGCGTTACTAACCCCGCTTCGATAAACAATGTCATGCTCTTCATAGAGAGCCGGACCTTTCTGATTGCTAAGAGTATGACCCACACAAACGAAAGCCAGTTGGCCACTTCGTCCCTCTTTAATAGTGACATTGAGGATCTCTGATTTCCGTTCAATCTGATCGCCAGCAAACAGTGGATGATGGAATTGAAAGCGACTTCCTGCCCACATTCTTCTGGGCAGATCGATCGGGGGCAGAAAATCTCCTTTTTCAGGGTGACCATCTGCTCCCAACTCAGACTGGTTCGCGGGCTTGAGGAAGAATAACCAATGCCACAGGGGAGGCAGAGCTTCTAAGTCAGTTAGAGGACTTCTGTCCAGCATGGCCGCCATAGCGGTGAGTGGGGAGGTGCGTATTTGATCTTTGACTGTCTCGGTGTTGCCAATCCAGCTTTGGAATTGTTCTTCTTTGAGTTCCATGGGGCTTATCTATGTAGTGGTTATCCTGCTTCAACACTTGCTTCAACTCTCTCTCGAACTACAGGTATTTCCTGAGAGAACTCGAATTTAATGGATGCCAGCCCAAGTTGCTACTAAAATGCGTGAATCAGCTTAGCCAGTGGCTGTTCTTATGGAATGCTTGTGCATACATAGATACAGACGGCATAGGCATTGAGTGCGTAGGCAAAGATCGGGGAGATTGAAGTGGGCGGCAAATATTTTGAAGAGCTCGAAGTGGGGATGAAATTTGAACATCTTCCCCATCGCACCATCACGGAAACTGATAATCTGTTGTTTTCCACCATGACCCATAATCCTCAGCCACTGCATATTGACGCTGAATTTGCCAAAGGCACTCAGCACGGTCAGATCCTGGTCAATAGCCTCTTTACTCTAGGACTGGTCATCGGATTATCGGTTGGCGATACCACGCTGGGAACCACTATCGGTAATCTGGGCATGGATAATGTGGAATTCCCTAACCCGGTATTTATCGGTGACACCATCAGGGTAAAAACTACCATTAGTGAACGACGTGAATCCAAGTCGAAACCGGACCGTGGTATTGTCTGGTTTGAGCATGTCGGAATTAACCAGCGGGATGAAATAGTCTGCCAATGCCTGCGCAAAGGCATGATGTTGCGCAAACCTTCTTAGTTCTTGTAAATAAATAGACTAAAAACCGATAACATCTTCCATTTATACTGTTAACGAATAACAGGAGAAACACATGGCACTGCGCCGTTCCATTCATTTTGTTCCCGGTGGCAATGACAAGATGCTGAATAAGGCCCTTGGTCTGTCAGCTGACTCGCTGATCATGGATCTGGAAGACTCGGTAACGCCCGATCGTAAAGAGGCTGTTCGCGACGAAGTTTGCCGATGGCTGAAAGATACGGATTTTGGCAAGCAGGAACGCCTAGTGAGGATTAATCCGCTGGATTCCGAATGGGGAAGAGATGACCTGGAAGCTGTTATGGAATTCCGGCCCGATGGAATCGTACTGCCAAAGGTCTTGGGCAAAGAAACTGTTGTTGCTACAGATAGCCTCATGACTCAGCGCGAAAATGATCTGGGAATGGAAGTCAAAGAAGGCGGAACAGTAAAGCTTCTATTAATAGGTACTGAACTTGCCGGTGCGGTTTTTAATCTGCCGCAGATGGTAGATCATCCTAGAGTAAACGGGGTCACCTGGGGAGCAGAAGATTTATCTGTGTCACTTGGCGCCCGTGCAAAACGAGACAGTCAGGGGAAATACCTGGAAGTGTTCAGCTTTGTGCGTTCCATGTGCTTGCTCTCGGCAGTGGCCGCAGAAATACAGCCAATTGATGCTGTCTATGTGGATATAAAAAACACCAAAGGTCTGGCGGATGAGTGTAAGACTGCTGCCGACATGGGCTACACCGCAAAGATGACTCTGCACCCTGATCAGATTGAGATTGTGAACGAAGCATTCACTCCATCCGATAAGGAAATTGAACATGCATCTGCCCTTGTAGCAGCCTTCGCTGAGAATGAGAAAGAAGGCAAGATGGCGTTCCGCTTCAATGGTGAGATGGTTGATGTGCCTCACTTAAAACGGGCGCGGCAGATTCTGGCCATTGCGGCACATATTGCAGGACAGACAAGTTAATGAACTCTTTAATGAGACAGAGAAGTTAATGGACTTTGAAGAAACAGACGAACAGGCTCTAATAAGAGACTCCATTCGAAAACTCTGCTCCCGTTTTCCTGATGACTATTGGGAAGAGCATGATAGAGAAGGGCGCTTTCCCGACGATTTTTTTGATGAGGTAGCCGCCGCAGGCTGGATTGGCATCGCAATGCCAGAGCAATACGGCGGTGCCGGCAAGGGTATTCAGGAAGCGGCAATAATTCTCGAAGAAGTTGCCGCCTCCGGTGCCGCGATGAATGGTGCAACCCCATTACATCTCTCTATATTCGGTATGCACCCCGTGGTGAAACACGGCAGCGAAGCGATGCGCGAAAAGTACCTGCCTCCTGTTGCCAGGGGTGAGCTCCATGTAGCCTTTGGAGTCACCGAGCCTGATGCGGGAAGCGATACTACCGCGATAAAAACCTTCGCTAAAAAGGAGGGCGATAACTATATAGTGCGTGGTCGAAAGGTTTGGACAACAAAAGCAATGGAGTCCGAGCGGGTTCTGTTACTTGTACGTACTACAGCCAGAGAAGACGTCGAGCGCAAGACCGACGGTATGACTCTGTTGCTGGCTGAGCTGCAGAAACCCGAAGTCACTATATCTCCCATTCCCAAATTGGGGCGCAATGCAGTGCGAACCTGTGAGGTTGTTTATGACGACCTGCAAGTAAGCGTTGAGGATAGGGTAGGTGAAGAGGGTGAAGGCTTTCGTTATTTACTCGATGGATTGAACGCCGAAAGAATTCTGATCGCTGCGGAAGCTCTGGGAATAGGCCGGGCTGCTCTGAGAAGGGCGGTTAACTATGCCAATGAACGCGTGGTATTTGATCGCCCCATCGGCAAGAATCAAGGTATTGCCTTCCCACTGGCCGAAGCTTGTACGAAGTTGGATGCGGCGGAATTAATGATACGCAAAGCCGCTTGGTTGATCGATAACAACCAGCCCTGCGGTAAAGAAGCTAATATGGCAAAATGGCTGGCGGCGGAAGCAGGATTCTTTGCGGCCGATGCCGCAATACAAACCCACGGTGGTTTCGGCTATGCCCGTGAATACCATGTTGAAAGATATTGGCGGGAAGCGAGGCTGATGAAGCTGGCGCCTATTTCCCAGGAGATGATTCTGAACTTTGTCTCCGAGCACGTACTTGGCCTGCCTCGTTCATACTAGGTGAGCTGAATGATTGCAGAAAATCGATTCACGGTATCAATATTACCGAGTCTCTTATATAAATTGTCCAATAGACATTAATAGTTAGTAATAGAAAATAGAAAGGAAAGAAGATGAAAAACAAGCTGATTCATGGGTTAGTACTGAGTGTAGCCCTTACTCTGTTTAGCGGAACTCTTAACGCTCAGGAACTAAGTGCAAATGATGATCCGGAAGTTCAAAGAGTGGAGCCTTTTCAGGTGTTCGACAATCTTTACTATGTGGGAGCCAAATGGGTATCTGCATGGTTGTTAGTGTCCGATCAAGGATTAATCCTCTTTGACTCTCTCTACGGCGAACTCACTGATCTCGTTGTCGATGGTATTCGCGAACTTGGTTTCGATCCAAATGACATACGTTATGTAGTAGTTACCCATGCTCATTACGATCATATCGGTGGTGCACTGCGCATGCAGGAAGAGTTCGGCGCTGTAGTGTTAATGACAGCGGAAGACTGGCAGATGACTGAGGAGCCGGCAATATATCAAGAATATCCCAAGCCTATTCGTCATCTCGAGATTACAGACAATGGTAGTTTGAATTTGGGGCGAACAAGCCTGAAGTTCTTTAAAACTCCCGGCCATACGCCAGGTGTTGCTTCAACTCAATTTACTGTTTACGACAATGGCTATCCCCACACTGCATTTATGTTTGGTGGTGCTGGCTTAAATTTTAGTGGTGTCACAGCTGCAACTCAGTACCTTACTAGTGTGAGCAATTTGCAGATTCTGCAAGGTATCGAAGTAAATATTCCTAATCACGAAGGAAGTGGCGATGTGTTTGAGCGCTATGAAATGCTGAAGGATCGTCAGGATGGCGACCCCCATCCATTCGTAGATCCCGAAAGCTTTCAGGCCTGGCTAGGCCAGTTGAGAGGCATGGCTGAGGCTAAGTTGGCTGAGGAACAGGCAGCAGCTGGGAATTAGAAGGTTTAAATAAGTGGGAGCATCCCGCTAAGTAAAATTTAAATGGCCTGGCTGATGCCGGGCTTTTTAATGCTTTTCGTTCAGTGGACTTTCCAAGTTTGCATGAACAGGAGATACTTAGCCCAAGAAAACGATTACAAAGTATCAGGAGAGTCTTTGATGATAATAAGAAAACGTTTGATTTCACCATTCCTTGCAGTAACTGCAATAGTAGTATCACTTGTCAGCGCTTCGCAGGCCTTTAGCCAGACAGGCACTAGCGTGTACGAGGGGGACTGGCCGTCATGGGCCGCCAATGGCTCCGCTCAGCGCTATTCGTCGCTGGATCAGATTAACGCAGACAATGTTGCCGATGTTGAAATAGCATGGCGTTTTTCCACGGAGAGCTTCGGCCCTACCGTGGATTTCGTTAACCCATCGACTCCACTGGAAATAGATGGCGTCTTATACGCGAATATTGGCAGTACTAGGAACGTCGTAGCGCTTGATGCCACGAACGGCCAGGTACTGTGGCTTTTTCGCTATCAAGAAGGCGACAGATTCGACGAAGCACCACGAAAGGGTGCTGGCCGTGGAGTCGCCTTCTGGAGCGACGGTGATACTCAGCGAGTTCTTGACGTTTCCCCAGGCTACCAACTGGTTTCTCTTGATGCCAAAACCGGCATGCCTGATCCGAATTTTGGTGAAAACGGCATCGTGGACTTATATGTAGGTCTACGTAACGCTGATGATCCTAGATATAAGTACCCGGACATCGGCATTTCTGCACCACCATTTGTGATGAATGATGTCATCGTAGTGGGGGCAGCGCACCGCACGGGTGGTCGGCCACGGTCCAAGTTTAATACCAAAGGTGATATACGCGGCTTCGATGTGCGCACCGGCGAGCTGTTGTGGACCTTTCACACTATTCCCGCACGAGGAGAAGTAGGCTTTGAGTCCTGGATCTCTGGAAACGATATTACCGGTAATTCCGGTGTCTGGGCTGCCATCTCTGGTGATCCGGAACTGGGTCATGTCTATCTTCCCATTGAAGATCCCACTGGTGACTACTACGGTGGTGATCGGCACGGAGATAATCTATTTTCCAGCGGCTTGGTAGCCGTGGATATCCAAACCGGTGAGCGTATTTGGCACCAGCAGTTTATCCACCATGACATCTGGGACTGGGACGTTCCTTCCCCGCCAGTGATTGCAGATTTACCTAACGGCCGTAAGGTGGTCATGTCGGTTACCAAGCAATCATGGGTTTATGCTTTCGACAGGGCCACAGGCGAGGCTATCTGGCCCATCGTTGAGCGACCAGTACCGGCGGGAGATGTACCCGGCGAATGGTACTCACCGACTCAACCATTCCCAACACGTCCGGCGGCATTCGATAGGCAGGGCTTTACCGAAGAAGACTTGATAGATTTTACGCCAGAGCTACGTGCGCTGGCTCTTGAAGCTATCGAAGGTTTTCGCTTAAGCCCCACTATCTATACTCCTCCGTCCCTTACTGACTCACCTGACGGAACTCGAGGTCTGCTATCCCTACCTTCCTCTACTGGTGGTTCCAACTGGGAGAGCTCTGCATTGGATCCTGAAACTGGCATCCTCTACGTGCCTTCAAGAACACAACTGCAGGTGTTGTCACTTTCAAAAAATCCGGATTCAGATATCGATTTCAGCCAGGGCTTTGGTGTACGAGTCCCGCGAGTGCAGGGGCTTGATATCGTAAAGCCACCTTATGGCCGCATAACAGCGATCGATATGAGTTCTGGTGATCATCTGTGGATGATCGCGAATGCCGATACACCGGATCGATTGACTAACCATCCAATGTTGGAAGGCGTTGATCTTCCACGTACCGGTGTGCCAACACGATCAGGAATCTTTGTAACCAAGACTCTGTTGTTCCAGGCAGAGGGTACCGGTGCTGCGGGTGCGAGTCCTATCTTCCGAGCAATCAACAAAGCCACTGGTGACATTGTTGCAGAGATAGATCTGCCGTTTAATCAGACTGGTTTGCCGTTTACTTATGAGCATGAAGACAAGCAGTATATTGCTATGTTTGTTGGTGGTGGTGGTAATGCAGCTGAGTTGGTGGCGTTTGCATTGCCGGATTAGTTGGTGCTGCATCCTAAGTAAAGACTCGAAGGTTTTCCTTAGAGATTAGGCTAAAAATCGAATATCTTTATCTAAAATCTGGAGACATCCAAATGCCGAAAGGGCTCAAAGCGCTAAGGTCGGTTACTGCCTTAGGAGTTCTAGTTCTGCTGGCTTCCTCAGCTAGTATTGCCCAGGAAGACGATTTGTCTCCTCTTCCTGAAAGCCAATGGAACTACGAAACCGCCGCCCATCTGCTGGAACGCGCCGGCTTCGGCGGTACTCCTTCTCAAATTGAAGCGCTTGCGGCTTTATCGCCGAGCGCCGCTGTCAGCAGCCTGGTTCATTTCGATGCTGCTAATAACAGCGATCTGCAGGCATTCGAGCATTCCGGCGTACACGATCCGGGGCTGGAACCCTTTCCACCCAGTCGCCCGGCGACCACTGATCTGGCAAAGCTAAGCGGTGAAGCTCTTGGCATAAAAGTGAAGCCCCAGGGTAATCGCCGATTGCAGCCTGTAGTAAACAAGTTTTTCTATTGGCTGCGCGCCAGTGTGCTAGAAACCAATAGAGTTGCTTATTGGTGGGCTGACCGTATGGTGAATTCCAATAATCCTCTGCAGGAAAAGATGGCTCTTTTCTGGCATGGGCACTTCGCCGTCAATGAGAGCAAGGTGAGAGATTACCGAAAGCTGCTAATTGAGCTGGAATTGTTTCACGAAATGGGCACGGATAGTTTTCGAGATTTGATGGTTGCTGTAGCACAAGATCCTGCGATGTTGTCTTTTCTCGACGCAAGTGTGAATGTAAAAGGAGCTCCTAATGAAAACTTTGCTCGTGAAATTATGGAACTGTTTACGATGGGAGTTGGCAACTACAGCGAATCAGATATTCGTGAGGCCGCTAGGGCATTCACCGGCTGGAACTATAACGATCTTGATTTTGAAATTAACGAAGAACAACACGATAGCGGTGTAAAAACTTTTCTAGGTCATCAGGGAAATTTTGATGGTGTCGATATTATCGATCTCATTATGGAAGAAGCGGTTACTGCTGATTATATTGCCGGCAAGATCTATCGCTTCTATGTGCGGCAGGATATTAGTCCTGCATTACAGGCGGAGTTGGGGAATACCCTTCGTGAGGCAGATTACGACATAGCCACTTTGTTGGAAACCATCTTCCTGTCCAGAGATTTCTACAGTCCATCTTCGGTTGGTAGTCAGATAAAAAGCCCGGTGCAGTTGCTAGTTTCCACTTATCGTAAACTCGGATTGCAGAATGTACCGGGAGTGCCTGACTTTAATCAGGCCTCCGGCAGCCTCAGTCAATCTTTGTTTCGTCCTCCCACGGTAGCCGGTTGGGCGGGCGGTCGCAGCTGGATAACCCCCAGTTTGTTACTGGCACGGGGTAACCTTGCAAGAGATATCTTGTTCCCTGACATAAACTTCGTACCTCCAGACAGAGTCAATGGTAGCCGTGAAATTCGCAGCGTCTCCGATCGTATTCGGCAAGGCATGGATATTACTTCCGCGACGCAGCCCTCATCTTTAGGTGAAGGCAATATCATGGCCGAATCCAATATGTTGGCCGATAGAGATGAAGATTTTAATACTCGCTACGGTAATTTTCGAGGCTGGCAGATGGCCATAGAACGTGTAATACCTATTCCTCGACACACCGCAAAGGTGGATTTGAGTGCAATGGTTCTGGAGGAAAATTTGGTCAGCAGCAGCGAGGTGGTGGACTATTTTATTGGTCGTTTCATGCGCGTTAAACCTGGTGATGATTCGAGACGCATGCTGATTGAGTTTCTTAATCAGAATTTGGGGACAGCAGATATTGTTGCAGCCCAAAGCTACATGGAAGACTCGCTTAGAATGCTGCTGCATCTCATCATGAGCCAGCCAGAATACCAGCTAAGCTAACACTAAAAAGTTTCGATCAAGAGGCCGATTTTCGGGGCACGCAAATATGAAGAAGCAAGGTGTAAATCACAAAGCACTAAATCGTCGGGAATTATTGGCGGGTATGGCCGGGCTGGGTCTTATGGGAGCGATACCGCCAGCGTTCGCACAAGCGGCTCAAACCGCGGCAGCACAAGCTGCAGCTAGCGGAAAGGTCTTGGTGATTTTGGAATTGTCCGGAGGCAACGATGGTCTCAACACTATTGTCCCATACGGTGATGATGCCTATTATCGAATGCGCCCCAATATCGCTCTACCTAAGAGTGAATTGCGCGTCATCGACGATCACTTTGGTTTTAACCCGGGTATGGCAGGATTCGAGCGCTTATATAAAGATGGAAAAATGGCAATTGTTCATGGCTGCGGCTATGAAAATCCTTCTTATTCTCACTTCTCTTCAATGGCCTATTGGCACACTGCCGCACCCAATAGTGGCGAGGAATATGGTTGGGTGGGGCGACTCGCTGACGAAATGGCTCCCGATGCTCCAGCAAACTATTTGATGAATATTGCTGCACGACAATCCCTGGCAGTTAGAAGTGAACGTCATGTACCGGTAGTGTTTGACTCGCCTGACAACTTCAGGCGTGAATCATTTTTTGAAGAGAAAGAGGCGCTTGCTCTAACACCTGATATAGGCGAAGTTAAAAATCCGTCACGACGCTTTCTGTTAGACATTGCGCGTAGCGCAACTGACTCCGCGGCTCTGGTTCGAGATGCCTGGTCGAATTACAATTCACCAGTAGACTATGGTGTCGCCGGCTTGGACCTGCCGAAAGTGACAGCCATGCTTGACGCTGGCATGCCAACAAAACTTTATTACGTCTCCTATCGGAATAATGCTTTCGATACACACGTGTTCCAAAACAACTTACACCGCCGCCTGCTTACATACACGTCCGATGCTGTTTCGGGATTCATGCAGGACCTGGACCGCATCGGCCGAGCCGATGATGTAGTGTTAATGATTTTTTCAGAATTCGGAAGACGTGTTCCAGAAAACGTCAGCCTTGGCACCGATCACGGAGCAGCCAATGCCATGTTCGTAATTGGTAGTCAGGTTAAGGGAGGGCACTATGGTGAATTGCCAAGTCTTACTGAATTGGCCGAAGGGGATAACCTTGCCTACACAACTGATTTCAGAAAAGTGTATCAAACAATGACTCAGGGTTGGCTGGGGCAGGGCAATACCGAAAAATTTCTCGGCGGCGACTTTGGCCGATTTGGGATGTTCGTATGAGGTTTGTGGAGCGGTGTGCCGCTGTCTGTGGGATTCGGTCCTTGGATTCGTGTTTGAGCTGAGCTCAAATTTTCTCCCCTTCGGGGCGCCGCTAGCGGCGTCTGCGGAGCTTCGCTCCTTGGATTCGTGTTGAGCTGAGCTCAAATCTTCACCCCTACGGGGCGGCGTCCCGCCGTCTGCGGAGCTACGCTCCTTTGATTCGTGTTGAGCTGAGCTCAAATCTTCACCCCTACGGGGCGGCGTGCCGCCGTCTGCGGAGCTTCGCTCCTTTGATCAGTATCAACTTTGGGTTTGCTTTGATGTGTTCCTATGGAGGCTATCAACAATAGGTACAAACTATGAAGTTTGAGGGATTAATGGTCAGCTTGATGACTGGTTAATTTGAGAACAAAAGGGAAGAAATAGGCAAATGCTGAGGTAGAGGCTAGGGGGTAGCCACGCCGTTTTGACAGTACGGCGAACAAGGAGCGGGGATACAGACTCGTGCAGCAAGTGGAACAGCAATTAGGGGGAATGCATCAAGTAGTTGAAGACTTGATGCAGAAAAGATCCTTTTGGATATTTGTAAGAGTGTTTGGATTCGTTTTGGCTCCAATCCTGGCTGCCGCTATGACTTTTGGATTGTTCTATTTTATGCAATCTCTGATAGCCGGCGGTTCGCAGTTGGAGCAGCGACTCACAGTTGTAAAGATTGTCGACGCAACCATGCCCGAAGTCGAACTGATAGTAATTGAAGAGATCGATAAACCGGAACCTATTGAAAGTGTAACCGAAGATCAACCTGAGCTAGCTAAAAAGGATATCGATTTAGATACAGGTCCATCGCTTAACATCCAACGAGAAGCACTTAATGTCGATTCAGTGCTGGATATCACCAACACCTCTATATCTATAACAGACGGCGATTACCTGCCACTTGTACAAATTTCAGCTCAATATCCTTCACGAGCCCTCGCGCGCGATATCGAAGGTTGGTGCCTGGTGAGTTTCACAGTGGATGGTCTAGGTAATGTGGAAGAGGATTCTATTGTGGTGATAGACGCCGAGCCATTAGATATATTCGATCGGAATTCGATACGCGCCGCTTTACGACTGAAGTTTCAGCCTCGTGTTAAGGATGGTGTTGGAGTTGCAGTGCCGGGAGTGCAATACCTGTTTCGTTTTGAGATTGGGGACTGAAGCAAAAGTCTTCAATAACCGAACCGCCGCCACAAAATCTACAAGGTTTCACCTCTCTTTAAGATTTCCTTAAGAATCCCTTGATAAGCTCATTATCACGCACCTTTAATTGAAATTTAGGCTCGGAGATAAGCTAATGAAAAAAATACTACTCCTTTTGGCTATGTGTTTGATGTTCAGCGCGTGTTCGCAATTGGGCATTCAACCGTGGGAAAGAGGAATCCTTGCACAAGAGGAAATGCGCTTGGTTAGCGATCCGATTGCGGCCAGATTAGACGATCACATTTACTTCAGTAAAGAAGCCTCCAGCGGCGGTGCCAGCTTTGGTGGTGGAGGTTGTGGATGCAACTAAAACAGCCCACTGGAAAGATTACGAGTTTACTTGCTGCCGCCACCTGTAGCTTGCTAAATCAATCAAGTTCCGCACAAGAGATTCCAGGGTGGTATTTGGATAGTGCTGTGCTTAGCTATAGTGAGAAAGATAGGGTGGATGCGGTAGAACCCGTTCTTAGCGCCACTCGAGTTTTCGCAGATGGACAGAAACTAAACCTTACATTCGTTGCAGACTCATTGACTGGAGCCTCTCCAAATGGGGCGAGCATAAGCAATGTTATACAAACTTTTACTCGACCTTCTGGCTTGGGAACTTATAACACTGAAGTCGGTGAGTTACCTTTAGACGACACCTTTAAGGATTCCCGTTCAGCCTTCAGCGCGCAGTATGAATTCCCACTGAATCAGATGACTCGTTTGTCTACTGGCTTGGCTTATTCTGATGAATATGACTACACCTCAATTGGATTCAACGCCACTTTAGCCAGAGATTTTAATCTGAAGAACACAACTCTATCGCTAGGATTCGCTTATGCAGCTGACTCTATCGAGCCGGAGGGAGGAATACCCATTCCCTTTGCATCTACTTCCTTGCCCTTCGATCAGCAGCGCCAGGGTAATGATGACGACAAAACAGTTGTCGATTTGCTGTTTGGAGTGACGCAGGTAATTAATCGTCGAACTCTCATGCAGGTTAACTATTCCTACAGTCAGTCTGATGGCTATTTAACTGAGCCATTCAAATTGCTGTCGCAGGTAAATGGGATTACTGGTGAGACCTCTGGCTATGTTAATGACAGTCGCCCAGACACTCGAGAAAAGCACAGCGTATATTGGAAAACAAAATATAGCCGTGACAATGGTGACATCATCGATGTGTCTTATCGTTATCTTTGGGATGACTGGGATATAAATTCTCATACCATCGATGCTAGGTACCGGTTGAACGTTAATGACAAGTTCTATATTGAGCCTCATGTTCGCTACTACAATCAGCAGGAGGCTGAGTTCTTTGCCCACAGCCTGGTTGCAGGTCAGGCACTGCCCGTTAATGCCAGTGCGGACTATAGATTGGGTGCTTTTAACGGAGTAACTTTCGGGTCAAAATTTGGCTATAAGCTGACCGATAGAAGTGAAATAAATTTTCGTGCGGAAATCTATGAGCAGCAAGGCGATACCGTTGGTACTCCTATTGGCATACAAAACTCGTACGATATGTTTCCCGATCTTGAAGCAACAATCTTCCAGATCGGCTACTCCTACAGGTTCTGATAGGTTTTAGAATCAATAGGATAATTAGCTAGTGGCTATCGATCGATCAACACAACTAAGCAAGCAGGGCGACAGTTGGGTTGGTCGGTTTTCGGCTATGGCTAGCCCCTGTGAAATTCTGATGCATGTCAGTGATGAAATGCTTGCCGAAAAATTTTTACAAGTTGCGGCGAAGGAAGCCTGGCGCATCGAGGAAAAATACAGTCGCTATAGAGAAGACAGTATTGTTTCTCAGATAAATGGTTCTGATGGCAAAGCAATAGAAGTGGATTCTGAGACCGCGCAGCTTCTGGATTTTGCGCTTCAGTGTTATGAGTTAAGCGGTGGTATGTTTGATATTAGTTCAGGAATATTGAGACAAGCCTGGCCTTTTAGTAATGCAAGCAAAGAGCCTTCCCAGGAACTTATCGATTCTCTCCTGCCATTGATTGGTCTTGAAAAAGTACAATGGAATACTCCGCACTTATCTCTCCCTCCGTGGATGCAAATTGATTTAGGTGGCATTGGCAAAGAGTATGCAGTTGACCGCACTCTGGGCTTGTTATTGGGCATTTCCGATTCTCCTATACTAGTTAACTTCGGTGGTGATATTGCGTGCAGTAGATGCCCTGATAGCGATAATCCGTGGCGAATTGGGATTGAAGATCCCAAAGCTGCAAATGAGGCGCAACAACTATTGGAGTTAACTTCCGGTGCGCTAGCCACTAGCGGAAACACTCAACGTTATTTGATATCCAATGGTAAGCGCTACGGTCATGTGTTAAATCCGAATACGGGTTGGCCTGTTGAAGGGGCGCCGCTGTCTATAACTGTTGCGGAGGCGAATTGTACGAGGGCTGGAATGCTGGCAACGTTTGCTATGTTGAAGGGTGAGGGTGCTGAGGATTTTCTTGAGGAGCAAGAGGTTAGGTATTGGGTGTTGCGATAATCACATGCCTAAAAGATGAGTGTTATTTTCTGCCGGCTCTACTATAGAAAACTGTAAGTCCCCTTCGGGTCTTTCTAAGCCTGCAGTTTATATTCTTGTATCAAAGGCTCTACTGGGATATCCCAAGCACCACTGATTAATCTGATCTGCTTGAGACTGAGCGGTCTTAGTTTTTTAAGAAGCTCAGAGGCTCGCGGCCTTGAGTTAAGCAAATCAGCGAGGTCTTTTTGATCGTAGCCTCGAAACTCCATCACGTTCTTAATAAACTCTATGGGATCCGGTGCATCTATTGGGTGGTTAATTTCCTCATATGCATGAACCAGAGTCGCTAGAATTTCAAGTTCATCTCCTTCTGGAGTGTTGGACTCGGCGTCTATTAATAACTCGATTCGGGCTATCGCCGCTTTGTAATCTTTCTTTGTATGGATCGTACTAATATCCATTATGTTCCCCTCCGTGAAGCTCCGTAGTGTCTAAACTGTTGTAGCGTCGACCTTGTCGTATTCTTTATGTGTTCCTATAAATCGTATGTAAGCAATTTTGTATGGGTAGTTAAACTTCACAATGAGCCGGTAATCGTTACCGCGGATATTAAACACGATTCGATTGTCGGCGATAATGCTGGCCGCCACGAAAGTGTTCTTAACATCTTGGGGCGTTGCCCAAATTGCGCTCTTTGCTATCTGGTGCCACGACTTGAGAGGCTGTTCTGTTTCGGCGTGTCCTTGCCAGTAATCTCTCAATGTTCCTTTTGAAATGATTCTCATAACAGCAGTTCCCTAATAGGGCTCAGTATAGTATGTTCCCCGTTCGGGAACAAGATGAATGATGATTATATTTCTAATGCTTATCAGAAGATTACGCTTCGATACGAAGTTAGGCTGAACATCTAAACGATAAAAGTAAGGGCTTGCATGAAACTGTGTGTAGAAATATTCCAGCTAGAAGGGCGCGATACCTGGTTAGTGACAGTATTTAATGATGCGGGAAAGACAGGAGGCTGTAATAGGGGAGATGCGGGTTACGATTGCTTCGTGGTTGGTGTAGCTAATAGGAAATTCGGGGGATCAGAGTGATTTGATATTGACTGTGGAGATTATATTTCTGGATGGCACGATAGATTCGTAGTTGGCTTAAGCAAAATGCATACCTTTTTGGAATCGCATTTCAATTTTTAGTGTTTCTTTGATTCGGGTTTGAGCTTAGCTCAAATCCTCACCCCTGCGGGGCGCCGCTGGCGGCGTCTGCGGAGCTTCGCTCCTTTCGACCAGAAACAACACATACAAAAAAGCCCAGCATAAGCTGGGCTTTTTTGTATGTGGCGCACCCGGCACGATTCGAACGTGCGACCCCCTAGTTCGTAGCCAGGTACTCTATCCAGCTGAGCTACGGGTGCGTAATCTCAAAGCCTGTGTGCTTCGAGGGGCGGTATTATAGCGAAATCCATGATTTTTCATAGACTTAATTCACTCAAACCAGTCTTTGCTTCTGTTCGATGAATATTATCTGTAATACACTGCGTTTCATGAAAAATCTGACAAAAATCACCTCTCAAATAGCGCTTCTCTCCTTATTAAGTCTGTCTGTCACCGCATGTTCGGATAATGGCGGTTCAGGCGTGGTTATGGAGCCTGCAAGCCCTGAAAGTGCACCCGCTGGTGAGGCTGTAGCTGCCACCGGCGATTATGAAGCTGGCGTCAATGCTGCCTTTGAAGGAAATTACGATATTGCCTTCCGGGAGTTCTCAATCGCGGCCGAAGAGGGCCTCCATCTCGCTCAATACAACCTGGCCATTCTCTATTTCTTTGGTCAGGGCGTGGAGAAGGACATCGATCAGGCGTTTAAATGGACCGAGGCGGCTGCTAACCAGGGGCATGTTGCAGCGCAGTTTAATTTGGGAAGTTTGTATTACACAGGCGATGGCACCTCAGTTGATCGCGATAAAGCGGTCGAACTTTATGAATCAGCTGCAAATGCTGGTCACGGGGAAGCGGCTTTTGTGTTGGCTACCATGTATGACGAAGCTGATCATGTTGATGGCGATCCTGTTCAGGCGCACGCTTGGGCGAACCTTGCTATAAGTAATGATCATGGCGAAGCGTCGGAATTGATTGATTCTCTTGAGCAGGAGATGACTGAGCAGCAATTGGGCGAGGCGCGTCGTATATTTGCTCGTTGGCAGATTCAGTAGATAGAATTCACTCCGCTAGCTGATTGTGTACATCAACTTTTTATTACGGGGCACATAACCCCGTTCTCAAATAAGACGTTCTCACATAAAAAAAGGAGGTCCAGCTGGACCTCCTTTTTCTTTATCTACCTAGCTTAAATCGTTTCCTAGTTGTTGGGTCTGGTGATCGCATAAGAACGCCACATAGCTGGGAAATTGCATACGGTGAAAGGATTATCCAAACCCTGCGTCGGATTAAGACCATTACGAGTCAATTCTTGCCTCGCAGCCATGGCTGCAGCCGTCGCAGGAACAGAAGCGATTACAACCGCGTTGCCAGTTCTATTTTGTACTGGACCAACCTGACGAGAAATAACCTGCATGAGCGAGCTATCTCCTGCAGCTTTAAAGTTGGCAGCAACCCCTGCTGCGAAACGATAGCCGTCGGCAATAGATTTTCCTGGTTGTAAATTACAGAAGCGTGTTGTCATTAAGGTGTCATCACCCGTGAACCCATCGTTGTCAGGAATCTGGTGATAAGTTGAGAGTGCGTCACTAGCACTACATGTCATCATGTCCCCTGGCCGAACTGCTCGCGCGAAAACAGGATTACCCGATCGATTCGCCTCCATGTCTGCGATGTAGTTTGTCCAGCTTCCGTGATACCACGCAATTTGAAAGTCATAATCGGTTTCATAGTTATTGTTGTGGTGAAGAGCCTCACGGAAGAACACAGGGCTTGCTGAAGTTTCCGTTCTCGGAAGTGCTCGCCCCCAAGCGACAACTTCTGACATCGAGACACCTTCGTTGAGTGCACAATTGAGCGTGCGAACGACTGCGCCGGGAGGCATTTCTTGAGCGAATGTAGTGCAACTCATTAACGAAGCAACTGCTATAGAGCTAAATATTGATATTTTTTTCATTGTTGTTTCCTTAGTTCTAGACTATTTAAACGATTAATCAAAATCGCCACTTTACGTTCATTTTATTATTTCTAGATTTTCACTAACGGATACTATTTGGCCACTCCGTGGCTCATCACTTCTCTGCAAATACTCCGTAGATTGCAGACTAGGCCTATTAACTGCTGTTATCTATGGGTTTCGTAAACCATGTTTATATACACAGTTGTCGTATGTGAACTTTTTGACCGAATGTTCATATTTTGCGGGGCTCTACGAGGAGTGCAGTGAAGTTTGTGGTATCCTGCAAATTGCGCCGAAAAGCCAGGTGTTTCAAATATGAATAGGGTGCGCATATGCTATTTTCAGCATCCAATTGATTTGCTCGGCATCATGCATGAAAAGTTCTTGACCTGTGAGCGGGTCACAGGTTTATGCTATCTATTGTGAGCGACGGGAATCCTATTAATTATTTACACTCCAAAATGAGAAAGCGGAAATGAGTTCAGACTCTGATACTACTCAAGACCACTGTGGGCATTGCGACAGCTCAGAGCAGGCTAATAGCGGTGCTAAACGAATAGACTGGATATTCTGGGTCTCTCTAAGTGGATCAATAATTCTCTATCTTTTTTATTGGCTTCTACTCGGATCTGTTACGCCACCGGAATGGCTGCACACTTTATCGCACTCGGTTTTTGAGTTGATAAATACGGTCTGGTGGGGAGTTGCCATCGGAATTGTAATGATCGGTGTGCTTGGCAGGATACCAAGAGAGTTTGTTATGAGTGCCCTTGGCACCAATCAGGGGTTTAAGGGAATTCTTCAAGCTACCCTGGCTGGCGTGCTGCTAGACCTTTGTAACCATGGCGTATTGATGGTGGGAGCGAAACTGTACGAAAGAGGCGCAAGCATCGGGCAAGTTATCGCTTTTCTGGTCTCTAGTCCCTGGAACTCCTTTTCGTTGACTCTGATATTAGTTGCTCTAATTGGCCTACCTTACACGCTGGGTTTTATTCTTCTTTCAATGATTATCGCGGTAATCACTGGAGTGATATTTGATTTCTTGGTTCAGCGAAATATTTTACCTGATAACCCTCGGCAGATAGATATTCCAAAAGGGTTTAGATTTTGGCGAGAAGCGCGCAAGAGTTTTTCAAATACAACTTTTTCATCAGCCTATTTAGGATCAATGCTGATAGATGGGATAAAGGACTCAAGAATGGTAGTTCGCTGGATTCTTTTCGGTGTTTTACTGGCGAGTTTAATTCGAGCTTTCATTCCCGCCGAAGTATTTGAAAATTTCTTTGGCCCGACAATACTTGGTCTGGGATTGACTATCGTATTCGCTACGATTCTCGAAGTTTGTTCCGAAGGCTCAACTCCCATCGCGGCAGATATGCTAACGAGAGCAAATGCCCCCGGTAATAGTTTTGCCTTTCTCATGGGTGGGGTGGCCACGGACTACACAGAAATTGTCGTATTAAGAGATACGACTAAGTCTTGGAAGGTCGCGATGTTTCTGCCGCTGATCACTTTACCTCAGGTGATTGCTCTTGGTTGGCTCATTAATACCTTTGCAGTTTAGGTAACAATTGTTTGTTGAGTTTTTGGTTTCTAGTGGAAGCAGCCTCGCTGTTTTTCGAGATTCAATAGCTGATCTAAATACCTTGCACTTGCCCTAAATCTCTATACCCTGAACCACTCAAGAGTTGTCATTTAGTCAGATAGCTTCCTTAGCCATGCCGGACTATTAGGATAAGCAATGACACTACCTCTTCGAGTCAGTTACCAAACCGTCGAGTTTGGCAAAACCGACATTCACCTTTGTACGCTTCGTGATAAACAGGAATACAGTGACCCCGAGGGCATTGCGGAGAGCTTAGGTATATCCTCATCCCTATGGCCTTTGTTTGGAGTGATCTGGCCTTCGAGCCTGGTGCTTGCCCATCACATTTTGGATTATCAAACTGAAGGTAAACGAATTTTGGAGATCGGCTGTGGTATGGCCTTGTCCAGCTTATTGCTCAATAAACAAAATGCTGACATTACGGCAACTGACTATCATCCAGAAGTTGAGTTATTCCTGAAACGAAATGCAATCCTCAATGAAGGAAATGTAATTCCGTTTGAGCGCACTAGCTGGACCGATGAAGAAGATAAGCTGGGTCGATTTGATTTGATCATAGGCAGTGATGTGCTCTATGAAGATGGCCATGTTGAGCAGTTGGCTGGTTTCCTGAATTATCATGCCAAACCCAACTGCGAAGTTATTTTGGTGGACCCCGGACGTGGTAGAAAGACTAAGATGGGAAATCTAATGACTGAGTACGGTTTTGTGAGCTCGGAAGAAAAACCGGAGCACACTGACTATCTTAAAGATGCATTCAAAGGCTATATCCTGACCTTCCGACGCGAGGCTTAACCGGCTCGGGTACCATTGGGCACGGGGCTCTCTGGTTGAGAAAGTACCGGAGTGATGCCATCTTCATAACCAATATCGAAAAGCATGCCTTCGGAGACTTCGCCGTGAATTTTTTGGGGAGCTAAATTCACAACGAATAAAGCCTGTTGACCCTCAATTTCAAATGGGTTCTCTCGCTCTTGTTTGATACCCGCCAGGATATTTCGTGTGTGGTCACCAAAATTCACAGTAAGTCGCATTAGTTTGTCAGCGCCTTCAACATCTTCGACCTTTTCTATGGTGCCAACTCGTACATCAATTTGTTGAAAGGTGTCATAAGGGATGATGGGTTTGATCTCCGCTACTTTCATAATACTTCCTTTGTTTCCTTATTTGATTTCCAGACACATGAGATCTTCGGCAATAGTTAGCGGACCTGTCCATACCTGTTTTAAAGCATCAACATTGTTTTCAATGTTTTGATTAGACATCAAATGGCTTAATACCAGCCTGCCCACATTGGCATCGCTGGCGATCTTGCCCCAGACGCTGGGCTTGGCGTGTAGGTCGCCACGGCCACTGCCGTCTTCATTGCCCGCGAAATGTACTACTAATACATCAACACCCTGTACAAACTCAGTAAAGGAAGGATCGGAGCCATTCTGGTCGCTGCTGAAGGCAATGCTGCCCGCACTTGTCTCAACTCGATAGGCGAGAGTTGGAACATCGCCATGGGGCACACCCTTGGCGCTGATGGTCATGGAATCACTGCTGAGAACTTCAGTTGCAGGCGAGCCTACATCTATCATTACCGAATCAATATCAAAGCGCTGGTTGAGTACTCGAAATACCCCATTCGGCCCTAACAACCCATCGAGGTATGCATCCACTGAAGGAAATTCCGCACTGCCGCTCGGTCCTGATATGGTCAGCTCGCCGTTCTGGGGCCAGAGCAGGGCAGGCAGTTCTGCTGAATGGTCGGGATGAAAATGACTGAGGGCTAATAGCTCTAGATCTTGCAGGTTGGCGCCTGCCTCATGAAAGCGGGCGAAGGTGCCGCCACCTGCGTCCACCATTAACCTGCTCTGTCCATCTATCCACAGTAAATAACCTGCAGACGCTCGACCGCTACCGAAGGGACCGCCAGAGCCGAGAATTTGCAACTGAACACCATTAGCAGAACATATCGATTGCGCTTGGGCTGACGTGGCGAATGCTGTTATTGCCAGGGCCATCGCAAAAGGTCTAGTCAAAAATATTGAGAGGAGACTGAATAGCCTTACTGCAAGCGATCTGCAAGGTTTGGGATTGGTGACTACTGGTTGACTCATGGGTGACCTTCTCCTGCATTGTTACTGGGTCATTTACTGGGTGCTATATTACTAAGTACTAGATCAATAGAAACTACATTCAGCGCTGGGTGAGTACTTAATAGGCTAGAGCGGCAAGAAGGCGTTATCTAATGGCATGATCTATAAGGGTTTATTCCCATTCAGATGTATGCTTAGATGAAACTCCTGTAGTGTCAGATATCCTTACCAGTGCGGAGTTAAATCTCGAAAAAGAGCATAATCCCTTATTCATTACACTCTATAACATTCTAAAAAGGTGTGACATGAACCCTAATGCAACACGTCTACTTGTTGTTTCCTTTTGCTTAATCGGTGGCGCCGAAACGCTTGCCCAAGATAATGCGAGCCTGCCCCGAACTGAATTTGACCAGCCCGACATGCAAGGTGTTTGGTTCTATGGCACGAGCACTCCCTTTGATCGTATGGAAGCCTTGGGTGATAAGCAATCCTATACCGAAGCGGAAGCCAACGAGCTGATGGAAGCTCTGCTTGCGGCAGATAAGATGAAGGCCGAACCATTAGGTGCAGAGAGAGGCGCACCGGAGGCGGGGGGAGCTATTGCTCAAAACGCTGATCATAACTTCTCCGATTCCCGTATCAATCCAGTGATAATAGACGGTCAATATCGTACTTCTCAGATCATTAGCCCGGCTAATGGCAGGTTTCCCTACAGGGAAGGAGGCATGGACATGTTTCAGAAGTGGCAGGCCGAAGGTCATGGTGGTTTCGATGGCCCTGAAATACGACCCGCCAGTGAACGTTGTGTTGGCCCTAACGGTGGACCTATGGCGCCAATGGTTAGTTGGTTTTATAACGCTAATCTACAAATAGTACAGACCGAAGATTATGTGATGATGCTATCGGAGATGAATCACGACGCCCGCATTATTCCTCTCACACAAACTCGCGCAGGCAATACTCAAGCCCTGTGGCAGGGTAACTCAATAGGGCATTGGGATGGAGATGTGTTAGTTGTGGAGACCACGGGCTTTCGTCCTGAACAATCCTGGTTTGCCTTTCGTATGTCAGATCAATTGCAGGTAACTGAACGCTTCGAACTGGTGAGCGAAGAAGAGATACGTTACAGCTACACCTTTACAGATCCTGAAATTTATACCGAAGCCGTGACCGTGGAGAAAAACATTACGCGAAGAGCGCCTGGTGAAGAATTATTTGAATACGCCTGCCACGAAGGGAATTATTCAATGGCGTCTATATTGGCCGGTGCACGAAGACAGGAAGCTGATTTACTGTCTGCGAGTAGGGAGCAATAAACAGCACAATGAACAGCGAAAACTAGCGCGCTTCAAATTCCATGGCGATATCAGTAGTTGGAGTAGTAAGAATAATATTCTCACCACTAATACTGAACGCTGTTGTGTCTGGCAGGTTGATTATCAGATTATTGTGAAGAGAGCCTGGAGGGCATAGTCGCCGAGTTGTGATGAGTGGCTCAAAGCGCAGGTCGAACCCTTCCTGAACCCAGGTACCGCTTAAACGGTTACAGTCTGAATTACCTGTCAGTCGACTCTCATCGCGGAAGTTCAGCGAATAAACGCTGGGATCATCAGGAACAAAATCAAAACCACCGAGCACGGTAAGCTTTACCAGCTGCCAGTTGGTTCCTTCCAATTGAATGCTTTCTGGTGGAGGTGGAGCTACCTCTTCCTGGGCTACTTGATCCGCTGGGCTGCAGGCTGAGAAGAGCGTGATAAAGCTTACTGTTATTGTTGCTACAACTAATTTTCGCACGAGAATGGTTTCCATTATTCGACTGTAGATAAGATAAGACAGAGGATAGAGCAAATTCAGGTCAGATGTAAATCTCGCGTTTATCTCAGATAGGCTTGCGCTACCTTGCGAATCGAGTGGCGAATTCCCTTGGCCATAGCTCTGACAGTAATAGTGGCCCTGGATATGCCATCCACATCGTAATTCACTCGAAAGTCCTCAGTAGCATGCTTGCCCACAAACTGCTCCTGAAATCCGGGAAGCGCTAGGAAGTCTCCCCAATTGTTACGCAGAGACTCTCTGTAATACACCACTTTCAGGCCTGTGATATTGCCATCGAGGCCGAGTCCAATCAGCACATTAATAGGGGCGCTGTAGCCATTGGCTTCAGGCGGTACATCAGAAGTTAGGTAGATGTAGCCCATTAGAGTCTTCTCACCCGTAACGGAATCCTCTTTAAAGGCACTGATTACCGGTGGCTCTCCTGCTTTCTCGGAAAAACTGTCAGCCTCAGGCATGACTTCCTGAAGCAAGGGCAGGGCAGTGTAGTCAGCTCGGCTCGCCGCAGAAGCACCCGATAAGCTACTACCGCCATTAAACAGGATAGCGATGGTTAGCAGTGCGCCGAATAAAAGGTTTCGGGGCAAAGGCCTGAAGGAGTCACGGGAAGACATTATTCTATACAGTCCCAACAAGTTGATTTCACAGCAATAACTGCTGAATATTAGAATAGAATCAAGAGCGTGGGATTGATTTAGTCGAGCTTCAAGTCAAGCATCTAGTCAAGATAAGAACAGCAATAATCAGTGATCGCGGTTACCTTGATATCAAACCCCGAATTGGCAGGAACCTCAAAACTGGTGCCTGTGCCGAAAGTTTGCCACTGATCTTGACCAGGCAATAACACTTCAACGTTACCTGCCTGAATTTCCATCAATTCCTTTTTCTCGGTACCGAAGTGGTATTCACCTGGCATCATGATACCGAGGGTTTTCTTCTCTCCGGAGGGGAAGGTTACTGCGCGGCTGGTTACGTTGCCGTCGAAGTAGATGTTGGCGGTGCGCTTGATGGCGACGTTTTGGAAAGTGTTCATTTAAGAATACCCAATATGGACATATACAAAAAAGGATTTTGTCATAATGGGGGATGTAATAATACTATACGGACGCTGGATTCATATATTTTATCATTGGGCGATGTATATGATTGAAGTCCAGTTTGGTTTACTATCTTTCCAATTAATTGAAGGTTTGCCTACTACTTTTCACATTCTACCCCCTTTTCTGAGTTGAAGTATATTTCTATCGATCTTAGATTTGTGTGTTTTTGAGTAAGGATATGTTATGAGTTCTGAAATTTTGCCTCGAGTAATTATTTCAAATGGTTTTGCGCGTTTTCATCTTGCGGTAGCGTCTACGGCGCTGCATTCTTTAGGGTTCGAAGTAATTTTGTTAACTGGAGCATATCCTACACCGAGGTTGAAAAAATTTCTGACCCTGACGCGCTTATCAAAAGGCAGAAAAATTTCTCGGCTGTTAGATCGAGAGGAGGAGATTCCTTTTGAAAATGTTCATTCTGACTATCTATCGGAATCAATTCGAGTGCTAGGAATGATGATAAAAGATATCCCTTTGCTAAAATCTCTATATCGATATCTGGACTTATTGTCCCTCAAAGTATATGGAATGCGCGCTAAGAAAAAAATCAGAATGCTCGGGAAAACCGGAGATATATACCATTACCGAGCGGGTTTTGGTGGTGTATCCGTGAGTGAAGCTAAGAGTATAGGCATGCTTCTGTTATGCGATCATACAATTGCTCATCCTTATGTATTAGATTACATGGTGAGTAACGAAGGTAAGTGGCCTTCAAACTCAATATCTGAATCAATAGATTCTAGATGGAAGTATATTCTTAAGGATATAGAGCAAGCTAAAGAAATATTGACCATTTCCAATTTTGTGAAAGATACATTTACGCACATGGGTTGGGATGGCAGAAAAATTCATGTTATTTGTTTGGGAGTAGATGAAAAATTTTATCAAGCTATACCAAAGCATGAACCAGTGTATTCGGAGCGTACAAGACTTTTGTTTGCCGGCCTTTTTGAGAAAAGGAAAGGGGCTGTTCAAATACTGGAAGCTCTCAGAAAAATAGAAGATTTGGACTTTCAATTGGATGTAGCAGGTAATATTGGGGATGAGTACAAAGACGAGCTACTGAACGACCCTAGAGTTAATTATTTAGGGCTTCAGTCTAGGACGGAGTTAGCAGAAACAATGTTTGATGCAGACATATTTGTTTTTCCTACTCTAGCGGAAGGGCCTGAGCGGGGATTGACGATCCCAGCAGGGCGATGAGTAGTGATGCGAGAATGCTTGTTTTTTTCATTGTTCACCTCGGTTGTTCGTACTGAATAGTTTGTGTTTGTTGGTGATTTCTTTGCTGTCATTAACGGTTCGGAATTAGTAGTTCCTTGGTGTATTTTTTAGAATAGATAGTTCTTGGAATTGACAGTTCCTAAATTACGTTGTTTCTAAGTAATAGCTTGCAAGTATTTGATTAAAATACAATTTCTTCCTAGGAAATCATTGGGGCGCGTGACTCACCAGACGCCTTGATTTCAGTTTGCTGTGCTCTGCGTTTTTCTCCCTTGAGTCTCAAGTGCTCACGATTGCTGTCAGCTACCTTTGAGTAGTTGCCCCGCCATTCGTTGTTCTCACTCCAGATATGCTTGGTTCGCTCCGTGGTGTTGGTTGCGCTTGCGTTTTCCAGCAAATCCAGTGCTTGGGTCGTAATGTCCAGCTGCATCTCCCGATCATAGGGCTTGCCGCAAGGATTGCCCAATGGGAAATCGGTGTGCAGGTAGCGGGGTACAGAGCAATGCTCAACAATATCAATTGCCGACCCTATGATGACTGTAGGGATACCATTTGCTTCCAGATGTCGAGCGATCAGACTCACGGTCTGATGACAGACCGGTCACAAGGGCACCAGTAGCGCGATGTCTACATTGTCCTCTTGGCAACGTTTGAGAATATCCGGCCCATCCTTCTCCATAGTGTTGCGTTGGCTATAGTCCGTGGGCACCGAATGAAACTGCTCGGCGATGCTGGCGATTCGGCCTGCGGCTTTGAGTTGATTTAGCTGATTCAGTGGCAGGAAGGAGGCGACATCTTTGGTATGGGTTGCCTTCTTGTCCCAGGATAATTCGTCAGTGTAGAGCGATTCGGGAATGGGGTCGCAATTGCTGGAATAGACTTGTCGCTGACTGCGGCCGGTCTCAGTATCGGGCATGGCGGTGGTAATAACAGCAATACGGGACTCAGAAAGCGGTTTCTTCAGCTCGGTGAATGGAGTGTCCTCGAAATGAGCCCAGCGGTAATCTTGCTCATAACCCTGAGCGCGATATAGATCCCGGGTTCGGGTCATATAGGGTACGTCGTAAACTGCCAAGCCTTCGCTCCCATTGTTCTGTTGTATGTCTGGTTCAAGCATAACGGCTTGGAACTAAAAGCAAAAGCGGGGCTGATCACTTCGAGGAGAAGACGTGATAATCTCCATCTATATAAATGCCTTTGTAAATCTGCTTTTCCCGGGCTGGTGGCTGAATAAACAAACTATCAGCTGGGGGGATATGAGATTAGGAACAAGAATAGAGCGAATATGAACAAATGGAATATGGATATAGGGGTGTGGATAGTATGAGTCTTAAAACATTGATTAGAAATTTGACTGCGGTCAGCATACTTTTTGGCTTAATGGCATGTCAGGAATCAGCAGAAGAGGGAGATAACAACATGAGCACTCAGGCACCTGTTGACGGAGTCAGTTTTCGATTTGTCGAATCCAACGGTCTTAATATGCGTATCGCCGAGATTGGTGCCAATGAAGGCAGGCCTGTGATGTTGATGGCCCACGGCTGGCCTGAATCCTGGTATTCCTATCGGCATCAAATGACCGCGATGGCTGCAGCTGGCTACCACGTAGTTGTGCCGGATATGCGCGGCTATGGAAAAACAGATAAGCCTGCTGATGTGGATGACTATGACATCGTACATCTGGCCGGCGACATGGTTGGAGTGCTCGATGCCTTGGGTGAAGAGACTGCCATCATGGTTGGCCATGACTGGGGTTCTATCGTTGCCTGGAATACGGTGCTTATGCATCCAGATCGCTTCACAGCATTGATCGCCATGAGTGTGCCCTATGGTGGACGCGGCCCGCAGTCACCGATGGCAGCTTGGAACGCCGCTTTCGGGGATAATTTTTACTATATTCTTTATCACAATGAGCCAGGTGGAGTTGCTGAGGCGGAATACGATTCCAATCCCCGTGGCTTATTGAGCCGTCTCTATCTGTCACCAACTTCTCCCCGAGAAGCGCCAGTTAATACAGATCCACTTCGTGCAAGCGGTGGCTGGATTGATCGTCTTGGCGCGGCTATAGGTTTACCCGACTGGCTGACTGAGGATGATCTGGATTACATCGTTGCGGGCTTTGAGGAGTCAGGTTTTCGTGGTGGTGTGAACTACTATCGCAACTTCCAGCGCAACTGGGAGATCACTGAGCATTTGCAGGGTGTAAAAGTGGATGTGCCCACGTTGTTTATTGCAGGTGAGCGTGATGTGGTTATCGCTGGAGCAAGCAAAGAACAATTGACAGGCTCCATGAATCGGGCAGTAAATGACCTCAGAGATGTGGTGCTTGTTCCGGGAATTGGACATTGGGTACAGCAGGAGGCTCCGGAAGAAACCAATGAAGCGATGCTAGAGTTTTTGAATAGCCTGTAAGTGACAAGCTCTAGCTGGCGAGTTGTAAATAAGAGATGTAAGTGTAGAGCTATAAACAAGTGCTGTAAGAAACATCAAAAATTTAGAAGTAGAAATAACAGCTTAAGTAGTTGGAAATGGCGTTAATGAAAACTAATTCAGCAGGAAATAGTTCAGCAGGAAATAGTTCAGTAGGAAATAGTTCAATAGGAAATAGTTCAGTAAAATATGGTCCAGCAACTAATAATTCAATGAAGGATCGCCTAATGAAAAGCCATTCAATGAAACTCCTCGGCTCCATGGTTTTGTCTTTAGCCATTTCTCATTCGTCTTTTGCTGCAGATGAAGCTATTCGTCAAGGCATTGCCGATCACTATGACTCTCATCTCTCCGATCTGTTTACCTGGTTTCACCAGAACCCCGAACTGGGATTTCTGGAGCAGAAGACAGCCGAACGTCTCGCGCAAGAATTGAGAGACCTTGGCATTCCCGTCACCGAAGGAATTGGCGGAACAGGTCTGGTTGGTATGATCGAAAACGGTCCCGGCCCCTTAGTGTTGGTTCGAGCCGATATGGATGGCCTGCCTTTACTGGAAGACAGCGGCCTAAGTTATTCATCACGGAATCGACAGATAGGGCGCGACGGAATTGAAACTCCGGTCATGCACGCCTGCGGTCACGATATGCACATGACTACTCTGGTGGGCACGGCAAAGTTATTGATGGACACTCGCGATAGTTGGAGCGGCACCATAATGCTGGTAGGTCAGCCAGCCGAAGAAATTATTAACGGCGCCAAAGCGATGTTGGACGATGGCCTCTATCAACGATTTGGCGTGCCTGATTACGCCATTGGTTTGCACGTTAGCTCCGGTATGCCTAGTGGCATGGTAGCGGTGCGGGAAGGCATTGTTCAGTCCAGTGCTGACAGTGTAGATATTAAGGTTCGGGGTATTGGTGGCCACGGCGCTTATCCTCATCAAACGGTTGATCCAATTTATGTTTCCTCACAAGTGGTAATCGCCTTGCAAGGGATCATAAGCAGGCAGATAAATCCCCTGTCTCCCGCAGTGATCACAGTTGGTTCTTTTCAGGGCGGAAGCAAACACAACATCATCTCTAATGAAGTAGACCTTCAACTAACGGTGCGAACTGATTCAGAAAGCACCAGAGATCAAGTGTTGGGAAGTATTAGAGAGACTGCATTGAATATAGGTAGACTCAATGGTCTTCCTGATGACTTGCTGCCAATTGTTTCCATGGGTTTTGAAAGTACGCCGACTAATGTCAACGACAGTGATGCGGTACAAAGAGTATTGCTAGCCTGGGAAGCTCAGCTAGGGTATAACCCTCTGGTGACTGCTCCAAGAACAGGAATGGGTGCAGAAGACTTTGCCTATTTCACTCAGACCGAACATGACGTGCCGGGTGTATTCTTTTCAGTGGGTGGTACACCGCCTGCATTGATGAGAGAGATTGCAGCGGGTAGAACCAATGCGCCACCTCATCATTCTCCTTTCTTTCTTATCGACCCTTCATCAGTGAAAGCTGGTGTAGAGGCTATGTACACGGCGGCGATTGAGTTATTGCAAACTCCATGAGTAAGGATTTCTGTAGCAAGAGTTAGCTGAGTTAAGAACGGTGGTTGGAAAAAAGAAAGCAGAAAAGCAACCAGAAACAGAAAACAGAAAACAGAATAATAGAGCAGAACAAATTGTACAAAACAAAAGGGCGGAACCTTTACAGTTCCGCCCTTTTTATTCCAGTGCTTTTTATCAGCCGTGATATGAATTAAACCACGCGCTTCTCTTTCAACTCAGCAATCTCTTCAGCGCTATAACCAAGCTCATTCATGATTTGATCCGTGTGCTCACCCAATGTGGGCGGGCGGCTGCGAATCTCTCCCGGGGTTTCCGATAATTCCACTGGTGTCTTCATCAAGGGGGCAGGGACATCCAGCCCTGGGTATTCAGTTGGCTGAAACAGGCCTCGAGCCGCTACATGAGGGTCATCCAGAACATCCTGGGGGGACATAATAGGTCCGGCAGGTAATCTGGCTTCTTCCATGGCAGATAGCACTTCTGCCGATGTGCGCTCAGCACACCATGTCGCCAATCTTTCACTTATGATCTCGCCATGATCGCCGCGGGAAATATCATCCTTAAAGCGCGGGTCTTCGAGCCAATGCTCCTCACCCATCAGGTCAGCCCAGCGTTTAAACAAGGGGCCACCTACAGATTGAACTAAAACCCATCCGTCTTTGGTTTTGAAGGTGTCTGCAGGTGCTGAAGTTTGAGAGCGATTCACAGTCGCTACTCGATTACGTTTAATTGCTGCCTGCTCGATAGCGGTGCCATTCATCATGGTGAGAGCGGTGCTGAACAGAGAGCCTTCAACCATCTGGCCCTTGCCGGTCTTCTGTCTTTCGAACAATGCGGCCATGGTGCCGAATGCTGACAGGCTGGCGGTGCCGAAATCGATGAAAGGAGGGTAGGCTTTTACCGGTTGCTCCGGGGTTCCCGACATATACATGGCGCCAGACATGGCCTGGCCGAGGCCGTCGAAGCCTACTCTATTGGCATAGGGGCCGCCTCTGCCAAATGCAGAAACTGTTGTCAGGATAATGTCTTCCTTAATGGCTTTTAGTGACTCGTAGTCCAGACCCATCTTGGCGAGGGTATCAGGTGGCAGGTTGGCGATAACAATGTCGGCGGTAGCCACCAGTTTCTTAACGATCTCGCGGCCTTCGGGCTTCATAGGGTTCAGGGTCATACATAGCTTGTTTCGGGCTAATTGCATGAATAGGGCGCCGTCACCTTTGTCGGTGATAGGCGAGAGGAATCGATCCTCACTGCCGTCGATCTTCTCGATTCTGATTACTTCAGCACCCATATCTCCCAGCAAAGTGCCGCAATAGGGCCCGGCAATGTAGCGTCCGAAGTCGAGAACACGGATTCCTTCCAGAACTTTAGTCATTTTAAGCTTCCAAATCTAAGAATAATAGTGATATTTCGCCGGAATATTAGCATAAGTAACTAATATTTAAACAAATTTTACATGTAGAGAAAACTTACCCCTATTTTCCTTAGTGTGAGGCAGTTAACGCATTTGTAATCTCATATTGGGCATAATCCCCATTAATGAGACATCAGTCACATTGAAGAGAAAAAGCACTAAAGCTCTAGATAACAAGGCGCATAGACGCAGCGAAGTAGAAGTAGATACAACGCAACAAACGCAGGGGTAGTAGAAAAATGACACTAGTAGAGAGAAAAGTACCTAAATCAGCATTGATCGAATTACGCACAATCCTGAAGAAGCCATACCAGGACGTGTGTAATGTATGTAAAGGCACAGGAACCATTACGGCAATCAGTACTTGCCCCAAATGTAAGGGCAGCGGCCAGCGGATGCTGAAGCTTATGTAAGACACAATGCTCCACCAGTCGATCTGATCGAAGGGTGATGAGTATGCAGAGAAGGTCCGGCTCACCTAAGCAAAGGGTAGGCAACGGGCCTTTTTTTATGGATGGTTTTATAGGTAGAGATAGAGGTAGGGATAGAGGTAGGGATAGAGGTAGATCATGGCTGGTTGTTAATTGCTTAAGCTCTGTTCTACAATCGATCACTCAATATCAGCCTCTCAGGCTCGATTGAACCCTATATTGCAAGCGCACATACTAATCGAGAGTGCGAATTTCCAGCAGCAGAGTGAAGCTCTGCACAAAAAGGTTTAAGCAATGATTACAGCCCACAAACTAAGCTCCGCGCTAATTCGGCATACCGCCAGCATTTTTCTGCTTGCCGCAGTTTCAGCAACTACTGTTTCTCTCAATGCGGCAGAATTCCCTGGTTACATAGACGCACCAGAGCGTCGTACCACTGGCATAGGAAAATTTTACATGGGCCGTGAAATCTCATTCGTGATGGGGCATCAGGCGGCAGCGTGGCTTAACCGTCCCGGTCGTATTCAGGAAGAAATGCCTGATGAAGTTGTGGCGAACATGGGACTGGATCCAGATCATGTGGTTGCAGACATCGGTGCAGGCTCAGGCTATTTCTCTTTTAGAATTGCCAAGCTGGTTCCTGAAGGCAAGGTGATGGCAGTGGATATCCAGCAGGAAATGCTGGATCTCATCGAACACCGCAAAGGAATAGATAAAGTAGATAATATAGAAGGAGTCATGGGCACTATCGATGATCCTAACTTGCCGGCCAATTCAATCGACGCGGCAATCATGGTGGATGCCTATCATGAATTTTCTCACCCATTCGAAATGATTAACGGAATTTACAACGCCCTGCGTCCCGGTGGTCGAATCTTCCTGCTGGAATATCGCGGCGAAGATGAATCAGTACCCATCAGGCCTCTGCATAAGATGACTGAAGAGCAAGTGGTTAAGGAAATGGGTGTGTTTGGTTTGGAGTGGACTGATACTCTGGATTTCCTTCCCTGGCAACATATGATGATCTTCACCAAGGTGGAGTGATCGCTATTTAGTTTGGCAGACCATTCTGAAATGATGGTCTGCAATAGAAAGAGCTAAAACCGAATCAAAAAAAAGACACTTGGCCTTTGGGCGCGGTGTCTTTTTTTTTGCTTTTAGTTCAAGTGCTAATAAGTGTCTGGTGTTTAAAAAGTCTGTCTAACTTTTAGCGAGTATTTTACACCGTTGCCGTTACACTGGTTTTCCACTTCTTCAACTATTCCCGCAGCCGTAGCTCCAAGATAACGAATACGTTCGCGGCAACTTGCGCCGTCATTCGCATTGTTGATATCAAATCTAAAGGTCACGCCGTTAAAGGCTTTCTTCTCTACGAAGAAATTCAAGCCGTAGGAGCCCTTGCGAGTCTCAATATCGATGATGTCGATTTCAGTAAGTCCGCCGCCATCCTGTGCTGAATTGAAATAGCTGAAACCATAACTCATATCATATTGCGTAAGGTCATGACGGAAATTTGAACGACCAAACCAGCGTCCATTTCTGCGCAGTCTGCGTTCAGTATTCAGGAACGGGTCTGTTACTGATGAATCACCGGTACTAACGCCAACCGAGAGCAGGGCGCTAGGCAGGCCAAGGAAGCCAAGGCGTGTGCTGGCATCCAGATTGATTCCGTATCTTTCCGCGTCACCAATGTTGCCCCGTGCTGATTGCAGGGGGTTATCAATGGTAGAGACGTCGATACGGTCGATAACGTCTGTGATATCACGATAGTAAATTTCGCTATTCAATACGCCGATGTTGTTCGGCAGGCGGTATTCAAGATTCAGATTATAATTCCAGGACTGTTCCTGGGCGATATCAGGATTACCCGCTTGGGTGTCCTGATCATCATCGGATCCATCAGCGGATGAACTGAAATCGGAAAAGCTCAGCTGGGAGATATTTTTTTCGATTGTCGCTCGCAGTTGTAGCTGCTGAGTAATGTCGAATCGATAATCAAACTTGGGTCTTACAAAATCGAAATCTCTCTCGTTTCTCACATCACCAGTTTGGGTGATAGTGGAAGTTTCGTAAATCAGGGAGCTCTCCAGCGACATGCGGCTACTGATTTCCCAGTTATGTACGGCGAAGTTCTCGTAGCGAATTTCTTCTACTGTGGAGTCAGCGTTGTCTATTGAAACAGGAACAAGGCCGCCGTGAATTGGGGAAGCAGTGCCTGAGCCTGCGAGGCCTAGCCGTAAATCGCCATCGCGAATTGTTTGAGCTCTCTCAACGCCAATTTCAAAACCGTGGTTGGCGATTGGGTCCCAGGTATAAGATGTTCTTACTATACGTTCCTGGTCGCGACCTTCATTGTAGATAAACAGATCTTTTGCTTCGCTGTCTGCGAAAACATCAAACCGCTCTCGAGTGGAATCCCACGCGCCGCTGTTAACAATAAATAACACGCGGAATTTACTGTTGTTATCAAATGCGTATTCGTAGTCACCGCCGATTTCCCAATTCTCTCTGCAGCGCTCGATAAGTTCTCGTTCCTGAAAGTTCTCAGCAACTCCATTGTCGTAGTCACTAATGAAGCGCTCTTTTTCTTCTGGAGCGCAATCACCACCATAGAGGCCATTGAACTGGACCATGCTTTTTTCTAATTGGTAACCAAGGTTGAAGCTTGTCTTGTAGTCGGTCTGATCTCGAATGCTTTCTTCGTTGCGAGTTTCCGACAGATTACCGAAGGCGTCACGGCTTACTTCTTTCGCCCATCGGTTGTTGTACCGAGGTTCTGCTTCAACATGGAAGAGATAGTTTAGGTCTCCACGTTGTCCGGATACGGAGAGTTTTGCGCCGGGGTCAAGCGTGCCGTCGCGGTAGCGATCGGTATTCAATTCGGCGGAAATGCTCTGGCGTGATTGAACATCCAGTAGCACTACATTCACTACCTGGCCGCCGCCACGGATATCCATCTCTTCAGATGTGCCGCGAATGATTTGTATATAGTCTACCTGGTCGGCTGAAATACGGCTCAGCTGGCTGCGCCCTTCATTGCTCTTGCCAGTAATTCGCTGGCCATTTATCAGAATCTCACCTTCACCATTGCCCAGTCCTCGACCGTTGCCGCCGCCCCTACGGTTTAATGCCAGGCCAATGCCCGGTATGCGGTCGATCATGTCGTTTACTGAAACGGGAGAATACTGCTGGAAGAAATCTGCCTCGTAGACAACTGTTGAATCATCAAGTGTTACTTCGGTTGCTTGATCCTGAGCCAGAGACTGCGATGCAGTGGCGATGGCCAGGCTAAGAACGCTTAGCTTGATAATGTCTTTGGTGAAACTACGGGTCATTTCTTTGCTCCAGAACTCTGTAAAGGTCTCAGAAGTCTGCCTGGGTTGCTTTTGGCAAGGTGGGCACGAACAACGAGAATTACTGCTTTTCAATCTCGACTTCAAAAGTCGACTAAAAAGGCTGATTAAAACTGCGTAACTAATAGGGTGGTTAAGGTGAAAACGTGGCGCGATTATATAGAGCCGGAAGGCACCATACTGTGACAAATTGTGCAATTCTAGTGGCAAAACTGCCATATTTAGTGGTTTGTGAGGGATTTCACGTTTCCCTAAAAAATCATGTTATCGACTCAAAATATGTCAGCTTTAGGATGTCGGCTTCGGGGAATGAAGAAATATCCGAACCCGGTGGATTGGGTTCAGATTCGGAATTAAATGGGGGGATATTTTTTGGAGAGGGTGCTGCCTTAGCCGAATATTCTCTGGCGGTTCGCTTTGCTCGCTACGCTCGGTAGCTGTTGGTACTGAGCGTAGTGAGTGCAGCTGATTTGGAAACCGCCTGAATCTAAGCCTTGTGAAACGAACCTAAGCCCAGTTTAAAAAGTCCCGCGTACCTTAACGGCGTATTTCTCGCCGGAATGGCTACAGGAGTCTTCAAGCTCGCTAAGAGTACCTGTGAAAAGCGTGCCGCCAGTGTAACGTGACCGCTCTCGACATCTCCAACTTTCCTGGAAGTTAGTCGCTTCGAATCGAAAAGTTAGACCTGCCCAGCCTTGGGTTTCCAGAAAGGCGATGACGAAGGGGTCTGAATTATAGGACTCGATCTTGTCGATATCATAAACCTTGGAGTTGTCCTGAAAGCTGGCATTGTAAGTGAAGCCGTAGCTGATGCCCCTGCTTGGCAAGTCATGACGCAAGCCTAGATTGTATCTGCCGCGGCCATGACGTGTGAGGCGTCGATCTGTTCCGAGAAATGGGTCGGTCACATTGGAATCCTCCACCTGAACACCGGAGGTGATCAACATCTCGGGAAGATTAATGATGCCCATTCTTAGACTGCCATCTAGCTTTATGCCATAGCGCTCACCTTCTCCAATGTTGCCATTGGCAGAGGCAAAGCCGCCTATAGGTGATACGTCAATCTTGGCGATTACATCTTCGAGGTCATGATAGAAAACGTTACCGCTGACTACGCCGGCACTATCATTGAATCGGTACTCAAGATTCAAGTCATAGCGCCAGGACTGTTCCTGTCTGAGTTCCGGGTTACCAGCAACAGCATCCTGATCATCGTCCATGGTGTTAATGTTGGTGGTGAAGTCATTGAAGCTTAGTTGAGCTACATCTTTCTCAATAGTCGCTCTGAGCTGGAGAGCAGGAGTGATGTCGAATCGGTAATCCACTTTTGGTCTTACAAAGTCGAAGTCTCTCTTCTTGCTTACGTCACCGGATTGCTTGATTTCGGAGTTTTCCATAATCAACGTACTTTCCAGCGACATACGGTTGTTTATCTGCCAGTTATGCACGGCGAATGCTTCATAACGAATTTCTTCGACTGTGGCATTAGAACTAGTGATTGCTGTTAGGCCGCCGAATGCAGGATCGCCCGTTGCTCCAGTATTCAGGCCTAGTTGCAGGGTTGAGTCGAGAGTTGTCTGCGCGCGCTCGAAACCAAACTCAAGCGACTGCGCCCGATCAAAGTCAAAAGAGTAGGAGCTGCGGATAATTTGCTCCTGATAACCGTTAAAACTATTCAGATACAAGTCTTTGATTTTGTCAGAGCCGATCACGTCGAATCTTTCCCGAAGCCGGTCATCGTCCTTGTTGTTGATAATAAACAGAGACTTCCATCGGCTGCCATTGGCGAAGGTGTGCTCATAGTCTCCACCCATTTCCCAAAACTCATTTTGGTGATCGATATCATCAAATTCCAAAGCGATAGTAGTGGGAGAAGCCAGCTGGTCTGTAATAGCTCGATCTTCTGTGCCCGGGGCAGAGGAGTCATTATATTGAGCATTGAAGTGCGCAATATCATTGGCGCCAAATTCGTAACCAAGATTTGCAGAAAATATGAATGGCTGGTTGTCTGTGCGCTGGTCGCGCTTGATGGTTTCGTTCAGAGTGCCATCTGGAAGAATGCTGGTTTCAAACCCGCGGCGATATTCCCAACGAGGTTCACTTTCAACGCTCGCTAGATAATCAAAAGCACCGCGTTGTCCGGTGAGAGAAACTTTGCCGCCAGGTTTGAGCTCGCCGTCGTGCAAATGATCGGTGTTGAACTCCCAGGCTACGGAGTTTCGTGATTCGGCTTGTAGCAACACGATATTGATTACCTGGTTGCCGCCACGCACGTCCAGATCACCGGAAGTACCGCGGATGATTTCGATGTACTGCACCTGATTAGCAGGGATTCGACTCAGCTGGCTATTACCTTCGTTCTCTTTACCGGTAATGCGCCGACCGTTAATCATGATGGAGTCACCGCCTAATCCAAGTCCGCGGCGGTTAGACCCGCTGGAGCTCCCTGGGCCGCCGCTACTGGGGCCGCCAGATCTGGCAACGCTGATGCCGGGAATGCGATCCAGCATGTCGTTAACAGAGAATGGTTCGTACTGATCGAAGAACTCTACAGGATAGGTGATGGTTGAGTCATCGGCAGCACTCTGGTCCTGTGCGCTGGCAGATAAACTAAATAGGAAGGATCCGGAAAGTACTAATAAGGTATTGAGAAGTGGTTTGCGTATACAGACAAAAATCATACGATTGGCTCCAGTTGTGCTGGGAGGTTCCCTGTCCCCAAAAAAGTGGCGTAAGTATGCCCATATTTAGCGGCCTATAGAACAGTGAAGGCAGTCTAATTGTGTGACATTTTGTAATGCCGGGCAGGGTGATTGCTTTGCGCTGGCTGTGCTAATTGAGGATAATGCCCAGCTGACAAAGAAGGGGATTGGGTATGCAGCGGGAATCAATGGAAGTCGATGTGGTAATTGTTGGTGGTGGTCCTGCCGGGCTATCGACAGCATGCCGACTTTTGCAAATGGCGAAGGAAGCGGAGAAGGAAATTTCGGTCTGTGTGCTGGAAAAAGGCTCCGAAGTTGGGGCGCATATTTTATCCGGGGCAGTGTTTGAGCCCTCGGCACTGAATGAGTTGTTTCCTGACTGGAAAGAAAAGGGTGCTCCGCTGAATACGGCAGTTACCGGCGACGATGTCTACTATCTGCCTGGTGCTGAATCGTCCTTCAAATTTCCTGGGCTTCTGGTGCCTCGCCCCATGCATAACGATGGGAACTATATTATTTCCCTTGGTAATCTCTGTCGCTGGTTAGGCGAGCAGGCTATGGAATTGGGTGCTGAAGTTTTTCCGGGTTTCGCCGCAGCGGAAATTCTCTATAACGAAGACGGCAGTGTTAAAGGTGTGGCTACCGGTGATATGGGTGTGGATGCCAAGGGAGAACAGAAGTCTTCCTTCGAGCCCGGGTTTGAGTTCCATGCCAAGTACACAATTTTAGCTGAGGGTTGCCGTGGTCATCTTGGTAAGGAAGTTATTGCCAAGTTTGAACTGGATAAGGATAGCGATCCGCAGCACTACGGAATTGGCCTGAAAGAGATTTGGGAAATTCCTGAGGAGCAACATCAGGAAGGTCTGGTGGTTCATACTGCGGGCTATCCCATGGTTGGTGCCAGTGCGGCAACTACCAGTGGGGGTTTCCTCTATCACCTGGAAGGCAATCAGGTTTCGCTTGGGTTGATCGTGGACCTTGCCTACAAGAATCCTCATATCAGCCCCTTCGATGAGTTTCAGAAATTCAAACACCATCCTGTTATTAAAAAATATATTACTGGCGGCAAACGCATTAGCTATGGTGCCAGGGCGCTCATTAAAGGTGGGCTTAACTCACTTCCCAAGATGACCTTTCCCGGTGGTCTGTTAATTGGTTGTGATGCCGGCACCATGAATGCTGCAAAAATCAAGGGCAGCCATACGGCGATGAAGTCGGGAATTATTGCGGCGGAAACTTTGTTTGCCGCTTTGTCTGAAGAAACTCAGTCATCAGTTCTTACGGATTATTCTGCGCGGTTTGAAAACTCGGAATTGAAAGAAGAGTTACACAAGACTAGAAATTTCAGCTCCGGTTTTCACAAGCTTGGGTTTTGGTTGGGTAGTGCATTGGTCTTTATTGAGCAGAATATTTTCTTTGGAAAATTCCCGTTCACTTTTCATGATCAGTCGGAAGACTTTGCTCAATTAACTCCTGCCAGTGAATCGACTCCAATCGAATATGCAAAACCCGATGGTGTGATTAGTTTCGACAAGCTTTCTTCGGTATTTTTGTCTAACACTAATCATGGGGAAGATCAGCCTTGTCATCTGCAGCTTAAGGATGACTCTATTCCTCTTAATAGCAATCTTCCGATGTACGACGAGCCGGCGCAGCGATACTGTCCGGCCGGTGTTTATGAGATTGTTGAAGATGCTGATGGTAGTAAGAAGTTTCAGATTAATTCCCAGAACTGTGTTCACTGCAAAACCTGCGACATCAAAGACCCGGCCCAGAATATTCATTGGGTGGTTCCTGAGGGTGGGGGCGGACCTAATTATCCTGCTATGTAGGCTTTCTAAAAAGCTTGGTGTTTCCTGATGTGAACCCTTTCTAGTAAAGGGTCTGTGAAGGAACATTACCCGCAAGCGGGGCCCTTTCCTTCACTGACATCACTAGACTGGAGAGGGATACGGTTTTTTCTTCGGTTAAGTTTTAAGTTTCGGTAGGACTCTTTCTAGTAAAGGGTCTGTGATGGAACATTACCCGCAAGCGGGGCCCTTTCCATCACTGACATCACTAGACTGGAGAGGGATACGCTTATTTCGATGTTTACTCTGGATGTTGTTATCGATCTGGCTGGGCTGCTAGTTAAGCTCAGCGTCTTGCCAGTATCTTGTTCCCATTACGGTTGCTTGTAGGGCGAGGCCGCTTTGGGTTAGTTGATAGACGGTGACGTTGTCTACAACGGCACTTCCGCCAGCGGCTGCGCCCAGGTCTCCTGCTTTGGCGGCTGCATCGGCCTGACCACCTACTGAAACGCCAACGTCCATGAATCTCTCTAGTGCCGACTCTGTGTGGAATACAAATACTGCGCGAAAGTCTTTAACTCCTGCGCCAATTCCTATTCCGGCTTCGCCCATTCGCATATAGGTGTCGTTTCCTGAGCTATTGTCTCGCACGATTCCAAAACCACCGCCGAAGCTGGCAAAAATGATATTTATATTAGCGTTGGAGAAAACTGCGTAGCCAACTGCACTGGCGATTTGCGCTCTGGTATCGGGTTTGATGCTCGCCAGTTCGGACAGTGCTTCCTGTCGCATTGACTGGATTGCCTGCCGGCGCTCGGCAGGAGTTCCGCTACTAAGACCTGTTGTTGTACATGCGCTCAATACGGTCAGCAATACTATGCCGATAATGTGTCTGCCAAGTCTCATTGCGCTCTCCTGGGTTTAAACCCAATATTAATGCTGAATTTAGTGTGATCATGCTGTCTGTTTTATATCAGTCGCCTGATCTATAACAATCAGCTAGCTTACTTCGCTGATGAAGGTATAGTCCTCGATCAGGTTTTTAGCTTCGTCTACCTTACTCTTATCATCGACTGAAATTCGGATTACCAAACCTCTTTTCTTTTCCAGCTCGCTCTCCACCGATGCTGCAATACTCGCGTTGGTCAATGTCTCTCTGACAACCTGCTCCGAGATGCTCTGCCTAAGAGAAGGTCGGTAGACCTTGCCTACCGCAGTCAATGGCATTGCGTCGACAAACTCGATGCGTTTCGGAATCGCAGCCCGCTCGGACATCTCCGCTGTGCAGTGTTCAATAAGGGCTTCTGCACTGACTTCGCTACCGGGAGTGCGAACTACGTAAGCCATAGGTAATTCTCCGGCATAAACATCCGGCAGGCCAATGGCTGTTGAAGTCATTACTTCGGGGTGAGCATTGAGCGGCTCTTCGATGAGATCAGGGTCGATGTTATGGCCGCTACGAATGATCAGATCTTTTGCTCGACCTGAAAGATAGAGAAAGCCCTTGTCGTCGAGGTAGCCAAGATCTCCGGTGTTGAACCAGCCGTCTTCTACCCATGCTTGGGCATTGTCGCTTTCGCTCTTGTAGCCGACAAATATCTGCGGTCCCTTAACCATTACCACGCCGCTTTCTTCGAGAGCGCAATTATGAGTCACGGTGGTTCCATCCAGATGAACGATTCGGATTTGAGAATAGGGGATTCGCATCCCCACGCTTCCTGGCGGCTGGTTTTCAGGCGCACGGGAAATTAGTGACGTGGTTTCCGTCATGCCGTAACCGTTGCTAACCGCCACACTATGGTCTTTCTCAAATCCCTGTTTGAAAGGTTGGGATAGAGGAGCAGCGCCCGAATTGATATTTGTCAGGCTGCTGATGTCAGCATCTCCCACCGGAATACCTTCCAGAGCCATAAGCACAGTAGGTACGGCTGAAAATTGTTTCACCTGGAAGCGTTCGATAAGTTTCCAGAAATTCCCCATCGCCTGAGGCGTGCGAAATCCTGCCGGTGTCATCAGGACAATTCGATAGCCCACGGCGAATGCGGCAACACCCTGAATGATGCAGCCATAGATATGAAAGAGAGGTAGGCCGCAGAGAATTGTGTGGTGTTCCATATGTGCGGTATAGATCTGCATAAGCTGCCCGAGGAAAGCCATGTTGCCATGGGTGAGCTGGGCTAGCTTAGGTCTGCCAGTGGTGCCTCCGGTATGGAAGAAGGCAGCGATCTGGTCTGCAGAGAACTGTCGATTGCTGTCTAGTGAGTCGCCTTGCATCTCAGCAATGGCGCTATCGTAATCCAAAATTTGAGCCGATCCTGGATTTGCGCCGGCTGATGCTGGATCGCACAGGCCAGGCGCATTAATCTCGAGGATAGTGTTGATTGTCTTGCAGTCTTTTACAGCCTCAAGAACCTTCTCGCGAATATCGCTGTGGGCAGAATGACCGAGGCAGATCACCACCTTTGAATCAGCCGCGTCAATGATCTCTCGAATATGTTCGGCTTCAAGCATAGGATTAATAGGATTAGATATTCCCGCTGCCTGACTTCCCCAGATGGCGAAATGAGTTTGCGGCAGTATGGGTAAGATAATGGATACCGAATCACTTTCGCCGACACCTAGTTTGTTGAGCAGGTTGGCTGTGCGAGTAATCTGCTGCCGCAGTTGATTGTATGTGACGGTCTGGCAGGGTTCGTCTGGCAGGCCTTGTAACAAAAATTCTAGAGCGGTAGCGTCACCGAGGCGCTTAGCGCTTTCGCAAATAAGGTTATAACTATCTGTATATGGAAATTGCTCTGCTAGAGGTGATTTTTCAAATTCCTCTACATCACTAATGGTATCCATGATGGGTTCAGGGAAAGGAATTTTGGACAAATCGATCAAGGTAAACCTCCGGGATTATTATTTAGCTATCAGTCCTATCGGGCTGCGCCGGTCTTAGTGGTGTTTATGCATTTCTATTATCTATATCGAATCAGCTTTTGTCGTTTTAAGGCTAATGTCTAAAACTACAGTATTGAGTTTAGTGTTTAAGACTTACGTTCTTTAGAAAACTCAACCATTGCTTCAAGGGCGTCGCGATAGTTGGAAGCAGGAATTTTGTCCAGGCAAGCCAGGGCTTTATCAGAACAGTCTCTTGCCTTTTCTCTGGTATATGCCAAGCCACCACTATCACGCACGATGTTAATAACCTGATCCAGGGATTTCTTCGACAGCTCTTCGTCTTTCAAACATTCTCTTATGAGCTCCGCTTCGGAGTCAGTACCGTGCTCCATTGCGTATATAAGAGGCAGAGTGGGTTTGCCTTCCGCTAAATCATCGCCTATGTTTTTTCCCATTGATTCAGCATCGCCGTCATAGTCCAGCACATCGTCGATGAGCTGAAAGGCTATGCCCAGTTCCATGCCAAATTCTTTAAGCGCATTCTGAGTTTCCTCATCGGCATCGGTAAGCATAGCTCCGCATTGCGCAGCGGCCTGGAACAGAATGGCAGTCTTGTTTTCGATTACCTGCATATAGCTCTGTTCAGAGGAGTTAGGATTGTTCTTATTGATTAGCTGTAAAACCTCACCTTCCGCAATGCGATTGGTGGTATCGGCCATAATTTCCATGATGTTCATGTCGCCGATCTGTACAAGAATCTGGAATGCCCTCGAATAGATGAAATCACCTACCAAAACGCTGGAGGGGTTATTCCATTCCGCATTTACCGTGGGACGCCCTCGGCGCAGAGCCGACATATCAACTACGTCGTCATGGAGCAGCGTGGCGGTGTGAATAAACTCGATTACCGCGGCCAGGGAAATGTGCTTGTCGTTTTGAATATTGCAGCAACGAGCCGCCAGTAGAACCAACATGGGGCGCAGGCGCTTGCCGCCGGCTTCGACGATATAGTGGCCAATACTCTCAACCAATGGGACGTTGGAGTAGAGTTGATCCACTATGAATTGGTCGACGGTTTTAAAATCGCTGTCGACGGCTGCTCGAATTTCCTGATACATGGCTTGGCTAGGCTTATCTTCGCTTATCAATGGTTAGTATTCAGTGCCAATTGGTCTGTACTTGATAGTCAGCACCTATTGTTGAGTACAAAAAACGGTATTGAGTATTAAGGGTATTGAGTACAAACTGATATTCAATACACTCAGACACCGGAATCAGGGTATAAACCCTGAGAGCACGCATGCTAGGGAGACTGTCTGAGGCTGTCAAGCAGAGCTAGGTAAGACGGGGTAAAAGGGTGGTTTTTAGGGTCTTTTCCCATGAATTCCGGAAATTCTTGAAGAGCCCGTAATCCCTGCTTTTGAAGATGATGAAATACCTTTGATTTATGCTGTGAATCTGCTTGCCTCAGGCTCATGGTTCCCGTAAAATGCCCGCCCCTAAAGGAATGGGTCAATAAACCTATTTCAAGAGGTCTTGGAGACGGATATGTACGCGGTAATAGTTAGTGGTGGTAAACAGCATCGAGTTGAGGAAGGTGAAGTACTCAAGCTTGAGAAACTGGAAGTTCCCACCGGTGAATCAGTTCAATTTGACAAGGTTCTGATGGTTGGCGAAGGCGAATCAGTAAAAGTTGGCACTCCTTATGTTGAAGGAAGCCAGGTAACAGCCGAAGTGCTGAATCAGGGTCGTGCAAAGAAAGTTAGCATTATCAAATTTAATCGCCGCAAGCATTTTCGCAAGCAGCAAGGTCACAGACAGTGGTTTACGGAAGTAAAAATCACTGGAATCAAAGCTTAAGGCCGGAGTAACAAATGGCACATAAGAAAGCAGGTGGTAGTACTAATAACGGTCGCGATTCGGTATCGAAGCGGCTAGGTGTAAAGATGTTCGGTGGCGAAGTAGCTAAAGCCGGTAACATCATCGTGCGTCAGCGCGGAACTCGTTTCCACCCAGGTGAAAACGTAGGCTGTGGTAAAGACCACACCTTGTTCGCTAAGGCAGATGGCGTAATCAAGTTTATCGTCAAAGGCCCGCGTAATCGAAAATTTGTTTGCGTCGAGACGGCCTAGAATAAAGATTAGTGTTAAAAAAGCCTCGTCGATAGACGGGGCTTTTTTGTTTTAAGAGCAGCGACATTTTAAGGCTCAAGTTTTTGGATCGATGTTTCAGGGCTGGATTTTCAGAATAGAAACTGATTCATTGTAGAGTTTGTAGTTTAAGTGCCTCCGCGCAGTTGTCTCAATAGAGCAACTCGTGGTGTAAGTAGCTTAATGTGAGTATGTGTACCCTTAATGTGAAACCCTTTAGGTTGAGTAGAACGTGAAATTTGTAGACGAAGCAGAAGTAGTTGTAGAGGCCGGAAAGGGTGGCAATGGCGCCCTGAGCTTTCGCCGTGAGAAATACGTCGAACGGGGCGGCCCGGACGGTGGTGATGGTGGCGATGGCGGCAGCGTCTTTATGCAGGCTGATTCCAGCCTTAATACTCTTGTGGATTTTAGATTCCAGCCTCGCTATCGCGCCGAGTCGGGTCAGCCAGGTATGGGCAAACAGTGTACGGGCAAGGGCGGTGATGACCTTTTGGTAAAGGTACCTCTGGGTACCACGGTGATCGATGTTGAGACAGAGGAGCTGATTGCGGATCTGAATAATGTCGATGTGCCGGTAATGGTGGCGCAGGGCGGTTTTCATGGTTTAGGCAATATCCGTTTTAAATCCAGTACCAACCGAGCGCCAAGAAAGACTACCAAAGGGTCTCCCGGGGAAGTCCGCGCACTGCAATTACAGTTAAGGCTCATGGCGGATGTGGGATTGCTAGGGTTTCCTAATGCTGGAAAATCGACTCTGATTCGCTCGGTTTCAGCCGCCACACCCAAGGTTGCTGACTACCCTTTTACTACTCTGGTGCCAAATCTTGGTGTAGTTAGCCTGGGAATGGAACGTAGCTTTGTGATGGCGGATATTCCTGGCTTGATCGAAGGCGCTTCCGAAGGAGCAGGTCTTGGTTTTCGTTTCCTGAAGCATCTCTCCCGTACTCGCCTCTTATTGCATATGATCGATGTGTTACCTGCAGATAATAGTGACCCAGTTGAAAATGCCATTCAGATAGTGAAGGAATTGGAAAAATTCAGCCCTACGCTTGCTGCAAAGGACCGCTGGCTGGTAATGAATAAGGTAGACCTGGTGGATGACGAAACTGTTGAAGCCTTAAAGCAGTCTCTAAGAGAAGCCTTATCCTGGGAAGGAGAGATCTACGAGATTTCTGCTTTGAGTTCCGATGGTTGTGATCGCCTTTGCAATGACTTGATGACATCGGTTGAAGAACACAGAGTGCAGCTGAAGGAAGATGAAGAATACCTTGCGGCTCAGCAAGAGAAAGAGAATGCGATGGCATTCGAGATTCGCCAGACTATCGAGGCGAGCAAAACCTCAAGAAAAGATATGCTAGAGGAAGAGGAAGACCAGGATTGGGATGACGACTGGGACGAAGAGTTGTAGTGCTTCCTGCTGGGTTCTGCTGCCGGTTTGGCTCAGCATCAGTTTTCGAAGCCAGTTGTGAATAACTAGTACGCATAAATAACGCGAATAAAAAGTACGAATAAAGATGGCGAACGAGTAGTACGAATAAACAGTCCGGATAACGAACGGAAACGAGAAGAAAAGAATCGAAAGAACGAGAGCGATTTTTACAGGTTAAGAGTGATGGGTACGAGTATAAAAAATTCCAAACGCTGGGTCGTTAAGGTGGGTAGCTCCTTGGTTACCAACGACGGTAGAGGTTTGGATACAAAAGCGATTTCCCACTGGGCGAGTCAGCTCGTTGCTATGCAGAAAGCAGGAGTGGACCTGGTGTTGGTGTCCTCCGGAGCCGTTGCCGAAGGTGTCGCTAGACTTGGCCTGAAAGTAAGGCCCAAAGCAGTCCATGTGCAACAGGCCGCTGCCGCCGTAGGGCAGATGGGGCTCGCGCAAGCCTATGAAAGCTCCTTCATGAAGCACAATATACATACCGCTCAAATTCTCCTTAGTCATGATGACCTATCCGATCGGACTCGCTATCTGAATGCTCGTAGTACTCTGACAACTCTATTGGAGATGGGTGTCGTTCCCGTAGTTAATGAGAATGATACTGTTGCCACCGCCGAGCTTTGCTTTGGCGATAACGATACCCTGGCGGCACTGGTTGCTAATCTGATCAATGCGGACCTTATGGTTATTCTTACCGACCAGGATGGCTTGTATGAGAGTGATCCTCGGTTTAATAAAGAAGCAGAGATGGTGAAGAGTGCTTCGGCTAACGACACCAAATTGATGGCCATGGCAGGAGCTGGAAGCAGTCTCGGTCGTGGAGGAATGCAGACCAAGGTATCGGCAGCGCGTCTCGCTGCACGGTCGGGTACGTCGACTGTGATTGCCAATGGTCGAGAAGATCAGGTTTTGAGCAGGCTGCTGGAAGGCGAGACACTTGGCACATTTCTGGAAGCTGGCAGTGAGCCGGTAACGGCGAGAAAGCAATGGCTGGCGAGTCAGCTTACACTGAAGGGCAGTGTCACGGTGGATGATGGCGCAGTAAATGTATTGAAGAAATCCGGAAAGAGTCTGTTGGCAGTTGGTATCAGCAAGGTTACGGGTCAGTTTTCCCGTGGAGAAGTGGTTGCCTGTGTCGATCAGGCTGGAAAGGAGATAGCTCGAGGCCTGGTGAACTACAGCGCGGACGAGATCGAATTATTAAAGGGCAAGTCCAGTGACAATATCGAGGACTTGCTGGGTTATGCAGCAGAAGCTGAGATCATTCACAGAGATAACCTTGTCCTGAGTGACTGAGCTCTGATAACTGGAAGTGGTTACCGAAACTGATCACTGATGTTGATAATTATAATTAACTGGTGAGCCCAGGAATGGGCAAAATCATCAGATATAAAAAAACCGGCAAAAGCCGGTTTTTTTATGAATCTTGTAAAGGCAGGTTCTGTCTAAAGACTTACTTAAGTGCCTTAACCGCCTTATTCAAGCGACTCTTATGACGTGCGGCCTTATTCTTGTGAATAATGGCGCGATCAGCCATACGGTCAATAACAGGCACAGCCGAGTTATAGGCTTCAGCAGCAGCTGCATGGTCGCCACTTTCGATGGCTGCGTCTACTTTCTTAATTTGAGTTCTAACCATGGATCGAAATGAAGCATTGTGGCGTCGGCGAACTTCGCCCTGTTTTGCGCGCTTCTTTGATTGTGCTGTATTAGCCAATTGTGACTCCTTTTTACCAGGCCGCTATTTCTCTAACCGGGCTGGTGTGAATTAGTGTTTATCTATGTATTTAACTGTCTGTTTAACTGTAAATATTCTGTTGATATTCAGGGGAGGGAGTTAATCCTGTCCGCTGATTTCAGAGCGCGACACTATGCCGTTTTCGACCGCTGATGTCAATAGCCTCTGTCTATGGGGAGCCCCGCTAAGCCCTTAACAAGCCTCGAGATATTGCCGTGTCCTTTCTATTGTTCCGATGCTTTGAGCGGAAAGAACTGCGATAATCCGAATTCACGGCAAAAAGCTGTTTTAGAAAGCAGGGTTAGCGCTAGTAGCTAGAAAATGTGCCAGAAGCAAGAGCCGGAAATAATAGTCAGGAACAATAGATACAGCAATGGCAGAGACAGACTCGGAACAGGAGAAGGCTGAGAAGCTGGCGGGAGATTCGCCAGCGAAGGAATCCAGTCTGCTTAAATCCAGTGGTATCACTGGCTCTATGACTATGGTCTCAAGGCTGCTGGGTCTAGTCAGGGATGTTGTCATTGCGCGTATGTTTGGTGCAAGTGACGGCGCAGATGCCTTCTTTTTTGCTAATAAAATCCCCAATTTTATGCGCCGTCTATTTGCCGAGGGCGCTTTCAATCAGGCTTTCGTGCCGGTGCTCTCTGAATATCGTAGTACACGGTCGCTTGGCGATGTGAAAATTTTGATCAATGCGGTTGCTGCCAGCCTCGGGGGGATTCTCAGCATCCTCACCTTGATCATGTTGATTGCTGCGCCAGTGATCGCGATTCCTATCGCATTTGGATGGTTTTCTGACGACCCGGAAAAGTTTGCTCTGTTTGTGCAGATGCTGCGGATCACCTTCCCTTATCTTTTGTTAATATCCCTGACAGCGCTATGCGGATCGATTTTGAATAGTTATGGCCGCTTCGCAATTCCTGCTCTTACACCGGCTCTGCTTAATATCTCATTGATAAGTTGTGCTGTTTTTCTTTCTCCCCATATGGAAGTGCCGGAAATGGCTTTGGCCTGGGGAGTGCTGATTGCCGGTGTTACTCAGTTTCTGTTCCAACTCCCTTTTCTTGCAAGGCTCGGTCTCTTGCCGATGCCGGCAGTCGCGAAAAAACACGAAGGGGTGGAGCGCATCAAGAAGCTCATGCTTCCGGCTCTGTTTGGTGTTTCGGTAAGCCAGATTAACCTCCTTCTGGATACCGTGATTGCCTCTTTCCTGGTGGCAGGTAGTGTGTCCTGGCTCTACTTTTCAGATCGACTAATGGAATTGCCATTAGGTATTTTCGGGATAGCAATAGCTATTGTGGTTTTACCCAGCCTTTCCAGAAAGCATGCAGAATCTTCAATGGGCGAATTTTCTGAAACCCTGGATTGGGCATTTCGTCTTGTTTGTCTGATAGCAATCCCCGCCAGTTTGGCATTAGTGCTGATAGCCGAACCATTGCTGGTTACCTTATTTCAGAATGATAATTTCACCGCCACTGACGTGATGCGTTCTTCCGGTAGTCTTAAGGCTTATTCAATAGGTTTGATTGCATTCATGGCTATTAAGATATTTGCTCCCGGGTACTACGCGCGACAAGACACTACTACGCCGGTAAAAATAGGTGTAATTGCCATGGCGACCAATATGGTGTTGAACATCAGTTTCTTTTTCGCCGGCATGGCCCATGTTGGTCTTGCTCTTGCTACCAGCCTTGCTGCATTTCTCAATGGGGGCTTACTGCTACGGGGTTTGCAAAAGAAGAAGGTATTTCAATTTCAGCCCGGCTGGTCCGTATTTATTGCTCGAATGATTGTAGCCAATTGTGCGATGGCAATTTTCCTTGAGATGAATTCCGATAGTGTAGAGCAGTGGCTGTTGTGGGATAACTTTACTCAAGTCAGCCAGCTTGGAATTTTAGTTGTAGGGGGGATAGTAATTTATGCTGTTACTCTGTTTGCTGTTGGAATCCGCTGGAAGCATATTTATCGCTAACTGTGTCTTAAAAGTCGAGTAGGCTACTGATGATGAAAAGAGTTTATATCGCCGACAATGCGGCATCTGCATGGAATATTAAGAACCTGCTGCAACAATGTAATATCGATTCTGAGGTGAAGAACGATCAGCTCTATTCGGTCGCCGGAGAAGTTCCTGTTACTGAATGCATGCCTGAAGTCTGGGTTGATACCGCAGTCTACGAACGTGCGCGAGAATTGGTGCTTGAGTCTGAATCTCGAGAGGACATCGTCGAACCGGATTGGATTTGCAAGAAGTGCCGGGAAACTAATACCGGCCAGTTTGCGATTTGTTGGAGTTGCCAGACTCCCATGGCGGGCGAGTCTGACTGATTTATTTTCTTAACTTATTACTGTTTTTTTTGAAGTCTTGTCTCAAGACTGTCAGTCAACTCTTTTCTCAATTCTTTCATGAGAACTCTTTCACGCAATTCTTCGAGAGGGTTAAGGTTTAGGTTTAGGCGCGCGACATAAATTTACCGGTTACCGTATTTACCTTCACTGTCTCACCAGTTGAAAGATACTCCGGTACCTGAATCTCCAGACCAGTTGAAAGTTTAGCCGTCTTGCTACGGTTCGTGGCTGAGGAGCCGGTCACGGCTGGCGGGGTATCCTCTACTACAAGATTTACAGATTGGGGTAATTCGATACCGAGTATGTTGCCGTCCATTAACAGGGCGACGATGTCTTCCTGCTGCTCTACCAGATATTCAATTTGTCCGTCGAGCTGATCAGAATCCATTCCATATTGGCTGAAGTCTTCCATGTCCATGAAATAGAAAGTGTCGTCTTCGCGGTAAGAAAATTGAACTCCAACCCGGCTACAGTCTGCTTCCTTTAATATGTCGTCGCCCTTATAGCTCATATCCAATTTCTGATGGGTTTGCAGGTTATTAAAGCGGATTTTATAGAGAGTGGCTGCACCTCTTGAGGAGGGGCTTTTAGCTTCCAATTGTTTGACGATATGGGGAACCCCGTCTATCTCTACAATCATCCCTCTTTTTAACTCATTGGCTTTTGGCACGTTCTGCTCTCCATGTTTAGACAGGCAATAGTTCCGAGGCAGGCAATTTACCCAATGGCTTGCTCGCTGTAAACAGCAAGGGCTGGATTAGCCTCAAAACAGGGAAATAGACTTTGAGTTAAGCCCAATTTTCCACCATACTCCCAGCTCCAAAAAATTCACTCAGGACCAGGTAATGCCAGATCGCATCAAGGAAATCGACAATCTTCACATAGTTGGCTATGAAGAGTTGCCCTCGCCTGGAGCCCTTAAAGACGAGTTAGTGCTTCAGGGCAAGGCTCTGGAGACTGTTCAATCGGGCTCCCAAGCAGTGAAGGATGTCTTGGACCGTAAAGACGATAGATTGATTGTGGTGGTGGGTCCCTGTTCGATTCATAGTCCGGAGGAAGCGCTGGATTACGCGCGAAAACTGAAACCCCTCGCAGACGAGTTGTCCAATGAGTTACTCATTCTTATGCGAGTGTATTTTGAAAAGCCGAGGACTACAGTTGGCTGGGAAGGTCTGATTTACGATCCTTACCTTGACGGAACTCACCAAATTGATCGGGGTCTGCATATTGGTCGGCAGCTCATGCTGGACATCGCGGAAATCGGATTACCGATTGCCATCGAAGCGCTTGACTTGATATCTCCACAATATCTTCAGGATTTGGTTGCATGGACGGCTATCGGTGCGCGAACAACTGAATCACCTACCCACAGAAAATTGGCCAGTGGTATCTCTTCATCTGTCGGATTTAAAAACAATGTTGATGGCGGTTTAATGGTTGCTGTCAATGCAATCCGTTCAGCTGGCGCGAATAATAGCTTTATTAGTGTGACGGAAGAGGGCAAGGTTGCCTTGTTTCGCACCGAAGGAAATCCTCATTGCCATGTGATTCTAAGAGGGGGCAAGTCTCCCAATTATGACGCTAAAAGTGTGGCCGAGTGCGAAGCTGAATTGCTGAAATCAGGTCATGAGGAAAATGTCATGATTGATTGCAGTCATGGCAATTCCAATAAAGATCATGAAAAGCAGATCGATGTGCTGGAGGATATTGCATCACAAATAGGTGACGGCAATAAATCCATCATCGGCGTCATGCTTGAAAGTAACCTGGAAGCTGGCAATCAGCCAATTCCTGATGATCTTGCTGATCTCAAATATGGAGTCTCCATAACCGATGCCTGCATAAATTGGGGTGCTACTGAAAATGCCTTGAGGGAGTTCGCTGCAGCGATTGGCCCCGCTCTCAAAGACAGATCGGCTTGATATAGATCAACCGCCACCGTTAGTTTCTTCTCTATGCTAAGTCCCTATCGTAGTTACCGTTCCGGGTAGATGCGCTTAGCGCAGGAGAAGAGGCTTTGGCTCTGTTTAACAGGCTACTACTGGCCCTTGACTTAAGTTCCCATTCCGAAGATCTTGTTGAGAGAGTGGCTGAAGTCTGTCGAGAGGACGTTGATAACCTTCATGTAATTCACGTGATTAAGCAGGGCATGCATGACGGTGCACTGGTTAACGCTGAATCCTGCGATGACTCCCACGCACAAAGACAGAAAGACCATACCCATATCCAGGTTCGCGAGATGTTGCTTCGCCATGGGCTGCGGGTTTCTTCGGACAAAATTTATTTGCTGCGCGGTGAGCCAGCCTATGAAATCAAGAAGCTGGCGAGAGAAATAGGGGCGGACTTGGTAATTGTTGGCAGCCACAACAAGGACGATGACTTATTCCACTTGCCTGGAGCAACTACCAACTGTGTGATTCAGGGGATGCCATCTGACGTGATGGCAGTGAAAGTGTAAGTTTAAATTCTCGCGTCAACTCAAATTTCAGTTCAAGTCTCAACTCAAATATCAACTAGCACCTCCACTAGCACCTCCACTACCAATTCCGCCACCGCTTCAGCTAGCTTTTCTGGCTGGAGCCGTCTTTGGCCGCGTCAGGGATTGATAGCCTATTCAGAGCTATGCTTTTAGAACCGTGGCCAGGCTGTCTGCGAGATAAGCAATGTTTCCATCATTAACACCAGCAACATTGATGCGGCTGGAGTTCACCAGATAGATGCTGTAGTCGTTTACTAATGATTGAACCTGATCCACATTAACTCCAAGGAAAGAGAACATTCCTTTCTCTCTCTCGATAAAGCTAAAGTCAGAATCAATTCCGGCTGACTGAATCTGGGTAACAAGCTGTGCCCGTAGTCCGTTAATGCGGTTACGCATTTCCGTGAGTTCGGCATCCCATTCCTTGCGCAAATCTGCATCATTCAGAATCAATTGAACAATCGCCGCGCCGTGATCGGGTGGCATGGAGTACATTGCACGAGCGGCTGCGGCAACCACAGTAGTCGCCACCTTGGCCGACTCATCGCTGTCGCAGATAAGAGTCATTGCGCCCACTCGTTCACGATAGAGGCCAAAGTTCTTGGAGCATGAGCTAACGACTACAAGTTCAGGCAGTGATTCGGCAAGCAAGCGTACGCCGTAGACATCTTCCTCTAGACCGTCGCCCAATCCTTGATAGGCGAGGTCGATAAATACTGTAAAGCCGCGATCGAGAGCGATGTCCCGAATTGCCTGCCACTGCTGCTGGTTTAGATCAGCACCGCAGGGGTTATGGCAGCAGCCGTGAAGCAGGACTAAATCGCCACTGCCTACCTTGGATAGGCACCCCGCCATTTCATCAAAGCGAACACTGTGGCTGTCGTAGTCATAATAAGGATACTTTTCGATATTCAGGCCAGCCTCGCCTAAAAGGGGCACATGGTTTGCCCAGGTAGGATCGCTCACCCACACTGTTGCATCCGGGCTGGCCTTCTTCAAAAATTCGGCGGCTAAACGCAGCCCGCCACATCCGCCGGGAGACTGCACGGTAATGCGTCGGCCTGCCAGGCTATTTTTCAGTTCCGTACCCAATATCATTTCCGCAACGCTGTCGTTATAGTCAGCCGCGCCCGTGGGTCCAACATAGCTCTTGGTAAGTTGAGCTTGAAGAATCATGTCTTCAGCCTTCTTAACAGAAGTCATTACAGGCGTATTTCCCTTCTCGTCCTTATAGACACCGATACCGAGGTCGATTTTCTTCGGGTTGGTGTCGGCGCGATACGCGGCCATTAGTCCAAGAATAGGGTCTGCGGGGAGGGGTTTGAGTGATTGAAACATGATGTTTTCTCTATCTTCTCTGGTGGGCTTTCAGGGTGTTTTGTAAAAGTGAGGCACGAGTCATGGGACCGACGCCTCCGGTTACGTAAGTAATATAAGAACATTTGTCTTTAACGTTTTCAAAATCCACATCGCCAACATTTCTGAATCCGGATTTTTTGCTGCTATCAGGAACGCGAGTCTGCCCCACGTCTATTACAACAGCGCCTTCCTTCACCATGTCGGCGGTGACGAACTCCGTCTTGCCAATGGCGACAATAAGGATGTCAGCGCTGGCGCATAGTTCTTTCAGATTTTTAGTTCGGCTGTGAGCAATGGTCACCGTAGCATTACCTGGATTGGTATTCCGTGACATTAGAACTGCCATGGGTGTGCCTACGATGTTACTGCGTCCCAGTACCACACAGTGTTTTCCTTCGGTTTCAATATTGTAGCGACGGAACAGCTCCATAATTCCGTTAGGTGTTGCCGAGATAAAAGTGGGCAGTCCCAGGCTAAGATTACCGACATTCTCGGGGCAGAAGCCGTCGACATCCTTGCGCGGGTCGATTGCCAGAATCACCTTGTTGTCGTCAATATGCTTTGGAACCGGTAATTGAACGATGAAGCCGTCGATATCGTCATCGGCATTCAGTTCGGCTATTTTGTCCAATAATTCCTGCTCAGTTGTGGTCTCTTCCATACGGATAGTAGTGGAATTAAAGCCTACCTGTTCGCAGTCTTTAATCTTGAACGCCACGTAATTCTGCGATGCGCCGTCGTTTCCAACCAATACGGCTGCCAAATGAGGTACACGTTCTCCCCGGGATTTGATTTCATCGACTTTCAGAGCGATTTCTTGGCGAATTTGCTCAGAACAAGACGAACCGTCAAGTAGTTGCATAGTGGTATATCCAGTTTTATATTCTTGCTGCAAACACAGATTTGTCTTTAGCAGCGCTTGTTAATAAGTACAGAGAATTATAGGTGTGCGTCAGATGAGAATGACGCTGGGGTGTCTCAACCGAAGCCGCTGTATAATAAACGAGCGGCGGCTTTGGCTCAAGAAATTTGGTGATTTTCGACGCTTATTTGTACCGATAGCCCTTACCAACTGCCGGAATTTTCCATACTGGCCCAAGGCTCTTGCGGAGGAAGAGCATCGCCTTTCTGTAATAACTCAATGGAGACATTATCGGGAGAGCGTACAAATGCCATATAACCATCGCGGGGAGGGCGGTTAATTAGCACGCCACCGTCCATGAGTTTCTGGCAGCTCGCATAGATATCATCCACCGCATAGGCGAGATGACCAAAATTTCTGCCCTCGTCGTAATCTTCCGGGTCCCAGTTATAAGTGAGTTCGACCTGCGCTTCTTCATCACCTTCTGCCGCCAGAAACACCAGAGTGAATCGTGCCTGTTCAAATTCACGGCGACTAATTTCAGTAAGCCCTAATTTACTGCAGTAGAAATCGAGAGAGTCCTCAAGATTCTTTACCCGTACCATTGTGTGTAGATACTTCATTGCTGATTCCTTTTTTTATTCCGTCTCTGAACTTTCTCTGACTTTCTCTCTCATCTTCTCTCTTACTTTAGAACAAAACCACCGAGCGAATGCTTGCGCCTTCGTGCATTAAATCAAATGCCTTATTGATGTCTTCCAATGGCATGGTGTGAGTAATAAGAGGGTCGATTTGAATCTTGCCATCCATATACCAATCGACTATTCGTGGCACATCGGTTCGCCCTCTGGCTCCGCCAAAGGCCGTACCTTTCCATGAACGGCCGGTAACTAGCTGAAAGGGGCGGGTAGAGATTTCCTGCCCGGCACCGGCGACACCGATGATGTAAGACTCGCCCCAGCCCTTGTGGCTGCATTCCAGAGCCTGACGCATGGTATTCACGTTTCCAATACATTCAAAACTGTAGTCCACACCGCCATCGGTCATGTCTATTATTGCCTGAGTGACATCGTCCACGTCTTTCGGGTTTATGAAATCTGTCATGCCGAAGGACTTGCCCAGTTCCTCCCTGTTCTCATTGAGGTCGACTCCAATGATTCGATCGGCTCCAACCATCTGAGCACCTTGAATTACATTGAGGCCAATTCCGCCGAGCCCGAATACGGCAACCGTGCTACCAGGTTCTACCTTTGCATCAAAGGCTACTGCGCCTACTCCGGTGGTAACACCGCAGCCGATATAACAAACTTTATCAAATGGGGCGTCAGAGCGAATCTTGGCAACGGCAATTTCCGGGAGCACCGTGTAATTGGAGAAAGTGGAACAGCCCATGTAGTGAAGAATGGGTTTGCCATCCAGCGAGAATCGGCTGGTGCCATCGGGCATAAGGCCCTGGCCCTGGGTCGATCTTATGGATTGGCAGAGATTGGTTTTTGGATGAAGACAGAAATTACACTGTCGGCATTCAGGGGTGTAGAGCGGAATGACGGTGTCACCCACTTGGAGAGAGCTAACCCCGGGACCAACTTCTACAACAACACCAGCGCCTTCATGACCCAAGATAGCCGGGAATGCACCTTCAGGGTCGTCACCGGAGAGAGTAAAAGCATCCGTGTGGCAGATTCCTGTTGCCTTTATCTCTATCAAGACTTCGCCCTGTTTGGGGCCTTCCAGGTCTACCTCAACAATTTCCAGAGGTTTTCCAGCTTCAAAGGCTACGGCTGCGCGTGATTTCATTATTCTCTCCCGATTCTTTTACTTTTTATTCTGCTGGCCCCTGCCTGCTCACACCTCTGCCAGGGCTTCCAACTCAAAGCCAAGCTGTAAGTAGGCAGGGGTCATTCTAAAAGAGCATGACAGGATTCGCTACTACCTTGTATAGGCATGCATTAGGCGGGGCAAATTCAGTTGCAGGGGGAGGCCTAAACAAACCGAAAAAGTTAGTTCATATACTTTATAATGCGCTTCGTTTGCAGCGTCCTGCTCGGATATCAACGGCATTACGAACACAGAATTATCGTTAACGGAAATCGAACAATTGTATTCAGATAGCATTGCAGATATGTCCCGTGCAGACGGTGCTTTTATTAGCGTTGAAAGCGTAGCTGCTCTGCAGGAAGCCGTGGCTTAAATGGAAATTGAAATCGCCCTTGCCATCTTGGTCATCCTCGTGGGTTCGTTCGTTCAAAGTTCTATAGGCTTTGGTCTTGCGATTATTTCTGCGCCGATCCTATTTTTTATTGATCCCCTTTATGTGCCGGCACCGATAACTGTGTCTGCGCTGACTCTGTCGATCGCAAATTCATATCGTCATTGGGGATCGATATCTTTTGCAGAATTAAAATATGCCATTGTGGGCAGAATACCAGGCACTGTTGCCGGTGGTTTGTTGCTCGTGGTTATTGACCAAAAGGTGTTGGCGTTGTGGTTAGGAATTACAGTCTTGGTAGCCGTCAGCCTAAGTATGAGCCGGATCGTGTTCAGGCCTACCAAGAAAGCGTTGTTTACTGCGGGTTTTCTCTCAGGTTTCATGGGAACCAGTTCTTCCATTGGGGGTCCACCGATGGCGTTGGTTATGCAGCATGAGGAAAATGATTATATCCGCGCAAACCTTGCCGCGTTCTTCGTCGTAAGCTGTTTGATGTCTCTGGTGATGTTATTCAGCATCGATAGATTTGGTGTTGAAGAGATAATCATTTCTCTGCCCTTGATGCCGGCGACGATAGCTGGTTACTGGATTGCCATGCGTACAGCTCGTTTGATATCACATGATAATCTTCGTCGATTTTCACTGGGACTGTGCGTGTTTGCTGGCTCAGGGGCGATAGCGTCATACTGGATTTGAAGCAACTTTTTGCCCTCTGTCCTATTTCTTAGCCTTGGAGTACACTGCCCCTAGGCAAGCTTTCAACAATGTTTGCACTTACGTTTGTACTAATTTCAGTACGACAGGAGAAAACAATGAAGATGAATCTAATAAAAAAAGTAGTGGCAATTGCTCTAATCGCTGGGTTTTCCCAGTTTTCGCTAGCTGATAACGCGTCAGCTAATAAACTGATTGCCGGTGTTTTGGTGGATCTAAATCATTTCCCATCTGATGCAGATAGAGGGGCTCTTATGGCTGTGGCCAATGATGAGAGCAATGGTCAGGGGTTTAGAATGATAGCGGAAGCGGTTGGTAATATTCAGCATTCAGCGAATGCAGAGGGCAAGGCTGCAATGAATCGAATCATTGCGTCAGACAGAGCCTCTGCTGAAGCCAAAGCGCTTGCTGAAATTGTGTTGGGAATTAGCCACATGCCAAGTGCAGAAGCGAAAGCAGCACTGGAAGCCATGCTATAAGTAGGGTTATTGAGTTTATGAAAAGGCCTCAATCCATTTATGGGTTGGGGTCTTTTTCTTTGGGCTTCTGATATGATTGAAAACCCAATTAGCTCGCTAATATTGATTTAGATTGATGTCAATATTGCAGTTAAGACTATAGTTAAGGCCGTAATTGAAGGTATAGATAAAACGCTGTTAGAGCAGTAATTAAGAGAGCGCCCAAGTGTAGTTCAGATTGTAGTTCAGATATTAGTTACTAGATGAGAGTGAATGATGGCTAAGTGGCCAGAAGAGATAAGCTTGGATTCATTTCAGGAAGCCTGGAACTTTGAGGGTGACGCTTTCTGGAATAGTGTTTTTGAAATGCATAAAGACAAGATGCAAATCAAAAATCCTAAAATCGCCATAGGTAATCTCAAAAAAATATTTACTGCCACATTTGATCTTTCCCATGAAAAGGGTTTTCAGGGAATGAGTCTTCGAGATCTTAGTCGAGAGACTGGTATCAGCATGGGTGGACTCTACGCTTATATCGGTAGCAAGAATGATTTAGCATCTGTAATTGCCGGCGTACTGAGTAAGACTATCGATCAGGTTATTGGTGGGCTTGCTTCGAATGACCTTCCAGCTATCGATAGACTGCGTGCGATTGTGTATGGCGAAATCTACTCCATCGAAATTCTTAACCCGTGGTATAACTTTTGTTATATGGAATTAAAAGAATTACCGAAGGCTGAGCAGCAGAACTCTCTCGATTTGGAATTGCGGTTTGACAATATGTTGATCGAAACATTCCGGCAGGGTGTTCAGAGCGGTGATTTTGTTTGTGAAAATCCTGAGTTGTTGGCTTCTCAGGCAACGGCTCAACTACAGCAGTGGCATCTAAAGAAATGGAAGTTCAAACTTCGCGAGGTCGGCCCGCAGGAATATGCTGCTTATATTTTTAATAGTTTGCTGTTGTGTTTAGCTGCAACTGATACCGAGAATAAAAATAAGGCTGGAGCTATTACAGATACAAAATCGAAGATGGCTTTTCTTTAGCTTAGCTATTCTCAGCTCGTAAACCTTTCTTGTTTGCATAGAAAGCTAATATCTCTTCCATGTCTTGTTCAAGATTCCCGCTAGGATAATAATAGTCGGCAATGCCTGCTTCTTTTTTTCCTGCGTCAACATAGCCCATGAGGATAGGAACCTTAGCGTTCTGGGCGATATGGTAGAAGCCGGTTTTCCACTTGGCCACTTTTTTTCGAGTTCCTTCAGGCGGCACCAGAACTACCAAGTCTTCGTTTTCATTATATTGTCTTACGGTATCAGTAACGACATTGTGAGACTTGTTTCTATCAATGGGAATTCCGCCTAACCATTTCATAAACCAGCCGAGAGGAAAAGGGAACAAGGTATGTTTTCCCATCCAGAATACTTTTAGCCTGAGCTTAAGAACAACCAATAACATCAATGGGAAATCCCAATTACTTGTGTGGGGCGCTCCAATCAGAACAAAGCGAGGGTGATCTAATTCTTTACCAACAGCTTTCCAGCCGATAATTTTCAACAAAGCTATGGCTATCAGTCGAAGTAGGGGAGTGATCAAGGGGGTAGAAAAAACAGTAGTTCGCATTGTTTAAGGTTCTGGATAAGACCGGCGCAGTATAGCAGTGACTTGCCGACTTTGAAAAATTCTTCTCGATTCTACCCTCCCATAAAAGGTGCCGCAAAAAAATAGGGAGCTGTCTGTTCTTGGGGTAAGAGTTAAGACAGCTCCCCTACTCAAGTGAGAATTTATTGATTAGCCATAATGAAAAGTAACGGTGAAGTATTCTTTTCGCTTGGCCTTTACGCTGATGTAGTCCATAAAGCCTCGAGTATTTATATGGCGCTCCGGATGGTACAAGCTCAAGGTATAGCCTCGATGGCTGATCCTTCTTCTTTGAGGGTAGGCAACAACATCCTCAACATGCACCACATCGTTATCAATTCCAGTTAAGGTTACGCCGACTACCCGGCGGTCAGGGAAGGGATTTTCGATAATTCGAGTGCGACGGGAACTGCCTCCGCGAACCGGCTGAGTGGTGAAGCTGTTGCGATTGTTGATAACGCCATGACGACCTTGTCGGTTGCTGGAGCGCTCGCCGTAATTCCTATTGGAGTTTCTGTTGCCGCTGTAGCCATTGCCTCTATTTCTATTGTCAGAGTAGCCGCCTTGATTACGAGACCTGTTATTTCTTGATTCACGTCGCTGGTCCCTATGGTCGTCACTATAACGTTGACGACTATCCTCAATTAGAAAGGAAGATGCGATATTGAGAATCATGCTGAGACCGTCGCCATCTGAATAGTATTCATCAGCCTTGGCGCTTGTTGGATTGACCATGACAAGCAAGCCCGCGAGTAAATACATAGAAATCATGGAGAAATTTCTGCTTGGGGCCGGGATTATATTGGTTTGCTCATTAAAGTTAGTCATCTTATGTCTCCTCAGCTTGGTGCCGAGATTCCATAATACGCCCTCAGGCTGAACTAAAGATGAACGCTAAGGTAGGGCAATTGCTATTTTTCGTCATCGCCGAACAGTCGGTTCAGCTCGGCGAGTGCGCGGTCTGCTTCTGATTGCGGGGAGTTGTCTGTATCAGCTTCTTCTTTTCCGGTCTCTTTGCTTTCGGGTTCGGTTATCTCAACTTCTTCGCCAAAAAGCGCGGCAAGTTTAGCCTTGGCCAGGAGTGATTCGGCGTCGTCCTTTTCGATATGAGCTTTTGTGTTCACTTTAAAATGCTCACAGAAGTTTGCCTTGTCCTTATCCAGTACAAAGTCGGCCTGGTCTTCGTGACAGGAATCGGAAATCTTTGGGTCATAGTGTTGGCAGCTAATACAGACATGGAGATCTGCATTGCAGGAGCTACATTCCTCATTGCGCGAGAAAGGCAGTAGAACCTTCTTCAATTCGATGCCGCATTTCCAGCATTGCATATCGATGCTGCGGCTTTCCATTATGATTCTGCCTTGTGAATTGCCATGACTACCATGTCTGGAAAAAGTCGTCGATTTCGGGAAGGCTGACTTTCTTACTGTTGCCGTTGATTGTGCCGAGGTAGAGAAAGCCGATTATTTTTTCTTGCTCAGTTAATCCGAGACCGTCCATAATCGTTTGATTATAAGCCATCGAACCGGTTCTCCACATTGCACCAACACCCTGTGCATGGGCAGCATTGAGCATATTCTGTGTAGCGGCTCCGGCTGATAGGTCCTGTTCCAATTGAGGGACCTTAGGATGTTCCTTATAGCTGGAGATGCAGACGACTATCAGGGGCGCTCTATGGGGCTTGCGCCGAAGCTTTTGTTCTTGCTCTTCAGAAAGCTCTCCATCTTTCTCTCGAGCGGCTTTAACCAGTAGATCGCCAAGGCGGTCTCTGGATTCGCCCTCAATAATGAGGAATCTCCATGGTCGAAGCAGGGCATGATCGGCCGCTCTAAAAGCTGCCTTGTAGATATTCTCCAAGACTAATGAGTCCGGAAGCGGTTCTGTCAGCCTCGGTGCGGAGGTTCGGGAATGTAAGGCGTCGAGGGCTTTCATAGTATTCAGTGTCGGATTATCTAGAGTCTTGGTGTCCAGTGGTAAGCATAAATCAATCCAGGACCGGTGGATACCGGGAGTCCTACTTTAAGTAACCACATGGATTGAAAGGGTTTTCTGTTCTCCTAATTGTCAACAGGTTCATGTTTAATGAATTGTAAACTGGTATAATTTTCTGCTAATCAGTCGATACCTTCTTGAAGATTGTTTATTAGACTAGAGCGAATATTAGAGAGAGCCATCCAAGTGAATTCCAAGGCAGATGTAATAGCGGCAAGTTCTGAACGAGCTCCTTATCCTCAAGATAAGTCACGCTGGTTCGGAAAAGTTAAGCGCGAGAAACTGCGTTTGGCGTTCTCGTTCTATTCGCCAGATGGAAATGAAATTGCCATGCCTATCGCCAGCATGTCAGCTTATTTGAAACGTGACTTCCCTGAAGTAGAAGTCATGCTTGAGCCTGTTCTAATTCTACGTGATGCCGAAAAGTATTCGCCGGTTAATTACGCGAAGATGATTCAGGCTATGGATCCCGATGTCGCTGCTTTTTCTATAATGAGCCCCCATTGGTATTCCATGGAGCCCTATTTCGAAGAGATCAAGAAACTGATGCCGGATCTGCCAATCGTAATTGGCGGCTATCAGGCCATGCTTTCCCAGGAACAAACTATCGAGAATCCGAACATCGATTATATCTGTGTCGGTGATGGCGAATATGCCATCGGTAATCTGGTTCATCATTTGCGCGGCACTAAGGAAGGTCCTGCGGAAGGACTCTGGGAAAAACTGGAAGATGGATCTGTTTTCGAAACTGAGCCACACCAGATTGGAGATCTTGCTGCGCTACCATTTCCGGACTATGACATCTTCGCCAAGGAAGACGGTTTTAAGGATGTAAACTCTTCTATCTTCGGCCCGAAGGGTAAGCTGGTGATGCCGGTAATGACCGGGCGAGGTTGTCCATATCGTTGCACCTATTGTTGTAATACGCCGATCCTCGAAGGATGGAAAACCAAGAAAACATTTTTAAGAAAGTATGATCCTCAGGATATGGTCGACGAGCTTATCCGACTTCGAGACAAATACGGAGTTGGCTATTTTGAATTTTGGGATGAGCTGTTTCTCTCTAATTTGAAATTTGTCCGCGCCTTTTTTGCCCTCTATCAGGATCAGATCCATTTGCCATTTTCAATTAACTCCCGAGTTGAAGTAATGAACGAGGAGTTCTGCCAGACAGCCGCCGATGCTGGTTGTCATACCATCTGGTTTGGTATCGAAAGTGGAGACGAAGAATTCCGTGCGAAGATGCTGGGCCGTAAGATGACTAACCAGCAGGTTATCGATGCCGCTGCGAATTGTAAGAAAGCGGGTATAAATCGACTGACTTTTAATATTGTCGGAACACCTTTGGAAACCGCTGACAATATGCGCAAGACTCTTGAGCTAAATAAGCTTATAGCACCTGAACATTTTTTCTTCTTCCCCTATATTCCTTTACGGGGCACACCGCTTTATAACATTGCCAAAGAAGAAGGTTTGTTGTTAACGGACAAGAAGAATTTGCATTACCTTTCCGCAGCTAACGATCGGCAATTTACTCTGAATATGAAAGAGATGCCTGAATTGCTCAATGCTGAGGAATACAATGAAATTTGTACCGAGATGCTTGCCTTCCAGGAAGCCAATAATCGATTAAGCTACGATGAAGGTTTGAGCGAAGGTGGTGATGAAAAGGCTACGGTAGAAGACAAGAGCTTTATTTTCGTGGATGAACCGCCAGAACAAGCTACAGAGCCTTCAGCGCCCGAAGAGAGCACTTCTCCGACTGAAGAAAGTCCGTCTGCGGCAACAAAGAAACCAGCTTCTGTGTTTGAGGGTATGAAAAACTTCTTCAGAAGTTAATATGCCTTGTGATTAGAAAGAGCCGCTAGTATCAACTGTCAGTAAGAAACCGCTAAGCAGCATCCAGGGCAAGTTGATGTTCAACTTTGATGGCGCTTCTAAATGATCTCCATGAGATCAGCGCCATCAGGAAATTTCCGCACACCGCGCCTGCAAAAAATCCCGCCAAGCCAAAAAACAGACTTCCGATATATGCCAGTGGAACATAGAAGATAAAGAATCTCATCGCGCTCAGATAAAGTGCGCTCATCGGGCGATGCATCGCATTGAGAGAGGAGTTAGTCAAAATGATGATTCCCTGCATGCCATAACCAATAGGCAGTATCCATACAAAAATTCTAATGGTCGAGATTACTGCCGGGTCATTGGAAAACACATTTGCGATTAGAGAAGCTCCCAAAGCAAGTAGGACATAAACCAGCATTTGCCAGCCTATGATGAAGCGGATAGCCATCTTGTATGCTTCTTCCACACGATCGATTCTGCCGGCGCCATAGTTCTGGCTGATCAATGGAGGAAGAGAGGAAGACATAGCCAATACTATCAAGGTAGCTATGGGTTCAATTCTGGCGCCAACACCGAATGCGGCAACCGCCGTGTCTCCAAAGCTGGCCGCTATTGCTGTCATTACTCCCATGGCGAGAGGAGTCATCATATTGGCGCCGGCTGCGGGAACACCTATTCTCAACATTTCCCGTCCGGAGGAAAACATAACAGCCTTGCTAGGAAGTTTTGCACTGACCAGTTCTTGTTTGAATACCAGCAAGTACATCAAAAAGGTATAACTGCTTCCCCAGGCCAATACAGTAGCCCAAGCTGCGCCCTGTATGCCTAAGGCAGGCAATGGGCCAGGCCCGAAGATAAGTATGGGGTCGAGAATAGCGTTGAGAAGCCCGGCAGCTGCCATCAGAATACTAGGTGTTTTGGTGTCTCCGCAGGCGCGAAGTATGCTATTTGCAGTCATGATAGAGACCACCAGCACACTGCCTGGAAACCACACTGTCATATACCTGCGGATATGCACCATCAGTTCTTCACTGGCACCCATTAAACCAAAAATTTGATTCATGAAGGTCCAGCATATAGCGACGAGGATGATTGCCAGACCGAGTGAGACGTAATTGATAACGGTGGCAGCTTCCTTGGCCTTCTCGAAGTCTGATCGACCGAGATACTTACCTACGACAGCCGAAGCGCCGATACCCAGCCCGATAGCGAGACTCATAATGGTAAAGGTGACGGGAAAGGTGAAACTGATTGCAGTAAGAGATTCTGTGCCCAAGAAGCTGATAAACAGAGTGTCAACCAGACTAAAGGTAAATAGCATGAGCATGCCTACGATCATAGGCGTGGTCATGCGAATCAATGATTTTTGAATTGAGCCTTCAACGAGATTGTAGCTATTTTTTTTATACTGCGCTGACATGTTTAGCTCGGCATTTTGATTTTACTGCTCTATGTGAATATACCCTAATTGCTCGACTAAATTTCAGCTGACACAGAAAGTTGCATTCAATCGCTCTAGAGGCCAGACCTGATCTGGGTTAGCTGTTTGAAGGTCTTTGGGTTGCCGAAAATCAATTCGCTGGCACTGCTCAAGTCAGGAGAGCCGCTTTCGCTGCCTATCAAGCCTCCAGCTTCCTGCAAAATCAGGTTTACAGCCGCAAGTGAGCAGGCAGGTTCAGTCTGAGCCCAGCCACCCTGAGTGCGGTTGCAGGCCGTGTTGAGAATATCCAGAGGAGTGCAGCCGCTGATTCGAGGGCGGGCATTGGCAGCCATGATTTCACGGTGCATAGATACAGCAACCTCGTCTGCTATGTCACCATCGAGTGATATCAGGCAATCGCTGATTTCAGTAGCTTGTCCTACGCGAAGACGCCGGGAGTTTAATTGGGTGCCACGACCACGACTGGCGGTGTATTCCTCTCGCACCAAAGGACTGATGACCACGGCATGTTGAACAACGCCATCAATCTGACAGGCTACAGATACGGCAAATTGCGGATAACCACCGGCAAAATTCATGTTTCCCAGCAGTGGATCAATAAGCCAAGTGGGCTCTCCGCTCTTGCCTTGCTTTAAGCCAGACGCGCGGGAATGAAAACTGTGATCGGGGTAGGCCTTCTCTAGATGGTAGAGAATGGTTTTTTCGGAAGCCAGATCCATTGATGTTAAAAACTCAGCTGGATCGTTGTTGATTACTTTAACGCGATCGAGTCTGTCACTGCTATGTGCGAGTGCTTCGGCTGCATCGCGCGCAGCTTGCAAGGCTATGTTCACCAGAGGGAGCATGGTCGTGGATTCCTGAATTAGTAAAGAACGGGTCGGCTGGAGCTGGATTGATGTCCAAAAACACACAGGCCAGGTCGAGCAGGGCGTGATGATAGCAAATAAGGGAAATACAGGTCTATCCTGCTATACTTCGCAGCCTATTTATTTTGTGGTTGTCAGCTTAATGTTGGATTTCAATCAGGTTTCGGTGGTTCTGGTTAATACATCTCATCCCGGTAATATCGGTGCTGCCGCCCGGGCGATGAAAAATATGGGACTCACTAATCTGGTGTTGGTTCAGCCGGAAGATTTTCCCAGTGGCGTAGCTGTTGGCCGGGCTGTCTCAGCAGGAGATTTACTGGACAATGCCAGAGTGGTTTCAAGCCTCGAAGAAGCAGTGGAAGGCTGTGGTCTGGTTATTGGCACGAGTGCTCGCTCAAGAACAATTCCTTGGCCGATGCTTACACCGGAAGAAACAGCGAACAAGATCTGTGAGGAAGCTCCTAAGAATAAGGTGGCTCTGGTATTTGGCAGGGAAGATGCTGGCCTCAACAACGAAGAGCTACAACAGTGCCACTTCCATGTTCAGATCCCGACGGCGGATTTCAGCTCTCTGAATCTCGCAGCGGCGGTTATGGTGATCTGCTATGAGGTCTACAAGAAAGGCATGGAAGGAGAGTTAGCCGAGACTTTGGACGAAGAGGACTATTGGGATAAGGCAAAGGCTAACGGGGAGCAGGTTGAACACTTTTACCGTCATTTGGAAAAAGTCATGATAGACATAGACTTTCATGACCCGGAAAATCCGCGACAACTAATGCAAAGGATGCGTCGGTTATTTAGTCGAATACGCATTGATGAAATGGAGATGAATATTCTGAGGGGAATATTAACCAATATTGAATACAAACTGGGGATTCACCCGGGCTCCAACAATGAGCTGAGACTCAAGCAGAAAAAAGACGAGCAGCAGCAAAAAGGCTCTGATTAGCGCCTTCTGTTTTTACCTCGCGTAGATTTACCGCCGACAGGCCTCGCTCTGTGTTTACTTTGCGCTGCAGGAATTAGTTGTTTGTCTCCGCTTCCTATCAGCTCGCTTCTTCCCATCTTTTGAAGCGCTTCTCTTAACATAGGCCAATTTTTTTCATCGTGGTACCGCAGAAATGATTTCTGCAATCGGCGCTGATCAAGATCTTTAGTCACACTCAGTTTCTTGTTCTTGTAGCGTACTTTCTCCAGCGGGTTTTTTTCCGAGTAATACATAGCCGTAGCCAATGCCATTGGAGATGGGTAGAAAGTCTGAACCTGATCCGGTTTGAAATCATGTTGCTTGAGCCAGAGGGCCAGGTTCAACATGTCTTCATCATCGGATCCTGGATGAGCCGCGATGAAGTAGGGGATAAGATACTGTTCCTTGCCAGCCTTCTTGGAAAACTTGTCGAAGAGTTTTTTGAATTCATCGTAACTGGAAATCGAAGGCTTCATCATCATCGATAAGGTCTTGTCTTCGCTATGTTCCGGCGCAATTTTGAGATAGCCGCCAACATGATGAGTAACCAGTTCCTCAATGTACTCCGGGTCTTTAAGAGCTAGGTCATAACGAAGACCCGATGCGATAGCAACTCGCTTTACGCCAGGTATTGCACGGGCTTTTCGATAAAGCTGGGTAGTAGGGCTGTGATCAGTTTCGAGATGTTTACAGATGCTTGGGTAAACGCATGATAGCCGCTTACAGGTTTTTTGAATCTTCGGCGATTTGCAGTTCAGCTTGTACATATTGGCCGTAGGGCCGCCGAGATCGGAAATAGTTCCGGTAAACCCCGGCACCTGATCACGAATCTTTTCAATTTCTTTCAATATAGATTCTTCGGAGCGGCTCTGAATTACTCTGCCTTCATGCTCGGTGATTGAGCAGAAAGTACATCCTCCGAAACAGCCACGCATGATATTTACCGAAGTCTTAATCATGTCGTAGGCAGGAATTTTTGCATCACCGTATTGGGGATGCGGACGGCGCTGATAGGGCAGATCAAATACCCAGTCCATTTCTTCTGTTTCCAATGGAATGGGAGGCGGGTTTACCCAAACCTCGAGACTGTCATGTTTCTGTACCAGGACCTTTGCGTTGTAGGGGTTGGCCTCCTGGTGCAGGATTCTAGAGGTATGGGCATACAGAGCGGGATCCTTGCATACCTTGTTAAAGGAAGGCAGCCTGATATAACTGGTTGCGGAGTCGTACTTCTCTTTCCTCTGCAAGGGAAGAGGAATGATGCGAATGCCTACTTCTGCCGGGCTTTCTGTTCCTGCACTTTCCTTTTCTGTGCTGTCACCTTTGGCTGCCGCTTTCTGATTCTTTTCAATATTTTCGTGATAGTCGTAAGGGCTGGGTATCTGGTCGATTTTTGATGGCCAATCAATGCGGGTGGAATCGATCTCGGTCCATCCTGCGGGCATTGTCTTTCGAACAATCGCGGTTCCCCGCAGGTTTGTAAGGTCGGAGACTTGCTTGCCCTTAGACAATTGATGGGCGAGTTCCGTCAGTGCTCTTTCAGCGTTGCCGAACAGTAATATGTCTGCGTTAGCATCGATAAGCACCGACCGCCGAACCTTATCGCTCCAGTAATCGTACTGAGCGATGCGCCTCAGGCTAGCTTCGATACCACCAATTACAATGGGAGTGTCATAGTAGGCTTCGCGGCATCTCTGGCTGTAGACGATGACCGATCGATCGGGTCTTTTTCCAGCAACCCCGCCTGGAGTATATGCATCGTCGCCGCGCATGCGAAGGTCGGCTGTGTAGCGATTAATCAGCGAGTCCATGTTGCCGGCGGTGACGCCGAAAAATAGATTGGGCTTACCCAGTTGTTTGAAGGGTTCTGCACTATCCCATTCAGGCTGAGAAATTATGCCGACTCTAAAACCTTGGGCCTCGAGTAGGCGACCTATGACAGCCATACCAAAGCTGGGATGATCCACATAGGCGTCAGCTGTCACAATAATGATGTCGCAGCTATCCCAGCCCAGTTCATCCATTTCCTCGCGAGACATGGGCAAGTAGGGAGCTGTTCCGAAACATTCAGCCCAGTATTTAGGATAGCCAAAAAGCGTGGGAGCGGATAAGGATTTATCTCCGGCTTTTTTGTTGGTCGTTTTTTTCGCTTTTGCCATTGGGTTTAGAGCATCCTTGCTTGTCTATCTACTAATGCTTGGTTCGAATACCGATTCTAAAAAAGGGGCGGGTCTAGAAAAACTGACCCACTGCGGTTTCTTCATCGTTAAGAGTGAGTACACTGTCTTGCAATGACGCTCGTATAAGTACTCTTCCATTGTCTAACTGAACATAGCCTTGCTGAACATAGGGATCTACCATTTCAGCAAGGGGACTAGACATAACTGCTTCCAGGTCTAGTGATATGTCGAGGTCGAAGGAAAGGGCCTCCAAGGCTTCGTTTATGTCCATTCGAGCCACATCGTTCAGCGCGGGCATGCCGTTCCAATGAATATTTATATTGGCTCGATGGTCGCCACCGTAAGCATTCGCCTCGAGGGTGTTATTGAATGCCAGGGCATTCTTTACTGTAATGAGTAGTAGCTCCTGACTGATTCGACTTATTGCGGGAGAAGTGGACCCCTCATCTTTTTCCATTTCTACTTGAAGCTCATACAAGAGTGCGTAGTAGAGACTAAGAGCCTGTGCATCCAGCTCCTCCAGACCGATTTGCCACGAGAAAGAATTTAACGGGAAGTTGCTGGATATTTCCTTGATGACTATGGATTGCTCAAAACTTAATTGCTCATTGCTGCCGCCTAAGTTTGAAAGAGATGTGTTGCTGGAGAAATTTGCAATACGAAGAGGGTAGGGTGAGCTACTCTCGATCACTGGAATATGGAAACTAGCCTTGCTAGGCGCCAATACATTACTAATTTCTTCGGTCTCGGTGTTGATTTCCAGGCCTGAGATATTAAAGTTTAACCTGGCGCTATTTTCGTTAGCTCGAAGCTGGCCCATTAGGATCTCAAAATCAGCGGACAGATCAGAATCTGATTTGAATGAACTAGTAAGACCACCAAACACTACTTCACCATCTGCACCGGAGTAATTAACCGGTGATACTTCCAGCTCAATTAGTAATGACTGGTCAAATCCCGCAATTAGATCCAGTGCAATAGCTGGCAATTCGAAAGGCAGGTCCGCGACAACCAGGTCGAATGCGTTGTTACGTAGGTGGGGAGTGATATTGGCATAGGCAAGGCCAAACTTCGGGCCGTCTGTAGTCATCAGCAGCGGGCCGTGATCAATTTGTAAATCGAATTCGAGAGCAATAGCCTCGCTGCCTATCGGTGTATAGACAAGTTCGAGAGATGATTCACTCTGAAACCAGCCGCTGCTCAGAGATTGTTGAGTAATTTCAAACTCACTCTCGGCTTCCGGCGGTATCAGATTCAGAATATTGTCGATGGTGGAGCTCTGAATACCAATTCCAATTACTTTTGGGCTTAGGGTGAGAATCAGGACGGCAACCACGGCTACGATCAGTGAGAGTCGGAAAGTATGACTTTTCATGAATTATTCCAACCTGGAGTACTCATACCTGTTGTATTAAGAGGTGCTAACAAGAGCACTAACAGTAGTGCTCACAAAAGGCGTGACAATAGACCGCGTGTGAATGTGAATTGTACCAGTTTCTGCAGGCTAACTCTTCCAGGTGACGGGGAGAGGAATTCATCTCCAAGCTATAAACGGCGAATTTTGTAAGCGCAGCGACGGGCGCCGTCTAATAGATAGTCTGTTCGGCTGACATCGGCGGTTCCCTGGAATAACTGCTGGAAAATCCATAATTCTGATTTGCAGAAATTCTGGCATTGTTTGGCGGCGGAGCAAATAGGGCAGTGGTTCTCGATAAGCAGCCAGCCGTCTGGAAGCAAGCGAACTTCCGCCATATAGCCTTCCTCGCTTCTGATCTCTGCAAGTCGTGCAATACGGTCTTGTATGTCTTCACCCTGTTGATCCAGTTCCTGTTGGTATTGTGATCGTTGCAACTCGCCACGGCTGTCAATGATTCGCTCCAGGTCTTCTTCTCCCAAGGTGGATCGAATGACGTCAATTAGCTCCACAGCGATCTGAGAATGGGAATCAGGAAACTGCGAATGACCTTTCTCGGTGAGTTTCCATAGATGTACCGGCCGTCCTCTGGTCTGTTTTTCTTCTCGGGTCTGGGACACATAGCCCTGTTGTTCCAGGTCGTTTAGGTGTTGGCGTGCCCCCATGGTAGTCATATCTAGTTGTTTAGACAGGATTTTTACGGATTGCGGGCCTCTGGTTTTGAGGCGAAACATGATCGTATGCTGGCTTTTTGAGAGCTCCATTCCTGGTCCCCGACTGTCTAATGGCGTTCTTTAAGTATCGGCTGCTTAAACAAAGTATTTACTTTAATTAAATATTCATCTATATTCGCCAATATAGTAAATTAAACACTTTAGTAATAGGCTGATAATCAACTTGCGAGGTAAATAGTAATGCAAATACTTGAACATATACATCTAAATGTGGATTCCATAGCGAAAACAGAGGAGTTTATGGCGGTTGCACTTCCAGAATTCAGCCGTAGAGGAGGTGAGCTGAGCGAGACTTTCGGTCAATGGGCACACATCGGCAATTCGAATTGCTATATCGCGCTTACTGAACGTAAAGGAGCAGCAACCATGGAGGAGCTCCGCCATATCGGCATGGTAGTAGAGGATGTGGAAGCGCTGATGGCTCGTCTCTCTGCTGCTGGATATGAAGCGGCTGATAACAGCTCCTTGAACAGCCATCCTCATCGTCGGCGGGTTTACTATATTGACGGCAATGGACTCGATTGGGAGTTTGTGGAGTATCTGTCTGAGGTGAATGCAGAGAGAAACGACTATTCACTTTGATTTGTTCCGTGCTTGGCTTAGCATGCCCCAATGAATGCAACTGCTCCTCTATTAATAACCTTTACCGCCTATTTGTTGTTAGTGCTCTTTCTTGGGCTGATGGCTTACAGGCGCACCCATAGTCTTGATGATTATATTTTGGGTGGGAGAAAGCTGGGGTCGGTAGTCACGGCGCTAAGTGTTGGTGCTTCAGATATGAGCGGCTGGCTTTTATTAGGGCTACCTGGCGCTATTTATCTTTCTGGTATAAGCGAGATATGGATTGGGATAGGTTTACTTATTGGGGCCTACCTTAACTGGCTTTTTGTCGCGAAGCCGCTGAGAATTTATAGTTCCCACGCAAATAATTCACTGACACTTCCCGATTATTTTGAGAATCGTTTTCAGGATAAAACTCGGGTACTCAGACTTCTATCAGCATTCGTAATTCTTCTCTTCTTCACTTTTTATACAGCATCAGGATTGGTGGGCGGTGCTATTCTTTTCGAAAATAGTTTTGGGCTGGATTATAACGTCGCTCTATTGTCAGGTGCTTTCATAATCGTGGCATACACTTTTGTTGGTGGTTTTCTTGCCGTAGTCTGGACTGATGCTATTCAGGCAATTTTAATGTTGTTGGCGCTGTTGATTGCTCCGATTTCTGTAATATCCGGTGCTGGAGGGATTGATGCTGTCTGGTCTCAAATGCAGGCGGCGAACCCTGACAGTACGGCACTTTTTAGTAATATGACCGCGATCGGTCTGCTTAGCTTGCTGGCCTGGGGACTTGGATACGTCGGTCAGCCACATATTTTGGCTCGCTTTATGGCGGTGGAGAATGCCCAAAAGATAAGGCCTGCGCGGCGAATAGCTATGGTTTGGATGCTGATCGTATTATGCGGATCCGTTACTACCGGTCTTGCCGGCATCGCGTATTTCGCGGATCAACCGCTAGCTAATCCTGAAACAGTTTTTATCGTGCTTAGTCAGAGCCTGTTTAATCCTTGGGTGGCAGGAATTATTACTGCCGCAATCTTATCGGCGATTATGTCGACTATCGATTCTCAGTTGCTGGTCTCGTCTTCGGTGATTAGCGAAGACTTCTATCGTGTTTTTATTAAGCCCAAAGCTTCCGAGAAGGAATTGCTTTTAGTGAGTCGAATCGCTGTTGTGGCAATAGCTGTTTTAGCACTCTTTATCGCCAGTGATAGAGAAAGTAGAGTGCTGGATTTAGTGAGCTATGCCTGGGCCGGATTCGGCGCCGCATTTGGGCCGGTCATTGTATTTTCTCTTTTCTGGCGCAAGATGACGGCGATGGCAGCTATTGTTGGAATGATAATCGGTGCTGTCACAGTGGTTGTTTGGTCGAATCTGGAGGGTGGAATATTTGATCTATATGAAATCGTTCCAGGTTTTGTATTCGCGTCACTGGCGGTGATTGGAATTAGTTTGATGAAGCCACAGCAAGGGCAGATTGCCTTACAACAGTTTGATGAAGCCGCTAGTCTACTTGAAGAAACTCAGCAGTAAAATCCATTAACTCTTTGAGAGTTTCCCCTGACGCTCATTGCCAAATTTAAATTGACCTGTGATCTTGGCCATCAAAAGCTGAGCCTGTTCTTCGCTAGCTAGCTGGTCGATCTTGCTGAGAAATTTTACAGCCTCTTTTCCAGTGAGCGTCTTTGCCAGTTTCCCATTTGATAAGATCATCACTTTCTCGCCTTTGCTTTCACTGTAGGTAAACCTGGCCTTAGCGCATTCTATTTCAGCGGTGTATTGTTTGGGGCTAGCCATGGGCATTTCTGCGCATTTGGATGTGAGGTATGCCGTCTTCCATATAGGGCTCAGAAGCTGTCTCGAAACCGACAGATTGATAAAAATCTTCCAAATGTTGTTGCGCTGAGATAGCGATGTCCTTGTCTGGCCACAGCCGCATGCAATTCTCGACGGCAGCGTTCATAAGTGCTCTGCCATAGCCCTTACCACGGGCAGCATCACTGCTTATAACTCTGCCAATAGAGGCTTGTGGATATTTTATGCCGGGTGGGAATAGACGGGCATAGAAACGTAGCTGGCCGTCCACAGTTCCACTTAGGTGATAGGCCTGCTGATCCATACCGTCCATGTCTTGGTAAACACAGTCCTGTTCGAGTACAAAAACCTCGGTCCTCAATTGCAAAATACAGTAGAGCTCATTGCTATCAAGTTGGTCGAAGTGCCTGCAATCCCAGCTTATTTCATCGTTCATACTGCTTTCTTTTCCAAATAACCTTATCTAATGTATGGACTTATAATTTCAAAGCAACTGAATTTCGTTACGGGAGGAATTTTAACGTATTCCTTCAGAGAATAACTGTATTGTCTCATGTTGATCGCCGCAGCTCCGATAGCTTAACCGTGTCTGGGAATGCTCGGTCAAAACTGCTAGATACATCTCTATTTGATGACGATTTTTGCAAATTAGGGCTTTCAATAATCAGCACATTGTTAAGAATAGAGAGGTAGATAGAGTAGAGTAGTTACTAATTATTAATACCCGTAAAAAAGGCGGGTCTTCGCTATCGAATCAGGAGTAGAATCGTAGTTGAGGGCGTTTCAATAACGGAACACTTTGAAATAGCCCATTAACCCAGTGAGTTAGGAGGATTAAAAATGATCAAAGCCAGAATTGATGCAGTAGGCTCATATATTGGAGAAAATGAAGTTAGCACCCGTGATTTGCTTGCTAATGCCCATTTCGACCGTTTCGACAAACCCTTCGACCTGGTTGAGTCAGCCCTTGGCATTTCATCCGTTAGGCAGGTTCAGGGAAGTATCCGGCCTGGCGATATTGCAATAAAAGCGGCTGAATCCGCCCTCGCCAAGTCCGAAATAAGTAATACTGAAATAGACGCCGTTTTTTACTGCGGCATGACCAGCGACTATACCGAGCCCTCCACAGCGCACAAAATTGCTGATGAGCTTGGTATTAATGCTCCATTTTGCTGGGATCAAGCTGACGCCTGCCACGGACTATCAACTGGGTTGATAACCGCCAATGCCCTGATTCGCAACGGTCAGATTCGCAATGCACTGGTGTGTACGGGGGAGAGGGCCAGCAAGGGCACCGACTTTATTACCGATCAATACAATAAGGATATTCTCACTGAGAGAGATATCAATGACACTATTGGAGCCTTCACCGTTGGTGATGCAGGTGGAGCGTTCATCGTGAGCCAAAGTGATAACGAGGAAGGCATTGAATTCATTAACACCGAGTGTGATTCGCGCCAGCGCAAATTGTGCTATGTGGATTGGGAAGATTCTTCGTTCGCGATGAAAATGGGGCTGATTTGTAGCCGTACTATCAAGCTGGTGAGCCATATGCTGCCTAAAACCCTGAATAGCCTGGGCTGGGAGAGAAATGATATCGACTTTATGCTGCCCCATCAGGTTGGTAAGAGGCCATTCGATATCTATCTTAATTCTCTCTTCAAGCTGCCTTCAGAAAAATCCATTGCGACTTACAAGGATATGGGAAACCTCACTAGCGCAAGTATCGCCGTATCCTGGGACCTTTTGGAGTCCGCGGGCCGTTTAAAGAAGAAGGACAAGATGTTCATCGTGTCCACTGGCAGTGGAATTGTTGCTAGTCAAATGGGCATCACACTTTAAGGAAATTCGGATCACACTTTTTACAAATAGAGGGTTTACTTCTGCCTAGAGCACCCGTTATATTTGTGGCTTAGTTAAATTCAACATAATGGGTTCGTTATGGAGATGTTTTATATTTTTGGATTTATCGCGCTTCTAGCGGCGATATTCAAAATTATCATCTTATATCAGGTAGTTACAGATTCTCCGCTGACATCGGCGCTGAATCTTTTGGTAATTGCACTGATTGCCCAAAATTGTTTCGAATTCCTGGGCTATCTCACCTATGCCAGCGATACTGTTTTCTCAGGCTATATGGTAGACGGAGTGCTGATCTCTATGTACGCAGTAGGGGCCTCTGTTGTAATGCTTGTCATGAGGGTCTGCCAGATAAGCTCTGGTAAATTGATCTCCTCTGTATTTGCGGGTTTAGCAGGTCTTCTTGTTGTGCTTCATGCCTCGGGCCTGATTGTTTCCGGGTATTCCCAAGTTGGATACACCATCATCAGTGAAGAAGGGCCGCTTTATGCGCTTTTCTCTCTATACCTCTTATCTGTAGTTGGCTTGGCTCTTGTTACGCTGATTCGGTCTCGTCATTCGAAGGTTCGTGAAATTAGAGACCGCAGTCGTGTCACTCTAATGGCGATCGCTCCCCTGTGTCTCGTTGCTGTAGGTGTCATCGGGTTTAGAGCCATTGGGTTCAATTCGTCTTCTGCTCTAGCCATGCCGTTCGCTTCGACTCTATTCGTCTGGGTATTGATGATTGATGAAAGAGGGGACTATCTGCGCTTTAAGCTGAAGTGGACAGTGCTGACCAAACTTGCACTGCGAGCCAGCGATATCAAGCTTAGTAGCTGGAACATGTTGATAGAGAAGATGTTGATAGAAGAAGCTATGCGCGTGTGCCATAACAACAAGAGCGAAGCCGCTCGACTTCTCGGCCTTAACAAGACCACCTTCCACAGAAAAGCAGAACGCTACGCCCCCGTTCCTGAGAACTCGACACTGGCAACAGCCAATCTCCAGGTCATCGACTAGCCAAGTCCTGCAAGCGCTTCAGTACCAAGTAATCACATCAGTTCAATTAGCTCATTTTTGATTCCATTCCTGTCCTCTTTATATATCTAATCTTTAGCTCATCTTTTGCTCCGACTGAGCATTAATTGAGCGAAATCCCTATGCTATACTCCCGCCGCGCGGCCCCGGTGGCACAGCTGGATAGCGCGGCCCCCTCCTAAGGGGCAGGTCACAGGTTCGACTCCTGTCCGGGGCACCAAAAAAAAGTAAACCCGCCTAAGCGGGTTTTTTTTGGTGCTCCGGACAGGAGCTGAGAGATTGCGGTTCGAAAGCTGCGCCAGCAGCGCAGACGGCTGAAAGCCGCCCCGAAGGGGTGAGGATTTTCGCTTAGCCAAAACCCGAATCAAAGGAGCGTAGCTCCGCAGACAGCCGAAGGCTGCCCCAACGGGGTGAAGTATTTAGCTCAGCTAAATACTGAATCACTCCTGTCTCGCAACTCAAGTAAGAACGCCCAACAAACCCTCCCACATCAACTAAGCAACACCTCAAAATCCACCCCCGTTCCATATTTGAACTCCTACAAAGCTCTTACAAACTCCCCATACCAGCACCCTTAAAACCACTGTTTCATTAATGAAACCCCCTTGTAATTTTCAGTTATCAGTAATTGTAAAATCGAAAGAAGTAAAAAAAAATCTTATATAAATCAATAGATTGACGTCGGGGTGTGTTTTCGATAAAAATCAATCCCATGAATTCTTAGGGAGCACTCGGAACATCGGGTTCAGTTAAAACCCAGCAAGCGATATCCGAGCAAAAGCGATAACAACGAATACGGAAGGAATTAGATATGGGTGATGTCGTCAATTTGAATGACTATCGCAACGAGCCATCGGAGGTGAACGCGGATATCGTTAGTAGCGGCCTCGTGCCTCTGGAATTTGCGACAGGTATTACTGACCGTCGAGAGTGCTTCGACAAGCTGGCTCAATATTCTATCGATACGGTTCACGTACGAGCAGCCGGCCCCCAGTCCAATTCATTGATCTACCTGATAGGTATCCAAAATGCTATCCGTCTCAACAAGCTTATTCTCGAGCATGAGGAAATCGATGAAGAAGAAATTGAGCAGCGTATCGATCTGATTCAGATGATGGAAAACATGAATTTCAATGTGATGGAAAGCCTGGTGGAGTCTTACTGCGTTAAGGGTAGCTTACTAAACTAGAAGAACGGAGAGGATTAGGCTTCTGTTGTTAGATAAGGCAGGGGCAGTAGAGTTACTGGAACCCCGTCCCATTCACCTATATCACCACTTGTAACTGAGCCGGCGTCAGATTCCGCAATTGATGTTTTCGCGATAGCCAAAATAAGAGTTCCGCCTGTTGGTTCCGAGGCGTTCTCAGCACTAAGAACGTCCAGCTCCATAGATTTATCATCCCGTAGTATCTCCAATTTTGTAGGCGCCGTAATATTCTCTTTAGCGATGCTCAACAGATACAGTCGTTTCTTTGCTTTTCCTCGATAGAACATTCGGGCGACAACTTCCTGACCTGTGTAACAACCTTTTTCGAAGTTCACTACACCGGAGATGTCGAAATTGAGCAGCTGCGGTGTGTACATTTCACTTCGTGCGCTATCAACATGAAATACACCAGATAAGATATCTGCGCGATGCCAGTCTGCCATGTTATTTTCTGCGCCTGAACTCTTCTCTGCTGCCGTACTAGTCGCTCCACTATCAGCCTCAAATGACCAGAGCTCATAACGTCTGGCTCCCTCGATTTTGAGCAATATTCCCTTGTCCGACTGGGAGTATTGATTCACTTCCTGCGGTGTTTCCTCGAAGTCTTCTGCAGGAGAATCCAGACTCTCATCTTCTGTCAAAATGCCGAAGGCATGAATGCAATCATCTCTGGCAATTTCCACTTTGGAAAACACGGCATATTTAGACAGGGTAGTGATGATAATTTCTGCCATCCCGCTTGTGGTTTGAAGAATACAGTCACTCTCACGCAGGGCGATCCTGAAATCGGCAATGACTCGTCCCTTGAGGTTGCACAGGGCAGATGTCAGGCAGTTTCCTTGCGTCAGCTGATCCAGATCTGCCGTAAGCTGCCCCTGCAGAAATGTCACGGCATCGACACCGCTTACGCGGACGAATTCATAATGGCTCAGATCGATATGTCGATTGCTCATGTCTTAGCTTGCTTGCCTGTTTTCGGTTTCAGGGGATGATGACACATGTTAGCAGCTTTTCTGTACCCAGCAGTCGCAACTGATTTAAAATTTCCGCATAATCCCTACAAGAAATGCACTACTTTTCAAAACCAGTAAGGAAGTCCCGATGGAGGAATTCAACAGAGACAAAATCTTCTGGCATAGCCGTCGAGGTATGCTGGAGCTAGATTTACTGTTGGTGCCTTTTGCCAGGCAAGTATTCCATACACTGGATTACCAAGATCAAGTGTTATATGTCGATTTCCTTGCTGAAGAAGATCAGGATCTTTTTGCGTGGTTGATGGGTACGCTTGAGCCTTCTGAGGATCGATTCAAATCCATAATTCAGCGAATCCTCGCTCATAATAAAAAAGCAGACTAGGCTTTAGATATTAGCAAAGGTCATCGTGAGGGCTTACCGCAAGGTTAGTCTACAGCGCTGAACAACGCCTTCTTTCTGAGTCAGCTATTTTGTTCCTATTGTCTATCCGTCGCTCTGGCTTACAAGCCGCTATCTTGCTGATTTTTTATCTGGGTACACTCTATGGTTTAAAGTTTAGCGCACTGCCTGGCTTGCTCTCCATGGGTCTGGTCGCTGCTATTAGTCTCTGTTTTTTCGCCGAATTAAATCGTTTGCTGGGTCGCAGCAAACACTCTTTACTAGCGATTCATTTTAATGACCTTGATGTCCGGCTTATTTACCCGCGCAATGAAACCAGGGTAGTACTTTCTCGGATTAGCTATTTTAGTGAGTGGTTGATCGTTCTGGATTTTAGTGGAAAGCAGGGGGCAAGCATTTCTTGGACAAGATATTTCGATCCTCATCGTTTCGTTGCGCTGTGGCCAGATTCCTTATCGGAGCCCGACAGGCGTCGCTTGCGTCGCTACTTATTATTTGAATTGAACTAGTTAATTGAATGGAATTTATTAATAGAACAGAATTGGCAAGAAGCCAGCCTACGCGAGACTCACTGACTGCTGTCAGGACTGAGAATGGTATCTGTAAGGGTCTCTTCCAACTCAGGGAAGTCGAGAGTGTAATGTAAACCTCGGCTTTCCTTTCGGGCTAATGCGCATGAAATTATCAAGCTCGAAACCAGCGCCAGATTACGCAGCTCCAGCATGTCATTAGTTACGGTTGTCTTGGTGTAGTAATCCTGGATCTCATCTCCGAGCAAGTTAATTCGGCGTTCGGCACGGCGGAGTCGTTCACTTGTTCGAACAATTCCGACGAAGTCCCACATACAGCGCCGTATTTCATCCCAGTTATGGGACACAAGGATTTCATTGTCAGAGCTGCTGACTCTGCTTTCGTCCCAAGGCGCTATGTCGCTGCTTAGAACGGTGTGGTCGATCTTGCTGTGGATATCATCTGCTGCTCCGAATGCCACTACAAAACATTCGAGCAGTGAATTACTGGCCATGCGATTGGCGCCGTGGAGTCCAGTGAAGCTGGTTTCGCCGATGGCATAGAGATTGGCAATGTCGGTTTCGCCTTGTTTATTAACTACCACGCCGCCACAGGTGTAGTGGGCAGCAGGTACAACTGGTATTCGCTCGGTGGTGATGTCGATGCCGAATTCCAGGCAACGGCTGTGGATGGTTGGAAAATGTTCGCGAATAAACTCAGCCGATTTATGAGTGATATTCAGATAAACGCAGTCGCAGCCTAGGCGTTTCATCTCATGATCGATTGCTCTGGCGACGATATCTCTGGGCGCCAGTTCTTCTCGCTGGTCAAAGTTGCCCATGAACCGAGTACCGTCTGGAAGCTCCAGAGTGGCTCCCTCACCGCGCAGTGCTTCGGTAATAAGAAACGACTTTGCCTTTGGGTGGTAGAGGCAGGTTGGATGGAATTGATTGAATTCCATATTGGCGACACGACAGCCGGCTCGCCAAGCCATGGCAATACCGTCGCCGCTGGCGCCGTCGGGGTTTGTTGTATACAGATAGGCCTTGCTGGCGCCGCCGGTTGCCAAGGCCACAAACTTGGCTTTTATCAGCTCAACCGAGTCAGTTTGCTGATTCAGCACATAAGCCCCCACGCAGGAGCGCTCTGGGGACGTTTCTGAGGCTTGTGTCACTAAATCTACAGCGGTACACCCCTCAATCAAATCGATGGAGGGGTGGTCCTGTGCGCGCTTCTGAAGAGTCTCGAATACGGCCTTCCCCGTGGCGTCTGTGGCATGGATGATTCGCCGGTGACTATGGCCACCTTCTTGGGTGAGATGGAGTGAGGAGAGGTTTAAGGCGTCAGGGTCTGAAGCGTTCGAGGATTGTTCCGGGTTACTCTTGGTTGTGAACGGCACGCCTTGATCCACCAACCAACTCACCGCCTCTGCGCTATGGGCAACAATATATTCCACCATCTCGGGATGGCACAGCCCAACACCTGCTGAGAGTGTGTCCTGAATATGGGATTCAACGCTGTCTTCTTCATCGAGGACGGCGGCGATTCCGCCTTGAGCATAAAACGTTGCGCCCTGGTTAAGGTCGCCTTTGCTGAGAACGGCAACCTTAGCGAAGTCAGCTGTCCGCAGAGCCATGGTCAGACCTGCGGCACCGCTGCCTATAATCAGGATGTCGTATTCCGTAGCGACAGAGGGCGCTGCTGTGTTTGAGGAAATGCTCATAACTTATTGATATATATATGGTTTATATTGGCAGTTCAAGTGAATTCTATGGTTTGGAGATCAGTAGATGTTAACGTGAATGCATCGTGGGCAACTTGTTACTGTCATTAATCTTGCTCATCTGTAGATAATAATTAGTTCATAGATCGAATAGGGCGCTGCATTTTAATTATCAGTAATTCACCGAATCAGAATAAAGCTGTCATAATTTTATAGATTCTGAGAACTTTTGCACTCGATTGCGGTCTATCAGTGAGGATGAGAGCATTTGTTCCAGATGCGCATGGAATATCCGCTAGTAGCGGTTTTAGTCAGGAAGTAGATACGAGAGTTGGAACAAATGTCAGAGGATACCGATCAACAGCTTGTTGAAAGGGTGTTAAGCGGTAATAAAAACGCCTTCAATCTGTTGGTATTACGCTATCAGCATCGGGTTTCAGCGCTGATTTCACGATTTGTTCGTGATCCGCATGAAGCAGAGGATGTGTGCCAGGAAGCATTTATCAAAGCCTACAGGGCACTGCCTCTGTTTCGCGGTGATAGTGCTTTTTACACTTGGCTCTATCGAATAGCGGTGAACACAGCCAAGAATCATTTGGTTTCCCGGAACCGAAGACCTCCGGCAAGTGATGTTGAAGTAGAAGAGGCCGAACTCAGTGATGGGGGCGGCGTGCTCAGGGAGATAGACAATCCGGAGAGCAATCTGGCTACGGAAAAGCTAAAACAGATTATTGATAGGGCGATAGAAGATTTACCGGAGGATTTGAGAACGGCGTTTACCCTTAGGGAGTTCTCGGGTCTGAGCTACGAAGATATTACAGAAGTGATGGATTGCCCGGTTGGCACCGTCAGATCACGGATTTTCAGGGCACGAGAGGCCATCGACAAGAAAATTCGCGAAGCTATTTAAAGCAGTAAGTTGGAAAATGTGCACTTTCAAAAAAAGTGCTGAACAGAATGAATTAAATGAATAAATAACGGTCTGATAGACATAGCTAGTATAAATACACTAGTTAGTAGGCATTGAGAGTAGGAAAAGAGGTACTGAATGAGTCAACTTGATGAGCGTAGTAAGGAATCTTTATCGGCCATGCTCGATAACGAGGCTGATGATCTGGAAATACGCCGAATTCTTAAGTCGAGTGAGCCTGACCAAGACCAGCATCAAGACCTTCTTGATACCTGGGAGCGCTACAACCTGGTGCAATCTGCGATACAGGATTCAGCCTTACCGGTGAGCTCGGAGCTCAGCAAACGCATTGCCGAGAAAATTGATCTGGAAGCTGTTCCGGTAGCCCCGGCGGCGAAGTTTAACTGGCAGCAGGGAATGGCGAAGCTTGCTGTAGCTGCATCCGTGGCACTGGTATTTACCTTTGCTATTCAAACCGCTCTAGATAATGGCGCAGATAATAGTTTCGCGCCGGCACAGGTAGCTGAGGGTATTGATTCAGCTTCTGCAACATTAACCCTGGTGGCTGACACTGAGACCACTGAAGTAGACCCTCTCGCTCAACAACGTCTGAGAGATTACATCGAGAGCATGACATTCGATGAAGAAGAGCCGGTACGTATAGAACATATCCAGGATTCACCACTCTACCGCTTGGTAAACGAGCTGCAAGCCAAAGATTAGGCCCAAAGCCAAAAACCTGATTTCATCCCTTTCTTTTTTGCGGTCAAGCCTTCGCGTATTTGCCGTGTCTGATACTGTCAGAAAGCGGCAGCCCTGTGCTAAAGTACTTTTCTTGATTTCCTGATCAAATCGCTTTGGGCCCCGAAGCTCATAGCCTGTAGACCCACAAGTGGTCTCTCTTGAACTAATTGAATATTGGATGATGCTATGAAATTGTTGTATCGCAGCCGAATTGTCACTTATCTCAGTGCAATCCTATCCCTGCAATTTATGCTTATGGCGAGTATTTCACAGGCCGCTGAATTACCAAATTTCGCTGATCTGGTGGAACTCAATGCGCCGAGTATTGTAGAGATTTCCACAGTGAGCAATATCGAGGTGTCGCCTCTGGGTGATGACGAAATCGAAGATTTGCTGCGTCGTCTTAATCCCGGACAAGAAGAATTTGATTTGGAAAATATTCCAGAGAGGCGTCAACGCGGTGCCGTAGGTTCTGGATTCATAATCTCTGACGATGGCTACATCATCACCAACAACCATGTGGTTGCGGGTGCCGACGAAATTCAGGTTCATCTCAATGACCGTAGGGTATTCGATGCAAAAGTTATAGGTCTGGATGAACCTTCCGATCTGGCGCTATTAAAACTGGATGCTGAGGATCTTCCTTTTGTTGAATTTGGCGATTCCGATGTGCTTCGGGTGGGAGACTGGGTATTAGCTATTGGCTCACCTTTTGGTTTGGAGTTCTCGGCCGCCGCAGGAATTGTCAGCGCGAAAGGGAGATCAATGCCCGGGCGTTCGACTTATAACTATATGTCATTCATTCAGACTGACGTGGCAATCAACCAGGGAAATTCCGGCGGACCACTGTTCAATCTCTCAGGTGAAGTCATTGGTATCAATTCTCAAATTCTAAGTAGCACAGGCGGTTCTAACGGAATCTCTTTTTCCATTCCCAGCAATGTCGCAACTAACGTGATTTCACAATTGCGGGAATCAGGCGTTGTTAATCGAGGTTTGCTGGGAGTGCGTATGAGAGAAGTGGATTACGCCCTGGCAGAAATCTTCAACATGGAGCGTCCAAGAGGCGCATTCGTAGATGATGTGTTGCCTAGCAGTCCGGCAGCCGATGCTGGAATTCAAAACGAAGACATTATCCTCGAGTTTAATGGCCACGATATCGGTCATTTCACTGACCTGCCATTCTATGTAGGGCAATATCAGCCCGACACCAGAGCCGATGTCCGACTCTATCGCAATGGTGAGATTGAGCAACTGACAGTCGTGCTTGGCAGCTCCCCGACTAACGTAGTGGCTGTCATCGAACCTCAAGCGCCTCGCAAATCCAGTAATCCGCTGGGGTTCAGAGTCGCTGAATTGAGCGATGAAACTCGACAGGTGGCTGGGATTACCGGCGTACGCATTGCCGAGCTGAGTGACGGGCCGGGAAAAGATGCAGGTCTTCGAGAGGGCGATGTCATTGTTACTCTAAATTTTGAAGATATTGAAAGTACCGATGCTTTCGCACGAGTGGCCAGTAATCTTCCCGAAACCGGTTTCGTATCTATTCGTATCATCAGGGAAGGTCAAGGATCTACCATTCCTCTGGAGCTATCCCCGTAGCCCCCAGTCTCTGGTTTTAAATCCTCTTTTAAGTTCTTCTGAAGCAGTGCCAAATCCTGACACTGCTTCAGATATGCTGTAGACTTGCGTCCTTATTTTTTCAGCGTCGAATTATAGCCGCTGACTTCCAAATACTGGTTCCCGCAACAATCAACAGAAGTGAAATTCATCCCGTGACTGATCTAAGCCACATTCGAAATTTTTCAATCATCGCCCATATCGACCATGGTAAGTCCACGCTGGCTGACCGTTTTATTCAGATGTGCGGAGGTTTGAGTGATAGAGAAATGGATTCCCAGATTCTTGATAGCTTGGATATCGAGCGAGAGCGGGGCATCACCATCAAGGCCCAGAGTGTCACTCTTTACTATGATGCCGATGACGGTAAACGCTACCAATTAAACTTTATCGACACCCCGGGACATGTGGATTTTACCTATGAAGTATCACGGTCCCTAGCAGCCTGTGAAGGTGCTTTGTTGGTAGTGGATGCCGGGCAGGGTGTTGAAGCCCAATCAGTAGCAACTTGTTACACCGCAATCGAGCAAGGCCTCGAAGTAATACCCGTGCTCAACAAGATGGATCTGCCGCAAGCAGAACCTGAGCTGGTGCGAACCGAGATAGAAGAAATTATTGGAATTGATGCCTCGGAAGCGGTATGCGCCAGCGCAAAAACCGGCCTGGGTGTTAAGGAAATTCTCGAAGAAATTATTCACAAGGTTCCTGCGCCGGAAGGTGATCGCGACGCCGACCTTAGTGCGCTGATTATCGATTCCTGGTTTGATAATTATCTAGGTGTTGTTTCACTGGTGCGGGTGATGTCAGGAACTTTGCGCAAGGGCGACAAGATTATCGCCAAAACCCTTGGCAAAGCACACATGGTGGACAGTATTGGAGTGTTTACTCCAAAGCGAAACGAAACTGGCGTGCTGGCTGCCGGCGAAGTTGGTTTCATCGTAGCAGGAATCAAAGATATTCATGGCGCGCCGGTGGGCGACACGCTAACCCTTGCTAGCACTCCCGAAGTAGAAGCCCTGGAAGGATTCAGAACTATTCAACCTCAGGTTTATGCGGGGCTTTTTCCGGTTTCATCAGACGATTTTGAGAATTTTCGCGATGCCTTGGCCAAGCTCACTCTCAACGATGCATCCCTGCAATACGAACCGGAAAATTCCGATGCCTTGGGATTTGGATTTCGCTGCGGCTTTCTCGGCATGTTGCACATGGAGATTATTCAGGAGCGACTTGAGAGGGAATACAATCTCTCACTTATAACCACCGCACCTACAGTGGTTTATGAGGTCGTTCTCACCAGCGGCGAGACAATGAAGGTTGATAGTCCTTCTCGTCTACCTGCCGTAACGTCCATCGAAGAAACTCGAGAGCCAATTGTTCTGGCAAATATTCTGGTTCCGCAGGAACACTTGGGTAATGTGATTACCCTTTGTGAGCTGAGAAGGGGGGTCCAAAAAGACATGCAATTTGTCGGCAAGCAGGTATCGTTGAGCTATGAATTGCCGATGAATGAAGTAGTACTGGATTTCTTCGACAAACTAAAATCCACCAGTCGGGGTTATGCCTCACTGGACTATCATTTCACCAGGTTTGAAACATCTCCCCTGGTACGTTTGGATGTATTGATTAACGGCGACAGGGTGGACGCGCTGGCTCTTATCGTACATAGAGATCATGCTCAGTCCAAAGGCCGGGCACTGGTAGAAAAGATGAAGGAGTTGATTCCGAGGCAGCTGTACGATGTGGCTATACAAGCAGCTCTTGGTGGTCAGATAATATCGAGGCAAACTGTTAAGGCTCTGCGCAAGAACGTTACTGCGAAGTGCTACGGTGGTGATATTACTCGTAAGAAAAAATTGCTGGAAAAGCAGAAGGCAGGCAAGAAGCGGATGAAGCAAGTGGGCAACGTTGAAGTTCCACAGGAAGCCTTTCTTGCTGTGTTGAAAGTAGATAGCTAGTGTCATGAGCTAGAAAGCTAGACTTAAGAAAATAGAGTTAAGAGTAGAATTAGAATATGAATGTCGATTTTTCAGCTGTGCTATTAAGCCTTGTCGCCTTTTGCGGGCTGCTGTGGCTGTTGGATTCCTTGTTGGCCAAGAAATCTCGAGTGCAGGCTGTTGAAGATTTTAAAGCAGGTCAGGGCAAAGGTAAAAGCGAAGAGGATATTTCAGCCGCTATCGCGGATCTTTCTCGAGAACCCCTGGTAATCGAATATGCGAAATCGTTTTTTCCGGTTCTGCTTCTGGTGCTGGCCCTGCGTTCATTTCTTATTGAGCCTTTTCAGATTCCCACCGGTTCGATGATTCCTACCTTGGAAGTCGGTGATTTTATTCTGGTCAATAAATACGCCTACGGTGTTCGCCTTCCTGTTATTGGCACCAAGATTATGGATGTGGACGAGCCTCAGCGAGGCGAGGTGATGGTGTTCTTTCCGCCTCACGAAGACAAATACTACATCAAGCGTGTTATCGGACTTCCTGGGGACACTATTCGCTATGAGAATAAACGGCTTTACGTTAATGGGGACTTGATTAGCGAAGAATACGAGGAAGACATCGTTGTCGAGACCAGTATTGGTGATTTGCCGGGAACCCTGCACACCGAAACCATCAACGGTATCGAGCATGCAACGCAGCATATAACTGGAGTTGCCAGACAAAGAGCGAGAACCACCTGGGTAATCCCGGCGGGAAATTACTTCATGATGGGTGACAATCGTGATAATAGTGCCGACAGTCGAGAGTGGGGCACCGTTCCGGAGAAGGATATCGTTGGCAAGGCTATAGCCGTGTGGTTGCATAAGGAACCCGGCCTGCATCTGCCAAACTTTTCACGAAATCAAGCAATTAGGTAGTTTTTCAAGCTTCTCTGTGATCGCCTTGGCGGTATTTCCAGAATTTATTCACTACAATGCCTGCCCAGTTAGAGCTTTTGGTGTAATTAGCCACTATTTACTGGAAAAATCCCGCCATCAACCGATGTAAAACAGAGAGTTAGATAAAGAATTGGGGCACACCATGGAACAGACTATGAAACAGCTAAGGCACAAAGATCTCCATCACCAGCGGGGCGCCTCCAAGTTTGGAATACTTATGCTATTCGTTCTTATAGCGAGCTTCTTAATCGGAGGTCTGAAGGTTGCTCCATTCTATGTGGATCACAACTTGATCGCTGGCATCTGTGAAGAGCTGATTGAGAACGGCCAGGCAAACTCGATGACTATTTCGCAGATCAGAGAAAGAGTAGCCAACTCTCTTCGTATCAATAGCATCTCTGGGTTCGACCTGAGCGATATAACAAAGCGCACAGAGAACGATAAAGCTATCATCACCATAGCCTATGAGCGTCGAGTTGAACTAGTAGCAAACCTAGATGTTGTCGCTAAATTCGATACCGTCTTGCAGTAAATGGCAAACGAGTTAGACAAACTCCAAGATAATCTCAATTACCAATTTTCTGATCTGGGGTTGTTAGAACTGGCCCTAACTCACCGAAGCGCCGAGAAAAATCACAACGAGCGATTAGAATTTCTCGGCGATTCGCTTCTTGGTTTCATTGTGTCCGATTCCTTGTACCAACAGCATCCCTCAGCCACGGAAGGTGAGTTGAGTCGCATGCGTTCCAGTATTGTGAACAATGCCTCTCTGGCAGCTATAGCCAGGGAGATGCGGTTAGGTGATCATCTAAGGCTTGGTAGTGGAGAATCAAAAAGCGGTGGCAATGAGAGAGATTCAATTCTCGCCGATAGTGTGGAGGCTCTAATTGCTTCGGTCTATCTGGACGCAGGTATATCGGCTTGCATAAAATTTGTTAACAATTGGTTTGCTGCGGCACTGCAAACCGGCAATGATCTGGAACAAAAATTACAGCAGCAAAAAGACAGCAAGACTAGATTGCAAGAATTGATGCAATCGAAATCTTTACCTCTGCCACACTATGAAGTGACGGAAGTTAACGGCGCTGCTCATGAACAGATATTTAAAGTTTCCTGCCAGATAACATCGCTGAATACACTTCAACAAGGCAGTGGCAGCAGCAAACGAGAGGCTGAACAAGAAGCCGCTATGCATACATTGAAAGAACTCGGAGAGACTCCTTGAGTGATGTAGAAGATCAACAGAAAACCCGTTGCGGCCTGGTGGCAATCGTTGGCCGACCCAATGTGGGCAAGTCAACTCTATTGAACCATCTGCTTCGGCAGAAGATAAGCATCACCTCGAGAAAACCGCAGACAACCCGGCACAGGATTCTTGGAATCAACAGTGATGAGCATACTCAATGCATTTTTGTAGATACGCCTGGGCTTCACGGGAAACACGATAAAGCGCTTAACAGGGCGATGAACGAAACCGTCGCCAGCGCGGTTAAGGATGTTGACCTGATCTTGTTTGTTGTGGAGCGTTTTGTCTGGAACGACACCGATGACTTGGTGTTGAAGCTTTTGGAAAACACCACTGTTCCAGTGATTTTGTTGATAAACAAGATCGACTTAATCAAAGACAAGGAAAAATTACTCCCTCACATTGGCGAGCTTTCAGCCAAACGTGATTTTGCCGAAATCATTCCAGTCTCGGCCCTAGGTGGACATAATCTTGATGTCATCGAAACCACGGTGAATAGTTTTTTACCCGTGAGTCCTTTTCTGTTTCCAGAAGATCAGATAACCGACAGGAGTTCACGTTTTTTAGCGGCTGAACTAATCAGAGAAAAAGTAACTCGACAGTTGGGTGAAGAAATACCCTATGAAATAACTGTGGAAATTGAAAAATATGAACAGGTCGGTTCTGTGCTCCACATACATGGATTAATTCTTGTGGATAAGAAAGGGCAGAAACGAATCATTATTGGCAAGGATGGTGAGCGCCTCAAACAAATTGGCAGTTCTGCTAGAGAGGACATGGAAAAAACATTTGAGTCAAAAGTAATGCTCAATCTCTGGGTAAAAGTTAAGTCGGGCTGGGCTGATGATGAACGAGCCCTGCAGAGCCTCGGCTATATAGATTAAGCCTGAATCATGGAATCCCGTGTTCACCTACAACCAGCCTATGTTTTACATCGGCATGCTTTTCAGAACACCAGCTTGCTGGTGGACTTTTTTACCATTGATTACGGCAGGGTAAGAACAGTAGCGAAGGGTGCTCGAAGCGCCAAATCAAAATACCGATCCTTGTTGCAGCTGTTTCATCCGCTTCTGGTTTCGTTTTCGGGAAAGGGCGACATGAAAACAGTGACGGGTATTGAGAGTGGGCATGCGGCTATTAATCTTGAGGGCCAGAGACTCTTCAGCGGTTTATATATCAATGAATTGCTTACTCGCTTAATGCTTAACCATGTTGAACATAAGTCCTTATATAAAAGTTATCAGGATGCTCTGGTTTCTTTGCAGGGTGACGAGAATATCGAGATAGTATTGCGTCGCTTCGAACTCTCTCTACTTTCGGAATTGGGTTATGGTATTAATCTGGAGTCTGATTGCCATAGCCACGAACCCATCGAGTCCGCGAAAAGCTATCGTTTCACACCTGATATTGGTTTTGAACTAAGTCAGGAGAGTTCCCATGGTGGCACTTCAGTAGGTGGAAGTAATACTCGATTGTTCCTCGGTGAACATATTCAGGCCATTCAGCAATTGCAGCTCGATGATTCAGACGCATCAAGAGCGGCTAAACGGCTTCTGCGCCTCGCCCTGAACGCCCACCTTGGGGAAAAGCCATTAATGAGTCGAAGTCTATTTGTTTCCAGTGAGCAAGCTCAGGAATAAGCCTGAACAGTCTCCAGCTTTCGCCGCCTGCGGATAAAGTGTAGAATTTTTCGCTTTTGCAGAAGAAACTAATACACCATGTCTTATTCCACTATCGAGAATCAAATAGGCAATACCCCTCTGGTGAGGCTGCAACGACTGCCTGGCGAAACCAGTAATACTGTATTGGTGAAACTTGAAGGGGATAATCCAGCTGGTTCCGTCAAGGACAGGCCCGCCCTAAATATGATTCTCCAGGCCGAGCTTCGGGGGGATATCAAACCCGGTGATACATTGATAGAAGCCACCAGCGGCAATACCGGTATTGCTCTGGCGATGGTGGCAGCGGTTAAGGGCTATCGCCTTGTTCTCATCATGCCAGACAATATGAGTGATGAACGCAAAGCCTCGATGACTGCCTATGGTGCAATTCTGATCTCTGTCACTGAGTCGGAGGGTATGGAAGGCGCAAGAGACCTCGCTCACAAGATGCAGAATGAAGGAGAGGGAAAAGTACTCGATCAGTTTGCTAATCAGGACAATCCCAATGCGCACTATGTGCACACCGGCCCCGAGATCTGGCGAGATACGAAAGGCGGCATCACCCACTTCGTCAGCTCAATGGGCACCACTGGTACAATCATGGGAGTGTCCAGGTATCTGAAGGAGCAAAACCCCGAAATTGAAATTGTTGGCCTACAGCCCAAGGACGGCTCTCGTATTCCTGGAATTCGTCGTTGGTCTGAGGAGTACCTGCCGGCGATTTTTGATCGAGATAGAGTCGATCAGGTCATGGATGTGGATCAGAAAGATGCTGAACGAGTTATGAAAAACCTTGCTACGCAGGAAGGCATTTTCTGTGGCGTTTCCTCAGGTGGAGCTGTTTTTGCCGCCTTGGAGCTGTCGAAGCAGCTAAGCAATGCGACAATAGTCGCCATTATTTGTGATCGTGGAGACCGCTACCTTTCCACCGGCGTATTTAAAGCAAATGACGAACCCTCCTAGCGAAAACGCGGTTGTAGCCAGGTTCTGGACAAAATCAGATACGGCTTAATTATTTCAGCCTTAAGACTAATCAAACCCCCGATAAACATATCCCGGATTATTACTATTCATGAGTAGACGCAGGACCAGACGAAATAAACTCCCCAGTGAACCCGTTGAGCTGGATATTACTTCTCTCAGCCATGAAGGCAGGGGGATCGCTCACATCGAAGGAAAGGTCGCTTTTGTAGATGGGGCATTAGCTGGCGAAAAGCTAAGCGCGGCTTATGTGAGGCGTCGAGGTAAATTCGATGAATTGCGTGCCGTGGAACTGTTATCGAGAGCCGATGATCGTATCGATCCTGTTTGTCAGCTCGCTGGCAAATGCGGCGGCTGTTCACTGCAGCATATGAACCCCGATGCCCAGATCGAATTCAAACAATCTGTATTGCTTGAACAATTACAGCGCTCAGCTGGTTTGCAGGCAGGCTCCTTCGAGCTATTACCTTTGCTGAAAGACGCTCAGTACCACTATCGCCGCAAGGCTCGACTCGCAGTTCGTATGGTTACCAAGAAAGGTGGTGCGCTAGTCGGTTTCAGAGAAAAATACAGTAACTTCATCACTGAAATGGATGACTGCAAGGTTCTAGTGGAAGAAGTAGCCTGCTTGATCAAGCCGCTTCGCGATTTGATCAGCAAACTGGGTGGCGCATTACTCATTCCTCAAATTGAGGTGGCTGTAGGTGAGCAGTCTGTAGGTGATCAATCTAATGCAGCAGAAGGGGAGATTGCAATAGCAGGCAAGCTGCAAGTTGCCTTGATCTTTCGTCATCTTAAAGCCTTGAATGAAGATGATTTGAAATCTCTACGAGGTTTCGCCGAAGAACACAGTATCGAAATCTATCTCCAACCTGGAGGGATGGATACTGTTCATAAAATCTATCCGATAGAAGGGGAAGAGCGGCTTTATTATCATTTGCCTGAGTTTGACTTGAGGTTTAGTTTTCACCCCACGGACTTCACTCAAATTAACGCCGGTATTAACCGGAAAATCATCAGCAAGGCACTTTCTCTGCTGGACCTTAATAAAGATGATGTAGTGCTCGACCTGTTCTGTGGTTTGGGTAACTTTACACTGCCATTGGCGAGTCGTTGCAAGCAAGTAATAGGCGTAGAAGGCAGCGAGGAAATGGTTAAGCGCGGTTCTGAAAACGCAGCGCTGAATAATCTGAAGAATGTTAGCTTCTATGCGGCGGATCTCTTTCAGAGTATTGAGGATAAGCTCTGGTCTTCAGAAAATTTCACAAAGATAGTTTTAGACCCGCCGCGTTCGGGCGCCATTGAAATAATTCACCAGATTGCCAAGCTTGGTGCTGAAAAAATTGTGTATATTTCCTGTAATCCGGCAACTCTAGCCAGAGATACCGCTGAGTTTATTAAAACAGGTTACACATTGAAATCAGCGGGGGTTATGGATATGTTTCCCCACACCAGTCATGTTGAATCAATGGCTGAATTTGTTAAGGATAAGAAAAGCAAATAGAACAAAGAAGCTTGCAGTGACCAATAGTGACGAGCAGTGACATCGATGACTAAAACAAACTACAGTGACAAAGCATCCATTGATAAATTGGTGGATTTAATGACCATGTTGAGAGATCAGCAGCATGGTTGCCCCTGGGATCTTAAGCAAACGATAAAATCTCTCCTGCCTTACACCCTGGAAGAAGCCTATGAAGTTGCAGATGCCATCGAGAGCGATGACATGGTGGAACTTGAAGACGAGCTGGGTGACTTATTGTTTCAAGTGGTTTTTTATGCGCAAATTGCTAAAGAGCAGGGCTTGTTCAATTTTGATGATGTAGCGGCGGCAATAACGGATAAGCTGGTTCGCAGACACCCCCATGTTTTTCCTGAAAGAGACGTAAGCCAATTTGGGAAAGAACAAAATATTTCTGCAGAACAGGTGGTATTGAATTGGGAAGCAATTAAAGCAGAAGAAAAGGAAGAGAAGCGTAAGAAGGGCAGTATTAAAGCTGGTGCTGGTCACTCTCAAAATAAGGATGACATACCTCAAGGTATACTGGATGACGTTCCTCGAGCCTTGCCTGCTATGGAGCGAGCACGTAAGCTGCAAAAACGTGCGGCGGGAGTAGGTTTCGACTGGAAAGACATTAAACCGGTATTAGATAAACTGAAAGAAGAGATCGCTGAGTTTGAAGAAGCGTTAGCCGCTGAAGATGCCGAACATATAAGTGATGAACTGGGAGATATCCTATTCTCGGCCATAAACCTTGCTCGTCACAGCTCGGTTGAACCTGAGCTAGCCCTTCGTTCAGCGAATGCCCGCTTTGTGGATCGTTTTGCATGGATTGAAGCCGCATTGCGTAAGGAAGGCAAGACAGTGCAAGAGTCCAATCTCGAAGAATTGGATAGCTTATGGAATCTGGCCAAATTAAGTAAGTAAATCGCTTTGTGTGCAGTAATTAGCGCATGCAACTGGAAAAGATAGAAACAGGAGTTATTGATGAGAATTATTTTATTGGGTGCACCAGGAGCTGGTAAAGGTACCCAGGCGCAATTTGTAACTGAGAAATTTGGTATCCCCCAGATTTCCACAGGAGATATGTTGCGAGCAGCTGTTAAGGCAAAATCCGAATTGGGTATGCAAGTTGAGCAGGTTATGGCTTCCGGCGGCCTGGTGACAGATGAGATCATAATTGCTTTGGTCAAAGAAAGAATTCAGCAAGACGATTGCGCTTCCGGGTTTTTGTTTGATGGCTTTCCAAGAACCATTCCTCAAGCCGAGGCTATGGTGGATGCGGGTGTTGATATCGATGTGGTGTTAGAGATTGATGTCGCTGACAATGAAATTGTAAAACGACTGGGAGGTCGCAGAGTTCATCTGGATTCGGGGCGTGTATATCATACTGAATACAACCCGCCAAAAGAACAGGGCAAGGATGATGTCACTGGAGAAGATCTTATTCAGCGAGCTGACGATAGCGAAGAAACAATTAGAAACCGCTTGTCTCTGTACCATGAGCAAACCAAACCCTTGGTGGATTTTTATCAGGCTCGTCAATCATCAGGGGTATCTGTTCGCGTAGCAAAGGTAAATGGCGTTGCATCTGTAGATGAAATTAAGGATGAAATCTCATCCACGCTCGATTAACTGAACGCTTTAAGTAAAAAAAGAACGTTAATGGATGTATTTTTAAAAAGCCCGGACTGTAGTGGCATAGTTAATTTGGCCACCTAAATAGAGGTGCTATTATGCATTTCCTACAATTAGGTGACAATATGACACGCAAGAAAAGGCCCAATTTCAGTCCAGAGTTTAAGCTGGAATCAGC